>Ga0157373_10000027_pt1 | contig 133695 bp, 97 predicted proteins | sample C65metaG_FD_113460 | JGI IMG/M metagenome (GOLD analysis project Ga0157373, IMG submission 113460) | Corn rhizosphere microbial communities from Kellogg Biological Station, Michigan, USA - C6-5 metaG | ecosystem: Host-associated > Plants > Roots > Rhizosphere > Soil | place: USA: Michigan...
GACATGCCAAATTTAAACAGTTTCCATTAATACCAGGATTAATAGCAGCTCTACGCACTTATTTTGAATATGAGAGAGTTGCTGCACTTTCTAGGAGAAGACGCCTTGGACTCGATTAAACAATATGATGATGGACACGTATTTACAGCGTGGGTTGCACTAATCGGTACGGTAATGGCTGCAACTTGCTTACTTTGTTTTCTTGCAGTTACAGGTTTTGATTTGCATCAAATATTTAAACCTGAATTTGCATTAACTTTGTCGGCAAAAGACCAAGCACTTTTCAGAACTTCAATGATTTCTGATTGTTTTGGGTTTTATCTTCCTTTTTTGGCTGTGGGCGTATATCTGTGGAGAAAGTTGCGCTCTTCGGGAGGGTTGTTGTCCGATATCGCTATTTTATTCCTTGTCATTTCAACCATGTTAGGTATAGCAGGGGCTGTTTTACAGGCCTCTGTATTAGGATCACTTGCTGAAACATATATGTCTGGAAATGAAATGGCTAAACAGGCGGCGGGCACTGTGTGGGCCACCATTTCTCAAGGCTCTCAAAATGGCTTATGGCCAATGGAAGGACCGACAATCGGTTTCTGGGCAATAGTTAACGGACTACTTCTGAGAAAAAACAAATCTGCATTAGGTTTCCCATTGGTTTTGGTTGGGTTGGGATATGTTGGATTTGCTGCACTTCTTTTCTCAGGCTTTCCTAAAGTAGCCTTATTTCTTGAACTGTTTTTATTACCAGTGCAGGTCGTATGGCTAAGTCTTTTCGGTTTGGGTTTATTACGAAAATAGATGTAAAGAATTTTAGAGCCATGTTGTGAAATATGGCTCTAAAAATAAAAAACTATCCTAAGGATTTTGGGAAATAACAACGAAAAAGGATATAGGTATGAATGGAATGCCAACTAATAGGACAAATCCGATTTTAATAGGAATGCTTGGCGTATTTGTGAGTAACATTAGTCACGCTTCAGCCTTGGAACAATCAGGCCAATCTATCTTGCCATTTCTAGAAAACGGTAATTATGCAGAAGCGAATTTATTTGCAGTTGATTCATCTGTTTCTGGCATAGTCAACGATAGAGCCGATCTTGTACGAGATCATCAAAGTCGTGATACAGGCGATATTGCAGAAAGTACGCAGTTCTATACAGCTGCTCTAAAGTTACAACTTACAGATCGTTTAAGTCTTGGTGTGTTATACGATCAGCCTTTTAGTGCTGACATTAAATATCCGGCACGTTCTAATAATAGTTACTTTGATAATGACGTTAGCCATCAAGGTACATTCGTAAAAGCCGATATTCAAAATTTAAGTATGATTGTGGGTTATTCACCAGTTGAGCATTTTCAGATTTACGGTGGACCAGTTTATCAAACCGTAAAAGCAAACCTAGGTCTTCGGGGCAATTCCTATACTCAGGCTTTTAATGGCTATAATGCTAAGTTTAAGCAAGAAGGCGAAGTCGGCTGGTTGTTAGGAGGAAGTTATCAATTACCTGATCTTGCCTTAAAAGCAGCGGTAACCTATCGGTCCAAAATCAAATATAAATTTCAAGTAGATGAAGATATTTATGGTGAACCACTAAAACTCGTTGAAAATGAGAAAACCAAATTAGAGACTCCAGCATCATTAAATATTGATTTTCAAACAGGCATTTCTGAACAATCACTTATTTATATGAATTTAAGATGGGTGAATTGGAAAGAGTTTGAAACACGCCCTCCGCAATATGGCGCTCTATCTGAAATTATTATGAAAGAGGCAACAGGTGGAGCTTATACCCAAGGCTTTAAGCTCGATTCTTATCAGAACGATCAATATAGTGCGACTGTCGGTCTCGCACATCAATTTACAGAAAAATGGGCTGCTTCAACAGATGTAAGTTGGGATTCAGGTACGGGTGATCCTGCGTCAACAATGGGACCAATCAAAGGTTCATGGTCGCTTGGTTTAGGTGTCCAATTTAACCCTGCTAAAAACTACTTTATAGCTGGTGGTATAAAATATTATTGGTTAGGTGATACAAAAACCGAAGATGGAACTTATTACTTGCCAATAGAAGGAATTAAACCATTCGCAGAACAAGCAGATTTTAAAGACAATCATGCAATCGCCTATGGTCTAAAATTTGGATATCGGTTTTAAATTTAAATGGAGCGGTTGATTTTAACTGCTCCATTTATTCCTTGATACATGCCGCTCTGCTTCAAGCAAAATCTGATTCATTGTTGTGCCAAGCTAGTCGATCAAATCTTTACAGCTCTAGATATTTTTTCAAATAGTGACCTGTGAATGATTTTTCTGCTGAGAGCAAACTGGTAACAGTTCCTGAGAACACCAATTCACCACCTTTGTCACCAGCTAATGGACCAATATCAATAATCCAATCTGCTTGGCTAATAATGTCTAGGTTATGTTCGATAACGATGATCGTATTGCCTTTTTCAACTAAGCTATTTAATAAACTAATCAATTTTTCAGTATCAGAAGGGTGTAAACCTGTACTCGGCTCATCTAATACAAAAATATTATCCGTTTCATTGAGCTCTTTTGAAAGTTTTAGTCTTTGCCGCTCGCCACCTGAGAAAGTATTTAAGCGTTGGCCGATTGCAATATAGTCTAACCCTAAGCTTACTAATGAATTAAATTGCTGCTGCAAATTACGATCTTCAAAAAAGTGACTGGCTTCAGTAACAGTCATTTTCAAGATTTCAGCAATGTTTTTATCTTTATATTGATACTTTAACACCTCTGGGGCGTATCCTGAGCCGTGACAAAGGTCACATGTCATTTCGACATCATCTAAAAATGCGAGTTCAATTTTCTCTATACCTGATCCTTTACATTGAGGACAAGCACCTTCGCTGTTAAAACTAAAGAGCTTAGCACTCACTTTATTTGCTTTTGCAAATAGTTGGCGAATCGGATCAAGAAGGTCTAGATAGGTCAGTAAATTTGACCGAATGCTTGCAGTAATTGCAGATTGATCAATTACTTTTGTTTCAGGATATTGTTGAGGTAAGACTTTACTGATTAACGTACTTTTTCCAGAACCCGCAACACCTGTAATAACGCTTAGACAATTTTTGGGAATATCGACATCAATATTTTTTAGATTGAATAAATGGGCATTTTTAATCGAAATCCATTCACAACGAATGCGCGGTGTTTTCTTATAGGTATTTGGTCTGTTAAAAAACTGGCCTGTTAAACCTGATGAGTTCTTTAATTCTTCGAAAGTTCCTTGGTAAATGATTTGACCACCATTAACACCAGAAAGAGGACCCATATCAATGACATGGTCAGCTGTTCTAATAAGATTAGGGTCATGTTCAACAAGTAAAACACTATTTCCTTTATCTCTAATCTTTTGAATGATTTTAATAATATTATCTAAGTCTTTTGGATGCAGTCCAATACTTGGCTCATCAAAAATGTAGAGCAGATCAACTAGACTATTACCCAAATGTTTAACCATTTTGATTCGTTGTGATTCTCCGCCCGATAATGTATTGCTCACACGATTAAGGTTTAAATAACTGAGACCAACTAAATTTAAGTTACTCAGCTTATTAATGAGCTCATGTAAAACGGTTTCAAATTTCTCACTTTTTATAGACTCTATAAACTCTAAAAGCATTGATACAGATAGAGCTGTACATTCAGCAATATTTTTACCATTAATTTTACAAGATAAAGATTTTTGATTAAGTCGTTGGCCTTTACATAAAGAACATTCTTTGGTTGTAATAATTTGCTCAAGCTTATTCCCATAACGATTTCTTTCGCGTGTTTCTCCTTTTAGAAAGTTACGTTCAAATCTGGTCACCAATCCTTCGTAAAGTGCAGTTTTTCTCCATTTACTTGTTGGATTCAAAGGCTTGTGCTGAGGGGCATACAACAACAAGTCCCATTCTTTTTCACTATAATCTTTTAACTTTTTATCTAAGTCGAAATAACCTGAATCTGCATATCGAGTCCAACGCCATGCTGTAGGTTGATAGGTAGGAAAATTGATAGCGCCTTCTTCATTTAAAGATTTATCTAAATCTAATATTTTATAAATATCAATTGTTTGCTCTAAACCAATACCTTCGCATTGTGGACACATGCCATTGGGATGATTAAAAGAAAAAACATTCGAATATCCAACAAATGGTTCACCCATACGTGAAAATAGTAAGCGAAGATTGGCGTAAATATCTGTAATTGTTGAAACGGTTGAGCGGATGTTACCCGTTAAACGCTTTTGATTAATAATGACAGGTACATTTAGATTCTCAATTTTATCAACGTCAGCCACGCCAAAATGTTGTAAACGATTGCGGACAAAACTATCTTGAGTTTCATTAATTTGTCTTTGTGCTTCTGCGCCAATGGTTTCAAAAACTAAAGAAGATTTACCTGAGCCAGAGACACCAGTAAAGACAACAATTTCATGTTTTGGGATTTTTAATGAAATATTTTTAAGGTTATTTTGTCTGGCTCCATAAATATTTATTGTTCTTTTAGTCATGTGTGATCACTTGAACTTAGGGATTTATAGTAAAAGTAAAATAAAAATTATGAAAAGCGTGTAGATGTTTCTTAAATGAATTGTTTAAATATTCAACTTATAGGGCTTAATTGTTAGGAAGCTATGAATACCTATTTTCCTACTAAAGAAGAGTGGTGGCAATCCACCACTAATTAAAATGCTGAGGCTAGAGTTTTGATAGCTATGATTTCTGTTTGGCTTTTTGGCGTAAGACATACAAATATAAGTTTTCTACTTTTTCACGTGCCCATGGTGTGGTACGTAAGAATCGTAATGATGATTTAACACTTGGATCTATACAAAAACATCTAATTTCAATTTTACGACTTAAGCCTTCAAATCCACCGTAGTAATCCAATAATTCATCCAAAATGTCAGCAAGTTTTTTGCCGTGTAAAGGGTCATTGGAGGCGTTCATAATAGATCAACAATATTTTTGGAGTCCATTATTATAACCTGAGCTAGTTGGAAAATGAGAAGGTTGAAATTTAAACGTAATTAACATGTAAAAATCAGCTTATTTTTCCTTTTTTGATAAAATTAAGACTGAGCTGATTGTACGGTTAAGCCGCTCCAACGCTTAAAAGCGCGTCGAAAATTGGTAGCATCATTAATTTTCAAATATTGAGAAATTTGTTCAGTTTTAAAACCATGTACGCGATATAGAATAATGGCTGTATGCAAACGACTTTGATCGAGTTGTGCTTGAAAGTGAGTCTGATGTTTTTTTAGTTTTCTTTTTAAACTGGCAGAACTCATTTGAAAGTATTCTGCGGTTTGTTCAAGCTGAATATTATTTTGAATATTCTGCATTAGATATTGATATAAACGGAGCAAAAAGCTTTGGTGAATGTTTTGAGACGTAGTTTGTTGAAGTGCATGTTGATGGCAAATGGCTGCAAGGGTCGAGGAGGCATTAGGAAGTTGTTTGTGTATGAAATCACACGGTAAGCTCATCATATTCATTGGGCGATTAAATTCTAAATCATTCCCTAAATGTGTCCAATATTGTTCAATATAATCAGGCTCAGAAAAGTTGAATTCATATTTCCAAGGTAACTTAGCTTGGTAGAGTTGACGGCTAAAAGCTTGTAGCGAACTCATTGCACTTTCAATTAAAAAGCGATTTTCAAATTTATTTTCATCTAGCCAATAAATATGGATTTGATTTTGATTATAAATAACCCGTGGATATAACCATGGTGAAACCGAGGCAAAAAAGATTAAATATCGGTTCAAGGCTTCATTTAAAGTAGATGCATAGAGCATAGATTTAATTGCATCGTTAAAAGGCGTCGTTAAACTGCGTTGGCCAAATAAAAAGCTGATATCTTGATTGCGAAAACATAGCTCAGCATTTCTTAAAACTTGTTGTAGCTGCTGCTGGCTAATCAGTTTTTGCCCTGACAAAATGTCTTCTAAAAAAATGCCACTGCCTCTGAGCAAAACGTGATGATCGACTTCATGGCTCGCTGACAGATCAATTAAAATAGATAATTGATGATGTGCAGGAATATAGTTGTAGTCGCATTCAAAACTCATACAGTGACCCGTTTTAAAGACTGCTGCTTTAGGTGAACTAATTGTTGATTTAAGGCACTTAACAATTGTTGCGTGGTTTCATACTGTCCCACTGAACAGTAAGCGGTTAGGGCTTTCAAAGGAATTTGTACCGACAAATCACGGTGATAATAGGCACTGACCATAATCATACGTTCAAGTTGTAGAGCAATTTTTTCAGCTTGTTGTACGTTGGTCTTTGGCAAAAGCATAATAAAACGATCCCCTGCAAAGCGACAGAGGAGATCATGTGGTCGTAAATTTAAACTGATTAATTGGGAAATGTGCTGTAAGACAGACGTGCCTTCATCAAAACTATACATTTGATTGACCTGATTAAAGTTGTGCATGTCGAGTAGAACAACGGACATGTTCTCCATTTCTTCTGGTTTTTGTTCCATCGCAGATTTAAGCTGAGTTTTAAAATAGTGAGCATCTGCCAAAGGAGTGAGAGCATCAAATAAACGGTGATCGCGATAAATACGTTCACGTTTTTGCATATGTTTGGAAATGGCGAGCTCTTCTTGATGCCAAAAATAAATCCCCATCGTAAGCAGATAAAGTCCGATAGGGAAAGGGATAGACTCTAACCATGCATCCCAAGCAATATCTTTAGGTAGACGAATAAACTCATCTAAAGAATCCATCCACATGTGGAAAAAAGTAAAACATAGACCGTAAAAAATGTAATTGGTAACGCGTCCTAATGGTCGGCTTTTAATAAGAAAGAAAATCCAGATGCCAATAAAAACGGTTGCACCGCCTTCTCCTAAAATATCAACCCAGTTCCATTCTGGAAATGACTTGATATTTCCAAGCTGGATGAATAGCCATAGAGATAGGCCACAGGCCGCACCTAAAAGCAATAAAGCCCAGCGGTAACAAGCGAGATATTTAGGCATAGCATTTTAAGATGAATTATTTTGGCTCAAGCTAAACAGGTTTAAATGACAGTTTGATGGCAAATGGTAGAGTCAAAATAGATCAGACTATTTTCCATCTTTTGATTTTTAACGCGATGAAACTCATATCTTTTCATGTCAGATCAGTGTTTAAAAATACTAAATATTTGTGATGGGCGGATCAAATCAGCTCATTTTTTTCTGAAAAATAGTGAAAAACGGTTGAAATAGAAAAGATAAAAAATGAGTGTCATGTGAGATTCATATTCAATTTCTATTGTGCGTTCAAACCATGCCACTTTGGCTTGAGGGGGAATCACACAATGCGAAATAGTCATAACCATTTAATGAAACATAAGAGGGCAAGCTTTCAGCTCAGTACTTTGGTTCTTTCGATGTTGAGCATGATGGATCTGCATGCTCAAGATAATACTGTGGAATATGTACAAGTTATTGGGCAAGCTGCCAGTATGGATAACGCACTCAGAGAACAAAAACGTGCTGACCAAATTAGTAGTGTGGTGCATGCGGATGGGATCGGTCAATTACCTGATGATAATGCCGCAGAAGCATTGCAACGTATACCGGGTGTTTCTACAGAGCGTGACCAAGGCGAAGGCCGCTTTGTTTCCATTCGTGGTCTAGGCCCCGATTTAAATTCAGTGACGATCAATGGTACCTTAGTTCCTGCGCCTGAAAGTGACCGACGTGCGGTAGCGCTCGATGTTTTACCTTCAGAGTTAGTGCAATCATTAACTGTAGTGAAAACTCTTACACCCGATATGGATGCCAATTCATTAGGGGGAACTGTACAAGTTGAGAGCTTATCTGCTTTTGATCATGATGGATTGTTTTATACAGGAACCATTGAGGGCAGTTATGATGAAAAACGCGAAAAATATAGTCCCAAAGCATCAGGTGCAATAAGTAATCGTTTTAGTGTGGGTGATGGTCAAGACAACCTTGGGGTTGCATTGGCACTGAGTTACCAAAATCGAAAATTTGGTTCAGATAATGTTGAAACAGGCGGTGCTTGGGATGGCAATGCACTCGAAGAAACTGCAATGCGCCAATATGATATCGAACGTGAACGTATTGGGGCGGGACTAAATTTAGATTATCGCCCTAATGACACAGGCGAATACTATTTAAGAACTTTATATAGCCGATTTAAAGACACTGAATCTAGGCAAGAAGCTGCGGTTGAGTTTTCTGATCCACAATTTGCAGGACAACGGGGTGATGCAGAAGCTACACGCTCTTTAAAAAGCCGTGTGGAAACACAAGAAATTCAGTCCTTTGTTTTGGGTGGTAAGCAAGGTTTTGGCAGCTGGACTGTAGAAGGTCAACTAGGCTATAGCGAAGCATCGGAAGAAAATCCGGGTGGAATTTCTGGTGCAAAATACAAAGGTGACTTTAGTAATGTTGGTTTTAACAGCACAAAGAAGCCTGTCATTATGGCAGATCAAGACTTTTATGACGCTACAAATTACGAGCTGGACTCAGTGTCTTGGGAAAAATCTAAAACCACCGATAAAGAATACAATGGAAAATTAGATTTTCTCAAAGACTATATGTGGGGCAACTATGCTGCATCTTTTAAGTTTGGTGGGAAAATTAGTCAACGTGAAAAAACTAACAATACTGATGAGTGGGAATATGAAGATTTAAGTACCTCAAGTTCAGACTTTAATGGAAATAGTCATTATGAACTCGGTCAATTTGGTCCAACCATTAATGAAAGTGCAATCAATAATAAAATCGGCGGATTAAATCCAAACGATTATGCAGTTGCAGACAGTTCAATCATTAACGATTTTAAGTCGAACGAAGATATTCAAGCAGCTTATTTCATGAATACCATTGATTTCGATCGGTTGCGTGTAATTGCGGGGTTGCGTTATGAAAACACCCAATTCGAAGCACAAGGTTTTGAGTTTAATGATGATGTAATTACGGGGACCAAATATGAAAACGATTATGATCATTGGTTACCAAGTCTACATTTTCGTTATCAACTAGCTGACAACGCCTATCTTCGAGCAGCTTGGACAAATAGCGTTATTCGTCCAAACTTTGCCCAAAGTGCACCTGGTGTATACATCGATGGCGATGAAGCAGAGTTTGGCAACCCAATGCTTAAACCTTTGGAATCTTCGAACTTTGACTTAGGTGTCGAAAAGTATTTTGGCAAAGCCAGTATGATCGGCTTCTATGCATTTTATAAAGATATCGATCAATTTATTTATAACACTAATATTGCAGGAACAGGACAGTGGGCTGACTTTGATGAAGCGATTACTTATAAAAATGGTAATCGTGCCAAGTTATATGGGATGGAATTTGCGTATTCACAAAAGTTTGACCATCTCGCTGCACCATGGAATGGGTTACTACTCGGTTTTAATACAACATTTAGTAAGTCAGAAGCAGATATTGATTCAATGCAAGATGGTGAGCTGCTGAGCCGTCGTATTCATTTACCAAATCAATCAGACGTTGTGGGCAATGCAATGATTGGTTGGGAAAATGAACGCTTCGGTGTGCGTCTGTCTGCAAACTATAAATCGAGCTACCTATATGAGCTAAGCAATATTGATACGCCCGAAAAAGATATTTATACCGATGACCAAGTGTTTCTCGATTTTAGTAGTCATGTGAATTTATCAAAAAACTTACAGTTAAAATTTGATGTGCAAAACATTACGGGTGAGCACTACTACAACTATGCTGGTACTAAAGCCTATAACGCCCAATACGAAGAATATGGCCCTGCTTATAAATTGGCCCTGACCTACACACATTTTTAAGCCGAATTTAATTTTTTCTACTTGGTTTTTCTCTGCGTGGAAAAACTCAAGGATTTAGCCAAATTTGAGTATTTTTATGAATTTTTTAACTTTTAGACTAACAGCTTTGACGAGTTGTTTATTTCTACTGACGGCGTGTAGCCAACACAGTGTTCTTCAACCTGCACAAAGCAATCAGTCATTGAATTTGGCAGAGAAACAGGTTGACCAACCTTTGGCAGCTAAAATTCAGCTTCAAGAAATTGATATTCAGGATGCCAAAACTGAAAATATGAAATGGCTAAATTTAAATGCATGGCCGAAAGTGAATAGCTTATTGAGTAGTAAAAATAAGGGACTACAATTTTTAGATGATAAACAAAATGTAATGCATCAAATTCCGGGACAATTTGGACGTTTTGATTATCGTATAGGCTCTGAACGGTTATTGATTGCTGCATCGAATTTACAGCAACAACAAATTCAGCTGATGAGCATGAACTTAAAAAGTAAAGTTTGGGAAAAACCTATATTTATTCCAAAACGTTCGTTTAAGTCAGAAGATGTTTGTCTCTATACTGATTCGCAAGGGCTAAGCTTTGCCTTTTTGGTAGGTGAAGAAGGGATTGGTGAACAATGGTTGGTGGCTAATCATGAGAAGGCTATAACTCAACCGAAGTTGGTGCGGGGCTTAAGTTTTCCTCCGACGAGTAATATCTGTCAGGTTAATGATGCAACCGCAGAGCTGTTAATTAATGAGGAGAATATTGGTGTCTGGGTTTATCCAGCGCATTCTGAAGCTGACATGTCTCGTGAAGCTGTTGACCTTGTACAACCTTTTGGTTCTATTCAAGGTATACCGTCTGCAATAGCGATAGTTGATGACCAAGTTGCCGTAATTGATGAAGAAAAACCTCTGCTTTACCGTTATAAAAAACAAGGCAAGCATTGGACAGTCTTAGAACCCTTACAATTTGATAGTTTAAACGAAGCGAAAAGTCTAAGTATTCGTGGAAATTTAACTGATAAATCTTTGCTGATTTTAAATGATAAAACTATTAAAACGGCACAAGTAGCATGGCAAACACAAGTCGGTTCAAAGACAGAAAATATCATTACTATTCCTGCCGAAGTGGAGACAGAAGGTGTTCCAAGTACAGGTGATGCCGCCGACGATCCAGCAATTTGGCATAACACTACACAGCCTAACCAATCGCGCATCTTAGCGACTGACAAACAAAGCGGTTTGCAGGTCAGTGATTTGCAAGGTAAGGCAGTTCAGTATTTACCTGTTGGACGTCTCAATAATGTTGATGTCCGCACTGGTTTTAAATGGGGAAATCAAGTGGTTGATCTGGCCGTAGCATCTAACCGAGATCATAACAGTCTACATATCTTTGCTATTGAGCCTAAAACTGGCAAAGTCTCTACGCTTGGAGAGTTGCCAACCACTTTAGATGAAATCTATGGCATTTGTATGTATAGAGATACTCAAGGCGAAATCTATGCCATTCCAAACGATAAAAATGGCACCTTCATTCAATATCATATTACAGCAGCACACCAGAAATTACAGGCGCAGGAAGTCCAACGGTTTTCAGTCCAAACGCAACCTGAAGGCTGTGTGGTAGATGATGCTACGGATCGTATATTTTTGGGTGAAGAAGGGGTCGCCGTATGGGTGAAAGATCTGAGTCCGAAAACACAGCTTCCAATGCAACAAGTGATTGCTGTTGGAGATGTGATGCATGCAGATATAGAAGGTATGGGACTTTATCATGGCAAAGACAAAAGTTATTTGGTGGTTTCAAGTCAGGGCAATGACAGCTTCGTAGTACTTGATGCAGCAGCACCTTATAAGGTTCGAGGTGTATTTCGTGTAGGCATTAATACTGAAAAAGGGATTGATGCTGTGTCGGAAACAGATGGCCTTGATGTTAGTTCTAAAAATTTTGGCGGTAAATGGAAGCACGGCATATTGATTGTTCAAGATGGGCGTAAGCGTATGCCTGAGGGCAACCAAAACTTTAAGTATGTGCCATGGGAAAAAATCGCGCAGGCTCTACATTTAGATTAAACCTTGTCTCAGCACATGGCTGTTATTGAGACATAACAGCCCTTAAAAAAATATGTGCTTCACGGTGCAGCAATTAAAAGAAATTGGAGTACGTCATGCAAACAACAATGGATCAAATGTCAGTTTGGATGCTGATTAGTAATGCCAGTGTTTTGGTAAAAGTGGTGATGTTGATTTTAGTTTTATTGTCGGTCATAAGTTGGTATTTAATTGTACGTCATGGCCTTTTACTGCGTGGGCAAGAACAGCTTTGGAACAGCTTCTTAAAGAGTTTTAGGCAGCAAAAAGATTTAAGTCTTTTGCAGCAGGAATATCGACAGCCTGTACAGCAAAAAGGAGTAGTGACCATCTTTCAACAGGGAGTTGATGAATATCATCAACTCATGACAGATGAGCAACTCGCCGTAGCTGATGTAATTGATGGTATAGAACGTCGTTTGCTCAGTAGCATTAGTGAAGAAGAAGAAAAGCTTCAACAGAATCTGACTTTCCTTGCCACAGTGGGTTCAGTCAGCCCCTATATTGGACTATTTGGAACGGTATGGGGGATTATGAATGCCTTTATAGGGCTATCAGGTGTTGAGCAAGCGACAGTAAATACGGTGGCACCTGGTATTGCAGAGGCACTGATTGCAACTGCAATTGGTTTATTTGCTGCCATTCCTGCGGTGGTGGCTTATAACCGTTTCTCTGCTCGTGCTGACAAACTTTCTAATCGTTACTATGGTTTTGCCAATGAGTTGCAAACACGTATTTATCGGTTGCTGGGACACACTGAGCGAGCTTCACGGTAGGGAGCAAAATATGATTAAGCGTTCTCAAAAAAGAAAGCTCAATGCAGAAATGAATGTAGTTCCCTATATTGATGTCATGTTGGTGCTTTTAGTGATTTTTATGGTGACCGCACCGATGTTGACACAAGGTATTCAAATTGATTTACCTAAAGTAAATGCGAATGTCATGCCCGCGTCACAGCAGCAGCGTATTGTAACTTTATCCATTCAGGCTAACGGTCAGTATTACTGGAATATTGGTTCAGAAGTGAATACTGAAAAAGTGACGGATCAGGCGATCGATTTAGCGAGTATGCAACAGAAGTTAGTTCCTATTATTCAAAAAGATAAAAGCCTACAGTTTTATATACGTGCAGATAAAGATGCTGACTATCAACTGGTTGCACAAGCCATTGCAACTTTGCAAAAAAGTGGTGTAAGTAACTTGGGCTTGGTGACGGAGGAACCCTAATCATGAGTATCGCAGTATTTAGAATAAGGTTTCGTGATCACGGTTTAGCTTTGTTGGTCACGGCTGTGTTGCATATTGGCGTAATTGGATGGCTATGCTCGGTTGAAATGCAAGAAATTCTTGTAGAGACTAAGCCCAAAACAATTCAGTTGCAATTTATTCAAATACCGCCGCCAATTAAAGAACGACCAGAACCCAAAGTCCCTACGCCGATCGTTGAAAAAAAAGTTCCAGACAAGCCTATTCAGAAAAAACAAGTTGAGCAACCTACCCAAGTTCAGCCTAAAATTACTCAGAAAGTTGTGAACTCACATAGTGAAAAAGCCGCACCAGCAGCGGCAAAACAAACGCAGCAGTTCACGATGGAAAAGAAAAATATGATCGTGGAAACTGAGAAAATAGTAGACACTCAGCCTAAGCAAGAGCCAGTAACTCAGACGAGTACAGTGAAGCCAACAGAGCGGCAAGTACAAACTAGTCATGAGTCATTTGATGTTAAAAATTATCAACCTGTCTCAAAAAAAGCACCTGCATATCCTGACCAAGCTTTAGATCGTAAGCTCGAAGGAGATTGTACTGTGGCGTATGGTGTAAATGAAAAAGGCAAGGTTGAAAACCCTCAAGCACAAGAAGATTGTCACCCCATGTTTGTTCGACCTTCGATTCAAGCTGCACTAAATTTTAAATATCAGCCTAGATTGGTTGATGGCAAACCTACTAGTGTGCCCAATGTTAAAAATACATTTCAATATCGTATTAAATGAATTTTTAAACAATTCATATGTGATTATCTATGAAGTGTTTACTTCTATCAGAAGAGTGACTCATATGATAATTAAAAAATTAAACATAATTTTTCAAAGAAAAAAAATATATATGATTAAGGCCCTACAATTACACTGTTGATATTTATGCATAGCAGTATTGTTAAGATGATAGAAAATAACAGTAAGCTTGTAGCAGAAATAGAAAATCAATTTATCTATTACCAACCAAATCTAAAACGATGAAAGATTGAATGTAGTTGATGAGTTGTACAATAGTGTGAATAAAACCATCAGACGCAGATGATGCTTGTATTCAAATATAGCATCATTAAAAAAGAACCCCGCACAGAGTGTCAGGGCGTTAAATTAGGGAGCCTTAGGACTCTTTATCTCTCGTCTTCTTCTTATTTAGGGTGAGAAATAACCTTACCATTTGAAACTAAATATAAACTTAATAAAATGAAGGAAATGGCTGGTATTAACATGGGAGTTAATTTCTCATTAAGAAATAGGTAACCCAGCAGTAGACCAAATAATGGTACTAAGTAATTTGTTATTGATGTAAAAACAGTCCCTACTTTATCAATCAAGTAATACATAAGAATTAATGCGCCTGCTGTTGATATAGTTGCTAACCCTAAGATAGAAAACCATTCGAATTTTGAGGCAGAAATACTTGACGGTAAAAAAAATAAAATTAATGGTAATAAAAAAGGATGATAATGTGAGAATAGATAATCCAATTAATGCAGGCGGTATATCAGATAAAATTTTTGTTTTATAAACAGAAAAAGCATAAAAAATAGCAGATAAAAAGCATAAAATATGACCTATTAATCCAGAACCTAGATTTACTAAAAAGTCATTAAAAAATAGAGATACGACTCCTATAAGTCCTATGAAAAGTCCTAAATAACCAGATTTAGAAAAAGTAAAATTTTTTCTAAATTTAACTTCGAAGATTGTAACAAAGATAGGAATTAATGCCATATAGATAGCCGAAACGCCACTAGGTATAAATTTTCCTGCCCAAGAAATCAAAGAAAAAGGAATAATTATTGAGGTAAAACTCAATAATACTAATAGCTTAAGCTTAGGTTTTACGATATAAATAAAATTCTTATATTTATAGATACCAAATAAGAGTAAAAATGGTAAAGCTAAACTTACTCTAAGGAATACAATTGTAAAAGGATTTAAAAAGGTAACAGCAATCTTAATAAATAAGAATGCTGTTCCTTGCATAAGTCCAAGTAAGCCCAATAATATAATATATTTTTTATTCAATTACTTAGTCTCTAAATGCAAAGATTTCATGAACATTAGAATTGGAATAGGTGTGTTGTTACGAAGTAGCGATAACTATCACTATTTGTATTGTGGATAGATTGGTGTATATACTTTGTTACATTCAATGGGTGATTTTATTAGTCATATTTTCCATCTGAATTATTTCTATGTAGACGGTTCTGTATAGAGAATACTTCCACTTTATTAAGATTTTGTTAAAATTATTTTGATGTTTATCACAGTTTTATCAATTATAGTGAGTTATAATAAATTTTATAAAGAGGAGATGAACAAATTCCATCTCTATATTGGGGCTAGTGTCACATATGTACACTTGAATCAGTTGAATGAAAACTCAAATTTTGGACAGAACTTAATTAGGGGAGGATATGACACCAAATCGGTTCATAGTAGCTTCACTTTCTTATGCGAAACTAAGTAATGAAGCTAGCACTGGAGATAACCTAATTTATTTAAGTACAAAATTTGATATTGGCCCTTTTATTCGTTATGTAGAGCTAGAGTATCGCTTTCATTTTTTTAGGAGAAATTGGTTTATCTAAACAACTCTTTTTATTTTTTAATTTGTTGAACTGAGGGGATAGAATATGGGAAAGGGTCAGAAATACAATGAAATACTGACTACAAGTTATGATTTATTTAGAAAGTATAGTTTCAATACTGTTGGTGTGGATAGAATCATTCAAGAGTCAAAGGTTGCAAAACAAACTTTTTATTCTAATTTTAATACTAAGCAAGCCTTAATCCAAGCTTGTATTGAGCTTGAATATCAAAAAATTTTTCAAGATCTAGAGTACATTTTGGAGCAGGGAGAATCCATTGAAAATTTCGAAAAAATAAAAGCTATTATTGGCTTCTTTTTGAATTTAACAACAACTGAAAGCTTTAATGGATTACTGGTTGATAAAGTTATAATTGAGTTACCGCTTTATAAAAAAGAATTTTCTTCATACTTTGAGAAGTTTAATAAAAAAATTTTAGATATTTTATATTCTTCTATTCAGGATGTTTCCTTTGAGCAGAAAAAGAAATTAACTATTATTTATTTTTATATAATTAAAGGAATTATAAATCCTAGTTCTTCAATAGGCATAGCACAAATCTAAGTATTCCTCAAAATCACACTAATTTTATATCATTTCTATAGGAAATTTACAGACTATTTTTAGATGCATGATTATGAAATTTAATATATTTCTTATAATTGTTTGTATTTGTTTTTAAATAATATCAAAAATAAAATAATAAGTTAAAAATTCATCTTGAATAAGGCTCTAATTTAATGATGCTGAAATAAATAATTATTAATTTATTTATTTTGGGAATATTAACTGTGAATAAAAGCATTCTTTTCAGTATATTTATAATTACACTATTTTTAAATGGTTGTAATAATGATGAAAAATCTGAATCTAATTTATCTACAACACGTGATTGGCAATTACCAGAAACACAATTGCCTATAGGTGAAAAAAATTTATATGAGAATCGCCAAAAAATAGATTTGGTCCAAGGCGTTGAACAATACCGTATTATTCGGGGTTATGCCTCTTTACAAGATGGTTTTGAAGCTGAAATAGGTTTTGCTAAAGATGAACAAGAATTTTTAAAATTTGAAGCCGCTATTCAAAAATTAGGTTATTCAGCTAAGAAAGTGATACCACCTAATAATTCACAAGCTGGAAAAAATATGGGTTATTGGGTACGTGTAGACTCAAGATTTTCTTCAGCAAACCAAGCTGATGATATTGTTAATTTATTCAAGAAAGAAGGTTTTTTACAGGCAAAAACACGCTATACGGCCGAGGATGGTTTAAATACATCAGGTCCTTGGGTTATAAACATACTTGCTGTTCGACTTAGTTTTACCGGTCAACTTAAAAGTGCCTTAGCAACTGATATTATTCCAGGTAAAGAAACCACCACATCCTTATCCAAACGTTTAGGGGCTTTTGCAGCAATCAATGCTGGTTTTTTTGTTGTTAATGAAACAATGGGAACACCAGGTGACTTAGCTGGTTTAGCAGTTGTGAAAGGTAAAATTGTTAGTGAAGGTGTTGAAGGCCGTCCAGCAATGTTTTTTGAGACAAAAAATGGCAACCGTGCATCACATTTGGAAACAAATATCTCTACATTATTAACCATTACCACCGCTCAAGGACAGAGTCGTCGTATTGATGGTCTAAACCGTACCCCTGGCAAGAACTTTAACTGCGGTAACCCCTTTGATATTGAAACATCATTTGCTCTTCATGATGTTGTTTGTACAGATCCAAATGAAATGATTATTTTTACTGAGGATTTTGGTACTAAAACAGATTCGGGTGCTGGTGTTGAAGTTTTACTTAATGAAAAAGGTATTGTTCAACAAATTAATCAAACACGTGGTATGAACCTAGCTCAAGGGAATATAACACTACAGGCAACTGGGGCAAGTGTAGATTGGGTATTAAAAAATATTCAGATAGGGCAAGTTTTAAAATTTGATTCTCGTTTAATTAATCAAGATACTCAAAAAGATATTCCTATTACTGAAACTACATATGCAGTAAATGGTGGCCCAACACTACTCATAAATGGTACTTTCCCTGAAGGTAAGCAAATCATACGTGAAGGGTGGGGCTATGAGAGTCTTATCGGAGTTCCATCTCACTATAACAATGCAAACCGTTCCTACTTCATTAATGACTGGTATTTAAGAAGAAATCCACACGCTATTGTTGGAAAAACACAAGATGGTACATTGCTATTTGTCACGGTTGATGGGCGTGCTCCACGCTATAGTGCAGGGCTTTCTGTACCAGAGACTGCGCAATTAATGAAATACCTTGGTGCAGTGGACGCAATGAAGTTAGATGGTGGTGGGTCAACAATGATGACAATTAATGGTATCCCTCAAAATCTGCCTTCTGATAAAACTGGCGAACGTGAAGATGGTGATGCAATACTGTTGTTTAAATAATATTAGATTTTTTAATTAGATAAATTATAAAAATTTTAAAAACCGCCTGCTCGTGCAGACGGTTTTTATTTATATTTAGAAAAATAATTAGCGGTGAACTTAGTAATTACTATTTCATTAGACATCGCATAAAGAACAATTCACGCCGCGGCAATTATGTAAAACTGAGCTGCGTGCGCTATTTTTATTAGTTCCAGGTCCTTCGACTAAGGGACCTGCAAGTTGCTCGGCGCCTGAGCTGGGGCGCCATTTGGTTTTCATATTAATTTGTTGATGACCCGTAATCATTGGTTTTGCAGAGGTCTGTTGATGGCAATAATCGCATTCAATAGTGTCTGTTGAAATACGAGCAATGGGTACGCGCTGCTCAAAAATTCCCTCACAATGTTCACAGCGAAAATCATATAACGGCATTTTTGTACTCCTTTATCCTTAAATCTTAGGAATTAACGCTTTCTCCCCCAAAATTTATCATCGTTGAGTGCACCTTTTGGCAATATATCCTGCTCAAAAATAGCGGTTGGTAATGACACAGTACATGCACAATTTGGGATATCCACAATACCACCGATGCGACCTTCAACAGGAGCCGCTGTCAATAACATATAAGCCTGTGAACCAGTAAAACCAAAGTTTTCTAAGTATTTAATCGCCTTTAAACATGCTTGGCGATATGCCACAGTGGCATCAAGGTAATAGTTCACATCATTTTCAACGCTAATACCTTCGAAAGTTAACCATTGATCATAGTTTGGTTTAACATTACTTGGAACAAAGATTGGCGAGTCAATATTATATTTAGCCATACCACCTTTAATGAGGTCGAAGCCAACACGAGTAACCCCATCCATCTCAATCGCACCGCAGAAACCGATTTCACCATCTCCTTGAGAGAAATGGAGGTCACCCATTGAGAAACCCGCACCTTTTTGATAAACAGGGAAGTAGATACGACTACCTGCTGCAAGGTCCTTAATATCTGTATTACCGCCATGCTCTCGCGGTGGCACAGTACGTGCAGCTTCAGCTGCCATACGGTCAAACTCAGTCCCGCTTACACCACGAAGTACAGCAGTACGTGGATCAGGTGGATTAGCTTGTCCCTTAGGTACAAGCAATGCTTCACGGCGATTCCATTCTTTAAGTAAGTCATGGGAGGGTAGCGTACCCATCAAACCTGGGTGCTTTAAGCCCGCGATACGTACACCTGGAATATGACGAGAGGTTGCAAATAAACCTTTTAAGTCCCAAATGGCTTTGTCGGCTTCAGGGAAGTAATCAGCAAGAAAACCACCGCCATTTTCTTTAGCAAACACTCCAGAGAACCCGACATCTGAAATTGGCTGAATATCAAGCAGATCAATCACTAGCAAGTCGCCTGGTTCAGCGCCTTCAACATAAAATGGGCCAGTAAGAGGATGGGCACGGGTTAAATCGACATTTTTAACATCCGAAATATCATCAGTATCCTTAATTTGGGCATCCAAAAAATCTAAACTTTCAATTAATATTTCTTCCCCTGGCTTCACAGATGTTAAAAATGGTAGGTCTGGATGCCAACGATTGTGTCCAATCTCAGATTGTTCTGCTAAAGGAACGCCAGGTTTAATTTTGATATGTTGCATGTTTTATCCCCTATGTGAGGTCAAATAAAGCTAGTTTCTAATCGGAAGATCCAAAATCTCATTAATGAGATTTTGGATCTTCGATCTTAGTTTCAGACAGCATGGAACGGATATTTAGACTTTGATTGTTGTAATCAATAATGATGTAACTGGTTTCAGGATTTTGAATCAAAAACTTTGCGAGTTTTGGCTCGACGAGTATACGGAAACGATGACCTAAGCCGCGTGCGCCAAAACGAACATCATGGCCAGTCGATAAAAAAGTATTAGCAGATGCAGTCAACTCAACTGTACGGCTTTGCTTACGCAAACGTTGATTGAGTTTGTCGACTTCTAAATTAACCAATGTGCTCGCAAAATATGCCTCTACAGCTTGGTAATGTAAGATACGTTCAATTCGGTTTAAAAACTCAGGATCAAACTTTTTATGTAAGGCTTTGTTGATAATTTCACTGTCATCGAGTTTACTCAAGCGTGCCAGTTTTTGAATAGCTTTAGGTAGTTTTGATAGCTGTTGTAGGCGTGTCTGTGCATCTTTAGCACCGACATTACTGGTCATAAAAATCATACAGTTTTTAAAGTCTAAAACCTTGGTGCCCGCAGTGAGTTTTAAGATGCCTGTTTCTAAAACATTTAAAAGTCCGCGAATCACTTCAGTACTCGCTTTTTCAATTTCATCAAACAGCACAATGCCTGGTTTCGAAAAACTACCTTGAATTTGTGCTTCGTCAAATAAGGTGTTGCCTTCTTTGGAACCCACGTAACCTGGGGGGGCGCCAGTTAAAGCCGCGGCATAGTGTTCTTGTGCCAAAGTATTCATATCAATTCGACAAAATGCATCAGGTTTGCCATGAATGGCTTCTGCAATCAAGCGGACAGTTTCTGTTTTACCAACTCCAGTTGGTCCTAGCATTAAGGTGACTGAGAGTGGACGATTAGGTGAGTTGAAGTCAGCTTTGATCGTCACCAACATATTTTCGATTTCTTCCAATGCTTCAGCTTGGCCAATAATTCTGTCACGGACATGTTGCATGACCAAATCAGGATTAAAACTAAAACGAGAAGTACGAGCAATACGTTCTTTGCTTTGCATATCATAGCGTTGCTTAGCCAAGGTTTCCTGATTGGCACTGATGCGATCACTGGCAAATGTCATGTCGAGTACCTCCTGCGCTAAACTAACTAAGATGCTTCTTTTTCTAAACCATCATGCGGTAAATTGCTGATCGGGCATTCCGCCACACCAATGGTTGATCGAGTGATTTTTTCCACATTTTCTTGTGCTTTCTGAGCGTCGAGTACCCATGTCTTGTAAAAATCGAAAGGACAATCCGCGATCCCTTTATCACCATCGCCATTGTTATAAACACCGGTATAGCCCCGGTGTAGCAGTTTAAATAAATGGTTTTGAGATTGGTCATATTTACGGGCATCACGAATTTCATGCAATGATAGTTGTGCGTACTGAATCCCATTCTCTTCAGTGCCGCACTCACCTAAGGTGCGACCGTCGAAGCCGACAACTGCTGAGTGACCAAAATAAGTGTAGACTCCATCAAAACCTGTACAATTCGCAACAGCGACATACACGTTGTTAGCCCAAGCCATACATTTCGCCATATTGATTTGCTGTTCGGCAGCAGGGTACATATAGCCTTGACAACGTACGACTAGCTCTGCACCTTTCATGGCACAGTCACGCCAAATTTCAGGATAGTTGCCATCATCGCAGATGATCAATGACATCTTCATACCCTTAGGACCTTCAGTTACATAGGTAGTATCACCTGGACACCAACCTTCAATTGGGCACCAAGGAATAATTTTGCGGTATTTTTGAACAATCTCGCCTTTGTTATTGATTAAAATTAAAGTGTTATACGGTACTTTGTGTGGGTGTTCTTCGTGCTGCTCTCCTGTAATAGAGAACACGCCCCAAACATTGGCTTCAATGCAGGCTTGAGAGAAAATCGCAGTTTCATCGCCAGGAATGGTGGCCGCTGTTGCCATCATTTCCTCGTGGTCATACATAATGCCCATGGTGCTATATTCAGGGAAAATAATCAGATCCATACCGGGAATACCCTGTTTAATCCCTTTCAACATTTCAGCAATTTTTTTTGCATTGTTAAGAACTTCAGCTTTTTTGTGTAAACGAGGAATTTTGTAATTTACAACCGCAACACCCACTGTATCTGGACTGCTTGAGATATCACCATGACGCATTTGCTTTCTCCAAGTTTTTTGGTACAAATAATCTATGTAAAGAGTGTCGCGTGAAATCCAGTTTTAAAAAATACGTTGAATTGCGTATATCGATACATTTTTTAATGATTTTTACCGTTGAATAATCCAAATAAAACTAAAGGTTGTTATATATAAAAAATAAAAGTTTTTATGATTAAAAATCCCCCGACGAATCGAAGGGAGATATAGAAAAAGTTTATTAAATTAAACTGATAAATATTTACTAATGGTAACTTCATCGATATTTGATCGGACATCTTCGTAAGCGAAACGGCCTTTATCAATCACCATGAAACGGTCTGCCATTGCCATAGTGAAACTTAGGACTTGTTCAGAAACTACAATAGTCAAATCTCGTTTGTCACGAATTTCTTTTAATGTTTTCGCAATATCTTTAATGATGGATGGTTGAATCCCTTCAGTTGGTTCATCCAATAACAATACTTTAGGATTAGTCGCAAGTGCACGTGCAATTGCTAACTGTTGTTGCTGTCCACCAGATAGATTACCGCCTTTGCGCTTGCGCATGTCCCAAAGTACAGGAAACAGCTCGTATAAGTCATCAGGAACTTTGCCATGGGCAGAATTTGGAAGGCCTGTTTGAATATTTTCAAGTACCGACATGGTTGAAAAAATCATTCGCCCTTGTGGTACATAGGCCATGCCATTTTCTACACGTTGGTAAGGATCAAGCTTCTCTAGATTTTTACCATTGAGCTTAATTTCACCTTTAGTATTTTTAATATCTCCAATCAGCGTTTTAAAGAGCGTTGTTTTACCCATGCCGTTACGGCCCATGATAGCCACAATTTCTTTGGGTTGAATTTTCATATTAATGTCATGAATAACTTGACTTTGTTTATAGCCTGAACACAAAGAATTGATTTCGAATAATTCACTCATATTAGGTCCCCTTAGTGTCCGAGATAAACTTCAATGACTTTAGGATCATTTTGAACGTCGTCCATTTTGCCTGCCGCCAAAATTTTACCTTGGTGTAGTACGGTGACTTTGTCCGCAATGGTTTTTACGAATTCCATATCATGCTCAATAACTAGCACTGACCGTCCTTGACTAATTTTTTTAAGTAATTGTGCCGTTTGCTCACGTTCAGAGACACTCATACCTGCAACAGGTTCATCAAGCATTAAAAGCTCGGGATCTTGCATTAGTAGCATGCCAATTTCCAGCCACTGCTTTTGACCATGTGATAATAAGCTGGCAGATGTGTCTAATAGTTCAGTCAAGAAAATCATTGATGCTACTTCGCTAATGCGATCACTAACATCTTTGGTACGTTTAAAGAATAACGCACCAAAAACATTACGTCCTCTTGGAAATGACATTTCTAAGTTGTCATATACCGACAGATTTTCGTAAATATTTGGGTTTTGGAATTTACGTCCGACTCCCTTACGTACTATGTCGAATTCTTTGAGTTTGGTCAGCTCAATATCATTGAATTTAATCGTGCCCGAAGTGGCTTTGGTTTTACCACAAATGAGGTCTAAAACCGTAGTTTTACCAGCTCCATTTGGACCAATCACTACATGCACTTCATTTTTATCTAAATAGAAGTTGAGATCACTGACTGCTTTAAAGCCGTCAAATGAAACCGTTAAATCTTCAATAACGAGGACAGGTTTACTCATTTCTACGCCAATTTTATTCATTTAACACCTCCTTTCATGACAGGTTCTTTGTTTTCGTCAGAATCGATGGTAGGTGGGGGAGTTGCTCCATTTACTGTTTTGTTTTTGATGAATAAAGGGCGTACATATTTTTGATAAACACCAGCTAAACCATCTGGAAGGAACATCACCACAAAGATGAACAGACCGCCTAGTAAAAACAACCACAGCTCAGGGAAAGCCTCAGAGAAATAAGTTTTGCCAAGGTTAACTAAGACTGCACCGTAGACTGCACCGATAAGAGATAAACGACCACCCACGGCGGCAAGAATTACCATTTCGATCGAAGGTACAATGCCGATAATGGTTGGTGACATGAAACCGACTTGTAGAGTGAACATCGCACCGCCAATTGACGAGACGACTGCGGCAAAACAGAAGATAAAGACTTTATACATGGCTACATCATACCCAGAGAAACGCACGCGTTCTTCTTTGTCACGCATTGCAGACAGTAGACGACCAAGTTTAGAACTCAGTACAAATCTGCTAATCATAATCACCGCAAGCAGTAATAATGCGTTGATGTAATAAAGAACATATTTGGCTTCATCGGTACGGATATCCCAGTCATGTAAGGTTTTTAGATCAGTAATACCGTTAATACCACCAGTAAAACCTTGCTGACCAATAATAAGAATGGTCAAGATTGCTACAATTGCTTGCATGATGATGGAGAAGTACACATCGCCTACACGACGTGTGAACATGGCAAAACCGATAATGAAGGCAAGCAAAATTGGAATAACAATGATGGCGAAGAGGGTGAAGCTAAAGCTATGAAATGGTTCCCAAAGCATCGGTAAGCTAGTGACTTGATTCCAGTCCATAAAGTCTGGAATACCCGGTGTTGTTTGCGCGGCTGTACTTTGCATGTCCGAAGCTTCAAGCTTTAAGAACATCGCCATACAGTAACCACCAATGCCAAAGAAAATACCTTGACCTAAACTTAAGATGCCTCCATGCCCCCAACAGAGCACTAATCCCACTGCTACAAATGCAAAAGTTAGATATTTGCCCATCAGATTTAAGCGGAATACATCAAGGAACATCGGCATTAAGAGTAGGATGATTATCGCTAGAATCATCAGCCCAATAGCACCTTCTTTACCCCCTAACAAGACATTCATTAGATTTTTCATATTAATCTCTCCTGAATATCTATTTACGAACTTTAATTGAAAACAAACCTTGAGGGCGTAGCATCAAGATGATGATTACGGTCGCCAAAGTAATCACTTTTGCGATAGAACCTGACAAAAAGAATTCTAGTAATGATTGAGCTTGGGCAATACTGAATGCAGATGCAATGGTACCTAGTAAGCTAGCTGCACCACCGAACACAACCACAAGGAAGGTATCGACAATGTAAAGAGAACCTGCTGTTGGGCCTGTGGAGCCGATGGTGGTAAAGGCTGCCCCAGCAATCCCCGCTAAACCACAACCTAGTGCAAAGGTCAAGCTGTCGACCCGTTTGGTATTGATCCCGACGGCACCGCTCATAAAACGGTTTTGATTCGTGGCACGAAGTTGTAAGCCCCAACGTGAACGATAAATCAGAAAGTAAACAAAGGCCGTAACAGTTAAAGTCACTCCGACCAAAAATAGACCATTAATAGGAATATCAATCGATTCTGTTGGTTGATAAGACCCCATCAACCAATCTGGAAGGGTGGGGCTGACCTCTTTAGGGCCGAATACCGAACGGAACAACTGTTGCATAATGAGGCTTAAGCCCCAAGTGGCTAATAATGTATCAAGTGGTCTCTGATATAGTCGACTGATCATTAGCCGCTCGACCATATAGCCAATAATCCCTGAGGTGAGAAATGCTGCTACAATCGCGATGATGAAATAGTAAGGTAGTAATTGAGGGAAGTAGTTTTCAGTAAGAGTTGAAATAAAAAATGTGGTATAAGCCCCAATGGTTAGGAACTCACCATGCGCCATGTTAATAACGCCCATCTGTCCAAAAATAATTGCAAGACCTAAGGCCATCAGTAACAGCACACAGAAAACTGATAAACCATTAAAGCCTTGCATGGCAAATATTGCACCGAATTCCGCAAATGAAATATCCATCGCATCATCCTCCAAGCTTTAAAATTGTGTGGTATAAAAGTTCAGGAGAATGACTTCTCCTGATCCTGTGGCAGTTAAATTAGTATCCTTTAGGGAATGGATTTGGCTTGATCAAGCCTTTTGATTCGTATACTACTTTGAATTGACCATTTGGAAGCACTTGAGCAATACGTGACTTGCTCCATAAGTGATGGTTTGGATCGATTTTCACGTAACCTTCAGGTGCTGTTTTAAGCTCTATACCTGGTGAAGCATTAGCTACTTTAGTGACGTCAAAGCTACCAGCTTTTTCTACAGCAGCTTTCCACAACCATGGCCCTAAATAAGCAGCTTGGGTTACATCACCCACCACAGCTTTAGGACCGTATTTTGCTTTAAATGCTTTTACAAATGCCACGTTATTTGGGTTGTTTAAGCTTTGGAAATATTTCATTGAAGAGTAGAAGCCCTTCATATTTTCACCACCAATCCCCAGTAATTCATCTTCAGTTACAGAAAGGGTTAGTAAGGTTTGTTTGTCGCTAGTTACACCAGCAGCTTTCATTTGTTTATAGAAGGATACGTTTGAACCACCAACGACAGCAGCGAAGATTGCGTCCGGTTTTTTTAGCTTGGTTTTGTTAATCAAAGAACCAAATTGAGTATGGCCTAGAGGATAGTATTCTTCTCCGACCACTTTGCCTTTCAATACTTTTTCAATGTGTGTGCGAGCAATTTTCATGGTGGTGCGTGGCCAGATATAATCAGACCCAATTAAGTAGAAAGTCTTCGCTTTCTTTTCTTTTGCTAACCAGTTCAAAGCTTCAAGAACTTGTTGCGTTGCTTCTTGACCAGTATAGATTACATTCTTCGATTGCTCTAAACCTTCATAAAATGTTGGATAGTAAAGCAGGGCATTATTACGCTCAATGATGGGTAGTACTGCTTTACGAGAGGCAGATGTCCAACAACCGAAGATTGCAGCAACTTTATCTTTTTCAGTAAGTTTCCGTGCTTTCTCAGCAAAAGTAGGCCAGTCAGATGCGCCATCCTCCTGAATAATCTTGATTTGGCGCCCCAGTACACCGCCTTGCTTATTGATCTGTTCAATCGCCAAGCGTTCTGCTTGAATCGAGCCTGTTTCAGAAATTGCCATTGTGCCTGTTGCTGAGTGAAGCTGGCCCACGTATACAAATTTGTCGTCCACTTTAAGCTTTGTGGTATTCACTTTTGCTGTTGCTGGAACATTGGCATTAGTCATTATAGGTGCAAGTAAAAAAGGTATTGTAAGTAAACCTGCCAGTAATCCAGCGGTATTTACTTTTGTTTTGAAAGTCATGATATTTTCCCCTGATCTGAAGCTGTTTGAATTTATGCACTTGCTAATATTTATGCACTTGGTATGGACTAAGACTAAGAGGAATTAAAAAATGAACATATACGTCACATTACGTATATAGCTGTGTAGTCCGTTATAGATTAATTTTTAGTTAGACCTAAGTTGGGTAGGTATAGTTTTTGCTTTAACTTTAAAGAGTAACTATTTATAAATATTTGATCATCATGGATCCATCAGCCAAGCCCCGCTCAGCACCGCAACGTGTGATCCCGACTCGCCGTAAATACAATACATGGGTCGTTGATGAAAGTATTGAAGATTACGCATTACGTTATGCTCCAAAGTCTGTTCGCAAATGGTCGCTGTGGACAGTAACCAATACGGCTATTGCTGCGGTCAGTTTTTTAGCAATGGAAGCCTTGGGCGCAACCATGTTATGGCAATATGGGTTTAATAATGCCTTTTGGGCATTATTGGTGGTTGCGATAATCATTTTTCTAACTAGCTGGCCGATTGGATATTATGCCGCACGCTATAATGTTGATATTGACCTACTCACCCGTGGTGCTGGTTTTGGGTATATAGGTTCTTCAATCACTTCGGTAATTTATGCCAGTTTCACCTTTATTTTCTTCGCCTTTGAAGCTGCAATTATGGCATTGGCATTGGAACTAGGTTTGGGTATTCCGCTTAGTATGGGATATCTGATCTCGGCTGTAATTATTTTACCGCTAGTAGTGAAGGGCATTGGCTTTATCAATAAAGTGCAAGCGATTACTCAACCCTTATGGTTATTTCTTCTTCTCTTGCCGTGGTGTTTTGTTCTTTTAAAACATCCCAGCTTACTAAAAGAACTTGTACTGATTGAGGGTGCAAAAAGTGGCAGTTCTTCATTTAGCCTGGCATTTTTTGGTGCGTCTTGTACGGTGCTCTTTGCTTTAATTACCCAAATTGGAGAACAAGCTGATTATCTACGGTTTTTACCGGATAAAAAAAATATTCAATATAAATGGAATTTGGCGGTATTTTTAGGAGGCCCCGCATGGATTTTGGTAGGTTTTTTTAAAATATTCATGGGTATGATGCTGATGGTATTAGCATTGAAATTTTTGGTGCCCAGCAGTCAACTCACAGATCCTAATTATTTGTATTGGATCGCTTTTCAACATGTTGTTTCACATCCAGGAATCGCTTTATTCTTGACAGTTCTATTGGTCTGTGTAGCACAAATTAAAATTAACGTCACAAATGCCTATGCTGGCTCATTGGCGTGGTCTAACTTTTTTGCTCGTTTAACACACAGTCACCCAGGACGCGTAGTATGGCTAGTGTTTAATATTTTTATTGCCTTACTCCTGATGGAACTGGGTGTGATTCATGCTTTAGAACGAGTTTTAGGACTTTACAGTAATGTGGCTTTGGCATGGATCGGTGCAATTGTGGCAGATTTGGTAATCTGTAAACCGCTAGGTCTAAGTCCCAAAGGTATTGAGTTTAGACGTGCTTATTTATATGACATTAATCCTGTTGGTGTCGGCAGTTTATTTATAGCTTCGAGTCTTTCACTGCTATGTTATTGGGGAATGTTTGGTGAGATTGCCAAATCTTTAGCAGGTTTCATTGCGCTTGGTTCATCGATGCTATGTGTACCTATTATTGCATATTTAACCCAAGGTAAATATTATCTCGCACGTTTGGAAGAACAACCCTTATCCTGTGTAGAAACACATACCTGTGTAGTATGTGAACACGATTATGAAGCTGCGGATATGGCAAGTTGCCCCGCATATAATAGTCAAATTTGTTCTCTGTGTTGTACTTTAGAGGCACGATGTCATGATCTGTGTAAAGCACATGCACGGTGGTCATATCAACTTCGTGTATTTGCGGTGTGGTTTTTACCCAAAAAATGGATTCAATATATTAATACACGTTTGAGCCTATATATATTATTACTCTTTGTGCTTGGTGTGGTATTAGCTGTAAGTCTCAGTTTAGTGTATTTACAAGAGCTTTCGAATACAGGTTATTCTTTCCAGCAACACGATGCATTATTGACTTTATTTATCAAAATTTATGCGGTGTTGTTTTTATTACTATGCGTTGCTGCATGGTGGTTAGTTCTGAATGATGAAAGTCGCCGTCAGGCACAGCTTGAAAGTAATACGCAAACTAAATTGCTCATGGATGAGATTGAAGCCCATAAAATAACTGATCGTCAATTACAAGATGCAAGAACTCAAGCGGAAAAAGCCAATGAAGCTAAAAGTCGCTATGTGGTGGGAATTAGTCATGAACTACGTACGCCACTAAATAGTATTTTAGGTTATAGTCAACTTCTTCAAAAACAAGAACGCTTATCGGAAAAAGGTGAAGCTGCGCTCGGAGTAATTAGCCGTAGCGGGCAGCATCTTACCTCTTTGATTGATGGTTTATTGGATCTTGCCCGAATTGAAACAGGAAAGATTTCTCTGGAAATGTCGAATATTAATTTTCCCAAATTTTTAAATCAAATCGTGAATATGTTTGAACCGCAATTTTTGCAGCGTCAACTCAAGTTTAAAGTAGAAATTAGCGAAAAAATTCCTGAATACGTTCGTATTGATAAAAAAAGACTTGAGCAAATTCTAATTAATATCATTGGAAATGCTTTGAAATTTACTATTTCGGGCCAAGTTGAATTTAAAGTTGATTATCGTTTTCAGACTGCTTATTTTGAGATTCATGATACAGGTTGTGGAATTGCTGAATCAGATCTAGAACGAATCTTTCAACCCTTTGAACGTGGAAATAACGTGGTTCAAGGCAGCTTTGCAGGTACAGGTTTAGGCTTGCCTATCGTTAAAATGTTGGTAGATATATTGGGAGGGGAGTTGAAGTTAAGTAGTCAGCTTCAACAAGGTTCAATTTTTAAAGTTAAACTATTTTTGCCATCTAAGTCCCTGATTCACCCAATTGCTGATGTCGCATCGAATACTGTGGTTGGTTATACCGGGCAGCGTCAGAAAATTTTAGTGGTTGATAATGAGGTGACTGATCGTGGTTTAGTCTTAAACTTTTTACAGCCTTTAGGCTTTGTTTTAGAGGAAGCAGAATCAGGATTACAATGTTTAAGACAAGTTCCTGTGTTTAATCCTGATTTGATTTTGATGGATTTGAGTATGCCAGTGCTCGGAGGCTGGGAAACGGCTAAGTTATTACGTAAAAATAAGATTACCAATGTGCCGATTATTATTATTTCAGCAGATGCCAATGAGCGTATGCAAAATCCTGAAACAGATGTATTAAATGAAGATTTTTTAGTAAAACCAGTCGATCTCAATTTATTGCTAAACAAAATTGGAGATAAACTTGGAGTAAAATGGATTCATCAACATCAAGCTGAAGAACAACCAGAAATCTATATTCCAATGCAAAACAATATCGGTGAAATAATAGATCCCTTTCAAATAGCTCCTTCTTTTGTCACCCATCTCAATCTGCAAGATGCACTAGCACAATTAGAACAACATTTAAGTATTGGTTATATTCGTGGAGCTAAACAACAATTGATGCAATGTAAGCAACAGTTTAATCAATATCAAGACATTTGGCAGCAGATAGAACAAGATCTACAGCGGTTTGATTTCAAAAGATCAATTCAACGTCTGCATGATTATGCTAATGTATTGAAATAGGGTGGGGTATAAGGACGATATCATTTGAATTCATTAAGCCTGTTTTCTCTGATTCGCTAGTGTTTGTCAAAAGGATTTTTGCGAACTTCTTTAATCATTAAGTAAGTTATTAAGGATGCGAAAATACATAGAGCACCTGCTATAAAGAAAAATATATCATCATGATAAAAGCCAAAAATTAAACCGATTGCACTTAGCTTTAAGAAGAAAAGTAAAAAAGCATAGTAAACATATATCATTACTATTGTTTCCCATTAAATTGTTTATAAATACATAGATAATAAAATGGTATATCGTTATTGTTCAGGAATAATTAAAATGACTAGAATTAAATTATTTTATATGTCATATAAGATTTGTTTTAGCGACATAACTGTTTGATTTCAATATTTATGCTTGCTTGGATTAATTGATAACTTACTTTCCTGATGGTTTAGACAAGGAAAGTAATCTTAAGAAGATAAATAAATTTTTTATTATTTTTTCTATATTTTATTTTGTCAGATACTTTCGGCTAGATGCTTCATTCATTGCAGCTATATTTTGATTTAATTTATTTAGAATAAGTATGAATTGTTCTATTTCATCTTTTGTTAACGGTTTAAGCATTTCTTGTTCACGATCAAGTGCAATATCAATGACTTGATTATGTAAGTTTATTCCTTTTTCCGAAAGCTCAACAAAAGTGGCTCGACGATCATTTTCATCAGTACTCAAGCATAAGTAGCCTTCTTTTTCTAATCGATTAATCGAACGACTAACAGTGGCTTTATCAAGCCCAATCACTTCAGATACTCGTTTAGCAACAATTGGATGTTCTACAGCTAATAGAGACACGATACGCCATTCCGTCACACTGATGTCAAACAATTCAGAATAAATCTGGGTTGAACCTGTCGAAATTTTATTGACAAGAAAAGTGACTAGAGCAGGTGTATAGCGAGCTAAATCTAAATTTTTTTGAATTTCCATACTAGGAACACATTGAATTTTTAATGATTTTAACAAGAAAAAAGAAATTATGAAAAATTAGTTGCGATCGCAACTAATTTGAGCTTATGATAATTTTAACAACAAGATGCTCTAAGCAAGGATTGCTAAATGATGAATTGTCGAATTGAAGCTATCGTGGATGAGGCTTTAGGAATTAAGAGTTTTCTATTAAAACCAACTGATAGTATTAAATTGCCCGCATATACAGCAGGCGCACACATTGATGTTCATGTTAATTCAGACATTATTCGTCAATATTCATTGATCAAACTGCCTGAGTTAAAAAACCAATATTTGATTGGCATTCTTAAAGATCAAAATTCGCGTGGTGGCTCTGAAAAGATTCATACAGAATTTATGGTAGGCAAAGAAATCAAAATTTCTGAACCTAGAAATCTATTCGCTTTGGAAGAGCAAGCGGAACACTACATTTTATTCGCAGGCGGAATTGGTATAACTCCAATTTTATCAATGACCTTAGAACTTCATCAGCAACAAAAATCCTTTGAATTACATTACTGTGTGCGAACTTTAGAACATGCAGCATTTAAGAGCCAACTACTTGATTCTCCAATTTCAAAATATTGCTGTATCCATATAGATGATCAACCATTAACCAAGATGGACTTAACTACAATATTAGGCAAAAGTAATAAACAACAGCATATATATGTTTGTGGGCCCTCGGGCTTCATCGATTATATTCATCGCACTGCTTTGGAAAATAATTGGTCAGAACTGCAATTTCACAAAGAAAATTTTAGCAATACTGTTGATCATTCAAATGCCCAGTCATTTGAATTAGTTTTGGCAGAATCAAATAAAATTTTCTTAATTCCTGCAGATAAATCTGTTTTGGAAATTCTCTTAGAAAATAATCTCGATGTGGATTGTTCATGTGAACAAGGAATTTGTGGTTCATGTGTGTTGGAAGTGATTGAAGGTGAAATTGAACATCATGATCAATTCCTAACAACTGCAGAAAAAGAGTCAAACAAATTATTTACCCCATGTTGTTCACGCGCTAAATCAAAACAACTTGTTATTCGTCTATAACGAAAATGGATGTTCAGGAGATACTCATGGATCAGGTTTTCAAAAAAACAGATATGGTTGAAAATAATAAGTCACTAAATCTTTTTCCTAAAAATCAATGGTATGTATGTGCATTGAGTAAGGAAATTTCAACTGAGAAGCCACTAGCAAGAACAGTTTTAAATACCAACTTAGTACTTTTTAGACATCATAATGGGCAAGTCGTTGCTTTAGAAGATCGATGCTGCCATAGAGCTTTAGCTTTATCATGTGGTGTGATCGAGGAAGGTGGTATTCGCTGTGGTTATCATGGTTTACTTTATAATGAAACTGGAAAATGTATTGAGGTTCCAGGACAAGAAAAAATTCCATCGAAAGCAAAAGTTAAGGCCTATCCGATCCAAGAAAAAAATCAAATTATCTGGTTTTGGTATGGTAGTGAAGAGCATCCTGTGCCTAATTGTGAACCACCTGAATATTCAATTCATGATGATGTTCGCTATGTATTTGATGGGGATGTTTATCACTACGATGCACCATATCAACTGATTCATGACAATTTAATGGATTTAAGCCATTTAGGTTATGTTCATTTAAAAACAATTGGTGGAAATGCCACTGTCCATATGAATGCGCAAATGAAAGTTGAACAAGAAGGTAATACCGTAACTGTTATTCGCCATATGCCTGGTTCAGAGCCACCTCCGACCTATAAAATGGCATATCCGTTCAAAGATAAAGTAGACCGTTGGCAAGAAATTGTGTTTAAGGTTTCTCATATTACCATTTGGACTGGTGCTGTAGATGCTGACACCGATAAGCTTGATGACCCTCAGCGTCAAGGATTCCATATGCGAGGTTTCCACGGGATCACTCCTGAAACGGAAACTACAAGCCACTATTTCTGGACAATGGCAACCAATCCTACTGATCCTGAAAAAGCAGAAGAACTTAAAGCGGTAGTTATTCAACAGACTAAAGATACCTTTGATGAGGATCGTATTGTTATTACTGATCAATATCAAAATATGTTAAGGATTCCAAACTCTAATATGGTGGATATCCATGTAGATGTTGCTGCTAATCGAGCTCGCCGAATTATTAAAGAGCTTTTACAAGTATCCTAAATTTTCATTTTAGCTAGGGAATAAGAGCAGTTCGATTAAATCACTCAAACTGCCATGGTTCGTGGTGATTTTATGTGTATTTCTGATAATTGTAGACGGCTTTGATGTCATGGTTACGGCAAAAGCAACATATGGCGATTTATATAATGGTTTTTTAATAATATTCAAATAGATAGTACAAGCTGAAGTTTTTGGTAGCGAGCTTGAATAAGCTAAATCACTTTTAGAAACAGCAATTAAGGAATTATGCTTAAACAATAACATAGATACAGAACGTAAAAAATTAACTCAGTTAAATGATGATCTGGCAAAGGCCAGTGTCTATAACAAACTACAGCAAAAGCAAATTACAGCTTTAGCTGAAATTAGAAATAATGCTGCTCATGGAAATTATGATCAGTTTACTAGAGAAGATGTGGAAAGAATGATAAGCGATATAGAAAGGTTCTTGTTAAATTACGCTTCATAAGAGTAGATCGATAGGGTTATGTAGATTTAAAAAAACTTAGAGAGTCGCATAAGCTTGTTGAGATGCAAATTTGGCAGCGTTATTTATTATCTTAAATCTAGTAAGCAGATACAGTTGAGCAAGCAAAGAATTCACCGTAGTTAAGAATAAACGGCGTAGTAACAACGTAGAGTAGCCGTTTATTCAACTAAATTTGTTACTCTTTTACCTAAATAAAAACAGTAATTTACTAGAGTTAAGTTACAAGTTTATTTGATAAAAAATCAATTAAATTTGTAACTTAACTCTACAGTCAACTAAAGTTGTAGAAATTCCATACAAGAATAGCGAGATAAAAAACATTTAATTGCTTATAGTACTGAAAAGTTATCATTTAAAAGCGTTTAAAATATGCCAACTAGAGATTTAAGACGTGAGCGTGATATTGCTAAAGCTGCTGCTGAGATACTTCGACAATGCTTTATCAGAACTGCACGAAGTGAGAAAGTGCTGTATGTTGAAAAGGATATTTTATGGAGTAAAACGCCAGATGGTGATCCAGTTTTCATCAAACAACTATCGGGGCGAAATCCTAGTTTTTCTAAAGAAATTACTAATCGTAAAATATTCAAAATTAAAAAACGAAATGTTAAACTTTCTGACTATGTAAATTCATAAAAATTAGGATTCTAGATATATTAGTATTTTTACTTGCATATTTTCTGATTTGTATGAAGCTATTAGAAAGTATTCTCTAAAGTTTGAAAATTTTAAAGTTACTTTATGGAATATAACCTATTCAAATCCCAGATAAATTTCCTGTTAGAATTTAGGTCTTTATAATCCCATATTTCTTTAAATTAATTTTTTTATAAATAAATCTTTAGTCCAAAAAGAGCCAATATCAATATAAAAACAATTATCCAATTGGGCTGGTTCTTTTACAATAGTATGTCCTAAATAGACCTCATCTATATTCCGAATAACTTCATAATCTTCACAATAGTGACGAATTCGATCTCTTCCCCATAATGCCTTCTGATACGATGACTGTATGCCAGAGATATGATAATTACCTTGCTCAACATCTTTCTTGAACAACTCCCAGTCATTGGAATCTATGTCTGCATGAACAAAACCAATCTTTTTATTACAAGTTTTTAATTCAATAAGAATGGGAAGTTGAGAAAATACAGAAGAAATCTCTAACTGTTTATTTTTTGATAATGCATAAAACCATTCACCGCCATTCCTTAAATGTATATCTCGAATTCTAAGATCAGATTGACCTAAAATACACATTTCTTCATGGTTTCCCCGAATCATAGTAAACCATGGCTCCCTGATAAGTGATAAACAATTAGTATTTTCAGGGCCTTTATCAATAAGGTCACCTACAGATATGAGTAGATCATTATCAAAGTCAAAATTATGTTCATCTAATTTTCGCATTAAAAGAGAGTAACAACCGTGAATATCACCTACGACAAAAATATGTCCTTTAGAATGGGATAAGTAGTCAATAAACATCGTTAATTCTCTTTTACAACAATTGTAGAGTGTAACTATCAACGTATTTAAAAACTATTATTTTTAAAAAGTTAGTTTCTATTATCTGGTATATCGATCCATATCAGTAGATCTTGTAAAGTTAGCTATATAGCTAACTTTAGTTATTTTTTATAGAATGTTAGCCATATAGCTACTTTTTTATGGGAACAGTACGATGGCACATAGAGGGCAGATAGGTGAAAAAGTAAAAGAAGCAAGAAAAAGTAAAGGTTATACGCAACAGAAGCTCTCTGAATTGACGAGAATTAATAAAACAACCATTTCTGAAGTTGAGAATGGTCGTTTTACAGGGTCGTTTGATATCTTTGAACGTATACTGGATGAGGTTGGATTACAGTTTGAAGTCGTGCAAAAGAAGCATATTTTACCTGATTGGGATGAAATTGAAGCGCTATTTGCAAAGAAAGATTAATAAATATTGCTTTAAATTCAGTTAAAAAATTTACACTAACTATCAGGGAACAACTCTTTAGGATTAGTTTCTAAGATATTAGAGATTTCGTATAGTTTTAATACCGTAATATTGACCTCACCTCTTTCAATTCGGCCTAGATAACTGCGATCTATATTGCAGAGTAATGCCAATTTCTCCTGACTGATTTCTTTCTCTTTACGTTTTTTACGAATTAATTGTCCAATTTTTATAGATAAATCTTGCATAAATTCTATTCACTTAAAGAATAGAACTATTATTTTTTGCGGTTTAATAGTCCACGGATTATAATCCTCATTTCTAATATTGTAAGTGAATTAAAAATGAGCAAGATTCCATTAAGTATAATTACCTTTTTCTGTTTGACTTTAGCTGGTTGCCAACAAATGCAGGAAGCTGCAAATTCGACTGTAAAAACTATTTCTAAAGGTGTTCAAACTTATGATAGTTGGGTGAGTAATGGTACAGTCAAGGTTTGGAACGATATGCGTGATGAAAATATCCGTAATAAGTTCTTAGTACTTTCTTCACAAGGCAATAATAACGTTATCAATCTAAACTCAGCTTTATTAAAGGATAAGTACAAATTAGAGAAACGAACTTTCGATGCCATCTTTCTAGAAAAATATATTACTCACCAAGCTAATTTTTCAGAAGCAAACCGTAGAATTAATAATGGTATCTATGTTTCAGAAAAGGACTTGGCTGCACAACTCTTTATTGAGCAGGCATTAGCTAGAGGTAATGAAGTTCGTTTATATAAGAAAGATGTAAATGCATCACTGAATAATAATTTAAGACAAGCGATTACAGCCTTTAATGGTGCATCTAATCGTTATGATGTAGATCCAGCTCTAATTGAATTTAATAAAAAGGGTAGTCCAGTTGCGATTATGACTCGTTCTTGGCAAACCATCTCAGCAATTGGAGTTGATAGTCGTATATACACCAATATTTACTTTGGTGCAGATATGATGCGTTGGTTTGAGAATAATTATACCAATCGTTACTTGGAAAATAATTTAATTCGGACATACCGTTAATTTACTTTGGTTCAAACTTTAAGGAGCATAGGAAAGACCAGTATTTTCCTGTGCTTATCTATACTTTGGTTAAGTAGACCATTGTTCATTTTCTATTTCAAGTGTTGATCTTATATCTGTATGTCTAAACTGACTTTACCCTTTTACCGTGAATTTTTTGAAATCCTTGAGAGTAATGAAATATTGAATTGGAGAGCAAATGACTTCGTCCAAGCAATTTTTGAAAAAAGAAAAAACATGGGAGATCAGGACCGCCAATTAATCTACAGAGGGTTAGTTATTTTGGTTGAGTGCAAGTATTTAAAGCGTGAAAAGAAAGCCGAGAACAATAGGATATACAGATATAGTGAGGCCGTACGACTTAAGGTATATAAGGAAAATATCCAGCAGAAGAAAATAAAAGAAGTGCTGATTACTGAGCAAAATATTATCGAAAAATCATTGCAGAAAAACAAAGTTGAGCAAACCTTCCTTCAGGATATTGTCCAGAAACATCCAGATCTTCAAATTTTCTTAGATAGGTATGATCAATACCTATCTAAGAAAATAAATGAATTGGAAATAAAGATGATGTTTATAAAATTGATCGTAAAGGATCTTGATTTATAATCTTATAAATTTATTCAATAAATTGATCATAATTCTTAAATAAATTAAAAAAACTTAGGCCGAATTAGATGTTCTTGATCATAACTATCATTGCTGAAGTAGAAGGTTCTGAAAGTTCATAACTGAGTATAATAGGAATAGTTGATAAATCTGCCAATTTTCGAAGCACAAAAAATCGACTATATACATGTTTTATCTATAAAACATGTATATAGTTTAATAAAGCCTATACATACTTTTTGATTTATGAAAATATCTAAATTAGATCAGTTTAAATATCAATGCACTATTTTTGTACATTGAAGCTCATTAATTGTGCAATATGGTCAAATAAAAATAGATTCTAACTTGTAAATTATTTTAAACAATATTAAAGATTTTTTGATTATAACTATATTAAAATTATTTACTTTATAATTTCAAAATAAAATAGTAATTATATAAAAGATAATTTATTGAAAAATAAGTATTAGATGGTTTTTTTGCTAACAAAATTTATTGGAGTGATATTTTAAGATTATATATTTTTATTACTTATTCTAACAAATTACCGTCAATAAATTAGTATTACTTGAAAATAAAATTGGCATGAGATTTGCTTTTTACTAAAGAGTAAAATAAACCATTTGGTAGAAAACACTCATATTGGTAATTACACTAACTAAACTAGATAGCAAAAAATTATGAAAATTTCTTATTTATTTAGCTTGAATGAAACGACTATAAAGACCGCATTGGATTACTTTGGATATCAATCTGATTACCAATATTTTGTGCCAAATAAGCATTCTCGTAATATTGCATTATATATACCTAACTTTGATGCAGGTGTGAATCAACTTGATAATTATTTGCGCCAAATTCAACCAGAACTCGTTGTTCCAATTGCGTACTGGATTGGATCTGAGTTATCACAACAAGAATTTGAAATTGAGAAACGTAATGACCCTTTTAAAAGTAATTTAAGTGGATGGGTCATTGTTGACCCTGTACAAACACCATGCGAAAGGGAAATTATTGTAGGGGAACTTATGCATAAGGCATTTTCTCCTTTGCATCTAGGGCGTGATCAAACATTTCTAAGTGCTGGCATACATTCACTTAATATTCTAGAATTACGAATGCTTATTCAGAAAAAATTAAAAACAACAGTAACTTATGAGCAAATCCACACTCTTGGTACTCAGCGTTTAATTTCTGCATGGTTGCGATATACTCCATCTTGCTGTGACTCTATACCCGAAGAATATATATATGATGGATTGGAAATACCTGCAAACAAAGCTCAAAAAGCTATTTTTGTAGCTGCGAATACTCATTCGTCACAGACCGCATATAACGTACCTATTGTTCTTGAAATTGAAAGAAGTTTTGACGCTTCTATTATATATAATGCTTTACTAAGTTTAGTTGAACGTCATTTAGCCTTGCGAGCAACCTTTTTTATAAAAGGAGACGATCTTTTCCAACGAATCAATAGTCGAGTACGGTTACCATTTATTATTCGTAATTTACCTTCCAATGAGTTGGAAAAGGCTATGTATTCTTTTCGTCAGCCTTTTGATATTTTACGTGGTCCATTAATTCGAGCCTGTTTATTTGAAACTTATGAGAATTACAGAACTCTGCTGTTGGATTTTCATCATCTTATAATAGATGGAATTTCAATGCAGATTTTTATAAGTGAATTTTGTTCCTTATTACAAGGAAAAGTATTAGAGCCTGTAGATGATTATATTAAAGCAATTGTGGAGGAAAATGTATATACAAAATCTGAATCAATTAGAGTTGATAATGAATATTGGAATAATTTAGTAGAAAAGCCCTTAAAAGCAACACGTTTAACTACAGCTGGTCTAGTTGGTGTAAATGGTGGTGAATGTATAAAGGTTGAGATAGCTAATTCTCTAATTAATACTATTCAAAGCGTTGTGACTACTCATGAGACCACACTACATGTTTTTTTTCTTTCAACACTACATGTATTGCTTGCCAAGTTATTAAAGGAAGATAGTACGGTCGTTGGTGTCCCGTTTTCGGGACGTGCCATGGCTACTAATTTGAATGCAGTAGGAATGTTTGCACAGACACTTCCATCTAGACATACTATTCCTAACTCTCATAAATTCAATGATTTATTAGATAGAGTCGCAGCTGAACATCTTCAACATATGATGTTTCGAGGTAATAATATTTGGCATTGGGAGAATTTAAAAGATCCTGGGTTTAGTATTGTATTTACGTCTCACCGATTCAATTTTGATTTGAAGGGGATTGGACGTTGGCGAGCTTTCTACTATCCTGAATCTCATTTTGATTTACTGATTTATCTTGTTGAAAATGATAGTAAATTTGAATTGCATTTTGAATATGATTGTTCAAAATTTGATCGCAATACTATTCAATATTATGCAGATGCTTTTTTAAATTTAGCAGAGCAATTCGCTTCTGAGCCTGCTAAGGTAATTAACAGGACTTCTCTATTTTCTCCCATTCAAACAGTAACTTGGCGCAATCAAACAAATCCTAGTATTTGTTATGATCAGCTAACTGGTTCTGTGATAGATCGGTGGAACCAATCGGTGCAGGATTGGCCATTATCCATTGCTCTAGAAGATGGTTTTAATAAGCTTTCATATATAGAAGTAGATGCTAGAGCAAATAAAGCAGCAAAGGCTCTTATTTCCCATGGGGTTAAACATGGTGATCATATTGCATTATTAAGTGACCGTTGTGTTGATTACATCATTGCGTTGTTGGCTATTCTTAAGTCTGGAGCAATTTATGTTCCACTTGATCCAGCCTACCCAACTGAGCGACTAGCTTATATGGCTAATGCCGTTGGTTGTAAGCTTTGTATTGTAACTGAAGGGCGGGATATAGATTTTCCAATTCCCTTGATTGCATGGGATTATCTATTGGAAGAGAGTAATTACTCAATCAATTTACCAAGTACTTTAACTGTTGATGACATCGCCTACATTATGTTTACTTCTGGTTCCACGGGAAAACCTAAAGGAGTTAAAATTACACATAGAAATATTCTGAGGCTCGCTACTAGCCGCAATATTATTCCAATTAATCAAAATACTAAGGTTTTGTTAACGGGGGCTCCAGCATTTGATGCAACAACCTTCGAAATTTGGGTGCCACTGCTTAATGGTGGCAGTATTATTATATTAGAAAAACACAAACTATTGGATACTATTTTACTTCGTGATGCCATAGAAAAGTATAACCCCAATTTGATGTGGATGACGGCTCCTCTATTTGCTCAACACGTTGAAGTGGATCCGATGTTGTTTGGTGGTGTTGCTTATTTAATTGTCGGTGGTGATGTAGTATCCCCTAAGGCTGTTCGTAGCGTCCATATATATACACCTGAAGTGACGATTATTAATGGATATGGACCCACAGAAAATACAACGTTCTCTACATTTTATGTTATCCCTAAAGGCCATTATGGAGTAATTCCAATTGGTCATCCTCTTATACGGTCAACAGCATACGTGTTAGATGACGGTATGAATCTACTTCCTCCTGGTGCAATTGGTGAATTGTATGTTGGTGGTGAAGGTGTTGCGGCAGGTTACGTAGATAAGGATTTGGATTCAGAGCATTTTATTATTTATCATTGGCCAGATGGTTTCGAAGAAAAATTATATCGAACAGGTGATCTAGCAAGGTCAGATTTAGATGGTACATTGCGATTATTGGGTCGTAATGACAGGCAGGTCAAGATTCGTGGTTACCGTGTAGAGTTGGGAGAAGTACAGAATATTGTTTGTACTTTCGATGGTATAAAAAACGCACATGTCATCTATCATAGGAATGAAATTTATGACGGGTTAGCAGTTTATGTAGTGGCAGATAGAAAGATAAATTGTTCACATCTCTTTAGGTATCTTCAGGATAATCTGCCTCCACATATGATACCTATCTTTTTCTGTCAAGCTGACGAGATTGAGCTAACAGTAAATGGGAAAGTAGATGAGAATAGACTCCCGCTTACCTTACAGCCTTTAGGAGATCAGGAAGGAAAAACTACTCCAGTAAATATATTATCGATTGCTGAAGAAATTGTCGCAAATATATGGTGTGATTTACTTTGTATTGAACATGTTGATATTGATACCGATTTTTTGAATTTAGGTGGAAATTCTCTTAAATTGGTTACTCTATCGACTAGATTAGAGGCTTATTATGGGAAAAGGCCGTCAATAAAGTCTCTTTATGTGTCGAGGACTGTAAGATTACAAGCACAGGAATTTATTAAAAATCTGGATAATCTGTCAGTAAATGCTTTAAACCAAAATATTCCCGCTAAAAAAATACGATTACAACCTACAAGTGCGCAATCACGTTTATTCCTTTTAGATAAAGTTAGTGAAGGGAAAGCCCCATATTTAATTCCTATACTACTAAAACTTAGTGGTGTGATTGATAAAGTACAATTAAAAAATGCTTGGCAAAGTTTAGTTAAGAAGCATGAGTTTTTACGTAGTCAGTTTATTGAAGAAAATGATTTATTGTGGATTGAAATTGGGGATTTTGGCTGTGAATTGTGTGAACAGTATGTTGGACCCTCAGAGATTCAAAAGACTCTGTCCACCTTATTAAGTGAATTCAGTTTAAGTAATGGACAGATAGCAAGCGCAACTTTGATTCAAACCCCAGATGAAAATTGGCTTGCATTTATCTTTCATCATATAGCCTTTGATGGAGAGGCAGTGGAAATATTACTTAAAGATTTTAGCTCATTATATGCTGGACGTGAATTAAATAGTAATTCTGCAAAAATAGAAGAGCTGTGGCCAGTTATAGTTGAGCAAGAGTTACGCGCTAGTAGTAACTGTTCATATTGGATTGAGCTTTTAAAGAATTCTTCACAAACAGTTCAATTACCAAGTGATCGGCAACGTAAAATTCAAATGAATTATAAAGGGCAAACAATTCGAGCTTTAGTTGGGAAAGAATTGGAAGTGGCGGTAAGCGATCTTGCCAAGGAACTTGGACTCACACCTTATATGGTATGGTTGACTGGGGCTGTAGTTGTCCTATGGAAATATACACATCAAGATGATTTGACTATTGGAACAGTTAGTGCGGGTAGATTAAGTAAAGCTTGTGAAAATTTCGCAGGCATGTTTGCTAATACATTGCCCCTTCGATTCAATGTATCATTGAATGATACTTTCACAAGTTTACTTGAGCGAGTTAAGAACTCAGTATTTGACGGGCTTGAGCATCAAGTTTTTGATTTAAGAAAATTAATTGATACCAATTCTTCACAGCGTGAGAATTGGAGAAATCCATTATTCAATGTCATGTTTTCGATGACAACTATAGAAAAACTCCAACAATTAGATGAAAACTTAAGTTGGGAGCGTGTGGATTGGGATTATCCAACAGCAAAGTTCGACCTTTCAATTTTTGTTATTGAGGAAATTGGTCATTGTCGTATTGCGGTTGAATTTGCTGAGGATGTGTTATCTCGAGAAATGGCCGAAAGTTTTATGGGGCACTACTTAAATGCACTACGCATTCTAACTGCTAAACCAGATATATCACTCGCTACTATGTCATTACTTGATCAGGATGAGTTTCATCTCCTTATTGATGAATTCAACCAAACAAATAGTCCATATAGTACCGATTTACTTATTCATCAACTTTTTGAATCTCAAGCCTCTTGTACTCCTGATGCAATAGCGTTAATTCAGGATAATTATCATATGAGTTATCAAGAGCTTGACTATGCAGCAAATCGAGTAGGGCATCTCCTACAATCACAAGGGTGCACCTCTGGGGTACCAGTAATGGTTATGATGGATAGAACGCCAGCAATGATTGTAGCTGTTTTGGGCGTGCTGAAAGCTGGTGGTTATTACGTTCCAGTTGATTTAAGTCATCCTGCTCAGCGTATAAACACGATAGCAAAAACATTAAATATTAAGTTATTAATTACAGATCAACATTCGTTAAGTCGGTGTGATGAGAATTTAGCTTATATACTAACCATTGATGCAATGTTATGTATGGATACTCTAGTATATAAGCCACCGAGTTCATTTCGCTATTTTGATTACAATGATATTACTAGTCAACGTAACGATAAGCCCAATATTAAGACAAAACCTGTTGATCTTGCCTATACGATTTTTACGTCTGGTTCAACAGGAATACCGAAAGGAGTGGCTGTTACACATCAGCCTGTTGTAAATCTAATAGAGTGGGTTAATAAAACTTATAAAGTAATACATGGTGATACATTACTTTTTGTGACTTCATTATGTTTTGATTTATCAGTGTATGATATTTTTGGTGTGCTTGGTGCAGGAGGCACTTTGCATATTGCAAGTAGCGATGACCTACATGATCCCCTGCGTTTATTGCAGATTATCCAAAATGAAAAAATCACTTTTTGGAACTCAGCACCTGCAGCATTACAGCAAATGGTTCAAGTGGTTAAAAACTCTACTGACCCAATATCCCAGAATTTACGCCTTGTTTTCTTGAGTGGGGATTGGGTGCCAACTGCACTTCCAGGGATTATGAAAAAGTTATTTCCGGAATGTAATTTAACTGTTCTTGGTGGTGCTACAGAGGCTGCAATCTGGTCAAATTATTATAATGTGGTTGATGATTGTTCAGAATGGGTCAGTATTCCATATGGACGCCCCATACAAAATGCTCGTTATTATGTATTAGATGATTCTTTTAATCCATGTCCAATAGGAATACCTGGAAGACTCTTTATTGGTGGGGATTGCCTCGCAGTAGGATATGCACAACAACCTGAACTTACAGCGGCACGCTTTGTTAATAATCCTTTTGACTCGAGTTCTAATACAAAAATATATGACACTGGTGACATTGCACGTTGGCGTGTTGATGGGAATTTAATTTTTCTTGGCCGTGAGGACCATCAAGTAAAAATCCGTGGTTACCGAGTTGAGCTAGGCGAGATTGCTCATTGTTTAAAGGGGCATCCGTATGTTGAACAAGTACTTATTCTTGCCCAGCCAGATGCATCTGGCACTCTAGCTCTTGTGGCTCATATTGTCAGAAAGGATGGGAATTTAACAGTTACTGAATTAGCAAGCTATGCTGCCACGATATTGCCTTCATACATGGTTCCTCAGTGGTTTTCATTTCTTGATGAGTTCCCAGTTACTTCAAATGGAAAATTTGATCGTGAACGACTTCCTAATATTCAAGAACTGATGAAAAGACAGGAAGAATCAGTTGATGAGAAAACGTTAGATGAGTTAGCGATTCATGATGCATGGTGTGAAATTTTAGAGCGTAAATCTGTTCCTCTTGATCTTAGTTTTCATGCTGCTGGGGGTAATTCCTTACTTATTGTGCGTTTATTTTCAATTTATGAAGAAAAGTGGCCTGGAGTATTTACTATTCCACTTTTGTTTACTGTATCGACAATACGTGAGCAGGCAAATCTTATTTCATTGAGTGAACAAACTAATAAAGATAAATCGTTAGAAAGTGATGATTTAAGTTTATTGCTAGAGCAGGTTAGCCTTCAGGAAATTGATATAAATGAAGCAATACAGCTGCTTTCTACAAAATGATTGACTAGGAAAATAAGATGAAAGAAGTACAAAAAGAAATCTTACAAGGCGTAGCAAATAATACATTAAGTAAGGGAACTGCAAGTTTACTCCTACATGCAATAAAACAGATACAAGCGAGTGAAGAACCTATTGCAGTGATTGGAATAGGTGGTCGTTGGCCAAATGCTAATAACATTGACGAATTGTGGACTTTATTGTGTAGTAATGAGCCTCAATTACGCCCATTTCCATCTAGGCGTCAGCGTCAAATGTATCCATGGATATCTAGATCAGGCTCTGCAAAGCTTCAAGTAGGAGCCTTCCTTGATAATATCATTGGTTTTGATGCAGAATTTTTTGGTTTATCCAAACGTGATGCTGAATTAATTGATCCTGTTCAAAGAGTCTTCATTGAAGCATCTTGGTTAGCTTTGCAAGATGCTGTCAGTGATCCAAATATATTAAAAGGTCATCAAGTAGGAGTTTTTGTTGGATACAGTCCAAGTTCTGATGACTTAAATTATTGGCAGCTGTTGCAACAACATGCGCCAGAACTTTCATCTATTTCATTTACTGGAAATCTTACTTCTATGCTCGCGGGGCGTGTTAGTCATCTGTGGGATTTAAGAGGACCAAGTATAGTTATCGATACGGCTTGTTCTTCATCTCTAGTGGCTATTCATCAAGCATGTCAGTCATTGCGTATGGGAGAATGTGAACTTGCATTAGCTGGAGGGGTGAAACTTCATTTATATCCGCAGGTTCCTGTAGACAGTATAGGTATTGACTCATCTGATGGGTTAACACGTGCATTTGCTGGCGGTTCTGGGGGAACAGGTATTGGTGAAGGAGTTGCAGCTGTAGTTTTGAAGCCTCTTAGTAAAGCATTAAAACAAGGCGATCGTATTTATGCTGTTATAGCAGGAAGTGCATCTAACCAAGATGGTCGGACATCAGATTTAACTGTTCCAAATGTTAGAGCTCAACAAGCTGTGGTGGAATCAGCATGGAAGCAAGCAGATATAGATGCAACTCAGATTGGTTATATTGAGGCTCATGGTACGGGTACACTTTTAGGTGACCCTATAGAATTTGAGTCACTAACACGAGCTTTAAAAACGCTTTCTCTCACTTCTCAGCCATGCGCCTTGGGTTCATCGAAAACTATTTTTGGACATTTGGATAGTGCTGCCGGAATTACTGGATTTATTAAGGCCGTCTTAATGGTCTATCACAAAAAGCTTCTTCCGAATGCAAACTTTAATACTCCTAATGAGCGTATTGATTATCTTGGTTCTCCTTTATTTTTCAATGATAGACTTCGTCCGTGGCCACTAAACATTGGCCGTCATTGTGGAGTCAGTGCATTTAGTTTATCTGGTACCAATTGCCATGTAGTGTTAAGGCCAGCTCCCTCAGAATCATTTCATTCAAGTGAAGGGAGTTTACCATTCACTGACAGGGCAAAAACACAGTTTAATCAACAAGATCTATGGTTTGCTACTGAACCCCAAGTAGATGTAACTTCATATAATGATTTAAAACAGAAGTTACCAAGTAATGAAGATATTTTAACTCGAGTTTGGCGAGATGTACTTGGTGATGAAGCTGTTATAGAAACCGTTGATTTTTTTGCTGCGGGAGGCAACTCATTGAAAGCAGCTATTCTTACATCTCGCCTTACACATGAATTAAATCAGCATATTAGTGTGGGACAAATTTGGCTTACACCAACGCTGGGTGCGTTGCGTAAATTTTTAAAGAATTCTAAATTGCCAGTTGGGATATTTATACCATCATATAGTCCTCAAACATTTTACCCTTTGACAGTAGCGCAACGGCAAATGTACTTACATACCGTTATGCAAGAAGATACTCTCTATAATGTGCCATTCGGATTATATTTAACAGGAACGTTGGATTTAGAAAAGTTACAACGATGTGCTGTAGAGATTGTAGAAGCCGATAAAGGGTTATGTGTACGTTTTGGGATGCGTAACGGGCAAGTCGTTATAATTCCAAGTGACGAGACTCCATTACAATTTGATAGTTTGCGAGCTAATGATCCAATATCAATAGAGTTAGCCATAAAGGATTTTATTCGCCCTTTTAATGTCCAGAGCTCTCCGTTAGTACGGATGCGCCTTATTATAGAGTCTACAGATCATTATCTCTTACTAATGGATTTTCATCATTTAATAATGGATGGAGTATCTGTAGCAATTTTTCTACGACGCCTTAAACAGGCATATCAATCGGCTGATAATGATATAGAAAGCCATAATATATCAATACCAATACGAACATCACTTGATTTCTCTTTATGGTTCGCTGATCGTTTAAAACGTAACGATTTTAATAGCGCTTGTGATTTTTGGAGAAAACAATTTTTAGATCGCCCAAGTGGCATATTAGCAGCATTAAGTACTCCCCAGAATTCATTAGAGTCCATTGAAGGTGATAGACATACATTTACTTTGGATGAACAACTTTCCAAAAGAGTAGTCGAATTTGCTAAAAAAGGGGGCCATGGTTTGTTTTCCATATTGATGGGAGCATTTAGCTTGGCTTTGTATTCCTATTCACAACAGAAGATATTCAATATAGGTAGCCCATTTTCCGGTAGATCTAGTATTGAAATTGAAGAAACTCTTGGTATGTTTGTGAATTTATTACCCATGCCAATTGAGATTGAACCTACGGAAGTTCTTGTAAATTGGTTGCAAAGTATTCGTACTTTACTCGCATCTTTCATGAATTATCAAGATTGTCCAATTGAAATTCTAGCTGAGGAGAGCAAGATCTTGAGAGATGCTGTCAGTTTTAATGTCGCTTTTGCACTACAAAACATGTCAATTGAACGTACAGAGTTTGGAAAGAATTTATATGCTGACCCCTTGCCATTCTACAATTTACCTTGGAACGTTGCCAAATTTGATTTGACTTTATTTGCAATGGAAATAGATAACCAGCTTGTGTTCAGTTTTGAGCGAAGAGTAAGTGCTATTTCTCATGAAACTCTTCAGAAAATTAGTATGAAGTTTGTTGAGGTGTTGCAATGCCTCATTAATTCTAATCAAGACAGTCTGCTAAGTGAATGTTTGGATTTTATTAATAGCAATCAAAGACAATGGCCAGTTGGTCGTTTGTCATTAAAGTTTTAAAACTTATAACAAAGAGATGATAAAAATGGGGCACAGTTTTACAGATTCGATTTTACCACCGTATTGGCCATTTCCTCTAAAAAATAAGAGTAACTTCCAATTAAGTTTAGAGGTATCTGAAAGATTTGAATATATGAGTTGCGGGAATTTGCATGCAGAGCTTGCATTACTTGGTGTATTGGTATGTACAACCTTAGCAACTTTTTCTGGACACAAAAACGTCGGTATATTCTTGGTTGATACCAATGATAAATTTCAAAATCCTTTTGGTGCAAAGTTTGAATATATACATGATACCAATCGAGATTTCGCATCTTTAGCTAGCGATGCTATTGCTGTTATTCAGCAAGATTGGAAAATACTAAAAACCTTAGTAGAAACTGAAATTGCAGTGTCAATTAATGGTCCAAGCTCTTTATTAAATGAATTATCTCTTGTATTTGAATTTAGTCGCGTAAATGGACACTTACAAGCAGAAATCAATGGAATACGAAGTAAGGAACTTGATGGATGGTTAGGTTGGTTTTGGCAAGGCCTTGAATTCCAGGCTGAACAGTTCATTCAAATGCCTAAATACCCAATATCAAAAATTGATTTATTACCTCGTACTCAACTTGAAACTCTATGTGAAATTAACGCAACAGCAAGAGAATATTGTGATGATAAGAATATAACTGTTCAATTTTGCGAACAGGTAGCTATACATAAAGATGAAATTGCGGTATTTGGTTTACATAATAACTATACATGGTCGGAAATAGCAAAACGTGCTGGTCAGTTCGCAGCATGGTTAATTTCTTGTGATGTTTCCCATGGGAAAGTAGTAGCCGTAATTACTGAACGTCATGAGCTCAATATTATAGCTTTTTTGGGTATAGCTATGGCAGGTGCAGTGTATTTGCCAATATCTTCCGATTATCCTACTGAACGAATATTACATCTAATAGAAGATTCTTGTGCTGCCGTAACAATAGTTATCGATAGTGTCCCAAATCTGGAGGTGCCATTTACTTCTTGGGAATCTATTCCTTTTGAAAAATTTGATGTGGTTACTCCTATATCTCGCTGTGGAGATGATGCTCTTTATTTGATTTATACATCAGGATCTACTGGCAAACCTAAAGGTGTCTTAGTGTCCCATCGAAATGTTGCAAGACTTGTAGCAGGAAAATCATATATTGATTGGTTACCGAATGATAGAGTTGCATTAGCTGCTACTCCTATTTTTGATGCAGTTACTTTCGAGATTTGGGGGGCGCTTATTAATGGATTACCTTTAGTGTGTATTCCCAAAGCAGTGTTTCTTGACCCACAATTACTTGCTAGTACATGGCTAGAGAAGAAAGTAACTCTTGCATTTTTATCTACAGCTCTTTTTAACTTCATTGCCACACATTATCCCCAAGCATTTAGTAGCTTACGCTGTCTATTGTTCGGAGGTGAAATAGCTTCAACTAATTTAGTGCGATTGGTTAGACAAGTAAATCCAGAGTTGCAATTACACCATGTATATGGACCGACTGAAAATACTACATTCTCAACTTACTATCCGATTAAAGAGGTTGGAGAAAGAATTCCTATTGGACGCCCAATTGGTAATTCGAGTGCATGGATTGTTGATGAACTATTACGACCATTACCAATTGGTGCGAATGGGCAGTTGTTACTCGGTGGAGATGGTATTGCTTTGGGTTATATTAACTCTCCGGAATTAAATGAAAAATATTTTATTTCAATACCACCTGAGTTGAGTTCTACGCAATCTTCCTTAGGGTATCTTAGTGGAGACTGGGCAAGGTGGACTCCAGATTATGAAATAGATTTTCTTGGGCGTATTGATAATCAAATTAAAATTCAAGGCTATCGCGTTGAACTTGATGAGATCCGTATGCATATATTGTCTTTTCCATATGTGACTGAAGTCGAAGTTCTACCAGGTGATAGTGATGAAGATGGATATAGATCTGTATTCGCTTATTTTTGTGCACAACAGCAAGTCGATCTACAAGCGTTACGGCATCATTTAATAAATGTATTACCGTATTATATGATTCCTAGCAAACTTTACCAAATTGAAGCTTTTCCACTTACCCTGCAAGGTAAGGTAGACAAACATGCACTTGAGCAAATGTTTGACCAACATGTGATAGTTCATTCCAAAGATTTTAATGATGCTCGTCATGAGATGGATCAACGACTGATCAAAATTTGGCGTTCGATACTGAATATTGAAAACATTAATATTGATGATCACTTTGCATCATTGGGCGGTCATTCAATGCTTCTTTTAGATATGGCTGAGCGATTGTTTGAAGAGTTTGGTGTCGAATTGCAGTTAAGAGATTTAGTACATTTGCAATCGATCCGTTTACTTGCTGATCATTTAATTGCTCAAACACATATAGAGCCAAGACTTGAAGCAACAGTAAATATGAGTCAGCATGAATTTGGTCTATTGCCTACTCAATTACAGCTGTATTTAGGACAGCAGATAGCACCAGAATCTGCACAATTTCATATTCCAGTTCTTCTACGACTTACTGGACCATTGAATTATTTGGCTCTTCAGAAAGCTTGGGATGAACTTATATCAGCACATGAAGCATTGCGTCTTAGTTTCCATGTTGGACCTAATGGTGTCATTCAAAGAATTTCGGAGTCTATCAATAATAAATTGTTTAACCGCTATATTAAGTCTACAGAGTTGAATGAATATGTGACACAAGCTACTAAGCAATCTTTTGACCTTTCTTCACCTTATAACATACGGGGCGAACTTTTAATAATCGATGACAACTTCGCCTATTTATTAATAGTTTGTCATCATATTATTATTGATGGCATTAGCTTATCGTTAATTTTACAAGAACTAGCCCAACGATATCAAAATTTACCTCAGTTAGGTATGAGGCTAAGTTGGCGTGAGGCTGTATTATCGAATATTAAAGTCTTGAGCAAAGTACAACCAGACGTAGATTTCTTTGTGTGTCACTTAAAAGGAAACAGAGGACCGATTGATCTTAAACGATTCCCTAAAAGAGAAGCTTTGTCTTCAAAAGATATGGCGGATATAGAAACAAGGCTTGTACCAAAAAAATTAAAAATAGCAATTAATGAGTTTTGCCATAAATATGCTGTAACACCCAATATTCCGATCCTAGCATGTTTTAATCTACTTTTATGGTGTTATGGTGCAGAGACTGACATAAATATAGCAATACCTAGTTCAGGCCGATGGCATTTCACACATGCACGGACTATAGGTATGTTCGTAAATACATTGATACTACGTACAAAATGGTCTGAAAAAGACACATTTATAGAGTTAGTTTCAGAATTAAATAAACAACATAGAGATGTATTGTCGCATGAGCATGCACCGCTAGATAGTGTTTTAGATGCTTTGAATATCAGGTCTCATCAGCTCTTCAATGTAATGTTTAATATGCAATCTTTACCAATTTCGGCGATACATTTTGGTAATCAAATTTCGGTTAGTATGGAAAATATTAGCTGGAATTCTGCAAAATATGATCTTGCATTACGAGTAGAAGATGATGGAGAAAATTTTACATTAGGTTTGGAGTATCGCTACTCAATATTGAAAACGCAAAAAAAAGCAACTCAATTTGTAGATCGTTTACTAGCTATACTTGATGAATTCCTAAATTATCCTAACCTTCCGGTTACCCATGCGTTGTCCTTACGTGAGAGGTATAGAGAGTTACCTGTTCAAACGTCTTCTGTTGTGCCGATACCTAATGTATTGGATAAATTCCTACAATATGCAGTTAAGCAACCTGATCATATTGCTGTTAGCGATATCGAAGAACAACTTTCATATGAGACCTTGCATGAAAGAGTAAAAACTATAGCAGCACAACTCAAAAAAAATGGAATTACCAAAGGAATGGTGGTTGGGATATGTATGCCGCATTCAGTCAATACAATTGCTGCAATGTTGGCCTGTTGGAGAGTCGGAGCCATATTTCTATCACTCGATGAAGAATGGCAGAATCAGCGTATAAATTATTGTTGTGAGGTTGCTCAGGTACGTGCAGCCATTGTTGAAACACAGATTATTTATGATGATATACCTCATATTTTTATGTCTGAACTTTTAAATAATCCACTTCAACAAGATTTTGATTTACCAGAGGTTTGTTTTAATGCTAGTGATATTGCCTATGTGATATTTACTTCTGGTTCGACGGGACAACCTAAAGGGGTCCCCATTACTCATGCAAATTTAACAAACTATGCTGTATGGTTCCAACAATTTGGAGAATTAAGAGGAGTAGACAGAGCCTGTGTTCTGACCTCATTGTCATTTGACTTATCTTTTACAGCAATTTGGCCTTTTTTGTGGAAAGGTAGTTCTATTCACATAGCACCCCCACTTGCAGAGGTTGGCGTAAACAATGTATTAAATTTTATTATAAATCGTGGGATAACTTGTCTTAAATTAACCCCATCTTTACTCAGCATAATGATCTCAGAGATGGAGGTTGATTCAGATAGACTTAGTTCTCTTCGTCTTTTGGTAATTGGAGGTGAAGCTCCTCGTCGCAGTGACCTAAAACGTGTTAATCAAATACTTCCAGCAGTTCAACTGGTTAATCATTATGGTCCAACTGAGACGACAATTGGTTGTGCAGCCATGTTTATTGATAAAGATATTCTTTATGAATCTGATGGAGCCATACCAATTGGAAAGCCAATTGACAATATGTATGCACTGATTCTAGATGATCAACAGTTTAATCTACCAACTGGTTTAATCGGGGAGCTTTGTGTTACAGGTGCCGGGGTTAGTCCTGGATATCTTGGTATTACTCCGGAATTAAACGATAGGTTCTTTTTAAATCACGCTTTAAGCCCTTATATGATTTATAAGACTGGTGATGCTGCATACTATGATTCAAAAGAGAGATTAATATTACAAGGACGAATAGATAGGCAAGTAAAAATTCGTGGATATCGTATTGATCTAGCTGAAGTAGAATATTTAGCTGAAACAATAGAAGGCGTTGAACGAGCATCTGCAATCACTGTAGTGAACCCACAGGGAGATTTAGAGATTTGTCTTTTTTGGCAAGGATGGTTAGAGGGCTCCGCTACACTTCGTTTACAAATAGTGAATAAGTTTCCTGCATTTATAGTTCCTACACACTTAAAACATATTGAAAAATTACCAGTAACTCACAATGGCAAAGTAGATTACAGTGTTTTGTCACTTATCTTTTCTGAAGCCTCATCAAAGCAACAAGCTGGTGTTTGTATCAAACAAAAAAGTAAAGACATAGTAGAGGATTTACGTGATTTATGGCTTGATTTGACAGGGATATATATTGACAAACCAAATATCTCATTGTTTGAAGCTGGTGGTAATTCACTGCAAATTCTACGCTTATTTACTGAGGTTACTCAACGGTTCGGTTCGGTTGTTACTTTACCTGAGATATTTTCGAAGGCAACGTTAAACGATTTAGGTGGGTTACTACGATCACGTACTTCTATTTCTATTACACCATGCTGTGAAGCATTCAGTGCAAGTACACGGTTTTTATCGCGATTTGCACAACGTTATCGACTTTCATTAAATGCCGTTCTTCTTGGCATAGTAGCCCAGGCAGCATATGAAAATGTAGAAGGTGAACAAATTTCTTTGTTAGTACGCATAGATAGTAAAGATCATTTAGTGAGCTTTAATTTCATGGATTTTACTCATGTTCATGAATTACTGGTTTATGCATCTAAGGCATTGGAATCAACAAATAATTCATCTCAAGATTTTTCTAAAAAACAACCGATATGTACGTTGCAGTTTGATTATGAAGATATACCGAATGATCGCTCAGTTCTTGTGATAGTAGTTAATAGTGATGGTGTATCTGGTCAAGCTTACGCACCTTTATTAGAAAATGATTTTACTTCCAAATTATTACAACGAGTTGGTGAATTGGTCAATCAACTTCAATAGGAGAGTTTTAAGATGTTGGGAATTGTTTTCGCAGGTCAAGGTTCTCAAATTGTTGGTATGGGAATGGACTTTTATCATCATTATAGTGAAGCAAAAGATGTTTTTGATGAGGCTGACTCAATATTAGGATGGTCTGTTAGTGAGTTTTGTAATGAAACTGATGCCACACGTCTGGCGCATACTCGGAAAGCACAGGCAGCGATTCTTACCATGGAGATTGCGCTTTTACGTACATTGCAATCACGTTGCAACCTTCCGATTGCTTTCTCAGCTGGACATAGTTTGGGAGAGTATAGTGCCCTTGTAGCTGCAGGTGCTATAGGGTTTTCTGATGCCTTGAGGCTCGTTGAATTGCGAGCTGAAACAATGAATAAGGCTTGTCAAAAAAACCAAGGAATGCTTGCAATATCAGGAATTTCAGAGAAGCAAATATACAGTTTACTCCAACTTGGTGAAGAAAGCTTGTTTGCTGATATTGCATGTCTAAATGGACCTGAGCAGCTAGTTCTTTCTGGTGATATTGCTGTGCTTGCCTATTGTAAAGAAAAGTTAGAGTTATATGGTGCGCGTACGAAAATATTGAATGTTAGTGGAGCATTTCATTCTAGATATATGCAACCGTATGCATGTGAGTTGCAGGATTATTTAATAAATATTCCGTGGAATTCTTTATCTTTCCCTGTAATTTCAAATGTTACAGGTAAGCCATATCCAAGTGATTCTAAAACCTGGTCTGATTTACTTATGCGACAGATTTATGAACCTGTGCGGTGGATGCAATCAACACGATGTATGTATATGAATGGTGTGACAACTATTCTTGAAATTGCTCCCACTCCTACAGTTGGACAGTTAATAAAAGAGACTATACCAGCTTTTAATATTTTTTCTCTATGTACTAGTGCTGATTTACCAAATGCTGAACGGTTGATAATGGAAATAGTACCACAGTCTATTACTGTTTCTTTTATTGGGCGTTGTTTATCTCATGCAGTAGCTACGCCTTGTTTGACACAGATAAGCCCTGATTTTGACGAAAAATGCCGTCTACCTTATCAATCAACTCTTCAACGATATCAAGTCTTACGAGAACAGCCACAAGAGGCGACTACTGAAGATGCAATTCAAGCATATGAAATGTTTAAGAGTGTTCTGTCATTTAAAGGAGTGGAATTGTCTGAATTTGAAGCACGACGTGATGAACTTATGTGGTTAGATCGACACCAAGTGATTGGTATCAATTCTCTTATAACAAACTAATAGATTTTAAAGTGAATTATGAAAAAGAAACTATTATTTGATTCTAATTTTGAAACGAATTCTTCTCTGTATTCTGAAAGAGAGGATATTGCCATTATTGGTATGGCTTTAAGGTTACCTGATGCAGAAGATGAGGAGTCGTTGATTCAACTGTTACGAGACGGAAGTGATCGAGTGAGGGATTTCCCAGCTTCGAGAGCCGCTGATGTAGATAAGTTTGTTAAATATTTTAATAAGAGTAGTGAATCTACACCCCGTTTTTTTCGTGGCGCCTGGTTGGATAGTATTGATCAGTTTAATCATGAACAATTTCGAATGTCAAAGGTGGAGGCTAACCTTTGTGATCCTCATCAGAGGCTATTTTTACAAGTTGCATGGGAAGCATTGAACAATTCTGGTTATGGAGGCGAAGCACTTAAAGAGACACGTACTGCTGTCTTTGTATGTGGTGATACTAAAAAGGGAATAAGTTATCTACAGCTTGTAACTGAGCAAGCTTTTGATATGCTGCCACTTGCATTAACAGGTAATAATGCCTCGTATACCCCAGCACGACTGTCTTATATTTTCGATTTTCAGGGGCCAGCTAGTGTTATTGATACTGGTTGCTGTTCATCATTAGTTGGTATACACCAAGCTTGTCAAGGCCTTTTAAACCATGAATATGAATACGCAATAGTTGGCAGTAGTGAACTAAACTTTCTACCACTTGATACTGGATTACGTGTAGGTATTGAATCAGCAAATGGAGCCACTTGTAGTTTTTCAGCTGATGCTACTGGAACAGGTCTAGGAGAAGGTGGACTTTGCGTCGTTCTTAAACGCTTAACAGATGCTATCGAAGACAGAGATGCCATTCATGCTGTAATCCGAGGTAGCGCGGTTAATCATAGTGGACGTGCAATTGGGCTTACTGTACCGACTTCATCGGCGCAAGCAGACGTAGTTGATGAGGCCTGGCGCAAAGCAGGAATTCATCCTGATGAATTGGGCTATATTGAGGCCCATGGAACGGCTACATCTTTAGGAGATCCTATTGAATTTGACGGTCTAATCCAAGCTTTTCGGCGTCATTCGACGAAAAAGCAGACCTGTGCTATTGGCACGTTTAAAAGCCAGATCGGACATTTAATGAATTCTGCTGGGCTCGCAGGCCTAGTAAAGGCAATTATATCAGTGAAACATGGAGAAATATTCCCATCGCTGCATTTTCGTGCTCCAAATACGAAAATCGATTTTCTTCAATCACCATTCTATATTAATGATAGACACCAACCTTGGTTAACCAACAAGAGACGGCTAGCAGGAGTGAGTTCTTACAGCATGACAGGAATTAATTGTCATGTTGTAGTGGAAGAACCACCTAATTATAGAAAGAAATCTTTAAAGAGTACTGATCAGATACTCTTTCCTATCTCAGCAACTTCTCCTGTGCAACTAAAGTTATATGTGAAAAGCTTTTTAGATTGGTTGCAGAAAAATCAGGATGTATCCCCTCTGGATATTGCATTCACTTTAAGTACTGGACGAGAACATGACTTTTGTCGATGCGCGTTGCTAGCTTCATCAACCAAAGAGCTTATAGAATTATTAACATTTGTTTTAGAAGATAAAGAACATATTGCAGTATTTTGTGGAGATGCTGTAAAAGATGCAACAACTAGAATTAATTTAGATACTAATATTCGCTCTCAGGCTGAGGCTTATATTGCAGGTGGAATTCCGATCATTAAGAAAGGAAATTATAATCGTCTACATTTACCATATCCCCCAATGGAATCCCATCGATATTGGTTAGACTCTTCGGTTCCGACGCAGTTTGAAAAATACTCCTCACATGAAGTAAGTATTCATATTAGAGATTTTGTTCAGCCTTGGTTAGAGAAAAGTACCGATAAGCCTGAGGTTTCTTCATATTTAGAGCGCTTGAATGAAATTGTTAATTCGGATGAACTTCTTACTCTCAATTTAAACGGTGACCGAGATCATGACTATCCAATATTGTTGAGTAATATACAGCGTATCTTTTCAAGAAAATTGGGTTTGCCTGATGTGGACTTGAATTTGACTATAACTGATCTAGGAGGAAACTCCATGACAGTGATCCAGTTAGTAGCGGATCTTAAAAAGTATATTCCAGTAACACTTTCGGATGTTTATGCATGTCCTACGGTAGCGGGATTGACAAATTTGCTTCTTAATAAGCAAGGAAATAAGGAAAATAGGGCAGAAATTTTTGCTAGAAGAATAGCAGAAATGGATGTATTGATTGAAGACAGACGACTGTTGGAACCTCAATATAAGAAATATAAACAGCAGAGTAGTGAGATACTCAAACAGTTGGGAGAATTATCTCCAGATTACAACAGTAATGTTGTCCTTCTCACTGGTTCAACTGGTTTTCTTGGTTCACATTTTTTACATAAGCTGACTGAAAATACTGAAATACACGTAATTCTTATTGTACGTGCCAAAAGCAATGAAGAAGGGCTGGAACGAGTACAAACACTCTATAAACATCAACACGGAAAACTTTTAAGCGCTGAGCAATTGTCTCGTATCGAAGTGTTGTGCGGTGATGTAGCTGAACCTCAATTTGGATTAACCAATCAGGATTGGCAAAAAGTGATATCAAGTGTAGAGGATATTATTCATCTTGCTGCACGCGTAAAACATTCGGGGGAATACAGTGCTTTCGAGCATGATAATGTTACAACTGTTGAGCAGATAATTGCTTGTGCTGCTGTTGGTCGTACAAAGAGAATTCATTTTGCATCATCAACAGCAGTTGCACATGGGAATTATGCTGAAGAACCATTAGTACGACTTTATACCGAATTTGATAGAAAAGTAGCTCCTCACTATAACAATCCATATAGCCGTAGCAAGGTAGAAGCAGAGCAACTTTTAGAGACTGCAAAAGCTAATGGAGTAGTGGTCAATATTTATCGTTTTGGCAACGTGCTTTTTCATTCAAATTCGGGGCAGTTTCAACGTAATGTATCTGAGAATGGGATCTATACAATATTTAGAGCATTTATTATTTTGGGGTGTTATCCAGACTCTGCACGACGTGAACTTGATTTTGGCTTTGTGAATGAAATGACGGATGCATTTTTCAAGATTTATGAATGCACATCATTGAACAATGGAGTCTACCATCTCTTCAATCCAAACAGCGTAAGTATAAATGATATTTGTACCGAACTAAAAAAAATTGGCTATCCACTGGAGCGCTTAACTTTAATTGATTTTATAAATCGTATTACATCTTCTAAATATAAGCAGCAACATTCAGAGTTAATCGATAGATTATTATTCCATTTAGGTTACCTTACACTTGATTTTGATTATGTTTCGACGTTATGGGAGGTGGAAAATATATTTACTAATCAGGTACTTAATGAATTTGGTTTCAAATGGTCAGAAGTTAAGACTAGCCATATTGAAAAAATGATTAACGGTTGTCCGGATCCACTCTTTTTTCAGAATTTCTTTGAAATAGAAAAAGAATTTGAGCCAACTTTAGCTAAAGAGGAATTTTAGTCATGAATATAATATCTACGGACTACCTCTTAAAACGAAAATGTCCATTTCCACATTTAGAAAATATTGGATATACAGAGTTAACCCCATTTCCTGATAGATGGGAAGACTGTGCATTTATCAAATATGGTATTGAAATTCCTGAACAGATTTTAAGATCTATGAAGCGGCGTAGAAAAGAATTTTTCTTTGGTCGACTTTGTGCAAAAGACGCGATTTCCCAAGTTATGCCTAAATTATTGGGTCAAATAGCTATTTGTAATGATAGAAGACCGCAGTTCCCTCTAGGATTATCTGGCTCCATTACACATACAGAAAATTTTGCTGCGGCTGTATGTATTTTAGAAAAAGAAGGGTCAATTGGATTAGATGCTGAGCCATTGATAGCTAATAATCTTGTTTCTAGACTTAAAGACTGGGTAGCTACATCAAAAGAATTAGAGTTGGCAAAATCTGTTGGAATGACCTTATCACAGTCTTTGACAATTATTTACTCAGTGAAAGAAGCATTGTTTAAAGCACTATATCCGCAAATTTTTAAAGTATTAGATTTCCATGATTCTGAATTAGTAGGATTTAATGAGGACTTAACTCAAGTGGTGCTCAGACTATCCCCATATATCGATTGGGATTTTCCTGAAACACAATTCATAGGGCATTTGATTCTTACAGAAACGATTGTCAAAACGTTATTTATTGTTCCTCCGTTATTTCAGAAAATTACTATAGGGGATATAGAATGAAATCTTTCTTCTTTAATTCCTCTAATGAATGTAATGCTAAAGTGGCATTGATATGTTTACCTCATGCAGGTGGGAATGTACACACATATCAAATATTGGACAATTATTTTCCTAAGGAAATAGGTGTTTTTGTTTATCAGCCACCAGGCCGTGGTTATCGGATTGATGAATCACCTACATTTGGAATTCAACAATTGATTAATGAGGTAGTTGATTCGATTCGCACCTTGGGAAATATACCTTACATAATATTAGGCCATAGTTTTGGGGGACTATTAGCGTTCGAAGTTGTAAAACAACTGAGGAATTTAGGTCTGCGTTTACCATTTCATTTTATTGCTTTTGGAAGTTTACCTCCTCCACTTATAGAAGAGCGTCGTGAGAAATGGTCTGACATTAATAGCAACGGTCAAATGTTTGATCGCTTAGTCGTTGATGGTGGCGTACCACCAGCACTTATTCCACACCGTGAAGCCTTTCTATCTTTCATGCCATCAATACGTAGTGAATATCAGATATTAGCTCTTTATAAGTATGTATCAGAACCTATTTTTGATATAGCTTTGACTCTTTTCTGTGGAAGCAACGATAAGCTTGTTGATTCAGAAGAGATGAAGGGCTGGAAACATCTTTTTAATAGGAGCTTTTTTCAGGTCAATTTCTCTTGTGGACATTTCTTTAATGAAACTGATGCAATTGAAATCGCGAAAGTACTGCGTGAAATTTTTTCGATGTACGAACAAAAACTTCAATCTAATGATTAAGAAAATTAAATAAAGAGGGTTACATGAATAGTAGTCTTACAGTATTTATATTTGCACGCAGTATCAGCTTACTTATTGATGAGATGATCACTTTTGCGGTACCAGTCGCGATATATATCGATACAGGAAGCTTGATTTGGTCTGGATTTTCGTTGATTGCTCTTACTTTATTGAGAGTAGTACTCTTACCATTCCTTGCATCTGTTGCTGATCGTTACCATCTACGTAGTCAATTTCTATGTACAGATGGTTTACGTACTATTTTTGCATTTTTGATATTTTTAGCAGCTTTAGCTCATATTAACTGGCTAATACTTTTATTAGTAGGTTTCTTAACGCTTCTGAATGGTTACGCATTTATTTTGCTTGAGAAAACAGCAGTAATGCTTACCGAGGCTCCTGAAATGGGGCGAATTCAAGCAAGATTACAGGCTGTTGAACAATTAGCCCGTATTATGGGACCTGCGGCTGCAGGATTAGTATTACACTTTGGGGAATTTCGAGCAGTAGCCGCAATAGCTATTATGATGTTTAGTGTGAGTTGGGGACTGGTTTTTATAGCTTTTAAACCTAAAGAGAATTTGACTAAGTCTGATTCTAATGAGCGAATACATCAGAATATTACTTTTGCTATTAAGAAGATTATGAGTACTCCAGGATTAGTGTGGCTAGTTGGAGTGTCAATGGTCAGTAACTTTGTTGAAGGTATTATATTAACTCTTACCCCAATGATATTTATTAGTAAGTTTGCAAGAAGCCAAGAAGATTTAGGAATATTTTTTAGTATTACTGCAGCTATCACTATTATAGTGCTTATTTCTATTTCAATGCTTAAAACTGTTCATATAGGAAACCGTCTTTCGCTTATTATTCTTTCTTTAATGGCGACATCCTCTCTTTTAATACCATTATCAAACTCATATATTGTTTTTGCAGGACTTTATCTAACTTTTGTTGTTTTACGGACAGTTTTTGTTATACATATGAGAACAGAGAGAGCTCGTATTATTCCACAGGCTGATTTTGGTAAAGTACTTGGGGTAATGGTTTGTTTATTTGCATTACCACTACCATTTGCAGGCCTAATTGTATCGTTAACTTCTAATATTGGTTTGGAGCCTAACATTTTGTTATGGGGGAGTACAGTAATAGCAATACTTATTGCTATTAGTTTAAGACTATATCTTATAAGAAAAAATTCTGAAGATGTAGATAATAACTCTTACCCTTTAGATAATTCAAATAGGTAAAAGTAAAGGCAAAGTTATAGGAAGTTGGCAAAATGATTGTAGCCAACTATATGAAAATCCAAATAAACGACAATGTAGACTTATGATAGTAAAAGAAAAAGGTTCGTACTAGTACTACCAATTTCAAGTATTTAATTATATTTATTAGCAAATAAGGAGTTACCTCAATTGGAAATATTCCCACTATTAGAGACCGAACGACTATTATTACGTGAGTTATCTGTTGATGATGTGCCTGCATTATTTGGCGTGCATAGTGATACAGAAGGAATGCGTTGGTTTGGTACTGATCCAATGGTTAATCAAAGTGATGCTGAGAATTTGATAAAAATATTCGAAAATTTATGGCTAAGTGGAATAGGATTACGTTGGGCTATTGAAAGACGTTCTGATGGGAAGTTTTTAGGGACTTGTGGCTTTTTTAAATGGAACCGTGGTTGGCGCAGTTGCGGTATTGGTTATGAATTAGCCCAATTTGCCCGAGGCAATGGATATATGCAGGAAGCATTAGCGGTTATAATTAATTATGGTTTTGATAAAATGAAGGTAAACCGTATCGAAGCTCAAGTTCATACCCTGAATATTACATCAATTAAGACACTAAATGCTTTAGGTTTTTTGTGTGAGGGGCTTCAACGACAAGCTGGATACTGGCATGGCACCTATCATGATTTACATCATTTTTCACTTATTCACCAAGATTATCGCAATCAAATGGAGCTAGCTAAAAACGAATCTATTAATATTAACATCTAAATTTATACTTATATTTCTTAATGGCTGAATATATTACTTCAACAAATGAATGAGTTCTCGAAAGGGGGCTCTTTATATTTAAAATAATGAAAAAATATGTTAATTCATTGATTATTCTAGAATAAAATCAATTCAAACCAAGATTGCAAATGCATTAAAGGGGGCGGTTTTATCACTTTTGAAATTTAGTTGGTAGTTAGATTAAGAGAAAAATCATTATTAATTACTATTAGTAGAATTTTAAGCTTTAAAGTCTATTCTTTAGAAATTTTGAAAACTCTTTATGTATCTCATTGCACAGTTGATATTTTTCTAGCCTATATATTGCAAAATTTCATTGATATCCCAACTATTTATAATTTACCTTATACTTCTCGTACCAATTATTGAAATAAATAATTGTAAAATTTCTAATTTAGTCCTTCCACTACTAATAATATTTATAAAACTATTGAAATTAAATTTAACTAAAGAACCTAATCTAGGATTAAATAATATAACATTTTCCCATTCTTGTATTTTACTCTCAAGCGACGCAGCATAACTTAATAACCAATATATAGAGATTTGACGATAATCTGCTGCAGAGAACCTCCGATTAGTACATTTTATTTCTATCAAAGTAGCCCCTATCGAGAAGTCTCCTTGACTAGTTGCGATCCATTCAATTCCTGGAATTGTGGGACTAAATTGGATATCTTTTTTAGAACCTGATGATAATTTTATCAATGTATTTGCTATATTTTCTCCAATTTTCTCAGCTATTTTTTTATCGTTATCTGCTAGATAACTTGGTGTTACTGCATCATAAAATAACTTTTGTCGTTGAACTGCTGAATGAAAGCATTTTTCCCAATCAATTTCTCCAAATTCTATTAATTGTTCACCAGCAGAATAACCTAGTTCAAAAAGCATAGCCGGTTGAAGATTTGTACTTTTTATAAGGTTAAGAGAAATTGGCTCAGCAATATTTTCAGAGTAAGAATTGAAATGAGTGACTAGACCTGGTGTAAGTTGTGGAAATATTTCATCAAAAATTCCGGGTATATTGCGTGCTACCGTTCTTGGGTCATATTGCATTAGCAGCTCCAGACGCCCAATCTAGAAAAATTTTCGAAAATTGAAGTCCATCAACTTCAGGATTTTCAATACCTAATAACCATGAAGTTTCAGAATTTGCTTTAAGTTGAGCTCTCATTCCATTGCCTTGATCTCCAAACTTATAAGAAGCTAGCCATAGTAGCCGTTGGCTGTTTTTATCAAGCCGACTCCATTTATTTCGCAAATCAGTGAAAGCATTCCTGTCATGCCAATGACGCCAACAATCTATACAAGCGCGCTTAATGGTTTCTGAATTTGTTTGAAAATATATATTATGAATAAATTTTGAGCGCTCAGGAGTATTTTTAAAGCGAAGACAACGTAAGAAGTGAAGTAAATTAGTATCTACTTCAAGTAGATGGGCTGAATTAAGAATCAGCTTATCAATTAAAATATCAATACCTGAACTAATAGAAACAAAGTTTTTATCGCTTCTTAAATGAGATATTCCACGCATTATTGTGGACCATGATGATCTAAAAGCATGTATATTGTGTACATTTAATAATGTTGATGCCAATTCAAAAGCAATTGCAGGCTCCTGGAGACGCATTGTTCTACCTATTTGAGTAATTAAAAAAGAATCAGGAATTGATTTCTCCAGTTCACGATTAAGTAAATAGCGAATTTCGAGACTTTCTACAGTTTCTTTAAGAATCTCATAATCTTCATGCGGATTATCAGAATAAGGATCGAATTTAAGATCGATAGCTCTTAACTTAGAACTTTCCTCATCATGATCACCTAACTGAGCTGAAATATAATCAACATAATTTTTAGCGGAGAGAAATACTGTCTTTGTTTTATTTATAGTGAGGCCATAATTAGATAAGGAATGAGCAAGTACACTAAGTGCCTTATAGGCTTCAGTATATGATTTTGCAATTAATACATAATCATCAACATAGCGATACCAATCTATACCTGCATATGTCATAGCCTCATCAATATACTTTAAAAAAAGTTCTGCTAAGATTCTCGAACCTTGGCCTCCAACAGGTAGACCAAATGAACGTCCTGCAGAAAACTTTCCTAAAAGAGCGTTAATTTGCTTGGCTACTATTTCGCCATCACCACCTAAATCACATATAAAATTCTCAATATGGTGGTGTGAGAGTTGATTATAAAAACTTGAAATATCTGTTTGTACAATTACAGAATTTTCATCAGCTAACTGAGCTATGTCCAAAGTCGTTTTTTTATATTTTCTCCAAGAAGATTCTGAATCAAAAAGCTCATCATGTCCGTTTGCTATAAATCTATATGAGAAGGTGCGTGGAGAGCGTAATGGTTCTAGTGTTTCTGCAATAGAGATTCCTAGGCCATTAAAGTAAATATTCCAAAAGGGGTGAATTTTAGTTACTACTCTGAAACCAGCAGGTCCGGAAGGGGCAATCAATCGCTCACTGAATACATCAAGTGCAGTTATTTTTCGTCCATTTTCTTTCTGGGGTCCTTTCTTAAGTTTCTCATAAAATGTAGATGCCAAATGAGCTAATTCATCAGCTTTATCGCCACAAAATTTGGTATCAATATCAAAAGGTAATGTATCATTATCACCATGCGCAGCAATTTCAAGTGCCGCGCGCTTAAAATGATCAAAAGAAGGTGATAGCAATTTTTCTCCTCCAATTCGTAAATTGGTTTTATTTATTTATAACTATGTTTTATATAGTAAAATCGTAAAAATCAATAATTAATTTTAATAGTTGTTAATTTTACTTAATTTTAAACATTCTAGTAATGGTTTTTTTAACAATTACTCTTTAGCTTCAATATTAATCATTTTAAAATTATTAGTGTTATCAATATACCTGAGGGCTGAATTAATATTTTTCCAACCTACATATTGCATAAGATCCTTAAAGTCCCAACCATTAGAAATTGCCCAGTTAGCAAAGCCACGACGTAAAGAATGGGCACTATAGAGTTCAGAAGCTTCAATTCCAGCTTCAGAAAAAATACTTCGAATAAGAGGAGCTAAGCTATCAATATGAAGCGGATTAGATGAGAGCTGTCCCCAGCGATTAATTGATCTAAATACTGCTCCAGAAGTCAATCCACTTACATCAAGCCAATCTAAATAAGCTTTGGTAGGACAGAGTTGATTTAATTTTGGAACCTGAAAATAATGACCATCTAATTTTCTATCTCCTTTATTTTTTGCAAGATAACAACGCAATCCTTCAGCGTTAATTTCTATATACTCTATATTTAATCGTATGAGTTCATCACCACGAAACCCTCGCCAAAAACCTAATAATAATAATGATTTATTTCGAATATAGCGAAGTTGTTTTGTCCGATTGTCCGTAGTTTTAGACTGCTCAATATTTTTATCAAGATAATCCAGAGTTTCTTTTAATTGTACAAGCTGTAGAGGCTTAGCTTGTTTTTCCTGAACAGGATGTATGGCTTTAATCCCTTTCAAAACTTTTTTTACAATTGGGGCCTTTGTTGGATCTGGAAAACCCTGTTCTACATGCCATTGAGACAAGGCAGCTAACCTTTGTTTAAGTGTGTTAATAGCCAACACACCAGCGTAATCGGTTAAGTAATGGGCAACTTGCTCTGCTGTAGCTGGTAAAAAACCTTTCCATTCAATTTCATAATGCTGAATTGCTATTGTATAGCTTTTTTGAGTGTTCTCACGTATTGAGGCCTGTAAGTAAAAATCAATTTTATTCATTTTAATTTATCCACAGCCAGCAACTTAAATAAAACTACCAAAGAGACAGATCACTATATGTAATGCTTTGAACATGAAAATCAGTATATTTCAATATAACACAGGATAATGTCTTATTATCCTGTGTCAAATTATTGATACAAAATAGTCAATACGGCAATTATTTTAGAATGTTATTATGTATTACATAATACAGTATGATTCATAAAAAAGGATTTAATGATGTCTAGATCAGGTTTAACTAAAAGTAATGTTAAGCAGGCAAGAGATATCCTTATCTCTCAAAATAGATATCCATCTGTTGATGCTGTTCGAATTGAACTTGGTAATACTGGGTCAAAAAGTACAATCCATAAATACTTGAAAGAGCTGGAAGAAGATAAAGAGCAGGGTATTGGCCAGAATCTTTGTATCAGCGAGACCATACAAAACTTAACTATACGTTTGGCTGAACAACTCCATATAGAAGCCAATGCTGAGATAGAAAAAGTTAAAGAAATCAACCAAATCAATGAAGAAAGGTTTAAGAAAGAAATAGAAGCTTTACGTAATGAATTAAACCAAACAAAAGTGGTTCTTCAAGAACGTGATAATACCGTTAATGAACAACAGAGAATAAATGATATATTAAAAATAACCTTAGATCAGGAAGTAATTGCTAAGAACCGTCTGGAGCAACAAGTTGTTAATCTGACTGAGTCGTTGGAGCAAAACAAAGAATATCTATCTAATTTAGAAGAAAAATTTAAACATGCTCAGCAGTCTTTAGACCACTATAGGGAGTCTGTTAAAGAGCAGCGTCAACAGGATTTACGTCGGTTTGACCATCAGGTTCAATCGCTTCAAGCAGAAACCAGACAACTACAACAAACGATTGTTGTAAAGCAAGATAAGTTAAATGAACTTTCTTTAGAAAATACGAAGTTAGTAACGGAATTATCAATTTCTAATGAAAGTAATAAAAGATTTGAAAATTCCTTGGATAATTTAGGTAAGCAATTAGAGCAAGTCAAACAACATGAAGCATCCTTGTTATCTGAGTTACAGAACCATCAAGTAACTATCCAAAAATTGGAGATACAGCTAAATGAGGTAGCTCAAGAAAAAATCAATCTATTTCAACAGAACAAAGAATTGCAAAGAGATCTAGTAGCAAACCAAACTAAGTTTGATACACAACAATCAGTTTTTACACAGTTACAATCCATGTTAGCTATAAAGAACACTAAACCCCATGACTAAAATTACCCTAAATTCAGTAACATTTGATTTTTCAGTAGAAAGCAGTTCTGAAGAGGCTTTGACTTATGTTAAATCAATCGGGTTTGACGCCAATATTCCAGAGCGTTACAGCTCTTTAATTGCCTCTCAAGTTCTATGTCTTGCAAAAAATAGACTTCTTAATTCCTATACTATTTTAGCTACTATAAAAGCTCTAGAAAGAGTTGGTTACCAAAGTAAACTAAAAGCTGAAACTGAATTTATGCGACCACCACTTAAGGGCTTATGGCATAAACATTATTTACCAAATAATATCCAGACTTTTGCAAGAAATCTTATTAATTCTATAAAAGCTGAGGGATTACCATCTCTAGTTGAATTGGCACATGAAGCAGAAGTAACTAATGAAGAACGTTATCTTAATGAAACGGATATTGCTTTGATTACTCATGATGCAGTCATTGGAGCGTGGGAAAGGCGTTGTAAAAGTTTCTCTGTTACAGGTGAGTGGATTATTTATGCCAAATATCAAGGTCAAAACTATTATTTATGTTTAGCAAAGCACACCGATGGCGATGACAAAATTAGGGCTCTAATCGATGCTATTTCCATTCATGAGTTTCCATTCTTACAAGATATTTTAAGTTAGATTTCGTGAATGGAATTTTGACAAATTTTATTTGTCCTAACCCGAATCTATGCTAGCTATGCAGAAGAAAATTAAATCTTAACAAATCAAAAAATCCATAAATTCTGTAAAACTTGATTTCCATATGAATAGTATTTCTAAATAAGGTTTTACTTATGTTGATTAATTTTATTTAATAACTATATTCTAACGCGTTAGTAATCTTTAAGTGTATTTTATTTTAATAGGATTCTTAATGTATATATTATTCTAAAATGATAAAATTAGATAGATTTTAATGTTAAGTTAAAATAAAATTTTAAAATTAATTTATATAACCTGAATTTAAATTTTATGGTAAGGAATTACATTAAATATTTGATATACCTAAGAATTATATGTTAAGTATTGTTGTTTTTATATTAAATTGGATTTGTTTTGCGGTTTGGTTGGTTAATATTTTAAAATATTAATTTAATATTTTAAATTTAATAATATTAATATTTATTTAATATTATTTTAATTGATTTTTATTTCGTTTAATTATAACTTTATTGTGAGTGCTTAATAGTAAATTAGAATCATGAACAGATATCCTATTAATAGTCGTAGTGGTAAAGTTGGTGAAATTTTAAATTTAATAGATACTTGGCCTACATTTGATGAAGGAGCTTTGACTGATAAAATACGTGAAAAATTTTTGGATAGAAAGAAAGCGGTAATACTTTATTTACAAGGTTCTAATGATGAAGAAATTCGACTACATACGTCTCTAAGTGCTAAACAAATTTATCGTTTAATTACTGAAAGATGTTCTTTAACTCATGAGGATGGACGAATTTATGGTTGGAGAGGTCTTATACCTAATCAGAATATAAAACCATATAACCGAATTAAAAAATTGAATAGTAATAATGATGGATGCGGGCATTCTGGTGCTTTAAAATTAATTTTTGATATTCATCCTTTATTAAGATTAAATTTTAATGAAAGAATTCTACGTATACCTAAAAGTTCTAAAATTGAAGAGATAAATACTAGCAAAAGATCTCATTGGAAATGGTTATTAAATGAATTAAAAAAACTTGGTTATGAAGCACGATATGAGTGGCCATTTAATACTAAAAAAATTGGTTATCAGACTATATGCACATATATTCAAAGTGTTTTGGAGAATAATCCTAAAAGGACTGTTAAAATTAATGGAAAAGAAAGTACACAAAAATATCAAACTGGCGATGGAGTTAATAGGCCTATTCACAAACCATTCAGTCGTGTAGAAATGGATGCTCATAAAATAGATGGCAGATTTTGTATTATTGTTCCTGACATCACAGGAGCATACACATCTAAAATAATCCACCGTATTTGGATAATAGTTATTATAGACGTTTTTACTAGAGTAGTGCTCGGGTACCATATATCTTTTGAAAAAGAAGTAAATCAAAACGATATATTACGGACAATTAAAAATTCACTCATTCAATGGCAACCTAAAAATAATATGATAAGTGAAATAAAATATATTGAAAATGCAGGTTTTCCGTCTTATCTTTCAAAAGATTTATTAGGCATTTGTTGGGATGAAACAAGTGTCGATGGAGCACTTGCAGAAAATAGTAAACTTGTTGAAAAAACTCTATTAGAAGTTGTTGGCTCAAAACTTATCTCTCCTATTTCACAAGAACCAAATTTTAGTAAGCGAAGAAATAAAGATGATAGACCTTTTATTGAAAGTTTTTTTAGACATTTAAGTTGTAACGGATTTCAAAGATTAAGTAATACAACTGGAAAAGACCATAAAAGTAAGCATGGCAGAGATCCTGAAAAAATTGCTTTAGCAGGACAATTTCAACTTGAATATGCAATGGAATTAATTGATGTAATTATTGCAAATTATAATGCTACACCACATTCAAGTTTAGGTTACCGCACTCCATTAGAATACCTTCAGACATTATCACATAATCCAAATATACATTTTAGATACGCAGACTCTCATGATATTCAAAATATTTTAAGCTTTAGAAAAAAATGCAGAGTTAATGGCGACTTAAAGAGTGGCAGGGCACCTTTTGTAAATTTTCAAGGAGCCAGATATAGTAACGAGATTCTACGACAGCGATATGATTTAATAGGCCAATCAATTTGGATTGTTAATCATTTGGAAAATGATGCTAGAGTTGCTTTAGCAAACACTGTCCAAGGGGGGGCATTAGGGGTACTTCGTGCATCACCACCATGGAACAAATTTCCACATAGTTTACTAGTACGCAAAACGATTAATTCCGCAATTCAGAGAAAAATAATACATGTATCACAAAACCAAGATGCAATAGAAGAATTTCTAAATTTTATTGAAAACAACAAAAAAATACCAGTTCATCCCGCATATCTTGAAGCACGTCGTATTTTAACTCTCACTATGGAAGAAAATATTGGTCAACACATACTAGAAAAAGCTAAAGATAAAGTACGATTTGATACTTTTAAAAGTGAACATACAAATAAAATTAATAAATTAGATAATAGTAGAGGGGATGGTATTAAAGGTGAAAATTTAATCTCTGAAATGATTAATACTGATTCTATAGATTCTTTTGAAACGCAGTCAGAATTTAAGCTTGAATTATTGCCTGCACGTCGGAAGGTTCGTCAACATTGAGTAATTATAAATGCAAAATAAGATTGATTCTAGACATCCGATTTTGACACAAGAGTATGCAATTTTTACGCCCCCAATGCAAAGGATGATAAATATAATAGGTGATTGGATCGACCATAAAGTTTGTGGCGGGTATATTTATGGCCCTTCAAGATTTGGTAAATCGCGTACTGTTAAATGGTATTTAAAACAAGAGTTAGAAGAAAGGTTTAAGTCTTATTTACCAATGATTGTCTGGATCAGAAGAGATTCCATCATGACTGAAGCTGAGTTTTGGAATCAATTATTGCTTGCCTCAAATTATGATTTATTAGATATACATAAACCTAAAAATAGAATTATTGCTCGAAGCATTTTCGAAGAGCGTGTTAAGACATTTGCATCATATGCTGATTGTAACTATGCCGTTTTAGTAATCGATGAAGCTCATGAAGTAACCCTAAAAGAGTGGAAGTGGTTGCTAGGCTTGCAAAACTCTTTAGATTACTCCGGTATAAGATTAAGTGTTTTTAGTATAGCCTCTCATAATATTTTATATCAACCCAATTACTTATCGAGAACAGGAAATCCTCATATTGCTGCTAGGTTTTTTGCTGCAGACTTTAGGTTTAGTGGTATAAAGAAAATAGAAGAGCTCCATTATATTTTACAGAGTTATGATGAAGATTCTGAATGGCCTGAAGGAAGTAATATTTCATATACTCAATATTTTTTACCAATTTCTAATATCAGCTGCAAGTTAAGTGATTATACTGAAGTTATATGGAGAGCTTTTGAAGATCTATTTCCACCAGAGTTAAATAATAGAATAAGGAATAAGGTTCCACTAGAAATTCCTATGCAGCATATAGCATTGACTGTTGAAAAATTTTTGCGAATTCGAATGAAAATAGACGATATTGAAAGGTTTGATAAAGTTGATTTTTGGTTAGATATAATAGCAAGTACTGGGTTCTCCAAACATATTCAAATGATTGCTAATCCTGTATGATTATGTCTAAAAATGCATATCCTAAAGTAAACTGGAGAAAAGATCATTTATATAAATATGAGTCTTACGAAAGTTTTGTTGCAAAATTTTGTATATTAAATTTATTAACTGTAAAGCAGTTTCAGAAAATCTGGAATAGGAAATTTCAAACCAATCAAGAAAGAGTAAAATTTATTGAAAATGTATTAAAAGAATCTCCTGAAATTATAAAAACAGTTTTCTTAATGCCACAAGATATCTTAAGTAAAAATATAATCATAAATAAAAGGTTAGGTCTAAAGTATTGTAATAAATGTTTAATTATGGGATATCACAGTTTATTTCATGATAAAGTTTGGTTGGAAATATGTCCAATCCATAAATGTCTTTTATTACAGGAAAAGATATTACCTAATACTACGTATCCAACAATAACATTATTTGAAAAAAGAGTTATCACTCTTATTAAGTTCTATAGGAAGAATTCTTTAAAAAATAATAATAAAGAAATAAATTTAAAAAGTATAGAGGAACTATCTGATTGGTTGGAAAATATTTCATATTTATATGAAAAATATATAGAAATTTCACACCTAGATAACATGGTAGTAAAATATACATTAAATAGTAAAGAAAAATTATTTTCTTTTTGTCATTTTATCTTACCACCTAATGATAATTTATTGGATCTATTTCCATATGATATTGGCGCGATGAAAAATGTATATACACTTTCTGAAATAGCATCTTATGAGCTAAAAAAATTAATCAATATTATACCATTACAACATTTTTTAATTTTTTATCAATTCTATTGTGAGCGTAACAGTGAAAACTTAAGTAAAGAATTTACAAATTATATTAAAGAAAGTATTGTAAAAATACTAAATTTACATCAGGAGAGTATATGTCTATGGAGTGACAAAGCTTATGTGGGAAAATGGGAATATTTTGAAGTGGATTTTTACTTTCACAATAATTTATATAAAGTATGTATTTTTGAGAATTTACTTGAAAAAATTAACATGGATTGGCTAAGCATGAATAAAAATAAAAAACAAGATTTAGATAAACTATATAGTATATATTATAAATGCAAAAAGTTACTTATAGAAAATAATATGATGACAATTTTTAATGAGAATGATTTTCTTCAAAAAATAAATTTAAATTTTTCTACTGAACTTTTATCTTTTTTTGATTTTATTTTATATGAGTTAGCAAAAAATTATATTGCCGATATATATCGGTTTTTAAAGGAAGAAGTATACGCCCATAGAGTAACATCAAGGTACTTTAGCACAACTTATAAATTTAACTCGATGAATAGAATATATTTAAAATATGAAGGCAATCAATACGTTCTTATTAATAGTCATAGTGCTGAAGAAGAATTGAATGATTTGGATAAAGAGCATACAATTCTAAAAGATTGATAAATTTTATAACTAAACGCTTCAAAGTGAAACAACATTTCCTGAGTAACAAGTTTAGTTGACGAGAGGTTACAAGTTTAGTTGAATGAACGGTAGCCAGAGCTTTATATGTGGTAGGTTTCCAAATCTTCTATTTAACATAATATACATTATACGAACAGTTATATAATTCATTATTAAGTCTTTGATTCTGTTGCCGTACGTTTAGCTATACTTGTTGCCTCTACAAAGAATCATTAATTATTTTAGATGCGTATTATGCATTTATAAAAAAGACCTTTGTTAAGGTCTTTTTGCACAGCTAAATTAATTTCATAATTTTATTTTGAAGAATTCCAATAATTGACGTAATTCAACTGTTGAATCCCTCGTTCTACAAACTCAGCATTTTGCCATTGTTTTACATCAACATCGCGTTTTATCAGTTTGGCCTTTAATGCAGTCTGTACACCTTCTTGTAGATGCCCTAGATAATATTCATCCAAAAGTGGTGAAAAAACTGTTTTTAAGGCTTTGTCTTGTAGACTTAATGCATAGAGTTCTGTTGGTAATCCTGCATTTTTAGTGACAAGTTGAATGGCATTATCGCGATTTTCAGGCTGTGAAACCCAATGTGCTGATTGTAAAACTGTATTGACCAATGTTTGGACAATTTCAGAATGTTGTTTAATAAACTCACTACGACCCACCAAACCTGATTGAATTGTTCCAGCACCATCTTGTCTCTGCCCAGTACTCAGTGGAACATCTACAATTTTCTGCTGTTTGAGCGCTAGAATTGGCATTAAACCCCAGCTTGCATCAATTTGCTTAGCTGCAAGTGCTGCATTGGCCGCAGCAGGATCCAAATTGATAATGCGGAAATCTTTTTCAGTAAAGCCATATCGCTCGATATATTGATCAAACGACAATTGCATAGCAGTTCCTTGAAAAATTGCTATTCGTTTGCCTTTTAACTGTTCGAGACTGGTATATCCTTTATTTGGCAAAACACCTAAATAAGCATCTATATGCCGTCCAGTCGCTACCAATAAAGTAGTATCGATTTGATTCGATTTACCAATAATAGCGGCTAAGTCGCCTAAAAAAGCAAAATCTAATTGTTTATTAGCCAATGCTTCATTGATTACTGGCCCTGCACCTTTAAAAAATTGCCATTCAACCTGAATATTTTTCTTTGCAAATTCTTTTTCAAGTAACTGATTTAAATATATATAATCAACTAATGGTGTGCCGCTACTGTGTCTTTCACTACTGCTTAGATCAGGTACAGCAATTCTAATTTTTACAATATTTTCAGTCTGATTTGTTGTTTTTGATGGTGTTGATGAAGATGGTTTAAAAATAAATAATAGCAAAGCGACAAAAATAAGTGCAGGAATAATCCAGATAAATCGATTACGTTTTGATAGTGTGGCCATATCGTTTTTCTCAACAACATATAGAACGTCACCGCTTAACGACAGTGACGTTCTGCATGCTTAAAATAGTCTTTAGTTGGCATTTAAAACAGCGTGGAGCTTGGCTTTTTCGAGTTGTTCTGCTGATAAATCTTTAGGTAATGTGGTTTTACCTTTTAAGCCATGTACACCAGTCGTTACTTCACCGGCAAGTGTAATTCGGCGTACAACGCGATGTTGATCACCATAATCGTTAACCGCGTAGTGCTGTGTAGAGCGATTATCCCAAATCACCACATCTCCTTCCTGCCATTGCCAACGCACTGTATTTTCTGGTCGCGTTACTTTTTCTTGTAAAATATTAAATAAAAGCTGTGAATCACTTTGACTAAATCCTACAAGTCGTTTGAAAAAATGTCCTAGTAATAGGCTTTTCTTGCCAGTTTCTGGATGTAATACGACTACTGGATGTTCTGTCTCATACTTGGTAGATACAAAAATTTTCTTCAGTCTTTCGAGCTGTTCTGGCTCAACATTTTGTTTTGGTCCACCATAATCATATTCATTTGAATGCACAGCTACCAACTGTTCAGCAAATTGTTTTAAAAGCTCAGGAAGGTCTTCATAAGCAGTTTCCGTATTTGCCCAAGTTGTATCACCACCTGTTTCAGGGATGATTAGGCTTCTCAAGATACTAATTTTAGGATAGGCATCCACAAAAGTTACATCAGTATGCCAAGAATTGGCGCGTGCACCTTTTTGTGAGTCAAGTTCAAAAATAAAATCTGTGCCATCCACTGCTGGTACTGTTGGATGTTTAACAGGTGAACCAAACAATTCTGCGAATTTCTCTTGTTCTGTGTCCCCCAAATGTTGCTGGCCACGAAAGAAGAGTACTTTATGCTCTAGTAGCGCATTGTGTATAAACTGAACTGTAGATGAATCAAGCTCAGAGCTTAAATGAATGCCTGATATTTCAGCCCCAATTCGACCAGTTAATTTTTTAACGTGAAGTTGTTGTGCTGGTTTCTGAATAAATGTAGTCATTTTAATTTCCTGTCATAATATATGACTGAATTTTTATCAGAAACGGCGGCTTATTCTGTTATTTCAGAGACAATCCATCACGTAAAAAATTATTTTGATATTTAAATAATTAATAACACGCACATATGAAAATTAAATATGAAATTATATTTTTTTGAAATTTGAATAAATTTTAACTCTGATAAGCTGTTTAAAATCTTAGTTTATATCTCTGATTTATCATGAAAGCATCATCAATTATCGAGTTCAGGAATCCTATCTCAAAATATCAGAATGATTTTGACGGCGGACAATCTTCGGATCATCAAATTATAACGAATGAATTTATTCATAAAAGTATTCGTATTTTAGAAAATTATCAGGTTATTCAATCTTTATCTAATACAGAGAAATCTACGCTTATTCAGCATTTAAAAATAAGAAAGTATTATCATAATCAAACGATATACAATCAAAATGATCCGTGTACTGATATCAATATTTTGCTTGAAGGCGCGCTTAAACTTGGCTGGAGCACATCGCAAGGTAAATATCACACCGATATTTTTGTGCCCTCAGGTACATTAATCAATATTGTTCCGATCGTAACGGGTCAACCCCTCCTTCACGACCATATTGCACAAGGTAGAACGGTCATTGCCAACCTTCCTGGCCAATTGTTTATGGATGTCATCAGAAATAATGCAGATGCTTTATTCATGGTGTTGAAATTAATCTGTGTAAGAACACAACTAAATCGTGAACAAAATTTCATTTATTCAACTGAAACATTGCAAACTCGTCTCGCTAAAAAACTAGTTTTTCTAGTGGATTATCATTCCTATCAGGACAAAGATAAAATTTTACTGAATCTCAAATTGAGTCAGGAAAATCTGGCAGAACTTTTGCAGACTTCAAGACAAAGTATTAATAAAGAACTAGCAGCGCTTTCGAACCAAAATATTATTGAGGTTAAATACAATCAAATCTTTATTTTGGACTTTGAAAAGCTAAGCGATATTGCTCAGACTCATCAATTCAACAGTACCACCAAGTTTCTTTGATATATCTGCTTTTGTCATAATGATATGATTTTATTAGGAGATAACTGTCAGAATAGAAACAGAATAAAAATTTGTCATATTTACACTAAGCATTTTAGTCGCTTTGTTGGATAAAACATGACAGATGTAAATATCAAAAACCAACCTAATATTTTATTGATTGTGGCAGATGATTTAGGTTTTTCAGATTTAGGTGCTTTTGGCGGAGAAATCAATACACCTCATTTGAATGAATTAGCATTAAACGGCTTAAGACTTACTAATTTTCATACGGCATCAACCTGCTCCCCCACTCGTGCGATGTTACTTTCAGGTACTGACCATCATTTAGCTGGTTTAGGAACCATGGCAGAGGCCCTCACCCCAGAACTTGAAGGTAAAGAAGGCTACGAAGGTGTGTTAAATAACAAGGTTGCAGCATTACCTGAATTATTAAAAGATGCGGGTTACTACACCATAATGTCTGGAAAATGGCACTTGGGACTAAAACCAGAATATTTTCCAATTAAAAAAGGGTTTGAACGTTCTTTTGCACTATTACCGGGTGCAGCTAATCATTATCTATTTGAAGCCGATATTCCAGAAGACCAAATTCCACGCTTACTTAAGTCAACAAAAGGACTCTATGCAGAAGATGATGAGTTTTCGGAAGAACTACCCCAAGGGTTTTATTCATCAGATTATTTTACCACTCGCCTTCTAGACTTTTTACAAGATGGTGAAGCACGCCAAGGACGTCCTTTTTTTGCATACTTACCTTTCTCTGCACCGCACTGGCCCTTACAAGCACCTCAGGAAGATATCGATCGATATAAAGGACGCTATGTGGATGGCCCCGTTAAATTGCGTGAACAGCGCCTTGAAAAACTCAAGCAACTTCAATTGGTAGATGCGGAAACAACGATTCACCCTGTCTTAGCTAGAACTCCATTCTGGGAAAATCTGACTCAAGAGCAACGTGATAAGTCCTCAAGAATTATGGAGGTCTATGCGGCCATGGTAGATCGTATGGACCAAAACGTTGGACGTGTGGTGGAATACCTCAAAGATCGAGGGGAATTAGACAATACCATTGTTATTTTTTTATCAGACAATGGTGCAGAAGGTGCTCAACTTGAAGCTCTACCCGTCTTTGGCGGTCAACTTAATGAAATTATCGAGCAATATTACGACAACAGTATTGATAATATTGGACGAGCAAACTCATATGTTTGGTACGGAGAACATTGGGCACAAGCAGCCACTGCCCCTGCTCGCCTATATAAAGCACATACTAGTGAAGGTGGAATTAGAACAGTTTCTTTCATTCACTACGCAGGGTTTAAACGCCAAAATCAGATCAGTCACGAGTTTCTGACCGTCATGGATTTACTACCAACCCTGTTAGATTATTTAAATATTCAGCATCCTGGTCAGGTGTATAAAGGTCGTCAATTGGTACCCCTCCGTGGTCGTTCTATCTTGCCGTATTTACAAGTACAACAAGATCACATTCACAGTGAAGATCATGTCACAGGCTGGGAGTTATTTGGGCAAAAGGCTCTGCGCAAAGGAGAATGGAAAGCGCTCTTTATCCCTGCGCCAAATGGTCCAAATCGCTGGCAGCTATATAACCTTAAAGATGATAAAGGCGAAACTCAGGATTTAGCAAAACAATATCCAGAAAAGCTCGATGAATTACTCAAAGAATGGGCAACTTATGTCAAAGAAAATGGTGTGATTGAAAATGTGCAACAACGAAGATTATTACAGAATGATCAGCTAGAACCGTTTGAAGCGTAAAATAACGAAGAGATTGGTATCAACTGATTGTACTAAGCCAGCACCTAATGCTGGCTTTTACATTTGCCACCTGAACAATATTTTAAAAGGCCTCTGTTTAAAAAATTACTATTAAATATAAAGATAAGATCATCAAAATATAAACTTAAGTTTGTACTGGTAATGACAGTGTTCAATTACATAAAAATTAAAATCATCACAAAGAAAACACAAAATGGAGTCATTAATGTCAGTTCAAAAGCACACCTTTCACTTCAAGAGAAAAAGATTAGTTTTAAATAAAATCACGCAAAGTCTGTTTATTTCACTTATAGGGTGTGCAGGATATTCATCTATTGTCTATGCTGAAGATACTCCCACTACTTCAGGTACAGCGGTAACGGAAGCCAGTACATCAAATTCACAGTCAAACAGTAAAGCAGATGATGTCATTCAGCTTGCAGATGTTATTGTGACTACTCGAAGACGTGAAGAAAAAGCACAAAATGTTCCAACACCAATTAGTATTTTAAGTGCCAAAACACTGGAAACACAGAAACTCAGTAAACTTGAAGATCTACAACAAGCCCTACCCAGCCTTAATGTTGCTTTCTTAAACCCTCGTCAATCGAGTGTAGCGGTTCGAGGTTTGGGTAATAACCCAGCCAGTGATGGTTTGGAAGCGAGTGTTGGGGTCTATCTGGACAATGTTTACTTAGGTCGCCCCGGCATGGCTGTATTTGATTTATTAGATATTGCTCAACTCGAATTATTACGCGGGCCACAAGGTACATTATTTGGTAAAAATACTACGGCGGGTTTATTAAATATTAGCTCAAAACAGCCTACCTTCGACCCAGACCATTCTGCTGAAATTTCTTTTGGCTCACGCAATTATTTGCAGGCTAAAGGAACATTTTCAGATGCTCTATCCGAAAATGTAGCAGGCCGACTCTCCTTTTATAAAACGACTCAGGATGGTTTTATTGATAATACCTATAATGGTAAAGATTATAACAATACAGATCGCGAAGGTGTCCGCGGTCAAATTCTCTGGAAGCCGCAAGAGAATTTTAATTTACGTCTAATTGCAGATTACAACAAGCAAGATGATGATCAAGGCGCGATGGTGGTGTACTACGCTGGGCCAACGTTTAACAGTACCGTATATGGAAATAACTACAATCGTTACTTAGAAAATGCCACACAGTCAGGTGCTAAAAATCTTTACACCAACTGGAAAGATAAACAGATTCATTCAGATGCCCCACAACACATGTCTGTTGAACAAGGTGGTGGATCGGCAGAAGCCAATTGGTCGTTAGATAGCGGTAAAAAAATTACGTCGATTAGTGCATACCGCTTTTGGAACTTCACTCCAACCAACAGTGATTTTATTAGTTCAAATGCATTGACGAATGCCGGTGTTTCGGTTCGAGATAAACAGTACTCTCAAGAGCTACGACTAACCTCTGCTGGAAATCAAAAAGTTGATTGGGTAACGGGCCTATATTACTTTCAGCAACATTTAGACAATACAACTTTCTCTTTATATGGAGATACGGCGGATGCATTCTATCTTTACAACGTTCCGAGCGTGAGAAACTTAATTGCAAATGGTCAATCGAATATTTTGAATAATCGAGATTCGTATTCATATGGAACAACTGAGACAAAAAGCTCAGCAGTATTTGGTCAAAGTACATGGCATGCGACTCCGAAGCTAGACATCACCACAGGTGCACGAGTCACCTATGAAGATAAGTCTGCCAGTATCTACAGAACCGACCCTATTGGCGGTACCCCAGTTTCAGGTTTAAGTGTGGCAGAGCGTAATTTACTAAATGCCCAGCTTGGCGCATATGACTCGGGTGAACTGAAGCAACATGGATTAAGTTACTCTGGCTTACTGACTGGCAGCTATCGTTTAAATCCGAGCACACTGGCCTATGCAACGTATTCACACGGCGAGAAATCAGGTGGCTTTAACCTAAGCATTGGTTCTGCACCAGCAGCAGGTGCTAACTCGTTAAAGGTTGATCCTGAAAAAGCAGATAACTATGAAATTGGATTAAAACAAAATTTTCTTAATAATACCTTACAGCTCAATAGCAATATATTCTGGATTGATGTTTCTGACTATCAAACCACAAGCTATGAACAAGTTGGCAACTCTGTCGTGAGTGTATTGGCAAATGCAGGTAAAGTACGCAGCCGAGGGATTGAACTCGATGCAACCTATCAGCCTATTCGTCGCCTTACTCTCAATTTTAATGGTTCTCTTAACGATACCACTTATACAGAATACAAAAACGCGCCAGCTCCATCCAATATCAGCATTCCAACAGGTGTAAATACACAAGATCTGTCTGGAGAGCGTGTATATGGCGTACCGAAGTGGATTGCAAATTTCAATTTCCGTTATGACTTAGCTGAGCATAATAACTGGCAGCCCTATGTTTCAGGAAGTTATGCTTGGCGAGATTGGTCATATGGGTCTTTAGATAATAACCCGTACAGTGTCATTAAAGCCTATGGATTAACAAATGCGAGTCTAGGTGCACGACATCGTATTGGTGAAAATGAACTGGATGTTGCTCTATGGGTAAAAAACCTCACCAATGAAACCTATGTGACCAATACATGGAATTCTTCTAATGGTATTGTTCTCGCTAGTTTAGGTCAGCCTCGTACCATTGGTGCAACCGTGAAACTTAGCTTTTAACAAATAAAATGCAAAAAATTTGCAGCATTGGTTCCTTAAAAGCCATGCTGCAAATTTTGTATAGAGTTATGGCGTATTTAGAATAGCGTCAATCTGAGTCAGCTCATCTGCACTAAATGCCGTGTTTTGTAATGCTTTTAAGTTTTCAATGATCTGTTCTGGTCGACTAGCACCAATGATTGTCGATGTAATCCGTTCATCACGTAAAACCCACGACAATGACAATTGAGCCAACGTTTGGTCTCGACGCTTTGCTACTTCATTTAACTGCTGTATTTGCTGTAGCTTCAATGCAACGAGATGCTCTGACTGTAAATAACGACTACCACGCCCAATACGTGAGTCTTCAGGTACACCATTCAGATATCGTCCAGCCAATAGGCCTTGAGCCAGTGGTGAGAACGTAATTACACCAAAACCCTTTTGTTTAGCAGTCTCCGTTAAACCTTGCTCAATTTGACGTTCAAAAAAATTGTAAATCGGTTGATGCAAAGTAAGTGGAACGTGATAAGCCTGTAGTAATTCTATCAACTGTAAAGTTAACTCTGGTGTATATCCAGAAGAAATCCCTACATAGAGTGCTTTACCTTGCTGCACAATATCGGCAAGTGTCTTGGCTGTTTCTTCAAGCGGTGTTTCCGAGTCATAACGATGTGAATAAAAAATATCGACATAATCAAGCCCCAGTCGCTGTAAGCTTTGATCAAGACTAGCCATTAGGTATTTTCGGCTGCTACCACCTTGTCCATAAGGTCCAGGCCACATGTCCCAGCCTGCCTTTGTCGAAATAATAAGTTCGTCTCGATATGGCTTGAAGTCAGTTTTTAAAAAGTGCCCAATATTTTTCTCTGCACTTCCAAAGGGTGTTCCATAATTATTGGCTAGATCGAAATGATTAATTCCATGATCAAATGCCGTGTAAAGTACCGATTTTTGTTGCTGAATTGGAGTGTCATCTCCAAAGTTATGCCAGCAACCAAGTGACAATGGTGGTAATACCAAACCACTATTTTTAATTTTTCGATATTGGAATGATTGATATCGTTCTGAATTTGCGAGATACATACTTCGTCCTTTTATTCGGTAGCAGCCAAGAGGCCAAGGTTTTGTCTTAATGTTTGACCTTCGTATTCTTTGCGGAATAAATTGCGCTGTTGAAGGATGGGAATAACCAGATCGACAAAGTCTCTAATTCCGTTTGATATGACTGCCGGCATAATGTTAAATCCATCTGCTGCACGACTAACGAACCACTCCTCAAGCTGGTCGGCGATATATTCTGGCGTTCCAACCAAACAAAAATGCCCTCGTCCCGATGCAATACGTTGATAGAGCTGTTTAATGGTTAGACCCTGCTCTTGCCCGAGTGCCTGAATTAATTGCTGGCGACTTTGCTGCCCCGTTTGGGTTTCAGATAAATCTAAGGAAGCTAAAGGCTGATTTATATCAACACCGCTTAAGTCAAAATTACCCAACATTCTTCCTAAAAGCCCAAGGCCAATGTCAGCATCAACGAGCCCATCTAAAAGCTGTTGCTGTTTCTCAGCCTCTTCATGCGTATGAGCAACAAGCACATATACACCCGGCATGACCACTAGCTCATGTTCTTGGCGATCAAAGTCTTCAAGACGTTGCTTTACATCGCTATAAAATTGCTGTGCAGCGGCTAAGTTAGATTGCGCCGTAAAAATGACATCTGCCGTACGAGCTGCCAGATTTTTGCCTCGTTCTGAACTGCCTGCCTGAACCACCACAGGATGAGACTGTGGGCTTGGGCTAATATTGAGTGGACCTTTTACCTGAAAAATATCACCAGAATGATTAAGCGTGTGTACCTTATCTGGATTAAAGAAAATACCTGTGGCTTTATCATGAATCGCTGCATCCTCATCCCAACTATTCCAAAGTCCTTTTACCACATCATGAAATTCTTCAGCACGTGCATAGCGGTCTTGATGTTTGACATGTTCCTTTGTACTGAAATTTTTCGCTTCAAGTGCAAAATCCGTAGTGACAAGGTTCCAACCTGCACGTCCAGCAGAAATCTGGTCTAAAGAAGCAAACTTTCTTGCGAGATGATATGGCTCATTATAGGTTGTTGTGGCTGTTCCAATGAGTCCAATATGACGGGTTTGAGTCGCAATTGCTGAAAGTAATGTGAGGGGTTCAATCTCGTTACCGCGAATTTTGCCTGATGTCGCAGTTGCTGGATCAACAGCTAAACTATCGGCAAAAAAAATGGCATCAAATTTCCCCTCTTCAGCTATTTTTGCTGCACTTAAGTAGCGTTCATAGGGGCTTAGGTTTAATTGACTCGCTGGATGTCTCCAACTGGCCAAATGATGGCCATAACCGTCTAAAAATAAATTAAGGTGAAGCTTTCTTGTAGACGAAGGATTACTCATTTTAATCAGTCCAATGGATGGGCGTACACCTCGAAAAAAACGAGGCGTACTAGACATACTTTTTAGAAATTTTTACGGAATGAAATGCCAAAATAGCGTTCATCATCTCTAGGGACTTGACGAGTAATACGGCTACCATTTGTGCTCAGTAAGGTCGCATATGATTTATCCGTTATATTTCGTACATTCAATGCCAATCGCCAGTCAGAAGCAGTATCAGCTAAAGCAATGCTCGCGTTCAAAAGTCCATATGCACCCTGAATGGTGTTTTGGTTCTGGTCGAGACTGAACTGCACTTTGCTTTGCCATGCATATTGGGTTGAAAGTTCAATTTGTTTGTTATTTGCCAGAGTAAAATAGCGATCGAGCTGAGTATTAAATTTCCAATCCGGAGAAAATGGCAATGGTTTACCATTTACATTTGGGCAAGACGTATCGGCAGCTGGACATTTGAAGTCATCAATTCGTGCATGTGTATAGGCACCTGAAAAGTTTAGTGCCCAATTTGGATTAATTTTATATACCGAATCAATTTCAGCGCCATAGGTAGAGACACTTCCTGCATTAACCAAGCGGGTTATCGGGAAACCATTTGGGTCGAGAGTTCTAAAATTGGCCTGATAGTTATCATAATCAGTGTTAAATAACGCCACATTGACACGCAGACGATTATTCAGCCATTGAGATTTGAGACCAAGTTCGTAAGAGTTAGCCGTTTCAGGATCAATGACAGGCGTATCATTTTGCTGCATATTAAAATAAACGTTATATGCAGGACCTTTATAACCTCTCGAATAGGTAAAATAGCCCAATATATTCGGTGTAAAATCATATTGAGGTCCAATGCGGCCTGAAACTCCAGTTTCACTGGTCGATCCATCACTGCTAAATGAAGAGCGAATGGCATTGCGGACACCTACACTGCTTGGAACAGTTGAAACTCGACTATGATCATAAGACAACTCATCTCGAGTAACACGTAAGCCTGCAATCCATCTCAACCGATTTGTGAAATGAAAGGTACCTTCACCAAATGCAGCATAGTTGGTGCTGTCTGTGTTATAGATTGCCTTACCAAAATCTACGACATAAGCATTAGAGGCATTGTTGTACCAAGTTGACTCACGTTGATAAGTCTCATCGTTTTTGTTTTTAGAAAAATATAGACCCGCGACATAATCAAAAAAACCATGATCGAGCGGTTTAATTCTAATTTCTTGAGAAAATTGCTTACTGTTAACATGACCTAAATCGGCAATTCCGGCAAAATTTGGTGTCGGAGCAGCAAGTTGATCACTGTCACCAATCTGTGTGTTTTTCCATTGGCGAAAGGCCGTAATAGATGACAATTGATGTTTGGTTAATGTCCAGTCTGCGGTAAGTGCTACACCCTGATTGGTATCATCAGTCGACGCTTGAGTATTTTCAACCGTACTTCGATTGGTTGGAGATGCAACAATAGGCGATAATGCTGCTGCATAGTTGGCATCGGTATTTTTAACCACAATGCCTGTCGGGGCACTCCCTTTTTTATGCAGATAATCGGCAGTAAAGCCCAACACTAAACTATCGCTGGGTGTATATTCAAATTTGGTTCTAAAACCATAATTTTTATAACCATTAACATCTTGATTGGTTGTAAGGTTATCTACATTGCCATCAAAATTACCTAATAGCGCCGAGACATTGGCAGTTAATTTTTCAGGAATTAATGTACCAGATGCTCCTAGTTTAATTCGTTGTTCACCATCATTAGTGGCATAGGCATCAATATAACCAGAGGTTTCACTGGTTGGATTTTTGGTCACAATATTGACTACACCTGCCGATGCATTTTTACCAAAAAGTGTTCCTTGGGGACCACGTAGGACTTCAATGCGATCTACATCTAACAAATCAAGAGTTGCTTGCCCCGGTCGGCTGTACACAACGCCATCTATCACTGTTGAAACTGAAGGCTCAACACCCGGTGAAGTGGTAACAGTTCCAATACCGCGAACAAATAAAGAAGTATCCTTATTGGAAGCTCCTGCCCGAAAGTTAACACTCGGTACTTGTGTTACCAATGTTTCAAGTGAGTTTCGCTGTTGCTTATCGAGTTCCTTTCCACTAATGACTGAAACGGCAACAGGTACTTTTTGAAGTGATTCTTCACGGCGTGTTGCTGTCACAACTACGGTCTCTAACTGAGCCACATCCTCTGAAGAACGTGCGGTATTTGAGACTGTTTCTGCATGAGCTTGTCCCCAAACTGACAAGATACTCAGCGAAAGCAGACTTAGATTTAAAATTTTTTGTTTAGTTGCTGACGTGAACGGATCACGCGCTACATTCTTCGAATGTATCGACATTATTTACCCCATAATTAAGTTTTAAAAGACGGTGCTTATTTCACTGATTTCAAATATTCGTACTGCTGAGTTGGTTTCCAGTAGGTCTTTAAATTTGATTGTTCAAGTGCTTGATTTACAAATGACGGATTAATCCAGCTTTTGACGTCAATATTTTTACGTATCAACCCTTGTTGCGTAGCCAAAGTGATTTTTTGCTGCAATTGTTGGGTGTAATAACCATCAAATAGCGGTGAATATAAAAACTTCAGATTTACACCATTAAGTTCCTGAGCATATATAGATGCCGGATAACCCGATTGGGTAAAAAAGAGTGCGACTTGTGGTACTCGATTTTGCTCATTTGAGAGCCAGTTCAGTCCTTTTACAACCTGTGTCACCACCTGTTGTGTTTCATTTGGATATTGTCGAATAAACGATTGACGACCTAAAAACACACCTTGAGTAGATCCTGCACCGTTTAATTGACGACTACTTATAGGCAAGTTAACGATGTGTTTGTCACGTAACGCAAAAAATCGAGAAGGTCCCCATGACGCATCAATTTTTTTTGCGGCCAAAGCGGCGTTGACGGCGTTAAAGTCTAAATTGACCACTCGCACATCGCTGAGCTTTAAACCTTGGCTGTTCAATGCACTCACAAATGACAATTCATCTGCTGTTCCTCTTAACAAACCAACGCGTTTTCCTTTTAATTCAGCAAAGTTTTTGATCGGAAGATCAGATCTTACCGCTAGATAATTGGTAATGCCGCGCGCCGTTGGAACAAGTAATTGGGTATCTAATCCATTGGCTTTACCAATGATTGGAGGTAAATCCCCTAAAAAGGCGAAATCCAGTTGATTGTTGGCTAATGCTTCATTAATGGCTGGCCCAGCACCTTTAAAGAAGTGCCACTCCACTTTGACATTGTTTTTTGCAAGTTCTTGCTCAAGCCATTTTTTGTTGTAAAGCACATCAACAACTCCACCACCCGCGTGTTTTTGACCAGCTGTCAAATCAGGAGAACCAATTCGGATTGTTTTAAGGCTTTCAGCATAACTGGCATGTCCAAAAGCCAATAAGCTCAGCAAGATCAATTTTTTAAAAATTGATGGTTTCATTATATCTTCCACATTTTTATTGATAAATCAGCGTTGTATTGTTTAGACGCTTAAGACGTAGATGGCTTAATTTGCTTACTCGCTTTGCCATCGATATCAACAGGAACATCGCCTGCCAACGTAATGCGTCGCATAATACGCAAGGCATTACCATAATCATTGACGGCTAAATGCTGAGTGGCACGGTTGTCCCAAATAGCGACATCTCCGTCCTTCCACGTCCAGCGAATCGTGTTTTCTGGTTTGGTAATACGATCTTGAAAAATTTCAAACAGCTTGTTGGACTCTTTAGCAGTCAGACCTACAAATCGTTTAAAAAATTGACCTAAAATTAAGGTTCTCTTACCTGTTTCAGGATGTACTCTGACCAATGGGTGTTCTGCCTCATAGACCGTTGAAGCAAAGATTTTTTGATGGCGTTTTACGACTTCATCACTTGCAGAAGGCCGAAAACCACCATAATCAAAATCATTGGTATGAATCGCACGGAGCTGATTGGCAAGGAGCTTTAGCGGCTCTGGCAATTCATCATAGGCTGCCTCTGTATTTGCCCATGTGGTATCTCCCCCTCGATTGGGGGTAGTTACTGCTCTTAAAATGCTGATTTTTGGATAATTTGATACAAAGGTAACATCGGTATGCCAAACGTCTGCACGACCGTCATGACGGGAATCAAGCTCAAATATATAAGTCGAACCCTCTGCCACTGGAACAGTAGGATGAGAAATAGGTTGCCCAAGCAATTCGGCAAATTTTTCCTGCTCTTGATCTGTTAAATGTTCTTGATTACGGAAAAAAATAACTTTATGTTCAAGCAATGATTGCCTAATTTGATTCAAGACCTCAGGGTTGAGGTTTGAAGATAATTCAACACCATTAATTTGTGCACCGATACGACCTGCTAAAGGAATTACATCGATTAACTCATTCACTGGTTTTCTTATTAATAAATCTGCCATATCATCGTTCTCGTCATTGATGATATGAGTTTAGAAATTCCCCCCTTTAAATTCTGCAACAAAAATTACATAGCATTTCTGCATTTATGAAAAATTATTCATAATTCGTCATAATCTCTTTAGTGCAATAAGGCTTTTAATTTGTCGATGTCTTTGACAGAGATATGATTGTATTTAGTTTCTATAATACCTTCTTCAACAAACCACTGAATTTCCTTTCTGATACTTTGTCTCGATATCTTTAAAAGTTCAGCTAAATTTTCTTGTGAGAGTTTTAACAAAACCTCAATACCTTTTTGAGTTTGAGTTGAAAAAAATTCGATTAAATAAATGAGCTGTCGTGCAATTTGTACTTTTAAAGGTTGTGTAGATGTGTGATAGATATCATTATCTAAAAGCCGTGTTCTCTGGCATACCAGTTTTAAAACCTGATATAGCATGCGTGAATTGTGCTGTATGGTGTGCTTAAAGATATGTTCAGGGATGGTTGCTATCACAGTTGCTTCATGTGCAACATATTCATGCTCTAAGGCAGATTCAGAAATAAGATAGACAATATTTAATAGTGCGCCTGTAGGAATAAAACGATGAATAAGATATTTCCCATCGTATGAGTTCCAACCTAATTTGAGTACACCACTTAAAACAATGATGAGTTCACGACAGTTTTGATTTCTCGAATATAGCACTTGCCCTTGATATAGATGCTTTATTTTAATTTCATTAAATAACTTCTGCTTTTCTTCAAGCGAACATGCGTCCATGAATTCACATTCTGACAGCATTTGTTCAGCCAGTTTTTTATATTCAAAGGTAATGTTGAAATCTTGATAACGATTGATATGAGTTTGATCTAATAAATCTAAAAAATGATCATAGTTATTTCTTCTTTTATCGTTATAAACAAGTGTTGTCATTCGCCATCTCACCATCAAATTGAAGCTCTAAAATAGACCATACAACCTAATCGTGAAATTCAAGTTTAATATAAATTTAGATTAAACAATTATATAAAAATCAAGATCTCAAATTAGGATCTTGATTTTTTTTGTCTTGTTTATTTTGATAGAACTTAAGACTTAGGCGATGTAATAACTGATAGTTTATCAACGCCTACCCGTTCTATGCTGGCCAGTAATTTGGCAACCGTACCATAAGGAACCGTCTCATCTGCATTCAGGTTCAGAGCCAGTTTAGGATTGGCCGCCTTACGCGTTTGAATGGCCTGTTCAAAGTGTTCAAGAGTGACTTTATCTTTATCCAGATAAATTTCCCCTTTGGGATTAACACTAATGACTACTGCCTTGGTTTGATCTGTCACCTGTGTTGGTGCAGCCTTGGGTAAGTTTACCTTAACAGTATTGGTCAGTAAGGGCGCCGTGACGATAAACACAATCAACAGAACCAACATCACGTCTACTAGAGGGGTAATGTTGATCTCGCTGACGACATCATCTTGTTCTGATGTTGAAATTGCCATTATGCATATACCTTTTCTTTATTGTGGGTATGGCTTAACTCGCTGGCTGGAGTGCTCGTATTGGTTGTTTTTGCCTTAACTGTCTTAAGCTGAAAACCTGATTTTTGGTTTAGGCTCACAAAATCGGTCGCAAAGTCATCTAGTTCTGCACCGATAGTTTTTACTTTACGCACAAAATAGTTATATGCCAGTACCGCTGGAACAGCCACTGCAATCCCGATACCTGTTGCAACTAGTGCTTCACCAATTGGTCCCGCAACGACATCCATACTGGCATTACCCGAATGTGCAATGGCCTGTAAAGCATGGATAATCCCAAAGACAGTACCAAATAGCCCAATGAAAGGTGCATTATTACCAATTGATGCGAGCAAGGCAGAGCCTTTTTCTAATTGGCGGCGTTCAGACAAAATTTGTTTGCGTAAATGGCGCTCAAGTAAATCTTGACGACTCCAACTATGTTGTAAATCTTGATGAGTATCATCGTCTGCATCGGTAAGTGTTTTAAAACCAGTATTTGCAATGCGTGCCACTGGTCCTTGCCCTACTTCCGATTTCTGAATGGCATCTTGCAGATTTTTGGCACTCCAGAATTCTTCTGCAAAGTTTTTGCTTTGGCGGTTAGCTTTTTGGGTTTGAACCAGTTTAATGACAATCAAACCCCACGTCACAATTGAAAAAGCAACCAATAACCAGATAGTCCCATCGTGGATCAGGGAGTTTATATCACTCATGTTAAAATTCCTTATAGATCAATATTAAGTTAAAAATTATTTCGGGAGTTGATAGTGAATAGGAACATCGACCCATCCTTCGACTGGTGTTTTCCCTTTTAAAGCGGGTGAGAATTTCCATTGTTTTACGGTTCTCACCGCTGCACTATCGAGTATTTTTTTTCCACTGCTCTGTTTGACTGTCACGCTATCAGGGCTGCCATTTGGCAAGACTTTTACCCTCAAGATGACTGAACCTTCCCAACCTCGATCGAGAGCCTGTTCAGGATATTCAGGCGCTGGATTACTTAAATAACCCGCATAGCCTTTTGCTTCTGTAACAGGCAAGTTGTCATCAGCAGCTTTCGCAGGTGCTTCAGCGGGTTTTGAAACGGGTTGTTGAACAGGAGCCGCCACCACGTTTTTACTTAAGGGTTCCGCTACAGGTCGTGGTTGCTCTACTACCTTATGCTGTTCAACAGGTTTAGGCTGCTCAACGTGTTTCTGTACTGGTTTTGGTGTCTCTATTTGCTTTTGTACAGGCTCAGGCTTTGGGCTAACAGGTGGTATCTTTGGCTTTTGCACCACTGGAGGGATTTTAGGTTCAATCACCTTAGGTGGTTCAGGTGGTTTGACAATCTCTATCACCACCGGGTCAGGTGTTTTAACATCAAGCTGAGGTGTAGGAAGTTGTTTGGCGATATACCAGATTCCCAAATGTGCCGCAGCAACGGCGACAATCGCAATTGCCAAAGCATTCTTTTTTGGCTCAGCAGGATCATTTCCAACATCTACGTTATGGCTAAAAGGATCATTAACCGACGTTGTATGGGTGACCTGATTGGATAGTTGCTCAAATAAAAATGCTTTTCTAATCGAGCCTTGACTAAATTCACTCATCAATAACTCCAATTAACCAATTTTGTCTTCGGTCAAAATCCGAAAAATCTGTTCTTTTAATTGATGTAATTCAAAACTTGAACGATTTCGAGGACGTGGCAAGTTGACGGGAATAATCTGTTCAACACGACCAGGTTTAGGTTTTAAAATCACTACACGATCTGCCAGAGTTACGGCCTCTTCCACATCATGCGTAATAAAAACAGTGGTCATTTTTTGTTGAGATTGAATGCGTAGCAATTCATTTTGCATTTGGTGCCGTGTTAATGCATCCAAGGCGCCAAACGGTTCGTCTAACAGGAAAATGCGTGGTTGCACAACAAGACTACGTGCAATGGCTACACGTTGAGACATCCCACCAGATAGTTGGTGTGGGTACGCCTTTTCAAAGCCATTTAAACCAATCAATTCAATTGCTTTCTGAACCAGAATATCTTTATCGTGCGCAGTTAACGCCTCATTTAATAAACCCAGCTCAATGTTTTGCTCAACGGTAAGCCAAGGAAATAAGCGATGTTCTTGAAAAACTACCGCTCGATCGCCGCCAATCCCGCTTACATCGGCACCATCAATTAAAATTCGACCATCAAAATCTTGATCAAGTCCAGCCAAAAGACGTAAGAGCGTAGATTTACCGCAACCACTGCTACCTACAATCGCAATAAACTCCCCTTCTTTAATTTCTAGATTAAAGTCGTGAATGACTTTGACAGGTTGCTGATTGACGACAAAAGACTTATGAACATGGTGAAATGCCACACGTGTTTGAGCATTAGCTTGAAAAGAATGATGATGTTTTTCAGTATTTGTATTAAGGGTAATTGTCATGGTCGGACCTCAATTTTTTCGCCAAGATGTTGCGTAGTTTTCAGTTATTTTGCCCAGCCATGCCAGAATCGCCCCTAAACCAGCGACCAAAACGGTTGCTGCTATCACACGCTCCATTTCAAAGTTTTGCTGTGCTGCTATCATGTAGCTACCTATGCCAATTCCAGAGCCCATCAAGTATTCAGCTCCAAAAGATGCCATCCACGAATAGAGCAATGCCAATCGAAACCCAGCAAACATTGAAGGTGCAATGCTCGGTAAAATCAAAAGCGTTAAGCGTTGAAGCAATGTCATTCTTAAAGTGCTTGAGACTTCAACAAGCTGCATTGGAATACTCGACATGCCTTTCCATGTCGCAATAAACATCGGAAAAAATGTCGCTATTGAAATGAAAACAATTTTTGATAAATCTTCGAGCCCAAACCAAGCTGTCAGTAGCGGAATCCAAGCAAAAATGGCAATTAGACGTAATGTGTTGAGTGTAGGTGCCAACAGATTTTCAATAGGTTTAAATAGCCCTACCACAATTCCTACTGATGCCCCAATTAGCCCGCCAATAATCAAACCCAAAATTGCACGATAAAGGCTGTAATACATGGCGGTAGTGAGTGAGAAATCTTGAATGCCTGACCAGAGTGCTTCTAATACTTTCCACGGCGCGGGCAAAATTTGACTCGAAATCAAGTTAAACCAACTGCTTACTGCCCAAAGCACCACTAAATTCAAAGGTAAAACCCACGATTTGAAAACATCGGTTCTGTTTTTTTTATGAAAAGTATGAGCACTTAAAGCAGCATGTGGCCAGAACACAAACTTACGTTCAATTCGATGCAGGATAAAATCGAAAATAATTCCTACAGACGCAATAACAAAAATCGTGACAAAAACAATATCAAGCTGAAATAGCTGACGACCTGTCACCATCAAATATCCAATGCCTTCCGATGAAGCCAACAACTCAACAGCAATTAAGCTCGTCCAGCCTGCTGCAACAGCTAGTCTTAAACCCGTAAAGAAATATGGAAGTGTGGCTGGCAGTACAAGTTTTGTGAGCAAGGTTAAGCGATTAAACTGTAAAATAGCTGCCATTTCTTTGAGTTTGGGTTGAATATCACGTACCCCTGCCTGAGTATGTAAAGCAATCGGTACCATCGTGGCCTTAAAAATAATGAAAATTTTTAAACTATTTTCGATGCCGAGCCAGATCATGAGCAAAGGCAACCAAGCCAATGTTGGGATAATGACCAGCGCATAAAACGTTGCAGAAAGGTATTGGTCGGCAATGCGGCTATAGCCAAGTAAAACACCTAGAAATACGCCACCTAACACACCTGATAATAGGCCAAGACCAAAGCGCTCAAGACTGATCGCAAGCTGTGACCATAGATCTTGCGATGCGATTTCAACGAAAGAATGCCATGTGTCTTTTGGGGTAGGTAAAATTTGGGCAGGCATCCACTGCTCGTTTGACGCTACCCACCACAGTAAGAATAAACAAAGAGGTACAATCCAATAGATCGCAAGCGAGTTAAAATACCCAACAGAAATGAACCCTGGTTTCTTGGTACTTTTCCAGACAATGCCGGATGAATTTTTTTGCGAAATTATTTCTTTCATATCTCGATATATATCCATACATTCTGCTTTTATAGATTTCTCAGAATGTTTAACTAAACGTATACCTGATGATCATTTATCCGTGTCATACAGAACTAATATGAGACGTGTTGTGATCATCTTTGGTGTTATGCTCTGGATGAGTGTAAAGAGAGATGTTTTGTTTAACTGTCTACACAGGTACAAAGATCAGAAAATATTTATATTTATAAATAAGAGATAAAGATAAGAATTCTTGTATATACCTTTCATAAAAGATCAAACGTATATAAAGAGAAAAATTAAAAAAGCCCAACTAGCTTACTAATCAGGCTTATTTAAACAACATTTAAACTTTAAAGCGCAATATCAAACTCTGGGCTAGCTATCGTAGGCTGTAATCGAGCACGTTGCTTTTTAAAGTACGGAAGAACGTGTTCACCAAGACGGTATGATTCTTCAAGATGTGGATAGCCAGCAAGAAAGAATAACTCTATGCCAATGCTATTGTATTCTTGAATACGCTCAATAATCTGCTGGTAGCTCCCCACTAAAGCAACGCCTGGTGGCACACCAATATATCCAAATCCAGACCAAACATTTGGATGAATGAAAAAGTCGCTAACATTTTTACTGCCATCTTTTTCGGCGTACTCTTTTTCAAAGCTTAATACGCGCGCTGAACGTAACCCCGCATGGGCTGCTGCTGCATGTAAACGTTGCTTTTCAGCAGCTTCATCGAGAAAACGCTGTGCCTCTGCCAACGCTTCTTGTTCAGTACGGCGAGCAATGGTATCGATTGATAAACCAAATTTTATATTTTCACGGCCATACTTTTTTGCACGAGCACGTACGTCTGCAATCAATGCTGCAATTTCTGCTGGTTTTTCAGCACGCATTAAATAATAGTCGGCATGTTTTGCTCCAAACTCACGAGCAGCTTCCGAAGAACCTGCTGTGCAAATAATTGGCAGGCTTGCTTTATTCAGTGGATATTTTAGACCACCGCCTTCTGCCGAATAGTACTTTCCTTTATAGTGAAATGAAGGATTATTCCAATATCCTTTTACAACATCTAGGAACTCTGTAGCACGTGCATAACGTTCATCGTGAGGTAAGTCATCGCCTACTTGACGTTGAATGACTTCCGAGCCGCCATTAATAATATTCCAAACCAGTCGATTGCCCGTTGCACGCTGATACGTTGCCGCAGTTTGTACAGCATTATATGGACTAAAATGATAGGCCTGAAATGCAGTCACAAAGTTAAGTTTTTTGGTTTCTCTTGCCAGCAATGAACATACTGTCCAAGGCTCTTCACCCGTTGGTGCGTTTACCATGAGTGCACCAGCAAAGCCATTAATTTCTGCTGCCCGTGCTACCTGACTTAAGTAATCAATATAGGTAAAGTCGTCACCTACTTCATAGTTCGAAACCGCTCCGGTATTTTCAACATTTTCAATATTGGCCCAATCACCGCGATTACGTGGATCACCAGGTAAAAATTCTGTTTCGCCATGAAGTGGTAAACGTGTAAAAAATTCAATTCCCATTATTTTCTCCTTAAAGCAAAGCTTAGAATTTTGCAGTGAGAGAAACACCAACTTGACGTGGGTTTCCATAGGTTAAGACATATTGTCCAGCAGGACCATTTGGTCGCCCATGAACTTGATATTCTTCGTCTAGCAAGTTTTTAACGTAAGCATTAACTTGGTATTTATTATTTGCGCTGATATACCCAACGTTTGCGTTCCATAAGGTGTACCCTTTTTGACTCAAGATTGGGTCAACAGAATAATCTTGACGATTGACTAAGAAAAACTCACGGTCACGATATTTTGCATCTGTGCCCACAATGACTCGTGCTCCACTATCAAGATTAAAGGTATATTCACCCCCTAAACCGATGGTGTACTTTGGAGAACGAACCAAGCTGTTACCTGTATTGTCAGCATTTACGACATTGGTTACTGGGTTTTTATCAACAAAGTCGGTGTATTCGCTGTCTAAATAAGCGCCTGCAAAACGTAGGCGTAAGTTATCGGTAGCTAAATAATCTAGTTCTAATTCTGCACCTTTTACTTCTGCCTTAGGTCCATTTGCCAGAACTGAGGTTACCCCTCCACCTTGCCCTTCTGTGGCAACCAATAAATTTGTTTGAATATCTTTGTAGTCGTAATAGAAAATATTGGCATTGGCCGTTAAATTGCCTTGTAACAAGCTAGATTTCAAACCTAGCTCATAGCTATTTAAATATTCAGGGTTAACATCTGCTAGTTGCGTCAGGCTACTAGAAAGTCCGGTGTTAAAGCCGCCTGAACGGAAACCTCGAGCAAAACGGAAGTATGTGTTGATATCAGGAGTGATTTCATATTCTGGCGTAATATCGTAAGTCAGCTCATTCCATCTCTTTTTACGACTTGTTGAACCATTTGCATTCGGCGCTGGGTTATAGACTGCATTGCTATACCCATCCTTTTGCCACCAACTGCCTTTGGTGTAATCGCCCGAGGTAATTTGAACAAGATCTAGATCAATGTCTTTTTCTTCACTTGTCCAACGTAAACCACCTGTCACTTTAAATTTATCGGTAAATTTATAGGTACTGTTACCAAACAAGGCAAAACTTTGTGTGGTCTGATTATAGGTAATGTCCCTAAAAGCTGGTGTTCCCGCCGTTTGAGCTGGAGCGCCATTCGGTAATGTTTTATTTACTCGCGCACTTACACCTGTTGAGTCTAAGTCTTCATTAAAAAAGTGGAAACCTGCGATCCAACTGAGTCTTTTTTCAGCATCAGAAGAAACACGAAACTCTTGGCTATATTGGCGCCATTCATTATCGCTATAGCTTCTTGCTACATCGTAAGGCGTATAGTCACCATCAGAAATAGATTTTTGAGTGGTTTTATCAAACGCTGTAATGGATGTAAAAGTATGACCGCCGCCTAAATCTCCTGTTAAGGTGAGTGAAGCGCCATCGTGTTGAATTTTATTACTTTCAGGTAAGTCTAAATTTGTATCTCGGCCTTGTGGTCTTTCATAAACACCCCAGTATTTTCCAATACTTAAAGAGCCATTATTACCAAGACCATTATAAGTTTGACTATGTAGATTGACTAAAGCATTCCAATCATCATTAATTTTTCCTAATATATGGAAGCGGAATGATTTTTTATCTACATCTCCGTAGTTCTCACCATTGGCTAAATTTTTTGCATAGCCATCGCGATCTTCTGAATAGAATGCCCCTCGTACGGCAACTTTATCTGATATAGCCCCATTCACGGCGCCTTCAAAAGTACGAAGATTATGGTCACCTATTCCTATTGTTCCATAACCGGTCGGTTTATCTGTAAAAACAGGTTTCCGTGAAATGTAATTTACTGCACCAGCCGTGGTGTTTTTACCATAAAGAGTGCCTTGTGGACCACGTAGAACCTCAATACGTTCTAAATCGAATAAATCTCCAGCACCAGCAACAGGCGCATTTAAATAAACCCCATCTGCATAAATACCGACTGGAAAAACTGTAGAGGCTGCTACATCGCCAGTTCCTAAACCACGAATATACCAACGTGGTCGGCTATCGCCATCTGGGTTTTCAGCTGCTGCATTGGGCGTATAAGTTAAAACATCGCCAATAAATGTTGAGCCTTTCGCGGCCAAATCTTTGCCTGAAACCGCTGTAATTGCAGTCGGAACTTTTTGAATGTTTTGTGCACGATATTGTGCAGTAACGATGACATCGCCTAATTTTTTTACATCTTTAGCATTTACCACCTGAGCTTGTTGCTCAGCAGGAATTGCATCAGCATCATCGTTCGCTAAAGCTAATGTCGAAACACTCGCTGTTACTCCCCACATAGCAGTTAAAATACTCTGCCTAATTTTTGTAACCTTAAACATGGTGACTCCATTTAAATAAATCTATTCTTATATTGGCAACTTCTATGCCATTTAATTTGTTTAAATAATTTCAAATACTTAATGAAAATTTAAAAATAAAAATGATTCAATGTTGCTGATAGATAGACAGTCTGAAAGGTATTATTGTTGTTATTTCAACATTCACGATTTAACATGTTTTATATCCCGTATTAATAATAAAGCCATACAGACGTATGGCTTTTTAAGATTGTTGGAAATGATTGATTGGTTTTAAAATTTATAACTAAATTGGCCTTGTACAGTCAGAGGACGCATTGGTTGTAAAAACTCACTATTCGCTCCTGCCAAACCATTCACAAAATTTCGTTCATTGGTTAGGTTAAGAATGTTAAGACCCACCGTCCACTGTGGCTGGCGATAATAAAGACCTAAGTCCAGATTATAGTTATTCGGTACTTTCACGGTTTGGCTTAAGTTTGTGTACCAGTAGCTTGTCCACCATCCCGAAAGGTTGACCCCAAAACCAGACTGATGTTGGTAATCTACATAAGCACTTGCAGAGTATTTGGGAATTCCTGCTGCATCATAACGTCCAGCTTTACGTTGGTTTAAAGCGTTATTGTCTCCCCAAACCGTAGCATTGTCCGCATGAAAGCCAAATGGTGAAAAACCAGCAGGTACAATAGAGCTGTATTCAGCATCTAAATAAGTGAAATTTCCCCCAATCGCTATATTTTTTTGAAGTTGCCATCTTAATGATGACTCAATACCTTTTATTTCAAAGCGAGCCATATTGCCGTTGGTATCAGGCGATAAATCTCGTTTTTGTTCAAATCCACTTAGGGTTAAAAATAACTGGTCAGTAATAGGTTCATATTTAAATCCTACTTCTTTTAGCTCACTTTGACTGTCAAAAGCTAAAGGATTGAGTTGATTTCCAGCGCCCCAAATCAAGAAAGGTCCAAACACTCCTGTATTTAATGCGGTGCTTTTATCATAGGTAAAATAAAGTGTGCTTTTCGCAGTAGGCTTAATAAACGTACTAAGTTGATAGCTCAATAGACTATATTTATCACTAGATGAACGGACATCTGTTGGGGTTAAAACAAGTGGGTTTTCAAGTTTTGCTCTTACAGAACTGTGGTTAATTCCTAAATTGATACCGAATACATCGTTAAAGGTAAAGTTTTGTTGAGTAAATACACTCAACGTGTCCCAAAAACCAGAGCCCGTATAGACAGCACCTCCTCCATTCGGTGGAAAGCCACCTTTTTCTGCATATAAACCGTTTCCAATTGGGTACATGCGCGGTAAATTTAAATAACCAAAATATTGGGAATACTGTGGTACTCCAGCTTGTCCAATCCAACCTCCTGTTGAACCGCTATTGTTAATTAACCCCAGTAAATCACCAGGGTTCTTCTGCGATGGATCATTGGTTAAATCATAAGGATTAATATTAAAACTATTATTTGCAGCTAAAGACGTAAACTTCTCATGGCGATATGTTCCCCCTGTACTGCTTTTATTATTAATTTTTACGCCAGCTATTTCGAAATCATAGTCACCTAAAAATTCTAGTCGGTTATCAATTAACTCATGATCTAAATCTGTAAAAAAGCTTCCAACAGAGTCGCCTAAATCTTTGTTATTTTGATAGAGCGTACTATTTGCAATAGACCAATGTTCATTTAAATCTTTAATGACTTTTAATTGAGTGCTAAATCGCTTGGCACTATTTTTATCTTCACTACGTCCTGAAACATTATCATCTAGCTTGACCAATTCATTACCAGGGATTGATGGATCATACACCCAACCTTTAATGGTTCCTGCTTGATCAGCAGTTGAGTTCGGTAACGGAGTGGTCTGCACTCCACCAACAGCAACATATTGGTTTTTGTCGTTCTTCTGACGAGTTTGCCAACCAATGACTTTAGAATTTGCTGCACCCGATTCAAATACAGGAGACCAAAAAGTCGAACCGTTTTGAATAATAGGCGTAGCTCTACCTTTGTAATAAAGACCATTATCAACCGATTGTTGCGATGCTCTATTCCAGCCATGTGTGACATTAAAATCGTAATAGTCATCGTAACTGATATTCCAATCTACCCTTAAACGATCATTTGGACGCCAAGCAAGTGCTCCATAAAATGCATTAAAGTTATTTTTCACATTGTCATAATAGTCATCTGTCTTTTGTGCTGTTGCACTCACGCGAAATGCTAATTCTTTTGAAATGGGTGCTGTATGATCAATACTGACAGAAAAATTAGGCTCTGCGCCTTTACCTGAGTAAATGGAACCTACAGTCCCAGAGATATTGGTTTCGGCTTTATTAAAATTAGGCTTTTTGGTCAGGTAGTTAATATATCCGCCAGAACCTGAAGTCGGCGCAAAAATTACACCTGTTGGCCCTGCCACAATATCGGCTCCTTCATAAGCATTGAGATTGGTTGGATGGCGAGTACTGTAAATGCGTTGGCTATCTTGAAAAACTTCCGAGTTCTGTCCACGAATTTGTGGAGCAAAGTTAGCATTTTGTCCCCCGCCTCGCGTAATGCTAGGCGCATATTTGACGAGATCATCCGCACTGCGAATAACATCTTCTCTAAATTGTTGTTCTGATACTTGGGATACTACACGCGGGGTATCCAATACAGAGCTATCCGTTCCATAAATTGAGGTAACTTTGCGTTTAGGAACTACGGTAGTTTTCTTGGTTGCTCCAGTAACGACTACATCTGACAAAGTAATTACATCATTTTCAGAATCACCTGCTTGTTGTGGTGTTTCCTCGGCAAAAACATATAACGGTAAAGTCGCCCCTAATACGCTAAGCGCAATAACTAAAGGTTTTAATTGAAAAGGCTGTCTCATATCACACTCAGTAAAGTAAATTTACAATGCGTTACGCAAAGCCTATGCCAACCATTGAATCACCAAATAATTTGCTCTAACCATTTGATTCAGTTGTTTTTAATTTCTCATTGTTTACTTATCAATTCTATTCATGTTTATTTTTTCAACAAAGCTGTTGAAATAGAGACACTCACCAAAAACAATAATTATATAAGCTATTGATAAATATATTAAAATTATATAAAAATATTGGCATTTATTCTGCAATACCTTAGAAGATGAAGATCTAATCAGGTATTTATAATGACAAATCAAACATTTCAGTTATCACGTCGAAAATTTTTAACGCAAAGTCTTACGGCGCTAGGTGGCGTCTCTTTGTTGGGCAGTTTATCAGGTTGTGGCCCCTCTCCAGATAATGGTAACGAATCAAAAACTACCTCCTCAGCAACGCCTAAGCATGGAGGAGTTATACGCTTGGGTCTAATTGGAGGACAACAATCAGGCAGTCTAGATCCTCATCTTTCAGCATCAGGAAGTGGTATTACACGAGGTTTCGCTATTTATAATAAGTTATGGGAATGGGATGAAAATATGCTGCCCCGACTTGCTTTAGCGGAGTTTGCCGAGCCTAATCACAATGCAAGTGAATGGACCATCCGTTTACGCAAAGGCTTAGAGTTTCATCACGGTAAAACCATTACTGCTGATGATGTGATCTTTTCAGTTAAACGTCTAACAGATCCTAAACTCGCCTCACCATTTCGTAATCTGGTGCAGTGGATTGACCGAGATCGTATTCAAAAACTAGATGAATATACGGTTCGTATTCCTTTTATTAGTACGATTCCCGGCTTTGTTGCACTGCCCGAAACTTGGGTAAACTTTGGAGGAATTGTACCGACTGACTTCGACCCTATTCATAATCCAGTCGGAGCTGGTCCATATAAAGTCAAAGAGTTTATTCCGGGGCAACGTTCTGTTTTTACCCGTTTTAATAATTACTTTAAAGTAGACAAACCTTATGCAGATAGCTTTGAAGTGATTGATTTTAAAGATCAGGTCTCTCGTTTAAATGCTTTATTGGCTGGGCAAATTGACGTAGCAAATGCGATTTCACCTGAATATATTAAAATTTTGGAGCAAGCAAAACACATTCAAACTATACGCTCTGCGACCAATACGCATAATAGTTTTGACTTTAATACTCAACAAGCGCCGTTTAATGACCCTAGAGTGCGTCAGGCATTTCGTTTGATTGCAAACCGAGAGGAGTTGGTACAGCGAGGCTTAAATGGACAAGGTCGAATCGCCAACGATCTTTATTCGCCGCAAGACCCTGCCTTTCTCAATTTGCCGCAGCGCCAACAAAATATTGCCGAGGCAAAAAATCTATTAACGCAAGCAGGTTTTAAAGATGGTTTGAGTGTAGAACTTGTTACCCCAGTGAGTAGCGCTCAACCTGCATTAATTTTTGCCGAGCAAGCAAAACAAGCCAATGTGAATATTCGAGTTAAACAAGTCGATTTTGCAACATTTAATGGCCCTGACCGCAGTAAGTGGCAGCTATCGAGTAATGCGACCAATGTCGGCACACCCTATTTATCGACGGCCGTTGTTAACGATGCACCTATTTCCACCACCAATCGTGTGAACTTTAAAGACCCTGAATATAGTGAGTTATTTTTTAAAGCACTGGCAGAGCCTGATTTAGCCAAACGCAAAATTCATTTAGCGCAAGCACAAAAAATTCAACATGAACGTGGTGGAATGCTCATTTGGGGATTTAGCCATACGATTGACGCAGCAGCTAAAAATATTGGTGGTTTAGCTCCTGAACATACGATTTTTCCAACATGGCGTTTTGAAAAACTCTGGAAAGCTTAATACTCATCTGTAAACTCACCACATAAAAAAAGCTGCCGAAGCAGCTTTTTTTATGTAGGCCTAATTATTTAGGCACTGTAATCACAGAGAGTTTATCTACCCCTACACGTTCAATACTTGCCAATAATTTTGCGACTGTTCCATACGGTACAGTCTCATCAGCATTTAAGTTTAATGCTAATTTAGGGTTACTGCTTTTGCGTGACTTTATTTCTTGTTCAAAGTTCGCAAGTGTCACCTTATCTTTATCAAGGAATATTTCACCTTGTGGATTTACACTAATCACCACAGCTTTGTTTTGGTCTGTAGATTGAGTTGGGGCCGCTTTGGGTAAATTTACTTTTACCGTATTTGTTAACAAAGGAGCTGTCACAATGAATACGATGAGTAAGACCAACATGACATCGACTAACGGCGTAATATTAATTTCACTGACGACATCGTCTTCTTGAGAGGTAGAAATTGCCATTATGCAAACACTCCTTTCTCTTTCACTTCTTTAGCAGAATTATCTTTAAGGGCCGTATTACCAGTCGTACCTTTTTTTGCAGTTGGTAGCTGGAATCCTGCTTTTTGATTTAGACTCACGAAGTCCGTTGCAAAATCATCAAGATCTGCGCCAATTGTTTTTACTTTACGCACAAAGTAGTTATAGGCAAGCACCGCAGGTACAGCAACTGCAATCCCGATACCCGTTGCAACTAGCGCTTCTCCAATTGGTCCCGCAACGACATCCATACTTGCATTACCTGAATGAGCAATCGCTTGTAATGCATGAATAATCCCAAATACTGTACCGAACAGACCAATAAATGGGGCGTTATTTCCAATAGAAGCCAGTAAAGCCGAACCTTTTTCTAATTGGCGGCGCTCAGTTAGAACTTGTTTACTTAAATGGCGCTCTAATAAGTCCTGACGACTCCAACTGTTTTGTAAGTCTTGATGCGTCTTTTCATCTGCTTCAATTAAAGTCTGAAAACCTGTGTTAGCCACTCGTGCTGCTGGGCCTTCACCCAGTTCAGACTTAGTTACTGCATCTGATAAATTTTTTGCCTTCCAAAACTCTTCTACAAAAAGCTTACTTTGTTTTGTTGCTCGCTGCGTCTGGACTACCTTAACCACAATCAACACCCAAGTCACAATTGAGAAAGCAACTAATAACCAGATTGTGCCGTCATGGATCAATGAATTAATATCTGACATGAAAATATCCTCTTAATTTAAATTTTATTTCGGTAATTGATAATGAATTGGAACATCGACCCAGCCTTCTACAGGGGTTTTCCCTTTTAGCGCAGGTGAAAATTTCCATTGCTTTACTGTTCTTACGGCAGCACTGTCTAGAATTTTTTTGCCACTACTTTGCTTGACACTGACCGTATCAGGACTGCCATTTGCTAATACTTTGACCCGTAAAATGACTGAGCCTTCCCAACCACGTTCTAAAGCTTGTTCAGGATATTCAGGTGCAGGGTTACTGAGATATCCGGCATAACCTTTGGCTTCAGTCACAGGTAAATTGTCATCTGACGCTTTTACAGGCTCAGCCACTTTTTTAACCGGTTCTGTGACTACTTCTTTTGTGACCACAGGTTCTGCAACTTTTTGTGGAGTTGGTTCAGCCACCGCTTTTGCAACTGGCTTAGGTTGCTCCACACTTTTTTGGACAGGTTTGGGTTGTTCAACTTGTTTAGGAATTGGCTTGGGTTTTTCCACCACAGGTGGAACTTTTGGTTTTTCAGTAATGGGTGGAATTTTGGGTTCAATCACTTTAGGTGGTTCAACCGGTTTTACGATTTCAATCACCACAGGTTCAGGTTTATGAATATCTAAAGCTGGAGTTGGCAATTGTTTTGCGACATACCAAATTCCAAGATGTGCTGAAGCAACCGCAATAATTGCGATTAAGACTTTATTCAACTTCACTGGAGCAGGCTGAATAACATCTTGATCATGCCGTGCAAACGGATCTGCAATTTCAGTTGTGGCTGCAACTGTCGCAAATTGCTCAAAGAGCAAAGCCCGCTTATGGGGATTAAAGATTTGATCACGCATAAAAATTTAAACTAAAAATAAAAGATTAAGTGGTAAATTGCACAAGCCATGCCAAAACTATAAGTCATTATTTTTTATTAATTTAATTTTTATTTTTTAAATGATTGATACAAAAGATGTTGGTTTTCAGACAGTGTTATGCTGTTCAAACAACAAGATCCCTTTGATATCGCAAAGGGATCTAAGTTTATTATTTTAATTTATATCCTACTAAGGGTAAGACTTCTTCGGCCACGCGATATGCTTCTTCTAAATGCGGGTTACTTGCTAAAATAAAATGTCCCACCCCAATATCAATATATTCTTGCAAACGTTCTGCGACTTGCTCATAGCTCCCGACTAAAATACAGTTTGGGCCACCTCGTACATTTGACATTCCCGCCCACACATTCGAACTTACAAATAGGTCTTCAAAACGGTTGCCTTGTGCTAAGGCTTGCTGGCGCTTTGCTCCTACAGATTCAGTGTCTTTGCGTTCAAAAGCATTGCTATCGACAGCAATGGTTTCATACATTTGTTTAAGCTCTTGGAAGGCTTGTTCTTGGGTTGGTCGCGCTAAAATATCAATACGCATGCCAAATTTAACTTTGCGTTCTGGCGAATTCTGCTCAAAGAAATTTTGAGCCTGTTCGATCACTTTTTTCTGTTGTTCTACAGGTTCGCCCCAAGTTAAATGGATATCTGCATGACGTCCTGCGACTTGTAAAGCCGCATCGCTTGCACCTGCTAACCATAAGCGTGGAACGTCATATTGATTCATTGGATATTTCAGGCCGCCCTGTTCAACATGGAAAAACTTTCCATCGTAATTGAAAGGTGCATGGTGCGAATAACCTTTCACAAATTCTAAAAATTCATTGGTCCGTGCATAGCGCTGATCATGTTCAATAAAGTCCCCATACGCGCGTTGTTGTGCACCGCCTCCTCCTGAAATCACATTCCACTCTACTCGTCCCTGACTTAAACGCTGCAAACTTGCAGCCATTTGACTTGCATAAGCAGGATGAATAAACCAAGGCTGAATTGCGATGAGCAAACGAAGTCTTTTAGTTTCTCTTGCCAGTGCAGACGCTAACACCCATGGCTCTTCAGTATGTGGGAAAGCAGGAATGAGTGCGCCGTGAAAACCAACAATATCGGCTGCTTTCGCCACTTGCTCAACATAGTCATAGTAAGCAAATAACTGATCTTCATGTTGCGGTGCAACACGTTGTGGAGATTGAACTGCTGGAGTTAATTGATTCCATTCACCGCGTGTGTGTAATTGATGTGCTCGACGACCATCCCCATGAACAGGGATTCTCCATAAAAACTCAACTGACATAATGAATCTCGATAATTTAAAGATTTGACGATATTTAATTCGTTAAAAGTCTTATGAGCAGGAATCATGCCGTTATTTTTTTAAATTAATTTTTAGCTATACTACTGTTTTATATAAATATTAAAAAATCGAGTTTAAAGGCTGTGTTGATATTTCAACAGTTAAACGCTAAAGAGTGTCCCAATCACAACACAACGGCGGCATTTAATCTCAATAATAATTCCAAAAAAATTATAATTAATTGATTTATTTAATATAATTTTATTGGCTTGGTTCTTGCTCCATACTCATATATTTTTTAATTCTTATGATGATATGCGTATTTTTCCACGTCTAGTTTTAGGTTTTAGTTTTTTGGGTCTTGTTGCTTGTGGCGCACAAAAAACAGAAGAGAACACCCCAAAACAGTCTGAACAGCAACAACTCCGAATTGCTGTCGTTGCCAATGGCACTTCGGGTACTTTGGACTTCATTGGTGTGCCACAACTCATTTCACAAGATCAAATTTTTCTAAAAGCATTAAAGCAAAATCACATTGAATTAAAATGGGAACCCGTAACCACTGCTGCTGTAGCAACTTTGGTTAATGAAAGTTTTCTAAATAATAAAATCGATTTTGCTTTTTATGGAAACCTTCCTGCTGTAGTCCTTAATGCCACAGGCGTTAAAACGCAAATTGTTGTACCTGGAGGTATCGGTAATAACGTCTACCTTATTGTTCCAGAAAATTCACCTATTAAATCTATTGAGGAATTAAAAGGTAAAAAAATTGCATTACATCGTGGCCGTCCGTGGGAAATTAACTTTGGGCAACTCATACAAAGTAAAGGATTAAGCCTAAAAGACTTTCAAATTGTGAATTTAAACCCGCAAGCTGGGGCTGCTGCTCTATCTGCCAAAAGTGTAGATGCCTTTTTTACCTTAAGTGATGCGCTTACTTTGCAAGATCGCCATCTGGGTAAAATCATTTGGTCATCACAATCTTTGCCAGCAGACTGGAAAATGCGTGCCGAACTCTGGGGCAGCAAAAGTTATATTGAGCAACATCCAGATACCACACAATTACTTGCTGATGCGACAGTACGTGCAATGGACTGGATTGCGCACCATCAAGATGAGTTTCAGCAAAGTCAAACTAAGTTTGGCCAACCTCTTAGTGTGATTCAACGTGAAAGCCAGAATACGGCAAGCACATGGCAACAAGACTGGTCTCCAGACTATCAAGTCGACTTTCTGAAACAGCATTATTCAAAAGTCATTAATCACGCAGTGAAAAATCAGCTTATTCAAACCCCAATCAAAGCAGATGAACTGTTGAATCCGAAGTTTACCCGTCAAGCGATTCAAAATTTACAGGCGAATCATGCTTCAAATAAGCAGGGAAACTAGACAATGAAAATACTAGTAAAGCCACTTATTGAGCAAAATAATGTTTTATTTAAAACCCCACTCCGTAAGAAATTTTCTTCTAAAAAGGTGTATGGGCTGCTCTCTGTGATTTCACCCTTATTAGTATTACTCATTTGGCATTTGATTAGTTCTTTACAGATTTTCCCAACCCAAATTTTGGTGCCACCTAAAACTGTCTGGAATACTTTTATTGCGTTGTTACAAAGCGGTGAGCTTCAAATGCATCTCAAAGATAGTCTTTCTCGTCTGTTTTTGGGATTTTTTATCGCCGCAATCAGTGCAATTGCTTTTGGTATTGCCTACGGGGCAAATACTCTCTTTCGCAATTACACCTATATTTTATTTAACGTTTTTTATCAAATTCCAATCTTTGTCCTTATTCCTATTTTTATTTTAGTTTTTGGGATTGGTGAATTATTTAAAATTTTACTGATTATAAAGGCTTGCTTTTTCCCAATTGCATTAGCAACGGCCGATGCAGTCAAAAATATTCCCAAAAAATATATTGAACTAGGACAAATCTACCAGCTTAAAACACGAGCTTGGCTCAGGTTTATTATTCTTCCATCCATACTCCCGCCGTTAATTGGTGGACTACGAATTGCACTTGGTCGTGCATGGCTGATTTTAGTTGCTGTTGAACTACTGGCAGCTGGAACGGGTATTGGGCAAATGATGGAACTAGGACGTCAAATGTTGCGCTTAGATGTTGTGATGGTTGGTGTGTTTATCACAGGCGTGATCGGGTTTGGTTTAGATAAAGTTTTACGTTTAGTGGAACAACGCTTTATCTCGCCTGCGCTCAGTTCGGGGGAAAAATAATGTCTCAGCGTTCATTTACTTTAAAACAGACATGGCAAAGGCCAATTATTTTCATACAAGGCTTAGTACTACCATTATTGTTATTAGGCTTATGGCAATACAACTCAAGCTTAGGTGCCAGTCATGCCTATGCATTTGTTCCTCTACAAAACATTTATTTCGCTTTTATTAAATTGCTTGAAACAGGTGAATTGTGGTTAAACACTTGGGGAAGTCTTAAAAAAGCTGGAATTGGATTTATCTTAGGTTCAATAAGCGGATTAATTTTAGGTACTTTGCTTGCCTATTCAAAAGTTTTAAATGCTTTAGTTTCTCCACTGTTTAATAGTATTCGACAAGTTCCATTACTGGGTTTAACACCTTTAATTGCCTTATGGTTTGGTAACGGAGAAGAAGCAAAAATCTTTATTATCGCGCTTGCTTCGTTTTTTCCATTAGTGATTAATACATTTCAGGGCCTTAGCCACAATGATGCAAAATACGATGAAATCGCACGTATTTATCAATTTTCATTCTGGCGAAAATTTAAAAAAATACGCCTTCCTCAAGCCCTACCCCATATTTTAACTGGTCTAAATTTAGCCGTGCCCTTTACTTGGATCACCACTACAGCAAGTGAATTGCTATTCAATGCAGGTGCAGGACTCGGCAACTTAATGATGAAAGCCGAGATTAATGCAGAAATGGATATTCTGTTGGTTTGCGCCATAACGGTTACTCTTTGTGGGGCCTTTATGACAGCAAGTATTCATCTTATTTCAAAACGCCTGCTGCAATGGCGTACCTAATTTGTCTTTTTAAAAAATATTGTTAGGAATTTATATGTCGTTCTCACTACTTTCTATTAAAAAACTCAGTAAATCTTTTCAACATGATCAAAATACTTTGACCGTTTTAGATGGTATTAACCTCAACATTGAGCAAGGCGAATTTATCTCGATTGTTGGCAGCAGTGGCTGTGGAAAATCAACACTATTACGTCTTATTGCTGGATTAGATCAAGACTATGACGGTGAAATTTTATTGAATCAAACCCAAATAAAAGGTACCGATTTAAAACGTGGTCTTATCTTTCAAGAACACCGATTACTTCCATGGCTTACTGTTTTTGAAAATATCCATTTAGCACTTGAAGAGACTCCACTCACTCGTGAAGAGAAAAATTTACGGGTAAATGAACATATTGAAATTGTCGGGCTGAAAGGTTTTGAAAAGGCTTATCCACATGAGCTTTCGGGTGGCATGGCGCAACGTGTTGCAATTGCCCGTGGACTCGTCAATAAACCCGATATTTTACTTTTGGATGAGCCTTTTGGCGCTTTAGATGCCATCACACGGAGTCACTTACAAGCTGAACTTCAGCGTATCTGGCAACATGAAAAAATCACTATGATTTTAGTCACCCATGATATTGAAGAAGCTGTCTATCTTGGAGACCGTGTCATTGTCATGTCAGCCCGACCAGGAAAAATTAAAGAAATTATTCAAGTTCCGTTGACACATCCTCGACATAAAGAAAGTGAACTTTTATTTGGTTTCCGTAATCAGGCACTTAATATGCTAGATCACACAGCATAATTAATTTGAATATTGATCGATATTAATATTATTTAGAAAGTAGATAATATCGTGATATTAATATTCTTTACATTTAATTAATATAGGATAGAGGAAATGGGTTTATCTATTTGGCATATTTTGCTATTTGCAGTGATTGTTATTTTATTATTTGGAACTTCAAAGTTAAAAAATCTAGGTAAAGACTTAGGTGGTGCAATTAAAGATTTTAAAGATTCAGTTAATTCTGATGATCAAAATTTATTGCAAAATCAGCAATACAAAGATATTAGTCCAGTTGAATCACATAATGAAAAACAAAATAAAATATGAGTGATTTATTATTATGTTTAATATCAGCTTTGGAGAGTTATTAGCTTTTGCAATTATTGCGCTTATTATTTTAGGACCTGAAAAGCTTCCTCATACGTTAAGAACAGTCCTACTCAAATACAGAGCAGTTAAAAACCAAATTAGTAAAATTCAAAATGATATTGAAAACGAACTTGACCTGATCGAACTTAAGAGAGTCATGCAAGAAGAGCTGCAAAAAATAAAACAAAATGAAGAGCAGCTCAAACAACAACTCGCTCTTATGCAACAAGAAATTGAAAATGTACAAACATCTGTTTCTATTGAACAAAAAACCAAAGCACGGCGCATCAATGACTATATCTATACCCGCTCACAAGATGAGTTAAAAACACCATTTTTAGCTCATTTTAAAACAGCCAATAAATTCAGTGAGGATCAAGCCGCATGACGGAACATATTGTCAGTGAAAGCCTCACTGAAATGAAATATAGCGAACATTTAAAAGAATTAAGAAAACGGCTGATCTATAGCATTGGTATTGTTTTAGCGATTTTTTTATTATTACTTCCGCTTGCTCAAAAGAACTACCATTTTCTTGCTCATCCTTTAATTTCATTACTTCCTAGCAATTCCACCATGATTGCAACAGATGTGATGAGTACATTTTTAGCGCCCTTTAAACTCAATATTTATTTTGCGATTTTATTAAGTATTCCCTTTATTCTTTATCAATTTTGGCAATTTGTAGCTCCAGCTCTTTATCAAAAAGAAAAAAGGTTCGGTATAGCACTTGTGCTTTCGAGTAACCTTCTATTTTATTTAGGAATTGTGTTTGCCTACACTTTAATTTTGCCTCTCGCTTTAAAGTTTTTTGTTTTGGCATCGCCCGATAATGTGTTACCCATGACGGATATCAATAGCTATCTAGATTTTTGTTTAAAACTTTTTCTTGCTTTTGGTCTAGCATTTCAAATTCCAGTTTTAACTTATATTCTTATTTTTATTGGTCTTATTTCTATTCAACAGCTAGAAGCACATCGTAAACACATCATTGTATTCTTCTTTTTCATTGCAATGTTTATTACCCCTCCTGATGTTTTTAGCATGCTTGCTCTTGCAGTCCCAATGTGGTTGTTATTTGAATTGGGTTTATGGGTCACAAAATTCACAACGCAAAAAAACATCCATTAAAAAATGGATGTTTTTTCTATATAAAACCCTTAAGCAATTTCATTTTCATTCTTATTAGGTAGTAAGTTATATCTTGATAGAAGATTACGTAAAACGTTACGCGATAGGCCTAACATTTTTGCTGTCTTGACCTGATTATTCCAGCAACTTGAAAATGCAGTATTTACTATTTTATCTTCAATAATATGCCATGCTTCCCCATCATATTCTTGAAACAGACGCTTCAAGATACTTTCAAACTCTTGAATAAGATCATTGTCTGGTAACACGGCAGAACCCGTTTCCTCAGAAAATCTTAAATGCTCAAGATCAATTGTTTTACCGCCACTCACCAGCAAAGCATAGTGAATATTGTTTTCTAGCTCACGAATGTTGCCTGGCCAGCTATAGTTCAGCAGCGCATTTCTTGCTCTATCACTAATATTTGGCTTAGTGGTAATGAGCTTCTGAGAATATGAACTTAAGAAGAAATCAACCAGAGGTAAAATATCTCCTTTACGTTCACGCAGTGGCAAAATATTAAGCACAACCACGTTCAAGCGATAATATAAATCTAGACGAAACTTGTTTTCTGCTACAGCTTTACGTAGATCGACGTGCGTCCCCGACAAAATACGGACATTAATTGGAATTGGTTTTCGACCACCCACGCGTACGACTTCTTTTTCTTGCAATACCCTTAACAGCTTAACTTGTAAGGATAGAGGCAACTCACCTACCTCATCCAAAAATAAAGTACCACCATCGGCTGTTTCAAAAATACCAGCTCGAGTTTTGTTTGCACCCGTAAAAGCACCAGCTTCATAGCCAAACAGTTCAGACTCGGCAAGAGTCTCGACCAAAGCACCGCAATTGACCGCAAGAAAAGGCTTATTTTTACGATCACTTTTCAAATGAATTTCGCGTGCAATTAACTCTTTACCTGTCCCAGACTCTCCTTGAATGATGACACTAGCAGAGCTTGGAGCAATCGTTTCAACTTGATTTAATAATTTACGGGAGTTCTGATCTGAAAAGATAATTGCTTTTGCTCTTATTGGTTTTACAGGAACACCATTATCAGGCAAAGTAATTACTTTATAATCATTATCTAAAAAGGTCTTCATAATTACCCCATAAAACTTATGATATAAGCATTCTAAAAGGCTATATTACATTTCAGTGTGTTTTTTAATAAATAACAAATAAATATATTTAATCCAAAATTCATCTAATTTATTCTGAAAATATTTTCTCTTATAAATTAAAAATAAACACAATTCTTTTTTTATGATATGTTGCTTCTCAAACACAATGTTGTCTTTTTGATTAAATCCAAACACTCTAAAAAATTATAATCCATTCCTATATTTGATTTATATAGGTATAAAGTTTGGCATTTATTTTGCTCATTCATTTAAAATCCACAAAATAGGTTTAATAATGAGCATCGAATTTGTAGGTATGGTTTTCCCTAACCAATGGTCTGAAACCAAAGGAACGCGAATTGGCCATAAAATTGACCTCGAATATCTACGTTACCATGCACGGGCACATGAATATGCGGGTTTTGATAAAGTCTTAATTGCTAGCGGACCAACTAGTCCAGACAGTGCACAAATCGCGGCATATCTTGCCCAACATACAGAACGTCTTGGATTTATGATTGCTCATCGTCCTGCACTCCTCACTCCAAATCTTGCTGCACGTTCTTTTGCTACGCTTGACCATACTACAGGTGGTGGAAGAATCCGTTTACATGCAATTACGGGAATTACAGCTGAGCCTCAAGAAGGCGATTATATTGTTGATAAAGTTCAGCGCTATGAACGGACGGGTGAATATCTAGATATCATCCAGAAACTTTGGAAAAGCGATCAACCCATTAGTTATGAAGGTAAATATTTTAAGTTAGATAATGCTTTTTGCCCGTTAAAGCCAGTCAACGGTACAATCCCGATTTCATTCGGTGGTTCATCAGACATTGCTTATGATATTGCAGTCCGCCATGCAGATCTCTATTCACTATGGGGTGAACCACTGGCTGGAGTAAAAGAGCAAATTACTAAATTGAAGCTCGCAGCAGAAAAAGCCAATAAACCGCAGCCTCCTGTTAGCTTATCTGTACGTCTTATTATTGGTGCAACTGAAGAACTTGCTTGGCAACGAGCAGAACAGATTCTTGCAGATATTCAAAATAATCCGACTTTTCAAAATAATGGCACATTATCGGGACATAAAATCAAAGGCATCGGTTCACAGCGCTTATTGACAGCAGCCCAGCAAGGTGATCGACATGACCGCGCATTATGGATGCCAACTGCAACTGCTGTAGGGGCTTATGGCGATACGACTGCCCTTGTTGGTACACCAGACACCATTATTGCCTCATTACTTGATTATGTAGATTTAGGGGTGACGACTTTCTTAAATCGGGGCTACGATCCGATCTATGATACGGTCGATTATGGTCGTTATATTATCCCCGCTGTACGTGAAGAGGCAGCCAAAAAATTAAAACAAATCGCTTAAACATTTAAAGAAAAAAGCCGCTTATTCAATATTTTTGAAGAGCGGTTTTTTTTAATAAAGATTTTCTTCAGTGAGAAAATCTTTATTCCATCTTTTATTGCAAGTCAGGTTTACAAATAGCCTGAATTTTCTCTCCTGCAATCACCTTTTTAGCAAACGGAATTGAATCTTTTAATGAGGCATTCACAGTTTCGCTATGTCCTAAGCCATGATACAAATGGCCTTCGACCACCGTACCTGCTTTACAAGCATCTGCCACCAGCTTCATTTGAGAACGAGCATCTGGAGTTCGGTCATTTGCCCCTGTCCCAATAAATAATGGATGACTGATTTTTAATGTAGGGTAATAACCATAATCATTTGACTGTTTCTCTTGCAGTTTTTTATAGCTTGCCGGCGGATTAGGTTTATATGCTTGTGCTGGCGAAAGCCCTGCGGTTTGAATATCTCCCATAAAACTTGTTAAGCAGGCATTTCTTGCTTGTTCAACTAAAGGAGCAGCTTCAGGCGTGAAAATATCTTCTGTTTTAATTTCTGGATATAAACTTTGTGTCACTAAAAAACTATAGATGCCATAAGCCAGTGATGGGCTGACTTCGTAAGGATTTAACTTTAACTGATTTTTTTCAGGCGTCGCTTCAGGATCTTGATAAATCACGCCCGTACCAATTGAACCCTTAATATTTAAGTCAGGTGCGTACGTTGCCGAATAGGAAGAAGCCGCAACAGCCCCAGCGCCTCCTTGTGATTGGCCAACAATCACAAACTTATTGGCAAGTGGCAACTTGGTTTTTAAAGCAGCTCTACCACTATCTAAAATACTATAAGCCAGCATTGGGTTATTAATTAACAAGTGTGGTCCTGCAACACCTAACCCTTCGTAATCTGTGGCAACGACCGCAAATCCTTCTTTAAGCCAACGGTTTAAATATTGTACATCTCGGTATGATCGTCCACTCCAAGACGGCGCACAAGCATCGGCCAAACCTACAGTACCATGTGCCCATAACACCACTGGCCAACCCTCTTTAGGCGGCTTTCCTTTTGGTAAGTGAATACTTCCTGAAACCACGATAGGTGTTTTGCTATCTTTACCACTGGTAGAACTGTAGAGAATTCGAATAGCCTGACTGTCATTTGCCAAACGAATATAAGGATTATGAATCGCTTCTGTTTTTAATAATTTTCCTGCCTGTTCAGGAATAGCCGATTTCCATGTGTAAAACTCAGAAACTCGGCCATCTCCATATTTATCTTCAGGCGTTGGAGCTTGTTGAGCGCTCACCAAACAACTTGAAGTTAGCATCGTTGTGATTAAAGAAAACTTGCATAAAGTTGATAAAAAAGTATGTTGCATTGTTATTTACCTTAAAAACTGTCTCATCATTTTTGATTTAAAATTCGTAACTTACGCGGCCATATAAATATGTTCCAAATGCTCCTTCAGGCGCATTAAAACTATATTTGACAATATTGCCGACCGAGGAATCTTTGGCTTGATCAGGATGGCTATTAAATAAGTTGATCGCCCCTAAATTGAATTTCAGGCCTTTCACGAATGCATCCGCTTTGTAGCCAATATCCAAATCTGCAATCCATTGAGGGTCAAAGGTTTGGTCTAGTGCAGTATTGGTATTATTTAAAGTGGTCCATTTATCGTAGCGACGGACTGCTGTATTCACGCTCCATGTCTGATTTGACCAAAGTGCGCCAAGCGTTAGCTTTGTTTTCGGTGCAGCAGACTCAATGAGGCTTTGTGTATTTCGTCCTGCAATGCTTGAAACAGGAATTCGTTCACCTTTTGCGGTAATAGAATCTCTACTTTCGGTAATTTCATTTTTGTTATATGCCAGCCCCAGGTTCAGATTTAACTTGCCATATTGTTCAAGGTTTAAATCATGCTTAAGCGCGAGCTCTAAGCCTTGAGTACGTGTATCTAGTAAATTATTAAAGAACGCCACATTGGCAATATTTGAATACGGTGTATTGGCAAAAGCATTGGTAATTACACTTCCAGTAATATTGTCTGAAAGCAAAATACGATTTTTAATATCGATTTGATAAAGGTCTAAAGTAGCCGATGTATTAACAAGTGGCTTCCAAACCAAACCTAAAGAATAATTCGTCGATTTCTCAGGTTTAAGAGCAGTTCCGCCAATGAGTAAAGCCGCCTCACTTCCTGCAACTAAAGTTCTTTGTTGAACATCTTGCCAACCTGAAGGGGTCTGCACTGTTTGTACGCTATAAGCCGAATAGCCCTGCTGTGCCAATGACGGCGCTCTATAACCTGTATTTACTGAACCACGTACCGTAAATTTAGGTGATACATCATATTTAGCAAATAATTTTCCGTTTGTTGTTGATCCAAAGTCTGAATATTTTTCACTTCGAACAGCGGCACCCACATTCAAGTCTTTAATAATATCTGCTTCTAAATCTAGATAGACACCGTAAACATCGCGGCTAATTTTTCGTTCATCTTGGTCTGTAATTCCTGCATATATTCCCGGAACACCAACGCCTAAAGTTGTGCTTGGATTGAAATATGGACCGCGGGTGTAGGCAATTGGATCACCTGCATTTTGCTTATATTGCTCCCAACGATATAAAACCCCTGTAGACAACGTGAGTGGGCTTGCTAACCAGTCAATTGCAATATCACGGCTATAATCTAGCCCTGTATTTAATTGTGAAAAAATATTTTCACCCAAGTCATAGTTTGAAGGAGAATTTGACCCGTAACTTGGGTTAATGCCATTGCCTTGTTCTGTGCTGACTTTATTTTGTCCATAGGTCGCATAAAGATCATATTTGCCTGACTTTTGCTCTCCTTTTTTAACTCCAACAGTCGTTGCAAAATCATCTACAGTGACTAAGCTCAATGGCGAGCGTCCATCTGGATAGCGTTCTTTAAAATAGCTGGATTGATTCAGTACTGTTTTGGTTGTTGGTGGTTCATAAAAGTTTTCCCCTATTGTTTTACGGTGTCCATAGCTACTAAAACCATAAAGTGCAACGTCATCTGTCAAAGGTAAATCTAGATTGGCAGTCACATTGATTTGATCTTTTTGTTCGGGGGAGCCAAATTTCCACCTTCTATAGGGTGTATTTTGTTCTGTATATTGAGCCTTGGTTGAACCATCATAAAAAGTTCGCGTATCTGGTGATGTGTTACTTGCAGCTTCACGTTTGCCTAAATCTAATGCAACCGTCAACGCACCATCATTAGGGAGTGCAAAACCTTTCCAAAGATTAACTTTATGTTGTTCACCATCTCCTTGAGTGTAGCCACCCGTTTGATAGCTTACGCCACCTCCATGATCTCGTGATTTCAAAATAATATTAACGACGCCAGCGATTGCATCTGACCCATATTGTGCCGCAGCTCCATCCCGCAAGATTTCTATACGCTCAATCGCACTCACTGGAATTAAACTTAAGTCAGTTACCGCCGCGCCTCTTCCACCTGCATAGGCTTGGCGGGTGAAATAAGCGGATGTATGACGACGTTTTCCATTAATTAAAATTAGAGTTTGATCAGCAGATAATCCTCTAAGTGTAATACTTGGCGGAACCGATGCCCCAAACCCACCTGCAGGAGAACTCGGTAAAGTCACCGAAGGAGACAGCCGTGTTAATGCTGCTGCAAGATCAGTTGCACCAGTCTCCTGTAACTCTTTGGCAGTTAAAATATCCACGGGTGCAGGTGCATCCAGAGAATTACTAATTGCTCGTCTAGAGCCTGTGACGACCACAGATTGTAATGTGATGGCATCCTCTTTCTCTGGCAAATTCTTTTGATCATTTGCCAAAGTAATTGAGGCAGCGAGTGTACTCAGTGCAAAAATTGAGGAGTGAAGAATGAATTGAGAAAAATATGTACGCATATTGGCTTCCTTAACGATCTAGACCGATATAGCAAAGCCGATGCCAAATATTTTATTATTTATTATCAATATATTAAGAATATTAAATAAAAGAATCATTGTTTAAATTTAAACAATGATTCAAAAAAATGTTTATAAAACTACAGTTGTTAAATTTGCAAATCATTTAAATAAGTTGGTTTTGTAAATATGACTGATATAACTGAAAGTAAGCTGACTGCTGCTGTATTAACTGCTCATGTGAACCTTCTTCTACGACATGGCCATTTTCAATCACAACAATTTTGTCAGCCTCACGAATGGTACTCAGCCGATGTGCAATGACAATGCATGTTCTATTTTGGCATAGCCGTCTGAGCGCATATTGTATTTTTTGCTCGGTATAAATATCGATTGCAGAGGTGGCTTCATCTAGAATTAATATTTTGGGGTTTGCCAAATAAGCACGAACTAAGCAAACAAGTTGTCTTTGTCCATGACTAAGATTTTTACCAAGCGCCCCAACTTCGGTTAAATAGCCTTGCGGCAGTTGTTGCAATATCTCGTCTGCCCCTAAGTCTTCAATAACTTTGATAAGTTTCTGGTCTGTAGCATCAGGTTGAACTAGACGTAAGTTATCTAAAATAGATCCACTAAATAAAACATTATCTTGTAAAACGATACTCACATGCTGTCTTAAACTTGCAAGATGAATACTTTGTATTGGATAACGGTCTAGAAAAATTCCACCTTGCTGAGGTTCATAAAATCGCGTTAGTAACTGAACCATGGTGCTTTTGCCATGTCCTGTTGGGCCTACAATCGCAATTATTTTTCCAGCCTCAATGTCCAAATTAAAGTTTTGTAAAACAGGTTTGTGAGTATAGGCAAAATCTACCGACTGAAATCGAATATGACCGTTCAAGTGTTCAAGCTTCACAGCATTCGGTTGTTCTTGAATCGTAGATTGGGTGTCTAAAAGTAGAAATATTCGCTGCGCACATGCCGCTCCATTCGCATAACGTTCAAATAAATCGGTCAGTTCCTGTAAGGGTGCTAAGAATAAAAATACATAGAAAATACTTTCTGCAAACTGCCCTATACTAATCATGCCGTCACTATAAGCATAACTACCAATCACAATGAATCCGGCAGTAGCTAGAGTCGAGAGCAAACCTGTAAAGGGAGCAAACCAACTGGTCCGCTTGCTGCCATAAATAATAGAGTTATTAAAGTCTTTTAATAATTCTTGATAACGAGATTGATTGGTTTCAGTGTAATTTAACTGCTGAATGATTTTTGCTCCATTTACTGTTTCAACCAAATGAGCAGTAAATCGACTGCGTTCCTCCGCAACTCGTCCCCAATGTTTTTGTGATGACTTTTTAAAAATAGCGGTCATACCAAATAAAATGGGTAGCGTCGCAAATAAGCACCAGAAAAATGGTGGATAGATATGCCAAAGCAGTACTGAAGCTAATCCACAACGCAAAATTGCCGAAAGTAACTCTGGTGGTCCTTGTATTAAAACAGGCTCTAGTGTTTCGACATCACGATCAGCCCGTGAAATAATCCTGCCAGCCTTGGTACGATCAAAATAGCCAATGTTTAAACTTTGAATATGCTGGAATAAAGAACGTCTTAAACCATTAATCACTTTCAAAGCTGCTCGGCCTGAAAGATATTTTGATACACCCGCTAAAGCAAAACGACAAATCCAACTCAAGGTTAAAATGCTAATCGCAATGAATAAAACAGGCTGATTCAATACCATTTTTCCAGCAATGTGTTGAAAGCCCGAATCTAAAATATATTTCACCACCCAAGGCCGAACAAAAATGCTCATCACTTGTAAAATTTCTACTGCAATTAAAGCAAGCAGCAAGTAACGGATGGGATAAACTAAAGGAATAAGTTTTTTTAGCATGCCTCTATGAATTGAGGTATTTGCCAAATTTTCTTCAATTTGTAGATCAGCTGATTTTGTAAATGGGCGGAAATTTTTAACACTGGTATTCATGCATCAATCTCCTGCTGCTCTAACTGAAAACCCATCAACTCTCGATAAAACAAACAATCTTGAACCAATTCAGCATGTGTGCCTTGGGCAATAATATGACCCTGATCAAGCACAATAACGCGATCAGATAAAGCAATCGTGGTTTGTTTATTAGAGTTAATAATGATTGTTTTCTTAAAATGGTTTCCATTATCAGACAGCGCTGATAGACGCTGTAAAACTTGTTTTTCTGTAGTCGCATCTAAGGCACTGGTAGAATCATCTAGCGCTAAAATTGGCAAATTTTTTAAAATAGAACGGGCTAAGGCAAGTCGTTGCTTTTGTCCTCCAGACAAGGTAACGCCCTTGTCCCCAATCACCGTGTCTAAACCATGATCAAGTCGTTGTAATAGTTCAGATGCAGAGGCTAAATGTAAAGCCTCTTTCATCTCTTGCTCCGTTGCATCTTGCTTAGCAACTCTCAAGTTATCTGCCAGTGTGCCACTAAAAAAGAAATTTTCTTGAGGAATGATCTGAACCAAATGTCGTAATTCAAATAGGCTCAAATCTTTAATATTCGTCCATCCCATTTGCTCGGAACCAATCAAAACTTGCCCTTCTGTTGGGTCAATAAACCGATTGAGTAAATTCATCAAAGTCGTTTTACCGGAGCCTGTCTTACCGACAACAGTAACGATTTCACCTGCTCGAAATTCAACACTGCATTGCTTTAAAATAAAATTTTTTGTTGTTTTATCCTGAAAGCTGACATTTTCTAATTTAATGCTTAACTCATCACGCCATTGCAATGTTAGAGGATATTGTTGATCTTCAATTGCGGACTTCTCATCTAACATTTGCCAGATTCTTGTTGCAGACGAACGTGCATCAGCAAAAATATGTAAGACCTGACCAATGCTTTCAATACGAAACACCAATAAATTTGCCATGAGAATGGCAGCAACAAATTGCCCTACTTGCAACTGATTTTGACCAATTAAATAAGCACCAAAAGCAATGACCCATAAGTAAGAACCTGCAATAATCACTTGTGGAATAGGAAGTCGTTTCGCACTTGTCTTGATGGTCTGAATAGAATGATGAATAAATAGATCTACAGCATGGTTAAAACGTTGTAAAAGTTTCTCTTCGAGTTGAAAAGCTTTAACTACCCGAATTCCATTCACGCTCTCTGCCAAGGTATCGCTGACTTTTTCATATGCAGATGCAACTTGATGGTCCAGAGCCACCAATTGATTGGTCAGTTTAAATAGAACCCAAAGCCCTAAAAAAATAAATAATAAAGGAACTAGGCCGAGCCAAGGATGATACCAACACAAGAGCCCAACGGTTACGGTAACAATCAAGCTTGACTCAAACACTTGACGCCAAAAATTGATGAGCGCTTCTTTTAATTTATCTGAATCACGTGTTGTACGAGATAATACTTCTCCTAGCCCATGTTTCCAGTGCCATGAAACATCTAAATGCTGTACTTGACTAAAGATTCTTTCTCTTAAAATACTCAGTAGCTGCTGGCCAATGGTTAAAGCACTTAACCCTGCCAAATACTGAATAACAGCTCTAATACTGGCAATACTCGCAAGTAGAATGAACCAAAACCAAGGATTTAAAGGATCAGTGATAGCATGCTGAAATAAGGTTGCTCGTTCACTATGTTTTAAGGTATCAATCGCATGTCCGATGGAATACTGTTGAAGTGCTAGCCCTATATTCGCAATAACAAATAAGGTCGCCGTCAATACGAAACGAAATGGCATGAAACGATATAAAGCCAAACTTCGTAGTAATGGATAATTTTTAAACATAAAAGATAGTAAAAATTTAAGATTCCGTTTTATTGCGAGATTCATGCCAAATTAATGGCCTTAAAAAATATTTTAAATTATTGTTTTATATTGTTTTTATACAGCGCTATTTATGGAGGTGTTGTTTTTAAAACACCCGCGCAATTCTTGTGTTGTAATCGCAACAAAATTTGATATATCAACATCACAAAAAAAGATATTAAAAATAATTTATAAATATCAATAAATTAATAAATGGCATCAATTTTGCTTTAAAGCATGAAAACCACAAAAGGATGTCACGATGACAACACTTCAAACTCAACCATTAAATACACTTTGGTATACACGCTGCCCTGTACCAACTGGTCTAGGCATTTCAATTCAAAAAGGTTGGCTTAAAGCAAAGTTTAATGAGCAACACATTGAAATAAAATCAATTCGAGAATCAAACTCCAAAGATATTCGTAACTCTCATTTTAACCATACCCTTGCCAACTCTGTTCGACACGGCGGCAGTATTCCTGCAATTTGGGCATATGCATCTGGTCAAAAAACTAAAGTGATTGGCTTATCTTGGGCTGATGAAGTTCAATTGTTATTAACGCGCTACGATTCAAACATCAAAACTGTTGCAGACTTAAAAGGCAAACGTTTTGGTATTCCACTGAATCAAGATGCAATTATTGATTTCTCGCGTGCACAGGCAATTCGTGGTTTAGAAAATGCTTTAAAAACAGTGAATTTGAAGGTGAGCGATCTTGAGTTGGTAGATTGTTTACGAGCAGACATTTTAGCCGCCCAACAACAACAGCCTGAAGAAAATGATTCTAGTTTTTATGGTAATCGCAACAAAATTAATGCAAGTGCAGAGATCGTGGCATTAATTAAAGGTGATGTTGATGCCATTTTCCTAAAAGGTGCACACGCTGCGCAAATTGCCCATGATTTTGCCCTGCATACCATTATTGATATTGGCTCACATCCAGACCCTATTCTACGCTCGAATAATGGAACACCAAGAACACTCACTGTCGATGAAGATTTTCTAACACAATATCCAGAGCAAGCCCAATCAATTGTCGATGCTGTTTTACAAGCAGAACAATGGGCACATGCCCATGCCGATGAAACCCATCGTTATTTGGCAAAAGAATGTAATAGTAGTGAGCAATGGGTTCATGCTGCTTACGGTGCAGATGCACATCTGAAACTGAACACTAACTTTGATGAAATCTCTATTATTGCTTTACAAGACTTGAGTGATTTTCTCTATCGCTGGAACTTTATTCCTGCACAGATTAATGTTCGTGAATGGCTGGCGCAGGATATTTCTATTCAAGCTCAAGTAGCGTAACAATACAAAAAGCAAAAAGGTTGTCTTGATGACAACCTTTTTTATTTTTAACATCCAAATTCAAGTAACCGTAAACTATCGTAGTAGTTGGCATCGGTAATGTTAATCTCTTTAATAACAATTATTTTAACGGAGTCTTATCGAGTTTCATCCAATTTTAGGAGATATTTCCGAGTACCATATTTCTGATCGAACTCAGATTAATTAAACCATTAATTGCCTTTGCTTGTGTCAATTCAAAATCTAAACTCACAAAAACATTTACTGGTGCAAAGGCGGCATGGATGCCGTCCGTTTGGCTGTGGCAACATGGACGTGCCATCAGCCAAACAAAGGATTTTTGTTACTTTTCATCCCTGAAAAGTAAGGCATCACTTATACAAAAAAACTTCTGACTAATCTTAAATTATGAGGCAGTATTAACCTATTTACATACCAGCCCTAAATTTAATTCCTATATTTAGATTATTTATTAAATTTAGTCACATTTTCCGCCTGTTTCTTCAGAAGCACTGAGTTGTATTCTCCTGGTGGAATATTATTTAAATAATAATTTCCAACATGATATAGCCTCCAACGAATTGGATCATGCGTGGTGTGGGTTCGTGCGTTACGCCAAAAACGGTCTAGATTCCATTTCGATAAGGTTGAACTTGCGCCGAGTAATCCAAAAATTTCACTCGAAATTTTTAAAGATGCATGATCAGACTGACTTCGTGTAGCAGCAACCGATAAAATCAGTTCAGTTTGTAATTCTTCATCTTCTACATTGGCCAAATGCTGTTCAAAAATCTGTGCTGAACGATCTAACAATGCCTCAGCCGAACGGACCAAAACAGCAAACTCACCAATTTGTTTAATGATATGAGATTCATGTGTAGGTGAATCAACACCACTTTCCACCCAAGGACGAGCATGATGTTGTAAATAATCAATCCCGCCTTGTAATGCCCCTTTGGCAATTCCTGTGTCCATTGCAGCGTGTAGAATTTGAGGCCAAGTCAGTCCCGTACGTAGAACCGTACCTAAACCGCCAGTATTCCGCTTAGCAACATAACGTTCATCAACAATCACATCTTTAAAATTAACAGTGCCACTGACGCTATTATTTTGTCCCATTGCATCCCAGTCATCGAGCAACTCTACTCCCTGTGTATCTCGATGAATTAAAATTGAAACTGGTCCATCATCACTACCTGCAAATAAAGAAATCCATTCTGCAAGTAAAGAGCCCGTAGAGTAAAACTTACTGCCATTTAAAATTAATTGTCCTTCTGCATTTCGTTCTACACGTGTTTTATGCTGAAACTTATCTTTGCCTCCCACTTCTGCAAGTGCATTGCCCAAACGTTTTCCACTTAATACATCGGCAAGTAATTGATCACGAATTTCATCATCATAGCCAGTTAAAATTCCTCGGAACATAGTGAAGTGAATTTGTAATAACTGCCCTACACCACCATCGGCAGATGAAATAATTTTCACCACATTCACCAATGTTGAAATACTGGCACCTAAGCCTCCAAATTGCTTGGGCACAATAATCGCGGTTAAACCAGCTTCTGAAATTAAACGCGCCTGATCATATGGTACTGTCTTGTTATAACTTGGATCTCGAGCAAATTGATTCAGTTGATCTGCCACCTCTTTTGCAATCTCAAGTGCTTCTTGCTCGCTTTGAATATGTCTTACGCTACCTAATTCTAAAAAACTGTGTTGGTTAATATCGTTCATTTTTAACTCCGAAAAATCTGTTCTTTTTTATGCGCTAACTTCAAGTACGTTGTTTTTAAACAAGCTTGGCGCATGGGTAAGCAAAGTTTTGGTATATACATGTTGAGGATGACTAAGCACTTGGTCTGTTTCACCGTATTCAACAATATGTCCATTTTTTAATACGGCGACTCGATCTGCGATTGCACGAACAACCCCTAGGTTATGGGTCACAAATAGTAAGGTCACACCTTGCTGCTGAAGGTCTTGTAGTAGTTTTAAAATAGAAGCCTGAACTGAAACATCTAAAGCAGAGGTAATCTCATCACAAATCAAAACATCAGGTTGGCACAGCAAAGCTCGCGCGATAGCCACACGTTGTCGCTCCCCACCCGATAAATCTCTAGGATAGAGTTCTTGAACTTGCATAGGCAGAGAGACTTGTTTAAGTACCTGTGTGACTTTTTCTATGGCTTCTTGTCGAGATGCTCCAAAGAAATGCTGTACGACTTTAATTAAGGTCTGACCAATAGTATGTGCTGGATTTAAGGCTTTATAAGGGTTTTGAAAGATATATTGCAGTTTATGTCGCTGCCGTAAATGACGCTGTTGCCCACGCAGTGACAAAACTTCATCTGCTAATGTAATTTGTCCATCTGCATTTTCATTCAACCCAGCAATAACACGAGATAACGTGGTTTTTCCTGAACCCGATTCACCAACTAATGCTAAACATTCGCCTTTTTTGAGTTGAAATGAGATATCAAAAAGAGCCTGTTGCTGCCCATACCATGCATTAATATGTTCAACTTTTAGCAGTGCTTCTCGATCAGTTTCTCGTTCAATAACCTGATGCTTAATCTCTTTAAAATTAATCACGCCAACATGATCCGAATGGTGACAAGCAACAAAATGCGGGTCAAACTCGTCTTTTAATTGAGTTAATTCAGGTTGTTTTTGACGGCATATGTCTGTGGCGAAAGTACAACGTGCAGCAAATGCACATCCTGCTGGGCGCTCATTTGGTGAAGGAGCATGACCTTCAATTGGAGATAAATACTTACGAATAGCCACATCAGGAATGGCGTTAAGTAAACCTTGTGTATAAGGATGTTTTGGCATTTCAAATAATTGAGTTAATACTGCATCTTCAGCAATTTGCCCTGAATACAGCACAATCACCCGATCTGCAATGTCTTTTACAACCGTTAAGTCATGCGATACATAAATAGCAGCAACATTATATTCGCGGCATAATTTACGAATGATGTTCAATACCAAAGTCTGTGTCGTCACATCTAAGGCAGTGGTTGGCTCATCTAAAACAATCAAACGTGGCTGTAGCAAAAAAGCCAAGGCCAATAAAATTCGTTGTTGTTGTCCACCTGAAAGTTGATGGGGATAACGCTTGAGAAATAGCTCATCATGAGGTAACCCCACTTCATCTAAAATTTTGGCTACTTTTTGGTGTTTTTCAGCGTTCGATAACTGGGCCTGATGGACTTCTAATAATTCAAATAAATGTTGACCAATACTTAATGCTGGGTTGAGTGCCGTTCCAGGATCTTGAGCGACATGACTAATTTTATAGCCACGAACCTGACGTAAAGCATGATCATCTAAACTGAGAATATCTTCATCATCCAGTTCAATAGTCCCTTGAATAATCTTGGCACCATGTCGTGCATAGCCCAGTAAGGCACTCGATAATGTCGTTTTACCAGAACCACTTTCTCCGACCAGACCTAGAACTTCACCTTCTCTCAAGCTAAATGAAATATTAGAAACGATCTGATTGCCGGTGTTTACCAATGCCACGGTTAAGTCTGTTACGGTCAATACTGTATTTTTAAATGTATTTGCCATGTTTATTTTTCCTCAATCCGAGCTGCTGCACGTCCAACTCCCTCTGCCAATACATTCGTTCCGAGTGCAAACAAAGCAATTAAAATGACAGGAGCAAACACGGCCCATGGTTGAACTAATAAACCAGCACGATTTTCATTAATCATGAGTCCCCAATCTGCTGCTGGAGGTGCCACGCCATAACCCAGAAAAGCCAAACCAGACAACATACCCACTGCCCATGTCAGCATCACCCCCAGATGGATGAGTAAAGGCGTCAACATATTGGGTAAAATTTCACGAAATAAAATATAGGTTTTTGAATAACCAAGAATTCGGGCAGCTTCGATATATTCCTGTTCCACTAAATTAAGTGCAACGCTTCGTGCAAGACGTACGACTCCAGGAATAAAAGCAATTGAAACCGTTAAAACGATGAGCCAAGGCTGTCGACCTAACATCGAAACAATAAGTAAGACCAAAATAAGATCAGGAAAGGCCATAAAAACATCAGTCAGCCAAGTCACGAACTGATCAATCTTATTTCTGGCAAAAGCAGCTAATATGCCTAAACTAGAACCAATAACTAATGCGACCAAACTAGCAGCCAGCGTCATCCAGATAATTGAAGCACCGCCAGCAAGTACACGTGACCAAACATCATGACCAATATAGTCATAGCCTAAAAATGATTTTCCTTCGGGTGGTCCATAAGTCATGCCGACCAATGCAGTGGGCTCAAATGCAACAAATAACGGGCCAACCAGTGCGAAAATCAAAACTAGAGCTGTGACTACAAATCCAAAACGTACTTGTCTTTCACGAATTAATGTTTGAAAAAAGTTTCTTTGGTACCAATGAAGTGAGCTCATTTCCCACCTCCTTGCTGAATATTCTTTAAAGCATTGCGACGATCGACAGGTTTTACCGTAATTGGTCGGCCAGACTTCCATAAACGTAATGCCTGACGTCGCCCTGGCGAACGTGCTTTATGTCTTTTTGCAGTTCGTATTTTTGGTGTGAGTAAAGTCGTGATTAAATCTGCAATTAAATTAACAACCACCACACAAATGGTGAGCAATAAAACGATTGCTTGAATGGTCGGGATATCCCTCATTTCGATTGCTGCATTGAGCGCATTACCAATACCGGGATAACTGAAAACCACCTCAATAATTAAACCACCACTTAGCAAAACTCGGATGGTCAATGCTGTACCCTGCACCACAGGAACCAATGCATTTGGTAAAACGTGTTTCCAAATAATCCGGCGCTCAGGAATACCACGCAGTCGTGCAGAGGTCACATATTCCGACTCCAGCGCATCAATCATGGAACCACGCACTAAACGCATCAGATATGGAATGAGTGATAAAGCTAAAGTTAAAATTGGTAAAATTAAAAATTCTAGCTGGCTATAAGGCGACTCATTAGGAATCAGCAACGATGCGGCTGGTAATATATGTAAAACCGATGTTGAAAAAAACATCATTAACCAAATCGCAATAACGAACCCTGGCACCGCTTTAAATACAATAGAGCTAGAGACAATAATACGGTCGAGTTTGCTATCGCGATGAAGCGAGAGCCACACACCTAACACGACTGAAAGTGGTACAGTAACAACAATCACGAGGCTCGTGAGTGCAACTGTATTACCAAAATAATTCTGAATAATTTCTAAAACAGGCACATTGGAATCAATCGAGCGTCCAAAATTACCTTGTAACAATTGACTCAACCAATGCCAGTATTGAAGCAATATCGGATCATTTAATCCCAATTGTTCACGAAGTATTTGTACCGTCGCTTCAGGCGCTTCTGGTCCTAAGATGACGCGAGCTGGGTCAGATGGAAGTGCTTGTGTCGCAATAAAAACAATGAGACTAATAACAAATACAACCAATACCCCTGACACCAAACGTGTCAAAAACCAAGGTAACCATGCGGGAAATTCAAATGACCTGGCAATTGCTGGCTGTTGAATAGAGGCTTCTATTTTGCTGGATTGAATTGTCATATCGGTTACCCTCTACGCCAGAATTCATCTGTACGCCATGCAGCAAAGCCTGTGCGATCAGGAGTTACACCACCAATTTGGTTCGAATGTGCATCAAGGACATTATTAAAGCCCCAAATGAGTAAACCACCTTGCTCATGTTGAATATGCTGTGCTTCATGAACAAGAACTTTTCGTTTTTCCAAATCGGGTTGTTGCAATGCCGCATGCACTAGTTCCGTAAAACGCTCATTCTTAAAACGAGTTTTATTATTTGCCGCACCCGGCCCATCAATTTGCAAAACTGTTAATAAGAAAGGACGTGAAACGTTCGAGCCTGTACTAAAGGCCCAATCTTGTTTTACTGCATCCGCAAAAGTAGCAGCTTCAACCTGTTTTACATTAACAATGACACCAGCCTGAGCAGCATGTTGAGCAAAAACTAATGCGGCATTGCTATCTGGGCCTGTATATAAATCGACCGTTAAACTATTATTAAAACCAGCTTCTTTAAGTAACTCTTTTGCTTTATTTAAATCTTGCTTGCGCTGAGCAATACTGTGGTCATATACAGGATCGCTAAACGAATAAAGGTCATTTGCAACTCGTCCTTGCCCAGCTAAAGCACGTTTGACCAAATCGTCTCTATTAGCAATCAATCTAAAAGCTTGTCGTACCCGAGGATCATTGAACGGTGCTTTAGACGTATTCATATCAAATGATTGCCAAGCATCGGTTTCCGATGAAACTAGATTTAGTCGTTTATTAGATTGAATTAAAGCAATATGCTCAGCACTTACTCCAGATGCAATATCAATTTGGCCAGATTGCAAAGCAGCAAGACGCCCTGTCTGATCCTTAAAATCAATAATTTCTATTGCATCGGCATAAGGTTGATTTTCTTTCCAATAATTTTCAAAACGTACAAAACGTGAACGCTGGCCGGGTGTAAAACTTTCAAGCTTAAAGGGGCCAGCGCCAACTACATTTTTAACTGGGTCGTAATCTGTAGGAACAATACCGCCCCAGCTCATCCATGCTTCTGGTAAAGCAACCAATCCTTTTCCTTGAGAAAAAGGAATTTCAACGGTGTATTCATCGCGCTTTTTAATTGCATCTCTTTGCAAAGAATAAAGATAAGCTGCAAATGGTGAGGCAAGTTTGGGGTCGGTTAAGCGCCGTAAAGAAAAAATAACATCATCGGCAGTAATGGTTTTACCGTGGTGAAATTCAAGTCCTTTTTTTAGGCGAATGGTCCATTTCGTTCCGTCATTATTGGGTTCAGCAAATTCAGCAAGTGCGAGTTTAGGCTGAATATCTCTGCCCCATTCCCATAATTTTGCATATAAAGGCCAACCTCTGAACGCACTGGACATACCAATAGGTTTATGTGCATCTAAATTGCCAGCTTGATTACCATTGATCACCCCAATTTTAATAACGCCACCTTTTTTCGGAGCATCATTTTGGACTGTACCAGCAGTAGCACTCTCAGACGATGAGTCTGGTTTAGAGCATCCGACAAGGCTGATTGCAGCAAAAGCGGCAACACCTAATCCAGTCTGTTTAATCAGTTCTCTACGTGTAATTTTATTCATGCCTTCTCCCTTAAACCACGACTTCTTGATTCAAGAGGGAATCAATAGATGAATTTCTATTTAGCTTAGGTAACTCAAAACCATGATCAAGCTCTAATAATGGGAACAATAAATCTGCTACCCGATAGGCTTCTCCAATTAAAGGAAAACCCGACAAGATAAAGGCAGATACACCATAGCTTTCGTATTCTTTAATTCGTTTGGCAATATTTTCAGCACTACCAACTAATGCAGTCCCCGCGGCTGGGTTTAAAATATCGAAACCAAATAAAGATGGGCCAGTCCAAACATTAGGATAAATTTCAAAATCTTTAGCTTGAGGCAAAATACCTCGTCGTAATTGTTCTAAGTTCTTTTGAATAGATGGATTATTACTTTGATAACTCTCAAAATTTTCATTTGGAGGAAGCTGTCGTTTAACAGCTTCGATTGCATAATTTACATCAATCTTGTCAAGTAATGACTGAGCATATTGCCAAGCCTCTTCTTCTGTTTCCCGAACAATAATTTGTAATCGAGTGCCAAACTCTAAAGTTCGGCCAATTTTTGCTGCCTCAGTTGCAACCTTGCTAAACTTCTCGCCAAGTAATGGCGGTGTATTCGCAAAACTTAAATACACATCTAACAATTCAACAGAATGCTGAACGCCTTTGGCAGAAGTTCCTGCTCCCCACAAAGGAACACCTTGTTTTTGAGTTGGACCACGCCATTTGGACATTGGAGATCCGCCCTCTAAGCGTGGAGCAATTTGAATAAACTCGCCCTCAAATCCTGAGGTATCACCTAAGTAATTTTGCTGAAATGCATTCCAATATTCTTTACTAAAGTCATAACGCTCATCATGAGTATAGTGAATACCTAAAGCTGCCAAACCTTTATCATTTCCATTAACGACATTAAATAACAAACGCCCTTTAGAAAATGCATCAAAAGTTTGCGCATATTTTGCCAAAACTGCTGGCTGCACTTCTCCAGGATGCTGTGCAACCAGAAATTTTAAACGTTCAGTAAATGGAATTAAACTTGCAGCAACAGCAAGTGTTTCATACTCACTAGTACCCATGAGTGAACCGTAAAAACCAAGTCGATCTGCGGTAATCGCAATCTGTTGCAAGTGTTCATAATCGGTATCCCATCGCCCAGATTCTAACCAAGGATATGGCCCATCTGGAGACGTGAGATACCATAAAAGTTTTACAGCCATAATATTCTCGATCTTTATTTTTTAAATCTTTATCTAATTGAGGGGGAGCAATCCAAGAGATTTTGCTTTTTCAGTCAAACCGCTCATTTTCCATTGCTGATGTAAAACCCCTTGCCCGTATTCCCGGCTACCGCCTACTAACTCTGCGAGAAGCTGAATTTGAGCCCCTTCTTCTAGCAACAAGATAAATTCAGCAGTTTCCTGTAGACCTTGACGACCCCATACGGTTGCACCACCGTTGGCTTCTAAGATGGCCCGATACTCAATATCAATTTTGAGTTGATCTAAAATAAAATCCACTTCAGCTTGACGGCGATCAATATAAATCGGCAACTCTTTAAACAAATGAAAGCGCTGAACAGGCACATAACGGATCGGTAAAGTACGATGGGTTTGAGCCCAAGCGCCTAAATTCGGCGCGTGTACATGAGATATTGTGGTGACATCTGCATGCTCTTTAAAAAGCTTGTTATAGCGCCCACCTGCACTTTTTCTTCCCAGTAAAACTTCACCATCAATTGTCTCCACCAATACTTTGCTTTTTTTATCTTTAGACCACGGCCCTGCATAGTTAAAAGTCACTAAGGTATTTTCAGGTCCACGTTCAACAAAATTAACTGTTCCGTTTGCGGTAATTGTTCTTGTTTCACGGAATACTTCAAAAGCAAATTCAGCTTTTTCACGGTTCAATTCGATAAAGTCATTGAGTTGGCGAGACAATGGCGTTTGAATAAGTGTTGTCATGATCAAATCCTCTTTAAAATTTTTTATTTTGACGACGTTTTAAAACTTCGAGTAAAGGACGATGATCAACCCATGTTTCAATATCGACATCGCGCTCTAAGAAGCCATGCAACCAAAGAAAATCTTTTTGTTGTTTTAAAAGCTCTAAACGGTCTTCACTTAATGACGGATGTAAAGACTTATGAAAATTATTTCGATAGGCTGTCGCAACACTCTCTGCCCCAGCAATCGTTTCATCTTCTAAAATGACCAAGACCTCATCTAAATGATCTTGTGCCCAATCTGCGGTATCGAATAACTCTTCAAGAAAATCGACTACCACATCAAAATGATCTTCTAACAGGTCTTCATGGACCGTAATGGGACGAGGTGTGCCGTTATTAACACGAGAAGTCACATCTTCAAATTTATCTAAATCAATTCCAACTTTAAGGCCACGTTTAGTTGCAGCTTCAACAGCAGATGCTCCTTTTACATACACAGCATCAACTTCACCTGTAATTAATGCATCTAGGCCTGACCAATACGTGCTCGCATCACGATTCTCTTTAGATCCTGCACGCTCAGGTACTTCAATAAAATTCACATCTCTGAAAGTGAGATTGGCAAGTTGTAAAGCACCACGAATACCTTGCAATGACATGGCTCTAAAAATACTACCAGCACGTTTGTCAGCGTATTCTGGTAAAGCAACTTTCGTATTTTTTAAATGCTCTGGCTGGCTAATATCTGAATCAGGTCGCACAATAATGACTTGCCACTCATCAATCCAAGTCAATCCAATGAGTCGGCTTGGCGCGCCTTCAGAACGTGCAGCTAAGGCAGGTACATTTCCACCTTCTCGAAATAGAGCTGGCAATTGATGATCAAAATGATGAACTGATAAACCTTTTCGCGCATCTTGCAAGACGGCAACATCAATGCCGTGCTTTTCAAACTTTTTAACCAAAGTACCGCGTTTTAATGAAATACCTGTTGCTGTAGGTACTGGACATCGAGTGACCCAAATTTCAGACAGGATGTTTTTTACAAATTCTTTAGAATTTTCTTTTTTATCTATTACAAGTGACATACGGATTCCTTAGGATAATTCCACTTTCATCACTTACATTGAGCAGCTTTTATGCCAATTTAATTTGTTATTTATTTTCAAATATTTATGTAAACATAGCAGGATTGGGAATGTTTATATTTCATCATTTTTTAATGCCAGTGTTGTTTTATCAACATTTACTTCAAGCAAACATAACTTCCAAAATGAAAAAATATACGATCAGCTATCTTAGTACTCGCTGGAATGCAGCTTGAAGTTTTAGTACATGACAGAAATAAGCTTGCTGACCACGTCGTTAAAGTGAATATTTCCTTTATTCAGATAGTTATAGAACTTAGCTAAATGTTGTCTGCCTGCCAATAAGTCTAAGACCAAACTTCTTTAACTCTAAAAAGCTAAATGAATATTCATTATGCTTTTATCTCAATAGATGTGTTTCTTTAAATAATTTTTAAAAATGCCGCGTTTAAACATTGCTACTCTTTTCTTTAGTTCATATTTCTAATTGATATTGTTCAGTCTTTAAAAATCGTAAATATTTAAATTGTAGTTAGAAATAAAATTA
>Ga0157373_10000029_pt1 | contig 131988 bp, 118 predicted proteins | sample C65metaG_FD_113460 | JGI IMG/M metagenome (GOLD analysis project Ga0157373, IMG submission 113460) | Corn rhizosphere microbial communities from Kellogg Biological Station, Michigan, USA - C6-5 metaG | ecosystem: Host-associated > Plants > Roots > Rhizosphere > Soil | place: USA: Michigan...
TCATTACTTAATTGAACAGCTTTGGTTTTAAAAGCTGGATCGTAGATTTTTCGCTCTCGTTTCATAAGTTAAAATTAAGGTTTTATGCTTAACTTGAACTGGACGCTAAATTAGGATATCCAGGGATGAAACAAAACAACAATCAGAAAACGGAATAACTTATTTTTTTGCGTCATTAAATACTACTTTTCTTTATAATCACTTCAACATTTATAGCTTAGATGATCGAGATGAAATTCGAAACGAGATCAAAGCTATTGATCTGGATAAAACTATATATAATGAACTTGAATTTTATTTGGAAAGGGATGTAATTGAATATTTGAAAAAAATCAGAGATAATGATCTTATCTACAAAGTACAAGATGAAGTCGAAAAATTATTAAATGAAATTAAAGAATTAAAAAATCTAATTGATGATGGAGGCTCTATGACAGGAGCTGATTATGCTTATAATCTGATAATTAATTATCAAAAACTTTGTCTGCATTTCTATAATAATTCAATCTTCTACATAAAATTCGGACGATATAAGAATATTGTTGAAAAAATTTTGGAAGCTTTGTTAATAAGCCACAATACACCAGGCTATGGTGTGCAGGATTTTGATGAATTTGTTTTGGGGGAGTCTATTCTTAATATACCGCGCAAGAACCTGCAGAAATTACTAAAAAAACAAAAAGTAATATCTGCAAATAAAACCACTGTAAATAAACTTCTTAATAAGCTATATAATTGTATCACTTCTTATTTAAATGAGGGTTTTTTGAAACACCCTTACGAAAATCATATTTTAGCTGTAGAATTAAACAATTGGGATTTTAAACAACTGTATACTTCAATTTTTACAAACAGTTTTACTTTGCTCTCAAAAATTAATATGGATAATGACCAGTTAAAAAATATCGCTAGGCCATTAAGATCTTTTTTGGAAATTGAAAATATTCTTGTATGGTATGATATAGAAGAGTTATCAAATTTTATAAGTAAAAAAGGTCATTTATTTGATATTAAAGACTTGGAAGCAATATTGATCATAGCAATCAGAAGAGATGAACAATACTCAAAATATGATCATTTATTAAATAAGATTCCGAAAACCATCAAAAAAAACTATCCTGATTACAAGTTTTCAAATAAGGTACTAATTCGACGAGCCATACTTAATTGTCAATCGGAAAACAATATAAATTCAGATTATAGGAAGATAATCTATTTGACTTTGATTGCTGATGAAAACTGTACAAGGATCTTGTTAGATGCATTTAATGATTATCTGGAAGAGTACTTTGAAGAGAATTTATATAGTCTTTTACTACGTTATAAGATTTTGAATATTGAGGATCGCAATTATTTTTTTAAGTATATAGTTGTAATTAATGATCTTAAAAATAAGCAGATTGCTTATAAGTTTGGAGATCTCCAACTAACAGATCTCGTATACATAAATTTCATTCTACTAATATATCACCTAAATATAGACTTTGAAAAGAAAGAATTTGAAGTTTTCACGAATTTAAACCCGTTTGAAACTTGGCTGCTAAATCCTCAACAATTTGATTACAATCAATTTAATATTAGATGGCTGCTTGAAGTAAAGGATTCTCCTGTTATTTTAAAAAGATTTGCAGGTACAGAAGCGATCATTAAATCTGTTGATATCTCTTTATTGCAAAAATATGATGCTGACTTAGCTAAAATTAAATATAAATATCTTTTACAATAAACTATTGATTTAAAGCAAATTTTCATAATAATTAGTTCTTTTACTTTAATGAAAAATTTTCATGACCTGATCGTTCTAAAGTTAAATACATTATTAATACCGATTTAATTACAGTTAGTATGATATACGAATTTGAATCTAAATTGTCAATTTGGTGGTATTTTTATATTCAGTAAATTGTATTGCAATTAAAAATTAAGCAAATATGGAATTCGATGTTGGAAATAAAGTTTTTGAAGAAAAAGTTAGGGATATTTATCATGATGTTAGATATGCGATTGAATTTGATGAGAATGGACAAGAAGCAACAAGCGATCAACAAAAGGAAATTCATCGCAAGATTTTATCTGGTTTTAAGTCTGGTCAAAAGAAAATTTTAATAGAGCTGAAAGCACTTCAAACCCGGGCAAAAGAGAATCAAGTTTTTTTAAAGACCGCCCGCAGAGAAGGTAATAAAAATTTATCTGATGAACTTGTTTTAGAGGCAAAAACTATTGAATACCAAGATAGTATATTTAGAAATCTCGCTGATACAATTGCTTGGCAGATGTTAAATGGTGAACATTATCTATATCGTAGATTCTATACAGGTGAAACGGGTACTAAAGATTTGTCTGACAAAGCATTTTCACATGTAATCAATTTTACCAACGAGGTTAATGCAGATCCGGATGTATTTTGTCTTATTGCTGACATTACCAATAACATTCAATTGGGAGATTGTTTAATTAGAGACAAAGATGGGATAAAAGTGTCAGAAATAAAGTCTGGAGAGATGAATTTCAAGGCTCTTGATATAATAAATGACCGAAAACTCACGGATGATGATTTTAACGAAAAGAAATTATCGGAGGAGTTTGAAGATAAATTTATCAAACAGATGAAGAGAATGGTATCACAAAAGGGTAAAACAGAAAGAGCTGCTAAAATTGTAAAGGAGAGCAGCGTTTCAGATCCCAAATATAAAGATACTGCCATACATATTGTTGAAAATAATTTTCAAATAGAGACTTACCATATGGAACTTCTTGGATTACTGAGTCAACTACGGTCTCAGGATTATGCATATACCTGCGTAGGTGACATCGTACATATCGGGGTTTATAAAAATGATTGGCGAGTTTTTGGACAATTTTCAATGGAGCAGCTTTGTGATCCTTTTCCTTTTCTGGATCTTATGTCTAGCAGAGGTGTATTAATCTGTGAGCCAATTTTTCTAAAGCCTTTTCCTGAAGATGTCATTATGGATATAGTATTAGGTAGAATAAAAGTCTTTATAGGAATAAATTACAACAATTTTATTGAATTTTCTAATGATTTAGGTATAAGTGCATCTTGGTCAACGCCAAAAGAGCTTCAAAAATATCTCGAAAAATTTGAATATAACAAACGTGAAATATTTTCAAATGACAATAAAGGTATTAAGTTAGAAATTGACGGAAATGAAATTTTTGTCGGACATGGTTTCTTCACAAAAATAGTTTTTGATCACTTTCTACCGGAAACGATGATACTTAAATATGTTGGTACATTATCTGAGATATTTAATAAAAATAAGTAAGACTAAGACGACTTTTAGTGTTTTACGAATGAAACGTTAAACACTAAAAGTTGTACTGTGAGACTTTGATAAAGATATATTTTTTTAGTTTAAAAAAACCAATCAATAGACAGTTGTCTTTAGTCCTGCTAAAAAAAATATTAAAACTACTTTGTATATAAGTTGGTTCGATAATTTAAATTCCACCTATACTTCTTTGTTTATGTTTTATATATCTTTAAGAAGATTATTCTCTTGATAATCATCATTGGCCATATTAAAGCGTGTGTCCATAAATTCTCTTATAGCCCTAAAGTTTGGAGTTTCAAGATTAGATTGTAGCCCATGCAGCCCTAATATTGATAAATATGATATATCAAAGTAACTCTTAAATTCTTCACTTTGAAAAACCTCCAAAGGAAAATTTAGGTAACACTCTTTTTCATCCAAGTTCAAATATTTTTCATGCATTTCTTGCCTGAACTTAAAAAACTCCTCCTGACTGTTGCTGTTTTCCTGCTCAAAATGGTCTATTTTTTTGTTTAGCATAAAGTTTAACATACTACTTAGTATTTGCCAGTCTTTCCATCCTTCATTTCTAAAGTTTTTAATAAATTCAGGAAAGGAAGGATCTTTCTTTAACTCTTCTAAAGTTAAATACATGCATTTGTTTATATTATCAAATCTGTTTCTTATTGCTGTAATCGCTGAATCATGATCATATTTAGAACTTAATGAATCATCATAAATCATTATTTCATTTTCTTTTGGAAGATTAATGTCAAATGTTTCATTCTGGAAGTGTCCTATTGTCAAAGTATTAAAATCTTCTTCAGTATATACATCTCGATGGATTCTTTGATAAAGATTTACTGATTGCTGTTTAGTGTCTAGTTTTGCTTTTTTACAGAAATTTAAATAAAGTTCTGTAAACTCTTCGGATTTAAGAAGGCTTATGTTTGAAAGCATAAACATTAAGGTTCCCATGTTCATTGCTGAATGTCGAGTAATTTTTGCAGAGTCGCGGTCATCAAAATGTACTACAGTCACTTTCCATTTAATGAATTCATTTGATGCTATTTGCTGAGGTTGTGTAACTAAAGTCCCTAATTCTAAAGTTATTATTATTTCCGTCTTAAGTAAGTGAAAATCGATTCCCGATAATGCAATTTCAGCCAGTACAATCTGTATATTGGCGATATACTCTTCTGCGATAGAAATCATCTGGTACGTATTATTAAAGCTTACGGTCCATTTACTCCCTAATGCAAAAAAAGATATATTTCTTTGTTGTCCAATATCATTTAATGGTAAATCATCGACAAGATTTTTTAAAGCACTATTTCTTTCCGCGTCAGATTTAATTTTTGTTTTGATGATTTCCATAGAGGGTTTCACGATGTCATCTCCGAATTGTATACCGGTTTGATCATTTAAATGATTCAAGAAGTTAAAATAACTTTGAATGAAGTAAGTAAATTGATAAGAATGAGACAACATTACATGCAACATAAAACATAAATTTCTTGTGGTAGTTTTTTCCATTTCTGCCGTCTCAACATCATAATTTGAGTCAAATCGCAGACGCATATATTTACTGTACATCATCATGGCATTAAGCCAGGATCCTTGTTTAAAATCTGAATGAAAAAGAATACCAAAGCTGGATTCAACTCGTTTGACAAGTTGATTGTTCATACTAACACGAAATGCTCCCAAAGCATAATATTTTGCAGCAAAATGCATCCCAATAGAGTTATACAATTGAGCGATATTAAGAAGTGCAAGAATAAAACCTTCCATAGTATCTTCTTGCTGATAATTATCCTTCGCCAAGTGAAACTGCTCAAGAGCTTTTAACATATTAAAAGGTAACCTGGTTTTTAAATAATCTACACCTCTTTTAACCTGCTTTTGTGCTACTTTGATCTTACCATCTCGTTCTGCCACAATAGGATCTAATTTATTTGAAAATTCGTCTAGAGCAGCAGTGATACCCAGTTCATCAGATGGATCACTTGAAATTTGTATTTTTATATATTTATCGATTCTATCCGAAAATTGCGAAAGATTGTATAGAGGTGCTTGTTTTACAAGATCAATAATTTCTTCATAGTAAGGCAAAAATGATCTGCTATTTTTAGCTCTAAGTCTATTAATTACCATTAAGATTGTGCCTTTCATCTCTAAAAGTTTACATATCTCATTTGGATCTTCTTCATAAAGAAGGTGTTGGCTTATTTTTTTGTAATTTTTAATATACCAGTTCTTAAGCTCTTCAATGGATATATCTATATTTTTATTTTCGATAACGGTAAAGAGGATCTTCATTAAGATATCCGCAGTCTCCATTTCATCGGCATTATTAAAAAAATCAAAATCACTAAAAAAGTAACGTATATCATCTTCAAATCCTATCAAAATTCCGTCTGGACGTACTCTGTTACCTAAATTTTCATAATCGACCTCATAAAATTCATTATTAAGAAAGACAATCTCGTAAATTGCCTTTCTCCGGAATAATTGATGAATACTGTGGTTTCGTGCGTAGAAAATTAGGAATGGATTCCAAATGTCTTTATGTTGATGTAGGTATTTTTTTCTGCGACAATAATTAACAAGATCAAGTATCTCATAAAATTCACCTAAACGAAAAACAGTAGTTTCTCCTATATGCTTATAATATTCTAGTCTTGAAGCGTACCACTTATCTTCTTCACTGCCAATATCAAGCATAAGCTTCTCAAGCTCATCATTTGTTAGCTTCCTTTTTTCTCCATCGGGTTCATTGACTTTAGAAAATACATTATCCAGCAAAACACCCAGAATCTGACTTGGTTCATCGTCCTCAAATTCGAATGGCATCTTTTGTATTAGATCTATTATTCTCTCTCTCATATTCGAAAACTCTTGTTCTGGACTGATACTTAAGAATTTCCATTGGATCATTTTTACAAAGCTATTCCAGAAATTGTCATCCAAACCATTAAATATGGATTTGGCTTCTTCAATTTCTGTTTTGTTTTTTTCATTGCCAGTATATTCATTAACATATTCACTTATGATTTGCTTGACTTTGCTGGCATATTTAATGAGCTTTTCTTCATCTAAACTATCCTGATGTTCAAACCATTCTTTCAACATTTCAGCATCATTTTCTTGACGCTTTTGAGCAATGCCACTGTTGGTCTCAAAAATGAATTCCTTGGTAAAGTCATTATAATCAGATTTTACATGGAGCATAAAAAAATGCGCAAGGCATTTCTTTATTTCTTCAGTACTGAACGAAAAGTTTTTTGAATACAGTTTAATCTGCCTGAATTTTACACCCTTATTTACGATATCTTTTTGAAAAATATCTTCTTCATATTCACAGTAGATGTCTTCCTTTATATTGTTTATGTAGTTAAAAATCCAAGCTTCTAATGTTTTTAATGTTTGATAATTATAACCTCTTTGGGAACTAAAAGCATCAGTGTCTTTTGAGAAAAGGAAAAGTTTGTTGATTTCCATGAAGTAAAGGTTTGAGTTTTATGGTTAGTTTTTATGTACTAAGATCGGTCTTTTTTCTTTGCAATTCTGTATTTATTACCTGGAAATACATTTAAAATGTAAATAAATGTATAAAAAAATGTTGGATTTCTCCCATAAATTATGATAGATGCCGCCATATTCTATAACCATTCTGGCATCTAATTAGAAATTACAGAAATGCCATTTGATAAATTAATTTAATTATATTAAATACGGGCTGGAATTAATTAATAGATTTAGTTTTATCAACTTTCAAATTTACTGATATTAATAGTCTATTAATTTTCATTTTTTTTATTTATTTTTTCTTTTTTCTCAATATTTTCTTTTGAAATTCTGTATTTTTATCTGTAACTAATTAATAATCATTTTATATGGAAACTCAAGACGAAGATGATTCTTTTTCTTTAGGAATCACAATGGCTGGTGCTGTATCTGCAGGATGTTATACAGCGGGTGTAATGGATTACCTCTTTGAAATTTTAGATATGTGGGAAAAAGCTAAGAAGAATACCGAAGATCCCAATTTTAAAAAAGTTCCTCGGCATTGTGTGAGAATTGACGCAATGGGAGGTGCCTCTGCTGGAGGAATGACTACAACTATGTCAGCTATTTATGCACTAAATGGTGTTATTAAGCCTGTAATTAATCCTGAAGATTCATCTAAGGATGATGTCAATATTCTCTACAAGAGTTGGGTTTTAATGGGTGACGATGTGGATAAGAATGAAGATGGAAATAAAAGACCACTGTTTGAAAAAATTTGGGATAATGATGATTTAGAGAATGGAGTATTTGGATCATTACTAAACTCCAATTTTATTGACTCAATTGCTGAAAAAGCTTTTGAAGTAGATAAAGGTATAAATTTAGTTGATAAAGTAAAAAATCTACCGTCATACATTTCAAAGGATATTCAGTTGTTATATTCCCATTGCTTCCTTAGAGGTATACCACTTGCTGTAAATTTTGAAACTCAAATTTCAAAAAAAGGAAGAAGAAGTATAATACCTAACCATAGCACTTTTGAACATTACATTGTAACTCATTATAATTTAAACCAAGGTATAAAACCTGATCCTTCTAAATATCTTTGGTTTAATCCTTATGATGAAAAGTATTCAGATTTACTAAAACTTTCGACAATTGCAACTGGCGCATTTCCCATAGGCTTAGCGTATAGAGAATTTAAAAGTGAACATCTGACTGGGGATTATATTAAGACCGCTATTAAACGAGGTGTAACAGGTGATTATGGTGATAATCCTGATCCGCATAATAAAATAAATCTTGATTTTCTTCCTGAAAATTATTCATCTGTGGTAATTGACGGTGGGGCAATCAATAATGAACCCTACAGAGAAATATTAAGTATCCTTGAACATAAGAGTAGTAAAATAAATGATGGATACCCACGATATGGTGTAATCATGATAGATCCTTTTCCTGATAGAGCACAATTACAGGAAGCTTATGCGAGACCTAATGATGCAGTCGATGTTGCTCAGAAGATTATCGGAACTTTAATGGATCAGTCAAGAATTAAACGCAGAGAAATGTTAGAAACGGATTCATCACAACATTTTAAAAGTATAATCTTCCCTCGAAAATGGAGAACTGATTTTGGCGGAAATATTAATGGTGCTCCTAGAACTATAGCATGTGACTCCGCAATGGCATTTGGAGGGTTTTTGGATATCAGTTTTCGACAGCATGATTTTTTTCTAGGGCGTAACAATGTCCGTAATTTTGTACGATATTTTTTCTCTTTCCCATATAATAATAGTAATGATCCTGAAAAATATGATGTACATCCAATTCATAGGAAATGGACACAGGATATGGTTGATACATTTATATTTGAGAAGGACGGACAATTTTATTTGCCAATAATCCCGGATCTTTATCTATTCGATCAAGATAAAGATCAAAGAAAAGAGCAGAGAACGCACTATGATATTAAAGATCTACCAAAATACAATCCTGAAGAAATTTTCGGACTTGAGAAAAAGATTACAAGGCGATTAGTAAAGATTTTAAATGTAATACAAAACCGTGATTTCACTGAAGAAATAGAAAAAGCTAAGAGGACAGAATTAGAAAATCTTTCAGAGAAACAGAGAGAAAAAATAAGAAACATAGCTAGAATTGCTGCTGAGAAAAATATGATTGCTGAAAAATGGATCAAGAAAAAATATAACAAAAATCTACTATCCAAATTTTGGTCATTCACATCCAAACCATTTGTAAATACTGGATTTTATTTTGGAAAAAATTATGCAGCAAAAAAATGACTCAAGCTATTATTTCAGAAATTCTGAAAGATTTAGCTTCAAAGGATTTGCTGAAAAAACATAAATAGAATCATTAGTAAGCTATTAAAATGGTATAATAGGGCTGATATTAATTTTATCAAATAAAGATTGGCCGTATTGCTTTTTAGAACAATTTCTAATTATCTACTAATTAAGTAGCAGGACTAATATTAAATCTATAATCAGAAACTAAAGACTTGAATTTTAACAATTATAATATTGAATTAAAATCTTCTTATTATTGGTTTTTCGATTAATATTTAGTATATTTACTGTATGAAAAGCGTGAAAAATCATAATGCCACTGGCGCTTCAATTGTTCGAAAATTACGTACTAACAAGCTTAGTAATGGCATGCCATTTATGATACATGTTAAAGAACTTGCATCAAATCAGTGCTATTATGAGTTTCCAAATGGTGTTATTGAGCTAGTTTCAATAATGACTCCAAAAGAAATGTCTACAATTAAAACTCTTACAAAGAGCGAGGCTAATAGATTAAGAAAGCAACTTGATTTTGAAGTTGTGAAATAATGCCTGACCTATATATAATTACTGGTTCAAATGGTGCTGGTAAATCCTCTACAGGTTATGATTATCTTCCTGAGCATTTGAAAAAATCTGTTTTTGATGGAGATAAGTTATTCATGGAGAAGAAAAATGAATTTTGGAGAAGTGGCATTCGATCACCTAAAATATGTAAGTTAAAAGCTTATGATGTAGTGAAAGAATCTTTTAATTATCTCGTAGAAGATGCATTGGCGAATAGAAGCGATTTTGCTTACGAAGGGCACTTTACTAATCATGAAACATGGGATATTCCAAAAAGATTTAAAGAAGTCGGCTACAATTTAATTATGATATTTTTTGGACTGACTGATACAGATGCATCTCAACTGCGTGTATTGGGAAGAGTTAATGAAGGAGGACATTATGTTGATCCACTAACGTTGGAATCTAACTTTTACGGAAATTTGGAGAAGTTAGATATTTACTATAAAATGTTTAATTATATCAGAATTTTTGACACCTCATTTACTGAGCATATTGAATTGGCACAAATTAATGATGGTGTTCCTGATTTTTTAGATGTGGATTTGCCAGCTTGGTTTACAGATAATTTAAAAAATATTATTAATTCATAATTCTTTAATCTTGAGTGTTGAATTATCTTGATATTAATAGTTATCCAATAATTATAATTTTAGATTTTTTTGATTCAAATTAATTATTTTTGTACTGGAACAGTTGAAGGTATTAAGTTATTAGCTGCATTTCCATATAAATTTCAAAGTGTAACTGCTATTATAGGACAAAGATGTATTTAAATAAAGTTAGCATAGAAAACATACGATCTGTAAAGTCTTTCGAAATGACATTTGAAGAGCCTGCAGGTTGGCATGTTATTATAGGAGATAACGGTGCTGGAAAGTCTACAATTGTTCGTTCCATTGCATTAGGGATTGTTGGTCCTAATGACGCTAGAGCGCTAAGATTAAATCTTAATAACTGGATCAGATGGAATTCCAACGAGTCTGGAAAAATTCATCTGACAGTTACGAAGCATCTTGATGATAAGAAATCAGATTCGGCTCATAAGGCTAAAAAAAAGTTTGATGCAATTTTATCGTTGATAGACAATAAGCATAATGGTTATATTTTAGAAGGAAATAAAGGGTTAGCTTTTGAAAGTATCTGGAGTAATAGTACAGGTTGGTTTTCTTGTGCTTTTGGACCATTCAGACGTTTCACTGGTGGTGAAAAAGAATGGATGAAAGTGTATTACTCAGATCCTAGAGCTGCAGCCCATTTATCAGTCTTTGGTGAGGATGTAGCATTAACTGAGGCATTAGACTGGTTAATAGATTTACATATCAAAAATTTAGAAAGTAATTCGCTTAAAAGTGATACTGCTTTTATTTTGGATGCCTTAAAATCTTTTCTAAATGAAGGAGGACTACTTCCTCATAACTCGAGATTAGATTCTATAAGCAGTGAAGGTGTTTTTTTTATTGATGGTAATGGGAGCAAAATTGACGTTACTCAGATGAGTGACGGATACCGGTCAATTTTAAGTTTAACATTTGAATTAATTAGACAGCTTGTAAGATCTTATGGATCTAAAAAAGTATTTCGAAATTTTAACCAAAATCAATATTTCATCGATATGCCTGGAGTGGTTTTGATTGATGAAATAGATGCCCACTTACATCCTACTTGGCAAGCTAAAATTGGTCAATGGTTTACAAAAGTATTTCCAAAGATCCAGTTTATTGTTACTACACATAGCCCTCTGATATGTAGAGCTGCTGAAACTGGTACTATATGGCGATTGAGAGCGCCTGGAACTGATCAAGAATCTGCAGAAGTATTAGGAATTGATAGAGAACGATTACTTTTTGGTGATTTGCTTGATGCTTATGGTACAGAATTATTTGGTAATAACGTAACACAGTCGGAAAGTGGTCAAGAACTTTCTGCCGAGTTAGCAAGTTTGACTTTAAAATCTTTTAAAGGAATAATAAATTCTGATGAGAATTTAAGACTAAGCAAACTAAAATCAATGATGCCAAGTAATGATACAACTAATTGATTCTGGTTTAGAAGATTTTGCAATCAGTAAGTTGGCAGATTATCAGAAATTAATTGACGATAAACCAACTTATCCTGAGCGTGTAGTTGAGGCGAAGAAAAAATTCAAGTCTTCTAACACAACGAAAAACAGAGCATTTATAGAGGTTAAGAAGAAGCTTAGTTTAATGTGCTGTGGGCCTGATCGATGTAATTATTGTGAAGACAGTAAAGCAGATGAGGTTGAACATATTTACCCAAAAGATTGGTATCCAGAAAAATGTTTTGTCTGGATGAATTATTGTTATGCTTGTGGTACTTGTAATGGTCCTAAAAATAACAAATTTGCTGTTTTAAAGAGAATAGACGGAACAGTGGTGGAGCTGATCAGAGATAAAGATTCTGATATTATAGAACCTGAAGAAGGTGAAACGGTTCTGATAAATCCACGTCTCGAAAATCCGCTTGATTACTTATTTCTGGATATCAGTAATACTTTTTTCTTCACGTCAATGGATGATGATACTGCAAGTGAAGCAAGTATCAGAGCAGAGTATACAATAAAAATTTTAGGATTAAATTCTAGATCATATCTTGTAAAGGCAAGAAAGCTTGCATTTTCTAATTTCGAAAGTCGTCTTTCTGATTATATTACTAAGAGAAACGCAGGAGCAAATCAAAATCAATTAGATAATATGATTGAAAATATCAAAGGTGAACATCATCAGACAGTATGGAGTGAAATGAAGCGTCAGAAAGATATTATACCTGTTTTGCAAAATTTATTCATGGATGCTCCAGAAGCATTATTATGGTAGGTTGAGGTATTTTTACAGATCTCCAATTCTTTAGCTACCGAGGCTACATTGCCTCGCTACTCATTTAAAGACACTGCCACAATCTTAAAATTTTTTCTGATCTTTTTCATACTCTTAAAGATAAACAGTATAAGTAACAAAGTTAGCAACTCCAGTTGAACTGATCTATTATAATCTGTAAGTGCTGTAGATTATAAAATAAGCTTTTGAAATATTTTGAGAATGATTTCTACATATTAAATTATTCTATTATTTGATTCTATAAATGATTTTTTTTGGTGGATAATGTATTTGCTATTTGAATTAATAAAAAATAGATAACAAATCTGTTAATTTTTAAAGAAAAAGAAGAGATGTTTATTTTGTAATAACATTTTAGTTTTTTGCAGTTATATATTGTACCTTTTATCTAAAATAAAATAACCATGAATTTTGAACAATTTGAAGATCAGGACATTATTGAACCAATTAATAATGCAGTGGATTTATGGACGGTATTAAATCTTAAAGCAGGGATAGACGAATCTTTCTATGATAAAGATTTGGTGGAAGGTAATGATTCATTAGATGGAATTTATCAATTGCTGAAGATTAAAAAAAGAGATTCTTTTATAGAGGATCTTGCCAACAACAACGTTACTGTCGAAAAATTAATTAATGCTCTTTTCAGTGTCCTGCAGCCATATGGAATGATGATGAATGATCTTTGCGTTTTTTTTGAAAAGTATAAAATTCAAAAAGAAGATAAAACATTACAAATTGAGTTTGATTTTTCGGAAACTGAAAAAGATAAACTCAATTTTAACTTAGAAAACTTTAGAGATTACATCTCAAAGATAGAAACGGTTAAATCATTATGTGTCGATAATGAACTGACCAACAATCATCTCTGGAATTTAAAAAATATATTTCATAATGAACTTGAGCACATAATGTCAGTAGATATAGATGTTAATAGCTGGATAGATGAGTTCAAAAAGAATGGAAAAATTGAAATGCCAAACCCAGCACCAACACTACCTAAAACAGGTAATGATCAATTAGATTTGCAATTGGATTTCTGCATGAGAATTTGGAAGAGCTACGTCATAACTTGTCGTAGTGTTAGTGTATTTCGTGAGATAGCTAAGGGTATACTTGAACCTTTAAGAGATAAAGGAAATTTTATCGATTCTTGGCCTGTAGACGCTATGTATTATCCACTGTCTGATGCCTGGCCAGCTTCTTTTATAAATGCATTATTTTACAGGGTAGAGCAGTTGAATCTTAAAGGTGATCAAGAAAAAGATGATGAAGCTACTCAACTTTCAAATAAGCTAGGTGTTTTATTGGATTCGTTTCCTATAGTTACTAGTAGCGAAGACACTATAGTCAAGGAATTAGTTGATTTGTTAAACCTTCCAATCTGGAATCAACGTCATGAACTATATTCTGCTTGGGTATTAACAAATATCGATAAATCTTTTGAAGGTTATCCCGTAGATGTGCATCATACCGATGGGGTTTTAAAAATTCCATTTAAACCGAAAAAGCTAATGACAATACACTCTATGGAAGGTGATTTACTTGTTTTTTCCGAAATGCTTACGGACGTTAAAGGATTGCAAAGCAAAAAAAGAAAAGAACATGTACAACCTGACTATGTTATTTTTAAAAATGATAATAATAAAGAAGATGCATTAGTTGTTATCGAGGTCAAACAATATAGAACACCAAGCAATTCAAATTTTGGCGATGCAATCAGAGATTATTCGATAGCATTTTCTAAGGCCTATGTCATTCTTGTTAACTATGGAAGAATGTCTAATTCTTTGGTGCTTTATGATGAGAATAGAAATAAAGCTTATGGCGAAGTATATCCTGAATCAGATGCACAGGGAAATTTTATAGAAAAACTTCAGCAACTATATCCTAAATCGGTTTTGCCAAATTTTATTCCATTAAAACTTTATAAAGAAATTAGGAATTATGAAGCAAAGAATATTATTGTTGATATCTCCCATTCAATGTCATCATACGATCCTGGAAGTAGAACATTAGAAGCTGTTTTACAAACTCTTCTAAGCTGTTCGCAAATTGATACTGTGAAAGCAGTAGATAGTATTGTTAGAAAAATATGGCATAACCCTTCAACAGAAGATATCTTTGAGCTTTTAGATCTTGAAAAAGGTAACAGTACCAGATTTACAGAACTTTTGCCAAAGGAATTTACAAAAGGGCTTGTAATAATAACAGATGAAGACGGAAGCCGGCAAATTGAATCCTATAGGGATAGTTACTATTTATTATTTGTTCTAAATGGGGAAAAATCTGTAAGTATTTCTTTCAAAAATCTGGAATTATTTAATCATAAGGTTATAATTATAAAGAAAATGAAGCCTATAAATTAGCATTAAAATTATATACTTTATTTTCGAAGTATTTTAAAAATTAAAAATGTTTGATGCAGATAAATCTTTTTTTTGCAGCAACTTTATTACAAAAAAATATCCTCAAACCATTACTTGAATGAGGATAAAAACGTTTTGTTCTTATTGTATATTTGGCATTTTTACTTTTAAGTGCCAAAATAGGTAGCTATTTGGCTAGACAAAAAGACAAGCGTTATAATTAAAGTCCATTGAGTTTCTTCCAAACTTTTTTGTAATCTTCACCTGATAGGGGAGAACCTTGAGGTTTTGCTCTATTCCAAATATCAATTGGTTGAATACTCAAGCAGTTCGTAACCGAATCCGATGACTGGGTAAAAATGCTTCCTTCTATACTAGCTTGATATAGTTCACCCATGTTTTTTGCTAAGCTTGTTGGAACGTTGTTTTTCCTCATTAAAACGCCTTCATCTGTATTTACACCATAATGTAAATACGCAGGCTGGTTAGCCATTTTCTTTTTATCAATTTCAGACATAGTTTCCCAATCAATACCGCTTGTCGGCATTTTTTGTAATGCAGCTAAGCCCCAAGTTGCTGAATTAGCGACAACTTTATATAGAGCTTTTGTTGCTTTTTGTATGGCAGTTATTGAATCTTCTCCAGGATAAAGACGTGCGGCAATGGATGACAGTTCTCTTCCGTTGACCCTAACCAGTTGTTAAAGGTTCTAAGAACGGCTCAGGTTTCATTTCATAGGTCAGCAACCTTTCGATTTCTGTTTTTATTTTCAACCATTCTGCGGGGGAAATGAATGACATAAACCAATTATAGCTGTTTATAACGTCCTGATCATCAAATTTTGGGATGCTATATGCATTTATAGGTATTCCAATTAATCATTTCGGATTAATGGCTTCAGTATCACAAGTGGTTTAAACATTACGCAGGTAGCTCTGTGGAGGCATTGATTGTTGTTGTTATTGCTGTGAAAAACTCTGGAATAAGTCGTTTTAGATTTTCAATTATATTTTTAGTAAACTCACTAACACTTATCTCGGGTGATGCTGATGTAAGTGGCAATTCAACGTTGCTTAATTTATACTCATAGCCATCGCTAAACAAATTTTTTGCATATCCATGGACAAATCTGTTTCTGAAACTGTTTATGGTTGGTAAATGACGGGTAAGAAAGATAGTATGTGTTCCCAGACATGTCCGGATAGGATCAGTATCGATACGGTACTTTAAACGGTGAAGATATCCCAGCAGTTCAATGAAATTTTCCATAGTAATACTTTGAGGCTTGTTTTTCTTTGTATGAATTGACACTTTCTTCACTAAGGTTTCTGATAGATATACAAGATTCTCTAAAATTGAGGATGTAAATAAAATCATATCTTGAAACTGGTAATCAATCAATTCCTGATAGAGCACACGGCTATCGACCTCAAAATATTGCTTGATTTCTCCATCGCTACTCTGAAATAAGCGTTGACTGCTGATTGGGAGGTTCGCTGTGGTCGATGTCAAAATATTATGATCAAGCTCATCAAAATAAAGATGGTATATCATCTCGCATTTTCTAAACTTGTTTGTAATTGCCTGAAGACGCTCATCAATCAATGATATTTCAAGTTTATAATTTTTATGTATTTCATAATTTATAGTATCGGTTAGATTGTCCGAGATGCGGCTACTTGCTGAAAAATATAAGTCAGCGCGTTCACGGGAAAACTCAGATAAAATAACTGTCTTGGATGAGGAATTCGGTGTTACCATGTTTCGTTGTCGTGATCACGTATTCGATCAATTTCATTGTTTAGATTTTTTAGAATTTCCTTGAGAAATTGCTTTGATTCAAAATAATCTGGTAGCTGGTTAATTTCTCGCATGAGTAAATCACGGAGCTCTATATCAACCTGAAATGGCTGACCCGGAATACCTGTTTTTACACCCATAGATGTTAAAGCGTCATAGAGAGCATATCTAGTATGGCTTAACAAGTCACTATCCTGATCTTTTAAATAAATTACTAAATCAAAGATTTTAATGACTAAGGCTACAAGTTTGGAATCCTTCGAATGGAAAATAGATAAGCTATCTGCGATTCGTGCTAATGAATTTAAATTATCACTAAATTTTTCAATTAACCGATCATAAATGGCGTAAATTTCATTTGTAATGACTTGTTGTGTCTGAATATATGATAGCATAGGATTGATTTCAAAAGTTTCAGCGAAATTTTGTAATACTCCTAAATCCCAAAAACTTCCGGCGTCCATTTTATTTACAGATGATTTAACCTGAGTATATAGTTGACCATTAAGAATATTTTGAGAAGTATTTAAGTCAATATCCTCAATACCTTCCATTGTTATTGATTTTTCGGAAGTTCCTTTAAGTTCGTTAAGTATTAAATATGATGCATATAATATTTGATAGTAGATACCTCTAAAATTTACTGACCCTCCAATTCTTTTTTTTAATAAATTTTCTAATTCTTCGGTAAATTTATTTAGAGTAGGTGCTTTGTTCGGAGTGTTCATAATGAGTATTAGTTAGGGTTAATTTGAGATAGTATCTACACAAAAATAAATAAATTTTATATGAAATTTTTATGGAAATCCGTAATTGAAATCAAATTGAGTTGATTCTATAAATATATTTATTGAGCCTGTATTTACAATTAAAATCAATACTATAATAAGGTATACAGCTTCTTATTTCATATTTTTTATATTATTAATTTGTAAATCAAATAAAAAACATTAATTATATGAAGTCAGCTTACTTATATGTCCGTGTAAGTACGGATGAACAGAAAAGAAAAGGTTATTCCCTGCCAGAGCAGGAGGATAGATTACTAAAGTATTGTAAATACAACAATATTGAAGTTAAAGGGATTTATCGGGAAGATTACTCTGCTAAAAATTTTAATCGACCAGAGTGGAAACAATTATTCTCCGAAGTTAAAAAGAAATCAGCAGGAGAGGATAAGAACATATTATTCATCAAATGGGACCGATTCAGTCGGAATGTAGAGTATGCTTATGAAATGATTGGAAAGCTTCGGAAGTACAAAACAACAGCAATGGCTATTGATCAACCAATAGATTTCTCCGTGCCGGAAAGCACAGTAATGCTGGCTGTATATTTAGCCGTTCCGGAAGCAGAAAATACACGGAGAGCTCAAAATACTTCTAATGGTATTCGGCGAGCGAAGCTGATGGGCAGATATCCGAATAAGGCACCAATAGGATATATCAATGTGACATTGATGGATGGTAAAAAAGCTATCGTACCTAAAGAACCCGAAGCCGAGATTGTAAAATGGATTTTCAATCAAATTGTCCAAAGTGACCAAAAAATATCCGAGATTAGAAAAATAGCTAATGATAAAGGATTGATATGTTCAAGATCACATTTTTTCAGGGTCATACGCAATCCAATTTATTGTGGACATATATCAATCAAACTTAATTCTAATGAAGAACAGATTATAAAAGGTTTACACGAACCACTGATATCGGAATCTCTATTTTATCAGGTTCAATCTTTAATTAGTACAAAAATAAAAACTACAGGTAGAAAAGAAGACTTAAGAGGAGTATTCTTTCTGAGAGGTTTCTTGATATGTCCTATTTGTAATCAAAAACTGACTGGATGTTTTGTGCAAGGCAGGTCAAAACAATATCCATATTATTTTTGTCATCATGGCTGCGGGATAAGGATCAATGCTATTTTTCTTAATGATTGCTATCAAAATAGGCTTCAGCAATTAATACTGTCAAATAATACAATTGAACTATTTAAGGATGTTTTAGAAGATCAGAATATAAAGACTCAGAAAGCAAGTTATTTATACTCTCAAAAATTAATAGAGAGAAAGATAAAAGAGGAGTGTTTGACTCTTTCTCGAGGTAGAAAATTATTTATTGCGGGAGTATTGAAGATTGACGATTATAATGAATTAAAAAAGGAAAATCAGGTCAACATTAGAAATCTTAAGAAGGAGGCGCGTGATACTATTCTTAAATTAAGTGCTATTGATAGAAAGAATAAAATAGAGGATAAAGCATTAGTTGAAGTTTTTCAGAAATTTTCCGAGTTTGATACCCAGGATAAAAAATATCTTGTGAATCTTATTCCTCCGATTGATATTGATTATAAAACAGGAAATCTTTCTTTAGATTTAAATCCAGCATTTTCAAAAATATTATCAGCAAAAACTCATCAAAAAAACAATAAGAAAAATGAATTTCATTGATAGGAATGTTTCAGTAGAGCAAGCAATTATTATTCTGGCCAAGAATGGAGTTCAGGTAAATGAGAAAGAAGCTAAAATTATATTAGAATTATTATATTTAGTATCAAAAAGTTATAATAAGCCAAAAGAGAAAAAATACTAGTACCTTAATGAGATTTCAAATCATACTTAAATACCTATGAAATCTCTGATGTAGCACTTTTAGGCTGTATATTTTAGATAGTCTAAAGATTTCAAGTGAAAAAATTCAAACCATACAATATCAGGCTGTAACAGTTTGATAAGTAATTTATTATGTCTATAAAAAATGAGACAACTAATAAATAGTTGTCTCATTAAGTGACCTCGACAGGATTCAAACCTGTAACCTTCTGAGCCGTAATCAGATGCGCTATTCAGTTGCGCCACGAGGCCTTGTTTAAAGGTTTGCAAATATAATACTTTTTTAGTTTCTTTGAAAGATGAAAGCAAATTTTTTACTGATAATCGCATTTTTATTTCTAACCAACTGTAAAAGAGAACAAAAAATATCGTCCTCCGATTGGGAAGTGATCTCTTCTAGACTGCAGTATAAAGATGATGATGGGAAATTAGATGTGAAATCGGGTAATTTTACTTATAGTTTTGAAAAAAATAAGATTCCTTTTCGCAAAATTATACTTTTGAATGCAAGTTTGATGGGCTTTGTTTCTGAGCTCGAAGCCGAAAATGTAGTGATCGGAATTGCAAGTCCCGAATATATTTACTCAGAAAAAATTCACGGTTTAATAAAATCGGGAAAAATTCAGAATGTCGGCAACGAACAGAAATATGATGTAGAAAAAATAATTTCTATGGAACCTGATGCAATTTTCACCAACTACATTGCGAGTTTTGACAATACCTACCAACTTTTGAAAAACAATAATATTCAGGTGATCTTTTTGGATGAATATATGGAGCAAAGTCCGATGGTGAAAACTTCATACATCAAACTTTTTGGGAAACTTTTAGGAAAAGAAAAAGAAGCGGAAGAAAGATTTAACCAAATTCAGAAAAATTATAATGATTTAAAAAAAATAGCCTTACAATCAGCATCAAAGCCTAATATTTTGGCGAATGAAATGTATGGCGATGTTTGGTATATGCCGGGTGGAAAAACATTTACAGCCAATTATATTGCGGATGCAAACGCTCATTATATTTTAAAAGATAATACTGAAGAAAAAGCTGTAACGATGAGCTTTGAAGAGGTTTTTGCAAAATCTAAAAATATTCAGTTCTGGGTAAACGCAGGAAATCATTTATCGAAAAAAGAGATGCTGAATATCAATCCGTTTTATGGAAAGCTAGACGTTTTCAACAAAGGAAAAATCTATGGTGTTTCAGGAAGAGAGAAGCAGAAAGCCAATGATTTTTTTGAAAGCGGAGTGGTACGTTCAGACGTTGTTTTAAAAGATTATATCAAAATATTTCATCCTGAGCTTTTGCCCGGTTATCAATTGAGTTATATGAACGAAGTACGGTAACTCGCAGTATTTTTATACTTTTGCGTTAAGTTTTTAGCATATGTGGAAAAAAATAAAACAATTTATTTTTATTGTTCTGATTTTGAATGTGGTTTTTATTGTTTGGGGAAGGTTTTTTAATCCACCCATTACGATTACACAGATTGGTGGTCTTTTTGAGTACGGAAAACTGCACCGTGATTACATTTCTTACGATGAAATGGGAGCAAATGTAAAAAAAGCCGTCATTGCCTCCGAAGATCAGAAGTTTTTTAATCACAACGGTTTTGATTATACAGCGATCGAAAAAGCCATGAAAAATAATGAAAAAGGGAAAAAACTGAGAGGCGGAAGTACTATTTCACAGCAAACGGCTAAAAATGTTTTCCTTTGGCAAGGCAGAAGTTGGGTGAGAAAAGGGCTTGAAGCGGTTTATACATTCATCATCGAAAAGGTTTGGTCTAAAGATATTATCCTGGAAAGATACCTGAATTCTATTGAAATGGGGCAAGGTGTTTTCGGGGTGGAAGCTGCTGCACAGTATTATTTTGGAAAACCTTCTAAAGATCTTAATGCTTCAGAAGCAGCATGGATTGCGGCTGTTTTGCCTAATCCTAAAAAATACGATCCCAAAAATCCGTCCGCTTACCTGAGAAAGAAGCACAACTGGATTATGAGACAGATGAGGAATGTGAGTTTGAAATAGTATCTTTGCACCAATGAGACTGTTGAGTTCGAGCACAAAAAATTTTGAATCTGTCCTTAAAAAGTATTTTTCTTTTAAGAATGAGACTTCTTCATTGGAGCCTTTAGCGGAGTTTTTAGAGGCAATAAAGAAGACAGATTTTAAGAATGTTCTTGATTTCTTAAAATCAAATTCGAGCTCTGCAAATCACTTCAGACATTATCTTTTCACTATTTTTGAAGAAAGGCCGTTCAATCTTTCTTTAACGGAGGCCAATATTCTTTCGGAAAACGCTTTCTTTCCCGAACTCAAAAAAAGGATATTAAATAAAATTTTACCGCCGGTAGAACATGAAAAAACAGTTTGGTATGTTATTGATAATGTAAGTTTCAGTACAAAAAAAGATATTGAATATCTGCACAATATTCCTGAAGACGAGGTTAATGAATTCCTGAATATTTTAGGAATTTCAGATTTCATCGAAAAAACAAACGTAAAAAGCGAACTTATATTTTCAATGAATATCCTTTCGTGGCGCGTGACAGGGATGGCTCTGGAAGTTGATGTGGTACGAATGGCTCCTGAATATAGAAACTTTGATAATCCTTTTTTGGCATTACAAAACGAATTAGAAGCTTTGGCTGAAGATTTTAAAATCAATCCCGAGATTCAACTTCATTCCAAAGACAGCCGTTATAAGCAGATCAAAATTTATGCTGAGCAATGTCAGAATTTTGTAAATATCGCTTTTAAAAATTCTTCAAAATACGGTATTTCAGGGAAGATTAACCAATCTCTGCTTAAGATTCGCCAGCAGACACAGAGAATCTCTGAAATTGTCAATTTATTGATTATTGATCAGCCTGAAGATGTTGTTATAAAATCTAAACAGTTGGTTTTTAATATTCTGAGCTATAAATCGCACAAGAATAATATTTCAGATCTTATCAATGACAGTACGCGTTTGATTTCGCATTTGATTACGAACCACACCGCAGAAACCGGAAGTCATTACATCACCTCAAGTCGCAAGCAGTACATGAAAATGTTTTATAAAGCAAGCGGCGGCGGAATTATTGTTGGTGCTTTATGCGTTCTGAAAATGCTGTATGGCTTTATGCCCGGCAGTGACTTTTTCCATGCATTTTTGTATTCATTAAATTATGCAATGGGATTTGTGATGATTTACCTTATGGGCTTTACTTTGGCAACAAAACAGCCTGCAATGACGGCTGCAACGATGACAAAAGTCTTGTCTGAGCAAGAAACTACAAAACAAAATTATAATGAATTTGCTGATTTGGTTTCTAAATTATTCCGAAGTCAATTCATTGCTTTTGTGGGAAATGTACTTCTTTCCTTCCCGATTGCATTGCTGATTATTTATGGTTTGGATGTTTTTTTCTCGCAGAATCTGGCGGTAGAAAAATCAGACAGGTTGCTGAAAGATCTTGATCCTTTTAAATCTAAAGCAATTTTACACGCCTGTATTGCAGGTTTTTATCTTTTTATTTCAGGGATTATTTCAGGGAATATTGGGAATAACTCTGTGTTTTATCAGATTCCGGATCGAATTGCCAAAAATCTTCCTATAAGAAGGATGTTTGGAGCTCGTTTTGCTAAAAGTCTCTCAAAATATTACGCTAAAAACTGGGCTGGTATTATTTCTAATTTCTGGTTTGGAGTTTTCCTTGGTGCAACAGCGCCGGTCGGTCTATTTTTCGGTCTCGATCTCGATATTCGTCACATTACTTTTGCTGCAGGTAACTTTGCAATTGGTTTGTACGGAAAAGATTTTACTGTAGATTCTTCAGTTTTCTGGACTTCCTTTATTACCGTTTTCATCATTGGATTCTTCAATTTTCTGGTAAGTTTCAGTTTGTCTATGTTTTTGGCATTCCGCTCAAGAAAAATGAATTTTGGCGAAGTAAGGGAAATTTATCGTGCAATTTTCAGATATTTCGTAAGAAATCCGTTGAAGTTTTTCATCCCTTTGCAATCGACTTTTGATTTGAAAGCAAATAGTCTGGTACAGAATTCGATTCCTACAAAATCTGAAGATCAATAAATTTTTCTTCTCCGAATTTATCCTGAAACTTTTTTAGATAAATGCTTTTTCTCATTTTAAAATCATTTTTCAGCAATGGTGAATTGATTCTGATCTGAATAATTTTGTCGTCTATATTGACACTAACAATTTCCTGAAAAAGACTTTCGTCAAGATAATCTTCCAAAAAATCTTTAATTTCAAAAGCAATCAGCTTATCTTCAAAACCATGAATTCTCGCAAAAGATTTTACCAGTTCAGAAGATTGGAATTCTCGTTTTTTATTTTTTTTCATTCAGTGTTCTATTAGATTGAGTTTGAATATTTCTGTCTTTAAAAAACTTTTCTAATGCAGGATAAATGAACTCGCAAATTTCATTTTCATTAAAAATATTTTCAGGAAATGAATGAGTTCCTTCACACTGAAAACAAATTTCTGTAAATGCAAAAACTTTATCATCTTTATCATAAAACAGTATTGCGTTTCTTGGAAAAAAACATTTATTACCTATTTGGGACTCAAAAGTATATTTACTACATGTATTATAATAGATATCTGTAAGTTCAGATATATCCTTAAGATTTAAAGTTTTGATATCAATAATACCTTCCTCAGAATTACTTTCAAGAATGTCTTTTAATATGATAGGTTTCTTTGCATTCTTATAATAGTTGATCATCTCAATAGAATCCAATTTACATTTGGAGGAGGTGGAGGAGGCGTATAAAATCCTTCATATTCCAAATTATAAGAAATAATTTTAATTTTAGAAGTATCATTAAATGGAAATTTTAAAATTCTTTTTCCTAGAGATTCCGAGCTAAAGTTTTTCACCAATTTCACTCGTGATGATTCGTAATCAATATTTTTTGATTTTTTATTTTGTCCAAACGAAAATGAAAAAAATAATAAAAATATTATTAATGAAAAAGATTTCTTCATATCTCAAAAATTATACTCTCTTCATTAATCTTCTTAACTACACTTTCAGTACGTTCTCTGTGAGTATCGGTAATGAAAATCTGCCCGAAATTTTCCTGATTGACCAGTTTGATTAACTGAGCAACTCGTGTATCATCAAGCTTATCAAAAATATCATCCAGTAAAAGAATGGGTGTTTTATTTGTTAGTTCTTTTATCAAGCTCATTTGAGCTAATTTTAATGAAATTAAAAACGATTTTTGCTGTCCCTGAGAACCTATTTTTTTTATGAGAACGGAATCCATTTCAAAAAGCAAATCATCTTTATGAATTCCTTTTGAAGTGTAGGTCAGCATTCTGTCCCGTTCTAAACTTTCAATCAAGAGTTCACGAAATTTTCTGTCAGGCTGAGCGGAGTCAAAGCCTTCCAATAGATGAGATTCATAAATAACAGAAACACTTTCTTTTCCACCAGAAATAATCTGATAAAAATTCTGAACGATTGGGTTTAATTTTGCGACAAACTCTCTTCTTTTCTCAAAGATTTTAGTTCCGGATTTTGTGATCGGATCATCGTATATTTCCAATGAATCTTTATCCCAGACTCTGTTTTTTGCAAAATATTTCAGTAAAGCATTTCGCTGTTGAATTGTTTTTTGATACTGAATCAAATCATAAAGATATCCGGAATCGGTCTGAGAAATCATCGAGTCTAAAAACTTTCTGCGGCTTTCCCCGGAATCTGAGATGAGGTTTGAGTCGTAAGGAGAAATCATCACACTTGGCAAATAACCAATGTGATCGGCCATTCTGTCGTAGCTTTTATCATTCTTTTTAATGACTTTTTTAGCTTCTCTCGGCTGAGATATTTTTAAAGTATCTTCACTGTCTTCATTCTGAATTTCAGCATCAAGGGTGAAAAAATCTTCATCTTTTTTGATGTTGTTGGTGTCGGTATTTCCTAAAAAGCTTTTTCCTACAGAAAGATAATGCAGCGCATCGAGAATATTGGTTTTTCCAACGCCGTTGTTTCCTACAAAACAGTTTATTTGCGGGGAAAATTCAAACTTTTTTTCAGAATGATTTTTAAAATTGTAAAGGGTAAGTTTATTGATGATCATTTATAAAGTAAAATATTCGGGATTTTGTCTGGCATCCCAAATTCTTAAAATTCTAATTGTTTCAGGTTTTATAGAGTAATGAATGTAGTAATTTTCAACTAAAACGACTCTTATATTTTCAATGTTTGTTTGAATTCCGGAATCTGGATTTTCTGAAATTTGTTTCAGCTTTTGTTCAATTAAAAGGTTTAATTTTTTACTGTATATATTTGATCTGTTTTTTGAAATCCAAAATTCAAGAATTTCTTTTTTATCAAAAAGAGCTTTAGAAGACCAAATTATTTCAACCATTCTTCAGTCATTTTTCTTACTTCTTCATCAGTGTAGAAATTACCACTTTCAATATCTTGTTCGGCTTCTTTAATTAATTTTAGCTGCTCATTTGTAAAGTGAATTTTTGATTGATAAATTGCTGTATCGTCACTCACAATGTTTTTTATATTGTTTTTTTCAAATTCTGAGATGTATTCTTCTATTTTTAAAAGAACTTTAATATCATCAATTCTGATTATTTTCTGAATCAGTCTTAATTTAATTTCATTCATATTTTCCATCACTCAAAATTTTAAGTAAAGATAAATAATTAAAAACAAAAAAGGAAGCCCCGAACAACTCTCAACCCAAAAAGAATAATACGAATCTTTATTGGAATTCTTCGAAAAATAAATAAGAATAAAGGTGAAAATTGAGGTTAAAAAAAAGCTGGCAGCAAATTGAATCTTTAAATAAAAAATAGATAAGACGCAGGCAAGAAAAACTAAAAGATAAGCAAGATATTTTGTGTTTTGAACGCCAATTAATTTTGGGAATGTTTCAATTGTATCACTTTTCATATCCCGAATATCGAATGGTAAAACAAGTGCCGTCACAAAAAAGAAACTGATAAAAAATATAGGCAAATTAAATTCAGGTAAAGTCAGCCATGAATTGACCAGTGCCCAAACTAAACCTACATAAAATACTTTTAACAAAGGAATTTTCCGAATATACGTTTCTAAAAAAAAGCTGTTGTATAATAATCCTAAAACGACAATGATAAACCATTTTACCAAACGTATTTCATTATGATTAAAAATAATTAAAGCAGCGGAAATAATTCCGGTGACGATATTTAATAATAAAATTTTGTAAAAATATTTTGTGTTTTGGTATTTCGTGTACAGATAGCCACTGAAATAAGTGATGAATATCAAAAGAGTAGAAGGGAAACGGAATGTGTTTTGCTCAAGCATGAAAAATACTGCGAAAACTGTTCCCATTAAGGATACGTAAAGTTGGCTGTCTATGACATAATTTTTCAGTACTTTTAAACAATTCATTTATCAAAAATAACACTTATGCAAAGATTTTCCAAGGTTTTGTTCCTGATCCTATTTTTATCGTGTTTTTCTAATGCTTTTAGTCAGAAGTATTATGATACGCAATGGAAAAAAGTACAAGAAAACTACGAAAAGGGAACTTACAAATCAAATCTTCCGGTTGTTTTAGAAATTCAAAAACAAGCTATGAAAGAAAATAATGCGCTACAGTTGATTCGGTCTCTAAAAGCAGAATTCAGCATTGTAAACCAGACTGTTGATGACGAGAAAAATGATTCGGCATCAAAGGTTTTTGCTAAACTACAAACTACAGAAAAGTATCTGAAAGGTGATGATCTTTTAGTGTATAAGGTTTTGTTGTCTGGTTTTATGTTCGATTATTATAATCAGCATTCGTGGGAAATCAACGGCAGAACCAATATGAATTCTCAAGATGTTTCTCAAATTGAAACATGGAGCAAGCTTGATTTTAAAAATTATTTAATTCAAAATTTTAAGGAGCTTGACCAACAAAATCAGGCGATGAACAAAATATCTTTGTTAAAATACAAAGATATTTTTTCGAATACAGAAGATATTTCTTATTTCTCTACTTTGCAGGATTGGTATTCTCTGAAAAAGGTGAATTTTTTATCGAATAACGAATTATTTACTAAGAACGAACTTGCTGAGAATAGAGTTTTAATCAATGCAATTTTTGATGAATTAGTTGCTAAAAGCACAGGCAACCAAAAACTCTACTTCATGCATCAGAAACTGTCTGAAAATTGTATTTTTAATTCTTGTAAAGATAAATTGGTACAGCTTCAGAATCTGATGAAATCTAATATTGAAGGTGATTACAAAGTACTTATTGGAGAAGAAATAATAAATGAATTAATTACAGGAAATAAAGAAAAAGCGGCACTTCAGCTTGTCAATTCTCTCAAAAATCAATATCCGAAATCGCCTTTCATTCAAAATATCAAGAATAAAGAAACTCAGATTGTTAATCCTTTATTAAGTTTCAAATATGAAGAGCAGACTCAGCCTAATCTTCCAATTCATTTGGTTGCTGAGTTTAAAAACGTGAAAGAATTTTCTGTGAATATCTATGAAGTGAAAGATAATCTTTTACCGTTGATGCAATATGCAAGAAATCCTTATAACGATGCGTACTCAAAAGTTAAAAAGACGTTGGTAAGAAAAGAAGTTTTTCAGTTGAATGATCCCCAGGATTATCAGGTTCATAAAACTTCGATTGAAATGAAGCCGCTTCCTTCCGGAATTTATGTTGCAGAATATGAAGTTTCCGGTTCGAAACCTGAACAGGATAGTAATCATAATTTTTATTTTATAGTTTCAAATCATAAAATTATTTATCATAATATCAACGAAAGCAATACCCTTTCTAATGAATTGAAATTAATCAGCTCAGAAAACGGCCAGCCAATTACTAATGAAAATCTTACATTTTATGAATTTGTAGAAAATAAAGCATTAAATAAAGTTGTCGGTAAAACCAATGATAAAGGTGTTTTTAAATTTCCAGCGACCAATAATAAAGATTATTACAGAGCTATTTTAATCCAACAGCCGAAAACCAACGATTTTCAGTTGATGCAAATGTATGGCAACAATAATCGGGAAATATATAATCCCAACAAACAAACTCGCACAAAAGCTCAGGTTTTTACAGACAGAGCAATTTACAGACCCGGACAGACCGTATATTTTAAAGTAATTAATACCAAAATAGATAAAGAAATAGAATCGGTTGTAGCAAATTTTAAGCAGAAAATAACGTTGAAAGATGCCAATAATCAGGAAGTTTCGGTACAGGATTTCACAACTAATGAATTCGGTTCTTATCACGGAAGTTTTAATTTGCCAAAAGGAAAACTGAACGGAAATTTTACAATCTCAACTGATGGAAATTCTAATGGTTACAAATATATTAAGGTCGAAGAATACAAACGTCCAAAATTTGAAGTGACTTTTGATTATGTAAAAGATGAATATAAATACGGTCAAACGATTGAACTGAAAGGTAAAGCAATGATGTTTTCCGGAGTGGCTTTGAGTAATACGAACGTTAACTACGAAATCAAAAAACAAAACATACGTTGGAGATATTTCCCTTGGTATCCGAATGATAACGATAACGAAAACTCGATTCTTGGCGTAGTGAAAACCAATGAAAAAGGAGAATTTACCATAAAATTAGATCTTAAAAAAGATGAAAAAATAGAAGGAATTCAGATAGATAATTATCAAATCAACGCTTCTGCTACTGATATCAACGGCGAAACGCAAACTGCGAATACCAATTTGAAAGTGGCTTCGGTTTCTCATTACATTAAAGCGGACGAGATTAAAAATACTTTTGCAGATGATAACATAAAAGTAAAAGTTGAAACCAAAAACTATAACGATCAAAACCTTAAAAAGTCTTATCAGGTAAAACTTTCAAAACTTGAAACTCCGAACCGGATTTTTAGAGATAACTTCAAAACAGAAGTTCAGAATTTGCCGAAATTTTCAATAGAAGAGTTTATAAGCAAATTTCCACATGATTTGTATGATAAAAATGATGAATTAAGAAACTGGAAAACATCTTCTGTCATTTTGAATGGAACACAAAAAAATGAAGAATCTCTAGATTTAGGAAAACTGGAAGCCGGAGATTATCAATTAGAATTATATAATATTGAAGGTAAAGACACGATAAAAACCTCACAGAATTTCAGTGTTTGGGATAAGAAATCTTTAAAGCCAGGTCAGAAAACTTTCTTAACGGTTTTAGAACCAAAAGATGAGGTTTCTCGAGGTGAAAAAGCGAAAATTTATGTGTATTCATCAATTCGGAATGCTTTGGTGAATGTTTTCCTGCAAAATGGTTTGGGAAAAACAGTTACCGAAGTTCATCAGTTTAAAAAAGGAGTGCTCGAATATGAAACTGAAATTCCAAATGATAAAAATGTAACGGGTTTAAATATTCAGTTTCAGTTGGCTTCATTTAATGATATTCAGACCGAAACGGTTGATTTAAAAATTAAAGATACAGAGCAGCCATTGAAAATAGAAACGGTAACATTTAGAGATAAAATAGAACCCAATTCTAAAGAAAAATGGACGGTAAAAGTTTCAGGTAACGACAAAGAAAAAATCAATGCTGAGGTTTTAGCCAATATGTACGATATGTCGTTGGATCAGTTTTCTGTGAATACTTTTAACTGGCAAAAACTGTACAGGCCTTATTCATTTACATCTTCTTACGCAATTCGTACCGGTCTTGAAGAAAAATATTTTCAAAGCAGAATGCAATATTTTAATGCAAAATATGTAGAAATTCCTCAGTTTAATTGGTTTGATAGTTATAGCTTTTTAAGCACTTTACAAGGTGAAGCTGCAGGTCTTTCAGTTCAGGAAGGGGTAAAAGCAGCAGCATATTCTCCGCCACCGCCACCACCAGGTGCGGTTGCAAAAAGAAGTGCTTTAATGGTGAAGGCAGAAGTTGCAGCTGATGAAATGGTGGAAATTATTCAGAATGTTGTTCCTGAACCTGCAAAAGCTCCGAGAATTGATGGAGATAATGTTTCAGATAAAAATGAAGAGACTTTAGGAAGTGTTCAAGTTCGTCAAAACTTAAACGAAACCGCATTCTTCTATCCAGATTTAAAAACTGATGCAGAAGGAAATGTTAACTTCGAATTCACGTCTCCCGAAGCTCTTACAAAATGGAAATTGATGTTTTTGGCTCACACAAAAGATGCAAGAGCAACAACATTGGAAAAAGAAGTGGTGACGCAGAAAGAATTTTCCGTTACTCCAAATTATCCACGATTTTTGAGAGAAGGCGATGAATTGAATCTTCAGTCAAAACTATCAAACTTAACAAACAAAAAATTGAATGGTTCTGCGCAACTGCAGATTTTGGATGCATTTACCAATGAATACATTTCAGAGAAGTTTGGGTTGAGTACTTTGACGGCAGTTTCCGGTTACAATAAGGAACAGGCTTTTTCATTAAACGAAAACGGAAACTCTGCACTAACCTGGAAAATAAAAGTACCGAATAACGTTTCATCAATCATTTTAAAAGTCGTTGCAAAAGCCGGAAAATATTCTGATGGTGAGCAAAAAGCAATTCCGGTTTTACCAAACAGAATGTTGGTGACCGACGCAGTTCCGATTTTTGTGAAAGAAGGCGAAACGAAAACTTTTGTTTTAGACAATCTTAAAAATACAAACTCGACAACGATTTCTAATGTTTCAAATACTTTGGAACTAACGACCAATCCAATTTGGGAAATCATGTTTGCACTTCCAAGTCTGAAAAATGACCAGAATAGTTCTACCGATGTCATCTTCAATAAATGGTTTGCAGATGTTTTGGCTTCTGAAATTTTTAAAGCAAATCCGAAACTGAAAACAGTTTTTGAAGAATATCAAAGTAAAGGGTTATTAACTTCAAATCTTGAAAAAAATCAGGAACTGAAACAATTGTTGCTTGAAGAAACTCCTTGGGTTTTAGAAAGTAAAAACGAACAAGAGCAGATGGCAAAATTAGCATTGTTGTTTGACACGAATAATATGCGAAATGCTATTAATCAGGATTGGGATGATTTCAAAAAGCTGCAAAATCCGGATGGTGGTTTTTCTTGGTATCAAGGCTATCCGAGTTCGTACGGAACGTCTCTTTATATTCTCAAAAATTTAGGGAAAATAAACGTTTGGCTAAAAGATAATGTGAGAGACTATCAATCTTCCGAACAGAAAGAATTGGTGGCAAAACTGATTGGTTATGTTGATAGTGAAATTAATAAATACACTGATGTTAAAAAAGAAAATGTAATCAATAACTGGACTTTAGATTATCTTGATACCCGCAATTATTGGGAAAAACAATATCCTTTAAAAGGAAAAGGAGCAACGCTGAAATCTTTAGTAAAACAGAAAGCTAAAACAACCAAAATTACCGATTTTACATTCTTCGGAGTGCATCGTACAGCTTTATTGATGAGCGATTATGGATTAAAAGATGTTTCGGATAAATTATTAAATTACTTAAAAGAAACTTCAGTAGATTCTAAAACTCAAGGTATTTATTGGAAACAAAATCTTGATGATTGGGGTTGGTTCAGTTCGAAAGTTGTGAATCACGCAGGAGCTTTGGAAGCATTTAATAAACTAAGACCAAACGATCAGAAATTCATCGAAGACATGAAAATCTGGTTGATCACTCAAAAAGAAGTCAATTCTTGGGGAAGCTCAAGAGGAACTTCAGAAGTGATTTTCACGATTTTAAATTCAGGGAAATCTTGGACTTCAGCAGAAAGCGATAAAGCAACCATTATTTGGGGCGGAAAAGAATTGAAACCGGAAACTCAAGCAACAGGTTATGTGAAATCTGCTGTAAAAACAGATGTTTTAGATAAAAGTTTAGCAACAGTTACCGTTACAAAACCAGGCGCAGGAATTGTTCAGGGAGGTTTATTTTGGCAATATTATGAAGATTTGGATAAAATAAAATCTTCCGAAAATTATATTTCTGTAGTAAAAGAACTGTATAAAAAAATAAAAACGGTAAACGGTGAAGAATTACAGAAAATTTCTCCCGATACTCCGCTTAAAGTCGGCGATAAAGTAACGGTAAGAATGATTTTGAACACAGATCGTACAATGGAATTTATTCACATTAAAGATATGCGTGCTGCAGGTTTTGAGCCATTGAATGTGCTTTCCGGTTATCAGTGGAATAATAGTCTGGGATATTACCAATCGACGAAAGATGCTTCTACGAACTTCTATATTCAATATATGCCAAAAGGAAAATACGTTTTTGAATATGATTATGTAGCGAATGCGTCAGGAAAATTCTCAAACGGAATTACCACTATTCAAAACTACTATGCGCCACAGATGAATTCGCATACAAAAGGCAGCAATGTAGTGATTGTGGAATAATTTTTGAGCGTAAGGAATTTGTAATTTTAAATCAAACAATTATGAAATTTTTAAAAGCAGTATCTGTAGTATTGATGATGGTTGTAGTAGGTAATGTGTCTGCTCAGAAGAAGAAAACAGAAAAATTTGAAAAACTGCAAATAGAGATGTTTCCAAAAGCTAAAGAAGGTCTTAAGCAAGTTTATATTCAATTGCCTGTTGCAAAAAATGAAAACGATTTGAAGGTTGAATTCTTTGTAGGAGTTGAAAAAATGTTGGATTGTAATAAGCATTTTCTAATGGGAAAAGTAAACACTCAAGATTTGCAAGGCTGGGGTTACAGTTATTATGAAATAGAATCTAGCGGAGAAACAGGCGGAACTTTAATGGCTTGTCCGGATCAGAAAAAAACAAAAAAGTTTGTTTCTTTACCACCTGAAATTGTAAGATACAACAGCAAATTACCATTGGTTTTTTATGTGCCTACAGACTTAGAAGTTCGATACAGAATTTTACGTCCCGATGCAGCAATGAAAAAAGCAACTCAAAAATAAATAGTTAAGCTCCGTGTAAATTTACATGGAGCTTTTTATTTCTCCAATTTTTCTTAAATGTTGTGTATTTAATCCTGTCTTTCAAAAGTAAGTGGAAACGCAGTTGTTTAGCTCAATTTTAATGCAATAATACATTATTCTTTGTGTTGCTTTTCATTTAAGCAAACTAAAAATAGAGAAGTTTTTCATCCAAATATTTTATTGATAATTCACCGTTCAAACTCAAAAAAAATCTTTAAACGAAACAAAAAAACTGATATATTTGTTTTCAAAGATTTAGACTAAAAATGGAAAACGTATTTGACGCAAAAGATGCTCAGAATTATATCAATAGAATCAATAATCTTGTAGAAGAAACGCACGGTTTGTGGGGGAGAATGACGGTAGATCAGATGTTGGCACACTGTTGCGTGTCTTACGAAATGGTTTACGAGCCCGAAAAACACAAAAAACCGGGAGCTATTGCCAAGTTTATTTTAAAAACTTTCGTAAAACCAAAAGTGGTAGGCGAAAAAGCATATCCGCATGATTCTCCTACTGCACCTCAGTTTTTAATCAAAGAAAGACGAAATTTTGAGGAGGAAAAAAAGAGACTGATCGGCTACATTCAAAAAACCCAGCAGTTGGGAGCTTCTGCTTTCGATGGTAAAGAATCTTTTTCTTTTGGAAAACTAAATTCTCAGGAATGGAATAATATGCTTGCTAAACATCTTAATCACCATCTGAGCCAGTTTGGTGTATAAAAATTGACAGGATGAAAATATTCTTATTCTTATTTTTTTCGTGTTTCAATTTTTATGCACAGTCGAACAATTTTCCTTTAAAAGAACAGGATTTTACCAAAATTATATTTAATGAAAAGCTGGGTTTTGATGGTGATATTGACGGTGAAAAAGTAGATGTCAGATTTGAAACTGTTACCAAAGATCCGAAAAACCCAGAAACTTATGCGGTGAAAGGAATCTTTACAACCAACGGGAAAACATTATCCTGCAAAGGAAAACTGACATTTAATTCTGTCTATAACATGAAAGGTCATCCGGAACAAATGATCGTTTTCGGTGATTTTTATTTAAGCGGAACCCAGCCTGATCGTAATGACGGAATTTTTAAAGGAAAATTCAGAATTGAGACAATGAAAGACCAAAGTCAGCGCGGAAATTATTCTATTACGACTTTTAAAGGAGTTTGGGAAAATTTCGAAACTGGAAAAGAATCTGATTTTTGGTTTGGAAATTTTACCCATACAGATCTATCCCAAGTTATTTTTAAATAATTAATCATGAAATTATCGTTACTATTTTTTGTTTTTCTATTCCAGTTTGCGTTCTCACAAATGCCAAATATTTCGAGTGTTTGGCTTAATAATTCAAAGCCTTATGTAGGAACGATCGGTAGTGATAAAGAAGTTATTAAACTTAAAATAAATATTTCTGAGCAGGATAAGAAAAACGATCAGGAATATTTCGTTTCAGGATATACAGTCGTGGAGAATAACTACTCAAAATTTGAAGGAAAACTTAAAATCACCAAATATAAAGATGCCAAGAAAAAAGGTGTTGTTTATGGCGATTACGAGTTGGTAGAAGAAAATAAAGGCAAACATTCAGGAGTTTTTACAGGTAAATTTATTTATACTTTTAAATGGAATAAAACATCCGAAAAAATTCAAAGCCAATACATCGAATTAGTTGGTGACTGGAAAAGCTACGACAAAACTTTGGATTTTAAAACACGTTTAAAAAATCAATAATTATGGTAAGAAAAATACTGGCTGTTTTTGCGGGAGTTATCGCTGCATCCATTTGTATCTGGGCGATTGAAACGATTAATCATTTGATGTTCCCTTATCCTGATGGGATCAAGCCAAATGATATGGAAGGATTCAAGGCGTATGTTCAGACTTTACCCTTTTTAGGGAAGTTTATGGTGATTATTGGCTATGCCGTGGGCGCTTTGGTAGCAGGATTTATTTCTACTAAAATTTCAAAAGACGGCAAACCTACCGCAGCAATAATTTGCGGAATTGTTTTTCTTGTTTTCACCATTTACAATATGACGGTTTTACCAACACCTATTTGGTTTTGGATTCTCGGAGTTTTAGTTTGGATACTGGTTTTAGCAGGATACAAATTGGCTTTAAATAAAAAATAAAAGATATGAAATCGCCTTGATTACTTCAGAAACAATCAGAAAAAGGCGATGCATATTGCAAATAAAAAACAATAAAAGAACATATGAAATTAGGTGTATTTTCGCTAAGTTTAAGTGTAAAAGACCTTTCGAAATCTAAAGAGTTTTACGAAAAACTAGGCTTCTCTGCGATGGGCGGAGGTATGGAAAATAATTATCTCATCATGAAAAACGGAAGTACGTTAATCGGTCTTTTTCAGGCAATGTTCGACGGGAATATGTTGACATTCAATCCGGGATGGGACGAGAATGCTCAGAATCTTGAAGAATTTGATGATGTAAGAGAAATCCAGAAAAAACTGAAAGAAAGTGGAGTAGAATTAAATAAAACCGCAGACGAAACCACATCCGGTCCGGAGCATATTTTCCTCAAAGATCCCGACGGAAACATGATTCTTATCGATCAGCATCGTTAACTCGAGTTTCGAGATTCAAGCTTTGCACCTCGAATCACGCACCTCGAAACCCGTATTCCAATCTCAAAATCAAATAAAAACTATATTATGGCAACAGTAAATGTTTATCTTACCTTCAACGGAAACTGCAGAGAAGCTTTCGATTTTTACAAGTCGGTTTTCGGCGGCGAATATCCTTACATGGGAACTTTTGGAGAAATGCCTCCACAGGAAGGAAAAGAAATGTCTTCTGAAGATAAAGACAAAATCATGCATGTTTCTCTTCCGATTTCAAAAGAAACAATGTTGATGGGAAGTGACAGTGGCGGAGAATGGTCTTCAAGTTTGAAAATTGGAAATAATTTTTCAGTTTCCATTAATGCAGATTCTAAAGAGGAAGCCGATAAACTTTTCAACGGACTATCTGAAGGTGGAAATGTTACAATGCCTCTTGAAGACACTTTCTGGGGAGCGTATTTCGGAATGTTTACCGATAAATTTGACATTAACTGGATGGTAAATTATGATGATCCTGCGAAAATGCAGCAACATCCATAAAATTTTAGATTCTAAATGTAAATATAAAAAAAACAATAACCGGCAATCATCTGTCGGTTATTGTTTTATGGTTTCTTTAATTATTAAGAAATTGGTTTTTCTTTGCTGAGTGACACGTCTTTGCGGACGAAAAATATTTTCAAACATTTTAAATAAAAACTTTGCGCCTTTGCGTTAAAAAATAAAACAGTATCCATTTTCAATTTAATTAAAATTACAATGATTTTAATTCACTAATAATTTAGTAAACTCAGATTTATTAAAAAATTCAATCGATGATTCTTTTGGTATTATAGATTTTTAATATTAATTTTGTTGAATACGATAGATGAATGAAATAATTCATGCTATTATGCAAATATTAATTTGACTAAGAAAATCGAAACCTTTGGTTTTAGCAACGAATTTTTAGGTCTTGAATTTTTGTTTCTTTTGTTTCACTTTGCCGAATTTTCGATGTCGAGGCAAAAGAAAAGTAATAATAAAATTATGAAGTTTTTTAAAAAGTTAGCTGTTTCTGTTTTGTGTTTTGGAAGCGTTCTGTCATTTGCTCAGGAAAGTGATTTGGGAGCTTGGTATATGTATTTTGGGAATAATAAAATCAGCAAAAAACTGAATTTCCATAATGAGATTCAATACCGTAATTTTGATGGAATTGGTGATTTAGAACAGTTATTAATCCGTACCGGAATTGGTTATGATTTGACAGAAAACAACAATAATGTTTTGTTGGGTTATGGTTTTATTTTGAGCCAGCCTTATGTAAATGGTGAAAAATCAGAAAATATTGAGCACCGTATTTTCCAGCAGTTTATTACAAAACAGAAGTTCGGAAGATTTAATCTACAGCATCGTTACCGTTTAGAAGAGCGTTTTTTACAGGATGATTTCAGGATGAGGTTCCGTTATTTATTGGGATTTAATATTCCGATTAATAACAAAGAAATGTTGCCTAAAACACTTTATCTTTCAGCTTATAATGAGATTTTTCTTAATTTAGACAGTCCTGTTTTCGATAGAAATCGAGTTTATGGAGCTTTAGGATTTATCATTAATAAAAATATGAGAATTGAAGCAGGATATATGAACCAGCTTCAGGAGAATAAAAACCGCGGACAAATTCAAATCGGTTTTTATAATAATATACCTTTTACGAAAAATTAATTTTTTTTAAACCGCAAAAGAAACAAAAGATTTTATAAGCCTTAAGTTGTTCAAAAGTTTTTCAAAATTGTAAATGAAGTAAAATATTACCTTTTGCAGCCTTTGAAATCCTCTTTCTTCAATTATTCCTTTTGTAGCTTTTGCGGTTAAAATTTATGTCTCAAAAAATTAAAATAAAAAAGACGTTGATTCGGTCTTTAAAAACAGAATCTTTAAAGAGTTTTCAAAACTCAAAAAAACTAAAATACTTTTTTATAACAACTAAATAATCACAGACCATGATTCACGATTATGTAATTATTTCCATCGCTGTACTTTTATCGGTGATGATTTTGGTGATGGTAGGGCAGAAACTCAAAGTAGCGTATCCGATTTTTCTTGTGATTGCAGGTTTACTCGTAAGCTTTATTCCGGGAATGCCGCAAATAGAAATTGAGCCCGATTTGGTATTTCTCATATTTCTTCCGCCCATTTTATTTGAGGCGGCCTGGTTTACTTCGTGGCAGGATTTTCATAAGTGGCGAAAACAGATATTTTCAATGGCATTCGGATTGGTTTTCTTAACATCGATTGTCGTGGCCTATCTTTCTTCATCCATTATTCCGGGATTAACTGTTGCAATGGGATTTCTTTTGGGTGGTGTAAATTCTCCTCCGGATGCGGTCGCAGCAACGTCTGTTTTAAAAAACATGAAAATTCCAAAAAAAATTACGACCATTTTAGAAGGCGAAAGTTTGATTAATGATGCATCGAGTTTAATTGTATTTAAATTTGCTTTGGCTGCGGTAATTTCAGGACAATTTATTTTCCGTGAAGCGGTAACCGATTTCTTTACAATGGCGATTGGGGGTGTCGCTGTAGGAATTGGAGCAGGTTTTGTTTTTGGAAAATTTTTAAGATTAATTCCTTCCAATTCAAATATTGATACCGTAATTACTCTGATTGTTCCGTATGTAATGTATGTTGCGGCAGAACATTTTCATTTTTCAGGAGTTTTGGCGGTTGTTGCAGGAGGATTATTGATGTCTTATAATTCGCATTGTTATTTAAGCCATACGTCGAGAATTCAGACCGGAAATGTCTGGAGTGTCATTATTTTCTTAATGAATACCATCATTTTCATTTTAATCGGACTTGAATTACCAATTGTAGTTGCTGCAATGAAAGATTACACAATTTCAGAAGGTATTTTTTACAGTATTGTGATTGGGGGCGCCATTATTTTCACACGTTTAGCTTACAGTTATGCGATTGTTTATGTTCCAAGACTTTTGTCTAAAAAAGTACGGCAGGAAAACCCGAAACCAGATTGGAAAGAACCATTTATCATCAGTTTTGCAGCAATGAGAGGCGTAGTTTCTTTGGCAGCTGCACTTTCAATTCCTGTTTATATAAGTCCGGGAGAAGCATTTCCACACAGAAATATTATTCTGTTTGTGACTTTTGTTATTATTCTGATTACTTTGGTTGGGCAAGGATTATTGCTTTCGCCAATTTTAAAATTCTTAAAAATTGAAGATGCAGGAAGTGAACTTCCGGAAGAAAAACAGGAAGCTATTTTAATGAAAAAATTAAAAGAAACTGCACTCGAAAAACTGACTTCAGATTTTGCAGAATTGTCTGAAAACAACAGTCTCGTAAGGCATCAGATTTATAAACTGGAAAATGAAATGAAATTAATTGCCGATAAAGCACAATGTATGGGCTCGGCGGTAGATTATGCATCAGCAATGAATGAAAATAAAGATGTTTTGAGACAAGTCATTCAGGCGCAGAGAAACGAACTTCATCGCATAAAACGTGAAAAAGCTTTTGACGATCATGTTTTGCGAACGATAGAAATGCAGCTCGATTTTGATGAAGCCAAGATTACAGGTTTTGCCCATTAAATTTAAATACATCTGTTCTTCAATTGAGCAAGCTGCATTATAAATTAGCAGAGAGGAATAAAATTTGCTATTTTTGGTGAAATTTTAGAAATAAAAAATGAAAAATAAGATAATTGTAGGTTTTGCAGCTTTACTTATGGTAATGTCTTGTAATAACGACGAAAAAATATTGACTTCTTTAGCTGATTATAACGCATCAATGGAAACTACAGGTTACCATTTTGGTGATAAACTGGATATTCCTAAAGACGTTTTAGATAATGCAGAAAGCATTACCATCAGTTTTGGAGAAAAAGAATCTACAAGCCTTATTGTAGACCCTAAATATTTTACATTAGGTGATAATGCCGTAACTTTTAATATTAAAACTAAAGGTGGCGAGACTTTATATCAGGATGCAACCATTAATGTATACAGCAAAAGTCCAGAGCAAAATTTAAACTATGAAATTGTTGCTGAATATCCGCACGATCCGGAAAACTTTACACAAGGTTTCCAGATTGATGGCAATACAGTGTATGAAAGTGAAGGACAATACGGTTCGTCAAGATTGATCACTTATAAACTTGGAGAAAACACTCCTATTAAAGAAACAAAACAACCTGATGATGTTTTTTCGGAAGGAAGTACAATTGCTGGCGATAAAGTGTATCAGCTGACTTGGGAAAACAAAAAAGGATTTATTTACGATAAAAATACTTTGAGCTTGGTTTCAGAATTTGCTTATCCCGATATGATGGTTAAAGGTTGGGGTTTAACGTATGACGGTAAAAACCTTATTGCTTCAGATGGTACAAAAAATCTTTACTTTTTAGATGCAAAAGATCCTTCGAAAATGGTGAAATACATTTCTGTGGCAGGGAATACTTCAGTGTATGACCAATTGAATGAGCTCGAATATTACAAAGGATTTATCTATGCAAACGTTTGGCACAAACCGATAATTTTAAAAATTAATCCTGCAAACGGAGAAGTTGTGGGGAAATTTGATTTTACAAAAATTGCTGATCCTTTTACCAAGGCAGACAGTGAAAATGTATTAAACGGAATAGCTTTCAAAGGAGATAATATGATTATTACCGGAAAAAAATGGTCTAAAATCTACGAAGTTGCCATCAAATAGTTAAAATTGAAAGCAAGTTCAGATTGAATAAAATAAAGTGTGTAAATTGGTAGCGTTCCTTTTGGAGCGCTATCTTGGTAAAAAAGATTTTTTTTGAAATTAATATCTCTTTTTCTGGTATTTGTTTTCTGTTCGGTTTCTGCGCAGAAAGTACTTCCTTTTGATACGTTAAAACTTAAGGAAACAAGAGATATGTTTGCAGACGATTACGGAAGCGTATATCTTTACAGAAACAAAGACTTCAGTTTCACCAAATACGATTCTTTGGGAAGACAGTTAGGGAAAATGATGTTTACGGTTCCCTATAAAGTTCAGGGAGTACAAAATCCTTTAACTGTGGCTCTTTTCTCTGAAAATGCGCAGGAAATAAAATTTGTCGATCAAAATCTTAATGATATTCAGAGGTTTGATTTTAAGCAGAAATTCAGTTTTATAAAACACGCTTACGCAGAAGATCTACAACAGATTTGGCTGCTTGATGAAAGTGCAAAACGTCTTCTGCAGTACAATTTCAGGAACGAAACAACCATCAATTCTTATCCTTTTGATGCCAGTTTTGATGAGGTTATTGATCTTTTGGTTTTCGAAACTAAGGTATATATTTTATCTAAAAATAAATTCAGTGTTTACAATTTAAAGTTCGAAAAAATTTTTGAAGCTCCGATGGAAAATGCCAAACGTTTCCGCAGAGAAAATGAAGTAATTTTAATTATCGCTAAAAATACCATATTCAAATACATTCCTGAAAAAGGATTAGTCAAAATTTTTGAAGATCCTGAGGCTCAGATTGTGGATAAAAATTCGTTATCATATTTTGAAATAAAAGGCAACAAACTCTATCTTTACAGCCTTGAAGATATCGCTGATCTTAAAAAACTTAAAGAAGCCGAAAACCAGAAAAAAGAACTTGAAAAATCCATTGAAAAACTTGAAAAAGAAAGATCTGAAAAATCGGATATTCTTAAAATAATGGATGAAATTCAGGACTTGGGATTTTAGATTTTAACATTTCAAAATAAAGAGATAAATATGCATATTGCAGTTACAGGGAACATTGGTGCAGGAAAAACTACTTTAACGACGATGCTTGCCAAACATTACGGTTGGGATGCCCAGTTTGAAGATGTAGATCATAATCCTTATCTGGAAGATTTTTACGCAGATATGAGTAAGTGGAGTTTTGCATTGCAGATTTATTTTCTGGGAAGCAGATTCCGTCAGGTAAAGGAAATCAGAGAAAGTGGGAAAAATATAATTCAGGATCGTACAATCTATGAAGATGCGCACATTTTTGCAGAAAACCTGAATGATATGAAGCTTTTGTCTGACAGGGATTTCAAAAACTATGCATCGCTTTTTGATCTGATGAAAACTTTTGTTTCGGCACCCGATTTGCTTATTTATCTTAAATCTGACGTACCCAATCTGGTCAAAAAAATCTATAAGAGAGGGCGGGAATATGAAGCTTCAATCAGTATAGAATATCTTTCTAAGCTGAATCAGAAGTATGAAAAATGGATTTCAGATTATACTGAAGGAAAATTATTGATCATAGAAGTAGATGATCTTGATTTTGTAGAAAGACCGGAAGATTTCGGATTTGTTTTAGAAAAAATAGATGCTGAACTGAACGGTTTGTTTTAAATAACCAGCTTAAATTTTATTATGATGATTAAGGTCTTACACAACGGTAACTGTTCAAAATCAAATGCTGTTTTAGAGTATTTGGATGAAAATGGTGTTCAGTTTGAAATCATCAATATCGTGGAAGATCCTTTAAGCGTTTTGGAACTTAAAACGGTTCTGAAGAAAATGAATCAAAGTGTCTTTCATATTATAAGAAAAGAAGAGAAACTCTATCTGGAAAAATTTGCGGGAAAAGATCATTCAGAAGAAGAATGGCTTCAGATTTTGTCTGAAAACCCATCTTTGATACAGAGGCCAATCATTATAAAAGGCTCGGTTGCTATGCTCGGAAGGCCTCTTGAAAACGTAAAGTTTTTTATTGAAAAATAGATTAAAATCTATGTCCCGTCCTGAAAATCCGATACAGATTATAGGTCAAAAATAATTAATTAAACCAAAGCAAAAACGTTTTTGCTTTGGTTTTTTGTTTTGTAGGTTTTCATTTTCAATACGGATTGTTCGTGCATTTGGTTTGGAGTTAAATAATGATTGGAAAAATGATGTCTTATTTCATTATATATTTCAATAGATTCATTCACGATTTTTCTTCTTAATGGAGTTTCAATATCATATTTGTCAATATCAAATTCTTGTTTCAAAATCCCATTTATCCTTTCTGCAACAGCATTTTCATACGGATCTGAGTTCTGTGTCATACTGCAATTGATTTGGTGCTTTTTCAATAATCTTTGGTATTCATTCGAGCAGTATTGTAAGCCTCTGTCTGAATGATGAATCAACGATTCCAAATTCACTTTTTTATTTTTCAAAGCTTTCTTCAATGCCATCAAACTGCTTTCCGTATTCAAATTGTCTGCAACGTGATGTCCTATGATTTTCTTGGAATAAGCATCTGTTATTAGACTTAGATAACTCGGATTCGTTCTGTTGCCAATATAAGTAATGTCTGCAACCCAAACTTGATTAGGTTTGGTAATCTGATAATCCAATATCATATTCTTGTGCTTTCTAAAGCGATGATGCGAGTTGGTCGTGACGTGATAACTCCTCTTGGGAACAATCAGTAAATGATTAGCTCGCAAAATATCAAAGAACTTATCTCTGCCGATACTCAATGATTTTAGAGGTTCTTTTAACATAAAATACAATTTCTTACCGCCAATCTTTGGCTGCATCATACGTTTTTCTTCAACCAGGTCTAACACTTGCTGGGCTTTACTGATACGCACAGTGCTGCGCTGTAAACTTCGATAATAGACTTGTCTATCCAATCCGGACAATCCACAGGTAAAAATTATAGTTTCTTTTTCTGTTCTGCGGAAGCTATTGATTGTGCGGATGCGGAGTTTTTTCGGATATCAATTTGATATTCACTTTCCGCCAAATCGATCATCATATCGAAGAAAACTGCTTTTTTATCGGCAATGTAGGCTTGTCTTTCAAGTAATGCTTTTTGTTTTGCGAGCAATTTTACTTCAGCCTCCAATTCCATAATTCTTTGTTCAGGAGTTTTTTGCATAGAATTCGGTGTTTGATTGTCCCAATCAAAGTTACCATATTTTCTAAGCCAACTTACAATTGTCGATCGGGATTGTATCCCATATTTCTTGCGACATTCTGTAATCCCTAAATTACCGGATTCAATTTCTTTTACAATCTGAAGTTTTAAACTCAAACTGTAATCTTTCTGCGTGCGCTTGAAATAAAGCGTCTCTAATTGTTCTTTCATAACGATTCTTTTTTTTTGTATCGCTATTGCAGGACTAGACACTACATAAAAAAGAAAAGGTTAGTTGTGAAAACTAACCTTTTTTTATTGCTCTTATTTTTAATTAAAGTAAAATAACGCCTTCAATTTTTGCCACTTCCTGATAAATTTTGATTACCTGATCTGCATCCAAAACAAAAGCATTCACATTACATGCGGTATATTTCCCGTTTTTACTTTCTCGGTTTCCCAGTGTAAACTTGATACCGTCAAAAACTTTGTAAATTTCTGTAAGCCTGGCCTGGTCTGTAGGAATAATAAATTTAAACAAATAATCTTCCGGGAAATCATGTTGATTCTCCAGTTTTTCCTTTAATGATTTATAAAATTCTTCAGGATTTGTGTTTTCATTTCCTTGTAATATTTCCATTTTCTTCCTTAATTATGTATAAATTTAACGAAAATCAGCCTATTTTCCAAACGGCGCAAGTAAAGACGCAGAATTTTGCTTTTCGTGGTCCTCAATTATATTAAAAAGGCCGTTTACAATTTGCTCTGAAGCCAACATGCTCAATCCGCCTGCATTCACATTGGTTTTATTGCCGCCCAAAAGACTTCCTAGAAGATTGGTTCCTGATAATGCCGTATTAATTGTTTTTACAATGCCATATTTATTAAGCTCCTCTTCAACTCTTGGTGCAATTGCGGCAACAAGTTGCGTTTGGGTTTTTTCTTTCAGAATTAAAGTGGCTGTTCCTTTTTCACCTTGAATAATTCTGGTGACGTCTTGCGCATTCAGACTGTTTACTGCTGTTTCTAAAATTGGTTTTGAAATATTTACAGTATAAACTGCAGCTTCAGCAATGTATTGTCTCTCTTTAGCAACAATGGAAGGTGCTATTTTTTCTAAAGTAGTGTTGATGTCTCTCAGCTCTTTTGGTAAAGCTTTATCTACTAAATTATTTTGTAAGAAAGCTTCTTTGTTACCGTAGATATTGGCTCCTTTGTTGATTCCGCCTAATAGAACTCTTTTAATGACTGCCAGTCCAAGATCTGTCGTAGCAAGCGTAGAGCAAGAATGTAAGCTTGTGGTAATCACTGCACCCGTTCCGAAGATCAGTGCAGCCGCTATAATATATTTTTTCATTTCCAATTTTTTTATCATTGTCAAATAACGCACCAAAGGTAATTACAATTGTGTGTTTAACAAAAAATTATTTGTTTGTAATAAAACCGATTTTAAATTGAGGATTAAAGTGATTACATAGAATTTAGACTTTAAAAGCTGTTTTTGGGTGTTTTTTGAGCAAAAATAAGCTTTGCTTCAATATGAAATATTCATTTTTTTTAAAACTTTCAATTGCGAAATTTATTAAAATTTGGTTTTACTTAACATATTTGATAAATTAATCATCAATTAATAAATTATTTAACTAAAATTAACATCAGTTGATATTTTTTATATTTTTGAACAAAGTCTTCTTTTGAGAAAATAGAATTTACCAAAGGCTTATTTTTCAAAATTGATTATACAAGATAAAATTAAACTATATGAAACAAACTAATTTAAAGTACTCTTGTCTTATTGCCGTTCTCTATTTTGGGATGAATGTCAATGGGCAGGTTGCTCCTAAAGACACTGTTGCGAAAGAGCAGAAAATAGAGGAGGTTGTGCTCATAGGATATGGTACACAGAAAAAAGAAAACATTACAGGAAGTATTGGTTTGGTTACAGCAAAAGATCTTGCTGATAAGCCGAATGCCAATCCACTAAACTCTGTGCAAGGAAAACTAGCTGGGGTAAATATTGTGACATCTGGTACACCAGGTGGATCTCCTAGGGTGGATATTAGAGGGGTTGGATCTTTGTCTGGTAACACTGTTTTCATTGTTGATGGAATGTTAACGGAAGACATTTCTTTCCTTAATCCTCAGGATATTGAATCGATGAGTGTTTTGAAAGATCCTTCAAGTTTGGCAATTTTTGGTGCTAAAGCTGCAAATGGTGCTGTAATTATTAAAACTAAAACAGGGAAAGGGAAACCGGTTTTCAATGTTAATTCTTATTTGGGAATTAAAACGGTTACGAATGTTCCTAAAATGGTAAGTGGAGATCAGTATATAGAGCTATACAATGAAAAAGTGCGTAATGATGTGCTGAATCCTCAACCTTCTGATTTTATAACGAAAGCACAATATCCTGGTAATGCAAATTGGTACAAAGAGATTTTACGTACAAGCATTATCAATTCTAATGATTTTTCAGCTTCAGGAAGTCTAGGTAAACTTAATTATTATGGTAGTGTAGGTTATCTTCAGGATGAAGGGAATTTAGCAGCCGGTCAAGGAATTAACTCTGGAAGTGGTTTTAATAGGTTTAATACCAAGTTAAATCTTAGTTATAAGATTACAGATAATATCACAATTGGAAATAATTTTTCATTCTCCAAAACCCGTACTGATGTAGCACAAAATCCTTTATTGGATGCGCGTAATGCACCACCTGTTTATGATGTAATGAATCCTGCGACTGGAGACTATCAGTATATTACATTAATAAATGTTCCTAATCCAAGGGCAAAGCTTGATCTTTATCGTTCTCAAGTAAGACAGGAAAGATTGCTTAATAATGTTTGGGCAGAAATTAAATTTTTGAAAGACTTTACTTTTAGAAGTAGTTATACCACCGATAATTATAGCCCGAGCCAGTATGAATATACACCAACATTACTTTATGTCCCTGTTAGTAGCCAAAAACAATCAACACTAATAACTAGAGATAACAGATATAGAAACTATGTTTGGGATAACACTATTAATTGGAAAAAAGATTTTGGGAATCATAATTTGGAATTACTAGCTGGTTTTTCCAGAATTAGAGATTCCAGATCAGAAGATGTATGGACCGCTAAAAATGTAAATTATAACGGTACCAATGGTTCTCTAAATATTAATAATGGTACTGATATTTTTAATTATCATGATACCGCTGCTGCAGTTACTGATGGTAGACCAGCAGCTACACAAGATCAACAAAGAATTGAATCTTTCTTTGGAAGAATCAATTATGACTATGCCGGTAAGTATCTTTTAAATGCCTCTGTACGTAGAGATGCTAGTTCGCAAATATCAACAGACAGATATAAAACTTTTCCTGCAATAAGTGTTGGTTGGGTAGTTTCAAAAGAAGGTTTTATGAGTGAGCAGAATGTTTTTGATTTGTTGAAATTGAGAGCAAGCTGGGGTAAATTAGGTAACCCGAGAGTTAAAAGAGATTTTTCTCCGATTGTAACTAATATTGGTGGAGGTGTTTATTATGGTAACACTGGATATCCAGCAGGAACGGTTGACAGAGTGATTGATCCGTCAATTGGTTGGGAAACAACAACGGGTTCAGATTTTGGTGTTGAGATGGCATTTTTAAATAATAAATTAAAACTTGAGGGAACTTATTATAATAAAGAATCAAAAGATATAGTTTATGCAATTAATCAAGCCACGATTTCAGGAGCTAGTAATCCGTATGATTTTACCACTAATGCTTACTCTTTTAGAAATAAAGGTTTTGAGGTATCTGTAAATTATAATGCAAATCTTAGTGAGGGAGTTAAACTTGGAGTTTATGGTAACTTCACAACTCTTAAAAATGAGATCACAAACGTTTATCAAGATTCATTCTTAGAAACAGGAGCTAGTTTATTTGGTAATTCAATTGTAAGATTACAAGCTGGGCAAGCTGTTGGTTCTTACTATGGATACGAAGTTGCAGGAGTGTTCCAAACTGATGCTGAAGCAGCTGCTTCCGGGCAGAACGGAGCAAAGGCAGGATGGTTCAAGTTTTCGGATCTTGATGGTAATGGAGTTATTGACACCAGAGATAAAACTTTCTTAGGTAGTCCCATTCCTAAAGGAACTTATGGATTTGGAATAAACTTGACGGTTCACTCAGTTGATTTTGGAATTGATTTCCAAGGTGTATTTGGTAATAAAATTTATAATTATAACCGTGAACAACGTTATGGTAATGAAAGTTGGGATCTTGATATGTATAATAACAGATGGACGGGTGCGGGTACTTCCAACACCAATTCTATGATTACCTCCAACCAATCTGTTATTTTACCAAATAGCTTTTATGTAGAAGATGGTAGCTATTTTAGAATAAGAAATATTCAGGTAGGATATAATTTGCCTTCATCATTAGCTCAATCTTTATCAGTTAAAAAACTGAGAATTTATCTAAGTGCACAAAACCCATTAACAATTTTCAAGTATAACGGATTCTCTCCTGAAATTATGAATTCTGATAGAGTACAAATGGGTATTGATAATAATATTTATCCAATTTCTGCTATTTATACAATGGGTATGAACTTAACATTTTAATTAAAAAGTCATGAAAAAAATATTTTTAACAATCTCAATACTTTCATTATTTGTTAGCTGTAATGATGATTTTGTTGATATCAAGCCGGAAGGAGTAGTAGTAGCAGAGGACTTCTATAAAACAGAAGCTGATGCTATGAAAGCGACGAATGCTGTATACAGCTTCCTAAGAAGTTGGGAAAACTCTGGTTTTCCTGCACAATTTGTGTTTGGAGTAACTGGAGATGATGTTGAAAAAGGATCAAATCCTGGTGATGCATCTTTTATCAATGCGTATGATAATTTTTCTTTTACAACGAGTGATGACGGAGTTAATGGATACTGGACTGGCCAATGGCAAGCCGTTCAAAGAGCCAACCAGGTTATTACCAATGTTCCGAACATTGATATGGATACAGCTCTTAAAACAAGATTGGTTGCAGAAGCCAAAATGTTGAGAGCTTATTTCTATTTTAATTTGGTAAGAATATATGGCGGGGTTCCTATTTTTGATGGGATACAAGCTGATTATATTAATCAACCAAGAAATACCGCTGCAGAAGTATATGCATTTATTGTAAAAGACTTAACTGAAGCATCTGCAATTTTACCGCAAACATATCCTGCAGGTCAGGAAGGAAGAGTCACAAAAGGAGGTGCTCTGGGATTACTTTCAAAAGTTTATCTTTATATGAAAGACTACCAAAAAGCTTATGACGTTTCCAATCAAGTAAAAGGAATGGGATATTCTTTAGATCCTAGTTTTAATCACTTATTTAGACCAGCAGGTGAATTTGGAACAGAGTCAGTTTTCGAAGTTAATTGTGGTTGTTCTCCAGAATTTGGTGGGAGCCAGTATGCAGAAGTTCAAGGGGTAAGAAATCAGTACGGATGGGGGTTCTTTACACCAACTCAAGCATTAGAGAATGCATTTGAACCTGGTGATATCAGAAAACAATTTACAATTCTTAGAGAAGGTCAAACTACACCGGAAGGTGATCTTATCAAAAAAGGAGATCCACAAGCAGGTAATACTTGGAATTATAAAACTTACGTTCCTTCATCACTTAACAATAATGCGTGCGGATATGGATCAATCCAAAACATAAGAATCTTGAGATTTGCAGACATTCTTTTAATCAATGCCGAGGCGGCAAATGAATTAGGAAATACTGCGGTTGCGATTACAAATGTCAACTTAGTAAGAAACAGAGCTCAGCTTGCGAATACAACTGCAACTAATCAGTCTACTCTTAGAACTGCAATCTGGCAAGAGAGAAGGGTTGAATTGGCAATGGAAAATGATAGATTTCCAGATCTAGTAAGAACAGGTCAAGCTGGTACTTTCCTCGGTCCATTAGGATTTCAGACAGGTAAAAATGAGTTATTTCCAATACCTTTAAGAGCAATTACAGATAGTAAAGGTATTTTAACGCAAAACCCTGGTTACTAAAAGTAAATAAACTTTAGAGGAGAATGAAAGTTCTCCTCTTCTTTTAGTATGTAAGTTTAAAAATTGATATAATGAAAAGGATAATACTCTCAATTGCAGCCGCGTCATTACTTGCCGTTTCTTGCAAAAATTCTCAAATTGCAAAACAGGAATCTACCCAAAAATCAGTTGTAAAATCTAATATTACAGATGAGCAATTGATGGATAAAGTCCAGAAAGATGCTTTAAAATATTTTTGGGATTATGCAGAACCCAATTCTATGTTGGGCAGAGAGCGTTACCATGAAGACAATATTTATCCGGATAACGACAAACATGTCATCACTACCGGAGGTTCAGGATTCGGTTTAGCAACTATTTTAGTGGGTGTTGAGCGAGGTTTTGTTCCAAGAAAAGAAGCGGTGAAAAGATTGACGACAATTATGGATTTCCTTGCAAAAGCAGATCGCCATAAAGGAGCTTGGTCACACTGGATTAACGGAGAAACCGGGAAAACCGTTCCTTTCGGAAAAAAAGATAATGGTGGAGATTTGGTGGAAACTGCATTTCTTACCACAGGAATTATTCAGGTTAGAGAATATTTTAAAAACGGAAACGCTGAAGAAAAAGCTCTTGCCAAAAAATGTGATGAACTTTGGAAAGGAATTCAGTGGAACTGGTACACCAAAGGCGGCGAAAAAGTACTATATTGGCATTGGTCACCAGAATATCAGTGGGAAATGAATTTTCCTTTGGAAGGATATAACGAATGTCTGATTACTTACATTTTGGCAGCATCATCTCCAACCTATTCTATCGATGCTGAAACGTATTACAAAGGCTGGACAAGAAACGGAACCTATCTTTCAGACAAAGAAAAATACGGACTTCCGATGTATGTAAAACACAACGGAGCTGAAGAATATGGCGGACCGTTATTTTGGGCTCAATATTCCTATATCGGCTTAGATCCTACCAATTTATCGGATAAATTAATTAAAAATTACTTCGATTTAAATAAAAATCAGGTCTTAATTGACTACAAATACTGTGTCGAAAACCCAAAACAATGGAAAGGTTACGGACCAAATTATTGGGGATTAACGGCTGGTTACTCAAGAAATAAAGACGGAAGTGTTGGCTATGATGCTCACTTCCCGCAAAATGATCACGGAGTCATCACTCCGACGGCTGCTTTGAGCAGTTTTCCTTATACTCCCAAAGAATCAATGGATTTTTTGAGATTTATTTATACTCAGAAACCAGAATTCATCGGTTCTGCAGGTCCTTACGATGCAACGTCGATCAATTATGATAATTGGACGACGCCACGATATTTAGCGATTGATCAGGGAACTATCGCCCCGATGATTGAGAATTACAGAACAGGATTTTTATGGAAATTATTCATGAATGCTCCTGAAATCCAGAAAGGATTAGAAAAATTAAGCTTTACATCAGAAAAATATAATATTAAATAGTTTTTAGGAGCTATTTCCCGCTATCCGCTTTATCTTTTGTGTTACGACCTCCGCTTCGCTCCGGTCGCAAAACAAAAGGATGCCGCTCCTATCGGAGCTAAAAGATGCAGTAAGAATAGAATGTTTATCAATAAAAACGGGCTTTAGCCCTTTTAACCAAAACCAAAAATCAAACGGCTTTAGCCAAAACCTAAAGAAATATGAATTTAAGACTAAAATACTTACCACTTCTGCTTTTGCCATTTTCTTTAAGCTTACACGCTCAGGAAATTAAAGCAGAGCTAAATAAAAAAGTTGAAAGAGCAGAAAAAATATCATATATTTTAGATTATCCTCAAAAAGTAAAAGGTAATGTACCTTTGATTGTATTTCTTCACGGTTCCGGAGAAAGAGGTAATAATCTCGAATTGGTAAAAGCGCACAGTCCTTTTACATACAAAAATCTGATCAAAGAACCCGTGGCAATTTTAGCGCCTCAATGTCCTGAAAATACTTGGTGGGATACGGTAAGTGTTTATAATTTAATTAAAGAAATTCAGAAAAAATATAAAATTGATGCTTCCAGAATTTACCTCACCGGGCTTTCGATGGGAGGATGGGGAACATTAAAACTCGCAATGGAACATCCCGAAATGTTTGCTTCAGTGGTTTCTGTCTGTGCACCGACAGATCGTGTGATGTATGCCAATATTCATCAATACAAAGATTTAAACATGAAAATATTTCATGGCGGAATGGACGATGTTGTATTACCGGAAAATGCATTTAATTTTTACCAAGTACTTCATCCGGTGAATCCATCTGCCGAATTAACGATTTTTCCGAATGATAATCATAATTCTTGGGACTCTACTTATTCAAATCCAGCGTTGTACGAATGGATGTTGTATAAGAAAAAAGATAAATAAAGTAATTAATTGATAAAAATCTTTGAAAAATTAACTATTTAGTTTTTCTTTGCTTTAAATAGAATCATTGATAGAACAAAAAGGAATATAATTTAAGAAGTAAGATATATGAAAAAGTTTATTGTAATTGCGACTTTAGCATTAGCTCCTGTGTTTTCAGCGCAGGAAATGGTAACAAAGCCGGTTCAGTCTTATCAGACCGCTCAATATCAGTCAAAGAAAAAGGCTTTTGTTGACGCTTTGCTGGCTAAGATGACTTTAGATGAGAAAATTGGCCAGTTAAATTTACCGACTTCCGGAGATTTTACTACAGGTCAGGCTCAAAGTTCAGACATCGGAAAAAAAGTAGAACAAGGCTTAGTTGGTGGATTATTCAACATCAAAGGAGCAGATAAAATTAAAGCAGTTCAGAAAGTTGCCGTTGAAAAAAGCCGTCTTAAAATTCCAATGATTTTTGGGATGGATGTTATTCACGGGTATGAAACGACTTTCCCTATTCCATTAGGCTTAGCAGCATCATGGGATATGAATCTGGTGCAGCAGTCAGCAAGAGTTGCCGCAAAAGAAGCTGCAGCAGACGGAATCAACTGGACATTCTCGCCAATGGTAGACATTTCCCGTGAACCAAGATGGGGAAGAGTTTCTGAAGGTTCTGGTGAAGATCCGTATTTAGGAAGCGAAATTTCTAAAAATATGGTCTACGGTTACCAAGGAAAAGATTTAGCAAATGGAACCAATATTTTGGCTTGTGTAAAGCATTTTGCATTGTATGGAGCAGGTGAAGCGGGTAGAGATTACAATACGGTGGATATGAGCCACGTAAGAATGTTCAATGAATATTTTCCACCTTATAAAGCAGCTGTTGATGCAGGAGTAGCTTCTGTAATGGCTTCTTTTAATGAAGTAGACGGAATTCCTGCAACAGGAAGCAGATGGTTACAGACCGAGGTCTTAAGAAACCAGTGGAAATTCAAAGGTTTTGTAGTGACCGATTATACCGGGATCAACGAAATGGTAGAACACGGAATGGGCGATCTTCAGCAGGTTTCTGCGTTAGCTTTAAAAGCCGGTGTTGATATGGATATGGTGGGTGAAGGATTTTTAACCACTTTAAAAAAATCTTTAGCTGAAGGAAAAGTAACGCAGGCCGAAATTGATATGGCAGCAAGAAGAATTCTTGAAGCTAAATACGATTTAGGTTTATTCGATAACCCTTACAAACACGGCGACGCAAAGTTAGCGGCTAAAGAGGTTTACAATTTAGAAAACCGTAATATCGCAAGAAGTGCAGCAGCGCAGTCGATGGTTTTGATGAAAAATGAAAACCAGGTTTTACCTTTGAAAAAATCAGGAACTGTTGCAGTAATCGGTCCATTGGTGAACAACTCTCTGAACATGGCGGGAACTTGGAGTGTAGCTACAAAACATGCAATCTCTGTTAACTTAATGCAGGGTCTTCAGGCTAATTATGGGAAAGAGGTGAAGTTCCTTTCTGCAAAAGGAGCCAACATTGATTACGATGCTAAATTAGAAGATATCTATGCGGCTCACGGTAAGAAAACCGATAGAGATAATCGTTCAAAAGAAGCGTTATTAAAAGAAGCGGTTGACATTGCCAACAAAGCTGATGTTATTGTTTTGGCAATCGGAGAATCTGCAGAAATGAGCGGAGAATCTTCGTCAAGAACTGAAATTACAATTCCTCAATCTCAGGTTGATTTGTTAAATGAATTGAAAAAAACAGGAAAACCGATCGCAATGGTACTTTTCACAGGTCGTCCTTTGGCGTTAACCAATGTAAAAGATGCTCCTGATGCTATTTTGAATGCCTGGTTTGCAGGTTCAGAAGCTGGAAACGCAATTGCTGATGTACTTTTCGGTAAAGTAAATCCTTCAGGAAAACTTCCGATGACGTTCCCGAGAAGTCTCGGTCAGGTTCCGATTTATTATAATGCTAAGAATACAGGCCGTCCTTTAGCTCAGGATAAAGTAGATAAGTGTGTATACGAAAGATTCCGTTCCAATTATATGGATGAGTGTAATACGCCGTTGTATCCGTTTGGATATGGTTTAAGTTATTCTAAATTCAATTATTCTGATGTAACGGTTTCGAATGCAAATCCGAAAGGAAATCAAACAATTCAGGCTTCAGTTACTGTGACGAATTCAGGAAATTATGATGGCGCTGAGGTGGTTCAGCTATACATCAGAGATATGGTAGGAAGCATTACAAGACCGGTAAAAGAATTGAAAGGATTCCAAAAGGTAATGTTGAAAAAAGGAGAATCTAAAAAGATTACTTTCAACATCAGCCCGGAAAATCTGAAATTCTACAACGGAGATTTAAAATACGATTGGGAAGCCGGAGAATTTGATGTCATGATTGGTACAAATTCTGAAGAGGTGAAACATTCAAAAATCAACTGGACAAAATAAAATTTATACAAAGCCATTCGAGAGAGTGGCTTTTTTGTTTTGGTATAGTTTTTCCATTATAGTTACAGTTTTAAACATACAAATTATGAAAAAAGTAATATTATCAGGTGCAATTTTCTTTTGCGCTTTTAGTTTTGCTCAGACAGGTAGCGACAGAGATTCTAATGGCTGTATTGGTTCTGCAGGATACACTTATTCTAAAATTAAAGAAAATTGTGTAAGAGTTTTTAAGCAGGAAATTAAAATGACCCAAATAGATCAGAAAAATAGTTCGTCTTCGATGGCGGCAATTATCTTTAGTGATAATAAGAGAAAAGCTGAAGTATTATTACCCGGTAAAAATATTATTCTCAAAAAGAAATGTAAAAAAGATATCTGGAAAAAAGGAAAATATATCTTGACACCTACTGAAACAGGATATAAGTTGGAAAAAGATAATATAGCAATTTATCAATAAAATAAAATAGGGAAGTCATTTTGACTTCCTTTTTAATATGTAACCTAAATTTTTCGTTATCAATAATAAAAGTAAAGCACAATATTTTTAGATAAAATAGCAATACCATTTTATTGTTAAATAATTTTTTTAAAAAGAGAAATTCATACTTAATTTCACAAATTAGCGCTAAATGATGTAACGTTTCATATACTTGAAGCGTCTTATAAATATATCGTTTAACCAAATCCATGAAATATGAATTTAAACTCCAAAATTTTAGGTATTACGCAAGTGGTAATAACAAGTCTCATGATGAATGCACAAACTACTGATAAAAAATTGCCGGGCGACCCGACATTGGTTTCATCAAAAGCTACGATAGAAAAGCTTATTTCTTACGACAAAGGAAATTTTAAGTATAAGGTAGAAGATTATTTTGCCAGGCCGAAAGCTTCACAATTTAAACTTTCTCCCGACGGGCAGTACCTGTCGTATAAAGAAAAGGATAAAGACAGTAAAAATCATGTCTATGTAAAAGATCTGAAATCTGGTGCAATTACAAAGGCATTGGTTGAAAAAGATGATTTAATAAGAAGCTACGGATGGCTTGATAAAAAACGTCTGTTTTACACTCAGGATAAAGGCGGAAACGAAAATATCCACTTATACGCCGCTGATATTGACGGTAAAAACTTAAAAGATCTTACACCATTTGAAGGAATTACGCTAAATTCTGTGAGATTGATTAAAGATACTGAGTTTGTTATTGTGAGCATGAACAAGAACAATAAACAGATTTTTGAACCTTATAAAATCAATTTTAATACCGGCGAAATTACGCAGTTGTATGAAAATAAAGATGTAAAAAGCCCGATTGATGATTATCTTTTCGACAGACAAGGAAATTTACGAGGCTACACAATTCTTGAAAATGGTTTGACGACCAAACTGTATTACAAAGATTTGCAGACAGGGAAATTTAATCTTGTTAAGTCGACCGATTGGAAAGATACTTTTAGCGTGATTGGCTTTAATGATAATTCTAAAAATAAAGATGAGGTTTATCTCGTAACCAATCTTGGCAGTGATAAATCTAGAATTGTATTGTATGATTTAAAGAAAAACGCAATTATTAAGGAGGTTTATTCCAATCCTACATTTGATGTTTCTTCAATCGCACAGGCTGGGAAAAGCAGAAATTATGAGCTTGATTACATCAGCTATAACGGAATTAAAAATGAAACCATTCCTGTAAGTAAATTTTACAAAGAAATTCATGATAAACTGACTTCTGAATTTGGCGATAAACAATTTGGAATTGCTTCTTCAGATGATAAAAACGAAAAATTATTAGTTGTTGTTGACAGTGATAAACTGTATGGAAAGTATTATGAATACGATACAAAAACCAAAACAACAAAACTCCTTTTTGATCTGATGCCTCAGCTAAAAGAGGAAGATATGGCAGAAATGCGTCCTATCGAATTCAAAAGTAGAGACGGACTTACGATTCACGGGTATATTACATTGCCAAAAGCAGCAATAAATGGTGAAAAAGTTCCTTTGATTGTAAATCCTCACGGCGGACCGCAAGGAATAAGAGACGATTGGGGCTTCAATCCTGAAACACAGTTGTTTGCAAGCAGAGGATACGCTACTTTGCAGGTTAATTTCAGAATTTCTGGTGGTTACGGAAAAGAGTTTCAAACATCCGGATACAAACAAATCGGCCGTAAAGCGATGGATGATGTAGAAGACGGTGTAAAATATGCAATTTCACAAGGCTGGGTCGATAAAGACAAAGTAGCCATCTATGGCGGAAGTCATGGAGGTTATGCTACATTGATGGGATTAATTAAAACTCCCGATTTGTACTCTTGTGGAGTTGATTATGTAGGAGTTTCCAATATCTTTACGTTCTTCGATTCTTTCCCTGAATACTGGAAACCGTATAAAGAAATGGTAAAGCAAATCTGGTATGATTTGGATAATCCTGAAGAAGCCAAAATAGCAAAAGAAGTTTCGCCGGTTTTTCAGATTGATAAAATTAAAAAACCATTATTTGTGGTTCAGGGGGCGAATGACCCAAGAGTAAACATCAATGAATCTGACCAAATCGTAAAAGCTTTAAGAAGCAAAGGATTTGAAGTTCCTTACATGGTAAAATATGATGAAGGACATGGTTTTGGAAAAGAACCTAACAGAATTGAGTTTTATAAATCGATGTTAGGTTTCTTTGCTGAGAATTTTAACAAATAAAAGAAGACAATTTTTATAATTAATTGAACGGGAAGTATTTTGCTTTCCGTTTTTTTATTTAAATACAAATAAGCACTAATTTTTTTCACGAATATCACCGATGAATAAAACCAACCTTATATTTTTATCTTCTGATTTGAAATTCGTGAAGAAATATTTGGGTTATTAGTGTTTGTAAAAACACGATTAACAAACGAAAAATTGAAAATCCGAAAAAATATTTTAAATTTATTAAAGTAAAACAAACAGCACAGTCGTCCTAGCAATATGGAGATTGTCGAAAAATTACCAATGCCACAGAAGGAAAAGGAAAACATTATTTCTCAGACCGTAACAAGTTACGGTGGAAAATTGATGTCTTTTATTCGTCCGAAAGTGAAAAATACCGAAGATGCAGAAGATATTCTGCAGGAAGTTTGGTATCAGTTCAGCAGTTTGACCAATCTTTCTGAAATTGTAAATGTTGGCGGATGGCTGTACCGCGTTACTGCCAATAAAATTACCGATAAATACCGTAAAAAGAAGACCGAAAATCTAGAAGATTTTGTCTACGAAGATGAAGACGGGACATTCTCTATAAAAGATATTTTGCTTTTGGATGACAGTGCAGGACCAGAAGTAAAAATGTTTCAGGATGAAATCTGGAAAAAACTGTTTGAAGCGTTGGAAGAACTTCCGGAAAAACAGAAGCTCGTCTACATGGAAAATGAACTGAACGATAAAACTTTACAGCAAATCGCCGATGAGCAAGGTGAAAATATAAAGACCATTATCAGCCGAAAAAATTATGCGGTAAAGCATTTGAGAAACAGATTGAAACAATTGTACGAAGATTTAAATAATTAGAAATAAATAAAATGAACAATAAATATAAAAAAAGCTGGATTCTTTTAATTTTATGTCCGCCATTGATTTTCCTTGCCGTTGCGCTCATCGTAATGTGGCTTTGGAACTGCATTCTTCCCGAAATTATCGGTGTAAAAACCATTAATTATTGGCAGGCAATGGGAATTTTAATTTTAAGTAAAATTCTTTTTGGAGGCTTTCATGGGAAATTCGGAAGAGGAATGCGAGATATGAAGGAAAAACACATGAGACATAAAATGGAAGGAATGTCTGATGAGGAAAAAGAAAAATTCAAAAAAGTCTGGAGACAGAAATGTTCAAGCGGATTCTTCAACAGAAATAACGAATAGTTTAAGAAATTTTCTTTTCCACGATCCTAAAGGAAGTGAAATTTCTTCATCAAATTACACCCTTTAGGGTTTGGGGAAATTAATTTTGATGAATTTTTAAAGAAGTAGTAAAGTAAAAACTAAAACGAATTCGTCTCTATAAAAAACAAGAAGTAGTAAAATTTAAAATTTAAGAAAATGAAAAATTCAGTATTAAAAGGAGTGTTAGGAGCACTTGCCGTTGCCGGAGTTGCAATAGTTGCTAAAAAAGTAATCGAAAGAAAAAGATTTGTAAGAGGTATTTTTGATGAATACGGAATCAAAGAAAAATCTCCATTCGGATTGGCAGATAAAATCAGAGAAATGGATGATGAGCAATATCAGGAACTAAAAGGAAAGTTCAAAAAAGAATTTGCTAGATGTTGCGGAAAAGATAATACTTGCAAAGCGTAAGCTTTATAAAACTAAATTGAAATTGTTAATTCAGGCGCGGGAAGCTTTGCTTCCCGCGCCTGAATTTTTTTGTAGCGCCTGAGTTTTTGCCACGAATGCACGAATTATTTTTTATATTAAATCAACACAACTTAAAGGAGAATAAAATTTAAAAAATTAAGATTCTTCTTTGCTGAGTGAAATGTCTCTGCGAACGAAAAATATTTTCAATAATTTTAAAAAAAACTTAGCGACCTTTGCGTTGAAAAAACACTTCATCACGCTTGCAGTGACAAAATTCGTGTATTCGTGGCTTTTTTATTTTTGTCCACAGTGACAAAATCCTTATTTTTGTATTCACTTATATGAAAGATTACTACTATTTTCTCGGTATTCCTCATAATGCTTCGGATGAAGACATCAAAAAATCCTACAGAAAACTTTCATTAAAATACCATCCCGACAAAAATCAAGATGATGATTTTTTTGCAGACCGCTTCAAAGAAATTCAGGAGGCGTACGAAACACTGAGCGATAAAGGGCGAAGAATTACGTATGATCAGAATCTAGAAAGTCATCAGAAAAGTTTCAGATATACGGTACCGCCTTCTATTAAAACTTTTACAGCAAACAAAATTCATGCGAAAAAAGGGGAGGAGATTATCATAACCTGGCAGACCCAGAATGCTGATGTGGTAAAAGTTTTACCGTTTGGTTTGGAAAAAGCTTATGGAGAAAGAGTTTTTAAAATCACAGAATTTAAAAACGGAAAATTTCAGTTGTTACTTCATGCAACGAATTCACTTTTACATAAAACCGTAGTTCAGGGAATTACAATAACCGAAGTTTTTGAAAACGATAGTGAGAAATTCAGAGACAGAGCAGAAGAACTTTTTAAGTCACAGCCTCGAACTGCAACAAATCCTAAAGGTCAGCCAAAAATTTTCAGAATAATTCTGGCGATTGTGCTTCTAGCTTTAGCATTGTACTTTTTAATCAGTAGTCTAACTAACTAACTAACTAACTAACTAACTAACTAACTACGCCAATTTCTTATTTCCCGGGCATTTTTTGCACCTTTTTCCTTTCTTAAATTTTTTGCAACAAGATTTTTTGTCACCACAGAACATTTCTTCATTCTTGAAAGAAAATGCCGGCGATAATGGCGGTACTTTAAAAGGAGTGATGATATTCATACTGCAAATATATTAATTTAGAATAAATATAGATAATAAAATTTAAACTTTCTTGAAATGCTGATTAGTAAATGGTTTTAAAGGTTTTTTGCGCTGTTTTTACTTGAATCATAAGAAAGTTAGTAGTATAAAAAAGCTAAGTGCCTGCAAATTTCCTAAAAATTACTCCCTTTAGGGTCGGAAATAATTTTGAAGAAATTTGCAATTCATTTTTCCGGCCTTTTGGGTTTGGGAAAAGAAAAATGTATTCAAAAATTTTTCTGTGAATCTTTTAAGAAAGTTATCAGTACTCATCTTTTAAAATTAACATACTAACAAAATAAATATAAGAAAGTTTGAAGGTATATCACGTCCATAGAAGATTTAAATAAATTCCATTTTGTCGTCTGTAATCACATATTATGAAGTTTCAAAACCCGTATTTTAAAGCCAATTGCAAAAAGCCAATTTCCGATTGTCACTTAGGTTGCGAAATCATTTTAAAAATCGTAATTTTACGAATCTTTTTTTACAAACAAAATCTAATATAAAAAATGAATACAGAACAGTTTGTGAGCCGTCACATCTCCCTAAACGAAGCCGACAAACAGGCGATGTTGGAAAAAGTTGGCGTTTCAAGTATCGAAGAATTAATTTCTCAAACCATTCCATCATCGATTCGTTTAGAAAATGATCTGAACATTTCAGAGCCACTTTCGGAGTATCAAATGTTGAATCATTCGAAAGAATTGGCATCGAAAAACACAGATTATACAAGCTATATCGGTTTTGGATATCACAATACCTTGTTGCCATCGGCAATTCAGAGAAATATCTTTGAAAACCCTAGCTGGTACACAGCGTACACGCCTTATCAGGCAGAGATCGCTCAGGGAAGATTAGAAGCTTTGCTTAATTATCAAACTGTTGTGTGCGATTTGACAGGTTTTGCTTTGGCAAACGCATCTTTATTGGACGAATCTACGGCAGCTGCAGAAGCAATGCACATGTTCTTCAACAACAGAACAAAAGATCAGAAGAAAGCAGGGGCGAATAAGTTCTTTATTTCTGATTTGGTTTTACCTCAAACCGTTTCTGTTCTTAAAACAAAAGCTGAAGGTTTAGCAATCGAAATTGTAGTAGGTGATCACAAAACTCACCCGTTCGACGAATCTTATTACGGAGTTTTATTGCAATATCCTGGTAAAAACGGAATTGTTTTAGATTATACGGAAGACATCGTTGAGTACAAAAAATTAGACTTGCAGGTTGTTGTAGCTTGTGATCCTATGGCTTTGGTTAAATTGAAATCTCCGGCTTCAATGGGCGCTGACTGTGCTGTTGGTACTTCTCAGAGATTTGGTATTCCATTAGGTTACGGTGGTCCTCACGCTGCATTTTTCTCTTGTAGAGAAGATTACAAAAGAGATATTCCGGGAAGAATCATCGGGGTTTCTCAGGATATGTACGGAAAACGTGCATTGAGAATGGCTCTACAAACAAGAGAGCAACATATAAAAAGAGAAAGAGCAACTTCAAATATCTGTACAGCACAGGTTCTTTTAGCTGTAATGGCAGGTATGTATGCAGTTTATCACGGTCCAAAAGGATTAAACTATATCGCTGACCAGATTCACTTTAAAGCAAATGCTTTGAAAGGAGGATTAAAAGCTTTAGGTTATCAGACGGTTGAAGAGCCCATCTTTGACACTGTAAAAATCGTGATGAGTGAAGATGAGAAAACAAGATTATGCAGAATGATGCTTGATCACAAATTGAATCTTAACTACTTTACAGAAGGAGTTGTGAGCATTGCAATCAATGAAAGCACGACGCTTGAAAAACTAAATGTTTTGATGGCTTCTTTCGCTCAATTTAAAGACAAGCAAACATTTAAATTAGAAATAAAAGAAGGATACAGCATTCCTGAAGAAAATCTTAGAAAAGATGAGATTTTGACGGAAGAAGTATTCAACAAATATCATACAGAGACAGAATTGATGCGTTACATCAAACGTCTTGAAAGAAAAGATTTATCATTAACACATTCAATGATCTCTCTTGGTTCTTGTACCATGAAGCTGAATGCCGCGACTCAGATGTTGCCACTTTCTTGGGCAGAGTGGGGAAGTATTCACCCATTTGTACCGGTAAATCAGGCAGGAGGTTATCAGGAAATGATCAAAGAATTAGAGAAAGATCTTTCTGAAATCACAGGTTTTGCAGGAACTTCTCTTCAGCCAAATTCAGGCGCACAAGGAGAATATGCAGGATTGATGGTAATCAGAGAATATCATATCTCAAGAGGCGAAGGTCACAGAAATGTGGTGTTGATTCCTCAGTCTGCACATGGAACAAACCCCGCTTCTGCAGCAATGGCAGGAATGAAAATTGTTGTTGTTAAAAACCTTGAAAGCGGAGAAATTGATTTCGAAGACTTCAAAGCGAAAACAGAGCAGCATTCTGAAAATCTTTCTTGTGTAATGATCACGTATCCGTCAACGTACGGATTCTTTGATGCCAATATTAAAGAAATTACTCAATTGGTTCACGATCACGGCGGACAGGTTTATATGGATGGTGCCAATATGAATGCTCAGGTAGGATATACAAGTCCTGGAAACATCGGAGCAGACGTTTGTCACCTTAATCTTCACAAAACTTTCGCTATTCCTCACGGAGGTGGAGGCCCTGGAGTTGGTCCGATCTGTGTTGCTAAGCATTTGGTTCCTTTCTTACCTACCAATGCTAACATTAAAGTTGGTTCTAAAGAAGCAATTGAAGGTATTTCTGCAGCACCTTACGGTTCTGGATTGATCTTAAATATTTCTTACGCTTACATCAAAATGTTGGGAACTTCAGGTTTGAAAAAAGCTACTGAGCACGCAATTTTAAATGCAAACTATTTAAAAGAAATATTAGCAGAGCATTTCCCTATTTTATATTCAAATACAGAAGGTAGAGTAGCGCACGAGTGTATCGTAGATTTCCGTCAGTTCAAATCTTTAGGAATTGAAGTGGCTGATGTTGCAAAAAGATTGATGGATTATGGTTTCCACGCACCAACGGTTTCTTTCCCGGTTGCAGGTACATTGATGATCGAGCCTACAGAATCTGAAAGCAAGTCTGAAATTGACCGTTTTGCAGAAGCTCTTATTGCGATCAAACATGAGATCGATGAGATTGCTAACGGTGAAGCTGATCAGGCAAACAATGTATTGAAAAATGCTCCTCACACTGAGCAATTGGTTATTTCTGATTCTTGGGATAAACCATACAGCAGAGAGAAAGCCGCTTATCCGCTAGAGTGGGTAAGAGATCACAAATTCTTTGCTTCAGTTTCCAGAGTTGATGAAGCTTACGGAGACAGAAACTTAGTTTGTACTTGTGAGCCGATCGAAGCTTATATGTAATTAAAAGTTTTTTTATATAATTAATCCCTTTCAGTTTTTGAAAGGGATTTTTTTACATTTAAGTTACCTTTTTTTGGAGGTAAAGACAATTAACATTATAATTCCTCCAAAAATAAAAGTAATAATTGATACTGTTTTAATTGAAATTTCACTTGTTGTAGTGTATTCTTTTCCACACGAAACGAGGAAAAATGCTATCATTAAAAAATAGCTAAGTAGTAATTTTTTATTCATATGTGTTGTGTTTTATGTTTAAAAAGATAAGAATAATTTATATAGTTCGCTAATTTTCAGCTATTATTTATTATTCTTCACATAGTTATTTGGGTGCATATTACTTTCCTTCCCCCTAAAGAATTATTTCTTTCTGAGTCAAATTTTCCGACTGTGTCTTTGTTGTATTAAAAAGTGATCACTCTTCAATTTCAATATGGTAAATCAAATTATTTTAATGAATTTTGAGCTACTTTACTGATTTATAGTAACCAGCAGGATTGTGCAGGATGCTCATATTTACGTTTGTGTTTAGCTTGGTTAACACAAAATTAATATTTATGAAAAATAAATCTTTACTGATTAAGCAGGCTTTAAAATCATTGTTGTTAGGTGGATTGACCTTATCCGCTGCTGGCTTTGATGCCCAGACATTGGCATTTCCGGAAGCTACCGGTTTTGGTCGATTTACTACAGGCGCAAGAGGTGCAGCCAATCCTCAAATCTATTTGGTGACTAATTTGAATGACAGTGGTGCTGGTTCTTTTCGTGATGCGGTAAGTCAACCGGGTCGTTTTGTTATTTTTAAAGTAGGAGGTATTGTTAATTTACAATCTGTGGTTGCTGTCGCAGCCAATACCACAATTGCAGGACAGACTGCTCCTGGAGAAGGGATTTTATTTCTCGGTCCTAGAGTTTCTTTTACCGGAGCCAACAATACGATTGCGAGATATCTGCGTATCCGTTATGGAGGAACTTCTCAAAATCAGGATGCATCCGGAATTGCCAACGGAGCGAATATCATTTTAGATCACATGACTTTTACATGGGGTACAGATGAGGTTTTTTCTGTCAACTGGGATAACAACGGAACGAGTCCTGATAACATTACGATACAGAACTCGATTATCGGACAGGGAATGCACCGTCACAATCATTCTGCTGGTGGTTTAATGCAGCCTCCTCCAGGCGGAAAAATCAGTCTGATAGGAAATTTATATATCTGTAATAAAACCCGTAATAATAAAATAAAAGGCATCAACGAGTTTGTAAACAATGTGGTGTACAATTGGGGAAATTATGGAAATACGTATGGCCACACCCAATCTGGGGAAGCGTATATTATGGGTGGAGATTCTGCAGGTGCTTCGTATGTCAATATCATCAACAATTATTTTATCGGAGGTCCCAATACAAGCGGTACGGTTTCTAGCCCTTTCAGCGTAGGAAATGCCAACTTTAATTTATATGGTTCCGGAAATTATTTCGACAACAATAAAAACGGAGTTTTGGACGGAACTTTAGTTCCTGAGAATTTAACCGGATATCCTGTTGGAGATATCAACGCAATCCAGACGACTTCATATGATTATCCGATGAAAAACCCGACCTTGACTGCACAAGGAGCTTTTGATAATATTGTTTCAAAAGTAGGCGCTTCCTATCCAAGACGTGATCAGGTGGATCAGTTGATGATTTCAGATCTGATGTCGAAAGGAACAACTGCAACTTATGTTTATGTACAAAGCGATTTAACAACTCAATTCGGGTTTACCAATGGTGGTGCAGGACACGTTTATGGCGCTCCGGCTCCTTTAGATACCGATAATGACGGAATGCCCGATGCGTGGGAAACTGCAAACGGACTTAATCCAAATGTTTTTGATGCTTTGGCAGTAAGTACAACGCATGCTCCATATCTGAATATTGAGGTATATATTAATGGTCTGCATAATACAGCAGCTCCGGATTTTATTATTCCTCCATCCAATTTAAATTTCACAAATCCAGTGACAACGGGAACTCCGGCTTCAAGCTCATTAACGGTTAACTGGAGTGATAATGCAACCAATGAAACAAATTATGTATTGGAACGTTCTCCCAATGGCACAGCGTTTACAGTCATTGCAACATTGCCTGCAAATACAACGACTTATAATGAAACGGGTTTAACGCCCAACACTCAATATTATTACAGAGTGAAGGCGGTGAATGCTACAGAATCTTCTGTGTATACTTCAAATGCTTCAGTCACTACACCGCCTGTTCCGTCAGCGCCTACCAAAGCAGCTAATCCAAATCCTTCCAATGGATTTAATGACGTACAGCTGACCAATGGAAATTTACTTTTAAAATGGACAGGCAGCTCCAACACTACTACCTACACCGTTTATTTTGGAACTGATCCTCAAAATTTAAGCAATGTGGCTACAGTTCCTTATGCTGCAGCACCATCGTATCAGTTGAGTAATTTAAATACGGCAACTAATTATTATTGGAGAATTGATTCGTCTAATGCTTTAGGTTCTTTAACAGGAGATGTTTGGAGTTTCCGTGCATTGACACCGAGCCTTGTCGGGAACTGGCCATTCTCAGAAGCTCCCTTATCTGGTGAGCAGATTGCAGATTTAACGTCTTATGCCAATCACGGAACATTAAATGTGGCCTATGATAATGCTAATGTGAGAGTTACAGGAAAAGAGAATTATGCTCTAGATTTGGCAACTTCACCCAACACTCCGTACATAGCGAGTATTCCGCATCAGGATCAGATTTTATTTAATACCAATTCTTTTACGGTTTCGTACTGGATGAAAGCTCCGACAAGTATGATTCCATCGTCTTCGGCAACCAGTCTTTATGTTCTGTGTAAAGGTTCATTTACCAAAAATACGACAACAGGAGCCACGGGAAAACGTTTTAATGTAGAAATAAAAGGCGGTCAGCTGCGATATGCAATTGATGATGATGTTACAAAAAAGGAAATCACCTCGCCAATCGCCAATTATTTTACCAATAACTGGGTGCATGTTGTAATTCAGAGGGATATTACAGCGCATAAAATGAGAATTTATACAAATGGTGTTTTAAGTGCTGAAGGAGACGAAACCGCGGTTGCAGGAATTGGTGAAGCAAGTGATCTGATCATCGGAAATATTGGTGAACTTGAATTTTTATCAACGACCAATTCTCCAGCTCCTTACAAAGGCGCATTTGATGAACTTAAAATGTACAATTATGCATTATCTCCAACGGAAATATCTGCTTTGTACAATCAGGCGGTGTTGAGCAATGCAGAATTCAGTATCAGTAAAAATGTGGGAACGGTTTATCCGAATCCTGTGAAAGATCAGATTTTCATTAAGCTTCCTGAATATAAAAAATCAAGTTTAACTGCCACAATTTTAGATATGACAGGAAAAATAATCGTCAAAGAGAAATTAAATGCTAATGGAAACGGAGTATTTAATTTAAATATTGCCGGTAAAAAAGTTTCAGGAAATTATATTCTGAATGTTTCAGGAGATGAATTGAACAGCAATTTTAAAATTATTGTTCGGTAAAATAGAGCACACTTAGTTTAATTCATATTGTATCAAAGGAAATCCTTTCAATTTTTTTGAAAGGATTTTTTATAGTTTTTATGGATAAAAATTATGTCTATCCGTTTTTAAGCTATAATTTAACACAAAGGCAAACAAAGAATATTAAAAATTTGACTGTTTTAAAGTTATACAAAGACGTAAACTTAGCAAAGAAATACAAAATGTCATAAAAATATGAGGACCTGCGGGCAAGCATTAAAAATTAAACTTAAAATTTTAATAGGCTTTAAGTTGTTCCATTTCTAATTTGAATTGATATAATTGTTTTCCAGATTATAAAATGTCTTTCTAGAGTGAGCAAAATTCTTTTTTTAGTAGGGATAATTCTTTTTCATGTTATTTAAACTCTTTCTGAAGTAGCTTTATTTTTATTTCTGATACGAAAAATCCTCTTGCATTAAAAGAGGATCTTATTTTTAGGATCTTATTCCTTAAAGAGAAAAATAGAACTGACTCTTTTAATTTTTAATTTTAACGAATTCTAAACCTTTTATCTGTGCAAACTCCGGACTTGTAGCTCCGAATATAGCCTTGATGTATTTTTTAACGTCTGAAGCAGTCTCGCAAATCCCGATCTCATCACCGTACAAAAGTTTGTTTCTTGCGATTCTTGCATTACTGAGATTGGCATAAGTTCTTGCTACCTCCAGATTTTTATTTTGTAGATCTGTGATGGTTGAGACAAGGGTATCTACAAGCAACTCCGGCTCATGGGGTTGATAATTGGGCTCATTGTCCAAGACGGTTTTTAGCCCTGATAAATGCTGAATGAGCTGGTCATAAGATTGCTGGCTCGCAGAAATAGTAGCGGTAGCCGTTTCCCCGGGATTGACAAGAGTCTTTGGAGGAGATGCTCTTTTGCCCTGTAATTTTCGATTGTGGAATTTTGCTTCTTTAATACTGCCTTCAGATGCGTCTGAAACCTGTATCGCATTGACGAATCTTGTCGACATTATTTTGATGCCGCTGAAAGCGACCTGTCTTTCGCTTACTTTCCCATTGTAGATCGTATTATGAGATAAAACATCTGCTAAAGCAAGTTCGGCAGAATCTTTCAAAGCTATGAGTGCAGGTAACCGCAAGTTGCTCTTTGAGGGATTGTAGGATGAGCCGTAGCCCGTTAAAAATTCGATTAAGGTCTGAAAATTTGCAATGTTCTTTGCATGACCGGTTTCTGTGGTTGATGCCATAAGTCATTTGTGTTTAGTTTGTTAGTGTAACAAATATAGATTTTTTTCAGATAGAAAAGAATGGGTTTTGTGATCTTTTATGAGCGAACTTTATTGGAGCGAGGTTTTACATTTACTTTTTTCTTTGCTGTTGTAAGAATTTTGCTTTTGTTTTTGTTGCTAATACGAGCGGAATGCTCGCAATAGCTGGGGTAAGTACTTTATAATGAAAGAAAGCTTTTAAAACATTTAAGAACTCATTTTTTGCTATGAATATTAGAATTGAAAAAGTAATTGTAGTCCAAAAAAGAATAGAAATTTCTCTGTTGAAAAAGAATTTAGAAATTCAATCATTTTCTATTGTTTAAATTTATGGTATTGAGTTTAATTTTAATATATACTGTTAAAAGATATTTCGCTAAAGCAGTTATATTCATTTAAAAATGAAAAAAGCTGAAGTGAGAACTTCAGCTTTAATAATGCAACCATTTTATTTTTTGTGCTATAATTTTCAATGATAATATTACACAATCATCAATATTATTTACTCACCAATTCCGCTTCAAAGACATCCGCAAAATGCTTTCTGATTTTCGCTTTAATATCTTCCATTTCTTCGGGAGTAAGCTCTCTTTCCAGTTCTCTTTTCAGAGAAGTTACCTGCTTGTCTTTAATACCACAAGGAATGATGTATTCAAAATAACGCATATCGGTATTGATGTTTAAGGCAAAACCGTGAAGCGTAACCCAACGCGAAGCTTTTACCCCCATCGCACAGATTTTTCTGGCGTAAGGTTTGCCGACATCCAGCCAGACTCCTGTTTCTCCGGGAGAACGCTCGCCTTTCAATCCGTATTCGGCAATAGTTCTGATGATCACTTCTTCAAGATTTCTCATGTACTTGTGAATGTCTGTAAAGAAATTTTCAAGGTCTAAAATCGGATAACCGACAATTTGACCGTAACCGTGATAGGTAATATCTCCGCCACGATTTACTTTTACGAACGTGGCATCGATCTCCTTCAGTTTATCAATTCCGGCAAGCATATTTTCTTCGTGACCGCTTTTTCCAAGAGTGTAAACATGCGGATGCTCTACCAAAAGAAAATGATTGGAGGTTGTATGTTGCTCGTCGACAGGCAAGTCGCGATTTTTGATTTTGAGATCAATAATGTTTTTCATCAACGTCTCCTGATAATCCCATGATGGTTGATATTCTTTAACGCCTAAATCTTCAAATTCTACGACTTTATTTTGATGTGTATTCATACCTTTTGTTAACGAACAAATTTAGTGATTTTTAATTTTTTATAGAATTAATAAAATCTATGGCTTTTATTCTCCAATCTTTATCGTTGAGCAAGATGTTGACGAAGGCAGTACCAATGATTCCGCCGTCTGCTTTTTGGGTAACATTTTCAAAATCTTCTTTAGATTTAATTCCAAAACCAATCATTACAGGATTTTTCAGTGGGAGAGAGGCAAGTCGGGAAAGGTAGTCTTCATTATTTAAAACGGCATTCTCATTTCCTGTTGTAGATGAAGAACTTACCGCATATAAAAAGCCTGAACTTAAAGAATCCAAATATAAAATTCTTTCATCTGACGTTTCGGGAGTTACCAAAAACGTAAAATTCAAATTGTATTTTTCTAAAATTTGCTGATAGTTTTTCTCAAATTCCACAGGCGGTAAATCAGGAATAATTAAACCGGAAACCCCACTTTCAGAACATTCTCTGCAAAAATTTTCAAACCCGAAACTTAAAACCGGATTGATGTATCCCATTAATATAATTGGAATTCTGAGTTCGTTTTTAATAGATTTCAGTTGAGAAAGTAAAGTTGAAATTGTCATTCCATTATTTAAAGCCAGTTCGTGCGCTTTTTGAATGACAGAGCCATCGGCAACAGGGTCAGAATACGGCATCCCGATTTCCATCATATCGGCTCCGGAATCTTGAATAAGTTTTATAATTTCAGCGGTATCTTCCAGTTGTGGAATTCCTGCTGTGAAGTAGATATTGAGGAGTTTACGTTGGGTGTTGGAAGCAGGAAATTGGATGTTATTTTGGTGCATAAATTTAGATTTAGTTAAGATTTAATTTTTTTTAATGAACAAATTTCAGTTTGATTTTAAAGACGAATCTTTAAGCATCCATCTTCTGACTTCCATCATCCAGCACTTTCAAATACGTTTCCATATCCTTATCACCACGACCGCTCAAACAAATAACGACAATATCGTTTTCGTTGAATTTCTTTTTATCTAAAACAGCCAAAGCATGGGCGCTTTCTAAAGCGGGAATAATTCCTTCCAATTTGGTTAGTTCAAAAGCAGATTGCAAAGCTTCGTCATCATTAATGCTGAAAAATTCTGCTCGGTTTTCTTTAAATAAATGCGCATGAAAAGGCCCGATTCCTGGGTAATCTAAACCTGCAGAAATAGAATGGGGTTCAATAACCTGTCCGTCTTTGGTCTGCATAACTAAGCTTTTACTTCCATGTAAGACGCCTAAAGTTCCCAGAAAAGTTGTCGCAGCAGATTTCCCTGAATCGATTCCAAAACCTCCGGCTTCAGCAGCGATAATTTTCACATTTTCTTCCTCTACAAAATGATAGAAAGTTCCTGCAGCATTGCTTCCTCCACCAACACAAGCGATGACATAATCAGGAGTTGAACGACCAATGTGCTCTTTAAGTTGTTCCTTAATTTCTTTAGAAATCACAGATTGAAATCTCGCCACCAAATCTGGAAACGGATGCGGACCAACCACACTTCCGATAACGTAATGGGTGGTGGTTGAGTTGTTAATCCAGTCTCTTAATGCTTCATTTACAGCGTCTTTCAAAGTTTTTGAGCCAGAAGTTGCAGGGATAACTTCTGCGCCCAACATTTTCATCCTTGCCACATTCGGAGCCTGTCTTGCAATGTCGATTTCGCCCATGTAAACGATACATTCCAAACCAAGAAGCGCACAAGCTGTTGCGGTTGCGACACCGTGTTGTCCTGCTCCGGTTTCTGCGATTATTCTATGTTTTCCGAGACGTTTTGCCAATAAAACCTGTCCTAAAGCATTGTTAATTTTATGCGCTCCGGTATGGTTGAGGTCTTCTCTTTTTAAATAAATCTGAGTCTTATATTTTTCGCTTAAATTTTTCGCCAAATATAACGGAGTAGCACGACCTACGTAGTTTTTCAACAAATCCTGATATTCATTCTGAAAATCTTCTGACTCTATGATTTCAAGATAGTTTTTTTGCAGTTCTTCTACATTCGGATAGAGCATTTCGGGGATAAAAGCTCCGCCGAATTCTCCATAATATCCTTGTTCGTCTGGGTTTTTATAATTTGTCATAATCATTTTTGTAATTGATTTCAGGTTGATGTTTTACTTCAAAATTCAATGAGTTGGCAATAAAGCAATATTCGTTTGCTTTCTGATGAAGTCCGATTGCTTTTTCAATCATATCTTTTTCTGCAACCAAAATTTTAGGTTTTAAGATAATTTCTGTGAACTTTCCACTTCCATTTTCGCTTTCTATCATTGTTCCTTCTACAAAATCGAGATATTCTAAAACAAGAATATTATTGACTGAGCAAAAATGCAAATACCACAAAAGATGACACGAAGAAACGGAAGCCAACAGCAAATCTTCAGGATTATGAAGTTCAGGATTTCCTAAAAATGCAGGGTCTGAAGAACCTCTGATTTCAGCTTTTCCATCCACCGATATGATATAGCTTCTTTCATACGAACGGTAGTTTTTTGTGGATTCACCGGTATTTCCCGTCCATTTTATTTTTGATTTGTATTGATGGTTTTTCATATTTTATATTTTTGTGTTATAAGGTTTTATTAAACTACCATTATATACTTTTCTATAACTGATTTTTGATTTCAATAATTATAGTTTCCACGTTTTTATTCTGCCAAATTTCTATCTCTCGAGTTGCTTTTTCTTTATCAAAACTATGCGTTTTGTTTTTCCATTCATAGTCTTTGATTACATGTAAAATTGCTTTATTGTATGAAACTATTCCTGTTTTATAAATCTCAGCTTTTTTAGATATAATTTCAAGAGTCAAACCATTCAAAATAGCGTTTTTTAGAATTAACTTTTTCAATTCTAGTTCTTCTTTTTTCTTTCTGGGTTCATTTCTCGGAGCAAAAGATGGCATTTTTATTTATAATTTAAGATTGTTTAAACTGACGAATTAATATGATATTTAATATTTTATTAATGATAAAAATTCTTTTATTTTTTCTAAATTTTTAATTCCTGGCTCAATTTCAAATTTTGAGTTGATATCGAGAACAGTTGGTTGTTGGTTGATGGTTTTTAGTTGATGGAAGTTTTCCAAAGAAATTCCGCCGCTTAAAAAATAAGGAAGAGGGATCGCTATTTCGTTGAGGATATTCCAGTCAAATGCTTTTCCTGTGCCTCCAAATGCTTTTGAATCGGTATCAAATAAGAGATAGTTAATGGTTGATAGTTGATGGTTGTCAGTCTGAGCGGAGCCGAAGACTTTTCTAATTTTTCTTCTTACTTCTGATTCTTGGTTTCCAATTCTAATGACTTTTATGATTCCAACTTCAGGTTTTAATTTTTTTCTTAATTCTAAAATAAAATTATCACTTTCATCGCCGTGAAGTTGAATGAAATTTAAATCTGATTTTTCTGCAATCTCTATTATTTTTTCTAAATCTTCATTCACAAAAACCCCAACTTTTCCTTGATGATTTATTTCTGATATTTCATCTAAATTTAAATGATTCAAAACATATCTTGGTGATTTTTCGTAGAAGATGAAGCCTAGAAAATCTATTTTTAATGCCACTAATTCACGAATCTGATCGAGCTGAGTCAAACCGCAAATTTTAAGATTGGGTTGATAGTTTTTGGTTGATGGTTTTTGGCGTTCAATCATTGCTAAATTGGTAAACTGTTATATTTTTACATTAGAAACGAATTCGGAGAATTTGTTTCCGGGGTTTTCATTTTTCATAAAATATTCTCCCATTAAAAAACCGTTGAACCCTTTTTCTTTTAAATATTTAAAATCATCCTCGTTGTAAATTCCGCTTTCGGCAATGGATAAAATATTTTCAGGAAGCTGATTTTTTAGATTGACAGAATGTTGTAAATCAACTTTGAAATCTTTTAAATTTCTGTTGTTAATTCCTACAAAATCAATGCTTTTATTGATGTGTTGAAGTTCTTCTTCGGTGTGGATTTCCAATAAAACTTCTAATCCTAATTTATGAGAAAGTTCTGTGAATTCCTGAACCTGAGTTGGCGAAAGACAAGCTGCAATCAATAAAATAACATCGGCTCCGATTGATTTTGCTTCATAAAACTGATATTCATCAACCATAAAATCTTTTCGTAGAATCGGAATTTGGATATGATTTCTTACACTTAAAATATCATCAAAACTTCCGCCGAAAAAATCTTTATCAGTTAGTATAGAAATTCCGCTTGCTCCAAATTTTTCATAAGCTGAAGCTACTTCTAAAGTCGAAATTTGATTGTTAATAATACCTTTTGAAGGCGACTGTCTTTTAAATTCAGCAATAATTCCTGATTTTGATTTTAAAGTTTCTTTCAGGGAAAAAGTTTTTCTTCCAAAAAATTCTGAATCTTTAAGTTGCGCCACAGAAACTTTAGACTTTGAATCTTTTATTTCCTGTTTTTTTCTTTCTATGATTTTGTCTAAAATGTTCATTTTGTTAGGTTGATGGTTGTTAGTTGATAGATTTTTGTAGTATGGAAAGAAACTATCAACCATCAACTAATAACTGTAAACTATTCAACGCTTTTCCTTCAAACAAACTTTCTTTTGCTAAAGTCAAGCAATCCTCGTAAGTTCCAAATTTCTGGGTGTGGAATAAAGCAACTGCCGCATTTGCTAAAACCACAGCATTTTGCGATTCGGTACCATTTCCTTCTAATATATTTTTGAAAATTTGTGCAGTCTCTTCAATCGTTTCTCCTGCTTTTATGTTTTCAGCATCAACTGGCATAAAGCCTAAATCTTCTGCCGAATAAATATTTTCACCGCTTTTTGTGATGATTTTACTGTCTTGAGTAAGGCTGATTTCGTCATATCCATCCATTCCGTGAACTAAAACAAAATCCTGATTTTCTTTCTGAAGCAAATATTGATAGAGTCTTGCAATCTCCAGGTTGTAAACTCCTATTACCGAAAATTTTGGTTTTGCCGGATTGACTAATGGACCGAGTAGGTTGAAAAAAGTTCGCAAACCTAAAGATTTTCTCAAAGCTCCAACGGATTGTAAAGCCGGATGAAAATAAGGAGCGTGAAGAAAACATATATTCGCTTTTTCTAAATCCTGATTAAGCTCTTCTGAAGTCTTTTTGAACCGATAACCTAAAGCTTCTAAAACATTGGATGAACCCGTAACGGTTGATGCACCGTAATTTCCATGTTTTGTTACTTTTTGTCCAGCTCCTGCAACAACAAAGCTTGCCAAAGTAGAAATATTGATGGTATTTTTTCCGTCACCACCGGTTCCCACAATATCAATACTGTCATTGGTATTCAAATTAACCGGAACAGCCATTTGAAGAAGTGCTTCTCTGAAACCTTTTAGTTCATCTAAAGTAATATTCCGCATCAGAAAAATACTGATAAAAGCTGTAACTTCAGTAGCGTTAAATTTATTTTGAGCAATCTCAATCATAATAGCTTTTGCCTGCGATTTTGACAAAATATGGTGATTGAAAAGGTATTCTAATATTTCTTTCATAATGGTAAGTGGTTGCAGGTTGTTAGTGATTGGTTGTTAGTTTTAAAGTATTTTTAGAATAATTTTCTATCAACTAACAACTAAAATCTATTAACCAATTAAAAAATTTCTAATAATGGTTTCTCCATCTGGTGTTAATATACTTTCAGGATGATATTGAACGCCGTGAACATCAAATGTTTTATGTTTCAGGCTCATAATCATTCCTTTGCTGTCTGTACTGGTAATTTCCAATTCGTCAGGGAAATTTTCAGGGTTAACAGCCCAGCTGTGATATCGGCCAACTTCTAAAGTTGGAGGTAAATCATTGAAAATTTTATGCTTGCTGATTTGAATAGCTTCTGTTGCAACGCCATGATAAATTTCGGTAAGATTAATCAAACTTCCTCCAAAAGCTTCAGCGATTGCCTGTTGACCAAGACAAACTCCCAAAATACTTTTTGTTGGAGCATATTTTTTAATTACATCTAATAAAATTCCGGCTTCTTCGGGAATTCCTGGTCCTGGAGAAAGAATGATTTTATCATATTTTTGAATGTCTTCAAGTGCGATTTGGTCGTTTCGAACGACATCTACTTTTTCGCCTGTAATTTGCTCAATCATTTGAACCAAATTGTAGGTAAAGCTGTCGTAGTTATCGAATACGAGGACTTTGGTTGATGGGTTTATATTTGTCATTTTTTCTATATTTTTAATTGGATTTTATCCAATTCTATGGTAAATCGTCCTTTCAGGACTCATTATTATCTGTTTTTTGATTTTTCTGACCTTAATTTTATGCTTATTACGAAATTGCGACCCTGCTTGAGCGGAAATCCTTTTTTTATTGCGATTGCTGAAAAATTCTAAAGATTACTTCATTTTGTTCGCAATGACAAAAAGATTGACTACGTCGAACCACTTTGTTAGATTTGGGAGCGCTAGACGGAATTTGTCGACATAAAAGTCTTAAACTAATCTCTCCGCTTTTTCAACCGCTTTTTTCAAAGCATTCAGCTTGTTATTAACTTCTTCGAGTTCATTTTGAGGGATTGATTTCGCAACCAAACCTGCTCCTGCCTGATAAAATAAAGTGTTGTTTTTGCTTAAAAATGTTCTAATCATAATGGCCTGATTGCAATCGCCGTTCAGCCCAATCATTCCGATGCAACCGCCGTAATGACCACGCGAATCTTTCTCGTATTCATTAATAAGCTGAAGGGCATTGTATTTTGGTGCTCCACTTAAAGTTCCCTGTGGGAAAGTATCAGAAACAATGTCAAAAGGGTTGGTGTTTTCTTCCAATTCAGCAGTAACTTCGCTTACCATGTGAATAACATGAGAGAAAAGTTGAATTTCCTTTAATTTGGTTACAGTCACATTTTTTCCTTTTTTTCCTAAATCGTTTCGGGCTAAATCTACCAGCATCGTATGTTCGGCATTTTCTTTCGGGTCTTTTTTTAAAGCCTCTGCAGACTGTAAATCGGTTTCAAAATCTCCGCTTCTTTTAAAAGTTCCTGCAATAGGATGGATGATGGCTTTGTTGTTTTTAATAATTAATTGACTTTCAGGGCTTGAACCAAATAATTTGTAATTTCCGTAATCGAAAAAGAATAAATAAGGGGATGGATTGATATTTCTCAAAGCACGATATACATTAAACTCGTCTCCTTTAAATTTCTGCTCAAATCTTCTGCTCAAAACCAATTGAAAAACATCACCTCTTTTGCAGTGTTTCTGAGCTTTATCTACGAGCTCCAAATATTCTTCATCAGTAAGATTTGAGGTTTCTGAACCGTCTTTTTCAAATGGATAAACAAGGGTGTTTTTATTTTTAATTAAATCCTGTAACAATAGCATTTCAGATTTTACGCCGTCAATTTTATTTTCTATAAGATGCATTTCATCATTAAAATGATTAATTGCAATCACATATTGATACAGTCTGTAACGAAGAATCGGGATTTCAACTTCTTTGCTTTGAGGTTTAAAACTTATATTTTCAAAAAGTGGAACGGCTTCAAAACTTGTGTATCCAAAAAGACTTTGTGCCGTTTCTTCAATGTTGTCGTTTGTTTTTTCACAAACAAAAACTTTAGAAAAATCGTTTAGTAAATCGGTTACTTTAATGTTTTCCAGAGATTTTTTCTCCGGATTTTCATTGGGGAATTTTACTTCATATTCATGAAGATTTTTGATTTCAATTCCGGCAATCGCGTTTACAGCAATGAAAGAAAAGTTATTGTCGATATTTTTTGAATCTGAACTTTCAAGCAAAATCGTATCGCGAAATTTATCTCTTATCTGAAGATAAATATTCATTGGGGTTTGAAGGTCGCCCAATGTTTTTTTTGAGGTGGTTTTTATATTGATTGTATTGTTAAACATTTTTATAATTTTTTAAATAATGAACAAAAAAAAGACTTCAACGCAATCGTCAAAGTCTCTGTATATTTTTCTATAGAATTCTAGTTGTAATTTTAACAACACGACAATAGCATCAGACCCGACGAAGAGTTTGAGTGCCACCACCAATTTTTGTTGTTAGAAATAATCATGTGACAAATGTAGAAATTTTTTTAATATCAAAAACAAAAAATTTAAAAAAGCTGAAATATATTTTTTATTTCTCTGGAATCAGTTTAAATATGATTTAATATAGCCCTAAATCTCACATTTAAAACTTTATTTTTTATATTTTTGTGACCAAATTAGAAAAGCAATGAAAAAAGTATTAGCAATCGTATTCTTAGGAAGTTTAGTGGCGGTAAGCTGTTCAAAAAAAGCAGATAAATCTCTTCAAGACAGCAATATTATGTTAGAAGAACCTGCAGCACCCACAGTTGTAGATTCTACAGCTAAGAAAACCGATTCTACACCGGCTCCGGCGGCAACACCTGCACCTGCAACAACTGATTCTACAGCGACAAAATAATGAAACAACTGTTTTTAACAGGAATTGTAAGTCTACTTATAATTTCTTGTTCTAAAAAAGAAAATTCAGAAATACAGCCTTCTTCAGATACTTCCACGCCTGTTGCGACCAATGTCTCAGGAAAAGATTTAATAGAAGGTTCTGACTGTATGGCGTGTCATAATGCTGTGGAAAGAACAATAGGCCCGTCTTATAAAGAAATTGCCGAAAAATATTCTGATAAAGATATTGAAATGTTGGCATCGAAAATTATTGAAGGCGGAAGTGGAGTTTGGGGAAGCGTTCCGATGCAGCCTCATCCACAAGTTTCAAAAGAAGACGCCAAAAAAATGGTTGAATTTATTTTAAGTCAAAAGAAATAAATGACTGCCGAAAAATCAACTCTGCACCCAAGAAATCTGCACCGAAATTCTTATGATTTTGAACAGCTGATTTCTTGTGTGCCGGAATTGAAACATTATGTTTTCATCAATTCTTACGGAAATCAAACTATTAATTTCAGTATTCCAAAAGCTGTAAAACTGTTGAATAAAGCTTTGTTGCAGCATTTTTATGCGGTTAAAAACTGGGATATTCCTGACGAAAATCTTTGTCCGCCCATTCCGGGAAGAGCAGATTATATTCATTATCTCGCAGATTTATTGACTGAAAATTCTAAAGAAATTCCAAAAGGTTTATCTGTAAAAGGTTTGGATATCGGAACAGGCGCTAACTTGGTATATCCTTTAATTGCTCATCAATTTTACGGTTGGGAAATGTTGGGAACCGATATTAACCAAAAATCTTTGGAAAATGCTCAGAAGATTTTAGATGATAATCCTGATTTTTCTGAAAATATTCAGTTGAAATTTCAACCGGATTCAAATTCTATATTTAAAAATGTTCTTTCTCCTGAAGATCAATTCACATTCTCAATGTGCAATCCACCTTTCCATGATTCTGAAGAATCTGCGATGAAAGGAAATATCAGGAAGACAAAAAACCTTAAAAAATCAAAGACTTCAAAAACCAATCTCAATTTCGGAGGACAACAATCTGAGTTGTGGTGCGAAGGTGGTGAATTGGCTTTTATCTCGAAAATGATTGAAGAAAGTGCTTTATTCTCATCCCAAATTCTTTGGTTTACGTGCTTAGTTTCAAAACAGGAAAATCTTTTTAAGCTGACTTCAATTTTAAACAAAGTAAAAGCTGTTGAGGTGAAAACTATTGATATGGCGCAAGGTCAGAAAATCAGCAGAATTCTGGCTTGGACGTTTGTTCCAAAAGAAAATAGGAAAGATTGCTTTAAATAATTTTCGAATTTTTAAACTATTAAGATTTAGTGTGTATGCGTTTAATTAAGATTTAAAAACAATTTAATTTTGCACAGCACTTAAAAATATCTTTAGATATTGTCTTAATACTTCTTTACTTCTTAATAAAACCTTAATGGTTTAATTTTAATTGTATTATTCCAAATAAATTAAGGTCATAAAATTTAACTTCCATAAACCTATAAAATTCACTATTTTTGCAATTCGAAAAAATTGAATTACAATGCAATTATCAGAACAGGAAATCATTAGAAGAGAAAAGCTGAATAAGCTTGTTGAAATGGGAATCAACGCATTCCCTGCAGAAGAATACACGGTTACAGATACTACAGAATCTATAAAACAGAATTTTTCTGAAAGTAAACAGGTGAAGATTGCGGGCAGATTGATGTCTCGTAGAATTCAGGGGAAGGCTTCTTTTGCTGAGTTGCAGGATTCTACAGGAAAAATTCAGGTCTATTTCAACAGAGACGAAATATGTACAGGAGAAGATAAAACTTTATATAATGACGTTTACAAACACCTTTTAGATATCGGTGATATCATTGGTATCGAAGGAGAATTGTTCACAACTCAGGTTGGTGAAATGACGGTTTTGGTAAAAAACTTTATACTTTTAACGAAGACTTTAAGACCTCTTCCTCAGGCAAAAACTGACGAGAATGGAGTGGTGCACGATGCTTTCAATGATGCTGAATTGAGATACAGACAGCGTTATGTAGATTTAATTGTGAATCCTCATGTAAAAGAAATTTTCATGAAAAGAACGAAATTGTTCACCGCTATGAGAAATTTCTTTAACGAAGCTGGATATTTTGAAGTAGAAACACCAGTTTTGCAATCTATTCCCGGTGGAGCAGCAGCGCGTCCTTTTATCACGCATCATAATGCCTTAGACATTCCATTATATTTAAGAATTGCGAACGAATTATATCTTAAGAGATTAATCGTTGGTGGTTTTGATGGTGTTTATGAATTCTCAAAAAACTTCAGAAATGAAGGGATGGACAGAACGCATAACCCGGAATTTACAGCAATGGAAATCTATGTAGCTTACAAAGATTACAACTGGATGATGGATTTTACGGAGAAGTTACTCGAGTTCTGTGCAACTCAAGTGAACGGATCTTCAGAATCTACTTTCGGAGAACATACAATCAACTGGAAAGCACCTTACCCAAGAATTTCTATGACGGAAGCAATTGTGAAATATACAGGTTTTGATATTACAGGAAAGACTGAGCAGGAGTTGTTCGACTTTGCTAAATCTATCGGAATCGAAGTAAACGAAACAATGGGTAAAGGAAAATTAATAGATGAGATTTTTGGTGAAAAATGTGAAGGAAACTTCATTCAGCCAACTTTTATCACTGATTATCCAGTAGAAATGTCACCTTTAACCAAAAAACACAGAAGTCAGGAAGGTTTGACAGAGCGTTTTGAATTAATGGTTTGCGGTAAAGAAATTGCCAATGCATATTCTGAGCTGAATGACCCAATCGATCAAAGAGCACGTTTTGAAGATCAGCTGAAATTGGCTGAAAAAGGTGATGATGAAGCAACAGGATTTATCGACGAAGACTTCTTAAGAGCTCTGGAATATGGGATGCCGCCAACTTCAGGTTTAGGAATCGGAATGGACAGATTGATTATGTTTTTAACCAACAATCCTTCGATCCAGGAAGTGTTATTCTTCCCGCAAATGAAACCTGAAAAATTGGTTCCTCAAATCGAATTGGGAGAAGATGAAGAGATTATTCTAGAAATTTTAAAGTCTGGTGAGCAAATCGCTTTAGCAACTGTAAAAGAGCAGTCTAAACTTTCAGGTAAAAAATGGGATAAGGCTTCTAAAACTTTAACGAAAGGAAACTTGGTGAAAGTAGAGAAGATTGACGACGCTGTTTTGATGAAATTGGTTTAAAGAATTATCAGATTCTCAATAATACAAAAGGTTATCTTCGGATAGCCTTTTTTTTGTTTTCTGAATATGAATAATTTGTATATTCAACAACCTTTAATCGTATAAAACATAAATTGAAAATGCCGAAAAAAATTAAAATTCATCAAACGATATCTGTTTATTCCAATCATGAAGAAAGTGCTAAGACTTCAAATTTTTTAAGTGAAGGTCAAATTGTTGATTTTAACCGTGAAAAAAGAAGAAACGGGATTAATTGGATGGAGATTTACTTAGACAACGAAAAAAAATATATCAAGAAAGACTTTTCAAAAATATTCATTTTAAAAGAAGGTAAGCTTTCTGATAATTCATGCAATGTTTTGTTTTGGGAACCAAAAAATAAGGAAAATTATAAATTTGATGATATTTTTTCTCCTGTTCAGAATGAAGCCAATAGTTTAGAAGAAATTGAGATAAGAAGGATTTATGATGATGGTAAAAAAGAAAAATTGATAAAATTATATTATGATAAAGAAAATGCAGATGTCTATAAAAAGATTTTATATAAGAAAGATAAAATAGTCATTTCTGCAGAAAAAATAAATTTTTTGGAGGTTTTTTCTGATAAAAAGACGGGATATGTTTTGTCTGATGTTTCTTATGATGAAACAAAAGATTGGTGGATAATGCCTCTCACTATCATTATTATTTCATTAATTGCAATTGGAATTTTTATAGGAGTACTTCTTACAGGTTGGATTGTTGTAGGACCTATTTTATTGATTCCTGGTTTTATTGTTGCTATTGTTGTAATTGTTTTTATGCAGATTTTTATAGCAATTATGAGTGCTATTTTTAAAAGCATTAGAAAAAGATTTTAACTAAGTTCCTGAAACTATTTTCAGGAATTTTTTGTTTTCTGAAACAATAATTAAATATTTCTCCGTTCTAAATAAAACTCAAAACCCGATGAAATACTTTATTTTGTTCTTTTTTATCTCAATTGGATTTAAGGCGCAAATGATGACTTCTGTTTATTTTGCAAACAATTCTTACGATCTGAATTCTGATTCTAAACAAAAACTTGATAGTTTAGCACAATTGAAAACCAGCCTAAAATTCAAAATATTTGGAAACTGTGATTCTTCCGGAACGAATGAATATAATAGTAAACTTTCGGAAAACCGGGCAAATACCGTTCGTATTTATCTTCAGAATAAAATTTCAGGAAACATTCAATTAATCAATGCTGTTGGTTTAGGAGAAGAAAAACAAATCAATGACAACAGTACCGACGAGTTGCGTGGGAAGAACCGTAGAGTTGATATTTTTATTGAAAAAGCTTTTGTTCCGGGAGAGAAAATTTCAAGAAATGCTTTGCCTAGTTTTTTAAGTAAGGAAATTTCTCAGATGAAAGTGAAAGATACTTTTGCACTTCCGAATGTCAATTTTGTTGGCGGTCGTCATGTTTGGCTTCCGAAAGGACAATTTGAGATTGTAAAACTTTTAAAAATACTGAAGGAAAATCCGACATCAGAAATCGAATTGCAAGGTCATATTTGCTGTGATTACGAAAATTTTGATGGTGAAGATTTAGATTTAAAAACATTCAATCTTTCTTTTACCAGAGCCAATGCAATCAAAGAATTTCTATTGAAAAACGGAATCGATTCTAACAGAATTACGGCAAAAGGACTCGGCCATCTCAATCCTGTTGCATATCCTGAAGAAACAGAATCCGATAAAACCAAAAATCGCAGGGTAGAAGTAGTTTTAATAAAGAAATAATACCTCGAAAATATAAGATTGTAAAAAAAATATTCAAATTCAGATATTTTTTATAAATTTATAATGGCTGAATAGCCAATAAAAACACAATCTTATCTATGTTTGATCTGAACAAAGCTATTGAGCTAATTGATGAAAAACTTGAAATTTGGTTCCGCGAAATTGTAAAAATTTTACCAAATCTGCTTTTGGCAGCACTTATCCTCGTAATTGGATTCTTCATTGCAAAATGGATCCGGAAACTGACGTTAAAAATTTTTAGTAAAATTTCCTCCAATCATACCATAACCAATCTTTTCAGTACTTTTATTTATATCACTGTTCTCGGTATTGTTTTTTTTACAGCACTGAGTATTTTGAAACTTGATAAAGCGGTAACGTCAATTCTTGCGGGAGCCGGAATTTTCGGGCTGGCTTTGGCTTTTGCATTTCAGGATATCGCATCCAATTTTATTTCCGGTATTTTTATTTCGTTCCGTAAACCTCTGCATATCGGTGATATTGTTTCGGTAAAAAATTATATGGGAAAAGTAATGGAGGTGAATCTTCGTGATACTGTTATTAAAACTTTTCAGGGGAAAATGGTCATTATTCCCAATAAGGAGGTTTTTCAGAATCCCGTGGAGAATTATTCACTTCTTGGCAAACGACGTCTCGATCTGAAAGTGGGTGTTTCTTATGATGCAGACCTTGAAAAAGTGGCTCAGGTGACTTTAGATGCTTTGAAAAATATTGAAGGCCTCGCCTCGGGAGAAGAAACTACACTTTTTTATCAGGAATTTGGCGATAGTTCAATCAACTTTACAGTCCGTTTGTGGTGTAGATCTACGGAGCAGATAGATTATCTGAAAATGGGTCATGATGCAATTATTTCCATAAAAAAAGCTTTTGATCAGCACAAAATAAGCATTCCGTTTCCTGTCAGAACGCTTGATGTAAACTGGCCGGAAAAAGTGTAGCTTTTCCGGGGTTTAAAATGATCAAAATTTAAAATCAATTATTTCTTTGATGCTTTTGAAAATGAAAACATCAGATAAAACAAAAAAGGAAGAATAAAAAGTGATCCCAAAACTAAGGCCCAACCTAATGCTGTAATAGTCTTTGGAGCGGCAATATGCTTCAGTAAAGAAAGGTGCTGCCCGTTTCCTAATAAAATAATATCCGGATTATGCTGATAAGTTGCCGCCACTAAAATCATAATGATCTGAAACCCAGCCAAAGCTCTTACCGGAAGCAGTTTTTTCTTATGCATCGCTCTTAAAATTAAACCTAAAGCAACGGTTGCAAAACTAATAGACATCACTCCAAGATATTTTGAGAAAATCCATTTTGTTAAAGGGATATCCGAAAGATAAGCTGCTAAAAACACCAATAATCCCGTAATAACTACAAAAATCATTGTTTGATGCGATTTGTGAATCATTAATTCTAATTCTAATCTATCGCTGGTTTCCCGTAAAGAAAAAATAGACGCTAAATAGGCACAAAGTGAAACGGTGAATAATCCCACTGCAACACCGAACCAATTAAGCCAGCTGAAAACATATAAATCTAAAAAGTTATTTGCATCAGGGTTTATCGATTGTGAAACGGTTGCAGCTGCTATTAAGCCTAAGAAAAAGGGTGTTAAAAGACTTGCATAATAGAAAATCTGAGTATAAATAATCTGCCATCGATCTTCTACTGCATCGTAATGTCTAAACGTAAAGGCTGTTCCTCTTGCAATAATTCCGACAAGCATTAATACCAAAGGAATGTGAAGATAAGTAGATAATGTCGTGTAAATTTCAGGAAATCCTACAAATAAAATAACAATGGCAATAATGAGCCACATGTGATTGGCTTCCCAAACAGGAGCAATCGATTCGTACATTATTTTTTCGGTGTACTTTCTGTTTTTCTTTTTGGTCATCAATTCTACGATTCCGGCTCCGAAATCTGCGCCACCCAAAATCACATAAAGACATACGGAGAGCCATAGAAAACCAATTACAACGTAGATCATGATTTTTTGTTTTTAGAATTAAACTGAGGGTCTGTAGGGTCGTAAAGTTTGGGAACCATTTGTATCTGTCTTCTTAAAAGAAAAATAATAATTAATGACAATGAAATAAAAATTGCTGTGAAAAAGTAAAATGAATACTGAATTCCCGGCATCGGTGTGACAGCATCTACGGTTTTCATAATTCCGTAGATAATCCAGGGTTGTCTGCCAACTTCTGTGACTGTCCAGCCTGCTTCCAAAGCAATATATCCGAAAGGTGTAGCAAAAAGAAATGTTTTTAACAGCCAGTTTTTATTCAGCCAATCTTTTTTGAAAAAGAAAGCATAAAGATAAAGAGATCCAATGGAAATCATGACAACGCCAAAGAAAATCATAATCTGAAAAGCATAATGCACAACGGCAACAGGTGGCCATTCATCTCTCGGGAAATCATTCAGTCCTTTTACTTCGGCATTAAAATCATTACTCACCAAAAAGCTTAAAACTTTTGGAATTTTTATAGCATATTTAATTTCCCCTTTTTCTTCATCAGGAATTCCACCCAATACAAAAGCTGCTCCTTTTTCAGTTTCAAAATGAGCTTCCATTGCCGCTAATTTTATAGGTTGTCTTTCGGCAACAGATTTTGCGGCAACATCGCCACTCAAAGGAGCACCGAAAGCTCCAATCATTGCAAAAGCTGCAGCAATTCTAAATGCCTTAGTGTGAAATTCTACATTTTTCTTTCGCATAATTAAAAAAGCATGAACTCCCGCAACTGCAAATCCAGTCGCACAAAAAGCGGCAACCGTCATGTGTAACGCCTGTGGAAACCAAGCGTCATTAAACATTGCTTTTATAGGGTCTATATTGACGTATTGTCCATTGATATAGTCAAATCCGGTTGGTGAATTCATCCAGGCATTTGCCGCAACAACTAAAATCCCTGAAGCTAAACCGCTTAAGCCAACTAAAAATCCGCAAAACCAGTGGAACCATTTATTAAATTTATCCCAACCGTAAAGGAAAAAGCCAATAGCAATAGCTTCAATAAAAAATGCTGTTCCTTCAAGAGAAAACGGCATTCCGAAAATAGGTCCGGCGTGTTTCATAAATCCCGGCCAGAGCAATCCGAGTTCAAACGAAAGCATTGTTCCGGAAACTGCACCGGTAGCAAAAAGAATTGCAACTCCTTTACTCCACGCTTTGGTAAGACCTTTGTAAATTTCGTTTCCGGTTTTGAGGTATTTCCAATGGGCAAATGCCATCAAGAAAGGCATGACCATTCCGACGCAGGCGAAGATGATATGAAAACCTAAAGAAAGCGCCATTTGGGCGCGTGCAGCAATAAAGTCATCCATAAAATTTAATTTTTCAGTTTAAAGTTAAGGATAAATTGCTGAGATTAAATATGATTTAAAACATTCCGGTCAATTCAAATTTGGATTGTAACTTTATTGTTTTTTTTCCTGAATGAATCGCTCAAATTTTAGGATAAATTCTGATATTTTAAGATGGAAATTACTTTGATAAGTCGAAAAAAATCACGATATTTGTGGGTCTTTGCATTAAGCAAATTTATTCAATTTATATGAGTCAAAAACAATATACAGCTAGTAGTATCCAAGCATTAGAAGGCATGGAGCACGTTCGACTAAGACCATCTATGTACATTGGTGATGTAGGAGTGAGAGGTCTTCATCATTTGGTTTATGAAGTAGTAGACAACTCTATTGACGAAGCGCTTGCAGGTCATTGCGATACAATATTAGTTACAATACATAAAGGAGAGAGTATCTCTGTAAAAGATAATGGTAGAGGGATTCCTGTAGATTTCCACGAAAAAGAACAAAAATCAGCTTTGGAGGTTGTAATGACCAAAATCGGAGCGGGTGGAAAATTTGATAAAGATTCTTACAAAGTTTCCGGTGGTCTTCACGGTGTGGGGGTTTCTTGTGTGAATGCACTTTCTACCTTGTTGGTGGCTACAGTTAGCCGTGACGGTAAATTATATCAACAAAAATATTCTGAAGGAAAAGCTTTGGCTGATGTTGCTGAAATAGGAACTACGGATGAGAGAGGAACTGAGGTTTTCTTCCAGCCAGACGGAACTATTTTCCAGGAATTGGTGTATAATTATGATACACTGGCTTCAAGATTAAGAGAACTATCTTTCTTGAATAAAGGTATTACAATTACACTTGTTGACGAAAGAGAAGAAAATGAAGACGGCACTTTTGCGTTTGAAGTTTTCCATTCTGAAGGTGGTTTGAAAGAATTCGTAGAATTCATTGACGGAAACCGTGAAGCAATCATGGAAAATGTAATTTTCATGGAAGGTGAAAGAGATGATATTCCTGTAGAAGTGGCGATGCGTTACAATACATCTTTTAACGAAAATCTTCACTCTTACGTTAATAATATCAATACTCATGAAGGGGGAACTCACTTGGCAGGTTTTAGACGTGCTTTGACGAGAACATTGAAGAAATACGCAGATGATTTAGGAATTCCTGCAAAAGAAAAAGTAGAAATTACCGGAGATGACTTCCGTGAAGGTTTAACGGCTGTAATTTCTGTAAAAGTAATGGAGCCTCAGTTTGAAGGACAAACTAAAACTAAATTAGGAAACTCTGAAGTTTCCGGTGCAGTTGATAAGATTGTAGGTGAAATGCTTACCAACTTCTTGGAGGAAAATCCTAACGAAGCAAAAATTATCGTTCAGAAAGTTGTTTTGGCTGCAAAAGCAAGACAGGCTGCGAAAAAAGCTCGTGAAATGGTTCAGAGAAAATCTCCGATGGGAGGTTCTGGTTTACCAGGGAAATTATCTGACTGTTCATCAAAAGATCCTGCAGAATCTGAATTGTTCTTAGTCGAGGGAGACTCGGCAGGTGGAACTGCAAAGCAGGGGAGAGATAGACATTTTCAAGCAATTCTTCCTTTGAGAGGTAAGATTTTGAATGTTGAGAAATCAATGCTTCATAAAGTTTACGATAACGAAGAGATTAAAAATATTTACACCGCACTAGGTGTATCTGTAGGAACTGAAGAAGATAGTAAGGCCTTAAATATGGCGAAGTTAAGATATCATAAAGTAGTGATCATGACCGATGCCGATATTGATGGTTCTCACATTTCTACACTAATTCTTACGTTCTTTTTCCGTTTTATGAAAGAAATGATCGAGAACGGATATATTTATATTGCACAACCGCCTTTATACTTATTAAAAAAGGGTAATAAAAAAGTGTATGCCTACAACGAAAAAGAGCGTGAAGAGTTAACTCTAGAAATGTCTCCGGACGGAAAAGGGGTAGAAGTTCAGCGTTATAAAGGTCTTGGGGAAATGAACCCTGAGCAGCTTTGGGAAACTACTTTGAATCCTGAACACAGAATTTTGAAGCAGGTAACAATTGATAATGCTGTAGAAGCAGATTCAGTTTTCTCAATGTTGATGGGAGATGAGGTTCCGCCAAGAAGAGAATTTATAGAGAAAAATGCAAAGTATGCTAAGATTGATGTCTAAATCATCTTTTGAATAATATTTCAAAGACTCCATTTTTTGTGGAGTCTTTTTTTTGTCTTAAAATCTAATAACTCTCATATTCATGATAATTTTTTTAACATTTATTAAGATTTTTTATATTTTTGGGAAAAATAATAACGATGATGAAATTATGGTGTGTAGGAGCATTTTCTTTAGCTTCTTTTTACTATGCACAAAGTTATCCTGTATCTGAAATTAGTGATGTTTTAAAGAAGAATGCAAGTGCTGTCATCCGAAATGAAAGCACCATTTTAGAGATCAATAAAATTGACGAAATCGTTTACCGAAATTCTTCAGCAATTACAGTGATCAACAAAGATGCGGTTGGCTTTTCACTTCCAAAAATATATTATGAAAAAGGAAATTCGGTCTCGAATGTCAAAGTAAATGTGTATGATGAGAAGGGTGTAAAAATAAAAAGTTATTCTAAGAGTGATTTTACCGATGTTGCAGCCAATTCTCAAGGCTCGTTTTATTCTGATAACAGGATGATGTACTTGTCGTATGTGCCCACAAGTTATCCTTATACGATTGAGTTTAGTTACGATCAAAAAGATCAGAATACAGTCTTTATTCCAGATTTTACACCTTATAATGATTTTAATATTTCTTTACAGAAAAGCAGTTTTAAGATTATTAATAAATCAGGAATCAATTTACGATCGAAAACTTATGATTCGCCTTTCGGATTTGCTTCGGTAAATACTTCAGAAGAAGACGGAGGAAAATTATATACTTATCAAAACATTCCTGCAATTGATAATGAAAATATGGTTCCTAATCCACAAAAGATTTTACCAAAAGTGAGTTTTTCTCTAGATCAGTTTAGTCTGGTCGGAAAAAAAGGGAATATTACCACCTGGAAAGATTTCGGTTTATGGTATTATAATAGTTTATTGACACCGGTTGCAGCTTCCACACCACAGATAAAATCTGAAATTACAGCGCTTAATCTTTCAGGATCTACGGAAGAAAAAGTGAAAAAGATTTATCAGTATATGCAAGGTAAAACAAGATATGTTTTTGTAGCCTTGGGAATTGGTGGTTGGCAGCCCATGATGCCCGATGAGGTACAGAAGAAAGGTTACGGTGATTGTAAAGGCCTTACCAATTATATGAAAACGCTTTTGGATGAGGCGGGAATAAAATCTTATTATGCAATCATTAATTCTAATTCTTCACCGATAAGTTTTGATACTGATTTTCCAAAAATGGGAGGGAATCATGTGATATTGGTTATCCCAACAGAAAAAGGAAATATCTGGCTTGAAAATACTTCTCAGGAAATGGCTTACAATCATTTAAGTTTTAATACCACAGACCGGAATGTTTTAGCAGTAAAACCGGAAGGAATTGAGATTATGGAAACGCCAACTTATTCTTCACAGCAAAATAAAGAAAAACAGGTATTAAATATTCAGCTAAATCCTGATAAAACTATTACCGGGAATGGTAAGTTTACTTACTCAGGAAATCAGTATGATTTTAATTTAGCCTATGCGGGGCTTGGGCAGACTGAAAAAAATAATGCCATAAAAAATGCATTTTCTACATTAGATTTTGAGAAAATTGAAATGTCCGATTTCAAAAATAACCGAGATTTGGCAACAATCGATTTCGATTTAAATTTCAAAGCGATCAATTATTCCAAAATGGTGGGTTCCAGCTATATTTTCAGGGCGGTTCCTATTTACTCGAATGCTTCATATCATCAGGATGAAAACAGAAATCTTCCTTTTGAAAACCGTTTCTCTTTTGAGGATGAATATGAGATTATTTATCAGCTTCCTGCAGGCTATATCATTGAAGAAATGCCGGATAACAGTACTTTGAGTTCAGATTTTGGGACATACAGAATCTCTTTTGAGAAAAAAGATGAAAAATTGATTGTCAAAAGGTTTATTCAGATCAAAAAAGGACTCCATTCTAAAGAAAAGTACAATGACTATGTAAGTTTCAGAAAGAAAATAATGAATGCTGATAACTCAAAAATTTTAATTTCAAAAAAATCATAAATGAAAAACATAATAACCTTATTGTCTTTTTTTTTGATCAGTACAACTGTTTTTGCACAGAATCAACAGTTTCTGAAGGTTCCTAAGTTTAATAAGGAAGATCTAAAAAAAGAAAAATCAGAGATTGATCCTAAAGCTCCTGCAGAATTGCTTTATCGCGCTATACATTACAGAATAGATAATAGAACAGGAAATCTTATAAAGGAATACACGTATCGTGTGAAGATTTACGAAAAAGATAAATCTGAAGATTGGCACAATCTGGAGGTTTCTTTGTATGATAATAATTCCGGAGACCGTGAAGTTTTGGTGAATATGAAGGCTTTGGTCTATAATCTTGAAGGCGACAATGTAGTGGAAACTAAAGTTGATAAAAGCTCAAAATTTAAATCAAAAGAAAATAAATATGTTACAGTTAGTAAATATGCTTTTCCCAATATAAAGAATGGTTCGGTTATAGAATATCATTATGAAGTTTCGTCACCATTTACATACGAAATTCCGTTGATCTATATCGAACTGGATATTCCTTCGGTCTATACGGAATATGTTTTTGATACTCCAGTACAAATGTCTTACAGTGTAGATTTTACGGGAAGTCTTTCGCCGAAATATAAAATTGTGAAAGAAGATATTATTTATGGCTCACAACATAAAACGTATAGATTCGGTTATGATAATCTGAAAGGCTTTAAAACTGAAAAGTATGTGAAAAATAATGATAATTACAGAACAAAAATACGAGCAGAGCTTCATTCAACTTATTTTGGTGACAACCTTAAAATGTATACTTCCACTTGGGAAGATATTAGAAAGAAACTTTGGGATCATGATGATTTTGGGTCACTGTATAAAAAAGACAGATTGGTAAAAGAGCTATTACCTGCAGGAATTGCTGATGAAAAAGATGACTTATCAAAAGCCAATAAAATTTTAGATTATGTGAAAACTAATTTTACATGGAACTATAATAATGGTATTTACGCGGAGAACGGAATTAAAGATCTTATAAAAAATAAAACAGGAAATGATGCAGATCTCAATTTGATGTTGGCAGCAATGTTTCGAAGTGCAGGTATTACGGCATATCCTATACTTATATCAACCGTGAGAAATGGAAATTTAAATTTAGCTTTTCCAAATTTGGGTAATTTTAACTATGTAGTGGTAGGAACCGAAATCAACAATAGATTTTATCTTTTTGATGCCACTTCAAAACAGTCACAGGCTAATCTTTTGCCATCCAGAGTCTGGAATAATAACGGACTTTTGGTGAAAGATGATAAAGCCGAAGTAATTACGATGTTTAATGCTAAAATGAGTTATGGCAAATATCTTACGAAAGCTAAAATCAATGATGATGGTACTGTAAGTGGAACTTATGAAGATAAAGATGCCGGACTTTTTGCTCTCAATGCTAAGGAAAGCTATGACGAAAACCCGGATAAGTATAAAAAGCAATATAAAGACAGTTATGCTATAGATTTTTCAGATATCAATTCTTCTGTTAAAGATAATGGTGATTTTGAGTCTAAAATGAAGTTTTCATCCAATAACTTAATTGATAATGTAGGAAAAAAGAAAATTTTTAATCCTTTGTTATTTCTTCATCAGTCTGGTAATGATTTTAATGAAACGGAAGAGAGAAAATACATGATCAATTTTGTTTCACCTTATACAAGAACTAAAAAAGTAGAAATCGAAATTCCTGAAGGATATACGGTAGCCGATTTACCAAAAAGCAAAAAAATAACGACAGACGATAAAGAGATTTCGTATTCTTATGTTGTAGAGAATAAAGACAATAAAATCACAGTAACTTCTGAGGTAAAAATCGCAAGTGCAGATTATCCTAAAGAATATTATCCTGCATTCAAACAAATCTGGAAAGTAATTTCAGATTCTGAAAGTCAGGTAATGAGTTTGATTAAGAAATAATCGATTATTGATACAAATTTTAAAAACCATTCATTTTGTGAATGGTTTTTGCATTCTAGTCGAAAAATAACTATTATGAAAAATAAAGTTGCAATAATGTTACTCTCTGGCGCTTTTCTTTTAGCCGCCTGCAAAAAGAAAGAGTCAGAAAAAGTGAATGTAAAAACAGAAAATAAAAGTCCTGAAAAATTTACCGTAGATTCTCTTAAAGTAAATGATTCTATGAGGATTAATGACAAGCTTTCTGTGAATTACGCATCAAAAGTATTAATTTTCCCAACTTTAAAAGATAAAGCTCTTTTAGACAGTATTTATTATGATAAAAAAGGGATTACCGATTACTCAAAACAAGGATTACAGAGCTTTTTAGACAAAGATAAAACCGAATTTTACGCATCAGTAAAAGAAGATAGTAAAGAATGGATTTCAGATATACAAAATCCACAAACCTGGGAAGCCGGCTCGTTTATGAAGCTGATTTCTCAAAATGATGATTTTCTTCAGATTGAATATTTACATACTTCTTATCAGGGCGGAGCGCACAATAATTATTCTTTCGGTGCAAAAGTTTTTGATTTGAAAAGGAATAAAAAATTAGATCTAAAAGATATCACCACAATGCCAAAAGCAAGACTTGAAGAACTTTTAATGAAAAATCTTGATAAACTTCCGAGCGGAACGACTGATTCTGATGGTCCGGTGAAAAATTCAGATATGCTTTTGGTAGATGTAATTCCTGCAAACCAAGCTTTTTATTTTGATAATGAAAACCTCTACTTCCATTACAGTCCTTACGAAATTGCAGCTTTTGCAGCCGGAGATATTGTAATTCCCGTCTCTTGGAAAGAGCTAGACGGAACCATTAATCCGGAATTTAAAAAGAGAATGAAAATTAACTAATATTAATGCTTCCAAATCAGGAAGCATTTTTTACTTTTGTGACCATGGAAAAAGTTGCCTTTATCATTAATCCTTTTTCGGCAAAAAAAAATTATCAGCCCTTTTTGAATGAACTAAAAAGTAAAGTGCAAAACCCTTTGTACTACATTTCTGAGTCTATTTTGGGAACTGATGATTTTATCGAAACACATTTTGATGATGTTGATTTTTTTGTGGCTATCGGAGGCGACGGAACTATTTCTACAGTTGCCAAAAAGCTTATCGGCACCGAAAAAGTGCTTGCTATTTTTCCGGCAGGCTCTGGAAATGGTTTTTCTAATGAAACGCAATTCAGCAAAAATTTAGATGAATTATTAAATAAATTAAAGGCTAAAAAATCTCGTAAAATAGATACTTTCACCGTAAACGACAGGCTTTCGATCAATGTTTCAGGAACAGGTTTTGACGGAAAAGTTGTGAAAGAATTTGAAAAAACGAACCGTGGATTTAAGAATTACATTAAAGTTTCTTTGAAGACTTTTTTTAATTATAAACCGATAAAGCTTAAATTTTTTGACGAAAATTATAAACAATATAATGGGAAGTATTTGATGATTAATATTGCAAATACGCGTCAGTTTGGTAACAACGCATACATTGCGCCGATGGCAAGTAAGAGTGATGGCCTTGTTGATATGGTTTTGGTTAAAAAATTTCCGTTGACTTATTCACCACTTTTTGCTTTCAGAATGTTTACTAAAAAATTGAAAGAGGATGATTATATCACCTATCTTCCGGTTTCAGAAATAGAATTTAAAGTAAATACCAAAAACTGGCATCTTGATGGGGAATTTAATAAAATAAAATCTCCGATTCACGTGAAAGTTCAGCCTTCAAGCCTGAATATTTTAATATAAATCATTTAAAAATAAAAGCCTTCCGTAAAGAAGGCTAAAACACAAATGATGAAAAAGTTATCATTATGATAATGATCTGTTACAAAGTAAATACTTAGAAATTGAATTTTTTATGGTTATAATCATAAAAAACATCTTAAACTTCCAGTTTTTTCTCAATTTCATTAGGATTGGCAAGGCAATATTGAAGCTGTTCCTTATCCAATTGTTTTTCCCAATTGGCTACAACTACGGTCGCTACAGAGTTTCCAATGACATTGGTCAAAGCACGGCATTCACTCATAAATTTATCAATTCCTAAAATTAGAGTCATTCCCGCAATCGGAATTTCAGGAACCACGGCTAAAGTTGCTGCTAAAGTCACAAAACCGGCTCCTGTAACTCCTGCAGCACCTTTTGAGCTTAGCATTGCGACCAAAAGAAGCATTAATTGTTTTTCGATCGAAAGATCAATGTTTAAGGCCTGTGCGATAAATAACGAGGCGAGAGTCATATAAATATTGGTGCCGTCAAGATTAAAAGAATATCCTGTGGGAATCACCAAACCTACAATCGCTTTGGAACAGCCTGCTTTCTCCATCTTTTCCATTATTCCGGGAAGGGCAGACTCTGATGAACTTGTTCCTAAAACCAGTAAAAGTTCTTCTTTCAGATAATACATCAGTTTAAAAATATTAAAACCATTGTACAATGCAACTGCTCCCAAGACCAAAACGACAAATAGGATAGAAGTGATGTAGAAAGTTCCTACAAGAAAAATTAAATTTAAAACAGATCCTAAACCATATTTTCCAATCGTAAAAGCCATTGCTCCAAAAGCTCCGATTGGTGCTAATTTCATCAGCATATGAACGATTTTGAAAACAGGAGCAGCCAGAACCTGTAAAAACTCAGTTACTTTTCCACTTTTTTCTTTTGTTAAAACCAAAGCAATTCCCATTAAAATAGCCACCAAAAGTACCTGAAGAATGTTGTCTCCAACCAAAGGGCTGAATAATGTTTCCGGGATAATATTCATAATAAACCCGGTGAGCGTGGTGTCGTGTGCTTTTTGTTGATATTGAGAAACGTCTCCCGATAAACTTGCAGGATCAATGTTTAAACCTGCTCCGGGTTGAATGATATTTCCTACAACTAAACCGATAATTAGCGCTAATGTTGAAAACGTGAAAAAATAGAGCATTGCTTTTATGGCAATTCGTCCCACTTTTTTCAGGTCTGTCATGTGGGCGATTCCTAAAGTAAGCGTAATGAAAATGACAGGAGCAATAATCATTTTTACCAATTTGATGAAACCGTCGCCTAAAGGTTTCATTTTTTCGCCTAATTCGGGGTAGAAATTTCCTAAAAGAATTCCCAGAGTAATGGCAATAATTACCTGAAAATAGAGTTGCTGGTAGAATTTTTTTGCTTTCAAAAGAGATGGATTTACTTTTTTAAGAACGAAAAATAGGAAAATTTGAAACAAACTTTAATTTAATTTGGTGAAAAGTTTAATTCAATTTAAAAGCTTCAATTGAAATTGTCACGTAATTCCCCAAATCTACAATCTTAACCTTGAATCTCGAACCTCAAATAAACTTATTCTATTGCAACAGAATCATCACCACGACCATCTGCAACAGCATGAATATTTCCGTTATCGTCTATTAAAATCATTTCCGTTCTTCCCAATTGATTCACTCTTTCAGCTTTATAACCTAATTTTTCTAAATCTTTAATCGTTGTTTCCGGAAAATTCTTTTCAAAAGATACTGTTTCAGGAAGCCATTGATGATGGAATTTTGGAGAATTAACGGTCATATTGGTATTCAGTTTAAAATCAATTACATTCACAATCGACTGATAAACAGAAGTAGGGATGGTTGTTCCGCCCGGAGTTCCTACAATCATAAAAGGTTTTCCTTTTTTCAAAACAATGGTTGGTGTCATCGAGGAAAGCATTCTTTTATTAGGCTGAATTGCGTTTGCTTCACCGCCAACTGCACCAAACATATTGGGAACACCTGGTTTTATAGAGAAATCATCCATTTCATTATTTAAGAAAAAACCTGCTCCAGAAACAACAACTTTACTTCCATACAAACCATTTAAAGTTGTGGTAACAGCAGCTGCATTTCCGTCTTTATCAATCACTGAAATATGTGTGGTTTCCGTAGATTCTTTAGTTTGATTAATGACTTTTCCGACTTCCGAACTTGGCGTAGCTTTACTAAAACTAAAACTTTTCCATCTGTTTTTCAAATAATCATCAGAAATTAGATAGGCTGTTTTATCCTGAATAAAATCGGGATCGCCCATATATTCAGCTCTGTCTGCAAAGGCTCTCCTTTCTGCTTCCACCATAATCTGAACCGCTTGCGTAGAATTTTGCTGATAATTTTCTAGATTTTCATAATCCGACATCTTTAGCATCTGTGCTAAAAGAATTCCACCGCTTGAAGGTAAAGGCATTGAAACAATATTGTTTCCTTTGTAATCAAATTCAAGTGCTTTTCTTTCAGCAACTTTATAGTTTTTCAGGTCTTCTAAAGTAATGATTCCTTTTTCTTTTTTCATTTCTGAAACCAGAAGTTCGGCAGTTTTTCCTTCATAAAACCCTTTTAAGCCTGCTTTTTGAATCAATTTTAATGTTTCTGCTAATTCTTTCTGCATGAGAATATCCCCTGATTTCCAAGTTTCATTTTTTATAAATGCATTGGACGTTTTATTATATTTTTGAAAATATTCTTTATAGGAATTTAATAATCTGGCTTCCTGTTCGGTAATTGCAAAACCTTTTTCAGCCAAATCTACTGCCGGCTGAATCAGTTTTTCCATCGGAAGATTGCAATGCTTTAAAGTAGCAAAAAATCCCGCCACACTTCCAGGAATTCCAACCGCTAATCTTCCGTTTTGAGACAAATCAGTATTAGCTTTTCCGTTTTTATTGAGATACATATTTTTGGAAGCGTTTTTAGGAGCCGTTTCACGGTAATCGAGCGTAAATTTTTCTCCGTTATTTTTTACACCCACCAAAAAACCGCCACCGCCGATATTTCCGGCTTGAGGATAAACAACAGCCAAAGCGTATTGTGTAGCGACCACTGCATCATAAGCATTTCCGCCCATTTTAAGAATTTTTGCCCCAGCTTCACTTGCTAAAGGATGCGCAGAAACTACAACTCCTTTATTTTTTACCTTAACTTCTTTTACAATATTAATATCAGTGTACTGTGCTGAAAGCGAGTAAGAAAGCAAAATGAATGAAATGATAATTTTTTTCATTTGTAAAAATTGTAATCGAATTTACAATTTTGTTTTAAAATAGGGTCTAAAATTTCTATTTTTGCTTTTATCATAATAATAAAAAGTAAAATGGAGTCTTATACGGAAAAAATATTGATTACAGGTGCTTTAGGGCAAATCGGAACTGAGCTTACGAATAGATTGGTAGAAATACATGGTGCTGATAATGTGGTTGCTTCGGGTCTAGACAGATATCAGAAAGATATTACTTCAGCCGGGCATTATGAAAGGATGGATGTTACCAACACGCAATTGGTAAAACAAGTTATCAAAGATTACGAAATTACAACAGTATATCATCTGGCTTCTCTTTTGTCTGGAACATCAGAAAAGCAACCGATTTTCGCATGGAAACTAAATCTTGAGCCACTTCTTCAGTTTTGTGAGCTGGCGAAAGAAGGTTTACTTAAAAAGATTTTCTGGCCAAGTTCTATCGCTGTTTTCGGGAAAGGAATTCCAAAAGAAAACGTTGGTCAGGATGTCGTTTTAAACCCTACAACAGTGTACGGTATTTCTAAAATGGCAGGTGAAAAATGGTGCGAATATTATTTTGATAAATATGGAGTAGACGTAAGAAGTATCCGTTATCCCGGTTTAATTTCCTGGAAAACTCCTGCAGGTGGAGGAACTACAGATTATGCGGTTGAGATTTTCTACGAAGCAATTGAAGAAGGAAAATATACAAGTTTTATTTCTGAAAATACAGGAATGCCGATGTTGTATATGGATGATGCGATCAATGCAACTTTACAGTTAATGGATGCCCCAAAAGAAAGCCTTACGGTTCGTTCATCTTACAATTTGGGCGGAATGTCTTTCACTCCGAAAGAACTAGCAGCAGAAATCAAAAAAGAAATTCCTGAATTTGAGATTGATTACAAACCAGATTTCAGACAGGCGATTGCAGACTCTTGGCCGGCTTCAATTGATGATTCTGTAGCGAAAAAAGATTGGGGATTATCTTATGATTTCGGAATTTCCGAGATGTCAAAAGATATGATCAAGAATTTAAAAGTGAAACTTAATAAAAACTAATCTGATTACCTTCAATCAGTTATAATTAAAAGTCTGATTAAAAACTATTCAAAATAAATTTTCAAGGCATTTTTCTTTTCCCCAACCCTAAAGGGCGAAAAAATGTCTTGAAAATTTACTCAAAATTACTCCCTTTAGGGCCGGGGAAATAATTTTGATGAAATCTAAACTGGATCTAAGAATTACTTGAATTCTTTGCTGAATAAACGCCTTTGCAAACTTAAAAACAGTTAGTTTTGAAAAAAAGCTTTGCGAACTTTGCGTTTAAATCAAGTATTAGGATAAATAAGAGATCTTCGATAATTAATTAAACCGAAGTCAGTTTGATTAAATTAGTTTATCCCTTTATTAATGATTACTTTCATCTAAAATTATACTGAATGATATTTCTCACTTTTAACATCGTAAATTTTGAGGCTGCTACTAAAAACAGCATCACTATTTCTGATGAAGAAAGATTGAAAATTACCGAAAGTAATACCAAAGCAATTCTTAGGATTTTAGATCTTCACGATATAAAAGCGAGTTTTTTTGTAGAGATTTCTATTGCAGAAAAACTTCAGAATTTACTAAAAGCAATTTCTGCTCAAGGGCATGAAATTGCTTTTTATAATAAAGATTCGAACCTTGAAAAAATCGATCAGGTAAAAAAATCGACTCAGGAATTTCTTGAAAAACAGATCAAAGGAATTCGCCAAAAAGACAACCAGTTTTCTTTGGAAGAATTAAAATCAATCGGTTTTAATTATATCTCAAATATTGATCACGCAGATATTCTGTTTCCTTTTAAGCGTTTAAAAAGAACCTCTGAAATTATCGAAGACAACGGACTGAGTATTGTTCCGGAAAGTATTTCGCCATACAGTCAATTGCCTTATAATGACTTTGTTTTTCAGATCTTGCCGATGCAATATTATCAGAATATGGTTTTTGAAACCTTGAAAAATGATGATTTTGTATTGGTCTATCTTGAATCGTGGCAGTTTACGGATATCAAAAAATATCAGTTTAAGGTTCCGTTTTACCGAAGTTTTTATTTGGGAAAAAAGATGGAGGATAAGCTCGAAGCTTTTCTTTCATGGATTAATGAAAAAGAATTGGCGACCGCAAGAATGAAAGATTATATTTTTTAGATAGGTTGCAGGAATTAGGTTTTAGAGCTTGGTTAAAACTTTAAACTAAATAAATGAACTTTTTATTCCAATTCGAAAAGAGTAATTTCCGGCAAAACCCCAACTCTTCCTGGATAACCTAAAACTCCGAAACCACGATTCACATAAAGCATTTTCCCTTCACTTTCGTACAAATCTGCCCATTTCGGATAACGGTATTGTACAGGAGACCATTTTATATTTTTTAAATCTAAACCAAACTGCATTCCGTGCGTGTGACCTGAAAGCGTTAAATGAATGTCTTTAGGATGTTTTTTTACCACATAATCGAAATGAGTAGGGTCGTGGCTCATTAAAATTTTTGTAGCGTCCTGCGGTACGTTTTCTAAAGCTTTATCAATGTCTCCATATTGTGGAAATGGCTTTAATCCCCAGTTTTCGACGCCCAAAATGTAGATTTTTTCACCATCTTTTTCAATGATTCGGTTTTCATTACGAAGCATCTCAAAACCGGCTTGTCTTTGATAATCAATTAAGGTTTCAAGATTTTTTTTTTGTTCATCCTTAGAATTCCATTTTACATAATCGCCGTAATCATGGTTTCCTAAGACTGCAAATTTTCCGTCTTTCGCTTTAATTTTAGAAAATAAAGGGATGAATGGTTTGAATTCATCGGCAACATTATTCACCATATCTCCGGTAAATAAAACCAAGTCCGGATTTTGTTCATTAATTAAATCAATGGCGTGCTGCAGTTTGCCTGGGTCAGAAAAACTTCCGCTGTGAACATCAGAGATTTGAATGACTTTATATCCTTTAAAACTTTTGGGAAGATTGGCGAATTTCACTTTTACTCTTCTCACGGTATGACGGTATTTTCCAAAAGTAATTCCGTCTATGAAAAGAGCAGAAAGCACACCTCCCAATCCTAATCCGATTAAGCTTAAAAACTTGCGTCTTTCGGGGAAAAAGTTTTCGGCAGGTTTAGTGGTAAGTCCTACCAAATAACATCCTGTTCTGAAGATATCATCAACCAATAAAAACAGAACAATAAAGACTTTAGGTAAAATAAAAACTAAAAATAAAGAGATCGATATTTGTGCTCTTACCGTACTTCTGTCACTTCTTTGAAAATGGGTTATTTCGTACGCAAGAACGCTGTAAATAGTCAAAGATAAAATAACATAGCCGAGTCTTATCCAGAAATTATCTGTTAAGGTTCTTATTGCCTGAAAAATATAAACTTCTAAAAACAAGAAGATTGCGGCAATGAATAAGAAGTTTTTCTGCATAATAAGGTTAAAAAAAGCACAAAAAATAAATTTCCTGTGCTTTTTATATTTTTAATTAATTTTCTTAGGGAAATTTATAAACGATAGCATTAATGTTCATTCCGGCACCTACCGATGTCATCACAATGTTACCTTTATCTTTAAACGAATGACCATTCATTTTTCCTTTAATTATTAAATCAAACATGGTAGGAATTGTTGCAACGGAAGAATTTCCGAACTCCTGAATCGTCATTGGAGATATCGCGTGATCGTAATCCTTGATGTCGTAAAGCTTATGAAGTCTTTCAATCATCGCATAATCCATCTTTGCATTTGCCTGATGTATAAGTATTTTGTCGATATCTTCAATAGATAAGCCGGCGTCGTCAATAGTTTCTTTAATAGCTGCAGGAACATTTTTTAGAGCGTACTCATAAATTTTTCTTCCCAACATTCTCACATATAAACGTTTTTGATCTGCTTCTTTATTGATTGACGGGCCGTTTGCAAGATAATTGAGCTCAATGCCATTATCGCAAATCGTATTGTGGGCAATGATCCCAACATTTTCTTCGTCAGTAGCTTTTACTACAACAGCTCCCGCTCCGTCAGCAAAAATCATTCTGTTTCTGTCGTGAGGATCGGTCACTCTGCTCAAAGTTTCAGCACCGATTACAAGGATTGTTTTGGCAACTTTAGCTTTAATTAAGTTATCTGATAAAATCATGGCTTCTACCCAGCCCGGGCAACCGAAAAGCATATCATACGTAACGCATTTTCTGTTTTTGATACCCAATTTATTTTTTACTCTTGCTGCCATTGTCGGCATAAAATCAGCGTAACCATTTACGGTAACTTCGCCAAAATTACTGGCGTAAATAATATAATCAAGCTCCTCCTGATCTACATTTGCATCTGCAATAGCAAGCTTTGCAGCCTCAAAACCGATTTGTGAATTTGAAAGATCTTCATCTATAAATCTCCTGTTTTCTATCTCTGTAATTTCTACAAATTTTGCAATAGTTTCTTCAGCAGGCTTGTCAATCTTTATACCGTCTTCTGTATAAAATTCTGAATCTAAGAAAAAATCCCTTCCAATTACTCTATTCGGAAGATAAGATCCGGAACCAATAATGATCGTATTTGGCATTCGCTTATGTAATTTTTTAAAGATGCAAAGTTAATAATTAATATTAATAAGAAAGAATTAAAAATATTATTAAATTTGCAAAAATTGTTTCAGCCAATCTATGAAAAACAATCCATCTTTAAAAGGTTTAATTATTGCTGTTGTGGTATTTATCGGTGCTTTCGCTGTGTACAACTTCTTTTTGGCAAAGAAAAATTATTATCTCGTAGATAATCCTACTCCCAATACATATTATTTTAAAATCAATAACGGCTCTGAAGGTATTATTTCGGCAGGCCAGTTTGTGCAGGTAGATTTGCAGAAAGGGAAAAATTCTATCAAGGTTTTTGATCAGAATAAGAAAATGCTTTATGACTCTGCTTTTGAGGTTAATAAAATTCGTGGTCTCTTAAATATTGCCCATAAAGATTATTACATTAATGAGCAATATTATGGGTACAATCTTAAAAAAGATTCATTACTTTTGGCATTGGATAAAACAATGATCGACGGGAAACAATATTATGGGGGAGCCAAACGTTTTAATAAATTATATACAGAAGATTTTTATTATAATGTAGATGAAGATTATGATCAGATGATCAAAAATATTCAGAAAGTAGAATCTCGTACAAAGATTTTCCGCAAGGAGGATTATCTGAATTATTATAAAGAATACTATAAGTTTTAAGTTTTGACAAAAGATATCAACCAAGTAACACCCTACAATTCTGAATCTAGCAAAAAGAGTCAGGTAGAGGATATGTTCGACAACATTGCGCCCAAATACGATTTATTAAACCATGTACTTTCTATGAAAATAGATGTGCTCTGGAGAAACAAATTGGTAAAATGGATGAATAACGACAGCCCAAAAGAAACATTGGATGTTGCCACAGGAACAGGAGATTTAGCTATTGCGGTAGAAAAAGGAACCGGTGCAAAAGTGGTGGGATTAGATTTATCGCAACAAATGTTAAATGTTGGCATTGTTAAAATAAAAAAACTTAATTTAGACGGCAAAATTTCCATGCAAAAGGGCGATGCAGAAAATTTACCTTACGAGGACAATAGATTTGATGCAGTTTCCGTTGCTTTTGGAGTGAGAAATTTTGAGAATCTTACTAAAGGTTTGGCAGAGCTGAGAAGAGTGGTTAAAGAAAATAAAAGTGTTTATATTCTGGAGTTTTCAAAGGTAGAGGGTTTTTTAGGACCATTTTATATGTTTTATTTCAAAAATATATTGCCGGCAATCGGCAGACTGGTTTCTAAAGATAATAGGGCGTACACTTATCTTCCCGATTCTGTAAATGCATTTCCATTTGGAGAAAAGATGAGACAAATTCTTTTAGATACAGGATTTAAAAAAGTAGAATACAAAAAATTAAGTTTAGGTATAGCCACAATTTATAAAGCAACAAAATAACCTATGAATAAATTTCTATTAAAAGCTCTGGTTTTAGCCTCAGTAAGCATTGCAACGGTTGCAAATGCTCAATTTAGAACCCGTAACAGGATGGACAGGTTGGAAGACTTTGACCAGAAAAAAGTCAGTTGGGGGTTTTATCTGAATGGTAATTTACTGGATTATAGAATTGTGCTCAACCCAAGATATGGAATGTATGAAAATTATAATCTAGTATCTTCAAAAGAAAGCACGAGCTTCGGAGCCGGTCTTATTGCCAAGTTCAGACTTAATGATTATTTAGACGTAAGATTAGAGCCAGGTTTGCAGTTTGCTCAAAGACAATTGATTTTTAATACAGATACTAATTCAAGGTATCAGGATGGCAGTTTGACGAATCCTCCTTTTGCTCCGATTGCTTTAGCAGAAAAAGACAGAGTGAGAGATATAAAATCTACTTTGGTCGATATTCCTGTGATGTTGGAGTTACACGGTGAAAGATGGTACAACTCGAGACCGTATGTTTCGGCTGGTGTGAATTATATTGTCAATTTACAGTCAAACTCAGATTCTCAGGATGATAACATGCAGCAGGTTTTCAGATCTACAACGCACAATTTTGCTTGGTCTGCAGAAATGGGAATTCAATTCTATTTTAATAAATTTAAATTAACTCCGGCAATCAGAGGTACATTCTTTATGAATAACGAAATGGTAGCAGATAATGCTACAACGCCTCCATATTGGTCTGCAGCAGTTTCTACATTACAGACAAGAGCAGTAATGTTTGTTTTGAAATTTGAATAATATAATAAAAAATTAATATGAAGAGGAGGTGCCTGGCATCTCCTTTTTTATTTTTGTCAAAATATAGAGACTATTATTTTTGTCGGTACTAATATTTTCCTATTTTTGCTAATAGTTAGAAAATTTATAAACCTGAAATGCTTCAAGAATTAGAAAATAATTTTTCAGAATTAGAGAAAAAGATTTTGAGCCTCCAAAAAAGCCATCAAAATATATCTGAGAAATATTTAGAATTAAATAAAGAGCATGCTGAGCTGAAGACGAAATATGACGAGGAAAGAAAAAAAAATCAGGTATTGGCAGAAGAACAGAAAAATATAAAATTGTATTCAGCAATATCAGGAAATCCTGAACACAACAGACTCATGAAAAACCATATCAACAGATTGGTAAAAGAAGTAGACTTTTGTATTGCACAGCTTCAAAACAGTGGATTATAATGGAGGTAAGGAGAATAACCATCAACATTGCTGGAAGAGTATATCCGCTAAATGTACCCGCAGCAGAAGAAGAAACTTTGCGCAAAGTGGGGAAGCAGATTGAAAATATGATTAAAGATTTTGAACAAAATTTTGATGTAAGAGACAAACAGGATGCTTTGGCAATGTGTGCCCTGAAATTGGGAACCAATGCAGAAGTAGTTGCTCTGAATCATGAGAAAAATATAAAATCAACCAACGAAAGATTAGTGAATATTAATCAGTCGCTGGGTGATATAGGAAAATAGAAACTTTTCCGGAAAAAACTGCCTACAGTAATTCTAACACATTAAGGTAAACTCAACACTAAACAATTAACGGTCGAAAGTCTTTTCAATGGCGTGCTGCTTTACGCAGATTACAGAGAGAAGAAATCAGATCAAATCGTGGAGATCCGGAGTTTACTCTAAATCACTGAATTACTGTGGGTTTTTTATTTTAAATTAACAAGACAATTAAAACTCAATATATATGACAACAACCGCTATTATTATAGGCGTAATTTGCTTAGTAATCGGTGCAGTAGCAGGGATGTTTTTCTCAAAAAGCTCTCTCAATACCAAGGCAAAATTTATTATAGACGATGCACAAAAAAATGCAGATAATTTAATAGAAAAAGCTAATGTACAAGCTGAATCCATAAAAAAAGAAAAGAATCTTCAGGCTAAAGAAAAATTCTTGGAACTAAAGTCACAGCACGATGCAGATATTCAGGCTCGCGAAAAGAAAATGCAGGACGCTGAAAAAAGAACGAAAGACAAAGAAAATAAGCTGAATGACGAACTTAGCAAAGCAGGGAAATTAGAAAAAGATCTAGACAGACAGATTGCTGATTATGCTAAGAAAAACGAGATTTTAGAGAAAAAGCAAAGCGATCTAGAGCAGGCAACTGCCAAAAAAGTTGAAATGCTTGAGAAAATTTCAAACTATACTGCAGAAGAAGCGAAAGCAGAATTGGTAGAAACCATGAGAGCTGAAGCAAAAACCAGAGCTCAGGCGCACGTTCAGAGCATTATGGAAGAAGCTCAGTTGAATGCTAAAAGTGAAGCGAGAAAAATCGTTATTCAGACCATTCAGAGAATTGGAACGGAGCAGGCGATTGAAAATTCGGTATCGGTATTTAATATTGAATCTGATGAAGTAAAAGGTAGAATTATCGGTAGAGAAGGTAGAAATATCCGTGCTTTGGAAGCAGTTACAGGGGTTGAGATCATTGTTGATGATACGCCGGAAGCTATTCTTCTTTCATGTTTTGATCCGGTAAGAAGAGAGATTGCAAGACTATCCCTTCACAGATTGGTTACTGACGGTAGAATTCACCCGGCAAGAATTGAAGAAGTTGTAGAAAAAACAAGAAAGCAAATCGAAGAAGAAATTATAGAAGTAGGTAAAAGAACGATCATTGATTTAGGAATTCACGGTTTACACCCGGAATTGGTGAAGATCGTTGGTAGAATGAAATACCGTTCTTCTTATGGGCAAAACCTTTTACAGCACTCAAGAGAAGTTGCCAATATTGCTGCGACAATGGCTGCTGAATTAGGATTAAACGTAAAATTAGCCAAAAGAGCAGGTCTTTTACACGATATCGGAAAGGTTCCTGAGCAGGAATCTGAACTTCCACACGCACTTTTAGGAATGCAATGGGCAGAGAAATATGGTGAAAATGCAGAAGTGATCAATGCGATCGGTGCTCACCATGACGAAGTGGAAATGACGTCTCTATTATCTCCGATCATTCAGGTTGCCGATGCGATTTCAGGGGCAAGACCGGGAGCAAGAAGACAGGTTTTAGAATCTTATATCCAGAGACTTAAAGATCTTGAAGCCGCAGCATTGAGTTTTGAAGGTGTTTCTTCAGCGTACGCAATTCAGGCAGGTAGAGAATTGAGAGTAATGGTAGAAAGTAGTAGAATAAACGACGAAATGTCTTCTCAGCTTTCTTATGATATTTCAGAGAAAATTCAGAATGAATTAACGTATCCCGGACAGGTAAAAGTGACGGTAATCAGAGAAACCAGAACTGTAAATATCGCAAGATAATTAAAGTTTAAAACAAGAATATGTATAAAACCTTTCAAGTATTTGAAAGGTTTTTTTAATTTTAATTTTAATCCACATTAAATTACAGTATACATTATTATAGTCTGAATCTGCTAATATTTAAAATTTTGATAATATTTTTGGTTTTTTGGTTGTGTGTTGATAAATAATATTTAAATTTGATATTCAAACTATATTAATTAAAAAACAAATCACATGACAAACATTTTAAAAAATGCGAAAAAATTAAAAAAGTCCGATCTTAAAGACATCATCGGAGGAGTTAGCGGAAACCCGGATCTGTCTCTTTGTGGATGCGATTGCTCAGGAGCAGTTACAGGTCCTTACTATTGCGTACAGTATATCGGCTGTCCTCAGGTATACACTTGCAAAGACGTATATTAAAAATAAAAAATAGATCTTCTTTAGTTTTGAGGTAGATTTAAAAATAAAAATATGCATAAAACCTTCTAGTTAATGGAAGGTTTTTTTATTTAAGTCTCAGCAGGTTTAAAAATTATTATGAATTAGTTCGGCTTGTCTTTAATTATGTGTAGAAATTTGGATAATATTTATTGTTTGTTTGCGTTATATTTATAATAATAGTAAATTCGATATTCAAACTATATTAATAATTAAAATCAAATCACATGACAAACAACATTCTGAAAAACGCGAAAAAACTTAAAAAGTCTGACCTTAAAGACATTGTCGGAGGAATAGGTAAAGTAGGAACTCCAGATTTATCTCTTTGTGGATGCAGTTGTACGGGAGCTGTTACGGGTCCTTTATATTGCACGCAATACATGGGATGCCCGCAAGTGTATAATTGCAAAGACTAAAATATTAAACCCCTTCCAAAGATTTGGAAAGGGTTTTTACTTTAAATGATTCTTATAAAAAAGGTTTCATTTCATTTTCAATTTGGGCTCTCAAATCCATCAGTCTTTTGGCATATTTCTCCTGTTGTTTTTCTTCTTCGGTTTCAGGAACCCATTTGGGAACAGGAAGTTTCTTTCCGTTTTCGTCAACGGCTACAAATACAATGATGCAATGTGTTTTCTTGTCAAAAGTAGGTTGTTTTAGGTTTCTCGAAAAAACGTTGATCGAAATATGCATGCTCGAAGAGCCCGTATAGATTACCTGCGCTTCTACTTTTACTATTTCACCGATCTTGATAGGTTCATAAAAACGAATTCCGCCCACATATACCGTTACAGAATAATTTCCGCTCCAGGTTGTTGCGCAGGCATATCCGGCCTGATCTATCCATTTCATTACACTTCCGCCGTGTACATTTCCACCATAATTCACATCTGAAGGTTCAGAAATAAATTGAAAAGTAACAGGTTTGTTATCCATTTTTTTTTAATTTTAATAAAGGTATTTAATAATTTTCAAAATTTTATATTTAGCCTTACTTTTGAAGATTAAATTTTTATCAGTGAAACGGCCATATTTCATTAATAATTGGTTCTGAAATAAAGGCGGCATTTCATTTAACATTAAAAAAATATGTAATTATATTATGAAAAAAGTATTTTATCTCAATACATGCGATACATGCAGGAAGATTTTGGCAAACTTTAATCTGTCAGATTGGGAGCTAAGAGAAATAAAAAAACAACCGATTACCATAGAAGAGCTGGAACAAATGTACAGCATAACAAATTCTTATGAGGAACTGTTCAGTAAAAAATCTACTCAAATTAAATTAAGAGAGCTAGATCCTAAATCTTTACAGGAAAGTGATTATAAAGAGCTTATTTTAGATCATTATACATTCCTTAAGCGTCCGGTTTTTGTTACTGATAAAGAGATTTTTATAGGAAGTGATAAAAAGAACGTAGATGCTTTGAAGGCATTTTTTAGAGCTGATTAATTGTTTTGTCATTGCAAGGAGCGACGAAGCAATCTTTAATTTTTTTTACGAGTAATTTTTTGTTTTAGTGACAGACGCTAAAAAAAAGACAAAAATCCTAGCCCCGATTGTTATGAAAATCCTTTTTTGCAAAAAAAAGATTGCAATGTAAAGCGGGAAATAGCTCCTAAAAAATTGTTTTATAACGAAGCTTATCATAACAAAAAAACCGCAGACTGAATCTGCGGTTTTGTATTTTAAAATAATTTCTAATTATACGAAAGGCATTTTTACCACTTTCGCCGGAATATTTTTATTTCTTACCTGAATAAAGATTTCAGTTCCCAATTTGAAATGCGGTTTATCAACATAAGCGATTCCCAAACCGATTTTTTTCATCGGTGACTGAGTTCCTGAAGTTACTTTCCCGATTACATTTCCTTCTGCGTCTACGACAGGATAATCATGTCTCGGAACGCCTTTGTCTGTCAATTCGAAACCTACCAATTTTCTGGTAATACCTTCTTCTTTTTGTTTTGCGAAAATATCTTTAGAAACAAAGTCTTTATCAAACTTGGTAATCCATCCCAATCCGGCTTCAATAGGAGACGTTGAGTCGTCGATATCCATTCCGTAAAGGCAGAATCCTTTTTCTAATCTTAAAGTGTCTCTTGCAGCCAATCCACAAGGAATAATGCCTTCTTCTGCTCCGGCTTCAATAATAGCATCCCACAGTTTTTCTGCAGATTCGTTGTTGAAATAAATTTCAAAACCACCGCTTCCTGTGTAACCAGTATTTGAAATGATCACATCGTTTACTCCGGCAACGGTTCCTACAGTGAAGTTATAATAAGGGATTTCAGAAAGATTAGTTTCTGTTAATTTCTGAAGAATTTCAGTTGCTTTCGGTCCCTGAATTGCCAATAGAGACATTTCGTCTGAAGCATTGGTTAATTTCGCCCCGAAACTGTTGTATTTTGAGATATGATCCCAGTCTTTATCTATATTTGAAGCATTTACAACTACAAAATATTTTTCATCTTCCATTTTGTAAACGATAAGGTCGTCTACAATTCCTCCGTTTTCGTTTGGTAGACAAGAGTATTGAGCTTTTCCGTTTTCTAAAACATCTACATTGTTGGTCGTTACAAACTGCAAAAGATCTTTAGCACCAGCTCCTTCAACGAAAAACTGTCCCATATGAGATACGTCAAATAATCCTGCTTTTTCTCTTACTGCAAAGTGTTCTTCCGTTACTCCGGAATATTGTACAGGCATTTCAAATCCTGCAAAAGGTACTATTTTCGCTCCCAAAGAAACGTGTTTGTCGTACAATGCTGTTTTTTTCATAGGTAGATTTATTTCTATTTTTTAATTTTAAAACTTTCAAAAGCTTCGTTGAAAACTTTCATATAATTTCCGTTCCAGTGTTTTTGCTGGCAATTGATGCTCACAAGAAAGATGTCTTTGTCTTTCTGATATAATTTTGTAACCCAGAAAAGCTTTTCTTTCTCATCAAAATATTCATACTGATATTCAGAATATCCTTTTTTACTGCCTGTATTTTTTACTTTTTTCTCTTCATCCGGAGAATTGTACAAGGCAAGAATGAATTTTTTAACATCTGTTTTTGGCAGATCCAGATTGTGATATTCTGAGATGGTAATTGCGCCAATCTCATTGGTAGGAAAGATATTTACAATGCCTTCATCATCGGTTGCCTTCCAGGTATCGGGCATCGAGATCGAATAGTTTTCGCTTTCGTAACGCTCTTTGCCCAGATCTTGGGAAAATGAGTAGACACTTAGCAGAAGTGCCGTAATTAAAATAGATTTTTTCATAATTGTGTTTAAAAATGATGTTTATATTCTTCCAGAATAATTTTAAACCATTCTGTAAATTGCTCGGGATGTTCCGAAATTTCTTTATCTAAATCTTCCGGTGAAATATAGCGCACTTCTTCCACTTCATCAGTATTCAGACTAAAATCTGAATTGTAAGTTCCGCTAAAAACATGATCGAGCTCGTGCTCCCAAAGTCCGCCTCCAACGTCTGCTTTATAAATAAAATGAAATTTTTCTGAAAGCCCGGCATCAATTCCCAGTTCTTCTTTCAGCCTTCTTTTTGCACCTTCAAGATACGTTTCTTCAATTCTGGGATGAGAACAAACGGCATTGGTCCATTGTTGAGGAGAATGATATTTGTTGGCAGCACGTTTCTGCAAAAGCATTTCACCGTTTTCATTAAATAAAAAAACGGAAAAAGCACGATGGAGCAAACCATTAATATGAGCCTGCTGTTTTTCCATTAAACCTAATACTTCATCCTCGGGATTTACTAATACGACCAATTCTTCCATTCCTACAAATTTAAGTTTAAAACGTGATTTTGTAAAATAAATGTTTAGTTTTTTTAATTATTTATGAAATATTGGCTTTTGCAGAAGTGAAAAACATTCGCATTATTTATGAAAAATGCAATGAAAGGTTAATTTTTATTATTTTTAAACTTGATTTTGTGTTAAAATTTTAACATAAACTAAGATTAATATAACTGTTTGAATGATAAAGTGTAACTTTGCGCTTTAAAATTTTGAACGATGGAGCTAGATTATATTGAGCATATCAGTCCGATTCTGAAAGATGGAATTAAAAATTATCTTATCGATATAGACGGAACAATTACAGAAGATGTTCCCAACGAAGAACCCGAAAGAATGGTAACGTGCGAGCCTTTTCCTGATGCTTTGGCAACTGTGAATAAATGGTATGACGAAGGACACCAGATTTGTTTTTTTACTTCAAGAACTGAAAATTTAAAACAGATTACGATAGATTGGTTAGACAAGCACGGCTTCAAATATCACAGTGTTTTGTGTGGCAAACCAAGAGGCGGAAATTATCACTGGATAGATAATCACCTCGTAAGAGCTACAAGATACAAAGGCAAATTTACAGATTTGGTTGAAAAGCAGGTTACAATAGAAGTTTTTAAAGAAGATTAAATCATAGAAAGGATTTAAAGATTAAACGAAAGGTGAAAAACCAGAAATTCTTTTAATTTTTAAATCTTTTTACATTTTTAAATAGATTATTAAGTATGAAAGTTTTAGCAAACGACGGTTTAGATCAATCAGGAGTTGATGCATTAACCGAGAAAGGCTTTGAAGTAATTACAAAAAAAGTTCCTCAGGAGCTTCTTTTAGATTACATCAACGAGCACAAGATCCGTACTGTATTGGTAAGAAGTGCGACGCAGGTGAGAAAAGATATTATTGATAATTGTCCGTCACTGGAAATCATCGGAAGAGGTGGAGTTGGGATGGATAATATTGATGTAGATTATGCAAGAGAAAAAGGAATTCATGTGATCAATACGCCTTCTGCTTCTTCGGAATCCGTTGCTGAATTGGTTTTTGCGCATTTGTTTTCAGGAGCAAGATTTTTGCAGGATTCAAACAGAAAAATGCCTCTGGTTGGTGATACCGAATTTGCATCGCTTAAAAAAGCGTACGCTGCAGGGATTGAATTAAAAGGAAAAACCATCGGAATTGTAGGAATGGGGAGAATCGGTCAGGAAGTTGCCAAAATCGCTTTAGGTTTGGGAATGAGAGTGATCGCTGCTGATAATATGGTAGGAAAAGCCAGTATTAAAGTAACTTTCTACAACAATCAGTTCATCAATGTTGATATTGAAACTGAACCTTTGGAACAGGTTTTAAAACATTCAGATTTTATTACGCTTCACGTTCCGGCTCAGAAAGACGGCTACATGATTGGTAAATCTGAGTTTGAAATGATGAAAGACGGTGTTGCCATCGTTAACTGCTCAAGAGGTGGTGTGATCGATGAAACTGCTTTAATTGAAGCGTTAGATTCAGGAAAAGTAAGGTTTGCAGGTCTTGATGTTTTCATTAATGAGCCGACTCCTTCAAAAGAAATTATTACACATTCTAAAATTTCGGTAACTCCGCATACAGGTGCTTCAACTTTGGAAGCTCAGGATAGAATCGGGCTGTCTTTAGCAGAACAGATCTCAAGTATTTTGCAGATTCATTAATTTTGAATCTTTAATAATAAACAAAAATGCCGCAGAGATTTTGCGGCATTTTTTATTTTATATATTATTTTTTGTTTTTAACAAATCTCTGATTTCCATTAATAATTTTTGGTCTTCAGTTGGTGCGGCAGGAGCTGCAGGTACTTCTTCTTTTCTGTTGAGCCTGCTGATTACTTTAATAAGAAGAAATAAAACAAAAGCTACAATTAGGAAACTAATTACAGAAGATAGAAAATTACCATATTTCACACCGTTCCAGGAAAGTTCGGCTATATTTTTTACATTCGCTTTTTCTAAAGCAGGGTTTAGAAGCAATGGTGTAATAATATCGTCTACAAATGATTTTACAATAGCACTGAAAGCTGCTCCGATAATAACACCGACAGCAAGATCTACAACATTCCCTTTGAATGCAAAATCTTTAAATTCTTTAACAAATCCCATAATTTATATTTTTAGTTGTTTTACACAAAAGTATCATTTAAATATAATAATTTTTAAATATTTTTTGGGTATTTTTTTTGCTTTAATCATCATAATATATAATTACACTTAGAAAAATAGATCCATATGAAAGTTTTTACTGTTGAAAATATCAGATTGGCTGATCAATATACGATTAAGAATGAGCCGGTTTCATCTGTTCAGTTGATGGAAAGAGCTGCTCTGAATTGTGCTGAATGGATTTATTTAAACTGTAAAAATCACACAAAGTTTGCTGTCTTTTGCGGAAACGGAAATAATGGCGGTGACGGTTTTGCCATTGCAAGAATGTTGTATCTGAAAGGTTTTGATATAGACGTTTTTATTAATAAGGATTATCTTAAGTTTTCTGATGACGCTTTAGTAAATTATAAAAAGCTAAAAGATATTTCAGGAATTTCACTGAAAGATTATCATGAGATCGAAAGATACAATTTTGATGAGAAAACAATTATCATCGATGCTCTTTTCGGAACCGGATTATCAAGAAATCTGGAAGGAAGTTTCAAAAAAGTGATTGGAATTTTAAATTTAAAAGTCAGTCCCAAAATATCAATTGATATTCCATCGGGAATGTTTGCCGATCAAATCAATAATGAAAATGCAACGATCTTCAAAGCAGATTATACTTTGACTTTCCAATTTTGGAAGAAGGCTTTCCTTCATCCGGAAACCGGAAGTTTTACAGGAAAAGTGGTTGTTTTAGATATCAATTTATCTCAGGAATTTATTGAAAATACTTCAAGTAATGATTTTGTAATTGATGATGAAGTCATTAAGAATATTTTTAAAATCAGACAAGATTTTGCCCATAAAGGTACTTATGGTAAATCAATTATTGTAGGCGGAAGTTACGGGAAAATAGGTGCGGTAATGTTGGCTACGAAATCTGCTTTAAAAGCGGGTTCAGGTTTGACGTTTGTCCTCGCTCCCAATTGTGGTTACGAAATACTACAGACAAATGCTCCTGAAGCAATGTTTATGAATGGTGGCGAAAAAAATATTAATCAAATTGAAGAACAGGAAAATACGGTCTACGGAATTGGCCCCGGTCTCGGAACGGAAAAAGAAACGGAAAAAGCATTGGTAGAATTTCTTGAAAATCATCAATCTCCTTTAATTTTGGATGCTGATGCGTTAAATATTATTTCTAAAGACAAGAAGTACCTGAAATTGATCCCCAGAAAATCAATTATTACGCCGCATCCGAAAGAATTTGAGAGGCTTTTCGGTACAACGGAAAACTCATTTGACAGATTAGATTTAGCCAAAACAAAAGCAAAAGACTTGGGGATTTATATTGTTTTAAAAGATCATCACACGCAAGTTATAACACCATCGGGAAATGTTTTCTACAATATCACAGGAAATTCAGGCTTGGCAAAAGGGGGAAGCGGAGATATCTTGACCGGAATTATCACTTCACTTTTAGCCCAAAAATATTCTGAAGAAGAAGCTGCCGTTTTAGGAGTCTGGCTTCACGGAAAAGCTGCTGATTTTGCTGCCGAAAAATATTCAAAAGAAGCAATGCAGCCCACTGATGTAATTAATGAACTCGGAAACGTCTTTCTCGACTTAAACAAAAAAGCCACAACTCAGTTGTGACTTTCAAATTTTTATTTGATAAAAAAATTATTCAGGTTTAGCATTTTCAGCTTCTGTAATTTTGAATTTTTTAGAATAAATCATTATTACAAATCCTGCAATCATGAATGGGATTGATAAAATCTGTCCCGTATTTAATCCTGCAAAAGAAATAAACTCATCGCCTTGAGGCTCTTTCAGGAATTCTACAAAGAATCTGATCGCCCAAAGAATAATGAAGAATAAACCAAATAGCCAACCTTGCTGATACTTTTTATCAGTTTTCTTGTATAAAACCCAAAGTAAAATAAATAATAAAACATAACCGATCGCTTCAAATAACTGCGTCGGATAACGCGGAACGGTAATTCCGTATTCACTGCTTTGTTGTGGGAAAAGTAAGGCAAAAGGAGAATTAGGATCAACTGGTTTACCAACGATTTCAGAATTGAAGAAGTTACCCATTCTCACAAATGCACCTCCAATTGCAACCACGATTCCAAGTCTGTCATATACCCAAAACGGATTTTTCTTGATGATTTTAAATGAATAATAAAGCGTTGTGAAAATTAATGCAATTGTAGCTCCGTGACTTGCCAGTCCTGAAAATCCTGTGAATTTTAACCCGTTTTTTGTACTGATTGGTAAAAATACACTCCAAAAATCTTCCTTGAATAGTTCAGGCTGATAAAAAATAACGTGTCCCATTCTTGCTCCCAAAATTGTCCCGATTAAAGTCCATGTAAAAAGAGGTTCAAGATATTTAAGGTTTACATTATCCGTGTTAAACATTTTGGTCATTAAGACATATCCCAGACCAAATGCGAAAATAAACATCAAACTGTAGAAATGAAGCGTTATCGGTCCCAATTCAATTCCAGAAGTAGGATCCCAGATTTTAAAAGGTGTTTCTAAAGATACGGTATCAGCTGAAGCAATAGGTTTTTCAGTTCTTACCACATATTTTAGCGTTTCGATATTATCTGCAGTTACAGGAACGTTTTCTATCAGCTTAAATTCTTTATCGAAAAATTGATATTTTGCATTTTTATAATTAGCCAAAATCATCGAACTGCTGATAAAACGTGATTTTTCAACATTAGATTTGTTGAGGATAACCAAAGTGCTTGGGTTTTTATTAACCTGCGCAAAAGAATCTAGCTCATAAGGTTCTGAAGTTGCAAAAATCTTCACAGGAATATCTTGGGAATTGACCTTTAAAGTTCCGTCTGATAAACCATCTTTATAGTATTGTGAGAAAAAGCATTGCGAGATCAATGCAAATGCAACAAGATAAGTTCGAAAGAGAATAGTACTCATTTTTATTTGTTTATTATTGAATAGTTTAATTTTTTGGAGGAACCGGATCATAGCCGCTTCCGCCCCAGGGATGACATTTTGAAATTCTTTTTACACCCATCCAAAATCCTTTAAAAATGCCGTGTACCTGCAGAGATTCTACCATATAATGCGAACAGGTAGGCTCGTATCGGCAATTCTTGGGAAGTAATGGCGAGATAAACCATTGGTAAAATTTAATGAGAATTACCAAGGGTGAAGTAATGATTTTATTAAATGAAAGTTTCAAAACATTGCAAAAGTAGGGTAAAAAATTGAAATTTAGTTTAAATTTGTTTGAAGTTTCAGACGGTAAACAGATGATCCTTCGGATAACTTAATCAGTTTTTTCATTTCTGTTTACTTTCGCAAATATTTTAAATTCAAATAGATAAATCTTGAATCATAATACTCCTTTAGCAGAAAGATTAAGACCGAAAACCTTAGATGAAGTTTTGGGGCAGGAGCATCTTACCGGTGAAAAAGGCACGATTAGAAAGATGCTGGAAAATGATGCCTTAAATTCTCTTATTCTCTGGGGGCCACCGGGAACTGGAAAAACGACTTTGGCAGAAATTATTTCTGAAAAATCAGGAAGGAAATTTTTTAAACTTTCGGCTGTTTCTTCGGGGGTAAAGGATGTGCGTGATGTGATAGAAGATGCAAAAAAACAGAATCTTTTTTCAGGAAAATCACCGATTCTATTTATTGATGAGATACACCGTTTTAATAAGTCTCAGCAGGATTCTCTACTTCATGCTGTAGAAAAAGGCTGGGTGGTTCTTATTGGCGCAACTACAGAAAATCCAAGTTTTGAGGTGGTTTCTGCATTACTTTCGAGAAGTCAGGTTTATATATTGAAAGCTTTAAGTCACGAAAAGCTGGAAGAGCTTATTGATATTGCTTCAGAACGATTTAATAAAGATGAAAGAACTGATTTTAAGATTAAAGAAAAGGAAGCTTTCATTCAGTATTCCGGTGGTGATGGCAGAAAGCTGATCAATTCTGTGGAGTTGGTGCTTAATCAGTTTAAAAATTCAGACAATAAAGAGATTTCCAATGATGATGTGATGTCGGTTCTTCAGGAAACGATGGCGTTGTATGATAAAAATGGAGAGCAGCATTACGATATTATTTCGGCTTTTATTAAATCGATGCGCGGAAGCGATCCTAATGGTGCGGTTTATTGGCTTGCAAGAATGATTGCTGGCGGAGAAGATATTAAATTTATTGCGCGAAGAATGCTTATTCTCGCCTCCGAGGATATTGGTCTGGCCAATCCGAATGCTTTGGTTATTGCCAACAGTTGTTTTCAGGCAATCAATGTCATCGGGAATCCTGAAGCAAGAATTTTACTGAGTGAAACGGCTATTTATCTTGCAGTTTCTCCAAAAAGCAACTCTGCGTATGCTGCGATTAATGAAGCTTTAGCGTTTGTAAAGAAAACCGGGAATCTGCCTGTGCCTTTGCATTTACGAAATGCTCCGACAAAGCTTATGAAAGATTTAGATTATGGTAAAGAATACAAATATGCCCATTCTTTTGAAGGCAATTTTGTGGATCAGGATTTTTTGCCGCAAGAAATAAAAGATTCAAAATTCTACGAGCCAGGAAATAATGCCACCGAAAAGAAAATATACGATGAACTAAAGAAAAAGTGGAATAACAAATATTAATCACAAAAAAACGGATGCTCGAAAGAACATCCGTTTTTAAATATAAATTGATTTTTTATTTTGCTGTAGTTGTAATAAATACAGATTTTACACCATTGTAGTCTTTAACTTCTAGCTGCTGTACAATTCCTGCAAATATTCTCATATTCGTATCCTTGAATTCATAACCTTCAATGATTACAGGAGTGTCTTTAGGAAGGTTGCTTTGCTCATTATATTGAGCTAAGCTTGCATTGTCTAAAGGACCTAGATTGTTTTTTAACTTAACCTCAGAAAGCCCCTGATCTGCTATAAAACTAAATTTTTTCAGTTTTTGAGGTAAATTGGCAGCTTTATATGCCTGCGTACTTTGTACATATTCTTTCTGGTTTTCAAACAATGTTGTTGTACCCACCATATCTCCTGCAACGGCAAATTTTACTGTCGTATTTTTCTGCGCAAATAATGTTGCAGAAGCGAAGATCAACAGAGAATATAGAAATTTTTTCATAGTTAATAATATAAGTGTTAAAAACGTGATAAATATACTTACTTTTTGTAAAATATCAAGTGAATTTTTAAAATAATTGTAAAATGTTGATAAATATAGTCTTTATAGTAATTTTAAATCTCTTCATCCGCTGAGCTTTCATCTTTTTCAACAAGGTTTTTTAGCATATTTTTAAATTTTTGAAACATAAAAGAACTCATCAATAAAATTATACCTAAAATAATAAACGCTATAATTCTTGAAACATTATCCATTTGCCAAACATCAAAAAGATATAGTTTGAGGATGGTGATCCCAAGTAAACTAAAGCCTATTTTATTGAGCTCAGGAATATTCTTTTTAAGACCTGCAAAAATAAAACTGCAGGATAAAACAGCCCAAATAATAGGAAGATAAAGAACCCTGAAGTGTTCTTGATGTTCAAAGAGATTTTTATAATTACTATTATTTGAGAAAATATAAATTCTGTACAATTCAAAACTTACAGAAAGAATACATACAAATGATACGATCCAGTAGCTTGCTTTCTGTTTTAAAAACTCCGATTTTGGAATCAGCTTTATAATGAAATACAGCAGCGGCAACAAATATATTAAATGAACCCAATAAAAACTAAGACCAATTTCTTTTGATAATACTGCATTTACGATTTGTGAACTTGAAATATGTGTTATAAACAAGAGTAATGCTCCATAAATCAATAGGTTTTCTAAATTTTCTGAAATGCTTAATTGATTCTTTATGCTTAATAATAAACACGTAAAAATAATGCTGTACAAAAAACTGTATGTAAGAATGACGACAAGATGCAATGATGAAAGCTGGTAAATCAATTCAAACAGAATAGAAAGATATATAACGCCAAAGCATAAAATTTTAAAAGTGTTTTCAAAAAACTCGGTATCACTTTTTTCTTTAGACTCTTTTTTAAGTAAAATTAAATTGAAAAAGCAACTTGCAATAACAACAAGACTTGTCAGAAAAACAGGATTGAAAACGACGGCTAAATGTTTTTCATTATTAATATATTCCGTCCAGGTCATCATTTGCGATAAAATAACCAACGGAAAAAGCAGGTAGAAAAATACTTTGAAAATGCTGTGATTTGTCTTTTTCCAGATGTACAACAAAAGTGAGGCTTCTATTGCCCAAACACTGGTGATGAGGTGGGTTCTAAATTGTAATGCCACCGCCAAAGTCAAAAGACTGATGCCGATTCCTGCAAAAACAGAATAATTTCTTTCAAACTTTTTATTCTGATATTCTCTGAAAGCAAAAAATACATTGATCAATGCAAAAGCGAGCGGGAAAATACTTAACGGGTCATATCTTAAAACATTAAATATATAAACCAGACCAATGATACTCGTGAAATTAATCAAAACCAGCATCAAAATATCAAGCTTTGAAAGCATGTTGTATTTAAAATAATTCTGAAGCGCAAACGCATAAAATATAATATACGTAACGATGTAAAATATAATAGTGGTAAGATCAGTTTTCTGAATAGTCCAGAAATAGAGATAGATTGCTGTAAAAATAAAAGCGATCCAGCCGACACTTTTCCAGTTTTTAAGATAAACAGTAATCAGCATTCCTATATTTAAAAAAGACAGATAGGTAAAAAGGAAAATGTAATTGCTTTGCCCGGTGCTGATCATTAACGGAGCTAGAAAGCCACCGAACAATGAGAAAACAATCAGTGTTTCACTGTTGTAACGGTACGAAAGAAATATGGAAAGCAAAGTAATCGCGCAAGTGATAAGAAATGCGGTATTCTGCGTAAACAAATGATATTCTCTGAATGCAATCGTGGTCGTAAAATAGAGCACAGCAAGTCCGCCACCCATAATTATAGATGAGAAAATAGTATAGTTTTTTCTGATGAAATGCGCAGCGATGATAAGAATAAATCCTGCCAGAAAACCAATTCCCATTCTTGAGTTTTCACCAATCCAGTTTTTATCGATGGCGTATTTCACAAAATAGCCTATTCCTAAAACCAAAGTAAAGATGCCAATAATGGTAAGGATATTGTTTTTGATGAAATCAAAAAAAGGAACCAGCCAGTCTTTTTGAATCTCTTGTTCTGTTTCTATATGATCTGTAGAGGTAGCAGTAGATGTAAAATTATAGCTGGTTGCTTGTGTAGGTAAGATAACTTCCTCATTTTCTGTTTCCCTTATTTCCTGATTTTCCTGAGATTCTTTTTTAGATAAATCGGAAATCTGCTTTTCCAAAATTTCAATTCTCCGATTAAGTTTGTAATAAACCCAAGAGACAAGAATGATTAATATGAAGATTAGAAGTAAAAGGGAAGTCATAGATTTGATTTGTTATCAAAAATACTTAATTACAACGAGAAACTTTAAAAATATAAAAATCCTGACCATATTGATAATTCTTAAAATCAATCTGAAATCTTATAAATAATAGCAGAAGTGTGAATGTTATTGCTCAGCAAATCGATATTTGTATTATCCGGATTCATATGAAAGCTGATCTCGTCACCTGCGGAAAAACTAAAGACAGAACTGATCATGGCAGTACTCGAAAGAATGCTTAGTGAAGCTGCATTTACGACACTGAATTTGGTCTCTTCTATCATTGTGGCTCCGTTGAAAACGCCTATTCTGGGGTAGCCGCTTACGGCCAAAGTACCTGCTTGTATCCCGTCACCATATTTATAGATGAACTTTACTGCATATATTCCATTAGCTGGAACGGTATATACATCGTTTGTTAGGTTAAAAGCAGATCCCGAAAATGTAGGACTATTGAGAAAATTTATTTTCTGGTATCCATTATTTGATGTCAATCCTAAATCTGCGCCGTTGCCTATGGCTTCTGCTTTTGCGATCGAATTATTTGTAGATGACCCAAGCGCAGATGCATCAATAGTTTTTACTTCTTTAGATATATTGTCGATCATCAAGAGTTTGTGTCCGTCTACTACGGCGGAATTTGATGTTGCCCGGATTTTTAAATTTCCGTTGATATCAAGTGTTGCAGAGGGAGTTTCTGTATTAATACCGACATTCCCTGTTTGTGCATATACACAATAAAAAATTGTGATAAAAACTAAGATTAAAATGTTTGTTCTCATAACTTCCTTTTTTTATTATTAATGCTTGATTTTAAAAAAACCGCATATTTAAATATAATAAAAAATAGTATATTAAACAAATTTTTCAATAAAATAGTTATCTTTTTAGTGTTTTTTATAGTTATAATTTAATTATTATGTTAAATTGTTGGTTAATTGATAATTTTATATTTTGAATTTAAATATTTTATTTAAGCCTTCCAGTTTTCCTCAATTAATTTCATTAAAAAATCGGGACATTTGATTACCCTGTTGGTTTCGGCACTTAAAAAGAAAAGGGTAGTGGAGGCTTCGGTGATTTTAACGCCTTCCTCATTATAAATTTCATATTCAAATTCAATTCTAACTCCAGGAATTTTTCTCATAAAAGTGTGAATTTCTAATTTTTGATCGTATAATGCTGGTTTTAAATACTTAATTTTATAATCGGAAACCGGAAGCCAAATTCCCTGCTTCTCTATCTCATCGTAAGAGATTCCGATGCTGCGAAAAAGTTCAACGCGCCCCAATTCAAAATATGTAGCGTAATTGCCGTAGTAGACGTATTTCATGGGATCTGTTTCTGCGTAACGTACTCGTAATGAGTGTGTTGAGTGTATCATTTTTATCTCTTAATTATACATACAAATATATTTTTAAATAATCAATACACGAAATATTTTTTTTTGAAAATAAAAAATGAGACCTTTGTCTTCCTCCTAAAACGACTAACCAAAGCATTAATCAGGGCATAAAAATGGATGAAAATTTAATGATGATATGGCAGAAGTGCCTTCAGTTTATGCGAGATAATCTTAACGCAGCTGAAGATAATTCTGATCTTAAAAAACTTGAAAAATCTTTCGATTTACTATTCGACAAAGTACAGCCAATTTCATTGGTTGACAACAATCTTACGTTGATGGTTCCGAGTGATTTTTACAAAGAATATATTGAAGATAACTATCTGTCATTGCTTTCTGCTGCCCTAAAGAAAAATATTGGTAAAGGCGTTAAACTTTGGTATTCGGTAATGGAAAACAAGCCAAGCGGCTTAGAAAAACCGGTTACCATGAATATGAAAGGGAAGTCTGTTCCCACACCAAAAATTCAGGAAACAATGCCTCAGGGGTTTTCCGGTAATATTGTAAATCCTTTTGTAGTTCCGGGAATCAAAAAAGTAAACATCGATTCTAATCTTAAAGCAGATTTTTCTTTTGATAATTATGTGGAAGGTGAAAGCAACAAATTTGCTTCTACCGTTGCACGATCAATTGCTAAAAGACCGGGAGCAACTGCTTTTAACCCTTTGTTTTTGTATGGAGGTTATGGGGTTGGTAAAACACACTTGGGTCAGGCTGTAGGTCTGGAAGTGAAAAGCCAATTTCCTGATAAAGTAGTACTTTATTTATCATCTGAGAAATTTATCCAACAGTTTATTTCGGCTGCTAAAGCTCATAAACAAACAGAATTTGCCAATTTTTATCAAATGGTAGATGTGCTGATTATTGATGATATTCAGTTCCTATCCGGGAAATCCGCAACTCAGGATAGTTTCTTCCATATTTTTGATTATTTGCATCAAAACGGAAAGCAGATCATCCTGACTTCAGATAAAGCTCCTGTTGATATTATGGATATTCAGGACAGAATTGTTTCCCGTTTCAAATGGGGACTTTCTGCAGAAATAAAATCTCCGGATCTCGATACCCGTAGACAGATTATTGTTGATAAATTGAGCAGAGACGGTATCGTTCTTACAGATGATATGCTAGATTTCCTTGCTGCAGAAGCAAAAACCAATGTAAGAGAATTGATTGGTGTTATTAATTCTGTAATCGCTTATTCTACGATTTATAAATCAGATTTAAGCCTTGAATTATTAAAGGAAACTATTAATAAAATTGCGGCTAATCAGAAAAAGATCATCAATATTCCTTATATTCAGGATGTGGTTTGTGATTATTTCGGAATTAAAAGAGAGCAGCTTTTATCTAAAACAAGAAAAAGAGAAATTGCACTTCCGAGACAATTGGCAATGTATTTTGCAAAAGAGTTTACCAACGCTACCTTCACAAAAATAGGTGAAGAAATGGGAGGTAAAGATCACTCAACGGTAATGTACGCCTGTGAAACGATCAAAGACGTTTCTAAAATTGATAAGGAAATAAAAAAATATGTAAAAGAATTGACAGAAAAAATAAAACATTAATTCTGTACAACGATATTATAGAAAGGAGAATAAGCTTATTCTCCTTTTTTTATTTAGTTTTGTTGATTAAAATTAGTTTTAAATAAAATTTTTTTAAATAATAATGTCATGAAAATCTTAATGGTCTGTCTCGGAAATATTTGCAGAAGTCCTTTGGCAGAAGGGATTATGCGATCAAAATTACCAGATAGCTTTTTTGTAGATTCCGCCGGAACCATTGATATGCACAAAGGAAGCAATCCCGATAAAAGATCGGTGAAAACTGCTGCCAAATACGGCATTGATATTTCAAAGCAATGTTCCCGCCCCATTACGACTGAAGATTTAAATCATTTCGATAAAATTTATTGCATGGATCTGAGCAATTTTGAAAATGTAATTTCTTTAGCTCAAAATGAGGAACAGCGAAGCAAAATTTCATTATTAATGAAAGCAGCAGATCTTAATCATGCTTCAGGTGAAGTTCCCGATCCTTACTGGAGCGAGCTCGACGGTTTTGAAAAAGTCTATCATCAGCTGGATGAGGCCTGCGAAAAAATTGCCCAAAAACTTCTCATTTCAAAAACTCAAAACTCATAATTTACAACTTATAACTTACCAAAAATGCTTTTCTTACTTCCCGCTTATCTTTCAGAAAATACTTCAATCAGCCATTTTTCGCCTGTGATTAAAGATTATATCATGCAGACCGATTATTTTTTTGTTGAAAATGAAAAAACTGCAAGAAAGGTTGTGAAGTTTTTTGCACCTGAAAAAAAACAGTCAGATTTGAAACTTTTTTTGTTGGATAAATACACGGAAAATGCCGATATCAAAGAAGCTCAGGATAGAATGCTGAATGGTCAGGATTTTGGTCTTCTTTCTGAAGCAGGGCTTCCATGCATCGCAGATCCCGGGAATTTAATAGTGAAATGGTGTCATGAAAAAAACATTAGAGTCATTCCTATTTCTGGTCCTTCATCTATTATATTAGCTTTAATTTCAAGCGGATTTAACGGTCAGGAATTTACATTTAACGGATATTTGCCGATTGATAAAAGTGAAAAGAAGAAAAAGATTCAATTTTTGGAAAGCGAGCTTCAGAAAACGGGCTATTCGCAGATTTTCATGGAAACACCTTATAGAAATAATGTGCTTTTTGAAGATTTAACCAAATTTTTATCACCCAACACAAAGCTTTGTATCGCAGCGAATATCAACGATCCTGACCATGAATTCATCAAAACAAAGACCATTAAAGACTGGCAAAAAGCTAAACCGGAATTGCATAAAATTCCTGCCGTTTTTGTTTTAGGAAAGTAATTGATGTTCTATAATCTCTCGCAGATTAAGCAAATTGAGCAGATTTCTATTTATTAAAAGATCTGCGTAATCAGCAAGAATTGTGTAATGTGCTTTTTCTTTGCTAAAATAATAATTTAACAGCCATTAACACATCCTTAGCATCATTCTTGTCTATTCAGATACATAACTTTTAAAAATCATATTATGTCTGAAAAAAAATTAGCTGGTTTATGGATCGATTCTCAAAAAGCAGTAGTTGTAAAAAATCATGATGCACAGAATGCATTCAAATTTTTTCTTTGCAGTCCGGTGAAAGCCGTTATACAACACGGTAATTCAAGTGAAAATGCAGGTAACAATGCTGAGCAAACCAATAAGATTAAATTCTTTAAAGAAGTAGAAAATCTTCTTACGAATTCTGAAGAAGTTTTGATTACCGGACCGGGAACAATTCAGGAAGAACTAAAGCATTATCTTCATGATACTGCTCAATTTAAAAATTTAAAAATAACTTTAGAAACGTCTCAGCAAATGTCTGACGAACAAGTTTTAGAAACTGTAAAGTCACATTTTAATGCTTAATACGGTTTCATCTAAATAAAAAGATCCGAATATCATTTGATGTTCGGATTTTTTATTTTCTTGATTATATAAAAATGTAATTGATATCAATTTTAAAAACTATGCTTAAAATCTAGATTTACTTTTATATTTTTATTGAATGAAAAAAAGTCTTTTAGTATTATCCGTTTTACCATTCTTAATTTTCGCTCAGGAAAACCCCAAGTTGACGGATGAAATGGCAATAAAACTATCCGAAAAACCGCTTCATTGCATCAATCAGGAATATCCGAATAAAACGGCACATATTATTAATAATGCTAATGAAGTGACTTTGACACCGAAAGATCTTCATCCTAGTTTTTATGGTTGTTTTGATTGGCATAGCTCTGTTCATGGTCATTGGATGTTAGTTCGTTTGCTAAAGGCAAAACCGAATTTATCAGTTGCTAAAGAAATTGAAAAAATATTAGACAATTCATTTACAAAAGAAAATCTACAGACTGAAGCTGATTATTTTACGAAATATCAATTGACGACAACTTTTGAAAGAACGTATGGTTGGGCTTGGTTATTAAAGTTAGATGAAGAATTAATGACCTGGAACCATCCGAAAGCTAAAATCTGGCATCAGAATCTAAAGCCTTTAACGGATAAAATTCTGAGCTCCTGGAAAACTTATCTTCCGAAGCAAACTTATCCCAACAGAACGGGAGTTCATCCCAATACAGCTTTTGCAATGGTTTTTGCATTAGATTGGGCAAGAGCAACCGGTGATAAAACTTTTGAAAACGAATTGATTGAAAAAGCAAAATATTTCTATTTAAATAATACCAAAACTCCGGCATATCTTGAACCAGACGGTTCAGATTTCTTTTCTCCGAGTTTGGAAATTGCAGATTTAATGAGAAGAATTCTTCCTCAGAAAGACTTTGTAAAATGGCTTGACCAATTTTATGAAAAAAGAAGCATTGAGAATATCGAAAAAATTCCTGTTGTAAGCGATTTGAACGATTATCAAACCGTACATTTAGTGGGTTTATCTTTTACTAAAGCATGGTGTATGAAGGGCATCGCAAAGTCTCTTCCCGATAATCATCCACTGAAAAAGCAATTCCAAAAAACGGCAAATATCTTTTTAAACAATGGTCTTCCATTATTGTTTCAAGGGAATTATGGTGGAGATCATTGGCTGGCAAGTTTTGCAGTGTATGCTTTGGAAGATTAAATTGAAATGGATAAAATGACTGCTTTAGAAAAATTTGGAGTTGATGTTTTTACGCAACACAATATTTTCGAAAGAATATCTGTGGATAAACCTTTCCGGCCAGATAATCCGGCTTTTATCTTTATTAAAAGTGGGTCTATAAAGCTTCGTCAACATTTCAACGATCTTGAGCTTACTGCCAATACATTTATGGTGACAGATCCGCAAACGGTTTATGAGATGATTTCTGTGAGTGACGATTTCCAATCGAGAATGGTTTCTTATAAACGTGAATTTATTTCTGCTTTGTCGTTGAAATTCAATAGATTGATTACTTACCGATATTTTCGCCAGCAGATGAATGTCGGAGTTCCTTTTTCTAAAAATGATTTGGATCTCATTTGGAAAAGTGTCAATTTTTTAAAATATATTTTAGATTCTGAAACAGAAATGACTTATAAGAAAGAGATTGTAGAGCATCTTTTTTCAGTGTTCTGTTATCAGATAGCAGGAATTATTTCTAATGAAGATAGCCGTGCAATGAATCAGATGTCGAGACAGCAAGAGATCGTTTTTGTTTTCCTAAATGATTTATCGTCTCACCATCTTAATAATAGAACAGTAGAGTTTTATGCCGAGCGACAGTCGATTACAACCAGACATCTTTCATCGGTAGTGAAGTCGGTAACAGGTAAGTCGGCAAGTCATATTATTGCTTCTATTGTAATCAATGAAGCAAAGGTCTATTTAAATTCTTCTAAAATGCCTATTTCAGAGATTTCTACGATTCTAGGTTTCAGTGATCAATATTCTTTTTCTCATTTTTTTAAGAAACATTTAGAGATAAGCCCGAGTCAATACCGACAACAATATCAATAACTGAATCCTACATTTGAACATCTTTTTCCAAAATTCAAACATTTGTTTGAATGTATGCATCGCCTAACTTTGCATCTGTAAAGCAAGGTAAAATGGTAAAAAACATAAAAACAGCACTATCAGTTTTGATAGGTCTTTTTCCTGCGCTGTTTTTTTCACAAGAAATAAAACAGATGACAGCGAGTGAAGTTGCCGAATTGGCAATTCAGAATCATCAGCAAATTAAAGTTTCTGCTCAGAATATCGATATTGCAAAACAGCAGACAGATATTACAAAACTTCAGAAACTTCCTACAATCACAGCTTCTACGAGCCAATTTTATTTGGGAAATGTAATCGCAATTGACAAAGATTTCTCGAATTCAACGACTATTCCGATGCCGCATTACGGAAGTTCATATGCTGTACAGGCGACTCAATTGATTTTCAAAGGAGGGTTGGTCAATAAATCTATTGAATTGGCAGGACTTCGTGAACAGCTTTCGGAATTAGATTTAGAGAATAGAAAACAGGATATAAAGTTTTTGGTGATCTCTAATTATTTAGACATTTATAAAATTTTAAATCAGGAAGTTGTCATTCAAAACAATAAAAAGCTGGGTCTGGAACGTCTGAAAAATATTCAAAAATTTTATCAGCAAGGAATGATTACCAGAAATGAAGTCATTCGTGGTGAATTGGCGATTAAAAATTTAGACCAGGGAATGCTAACTTTAGTCAACAATAGAAAAATCCTCAATTATAATCTGAATATTGCTTTAGGATTAGATTCTGAAACACAGATTATTCCCATAGAAAATTTAGGCAATAAAGAAACCGGAATCGGGATGGATTATTATCTGAATTTGGCTCACGACAACAATCCACAAATAAAATCTGCAAAAACCAACATTGCCGTTGCCGATAAAAATATCGAAATCATTAAAACGGATAAAATGCCGACACTTTCAGGTTTTGGAGGATATACTTTACAACGGCCTATTACGACACGAAATCCTGTGTTGGATATGTACTCAAGCGGTTGGCAAGGTGGGGTTTCTTTGAGTTATAATATTGATAATTTATATAAAACCAAAGAAAGAGTAAAGCTTGGTGAGATGCAGAAAAATCAGGCAAATGATGCGATGACATTGGTACAGCAGAATCTTGATATGGCAGTGAATGCAGCATATATAAAATATCAGGAAGCGATACAGCAGGCTGAGATTTTGAATGATGCTAAAAATTTGGCGGATGAAAACTACAAAATTACGGAAGCCAAATATCTGAATCAATTGGCTGTACAGGCGGAAATGCTTGATGCACAAAACCAAAAACTGCAGTCGGAATTAGATTTTGCCAATGCAGAAATCAATGTTCTGTATCAATATTATAATCTGTTGAAATCTACAGGTACACTTTAATTTTTAAAACTAAAAATCAAAATAATGGAAAACAAGGAACAAAATACTCAAGATACACAGCCTGCAGTTTCAAGCGCGGAAGCTAAGAAAAAACAAAATAAAAAGAATAAAATAAGAGCCATCATCTCAAATATTATTGTTTTTCTGGTGATTGGTTTTGGACTGTTCTGGCTGATTCGTCAATATTTTCACATCGGCGATAAAACCTATACAGAAGCTGCTCAGGTGGAAGAATTTATAAATCCAATCAACACACGAGTTTCAGCTTATATCAAAGAAATTAAATTCATCGAACATCAACAGGTGAAAAAGGGCGACACTTTGGTCATCTTGGATGAGAGAGAAATAATGACGCAGCTTGGTCAGGCTGAAGCAGCTTATCAAAATGCTTTGGCACAAAAATCGGCTACAAGTTCATCGGTAAATACAGTTTCTAATAACGTAAGTGTTATGGAATCTAATATTGCGGGAGCAAAAGCCAGACTTTGGAATGCCGAACAGAATTTAAACCGATACAAAAACCTTTTAGCTTCGGAAACGGTCACAAAACAACAATTTGACCAGATGAAAACAGAATATGATGCCCAAAAAGCAGCATACGAAACATTAGTCAATCAAAAGCAGTCAGCCAATCTTTCTACAACCGAAGTGAAAAGCAAATTAGGAATCAACGATGCAGAAATCAAAAGAACAAAATCTGCGTTGGAAATGGCAAAAATCAATCTTTCTTATACCGTAATTACTGCGCCTTACGATGGCGTGATGGGAAGAAGAGTAATTTCTGAAGGTCAGCTGATTCAGCCGGGACAACAGGTGGGAACGATTGTTTTACATAATCACAAATGGGTTACTGCCAACTTTTTGGAAAGCCAAATGCCGAATATTAAAATCGGACAAAAAATGATGATGACCGCAGATGCTTTGGGTGGAAAACAGTTTGAAGGAACGGTAACTGCAATTTCTGCAGCAACGGGTTCGAGATATTCTAGTGTTCCAACAGACAATTCTACGGGTAACTTCATTAAAGTGCAACAGAGAATTCCTGTAAGAATAGAATTTACATCATCAAACAAAAAAGAAGATGTTGCCAAGCTGAGCGCAGGGATGAATATGAATGTTTCTTTATAAAGAGACGAATAGATTATAGACAGATAGATAAAAGACTTTTGTGATTATTTGTAATAAACCAAAATTCTCATCTATCTAAAATCTTATGACTGTCTATTCTCTATTAGTCTATCATCTATTAGTCTAAAAATTATGTATAACAAAGGTCTTTTCAGTGATTGGGTTCCAAAACCTGTTCAGCTGTTAATTATAGTTTTATTGCTTATTGTCGTAATGCCTTTAGGAGGCGTTTATGCAGGGAATTTGAGCTTTATGGTAAGTGGAACAGGTCAGCTTACTGAATATTTTATGTGGGCAAATTATGCCACAACAATCGGAATGGGTGCTTGTATGCCGGTCGTTCTCAGATTTAAAATGCGATATAAAGTACGTGATAAAGTAGTGCTTTTACTAGTGCTTTTAGGATTGCTAAGTTATATTAACGGAACTACGATGGAGCCTGTAATTATCATTGCAAGTGCTTTGGTTATTGGGTTTTTTAAAATGATGATCACGATCGAGCTTTTTCTTCCGTTGATGGCAATGATGGGCGGAAGAGGAGTTTTCTATGGTATATTTTATACATTTGTTTTGAGTTTGACTCAGATTTCTGGTTATTATGCAGTAGAAGTGTCGATGCTTTACAATTGGCAGCAGTTTTTCGTTATCGCAGCGATTTTATGTTTTGTAATGGCCTTGATTTGCTGGATTTTTATGCACAACAAATATTTTGCTTTAAAAGTTCCGTTGCATTATATCGACTGGTTGAGTATACTGTTATTTGTTTCTACTTTCATGTTTTCGGCTTACGTTTTTTCATTTGGAAAACAGCAGGATTGGCTGAATTCCACAAAGATTATCAATGTAAGTATTGCGGCATTTGTCAGCTTTGCTTTGTTAGCAATCCGTCAGATGACTTTAAAAAGACCTTATTTATCTTTTAAAATCTTCAAGCGAAGCAATGTTCAAAACGGATTGTTTATGCTGTTTTGTTTGGGAATGTTTTTAGGAACTGCTTCCATTCAAAATATCTTTTCGGTCGGAGTTTTAGGATATGACCAATTGACAAATGCTAAACTGAATCTGATTATGATTCCCGGATTAATTCTTGCCGGAATTGTCGCTGTTTATTGGTTTAAAAAAGAGAAACCTCTCAAAATGTTCATTTTTTCAGGATTTTCTGCGATGATCGGGTATGCTATTATTATGTATTTTTCGATGGTGCTAGAATTCAACTATGAAAACTGGTATTTGCCGATGTTTCTGAAGGGTTTTGGGATGGGCTCGCTCTTTATTTCCGTTTGGTATTATACTTTAGACAAGCTGGAACTCGATGATATGTTGGCGGCCATCGGATTGGTTTTGGTTTGGCGTACATTCCTTGCGGTAGGATTTTTCTCAGCATTATTTTCGTGGTTTCAATATCAGTTTCAGATCGAGAGTTTAGGTAATTTAGCAGTCTATTTAGATGGAATGACACTCACTTCACAAGATCTTTCGGCCAATTTAAAAAGCATTCAACTAAACGCAATTCTTTCTGCCAACAAGAAAATTTTCGGTTACATCATCGTTGCAGGTTTTGGAGTATTGCTGTTTGTTTTAACCCATCATTTTGGGGAAGAAAAATTCAAATATCCAAGATTGATAAGACTCATCAATGGTAAATCGGTCATTGCCAGAAGAAGATTGCAGGAACGCAAAAAGTTATTAGAAGAAATAAAAGATGCGGCAGGACCTGTCGTTTAAAGATACCTTGTTTTCACTTGTAAAGTCTCGTTTTATTTTCAAAGCGGGACTTTACTTTTAAAATACAGTCATCAAAAGTAATATTAATCATTACGTATTAATCATTACCAATTACTTATATTTTCCGTAGCTTTTTCCCGCTATCCACTATATCTTTTGTTCCGCTTTGCTTCACAAAAGGATGCCGTTTCTATGGTAAGTTTGCATTAGTAAATGTACTTTAATAAATTAGTTAAAAAATTAACCTAAAGATAAAAGCAGCAGGATAAAGGCAGACGCTTCACTGATACTTAGATATCGTCCCCGA
>Ga0157373_10000030_pt1 | contig 127414 bp, 117 predicted proteins | sample C65metaG_FD_113460 | JGI IMG/M metagenome (GOLD analysis project Ga0157373, IMG submission 113460) | Corn rhizosphere microbial communities from Kellogg Biological Station, Michigan, USA - C6-5 metaG | ecosystem: Host-associated > Plants > Roots > Rhizosphere > Soil | place: USA: Michigan...
GAGCAGTACACCAAGGAAATCACCATCGCCAACGACGGCATCGTCAATCAGGCCGCCGTTTACGCCTACGCCACGCACAGTTTTGAAACCATCGAGCAGCTCGACCGCTGGGGCGTGAAGTTCGAGAAGGACGAAACCGGCGATTACGCGGTGAAAAAAGTCCACCACATGGGCGCTTACGTGCTGCCGATGCCGGAAGGGCACGACATCAAGAAGGTGCTTTACCGCCAGTTGAAACGCGCACGGGTCAGCATCACCAATCGACTGGTCTGCACCCGCTTGCTGACCGACGAGGAGGGCGCGGTCAATGGCGTAATGGGCTTCGATTGCCGCACCGCCGACTTCCATGTGATCAAGGCCAAAGCGGTGATCCTTGCCTGCGGTGCGGCCGGGCGCCTCGGTCTGCCATCCTCCGGCTACCTGATGGGCACCTACGAAAACCCGACCAATGCCGGCGACGGTTACGCGATGGCGTATCACGCCGGGGCCGAGCTGGCGAACCTCGAATGCTTCCAGATCAACCCGCTGATCAAGGACTACAACGGCCCGGCCTGTGCCTACGTCACCGGTCCCTTGGGCGGCTACACCGCCAACAACAAGGGTGAACGCTTCATCGAGTGCGACTACTGGAGCGGGCAGATGATGTGGGAATTCCACCAGGAACTGGAAAGCGGCAACGGCCCGGTGTTCCTCAAACTCGATCACCTGGCCGAGGAAACCATCCAGAACATCGAAGAGATTCTGCACAGCAACGAGCGCCCGAGTCGCGGCCAGTTCCACGCCAATCGCGGCACTGATTACCGCACGCAAATGGTCGAAATGCACATCTCCGAAATCGGTTTTTGCAGCGGTCACTCGGCCTCCGGGGTGTGGGTCAACGAACGCGCCGAGACCTCGGTGAAAGGCTTGTATTCGGCCGGTGACATGGCCGCTGTGCCGCACAATTACATGCTCGGCGCCTTCACCTACGGCTGGTTTGCCGGACACAACGCGGCGGATTTTGTCGCCGGGCGCGAGTTTTCTGCGCTGGATGCCGCGCAGATCGAAAAGGAAAAGGCCCGGGTCTACGCCCCGCTGGATCGCGAACACGGTCTGCCGCCGGCGCAGGTCGAGTACAAGCTGCGGCGCTTCGTCAACGATTACCTGCAACCGCCGAAAGTCACCAGGAAAATGCAGATCGGCCTGCAACGCTTCAGCGACATCGAGCGCGATCTCGAGCAGATGAAGGCCAACAACGCCCATGAACTGATGCGCGCGATGGAAACCAGCGTGATTCGCGACTGCGCCGAAATGGCTGCACGCGCCTCGCTGTTTCGCGCCGAAAGTCGCTGGGGCCTGTACCACTATCGCGTCGATCACCCGCAGCGCAACGACAGCGAGTGGTTCTGCCACTGCCATCTGAAGAAGGGCGAGGACGGCCGGATGATCAGTTTCAAGAAAGCCGTCGAGCCTTACATCATTCCGCTCGATGCCGAAGAAATGCAGGCGTACGACCGCTTGCGGGTTGGCGCTTTCGCCGCTTGATGCACCCCTAAAAGAGAATCCGGACCATGGCTTATCAAGCTCAGGAAATCTTCTTCCGCTCCAACGCCCCCGTCACCGTGGACGAGGACAAATGCATCGCCGAAAAGGGCTGCACCGTGTGTGTCGACGTCTGCCCGATGGACTTGCTGGCGATTAACCCGGCGACGCAGAAGGCCTATATGGCGTTCGACGAGTGCTGGTACTGCATGCCGTGCGAGAAGGATTGCCCGACCGGCGCCGTCAAGGTCGACATCCCCTATCTCCTGCGTTGAAACCCGATCCCTGTAGGAGTGAGCCTGCTCGCGATAGCGGTGGGTCTGATGTAGATGTGCTGGCTGACACACCGCTATCGCGAGCAGGCTCACTCCTACAGTAGATCTACGACACCCCAAAGCCATCCGGAAACACCGGACGCTGAATTGAAAAACACCCCTCGTTTCCCACCGCGCCCCGATCGCGGCGGAGACGAACTCAAATAAATGATTCGAGGGGAAACACTCATGTTGCGTGCAGCAATCGCCGGTCTGGTACTGGCTTCGTTCACTTTGTCGGCCTCAGCCGAAACCATCCGCATCGCCATCGGCACCCAGGACACCACCATCAATTGCGCCGCTGGCGGTCTGTTGATTCGTGAACTCGGTCTGCTCGACAAATACCTGCCCCACGACGGCACTTACAAAGACGCCAAGTACGACGTGCAGTGGAAAAACTTCACCAGCGGCGCGCCACTGACCAACGAGATGGTCGCCGGCAAACTAGACTTCGGCGCCATGGCCGATTTCCCCGGTGCGTTCAACGGTGTTGCGTTCGAAACCGCCGGCAAGCACAGCCTGTTTATCAGCGTACTGTCGGGGAGCACCAAGGGCAGCGGCAACGGCATCGTTGTGCCGAGTGCGTCCGGCGTGCAATCGCTCAGCGAACTCAAGGGCAAGACCATTTCCGTGCCGTTCGCCTCCACCGCCCACGGCATGTTGTTGCGCGCGGTGGCGGAGCAGGGCTGGGATCCGCTCAAGGACGTCAACATCATTGCCCAGCCACCAGAAGTCGCCGGCTCGGCGTTGCAGGCCGGCAAGATCGACGCCCACGCTGATTTCGTGCCGTTCGCCGAGCTGTTTCCGAGCCGAGGCTTCGCCCGCAAGATCTACGACGGCGCTCAGGCCAATGCGCCGACGTTCCACGGTGCGCTGGTGGATCAGGCTTATGCGAAGAAGTACCCGGAAGTCGTCGTCGCCTATTTGCGGGCGAGCATCGAGGCCAATCAACTGCTCGCCGCCGGGCCTGAGAAGTACAGCGAACTGATCGCCAAAGTCACCGGTGTCGATGCCGAAGTGAATTACCTGTTCCACGGCCCGCTCGGCGTGCAGACCCGCGACCTGAGCTGGAAGCCGGAATATCGTCAGGCGGTTGGTACGGCCATCGATACGTTGAAGCTGTTGAAGAAGGCTGATCGTGGCCTCGATCTGAATACGTTCATCGACGATCAATACATCCGCGCCGCGTTCAAGGCGTCGGGTCTGGACTACACGGCGCAGTTGGCCAACTACGCACAGACGCCGTTGAAGGCCACGGATGCGGCGACGGGGAAAGCGATTACTGACTTCAGCCATGTCGCGGAAATCTGGGTGCGCGGTGAGGACAAAGTGCGCCGCTATGCCTCCGCCGAGGCCGCTTTCACTGCGTTGGCGGCGTTGAAGCAGGAAGGCAAAAACATCCGTGCCGTGTATGCACAGGCCAGTGACAGCGGGATCAAGTTGCTGGCTGAGCAGGCGTGGTTTGCCAGTGATGCGAAGGGCCGGTTGAGTGCGTTTTTGCTTAAGGGGCAGGCTCAGCAATATGCGTCGGCGCAGGGTGGCAAGGTTTTCGATTTTACGGATGCCACGACCCAGGCGGTCGTCGCCCGCTAGTTGAAGATCAAGAGCCCCTCACCCTAGCCCTCTCCCAGAGGGAGAGGGGACTGACCGTGGTGTTTGGACTCGCTACGCCGACTTGAAATACCGAGTTGAACTCAGGATTTGAAAAGACTCTATCGAGCCGAACGCAGGTTTTGAAAAGCACGAAGATCGGCTCCCTTTCGAGCCGAACGCAGGTTTTGAAAAGCACGAAGATCGGCTCCCTTTCCCCCTCGCCCCCCTTGGGGGGAGAGGGCTGGGGTGAGGGGGGTAAATATCAGCCATCACACAGATCCAGAACCGGAAACCCGCTCCATGAAAACACCCATCCGCTGGACATCAAGAGCCGCCTCCTTGCTGCTCTGCCTGCTGTTCTGGCAACTCGCCGCCAGCCACCACTGGAACCTCGGCCTGGTCACCTTCGCTAACGTGCCAACACCCATCGCGGTGCTCGAAGCCGCTTTGGGCCTCGGTGACTCAGGCAAACTCCTAGAACACCTCACCGCCAGCCTCAGCCGCGTCTTCGCCGGTTACCTCACCGCATTGCTGATCGGCGTCGCCCTCGGTTTAGCCATCGGCCGTTCGAAGTGGGCCGAAGACCTGCTGCTGCCACCGCTGGAAGTCCTGCGCCCAATCCCCGCCGTTGCGTGGATTCCATTGGCGATCCTGATGTTCCCATCCTCCGAACTGTCGATGGTCTTCATCACCTTCACCGGCGCGTTGTTCCCGATCCTGCTCAACACCGTACACGGCGTCGAAGGCGTCGACCCGCGTCTGATCGCCTCCGCGAAAAGCCTTGGGGCAGGGCGCCGGGCGATCCTGCTGGAAGTGATCCTGCCCGGCGCCGCACCCAGCATCATCACGGGCCTGGCGATCGGCATGGGTACCTCATGGTTCTGTCTGGTCACCGCGGAAATGATCTCCGGTCAGTTCGGCATCGGTTATTACACCTGGGAGTCCTACACGATTCAGAACTACGCCGACATCGTCGTCGGCATGCTGCTGATCGGCGTGTTGGGCATGGGCAGCAGCCTGCTGATCAAAAGCCTCGGCGGGCTGTTCACGCCCTGGCATCGACCGCGAGGAAAAGCCTGATGAGCGTGATGCAAACCCCGGAAGGGCGGATCGACATTCGCCAGTTGTCCATCGTCCTCGGCGCAGGGCGTGAAGCGTTCGAAGCCGTGCGTGAACTTGATTGCCAGATTGAGCCGGGCCAGTTCGTGTGCATTCTTGGTCCGTCTGGTTGTGGCAAATCGACTTTGCTTGGCGCCTTGGCCGGGCATCTGAGTGCGCATGCCGGCAGTCTGAAAGTCGATGGCGCGGCGGTGTCCGGGCCGTCTCCACAGCGCGGCATGGTGTTCCAGCACCACACGTTGTTTCCGTGGCGCACGGTGCGTGACAACGTGGCTTTCGGCCTGAAAATGCGTGGCATCGGCAAGGCTGAGCGCCACCGCGCCGCCGATGACATCCTCAAACTGGTCGGCCTCGAAGGTTTTGCCGAACGCTGGCCCGATCAGCTTTCCGGCGGCATGCAGCAACGCGTCGAGATCGCCCGAGTGTTGGTCAATCGTCCGCGCTTGCTGCTGATGGACGAACCGTTCGGCGCGCTGGATGCGCTGACCCGGCTGAACATGCAGGAACTGCTGCTGGACATCTGGACGCGGATCCGCACCACGGTGGTGTTCGTCACCCATGACATCGACGAGGCGCTGTTTCTCGCTGACCGCTTGCTGGTGATGAGCGCGCGACCGGGGCGAATCATCGAAGACTTGCGCCTGGATTTCGCCCGGCCACGCACCAGCGAACTGGTCACCAGCCCTGAATTCTCCCGACTCAAACGCCACTGCCTCGATCTGCTGCGCCACGACAACGACCGACCGCTGCCGCGCCTCAACCCGCTCGGCCTGCCTCCCGAAAACCCTTTGCCGCGATTTGCCCTATGACCTCTATTTTTGCTGTGACCGATAACCAGGACATTCTCGATCTGCAACCGCGCCTCGCCGCTGAAGACGCCGGTGTGCGGCGCATTGCGCTGATTGATCTGGCGGATCTGGAAGAACCGGATGGCTTGCTCTGGCTGGTTGATCGCCTGAGGCAAGATCCCGCCGAAGAAGTTCGCGCTGAAGCCGCACGTTTGCTGGAGGCCTGGGAGGACGAGGACGTCGTGCAGGCCTTGTGTGAAGCCTTGACCGACCCGTCGCTCGCCGTGCAATCGGCCGCCGCGCAGAGCCTGAGCTTGCTCAAAACGGAAGCGGCGGGGCAGGTGATTTTGCCGTGGACCGATCATGCCGACGTCAGCGTGCGTATCGCCGCATTCCGTGCCTTGCGTGAGTTGCGTTTCGCCGCCGCCGCGCCGGCAGCGGTTTCGGCGCTGAACGATGCCGACGCCAGCGTTCGTCGTGAAGCCGTGGGCGTGCTCGGCTGGCTCAAGCAGTTCGACGCTTTGCCCGCCCTGGCACGATTGGCCAGCGCTGACCCCGACACCGAAGTACGCCGTGCTGCGACTGGCGCTTTGGGCTTGGCCTCCAGCGCCGAAGTGTTGCCAGCCCTGCGCCAGGCCTTGCGGGATGACGCCTGGCAAGTACGCGAAGAAGCCGCGACGACCTTGGGCAAGGTCGGCCACATTGACGCTGGTTCCGCGCTCGTCGAAGCCTTGAGCGATGATTATTGGCAAGTGCGCCTGCGCGCCACTCGCAGCCTCGGCCGTTTGCGTTTCGCCCCGGCGCTGGACGCCCTGATCGACACCCTCGGCCATCGCATCAGTAACCTGCGAAAAGAGGCCGCGCTGGCCTTGGGCGAACTGCATGATCGCGGCGCCGTGGCCGCGTTGCAGGCCGCGCAGGACGACGGCGACCCGGAGGTGCGCAAAGCCGTGCGCATCGCCTTGAGTCAGTTGCAATGAACCCGCTGTCGATGGCTAATTCGCAAAGCGAAGGCGCCTTGCGCTTGAGCTGGCCGGATGGCCGCGAACAACAGCTCAATCACGCCGAACTGCGCCGTCAGTGCCCATGCTCGCAATGCCGCGCGTTTCGCCTCCAAGGCATGACACCACGGGTGGATGATCGCGTGCGCCTGATCGAACTCAACCCGCAGGGCTACGGCGTGCAACTGATCTTCAGCGACGGCCATCAACGCGGCATCTACCCGTGGGCCTATTTGGCAAACCTCATCCCCTAGGTCCACCAAAATCAACTGTGGGAGCGAGCTTGCTCGCGAAGGCGGCGGGTCAGTCGACATCTGTTTTGACTGATCTACCGTATTCGCGAGCAAGCTCGCTCCCACAGGGTTTTGCAGTGTCTGCGAGTTACTGGGCAGCCGTCATCGAAGGCCGGCAGCCATGAAAAATATCCAGCCCCGGCTGATACACCGACGTCCTCACATCAAACAACCCCAGCACCGAGTGGAACAGGTTGTCGTGGCTCAGATCGGCCTGCCCGGTCTTGCCTTGCAAACAACCGCGATCGATCCCTTCACTGGCGAGCGTGCCATTGCCAAACCACATCACCATCGGCACATGGGTCTGCGCTTGCGGCGCCAGCGCATACGGCGCCGCATGCAGGTACAGCCCGTTCTCGCCCAGCGATTCGCCGTGATCGGAAACGTAAACCATCGACGTGTCCAGTGAGTCCTGATTGCGCTTGAGCAGTTCGATGACCTTGGCAAGGAAATGGTCGGTGTACAGAATCGTGTTGTCATACACGTTGACCAGTTCATCGCGGCTGCAACTGCCCAACTGGTTGGTGTGGCAGATCGGTTTGAAGCGCTCCATCTCTTTCGGGTAACGCTCGTAGTATTCCGGGCCGTGACTGCCATCGGCGTGCAGGACAATGATCGCGTGGCCCTTGAGGCTGTCGATGTAGCTTTGCAGGTCTTGCAACAGCGCCTCGTCGAGGCAGTTGTTGCCATCGCAGAATGGCCCCGGCTGATTCTTCGAAATGTCGCGATGCGGTACGCGCAGGCAGGTGCCTTTGCAGTCGCTGTTGTTGTCCAGCCAGAGCACTTGCACGCCGGCACGCTGGAGAATGTCGAGCAGGCCTTGGTAGGTTTTGCCTTTCTTGTCGCTGTAATCCTCACGCGGGAACATCGAGAACATGCACGGCACCGAGACCGCCGTCGACGTGCCGCAGGAATGCACCTGAGTGAAGTTGAGGATGTCGAGTTTGCTCAGCTCGGGATTGGTCTCGCGCTCGTAGCCATTTAGCGAGAAATGATCGGCGCGGGCGGTTTCACCGACCACGAAGACCATCAGCGATTTCCTCTCGCGGCTGGCCGCGTTGGCACTCATCACCGCGTCTTCGCCGATGGCCTGCACCACGAAATGTTTTTTGATGCCCAGGCGTTGCTTGGTGTACTTGCTGATCGCGTAGATGTAGTTGGTCGGGTTGATGAAGTGGGTGAGCTTGTCTTCTTCGCGGAAGATTGGCGCGTAGGTCGAATAGAACGCGCCCACCGACGCGGCGATCACCAGCACACAGGCGATGATCACCAGCAGCTTGTTGAGCAGGCCGCGAAAGAACGGTCGATAACTCACCGGCCAGCGCCAGATCAGCGCCGCCGGCAACACCCCGAGCAGCAGCAGGTAAGCCAACAGCTTGCCGCTGAACAGCGCGGTGGCTTCGGCGGGGTTGGTTTCGAAGACGTTCTGAATCATCACCGTGTCGATGGTGATGCCGTATTCGTTCATGAAATAGGCAGCGCAGGCCGAGAGCAGGGCGACCAGGGTGAGCGCCGGTTTCAGTGTCCAGCGAAACGATATCAGGGTCAGCAGCAGGGTGATCGCGGCCCACAAAAACAGCGCGAACGAGGCGAAAAACGCCAGTTTGTGCGCGCCTTGCAAAGTGATCAGGGTGCCCAGCGCCTTCCAGGTCGCCAGGTTGTACAACGCCACCAGCGCCAGAGAAAACAGCAGCACCAGTCGGGTAGGAGTGATGGACGGTAAACGCAGTCCGTTGCCCAAAGCCATGTCAAACATTCCTCTACTTGAATAGAAAACCACGCGGTTGCGCGTGTAACTGTAGAAGAACATTAGTAAAAAATTCGTAAACATCCTGTAACAACTAACGAATTCGAAGCAAATCCTTGTAGGAGTGAGCCTGCTCGCGATAGCGGTGTGTCAGGTGTCGATGTGTTGTCTGACACACCGCTATCGCGAGCAGGCTCACTCCTACAATGGATCTCGGTGGGGTCAGAAAGATTTGCTGACGCTGGCGACGACGGTTGCCGTGCAGACATCTTTGAAGCCCCAATTGCTCAGGCATTGGGTTTGTGAGAGATCGGTGTCGATGTAGCTCAGGCCCAGTACCACGCCGGCGAGGTTATGGGTGAGTTTGACTTCCCACTCGCGATAACTGTCCTCGGCCTGCCCGGACGCCGAGTACAGATGCGGATCCTTGAAGTCCATATTGCCGTAACGCAGCTTCAGTCCCGAGTCGAACGGCAACTCGGTTTCATAACCGATGTAGCTGTACAGCGAACTCTGCTTGCTATCGATCCCCGGCGCATCACTGGAGTAATACGCCGCCAGCTTCACCCCGTAAACCCCGAGAATCCCGTAGACCTCGCTCTGGTTGAACTGGCTTTCCTTGGGGTAGGCGTACTTGATGTAGCCCAGATCGAGGCTGACTTCCTCGGTCGCCTGCCACAGCCAGCCGCCGTAGTAATCGACTTCCTGACGGGTTTTCAGACCACCACCGAAATCGACGTTGGAACTCCACGCGCCGAGGTACAGACCGCTGCTGTGCGCGAGGGTGAGACCGGCTTGCACGGCAGGGTCGTTTTGCGTTTGCGAGATGCCCCGCGTGCGGTAGTCGCTGGCGAGGGCCAGGTCTACCTCCAGCGCAAAGTCATCGTTCAAGGGGATCGCAAAACTGCTCAAGGGCAGCACGCTCAAGAAACTCAGGGCGAACAGGGGCAAGGCTTTCATGTGAGGTCCCGATGTTGTGATTATTTTTGGGCAGTACGAAAACTGTGTGTGGGAATGCCATATCGGCCACTCTCACAAAACATGTGGGAGCGAGCTTGCTCGCGAAGGCGGTGGGTCAGTCAGTGAAGATGTTGAATGGACTGGCCTCTTCGCGAGCAAGCTCGCTCCCACAGGGTGGGATGGTTGTTGTTATTGGGTGGCGGTATAGACCTGACGGCCGCCGAACCAGGTTTGCAAAACCTGGGTGTCATGCAGGGCTTTGTTGTCGACGCTGAACACATCGCGGTCGAGCACGATAAAGTCAGCCTGCTTGCCCGGCGTCAGCGAGCCGATCTGCTTTTCCAGGCCAATGGTCCGCGCGGCGTTGACGGTGTAGGCGTAGAACATGGTTTCACGGTCCAGACGCTCATCGGCATTGAGCACACCCAACGGTCCGACACGGGTAATCGCCTGGGCCATGGCGTTGAACGGATTCGGTGTCGACACCGGCCAGTCACTCGCGCCGGCGATCGTCGCGCCCTGTTTCAGCAGCGAATGCGCCGGGTACTGGTAGCGGAAGGCGAGGGCGCTGACGTAGGGCTTGATCATGTCGGTGGTGTAGTCGTCGGCGCTGGCCCACAGCAGTTGCATTGAGGCAATGACATTGAGCGGTTTGAAGCGGGCGAACTCTTGCGGGTTGACCATTTGCAGGTGAGTGATCGAGTGGGTCACGCCGCTCTGACGATCCTTGCGCGCCTGAGCAATGCCGTTCAGCGATTCCCGCACCGCACGGTCGCCGATCGCGTGGATGTGCACCAGCCAGCCGCGCTGGTCGATGGCGCTGACCAGTTCGCCGAAATGCTGCGGATCGATCAGCAGTTCGCCCTGTTTGTGCGAGTTGCTGTACGGGTCGATCATCGCCGCGCTCTGCGCCGGGAATTCAATCACGCCGTCGGCGAAGATCTTGATCCCGGGCAGGGTCAGGTTGGGAATGCCCTGGAATTGCTGGCGCACCTTGTCCAGCGTATCGAGGTCGGCGGGTAGGCTTTTCGGGTTGGCCACCAACAGCGCCGCGACGTGCACGCTCATGTCGCCGCTTTCCGACAGGGCTTTATAGGCCGGCAGCACGCCGACGGTTTTCTCGGTCGGTTTGAGGGCGAACACCGCTTCACCCGGTGCGGCGTTGGCGGCTGGATCCATCCACGCGGTGATGCCCAGGCTGTTGTTGTAGCGCACCGCTGATTTGGCGGCGTTCAACATGTCGGCAGGGCTTGGCACTGGCATTTTCGAGGCGACCCGGTCCCAACCGGCGTCGACCACAAAGCCGTTCGGCTCACCGTTGGCCAGTTTGCCGATGGTGTCTTTTTCTGCGTCGGGCAGGGTTTTCAGCAGAGCCGCATCAATCCCGGCGCGCTTGAGCATGACGTTGTTGGCCCACGCCGTGTGGTGGTCGCTGCCGATAAACACCACTGGCACATTGGCCCATTCGCCGTTGTTGAAGGTGTTGCCCAAGGCTTCGGCCTGCGCCCAGTAAACCGAACTCATGCCGGCAATGCTCAGCACATCGCCGTGCCTGGCCTTGCCGTCTGCACGCCAGCCACGCAGGCGTTTTTGCAGTTCGTCGAGGCTGACGACTTCGTCTTCCATGTTCGCCGAGACCATTTCCAGTCCGCCGAAAATCGCGTGGGAATGGCTGTCGATCAGGCCGGGCATCAGCGCTTTGCCTTTGAGATCGATGACTTGGGTGCCGGATTCGATCAGGGCTTTGATCTGCGCGTCGGTGCCGACCTTCAGCACTTTGCCGTTCTCTACGGCGAGTGCTTGCGCCTTGGGTTGTGCGCGGTCGGCAGTGAAAATCTTGCCGTTGAGCAGGATCAGATCAGCAGCGGCCATGGCTTCCATCGAGGCAAAACTTACAGCGACTACCAACAGACTCGGGATGAATCTTTTCATTGAAGATTTCCTTGTTATTGCGTCTGATGGCGAGATTAGTGGCTGACAGCGGCCGACAGAACGCCTCCCTCACGAAAAACGTTTTTGCCTGAATGGAAAAAGTATGGATAAGCTGGGTGCATTGAAAATGTTCGTGGTCACCGCGCAGCTCGGCAGTTTCAGCCGCGCCGCCGAGCAGTTGGGCAAGACCCCGTCGGCGCTGACCAAAGCGGTCAATCACCTGGAATCTGAGCTGGGTGCGCGCCTGTTTGAGCGCAGCACACGGCGGATCCTGCTTACCGAAATCGGTCGGGTGTACCTGGAAACCGCACGGCTGGTGTTGCAGCGGCTGGACGAGGCCAACGAGGAAATCGAGCAGTTGCAGCACGGCTTGCGCGGCAACCTGAAAATCACCGCGCCGCTGGCGTATGGACGGGCGTTTCTCGATGAGGTGTGTGACGGCTTTCTGCAGCAATATCCGCAGATCAGTCTGCAAGTGGACCTGTGCGATGCCTTCGTCAACCTGCTGGAAAGTGGTTATGACCTGGCGCTGCGTGAAGGCCACGATGACTTGCCGGGGCTGATTGCGCGGGTGGTGGGTAGCAATCGACTGGCCCTGTGCGGCAGTCCGGAGTACCTGGCGCGCAAGGATTTGCCGGTGACTCCGCAAACCCTTGAGCAGCATGAGTGGCTGCTCTATCAGCACCCGTTGCTCAGCCGCGAATTCTGGTGGGCCGAGCGCGACGGGCAGCGCTTGAGTCTGGCGCAACCGGCGGCGCCGCGGTTGCGCAGCGACAATTACGACTTGCTGCTGGCCAGTGCTTTGGCCGGGCGCGGTTTGCTACACACGCCGCTGTGGAGCGCCGCACCGTACATTGCCGACGGGCGACTGGTGCGGGTCATGGCTGATTACGACATCGACCCGGATACCTTCGGCCCGCATATTCTCGCGGTGTACCCGAGCCATCGGCGGGCCACGGCGAAGGTGGTGGCGTTCATCGATTACATCTCGGCATTCCTCACCGAACGTGGCCTGAGCTGACAGCCCATTCCTGCGTAGAAGTAGCCTTCGGCAGCTCCTGACGGGGCGTTATGCCAGGACGGTCAGCCATGCCGAGAGCAGCAGCAACAACGCCAGTGCCGCATTCATGCGTTTGAACGCCCGTGGCGAACCCATCAACCGTGCGCTGCCCACACCCAGCAATGCCCAGAACGTCATACACGGCAGCGACACCAGCAAAAACGCCAGTGACAACACTAGCAGCCGCAGGGGCTTGTCACCCCCGCCCACAAACACGCTGACCACTGCCACCGCCATCATCCATACCTTGGGATTGACCAGTTGCAGCATGGCAGCGCCCAGCACGCTGAAACTTTCTTCCTGGGCATCCGCCGGGTTCAGTGATGGCGGCGTGCTGCGAAAGATCTGCCACGCCAGCCAGCTCAACCAGAGTACGCCGCCCCAGGCCATGGCTTGCTGCACACGCGGGTAGCGCAGCAACGTTTCGCCGGCACCGAGGCCGACCACCAGCACGATCAGGGCCGCCGCCGCGCAGGCGCCAAAAATGATCGGCAACGTGGCGAGCAGGCCTTGGCGCGAACTGTGGCTCAACACCAGAATATTGGTCGGCCCCGGCGTGATCGAGGCAACGAAAGCAAACAGCAGGAAGGGCAGTAATGACGCCATGATCGGGATTCCCTGAAAATCAACACAGGTATCCATGATCGCCAGACGGCGTGCGTCAGTCTGGAAGGTTTGAGCAGCGTTTGCGGTAATCCGCCGGCGTCAGTTGATAGGCGCGTCGGAACCAGCGACCCAGATGGCTCTGATCGGCAAAACCGAGCACGCTGGCGACTTGCGCCGGCGTTTCACCGCGCGCCAGCAACTGCCGAGCCTTGGCCAGGCGCAACTGGATCAGGTAGGCGTGCGGCGCCAGACCGAAGGCAGACTTGAACGCCCGGCTGAGACGGAAACGGTCCACCCCGCAGACCCGCGCGAGATCATCGAGACCGATATCTTCATAGGTGTGCGCGTGCAGGTAATCCCGCGCCAGTTGCGCCACCAATGGCAGGCGCGGATCGAAAACCTGGCGCTTGCGCCAGTCGAGATGACGCGTGAGCGAGTTCAGCAGACCGTCGATGGCGGTCTGCCGGACGATGCGCAGATCGCCGTCATGCAAGGCATGGAAAGCGTGATTGATCGCTGTGGCCAGACGCGGATCCTGACTCAGCGTGTCGGCAAAACCGGGCTGGCTGTCGGACGGTGCGTCTTCGAACAGCGCGTGCATTTCACGCTCCAGCCAGTGCGGATCGAGGTAGAGCATCGAATAGGTAAAACCTTCCTCGGTCGGCGCCTGGCCATCGTGGATTTCCCCCGGCTCCAGCAGGAACACATTGCCCGGGGTACTGCGATGACGCACGCGGCGGCAGTTGAACTGCTGCACACCTTGCTCGGTGACGCCGACGAGGAAGCTGTCATGCCAGTGCGGATCGTAGGCATGCCCCTGAAAATGAGCACGAATCGATTCAATCCCGGTGTCGGCATCCTGGGACAGCTCGATCCAGTTGCGTTTATCCACGAAAGCTCCAGTGTTCGCCATTGAAAGGTGCGGCCCCATAAAATACCGCGCAATGCTCATCGAGGTTTAGAAGATTTGTGCAGATGAGGGGGCTAGACTCAACAGGTTACGACCCCTTTGGCGACAGGTGGAATACGATGCTCAACCGATGCTCGCTCTGGGGCATGCTCACCCTGATCGGCCTTAGCCTGATGTTTACCGCAGGTTGCTCCAGCCGAAAACATTATCCACCTTCAGGTGTTGGCGATGCCTGCTACGCCAAAGCCCTGCCGTCGGTCGGCGAGGGCGGTCTGGCCTGGGGTTCCAGTTTGAACATGGCCCGGCAGAAGTCGATGAACAACTGCATTCGCTATGCCGGACGCTCCGGGGGCACGCCGGATACCTGTCAGGTGGTGTTGGCCAAGTGCCGATAGCTTTCTGTTGACATGGTTGCTTTTGGCAAATATATAGTTGCTTTAAGCAATTAATTGAGCATTTGTCATGTCCAGCAGCCATCTCCTCGAGCAAGCCGACGTCGTGCGCGGTTTCAACCGCTTCTACACCCATCAGATCGGTGTATTGCAGGAGCATCTGCTGCAAAGCGACTACTCGCTGACCGAGTTGCGCATTTTGTATGAACTGGCGTCGCGCGGTGACCTGACCAGCGCTGAACTGCGCCAGATGCTCGGCCTCGATGCCGGCTACATGAGCCGCATCATCAGCGGTTTCGAAAAGCGCGGCTTGATCCAGAAAGTGCCGTCGCCTACGGACGGCCGCGCTGCGCAATTGCACCTCACCAACCTCGGGCGCGAAATTCTGGTCCCGCTGGAAAAGGCTTCCCGCGAACAGATCGTCGCCATGCTCGAGCGATTGCCAGAACCGCAGCAGAAACAACTGATCGGCGCCATGACGCTGATCCAGACACTGCTGCAAGGCAACAAAGACTCAACCTACGTATTACGCGATCCGCAACCCGGCGACATGGGTACGGTGATGCAACAGCAAACCGCACTGTATACCCGCGAATACGGCTGGAATTCGGAGTTCGAGGTGCTGGTGGCCGAGGTGGTCGCCAAGTACCTGCGCGATTACGACCCCACCTGTGAGCGCTGCTGGATTGCCGAAAAGGACGGCAAGGTCATCGGCTCCGTGTTCATCGTCCGCCAGGATGAAACGACCGCCAAACTGCGCATGCTCTACGTCGACGCCAGTGCGCGGGGCTTAGGTATTGGCAGTCGTCTGGTCGAGGAGTGCCTGCGCTTTGCCCGGCAGATTGGCTACAAGCACATGACCTTGTGGACGACCAGCAACCTGACGGCCGCACGCAAGATTTATCAGCAGGCCGGGTTTGAGTTGGTGGAGGAAGAAGCGGTTCACAGCTTTGGCAAGGACCTGGTAAGTCAGACGTGGGCGCGCGCGTTGTGAGCTGTTTTTCGTCGGCGGGTGCAGTGAAAAGGCAGACGAAAAAAAACCGCCTTTGCGGGGCGGTTCTTTTGTAAACCCTGGTTTGCGACCGAGGTTTGTTGCTTCACTAGCCGAACTGACGTGTGAGGATAGTATGAGCCTTTGCGCCACCTTGCAACGGTAATAGCTTTTTTTGAACGACTTTTTCCAGATCTGTTTATTTTAATAAACAGGCAGAAATAACGGTTTACAAAGGCAATAGAACTCTCTGCATGAAATCTTTTTATTGAGGTTATGATGCAGGCGCTCATATGTTAGTTCGGTAGTGAGGTCTGGCTGGAAAACTTAACAGTTTCATTCCCTTTGACACGGTTTTGCACCCGTGCCGGGATGATGGCTCAGAGGGCTTTCAACCGGCCGCCTCACTAGTCGAACTGACGTTCAGGCTGAAAGCAAGCATGGTCCGGTAAGCTTGCTGGAGGTTTGGCCCCCAGCCCTGGAGGCCAAAACGTATGAAGCTTTTGCTGCGTACGCTGAGCCTTGTATGGAGATTGTTTAAAGCCTTTCGCTTTTACGAGTTCCTGCGAGACCACTTTGACGACCTGAAGTAACGGCCGTTGAGGTGGGAGAAGCCCGTTTCAGTTTCGACTGAAACGGGCTTTTTTTGTTTTATAAAACTGTCATAAGTAGGATTTTTTTGTATCGGGTTTTTTGGCGTGTAGGGGATTTCTTCGGCAAGTGTAGGCGAAGTTCAAACCAGTCTGTAATCCGCAAAAAGTGTTCGATTATCGAGTACCCAAACCTTCGTCCAATTGCCCCCTCCGACACTCCGGCGTACTGTGGCTCGATGTGCCTGAAACCCCATGAAACCAAAATAACGACAACAACGAGCAACGCCCCATGGACAGCCATCTGCTGAGCGATCGCAGCAGCGTATTTCGTCACGCTGACCCTTATGCCGTCTCCGACTACGTCAATCAGCACGTCGGCCAGCACTTCATCGGCCTGTCCAGAACCACCCACCCGCAAGCCAGCCTCAACCATCGCAAACTCGCCGATCTCGATCTGGCCCGCATCAGCTATGGCGGCAGCGTACGCGTGACCTCCGTGGCCCTGGAGACCGTTTACCATCTGCAAGTGCTGCTGCAAGGCAATTGCCTGTGGCGCGGGCACAAGCGCGAGCAGCATCTGGTGCCGGGCGAGTTGCTGTTGATCAACCCGGATGATCCGGTCGATCTGACTTACTCGGATGATTGCGAGAAATTCATCCTCAAGGTGCCGGTCAGCGTGCTTGAATCGGTGTGTGACGAGCAGCGCTGGCAGCGTCCGGCAAGCGGTATCCGTTTCCTGCGCAATCACTATCGGCTGGATGAACTGGAAGGCTTCACCAACCTGCTCGCGATGATCTGTCAAGAAGCCGAGGCCAGCGATCCGTTGCTGCGGGTGCAGGAGCATTACGCGCAGATCATCGGCAGCAAACTGATCTCGCTGATGAGCACCAACGTCAGTCGTGAATGCCTGAGTGCACCGAACATCAGCTTCGAACGCATCGTCGATTACATCGACCGCAACCTGAAACTGGATTTGCCGGCTGAACATTTGGCCGCACAGGCGAGCATGAGCCCGCGCTCGCTGTACACCTTGTTTGAACGCCAACTGGGCGTTACGCCGATGCAATACATCCGCCAACGCAAGCTTGCGCGCATCCACGCCTGCCTCAGTGACCCAAGCTGCCCGGTGCGCAACCTCACCGAGCTGGCGCTCGACTACGGCTTCCTGCACCTGGGCCGTTTCTCCGAAAGCTATCGCCAGCAGTTCGGTGAACTGCCGTCGCAGACCTTCAAACGCCGCCACTAACACTCCCCGCTGAAACTTCCCCGAATCACCTGCCGCGCCATCCTGCACAAATCGGATAGCGATCTGCAGGATTCGGCTATTGCCTCCTGCATCGCCTCCCTAATCTGACCTGGCCTGAACAATAACAATGGAGGCCCCGGCCATGTCCCTGGGAATCGACTACCTCAATGCCATGCTTGAAGAAGACAAGGAGAAGGGCGCCTACCGCTGCAAGCGGGAGATGTTCACCGATCCGCGGCTGTTCGAACTGGAGATGGCGCACATCTTCGAAGGCAACTGGATTTACCTCGCCCACGAAAGCCAGCTCCCCAACAACAACGATTTTCTGACCACGACCATGGGGCGTCAGCCGATCTTCATCGCGCGCAACAAGGACGGTGTGCTCAATGCGTTCCTCAATGCCTGCAGCCATCGCGGCGCCATGTTGTGCCGGCACAAGTCCGGCAACCGCTCCAGCTACACCTGCCCGTTTCACGGCTGGACGTTCAACAACAGCGGCAAACTGCTCAAGGTCAAAGACCCGAGCGAAGCCGGTTACCCGCAAGGTTTCAACTGCGAAGGCTCCCATGACCTGACCAAAGTCGCGCGTTTCGAGTCCTATCGCGGCTTTCTGTTCGGCAGCCTGAATGCCGATGTGAAATCCCTCACCGAACATCTGGGCGAGTCGGCAAAAATCATCGACATGATCGTCGACCAGTCGCCAGAAGGCCTGGAAGTACTGCGCGGTTCCAGTTCCTATATCTACGAAGGCAACTGGAAACTCACCGCCGAAAACGGTGCCGACGGTTACCACGTCAGTTCGGTGCACTGGAACTACGCCGCCACCCAGAACCAGCGCCAACAGCGCGAAGCGGGCGAAGCGATCAAGACCATGAGTGCCGGCAGCTGGGCGAAGAAGGGCGGCGGTTTTTACTCCTTCGACCACGGCCATCTGCTGCTCTGGACCCGCTGGGCCAACCCCGAAGACCGTCCCGCCTACGAGCGCCGCGATGAACTCGCCCGGGATTTCGGTCAGGCTCGAGCCGACTGGATGATCGAAAACTCGCGCAACCTGTGCCTGTACCCGAACGTGTATCTGATGGATCAGTTCAGTTCGCAGATCCGCATCGCCCGGCCAATCTCGGTCGACAAGACTGAAATCACCATTTACTGCATCGCCCCCAAAGGCGAGAGCGCCGAGGCCCGCGCCAAGCGCATTCGGCAGTACGAAGATTTCTTCAATGTCAGCGGCATGGCCACGCCGGATGACCTGGAAGAGTTCCGCTCGTGCCAGACCGGTTACGGCGCCGGGCGTGGCTGGAACGACATGTCCCGGGGCGCGACCCACTGGGTTGAAGGCGCCGACGCAGCAGCCGAAGAAATCGACCTTAAACCACTGCTCTCCGGCATGCGCACCGAAGACGAAGGTCTGTTCGTGCTGCAACACAAGTACTGGCAGGAAACCATGCTCAAAGCCGCTGCCAGCGAATCACAACTGATCCCTGTGGAGGCCGTGTGATGAGCAACCTCTACGACAGCGTGCGCGATTTTCTCTACCGCGAAGCGCGCTATCTCGATGACGGCCAGTGGGATCAATGGCTGGAGCTGTACGCCGCCGACGCGACCTTCTGGATGCCGGCCTGGGACGACAACGACACCCTCACCGAAGACCCGCAAAGCGAAATCTCGCTGATCTGGTACGGCAACCGTGGCGGCCTCGAAGACCGCATCTTCCGGATCAAGACCGAGCGCTCCAGCGCGACCATTCCCGACACTCGCACCTCACACAACCTGAGCAACATCGAGATCGTCGAGCACAGCGAAGGGCAATGCCAAGTGCGTTTCAACTGGCACACCTTGAGCTTCCGCTATCAGGTCACCGACAGCTACTTCGGCAGCAGTTTCTACACCCTCGATCTGCGTGGCGAACAGCCGCTGATCAAGGCCAAGAAAGTCGTGCTGAAAAACGATTACGTCCGTCAGGTCATCGACATCTACCACATCTAGTCGACACGGCGAGGTGCACCATGAATTTCCAGATTGTGCTTAATTTCGAAGACGGCGTCACCCGTTTCATCGAGGCCGGCGGCCATGAAACCGTCGCCGACGCGGCGTATCGCCAAGGCATCAACATCCCGCTGGACTGCCGCGATGGCGCCTGCGGCACCTGCAAATGTTTCGCCGAGGCAGGGCGTTACGACATGGGTGACAATTTCATCGAAGACGCCTTGAGCGCCGATGAACTCGCGCAAGGTTATGTGCTGACCTGCCAGATGCGCGCTGAAAGCGATTGTGTGGTGCGAGTGCCGGCCGGCTCGCAGGTGTGCAAGACCGAACAAGCGAACTTCCAGGCATCGATCAGCACTGTCCGGCAATTGTCCGAGAGCACTATCGCGCTGTCGATCAAGGGCGAGGCGCTGAGCAAACTGGCGTTTCTGCCGGGCCAGTACGTCAATCTGCAAGTGCCCGGCAGCGAGCAGACCCGCGCTTATTCCTTCAGCTCATTGCAGAAAAACGGCGAGGTCAGCTTTCTGATTCGTAACGTGCCTGGTGGCTTGATGAGCAGCTTTCTCACCGGGTTGGCCAAGGCCGGCGACAGCATGAACCTGGCCGGGCCGTTGGGCAGTTTCTACCTGCGCGAAATCAAGCGGCCGCTGCTGTTGTTGGCGGGCGGCACAGGCCTGGCACCGTTCACCGCGATGCTGGAAAAGATCGCCGAGCAGGGCTGCGATCATCCCGTGCATTTGATCTACGGCGTGACCAACGATTTCGATCTGGTCGAACTCGATCGTCTCGAAGCCTTCGCCGCCCGCATTCCCGACTTCAGTTTCGGCGCCTGCGTGGCCAACCCGCTGAGTGCGCATCCACTCAAGGGCTACGTCACCCAGCACATTGAACCGCGCCACCTCAATGAAGGCGATGTCGACGTGTACCTGTGTGGCCCGCCGCCGATGGTCGAAGCGGTCAGCCACTACATCCGCGAGCAGGGCATCACCCCGGCGAACTTCTACTACGAAAAGTTCGCTGCTGCGGCTGCCTGAAACCCTTCTTTCGAGGTTGTCATGAACAACAGATTCTCCAACAAGATCGCGCTGGTCACCGGCGCGGCGCAGGGTATCGGCCGCCGCGTCTGCGAACGCCTGCTGAACGAAGGCGCACAAGTCGTCGCCGTCGATCGCTCTGAACTGGTTCACGAACTGCAAGACGAGGGCGTTCTCGCGCTGACCGCCGACCTTGAGCAATACACCGATTGCGCGCGGGTCATGGCTGAAGCCATCAACACCTTCGGCCGTCTCGACATTTTGATCAACAACGTCGGCGGCACGATCTGGGCCAAGCCGTTCGAGCATTACGAAGTCGAACAGATTGAAGCGGAAGTGCGCCGTTCGCTGTTCCCGACGCTGTGGTGCTGCCACGCAGCGCTGCCGTACATGCTCAAGCAAGGGCGCGGCGCCATCGTCAACGTTTCATCGATTGCCACCCGCAGCGTCAATCGGGTGCCGTACGGCGCCGCCAAGGGCGGCATCAACGCACTCACAGCATGTCTGGCCTTCGAAAACGCAGAGCGCGGCATTCGCGTCAACGCCACGGCTCCGGGCGGCACCGAAGCGCCGCCCCGGCGCATCCCGCGCAATGCCGCCGAACCGTCAGCGCAGGAGCAGGCCTGGTATCAAGAGATCGTCGCGCAAACCCTCGACAGCAGCCTGATGAAACGTTACGGCAGCCTCGACGAACAGGTCGGCGCGATCCTCTTTCTGGCTTCCGATGACGCCTCGTACATCACCGGCGTGACCCTGCCGGTCGGTGGCGGCGACCTTGGTTGATCACTCTGTAAAGGACACAGACATGCAGCGAATTCTGATTGAAAACCTGACGACGATCATCGTCGACCTGCCGACCATTCGCCCGCACAAACTGGCGATGCACACGATGCAGAAGCAGACGCTGGTGATTCTGCGACTGCGCTGCAGCGATGGTATTGAAGGCATCGGCGAAGCCACCACCATCGGCGGTCTCGCTTACGGTTATGAAAGCCCGGAAAGCATCAAAGCCAATATCGATGCGCATCTGGCGCCGGCGCTGGTGGGTATGGACGCCAACAACATCAACGTGGCGATGCAGCGGCTCGACAAGATCGCCAAGGGCAATACTTTCGCCAAGTCCGGCATCGAAAGTGCACTGCTCGATGCCCAGGGCAAGCGCCTCGGTCTGCCGGTCAGCGAGTTGCTCGGCGGCCGCGTGCGAGACAGCCTTGAAGTGGCCTGGACCCTGGCCAGCGGCGACACCGCCCGCGACATTGCCGAAGCCGAACAGATGCTCGACGCGCGCCGCCATCGCATCTTCAAATTGAAGATCGGCGCCAACCCGCTGGAGCAGGATCTCAAGCACGTCGTGGCGATCAAAAAAGCCTTGGGCGAGCGCGCCAGTGTGCGGGTCGACGTCAACCAGTATTGGGATGAGTCCCAAGCGATTCGCGGCTGTCAGGTGCTCGGTGACAACGGTATCGACCTGATTGAACAGCCGATTTCGCGGGTCAACCGCTCCGGGCAGATTCGCCTGAATCAGCGCAGCCCGGCGCCGATCATGGCCGACGAATCGATCGAAAGCGTCGAGGATGCTTTCAGCCTCGCCGCCGACGGCGCCGCCAGTGTGTTCGCCCTGAAAATCGCCAAGAACGGTGGTCCGCGTGCCGTGCTCAGAACCGCGCAGATCGCCGAAGCCGCCGGCATTGCGCTGTATGGCGGCACCATGCTCGAAGGCTCCATCGGCACGCTGGCTTCGGCGCACGCCTTCCTCACGCTCAAGCAACTGACCTGGGACACCGAACTGTTCGGCCCGTTGTTGCTGACCGAAGACATCGTCACCGAAACGCCGCAGTACCGCGATTTCCACTTGCACGTCCCACGAACTCCAGGCCTGGGCCTGACGCTGGACGAAGAGCGTCTGGCGCGTTTTCGTCGCCACTGAATCAGGAGAGTGACCATGCTGTTCCACGTAAAAATGACCGTGAAATTGCCCGTCGACATGGACCCGTCATTGGCCACCCGGCTCAAGGCTGACGAGAAGGAACTGGCCCAACGGCTGCAACGCGAAGGCATATGGCGACACCTGTGGCGCATCGCTGGGCATTACGCCAATTACAGCGTGTTCGATGTGCCGAGCGTCGAGGCCCTGCACGACACGCTGATGCGCTTGCCGTTGTTTCCCTACATGGACATCGAGGTCGACGGCCTGTGCCGGCATCCGTCGTCGATCCACAGCGACGACCGCTAATTCTGAGCTCGCCGCATTTCCCTTGTGGGAGCGAGCTTGCTCGCGAAAGCGGTGAGCCAGTCACCATAGATGCTGAATGACACAACGCATTCGCGAGCAAGCTCGCTCCCACAGGGGAAGTGCGCTGAATAAGAGAACTGCGCCAACAAAACAACAAGATGAGGTAACCACCATGACCGTGAAAATTGCCCACACCGCCGAGTTGCAAGCCTTCTTCAAAGAAGCCGCCGGTTTCGCCAACGACGAGGGTAACTCCCGGCTGAAAACCATCGTTCTGCGGATCTTGCAGGACAGCGCGAAAATCATCGAAGACCTCGACATCAGCGAGGACGAGTTCTGGAAAGCGGTCGACTATCTCAATCGTCTGGGCGCTCGTTCGGAGGCGGGATTACTGGTCGCCGGCCTTGGCATCGAGCACTTCCTCGACCTGTTGCAGGACGCCAAGGATGCACAGATCGGCTTGACCGGCGGCACACCACGCACCATCGAAGGCCCGCTGTACGTTGCCGGCGCGCCCCTGTGCGAAGGTGAATGCCGAATGGATGACTGCAGCGAAGAGGGCGTCGCCACCGTCATGCACCTCGAAGGCCAGGTGTTCGATCTGCATGGCCTGCCGCTGGCCGGTGCCACCGTTGATCTGTGGCACGCCAACACCAAGGGCACTTACTCGTTTTTCGACTCGAGCCAGTCCGAGTACAACTTGCGTCGACGCATCATTACCGACGCCGAAGGCCGTTACCGCGCTCGCAGCATCGTGCCGTCCGGTTATGGCTGCGACCCGCAAGGGCCGACCCAGGAATGCCTGAACCAGCTCGGCCGCCATGGCCAGCGTCCGGCCCATGTGCATTTCTTTATCAGCGCGCCGGGGCATCGGCATCTGACCACGCAGATCAATCTTTCGGGTGATCAATACCTGTGGGATGACTTCGCTTACGCGACCCGTGAAGGCTTGGTCGGGGAGGTGGTGTTCCGTGAAGACGCAGCGTCGGGGCGTTATGCCGAGCTGAAGTTCGACTTCCAGCTGCAACCGGCGCCGGACGCCAGTGCCGAACAACGCAGCCAACGGCCACGTGCGTTGCAGGACGCATGATACCGAGTCGTCAGTGCCCCTCACCCTAGCCCTCTCCCAGAGGGAGAGGGGACTGATCGGGGTGATCTTGAGTGCTACGTCGACCTGAACGTTTTGTACCGAATCCAACCTGGTCGTTCAGGTCGATGCATAACGCTAAACAACTCGGTCGGCTCCCTCCGGGAGAGGGTTGGGAGGGTACTGACCGAGTCGATATTTAGTGCTACGCCGACCTGAACAGTTTGTGCCGAATCCATAATCGACTCGGTCGTTCAGGTCGATGTATCGCGATATACACCTCGGTCGGCTCCCTCTCCCTCCGGGAGAGGGCTGGGGTGAGGGGAAATCAGGCCTAAGGTAATGCGAAAAAGATATTGGCTACGTATTTTTAAGATCGTTTAGTTTTGTCGCAACGACGAATCAAAACGCATCAAACCGATAGACCCCCGATTGCCATGACGGCACACGCTGAATCGATCACAGGTTCTTCAGGTTTGATTCACACGGGAGTGAATCATGCCGCATACCCTCGACATCACCGCATTACCGACGCTGGACCTGTCGCTGTTCGAAGGCACGACGCAACAGCGCTACGAATTTCTTGAAAACCTGCGCGATGCCGCCCGTGACGTCGGGTTCTTCTACCTGACCGGGCATGGCATCGACAGCGCTTTGCTCAAGCAGGTACAGGCCTACGCCCGCCAGTTTTTCGCTTTGCCCGACAGCGAGAAAAACGCCGTCGGCATGATCAATTCACCGCACTTTCGCGGTTACAACCGTGCCGCCTCGGAGATCACCCGTGGCCAGCCCGATCTGCGTGAACAGTTCGATCTGGGCGCCGAGCGCGAGGTGTTGCCATTGACGGCGGACAGCCCGTCCTGGGCGCGGCTGCAAGGCCCCAACCAATGGCCGGCGGCACTGCCGGAACTGAAACCTTTGCTGCTGGAATGGCAAGAGGCGATGACGCGGATGTCGTTGCGCCTGCTGCGAGCGTTCGCTCAGGCACTCTCGCTGCGCGCCGATGCGTTTGATCAGCTCTACGGCGACAAACCCAACGAACACATCAAATTGATGCGTTATCCCGGTCAATCCAGCGAGTCAAGCCACCAAGGTGTCGGCGCACACAAGGACTCCGGGTTCCTCAGCTTCCTCCTGCAAGACCAACAGGCCGGTCTGCAAGTCGAAATCGAAGAGGGCCGCTGGATCGATGCGTTGCCACGCGAGAACACCCTGGTGGTGAACATCGGCGAATTGCTCGAACTGGCCAGCAACGGTTATCTGCGGGCCACGGTACATCGCGTGGTTTCGCCACCGGCGGGTAGCGAACGCCTGTCTGTCGCGTTCTTCCTTGGCGCGCAACTGGATGCCGTGGTGCCGCTGTATCCGCTGCCCACCGCACTGTTGCGCGAGGCGCGCGGGCCGGCGAGTGATCCGCTCAATCCGCTGTTTCGCGATGTCGGCTGGAACTACCTCAAGGGTCGTTTGCGCTCGCATCCGGATGTCGCGCAGCGCTTCTACGCCGATGCACTGCTGCCGCCACCGCCCGTTCGTAAATCCGCATGACTCAACCACCGCTCAAGGACTCCGCACATGATCAAGAAAGCAGGTTTGACCCTGGCCGTGCTCGGCGCACTGGTGACGTCGTTTGGTGCGCAGGCGCTGGAGCCGTTGCGCGTCGCCGCCGATCCGGTGCCCCACGCGCAGATTCTGACGTACATCCAGAAAATCGATCCGCAGCTAAATCTTAAAGTCATCGAGATCCCCAACGGGGTGAACTCCAATGAGCTGTTGGTACACGGTGATGTCGACGCCAATTACTTCCAGCACCTGCCGTACCTGAAATCCCAGGAAAAGGCCCTCGGCGAAAAACTCGCGGTGGCCGCCACGGTGCATATCGAGCCCTTGGGCATCTACTCGCACCGGCACAAAAGCTTCGCCGACGTGCCGGTAAAAGGCACCGTCGCCGTGCCCAACAACGTCACCAACCTGAGCCGCGCGCTGTACCTGTTGCAGGACAACGGTCTGATCAAGCTCAAACCCGGCTTCAACGATCCGGCGACCGATCAGGCGACGCCCAAGGACATCGCCGAAAACCCGAAACAACTGAAGATTCTCGAGATCGAATCGCCGCAGATTCCGCGCTCGCTGGACGACGTCGATCTGGCCGTGATCAACGGCAACTACGCGCTCGACGCAGGCCTGGTGCCGGCCAAGGATGCCTTGGGTCTGGAGAAAGCCGAGCACAACCCCTACGCCAACATTCTGGTGACCACACCCAAGCTCGAACACGACCCGCGTATCGCGCAACTGGCCAAGGACCTGACATCGCCCGAGGTCGCCAAATACATCACCGACAACTTCGCCGGCTCGGTGATTCCGGTGGCGGGCGGCAAGCCATGATCGCCGTCGAGCAGTTGAGCAAGACTTATCCTTCGGCCGCGCAACCGGCACTCGATCAGGTCTCGCTGAGCATTCCCGACGGTGCGGTCTACGGGATTCTCGGGCGCAGCGGCGCGGGTAAGTCGACGTTGCTGCGCTGCCTCAATCTGCTCGAACGACCGGACAGTGGGCGCATTCTGCTCGATGGTATCGACCTGACGACGCTGCCGGTCAGCGAACTGCGCCAGCAGCGTCAGCGCATCGGCATGATCTTCCAAGGCTTCAACCTGCTGCATTCGCGCACGGTGTTCGACAACATCGCGGTGCCGCTGGAGATCGCCAAAGTCGGCAAGCCGTGGCGCCATGTGCGGGTTCGCGAACTGCTCGAGCTGGTTGGCTTGAGTGACAAGGCGCAGGCCTTTCCCTCGCAGTTGTCCGGCGGGCAGAAACAGCGCGTCGGCATTGCCCGCGCTTTGGCCGCTGAGCCGGCGTATTTGCTCTCGGACGAGGCCACCAGTGCGCTCGACCCGGAAACCACCGAATCGATCCTGCAATTGCTGCGCGATATCAATCGGCAACTGGGCGTGACCATCGTGTTGATCACCCACGAACTGGACGTGGTCAAGTCGATCTGCGATCACGCCGCGTTCATGGCCAATGGACGTCTGGTCGAGGCCGGGCCGGTGCCACGGCTGCTGGCCGATGCGCAATCGCAACTGGGCGCTTCGCTGCGACCGACCTGCGGTTTGCCGCTGGGCCACGCTGAGCCGGGCCTGAGTTTTCTAAAACAATACGGCGTACGAGCGGCGCACTCATGAACCGCACGGTCAATTGGGATGAAATCCTGCAACTGGTGTTCAACGCCACCGGTGAAACCCTGTACATGGTCCTGCTCGCGGGGCTGTTCACGCTGCTGATCGGTTTGCCGCTGGGCGTGTTGCTGTTCATCAGTCGTCGCGACGGACTGCTGCCGATGCCACGCTTGAATGCCGTGCTGGGTGGCGTGGTCAACCTCGGCCGTTCACTGCCATTCGTGGTGATGCTGATCGCCCTGATCCCGCTGACGCGGCTGGTGGTCGGCACAACGCTGGGCAGCACCGCCGCTGTGGTGCCGATCACCATCGGCGCGTTTCCGTTTTTCGCACGCATCGTCGAAAACGCTCTGGACGAAGTCGACAAGGGGCGCATCGAAGCGATCCTCGCCATGGGCGGCGACATCTGTCATGTGATCTTCAAGGTGTTGCTACCCGAAGCGCTGCCGGCGTTGTTGGCCGGGATCACCTTGACGCTGGTGATGCTGATCGGTTTTTCCTCGATGGCCGGCGTGATCGGCGGTGGCGGGCTCGGTGATCTGGCGATCCGTTACGGCTATCAGCGGTTCAATAATGAAGTGATGGTTGCCACGGTGGTGGTGTTGGTGATCCTCGTCCAAGGCGTGCAAAGCCTGGGTGATCGATTGGTTCGTTCGCTGGCGCATCGCCGCTAAGGAATTGTATGAGTGTGCCGGTCGCCGTCGTCCGCGAACCGCTGATTCGTGTACGTGAGCTAAGCAAAATATTTGGCGCGAGCCGGGCGCTGGACGCGGTCAGCCTGGACATCTATCCCGCCGAAGTGGTGGCGCTGCTCGGCGCCAATGGTGCGGGTAAGTCGACTCTGGTGAAGATCCTCGCGGGCAGCCAGACTGCCGACGCTGGCGAGATCTGGCTGGAGGGCGCGCCACGCCATTTCAGTTCGCCGCTGTCGGCGCGACGCTTCGGTATTGTCGCGGTGCACCAACAGATCAACGAGGGCATCGCACCGGGTCTGAGCGTCGCGGAAAACCTCCTGCTCGATGAACTGTGCAAGCCGGACGCGGACTTCTGGCTCAATCGCCAACGCCTGCTGGAACGCGCTGCGAGCATCGCCGCCGGGCTGGGATTGACCTTGCCCCTGGAGCAGCCGATTGAGCATCTCGGTCAGGCCGAACGGCAATTGGTGGTGCTCGCTCGAGCCTTGGCGTTGCAGCCGCGCCTGTTGATTCTGGATGAGCCGACCGCCGCGCTCTCCGATGCCGAGGCGCAGCGGCTGTTTGGATTGATCGACACCTTGCGCACTCGTGGTGTGGCGATTCTGTACATCTCCCATCGACTCTCCGACCTGCAACGCGTGGCGGATCGCGCCATCGTTCTGCGTGATGGCCAGTTCGCGGGCGAGTTCACGGCGCGGCAATTGCCGGAAGCGGTGAGCGCCATGCTCGGGCAGGCGCTGGCCGAGCATGTTTATCAGCCAAGCGTGGCCGGGCGCGAGGTGTTGAAAATCAGCGCCATGCAAATCCTGCCGCGCTCCGCCGCGTTCGATCTGAGCCTGCACGAGAATGAAGTGGTGGTGCTCACCGGGCTGTTGGGTGCCGGTAAAAGCGAAATCGCCGAGGTGCTGTTCGGTCTGCGTAAAGCGTCCTCGGGCCGCTTGCAACTGGATGGCGCGGACTGGCGTGCGGACTCGCCACGCCAGTCCATTCAAAGCGGGGTGTTCTTCGCGGCCGAAGATCGCGCCAGTCAATCGCTGGTGCCGGATTTCTCTTTGCGTCGCACCCTGACTTTGCCGTTTCTCGAGCGCTTCACCCGCGGCGGTTTTATCCGCAACCGCGCCGAAGCAGCAGCGGTCGAGGCACAAGTGGCGGCGCTGGGGATCAAGACTGTCGGTATCGATGTGCCGATGACTGCGCTATCGGGCGGCAATCAGCAGAAAGTCGTGCTCGGCCGCTGGCTGCTCGGCGAAGGGCGGGTATTGATCCTTGATGAACCCTTTCAAGGCGTTGACGTGCGCGCCCGCCGCGACATCGGCCAACTGCTGCGCGACAGCGCCGAGGGGCGCGCGACTTTAGTGATTTGCGCCGACGTCGATGAAGCCCTGGAAATTGCCGACCGCATTCTGCTGGTGCGCGATCACGCCGTGGTCGCCGAGTACCCGCGTGCCGGCCTCAATCGTGCTGATCTGGTCGCTGCACTGGCGGGCAGCGACGCCACCGAACATTCCCCTCAAGCCACGCCAAGGAGCAGAGCGAGTGCCTGATTCAAGTTCACTGTTATCGACCGAGTCGGCACGCGCCGAACGTCTGCTGCACGTATTGATCCGCTACGGCCTGCTGTGGCTGCTGGCGCTGATCGTGGTGTTTTTCAGTGTGTCCGAGCCGGCATTCCTGCGCGTCGGCAACCTGTTCAGCATCCTGCAATCGGTGTCGATTGTCGCGCTGCTGGCGTTGGGCGTGACGCTGACCATGTCCGTGGGCGGCCTCGATCTGTCGATTGGCGCGGTGGCGGCGATGAGCCTGATGATCGCCAGTTACGTGATGGTCGTGCTCGGCTTGGGCGCGGTGCCGGCGGTGTTGATCAGTCTGGCCGGTGGGGCGCTGGTCGGCCTGCTCAACGGCTGGCTGATCGTCAAACTGCGGGTGCCGGACATTCTCGCGACGCTGGGCAGCATGTTTCTGGTAATCGGCGTGCAATTGATTCCCACCGGCGGACGCTCGATTGCGGTAGGCATGACGCTGCCCAGCGGTGAGGAAACCGAAGGTACCTTCAGTGCTGCGTTTCTGGCGCTGGGGCGTGGGCGGTTGTGGGAGGTGGTGCCGATTCCGGTGTTGATCACGGCGGTGGTCGCGATCGCAGTGTGGCTGTTTCTCGAGCGCACGCGCATTGGTCGTTTGTTCTATGCCATCGGCGGCAACGAGCAAGCCGCACGACTGGCCGGTGCACCGGTGCAGCGCTTCAAGTTATTGGCTTACGTGCTCTCGGCGTTGCTCGCATCGCTGGGTGGATTGTTGCTCGCGGCGCGCTTGGGCCGTGGTGACGTCAGTTCCGGTAACGGTCTGGTGCTGGATGCCCTCGGCGCGGCGCTGATCGGGTTTGCCGTACTCGGCGCGAAGAAGCCCAACGCCTTTGGCACCCTGGTCGGCGCGCTGCTGGTGGCGGCGTTGCTCAACGGTCTGACCATGCTCAACGCGCCGTATTACGCGCAGGATTTCGTCAAGGGACTGGTGCTGGTGCTGGCCCTGATGTTCACGTTCGGCCTCGCGCATCGGGCGCGTTGAGCCGCTTTATGCAAGGAAGTTGTATGCACGGTTCAATCACACAGTTCGCCCGTCACTGCCTCGCCGGTGCGCTGCTTTCGGCATTGGCGCTGAGCGCGCAGGCCAAAGCCTTGCCCGGCGCGCCCGCACCGTTCGACAAAGGTCAGGTGCAGATCGCGCTGGTGGGGTATTTGTTCTCCGGGGACTTCCCCGAGGCGTATTTGCGCGGCGTCGAAAAACAGACCGAAGCACTGGGTGCCAACCTGCGGGTATTCGATGCCCGGCAGCAAGCGGCGAGTCAGGGCGAGATGATCGATCAGGCAGTCGATATGGGCGTCGACGGCATCATCGTCCAACTCGGCTTGGCCGAAACCCTTAAAGCACCGATTGATCGCGCTATCGCTAAAGGCATCAAAGTCGTCGCTTTCGATGTCGATCTGAACACCCCGCAAGTGACCCAGGTCGAGCAGGACCACCATGCGCTGGCGCGTCTGGCCCTCGATCAAGCCGTCAAGGACAACGGCACGAAGTTTGATGCCGGCTACGTGTACATCAGCGGTTTTACGCCGATGGAGCGCCGCGACGAGATCTGGAGTCAGGTCAAGAAAGCCAATCCGGGGATCGTCGAGAAGGCACGCTTTGGCACACTGAATCCGCCGATTGCCAACTCCGTGGCGGATCAGGCCAGCGCCGTGCTTCGAGCCAATCCAGGCATCAGCGTGATCTTTGCCCCGTTCGATGAGTTCGCCAAAGGCGCAAAAATCGCCGTCGACGAAGCGGGGCTGGCGAGTAAGGTTAAGATCTACAGCGCCGATATTTCCACTGCCGATATTCAAATCATGAAAGAGCCGGACAGCGCCTGGGCGGCGACGGCAGCGGTCAATCCGCAAGTGGCCGGGGCAATCAGTGTGCGCAGTCTGGCGATGTTGATTGCCGGGGAAAATCCGGGGCATCAGGTGCTGGTACCGCCGACACTGATTACTCGTCAACAGTTGCTGGATCTGGATGTGAAAAACGTGCGTGATCTGGCGCAGAAACTCCCGGCCTTCGGTGATACCGCGAATGTCGCACGGGCGTCGTGGATCCCGGTGGCCAACTAGAACATTTGCCACGACGTCGCCCCTGTGGGAGCGAGCCTGCTCGCGAAGAGGTCCGATCAGTTGATATCTCTGTTGACTGACCCAGCGCTTTCGCGAGCAGGCTCGCTCCCACAGGGGTCACGTGTAGTTGCGCAAACTGAGGGAGTTCTGGAGCTTACATGCACAACAAAGCTGACCGCTTACGCAAAAGCCGTTCCCCGAAAACTGATCCGGCGCTCGGTAAACGACTGCCCCCAGGCCAAGTGCTGACGGAGCGTTTTCCAATCCTGCACGAAGGTGAAATACCGGAATACGACCTCGCCAACTGGTCGCTGCGCCTGTTCGGCACGGTCGACCAGCCAATCGAATTACGTTATGCCGATCTGCAGGCACTGCCGCAACGACAACTGCGCTGCGACATCCATTGCGTGACACGCTGGTCGAAGTTCGACACCGAGTGGAGTGGGGTGCATCTGCAGGATTTGTTGCAGGCGTTCGATATCCAGCCGACATCAGCGTTCGTCATGGCTCATGCCGACCCCGATTACCAGACCAACTTGCGACTCGATGATCTGTTACCCCCCAACAGTCTGTTGGCCACCCACTACGCCGGCCAGCCGCTGAGCGCGCAACATGGCTGGCCACTGCGGCTGGTGGTGGCGGGGCGGTATTTCTGGAAGAGCGCGAAGTGGTTGCGCGGGCTTGAATTCGTCGAGCAGGAGCAAGCGGGATTCTGGGAGCGCAATGGCTTTCATCTGCACGCCGATCCGTTTGCCGAACAGCGTTTCAGTGGTGATGAACTGGATATTGCCGAGGATGCCTGGCTGGAAAAAGAGTTCGACTAAGTTTTCTAGACGCAACCTGTTCAAACATTGAAATACGATTAACCTGTGGGAGCGAGCCTGCTCGCGAAGGGGCCGGGCCAGCTGCCTCTTTGGTGACTGATCCAGCGCTTTCGCGAGCAGGCTCGCTCCCACAGGGGGGGGATGTGTTCCGCACCTTGCTTAGTTGTAGGTTAGTTGGTTCTGGTGTTGGCTAAGCAACACTTATGTTGAACTAAGAACAATCCTTTAGAGCGATCTAACCTAAGCGTTATTGGTTCTTTTGCGATCAACTGAAGCTCGTCTAGCATCGGGCTTCAAGGGGAAACGTCTCACGCTGGGGAAACTGCAATTCACCGTAAAAAAGCTTCACTGCCTTCCAGAAATCCAAAACTACAGCAGACATTGCCGCGCATTGCTTGCCGAACTTTATTGTCGGTAACGGCCGGGTATTAACTGCGATTCAAGGAGCTGTTATATGCATTACCGTTCCCGTTCATTACTGGCGGCCGCTGTCGTGTCCGCTATTTGGCAACTTCCGGCCAACGCCGAAGAAACTTCCGTCAGCGCCGACAGCGAATCCCGACTCGGCACGGTGTTGGTCACCGGCACCCGGGGTACTTCGCGTACCGTGCTGGATTCGCCGGTTCCGGTCGATGTGCTCACCGCCGAAGACCTCAAATCCGCCGGCGCCGCTGATGGTGAACTGGGCGCGGCGTTGCAGACGTTATTGCCATCCTTCAGCCTACCGCGCCAATCCAACTCCGGCGGCGCCGACCATGTGCGCGCGGCGCAACTGCGTGGCATGAGCCCGGATCAGGTGCTGGTGCTGGTCAACGGCAAGCGCCGCCACACCTCAGCGGTGGTCAACGACTCGTCGAAGATTGGTCGCGGTACTGCGCCGGTCGACTTCAACTCGATCCCGCTCAGCGCTATCAAACGTATCGAAGTGCTGCGTGACGGTGCCGGCGCGCAGTACGGTTCAGATGCGATTGCCGGGGTGATCAACATCATCCTCGACGACGCGCCCGAGGGCGGCGAAGTGTCGACCAGTTATGGCGCTTATCACACCCATCAGGACGCCATCGGCAAGACCACCACCGACGGCCAGAACAGCGTGACCACGGCGAAGATCGGCACGCGTTTAGGTGAGGAGGGCGGGTTTATCCGTGGCGGCACCGAATACAAGGATCGCAACCCGACCAACCGCGCCGGTTTTGACGGCTTTGCCGATACCCCCGGCCAGCGCAACTATGTGATGGGCGACGGCGTCGCGCGGGACGTCAACCTCTGGTTCAACAGCGAACTGCCGCTGGCCGGCGGCAAGGCTTACAGCTTCGGTACTTACAACCAGCGCCACACCACCGGCGCCGAGTTCTATCGCTATCCGTACGAACAGCCGCAGTTCTACCCCAACGGCTACTTGCCGCAATCGCTCGGCGACAACAAGGACATCTCCGCCACCGCCGGTTTCAAGGGCCTGATCGGTGACGAGTGGGATTTCGACAGCAGCGTCACCCACGGTCGCAACCGCTTCGATGGATCGACCCGGCGCACGCTGAACGTCAGCCTTGGAGAAGACTCGCCGACGAAGTTCGACACTGGCGATTACGAGCTGCGCCAGACCACCACCAACCTCGATTTCAGCCGCGAACTGCGTCTCGGCGAGCGCTCCTTTGTATTGGCGGTTGGCGGCGAATACCGCTATGAAAACTACCTGACCTATGCCGGTGACGAGGCCTCCTACATCGGCTCCGGAGCCGACGGCGCCAACGGCGCCAACGGCCTGCGCCCGAGCGAAGAGTCGGATCTGGATCGCAACGTGTTCGGCACTTACGCCGAGTTGTCCGGCGATCTCACTGATCGCTTCTTCGTCGACGCCGCGACCCGCTGGGAACATTACGACGATGCCGGCAGCAAACTCACCGGCAAACTCAGCGGTCGCTACAAGCTCACCGAGCAATGGGCCTTGCGCGGTGCGGTATCGAACAACTTCCGCGCACCGTCGCTGGCCCAAAGCGGCTTCCAGAACACCACCAGCAACTTCGGCGATGGCGGCACGCTGACTGACATCCGCGTGCTCTCGGTCAACGACCCGATCGCCCGCGCACTGGGCGCCGAGAAGCTTGATCCGGAAACCTCGAAGAACTTCAGCCTCGGGCTGACCTTCCAGTTGAACGAACGCTTCGACGCCTCGCTGGACGTGTTCCGCATCGACGTCAAAGACCGCATCACCCTGTCGCAACGCATTGGCAGCGATGCGCTGGAAAACTACATCAACGACAACTTCGGCGTTGCTGGCGTGCACGACGTCAACTTCTTCACCAACGCCGCCGACACCAGCACCGACGGTGCCGAACTGGTGCTCAACTACCATCAGCCGTTTTACGAAGGGCAACTGGGTCTGACCACCGCGTACACCTACAACCACACCAAAGTCACCAGCACCAAAGGCACGCCGTCGCAACTGACGGCGCTGGGCATCGGCAATGACGCCCTCGTTGGCGTCGAAGAAACCAACACCCTGACTGACGCGGCGCCAAAGGATCGCTTCATCTTTTCCGCCAACTGGGCCAGTGAACACTGGGGCCTGCTCGGGCGGTTGACGCGCCAGGGTGAGACCACCCGCGTGTTCGATTTCGGCGACTCGCAACCGGAGCAAACCTACGGTGCCGTGTGGCAACTGGACGCCGAGGTGGCCTACAAATTCACTCCGAAATTCAACATTGCCGTGGGCGGCAACAACCTCACCGACAACTACCCGGAACGCTCCGGTTCGGCGATCAACTACGGCGGCAACCTGCCGTACGACGTGCTCTCGCCAATCGGCACCAACGGGGCCTACTACTACGCTCGCGCCACCTATGGTTTCTGACGCAGGGCCGGGGCGGCACCTGCCGGTGTTTCAGGCGTTGCTGATCACGCTGGGCATGATGATCACCACCGATATTCTGAAAACCGCGCCGACCGTGGCCCTCAACGTCGGGCCAGAGCATTTCTATCTGGTGTGGGTGCTGGGCGGTGTCGCGTCGATGATTGGCGCGCTGTGTTTTGCCGAGATGGCCACGGCGTTTCCGCACCCGGGCGGCGATTATCACTTTCTGCGCACGGTGTATGGCGAGCGCATGGGATTCTTGTTCGCCTGGTCGCGGTTTTCGGTGATGCACACCGGGTGGATTGCTTTGTCGGCGTTCATGTTTGCCGATTACGTCAACGCGGTGGTGCCGCTGGGTCAGTACGGCTCGGGGCTGTTTGCCGGGGCGGTGATTGCCGCGCTGGTGTTGCTCAATCTGACGGGCAAACGCATTGGTTTTATCACCCAGACCTTGTTGGTGGGACTGTTGGCACTGGGCTTTTTGAGCATTGCCAGTGCCGGCGTTTTTTTGGCTTGGCAAGGCATCGAAGCGCCTGCGCCGAGTCTTGCGCCCGTCGCGGAAAAAACCGGTATGGCCGGGTTTTCGGCGGCGATGATTTTCGTCTTTCTGGCGTTCGGCGGCTGGAGCGATGCGGCGACGTTGTCGGCGGAAGTGCGTGATGGCCGGCGGGGGATTTTCATCGCCATGCTCGGTGCGCTGAGCGTGTTGATGGCGATCTATCTGGCGCTCAATTGGGCGTTCGTTCAGGGTCTGGGATTCGCCGGACTGGCGGCCAGCAATGCACCGGCGGTTGAGTTGTTGAACCGTGCATTCGGTGCGCCCGGTGTCATGCTGATTTTGCTGATGGTCGGCATCGCCGCGATCGCTACGATCAATTCGACCCTGCTGGTCGGCGCGCGCACCACTTACGCGGCCGCGCGTGATGTGCCGCAACTGCGCGGTTTCGGCGAATGGGACGATCGGCATGGCGTACCGCGTAAAGCGCTGCTGGCGGAAGGTGCGGTGGCGTTGTTGCTGGTGCTGTTTGGCAGTTTTACCCAGAGCGGTTTCAACACAATGGTCGAGTACCTGACCCCGGTGTACTGGCTGTTTCTGAGTTTGAGCAGTGTGGCGCTGATCATTCTGCGGCGGCGTTTTCCCGAGGTGCCGAGGCCGGTCAAGGTGCCGTTGTATCCGCTGTTGCCGCTGCTGTTTTTCGGGTTGTGCCTGTACATGCTGTATTCCAGCGTGACGGTGGTGGGGGTTGGGGCGTTTTTGGGGATTGGAGTGTTGCTGGTTGGTACCGTGCTATTGGCCGGGTTGAGCCGTTTAAAAGCGAACCCTCACCCCAGCCCTCTCCCGGAGGGAGAGGGGGCCGACCGAGGTGTCTTGCGTGATACATCGACCTGACAGACTGAGTCGATTATGGATTCAGTGAAGCAAATACAGGTCGAGGTCGATTATGGATTCGGTGAGGCAAATACAGGTCGAAATCGATTATGGATTCAGTGAGGCAAATACAGGTCGAAATCGATTACGGATTCAGTGAAGCACGTTCAGATCGGCGTACTTCTCCAATATCCCCCAATCAGTTCCCTCTCCCTTTGGGAGAGGGCTAGGGTGAGGGGCTTCTGATTCTAGAAGGACACCTCCGCCGGCTGCGACAACCGCAGCACCGACAAATCCCCGGTAATACGCTTGTAAGCCAGGCGAATCGCTTCGATGTTGCCCGCATTCTTCGGGCTGTTCTCATGCAAGATCACAATCACCTTGGTGCTCAAGCGCTCAGGCTCCTTCGCGCCCTTATCCCGCCACTGCCCATACGCATCGAACACACTGAAACCATCAGGAAATCGCGACGTCACCTCCTGATCAAGAAACTCGCGCCAGCGCGCCGGGCTGACTGCACCGTCCTTGCCATCGATCGGACCAACGGAGAAGTACAACTCGGTGCGAATCCACTGCGCCTGCGCCGGCCGCGAAATATCACCTTGCAAGGTCGAACTGACGGGATCATGGGTGTGAACGGACGCAGGAGGAGGGCTGGCACAACCGGCGACGGCGACGAACAGCGCCGCCAGTAGAAAACGTCGAGGCATGGAACATCCTTATTGAACGATGAGTAAACCGCTCAAGTATAAGGTTGCCGTCTGACCGCCAATAAAGACCTAAAAAGCAGGCATTTAGGCGCTTCCGGAATAACCCTTCACCGCGCAAAAATTGTGGGAGCGAGCCTGCTCGCGAAAGCGATTTTTCAGACAGCGAAAATATTCCATGCCAGAGCCTTACCGATTCATTACGCACTCGCCGGCGGTTTCGCCAACGCAATCTCTGCCGCACCCAGCCGCTTGAGAATCTCGAACAACAAATCACTTTTGGTCACCCCGACAATCCTCGGACTGCCCACATAACCAGTCACCGTCAAGGTAATCCCGTCCGGCGACAACTTGCTGAAGCGCACAAAAGGGGCTGGCTTATCGAGGATGGTTTCGTTCTCCTTGTACGTGTTGAGCAACAGTTCCTTGACCTCTTCGGGATCGATATCCAGCGGGAACACCAGTTCCAGTGACGCCACGCCTTGCGCGCTGCCGCCCAGCGTGACGTTGCGCAGGTTCTGCGAGATCAGTTGAGAGTTGGGCACGATGACGATCGAGCGGTCGCTGAGCTGGATTTCCGTGGCGCGCACGTTGATGCGGCGGATGTCGCCTTCGACGCCACTGATGCTGATCAGGTCGCCGACCTTCACCGGTCGTTCGGTGAGCAGAATCAGCCCCGAGACAAAGTTCTTCACGATCTCTTGCAAACCGAAGCCGATGCCCACCGACAGCGCACTGACGATCCACGCCAGATTGGTCCACTGCACGCCCAGCGACGACAGCGTCAGCAGAATCACGAAGGCGTAACCGATGTTGGAAAACAGCGTGCTCAACGAGGCACACATGCCGGGGTCCATGTCGGTCCTGGGCAGGAACTCGTTGTCGAGCCAGCGACTCAGGGCGCGGATCAGCCAGATGCCGATCATCAGCGCCAGCACGGCATTGAGCAGGTGGCCGGGGACGATGTTCAGCTTGCGCAACCCGGCGCCGCCAAGGATCGCCATGATGTTGCTCGCCAGTTGCCCGAGCGTGGTGCCGATGCCACCGACAAACAGAGCGATCACCGCCAGCAGCATCAGCGCGGCCCGACTGAAGCCGGACAGCAGGATCGAGATCTGATCGAGGCGGCGATCACCGATGCCCAATAACTGTTTGAGCGCCTTGCCGCTCGCATGTCTGGGTGAAAATACGTGCTCGCAGGCGTCCTTGATCAACTGGATCAGCAGGTAGAAACCCGATAAGACAATGTACGCCCACACCAGCTCATAACTGATGAATCGCGCCAGCGACACGTAGCCGGCGAGCAAGGCGATCGCCGAGACAAACATCGAGACGCTGGCGATGGTGTAAATCACCCCGGCAAATGTACTGTTCGCTGCTGCCGCATCATTGGCCGCGACCAGCGCCTTGCGCACTTTGCCGACGCGCAACAACAGGACCGTCACGATCGCCAGCACAACGATCGAAATGACCCCGCGTCCGGCAATCACGATCTGGCTGCTCATGCCGGTGGCATTGCTCACCTGCACCAGCGTCACCAGCACCAATAACGTGCAGGACAGAATGCGCGGGTAGGGCCTGAGCGCCAGCGCCACCTGATCGGCAATCGCCGGCAGGCGCCACGAGGGATGTTCGGTCGACAGCAATGCGCGGCTCAACCCGGTGAGCAGTACGCAGGCATAGACGACCTTTTCGAACTCTTCGGAGAAGGTTTCCAGCACTGGCGGCAAAGGTTGATGACGGGTGCAGGCGTAGAACAGTAATTGCAGGGCAATGGCGGTGGTGGCGATGGTCGCCAGCGCCGAGGCGAACGCCAGCGCACTGCGGCGCAGACGTCCCTCGGGCATGCGGTAAATGCACGCCCAGGTCAGACCGCGTTCGGCCAGCCGGCGACCGAAGGTCCAGATGATCAGCGCCACTAGCACCAGGATACTGGTGAAGAGGCGTTCGCCTGGCGCCCAAACCGTGGCCCAGGTATCACGTACTTGATCGACGAAAAAACGCAGACGCTGACGATCATCGTCGGTCGGATTCACCAGCGGTGACCAGAAACTCGGACTCAGCACGCTGTCAGTGCCCAAGGTCAACTCGCTCTCGAGCAACGTGCGACGAATGCCGGCGATCTGCGTAATCAGGTCCGCCGCGCTCTGCTTCAACGCCGCCAGGCTCTTCAGGGTTCCGTCGACCTTGCTTTTCTGCTCCGCCAGCGCTGCCCGTTGCACGACGATATCCGCCTGTTCCGCCGCCAGATCAGCATCCGGCGCCGCGCCGAGCACCCCCAACTGCACCGCCAGTTGCGCCTGCTGCGGCAACAACGCCGTCGACAACCGATCGACATCCAGAATGAACGCCTGCACCCGATCCTGCGGGCCTTCGAGCTGGTTGTAATTGTTCGCCGCGGAAATCTGTTGCTTGAGGCCGTCGAGACGTTGTTGCAGCGCCTGCAGTTCGCTTTGCGAAATCACCGGCAGCGGCGCGGCGGCGGTGGTTGCCGGCGCCGGCAAGTCGGCGGCCAATAGCGTCGGACTGCCGCCAACCAGCAGCATGAATGCGACAAAAAACAACGACTTCAATGTGTTGCGCATGGGTGAGGCGGCTCGAATGGATCACACAGTCTATGAGGTTAGGTGATCGAGGCGATTGGCGAGGAAAAGTTTCCGGCAGAGCAGGGTAGGTGAGCAGAACTTGCAGACGCAAAAAGCCCGACGGGTGAGGTCGGGCCTTTATTCGGTGACGGCGGTAAAGCGCTGCATTCAGACGGCGCGGCGTTCGAGCAAACGGTCGGAACCCCCTTCGGCAACGGCATCGCTGAACAGCGGGTCGGTTTCGGTGGCGGCGGCAACGGCATCGCTGAACAGCGGATCAGTCTGGGTGGCGGCGGCTACTGCGTCGCTGAACAGCGGATCGGTTTGAGTCGCGGGAGCGGCAACAGCGTTCAGGGCGAACAATGAGAAAGCGATGCTGAGAAGGGCTTGGCGTTTCATGAGTGTGTGCTCCTTGGGGTAGTGGTCAGGTCTGGAGCCGATGTTACGCCGTGCTATTGATAAGAGAACTTCATTGAATCAATGGTTGTTATTGATACGGTTAATGGCTGTGCTTTGTGAAGGCGCAACCCTGCACTCAGTCATAGCCGATCTTGACCTGCGCACTGATCAGCTCGGCCAGCATCCGTACAGGTTCGGTGAAGGTCTGGCGCGATCGGTGCACCAGCCCGATATCGCGGTGGAACGTGTGCTGACCGAGGTCGAGCACCCGGACGCCGGCAGGCCAGGCAAAGTCGGGCGCCGTCTGCGGCACCAGCGCCACGCCGACACCGTTTTCGACCAGTTTGATAATTGCCTCCAGTTCATCCAGCTCGCAGACCTCGTGCAGGGTGAAATGCATCTGCCGTAAAAAGCGGTCGACCTGCCTGCCTCCGAAAGAGGAGCGGTCGTATCGAATGAATGGCTGGCTGGAAAGCAATTGGGTCCAGTCATCGCCCGGCACATCGCGTGGCACGATCAACCGGTAAGGCTCCAGCGCCAGCGTGGTCCAGCGCAGATCACTTTGCAGTGAGAAGGGTGGTCGGATGATCACGGCCATGTCGATCTCGCCAGCATCCACCAGGTTGACCAGTTCCATCGACAACCCCGGAACGATCCGGGATCTGCACTGCGGGCAGTGCTGGTGAAACTTCGCGAGTGCATCGGGTAGATAAGAGCGCTGCACCGACGCAATGGCGCCGATGTTGACCAGCACGCTGGGCGGCAGCCCCACCGTTGTCGAGCCGAGGCTGTCGTAGAGCCTGAGCAGTTCTTGCGCTTGCAGCAGTATCTGGTGGCCCATTCTGTTGAGGTGTGCCGAGCGCCCCTTTCGGTCGAAAAGCTCGAAGCCGAGTTCGGCTTCCAGGCGCTGGATCTGGGCGCTGACGGCAGCCTGCGTGAGGCCGATCCTGTTGCCGGCTGCAGCGAAAGTACCTTCGCGTGCTACGGCGATGAGTGTCTTCAGTTCTTTGATCATTCACAAATATTAATTGTGTTTCTAAGAAATATATATTGATTTTTATGTTTGGTTTTCCGCCCTAGGATGTTTCCCATCCCCCGGCAGCGGCTGAACCCAAGGCGCCGATGACGGCAGGAATGTTCACCAACCAAAAAAAACATGATTGGAGTTTCTGATGAGCCTCTCGCCTTTTCACCTCGCTATCCCCGTTTACGATCTGGCTGCAGCGCGCACCTTTTACGGTGAAGTCTTTGGTCTTGAAGAAGGGCGCTCCAGTACTCAGTGGGTCGATTTCGACTTTTATGGCCACCAACTGGTGATTCATGAACACCCGAAAACCGCGTCCCAGGAAAGCGTTCACAGCAACCCGGTCGACGGTCACGACGTCCCTGTTCCGCACTTCGGCATCATTTTGGGATGGCAACAGTGGGAAGCATTGGCCGAACGTCTGAAGTCCTTTGGCACCGAGTTTGTGATCGAACCTTACATCCGCTTTCAAGGGCAGGTGGGTGAGCAGGCCACCATGTTCCTCTTTGATCCTTGCGGTAACGCCCTGGAGTTCAAGGCGTTCAAGGATATGAGCCAGCTCTTCGCCAAGTGACAACCGTCATGGCACAACCCGGTTGTGCCATTTGGTCCCTAGTGAGCTGGAAGCTCATGACTCTAGCAACTGCCGCTGACGCAGACCTTTCCTTCCAACAAAAAGGCTAGACATGAAACGTATTCCCCTGGTGTGGCAAATCGTTGCCGGGCTGTTGCTTGGCGTGCTCGTCGGTTGGTATTTCAATACCCATCCGCAATATCAAACGTGGGTCAGTACAGAGATCCTCAAGCCCCTCGGTGACATCTTTATCAAGATGATGAAGATGGTGGTTGTACCGATTGTCTTCTGTTGCATGATTCTGGGCATCGCTGGCGGTGGCGATAACAAGTCGTTTGGCCGCATGGGCATCAAGTCGCTGGGTTATTTCTTTGCTATTACCGCGCTGGCCATTGTCATCGGCTTGTGTTTCGCAAACCTCTTTGAACCGGGTAGCGGCACCGATATTTCCGGCCTGTCGCATGGCACGGCATCGATCAGCATGGAACCCTCGAAAGGCGCGCTGGTGATCGTGCAGAACATCGTGCCGGATAATGTTCTGGTGGCGATGTCGGAAGCGAAATTGCTCTCGGTACTGTTCTTCGCCGTGCTGTTCGGCCTCGCTTTGAATGCGCTGCCAAGAGAAAAAAGTGCGCCAGCCATCGCGGTGGTTCAGAGCATTTCCGATGCGATGTTCAAAGTGGTCTCTATTGTCATGGCCTACGCGCCGGTTGGTGTCTTCGGCATGATTGGCGCCACGGTCGCGACCTTTGGTTTTGCCTCGCTGTTGCCATTGCTCAAGTTGATCGGGGTGGTTTATCTGGCGCTGATTGTGTTCGCTCTGGTGATACTCGGCGGCATTTGCTACTTGATTGGGGAGAACATTTTCAAATTGATTCGCTACTTCCGCAGTGAATTGATTCTGGCGTTCTCAAGTGCCGCATCCGCCGCCGTCATGCCGCAGTTGATGAGCCGTTTGGAGCGCTACGGTGTACCGCGGCGGATCGTCAGTTTCGTGGTGCCGGTGGGTTATGCATTCAATCTGGATGGCGCTTCGATCTTCCTCGGCGTCGCGACGATCTTCGTCGCGCAGCTCTATGGCATCGACCTGTCGCTGTCGCAGCAGATCCTGCTAGTGGTGACGATGGTCCTGACGTCCAAAGGCGCGGCGGGGGTGCCCGGGTTTGCCATCATCATCCTCTCCGCTACGTTGGCTTCGGCCGGTCTGCCCCTGGAAGGCGTGGCATTGATCGCGGGTATTTTCAGGATCATCGACAGCGGTACGACCACGCTGAACGTATTGGGCAATGCCATCGCACCGCTGGTGATTGCCAAGTGGGAAAGGGCAGCGCTTGAACCGTCAGGTGTTCATCCCGCTGCCGAAGTGTGAGCCTTCAAGCGTCGGACCCTCACGTTTAAAACCGCACCGATAACGAGTGCACGCCCGCTGGCGCAGGGGCGTTTTTTTTGGGTTGCTTTACTAGACGACCGGTCTATTGAATAGGAGTGCTTATGATTGATAACGCTGTTGATACCGACCTTTTTTCGCCCATGCAGATGGGCGCGCTGCAATTGGCCAATCGAATTGTCATGGCCCCCGTGACGCGCAGCCGGATGGCCGACGACGGCGTACCGAATGAAATGCATGCGACTTACTACGCTCAGCGTGCGAGTGCAGGTTTGATCATCGCCGAGGCGACGAACATTTCCGCTCAGGGACGTGGCTATGCGATGACGCCGGGCATCTGGTCGCAAGCGCAGGTCGCCGGGTGGAAGAAAGTCACCGATGCGGTGCACGCGGCCGGCGGAAAAATCGTCTGCCAGCTGTGGCACGTGGGGCGTTTTTCCAGTGTCGAGTTGCAGCCCAATGGCGAAGCGCCGGTCGCACCCTCGGCCATCAAGGCTGAGGGCAGCACGTATACCGAGAAAGGTTTTGTCGAGGTATCGATGCCTCGCGCGCTTGAGATCGCGGAAATTCCCGGAATCATCGAGCAGTACAAACTCGCCGCCGAGAATGCCAAGCGAGCCGGCTTCGATGGCGTCGAAGTGCATTCGGCCAACAGTTATCTGCTCGACCAGTTTCTGCGTGATTCGACCAATCAGCGCACGGACCTCTATGGCGGCTCCATCGAGAACCGTGCGCGGCTGACGCTGCAAGTGACGGAAGCGGTGGCGTCCATCTGGGGCAGCGACCGTGTCGGTATCCGCCTGTCTCCGGTAACGCCCGATGCCGGCAATACGCCGCCCGACAGCAACGTCATGGCGACTTACGGCTACCTGATCCAGCAACTCAATCGATTCAATCTGGCCTACCTGCATTTCGTCGAAGGCGCCACGGCCACTTCTCGCAGCGTTCCTGCGGGCGTGGATCTTGACGCGCTGAGTGCGCAGTTCGACGGCGCGTTCATTGGCAACAACAACTATGACCTGGCGATGGCGCTTGAGCGTCGGGCGCAGGGCCGTATCGATGCGGTGGCGTTTGGGCGTTTGTTTATTGCCAACCCCGACCTGGTCGAGCGCTTACGCCATGGTCTCGAACTGACCATTGCCCCGCGTGAGAGTTACTACGGCGGTGGTGCGAAAGGCTACATCGATTGGCCAACCGCTAACGCCTGAATGGCAACCCTGACACCGACCGGGCGCAATCGCATTCACTGCAAAGAGGAACGAAACATGAATTATCTACACAACAAAGTCGCCATCGTCACCGGTGCATCTTCCGGTATCGGCGCGGCCACGACGCGTGCGCTGGCGGCACAAGGGGTTCGTGTGGTTGTCGCTGCGCTGGACGAAAAGGGCTTACAGGCTTTCGTCGCCGAGTTGCGTGAGGCCGGCCATGACGTGGTCGCTTTTACTGCTGATGTGACCCGGCTTGAGCAAACCAGAGCACTCGCCACGTTCGCGCAGGACACCTATGGCGGTGTCGACATTCTGGTGAATAACGCCGGGCTGATGCTGTTCTCCAATTGGGTCGATCTGGTCGTGGAGGATTGGGAAAAGATGATCGACGTGAACATCAAGGGTTATCTCAACGCTACCGCGGCAGTGCTGCCTGTGATGCTGGAGCAGCGGTCCGGGCAGATCCTCAACATGGACTCGGTGGCCGGCCATCAGGTCGGGCCGGCGGCGGGTGTTTACAGCGCTACCAAATTTTTTGTGCAGGCCATGACCGAGTCCATGCGCAAGGAACTGGGCGTACAGCATGGCATCCGCGTCAACACGGTCAGCCCCGGCGTTATCAATACCGGTTGGGCGGACAAGGTCAGTGATCTGCAAGGGCGCAAGGCCGCCCAGGAACTCAACCGCATCGCCATCGCGCCTGACGATGTTGCCCGTGCGGTGATCTATGCGCTCAACCAGCCGGAAAACGTCACCGTCAACGACCTCATCATTTCGCCGACGCGCCAGGACTGGTGAGTGTTGGCTGCTGCAGCCACCGGGTGCCAGCCTTGGCTTCCGGTGGCCTTTGTAACTCACCCCCAACGAAAGGAAACAACCATGTCGAAGAACATCAAGGCTGTACCGACCGCCGAATACACCGCTGTCATCGCCACCGCCAATCAATACGTCGAAGGTCTTCGGGTCGGTGATGCTCAAGGCGTTGCTCAAGCCTTCCATAAAGAGGCGGTGATGTACGGTTTCACCAACGGCGAATTACTCGGCGGCCCGATCAAGAACCTGTTTGATTTCGTCGAGAAAAACGGTGCTGCCCCGCAAATCAGCACACGTCTTGACGTGCTGGCGATCACACCGACCACCGCAGTGGTGCGCGTGGACATGGAAACCGATGCGATCGGTGCTGACTACAACGACTACCTGACCCTGATCAAAATTGGCGGCGTCTGGAAGGTCATCGCCAAGGTTTATCACCAGTTCGAGGCCTGAGTCTCGGTCGATCCCGGTAGTCCGTTGCCGGGATCGGCGGATGATCAATTACAAGGGGATACGAGATGAAGGTTAAGTTTTCCGCTGTCGTGGAAGGCGCTGCACAACAGGTCTGGAACGTGGTGAAGCAGTTTGGCGAGATCAAGAACTGGCACCCTTCGATTGTGGACAGTCATATCGAAGGCGCAGGTCCCGAGATTGTGGGCTGCATTCGCACGCTCACGTTGAGCGATGGCGCCGTTGTCAGAGAGCGCTTGTTGTCGGTTGATGACTCGGCGTTGAGGCTGTCCTACCGTTTTGAAGAGTCGCCCTTACCGCTGGACAACTACGTGGCCAGCGTGGAACTGGTTGCTTTGTCAGGCCAGGACAGAACACTGGTCAGTTGGCTGGCCAGTTTCGATCTTCGAGAACCGAACAGTGCCGAGCACTATCAGGCACTGATTCGCAGCCTGATCGTCGACGGCCATGGTGGGCTGCAGGCGCTGCTTGCTCGGTAATACAAAACCCAGGTTCACATGCCCCGCATTCCCGCAAGGAATGCGGGGCATGAAGCGAATGAATTTTCCCTCTCGCGCTCTTCGGCGTAGCGTGCTCGAAAAACCAGGAGCATTGCCGTGAGCCAAACCTCGACCAGCCCCGCAGAAAAATTCGACACCTCCCGCGCCAGCGAATACGCCCGCCAAAGCCGCATCGCGCTGGCCGGCTACGACGCCTGTCATGATCTGGCGGCCTGCATGTTGGCGGCGAGCCTGGGTTCGCGTCCGGCCAACATACTGGTGGTCGGCGCTGGCGGCACGGCGCAGGAAATCATTGCGATGGCGGCGCTGGAGCCGCAATGGCATTTCACCGCAGTCGACCCTTCCGTACCGATGCTGGAAACCGGGACAGCGCAACTGCAGGCCAACGACTTGCTGCACCGAACCCAGGTGCATCTCGGCCACGTCGAAGATCTGCCGGCTGCTGCCTCATTTGATGCGGCAACGTTGATCGGCGTGCTCCATCATCTGAACGGTGATGAGCCCAAGCGCCAGATCCTGCAAGCGATTCAGGCGCGGCTCAAACCGGGCGCACCGCTGATTGTCGCCGGCAACCATTACGCCTATGCCAGTCAGCCATTAATGCTCCAGGCGTGGGGGCAGCGTTGGCGGCAGCAGGGCGTCAGTGCGCAGGAGGTGAAGGCCAAGCTGGGCAAGATTCTGCAAGGCGCGGACCCGCCGCATTCCGAAGCGGCGGTTCAGGCGTTGTTGCATGAGGCCGGGTTTGGCGAGGCGACGCGGTTTTTCAGCAGTTTGTTCTGGGGGGCTTGGCTGGCGTGTAAAACGTATTCTTGATGCGGACTGGCTCGCAAGGTGCGCTCAGACATGCCATTAACGTCACCGTCGGCGTTCGATCCATTGTTCCTTGGTCAGCCCATAGCACTTGCACAGGGCCGGTGCACTGGAGAGGTTCAACTCGGCGTCGTAAAAGTATCGGCGCAGAAAAGGAGAACCGCTCACATGTCCGTTCTCACAAGCCTATTAATGTTTTTGTTCCGGATCCTGCCATATTGTGCATTGCAAGAAGAAGTACCCCAACAACGTGCCTATTGGAAAACCAAACATCAATAACGCACCTATGAACTCTGATGCTTTTCTCGAAGACTCAAGTCGGTTTCTGCTTCCATAGGCAAGCAGTAAATGGACGAAAACGGCTGCTGCGCAAAACACAGGTATGCCTATTGAGGTGCTTTTATCAATCATGCATAGCCATGCAGAAAGTGAGCAGATGAGGAAATAGAATAATGCCAGGGTGATATGAAATCTCATCAGTTTAATATGATTTTTTTCATAGTTTGGCGAGCTATTTGTCATCGTGAGTCTGGCTCCGAAATAGGCGCAAGCATAAAAATAAATGTGTCGTAAATTTGGTCGGTAAACGCGCAAAACGGGCAGAAAAAAAACGACCACCCGGCCCGGTCAGCGAAACGCGTGGCGCCGGTGGCGGAGAAAGACCGCTACATTGAGCGGGCGCTGGCGAATATTGCGCCGTTCTTGTAGGGCAGGGATCAGCTCTCGCGGGTATCGGTTGATTCCACCGCCGCCTCAGCCTCCAGTTTCGCCCGCTCAGCCTTGCTGATGTACTTGGGCTTTTTCGGCGCCAGTTTGGCGCTGGCCTTCTTGGCCTTTTCCTTGAACAACTGCTGCAGTTTCTTTTGACGATTCATGTTTTCTGTCCGGCCTGCTCTTGCGCGCAAAAGGGGCGAATCCTGACGTAAGCGTCGGGCCAAGGCAATGCCCATTCTTCACATTGCGATAAAGTCGCGCACTGCCTTGATGGTCGGTGCCGGCGCCTCTTCCATCAACCAGTGTCCGGCTGCCGGAATCACCACCTCGGTAACGTTGTCCGCGGCATTGCGCATGACGATTGCTTCGTTGTTGCCAAAGGACTTTTCACCGCCCACGGCGAGCACCGGCATGGCCAGGTGTTTCTGCAGAACGGGGGCGTTGTCGAGGGCGTCCTGACGAATGCTGCGGAACTGGGCAAAAGCGGCGTGCATGGCGCCGGGGCGGGCGTAGAGCTTGGCGTAATGCTGGCGGGTGCCTTCATCGATTTTGGCCGGGGTGCCGGCGAACTCGTTCCAGAAACGGTCGAGGTAGATGCGTTCGCGCCCGGCAACCAGACGCTCCATGTCCGCGCCGCCGAAGTCGAAGTGCCAGAGCATCGGCGAACGAACGATGTCGTTCCACGGTGTGATGCCGGGTACGGGCGCATCCATCACCACCAGGCGCTCGGTCAGCTCGGGATAGCGCGCGGCATAGGCGAACGCGACCATGGTGCCGATGTCATGCCCGATGACCACCGAATGTTCGATCTTCAGCGCGCTCAACACCTGACGAATGTCGCCGGCCTGGGTCTTCTTGTCGTAACCGTCCTGCGGAATCGATGACAAACCCATGCCGCGCAGATCCGGCACCACTACGGTGTGGTCGCGGGCCAGATCCGCCGCCAGCGGTGCCCACATGTCGCCGGTATCACCGAAACCATGCAACAGCACCACGGCCGGACCCTTGCCACCAACTCGCACATGCATTGTCGCGCCTTCGACTTTGATGTCCTGAGTGTGGAAGGTGGCGGGGAAGTGGGTGATGTCGGCGTGGACCTGGAAACTCAGGGCGAGCAGGGCGAAGCCAGTCAGCAGCAGGCGGGTCATGGCGAAGTCTCCAGGCGTGGTGGCGATGGAGAGAGCGTAGACGTATCGATCAGGGGCGGCGGAGTTTCATCCGCAAGCAAACGCCGCCTCGATAAATGCCCCCAGCGCCTTCTCTTCGAGAATTTCGATCGAGAAATGCCCGAAGCGCTTGGGCAACCAGATGATGCGGGTTCCGGAGGGCGATTGCAGGTTCTCGCGGGTCAACGGCTGGCCGTTCTCGTCTTCCGGCTGAACTCCGTTGGCGAGCAGTTCGTCGTAGGCCAACTCGATATCAGGGGTCGTGTAGCAATGACGGTAAATCATGCCTTCGCCCACCGTATCCAACAGTTCCTTGAGATTCCCCGCCAGCGGCTGGACCAGCATAAAGCGTTCCTGACCGATCAACGCCACGGCATAGCGTACGTGCAGACCCCCGCGATTCCAGGTCTGCGTTGTGGAGATCCGCGCCTGAAGGATCTGCGCGTAATAGGCACAGGCTTCTTCAAGGTCTTTGACCAGTACGTCGATGTGGCTGAACTTCAAATCCATGAAATAGCTCCTGTCAGGCAGTGTCGATGGGCTGGGCGTAATCGACGATCGGTCAGCCGGAATAAACTAAGCTGATGTGTAACGTCAAGATGACACAGGAGCAACCCACCATGAAGGCGCGCCGCATGAACAAGTCACGCACGTTGATTGCAACGATTTCCTCTCTTGCGCTGGTTTTCAGCTCGGCGATGGCATTGGCTGATCCCGGTAATGGCAAGGGCCAGGGCAATGGCAAAGGTAATTCGCAGAATGTGCAGGGCCACGGTAACCAGAAAGGTAACGGCAACAAGGGCAACAACTCGGGTGGTGACTGGAGTCATGGCCCAAATATCGATCGCGGCAATGTGCTCGGGATTGTTGGTGGCTACCGCGACTACTGGAGTCCGGGGCCTGCGCTACCACCGGGCATTCAAAAGAATCTTGCACGCGGCAAGCCATTGCCGCCCGGTATCGCGAAAAAGCTCGATGGGCGTTTGGCCGGTCATCTGCCGCATTACGATGGCTACGAATGGCAGCAGGCGGGCACGGATCTGATATTGGTTGCGCTGGCCACCGGCCTGATTTACGAGGTGCTCAACGGGGCGTTTGATTAAGATTTCCTGCCGCGCTGCGCACCACCTACCCCGATCAGACGATTTTCAAAGCGCTCAGCACGATCAGCGATTGCTCGGCAAACACCTGGGCTTGCTCGGTCAGTGCGGCGATGTTGGCTTCGGCGGTGGTCAGCGTTTTGCCGTCCTTGACCAACACTTCGTTTTGTTCAGCGATGATGCTCCACGCCAGTTGCGCCCACTCCGCCGGGTGCTGTTTGCCCTGGCGGATTGCAATCAGGAACAGTTGCTGGAAGCGGCTGACCATGACGCCACCGCCGGTGACCGGGCTGCTCAACACCTGAATGTCGGCGTTGAACAGCGCGCGCTTGCACAGTTGCAGGTTGAACGCGGCGCAGCGTTCGTACACCCGCGCCTCGGCGGCTTCGCTCTGGCACGGGGCTACCGCACCCATGCCGACCAGGATGGCGAGCGCCTGTTCCAGATCGTCATAGGCGATTGGCGACACCGCATCGAATAACTGCTGCATCGTTTTGGCTTCATACGTCTGGCCCGCGAGGGCATCGAGCAGCGGGCCGTAGATTTCCGCTTGCAAAGACGCTTCGCCAGCGGGGCCGGTGACGCTGGACGCTACGTTTTCTGCTGGTTGCATGAGGACAAAGCGTGTTTTGAGCATGCGCGCCCGGCGCTCGGCGGCGCAGAGCCGGTTGGCACCCCGCACGTACAGATCACGACGGAAAGACTGATTGACGAAGTAGTCACGTGCCTGCTCGCGCATCACCGGGTGCTCGATACCGTCGAGAAAGGTCAGGGCTTCGGCACTCAGATTGAGTGCATCAACCGAATCCAGCGGCACCGCTGTCGTGACGTAATCGAGCTTGGCCGGGGTCAGCGCATCCACCATGTCGGCAAAATACATGCAGTTCCAGTCGCGATTGAAATATTCGTGGGCGACGTATTGGCGGTCCTGACCTTTGATGGTCTGCAGTCGGGCGCCCAGACTTGGCGCGGCGATGGCGTACTTGGGGTTGGCCGCCAGCAGCGCTTCGGAAAACTGCAACGCGGCGTCGATGCGCTGATCTGCGCGCGTCGAGTGATTGGCGAAGCGGTCGTGCAGGCTGAACAATTGGCGCAACGGCGCCGCAGGCGACCAGCCCGGGAATGCGTTGTAACTGACGTACAGATGACCACCCGGTTTGAGGTGGCGCCGAGCGAATTCGACAATCAGCTTCTGGTTGTCACGGCTGACCCAGGTCCAGATGCCGTGCAGGCTGATGCTGTCGAATTGCGGCAAATCATGGCGCGCCAGCAGTTGCTCAAAGCTGTCGTCATAGAGTTTTGCGCCGTTGTTGCTGAGTTCTGCCAGCTCAATGGCATGGGCCGCCTGACCGGGGTGGAAGTCGGTCCCGACGAAGCCGGCAGGGCTCGCCGTGGCGTGGATATTGATCGACACACCCTGGCCAAAGCCGAGTTCACAGTGATAACCGTCGGGATTGTCCAGACCGGCAACGCCGCGCAACAACAGGCAGTAACGCTGGAAAACCGGATTGATTTCCCGGCTATAGCTGTAGGTGTAGCCTTCGTCGGTGAAATAACCTTCGTTCCAGGCGTTGCTCATGGGTGCAGCCTCTTGAATCGTAATAGAAAGTGGCTTTTATACGGGGAAACTTGTGCCGTTAAACCCCTCGGTGTCCATCAGGATGTTGTCGGCAGGATCGAACCATTCGATAGGGTCCATGCGGATATTTCGCAGGCCCACGGTTTGCCGGTGAGATGCGTACAGCGGCTCGGCCCAATAGTTGATCAGTATCGAACGCCGGCGGCCACCCAGCAGGTTTCGGCTGCCGGCATGCAGCAGGTCGACATCGAACACCAGAATATCGCCCGCACGGCCCGTGAGCTGGACTGACCCCGACTCATCATTGACGTCTACCGGTGGCGCTCCCGGCGCCGGGCGATGGCTGCCGGGGACGATGCGGGTCGCGCCGTTGTCGGCACCATAGTCATCGAAAAAAGCCAGGGCCACCGCACAGTCGCCGGGGCGTTGCGCGGACAAGTCGCGATGCAGCTGCTGATGGCCGCCCCCCGCAAGCGGTTCGCGACCCTCAACCTGGGACAGGAAGAAGCGCTCGGCGATCAGCTCACCGACCACGGCCAACACCGTTGGCAAGCGGCACACCGCGCGCACGGTCGCCTGCTCATCCAGCAGCGAATGGCGCCAGTCCTGACCCCGTGGCACGGGCCAGCGATCTGACGGCAGCACACCCGCATCGAACGCCTGGCGCAGGTCGTCCAGCCACTCGGCGGGTATGGCATGACGGAGCAGGGCGAAACCTTGTTGATGGAGCTGTTCACGGTTATTCATGATCGGACGTGTCCGCTCCTCACAAACGCACGCCCATCTCCAGGGCACGGGTTTCGAAGCCGAACTCGGCATACATGCGTACCGCGTGCTCGTTGAATGGCCATACCGTCAGGCGCAAGTCCTGAGCATTTTGCTCGATAGCCCAGTCTTTCACCCGTTGAATCAGTGCGCGGCCAATGCCTTTGCCCCAGAACGGCTGGGCGACACCCACCGAGCCGATGCGCACCACATTCTGCGGTTGCATCAGCGGGCCGGAACTGGCGGACAGGATGGCCGTAATGAACGCCACGGGCCGTTCACCGGCGCTGGCGATGAAGACGATCTGGCCAGGCTTTTCGAATACCCCGGTCCAGTGCGGCAAATCGCGGGCAAAATCTTCGGTGGCGGCGGCGTAGATATCGGGGCGAGCGGCGTGGTGTACCGAGTTGAGCAGTTGGCCCAATTCGCTCATTACCGGCGCATCGTCAGCAGTGGCAATGCGATAGGTGATGACTTCTTCCATGATAAAAATCTCTTTGCTGTAGATATTGCCGCAGGTTCTCAGCGGGTAAGAGCAGCGTTGTTTGTCACTTTGCCGCAATTCTGAAAAAACGCTCTGGGCGGCACGGTGCAAGGGCAGCAGATGACTGGTGATCCAGCAGCTCTTCACTGACGAGGCACCCGACGATTGCCGCCAGCGTCACACCGGGATGCATCGCACAAACGTAAGCTCCTCCGACCCCAGGCAAGTAACCGACAACGGGGAGGCCATCAGCGGGCATGGGCCGAAGCCCGACGGCGACGGTTTGCGGCGCAATGGAAACCACACCGTGAAGTTCACTCTGTATGGCTTCGGCGGTTTGCCGGGCGATGTCAGTCGGCGAGTTGCCCGGCGCCTCTCCCAGATAATCTTCAGCGGCCAGCAACGTGCCGTCGGCGCTTTGCCGAATTTCCATGACAGGGCTGGAAATGATGCCTTTAACGAGGCCCGGTTGGGTCTGGTAGCGGATGAAAATGGCGGGCGAGGCGTCGATGGGCAGGGAGACGTTGAGCATCTGTGTTAACTGTCGGGTGCCAGTCCCCGCAGCAAGCACAACAAGGTCAGCATCAAACGTGCCCGCTGTGGTTTCAACGCCGGTGACATCTGCGTTGCAGGTTTTGAAAGCGGTCACTCGGGTTTGCGTGAGCAATTGCGCCCCCAGCGCCTGGGCGCCGGCAATCAAGGCGTGGGTGGCCTGCACGGCGTCGAGTGCGCCTTCTTCAGCAAGAAATAACGCGCAGGGTGGGGGATTTTTCAGGTTGGGCTCGCGGGCAAGCACTTCGGCAGACGATAACAATGTCGCCGACGCCCGATACTCTGCTGATTCGCTGTACGACAGCGCTCCGGTCCAGCGAATCTGCAAATCCGGCAGCTCGGTTTCGAGTCGTCGGTAGGCATCTATGGCCATACCGCGCAACTGCGCAATCGGCTCAGCGCCGGCGTGCGTGGCAGTGATCCAGGCGAAAGAGCTTGCCGTCACGCCGCTCGCGATCTCGTCAGCCTCGATCAGCGTGACGTGTGCACCTTTGCCAGACAGGTGATACGCAAGCGAGGCGCCGACGATGCCCGCACCCACCACCACAATTCGTCGATGTGTTGCCTGGTTCATTTCAACATTCCCTGTTGTCGATCGGCTGATCCTGCAGCAGGGAGACGCAGCGAGCAACCAGAAAAAAGCCCGGCCAAAAGCCGGGCTCGTACGCTGGCAACGGGTTAAGCAAGCATATCTCCGGCGGGCATTAGGCCTGCCGGTCCGTGACGGATGCTCAGTCGCTATGGATCAAGGATCAGGTTACGACGCCGAATGCTGACTGACATGTTTGGGCCCCGCCAGCGCCCAGGCAATCAACCCGAACAACGGCACAAACACGATCAGCACAATCCACACACCCTTATTGCTCGCTTTCCCCTCGCTCTTGCGCACCCGATTGATGGCCCAGAGTTCGATTAGCAGAAGAACTGCCGCCAGTACGATCCACACGGTTTCGATTTGCATTGGCTACCTCCTGATGGTCTGTTCGTTAGGTGGCGTAGGGTGCGGCGGGTTCATTTATTTTTATTCAGGGCATTGAGCAGGCGAGCGAGCTCCAGCGCCACCCGACCGCTGTTGAAGGTCGGTAGCAGGTGGGTGAACGGGATGTCGATGATGCGGTTCTCGCGCACCGCGCGCAGTTGCGAGAGGACCGGGTCGTGGGCCAACAGGTAGCGTTTGCGGCGGGCGGGCGACCATTCGGCGTCGGCCAGCAGGATCACGTCCGGGTCGCTGGCCAGCAGGGTTTCGCTGTTCACGGTCACTCGATAGAGGTTGATGTCGGCAAACACATTGCGCGCACCGGCAGCGGCCAACAGCTGGGTGACAAAGCCACGTCGACCTTCGCTGTCGAGACCTTTGACTTCGCTGTCGAGATAGAACACGGACAACGGTTTACCTACACCGGCCAAGGCTCGGGCGCTGGCAATGTCCTTTTCCATGGAGTCGATCAATGCTTGGGCTTTTTGCTGCTGGTGCAGCAGCTTGCCCAAGGTCAGCAAGTCATTGCGCACATGCGCGAAATAATCCAGTGAGTGCCCGTTGCAGGCGGACTCCAGCAGATACGAACCCACGCCATTGCGCGCAAGCCCCGAGCGCGAGGTCACCCCGTCGCCGAACGCCGTGGCAAAACCGCCGATCACCAGATCCGGCTTCGCAGCGTAAAGCACTTCGCTGGCCGGGTACTGCCGCGCGATTACCGGTACGCCGAAATACTCGGCTTGGCGCTGACCGGCACCGGTGTCATCCAGATACGCCACGCCGACCAGCGCTGGCCCGGCACCCAGTGCGAGGACGAGATCGGCCGCATGCTGATTGAGCGCGACGATGCGCGAAGATTGATCGGCGCTCCATTCTTCGCCGCAATTGCGGTAACTGTCGGCGAGTACAGGCATTGAGCAGAGCAGGGCGCCAAGTACGTACAGAATCGATCTCATGTCTGCGCCTTGATCAGCAAATCCGCAACCACTTCACCGCCCACCAGATGCCCCTCGACCAGTCGCTGCACATCTTCATGGCTGCGCACGCCATACCAGCAGCGCTCCGGATACACCGTCACAACCGGTCCCAGGTTGCACGGAAACTGGCAGTGCGTACGCGTCAGCAAGACGCCATCCGGCGTCTCGATGCGATCGTGCGCGAGCAAATGCCGGCGCAGGGTTTTCCATAACTGCAAGGCGCCGCGCTGGGTGCAACGCGGGCCGGTGCAGAGGAATACATGGCGCGCATGCTCGGGCACATTTGACCAGTCCGGGTGCGTGTCGACGCCGTCGACGGTTTTGATTTCACTCATCAGAAGCGGTACGTGTAGCGCACTTCGGAGGTGAACGGCCGGCCGAGGTTGTCGACGTTGCTCGAACGGCTGGTGACGTAATCGCGGTCGAACAGGTTTTCCACCAGCAGGCTCACGCGGTGCTGATGAGCGTTGTCGAGGTAGCGATAAGCGTCGGCGTCGACCACGGAATAGTTACCGTACTCGACTTGCTTCGAGCTTTTGATGTCGCGGATATAGCGGATCGCACCGCCGGCGCCCCACAGACGGTTTTCCGATTCATAGCCAAGCCGCGAGCGGGCGAAGAAGCTCGGGATATCGTTGAGGGTTACACCGCTGCGCGATTCGGTGAGGTTGCGGGTCATGTCCGCTTGCAGGCTCCACTGATCGTTGAGCGCGAGTTTGGCGTCGGCCTCGAAACCGCGCATACGCACCTGGCCTTCACCGTTGACCCATTGAATGTCGTCGAGGGTGATCAAGTCGTCGATCTTGCGTTTGAACAGGGTCACGCTGGCGCTGAATTCGCGGTCGAGCAGAAAGCCTTTGTAGTCGACACCCAGCTCCGCATTGCGGCTTTTTTCCGGCTTCAGGTTGCGATTGCCGATCTCGTCGCCCGGTTCATTGACGAACAATTGCTCGGCGTTTGGCAGTTTGTAGGCGCTGCCGTACTGGCCGCGCACCGACCAATTGTCATTGAGGTCATACAGCGAAGTGAGCATGCCGACGGTGGCACTGTCGCCGCCGCTCATGGCCTCGTGACGCACACCGATGCTCGGGTGCCAGTCGGGCAGGGCGTCGATCTGCGGGCGCAGTTGCGTGTAGAAAGCGTGGGCTTCGGCCTTGTCGTTATCGATGATCAGCACATCGTCCTGGCCCTTGAACCACTGGTTGTCGGTGCCAAACACCAGCACATGGCCGCCGGGCAATTCAGCCTTGCCTTCGGCCTGCACACCCCAATCGGTGAAGCCCCAATAGTCGTTGTGATTGATGACTTTGGTGCCGCCGCCCTCCACGTTGTTGACGCGGGTATAACGCGTGTCCCAGTCGTTGATATGGCCTTTGACGAAGTAGCTCAGGCGCTCATTGACGGTCTGCTCGAAGGTCGCCGTGGCGATCTGCTGCACGCGGTCGTTAGTGGTCTTGTGGTTGTCGACCGGGCGGGCGAAATCGAGGTTGGCGTCGGCGTATTGGTAAAACAGCTCCAGCCGCGAATCATCGCCGAATGACTGAATCGCCTTGCCGCCGAACGTGGTGACTTCGTAGGCGCGATCCTTGCCGGAATCGTTTTTCATGTCGCGGTTGCGATAGGGCTGGTAACCGTCGGAGACGTTGTGACTGACGTACGCCAACAAACCGAGGTCGCCGAAACCGTTAGTGAAGATATTCTCGACGCGGGCGTCTTCGGTGGTGCCGCCAAAGCTGTCGACGCCTAGATTCACTTCGCCGGCGGCTTTGCGCGATTGCGGACTGCGGGTGACGATGTTGATCACACCGGACACGGCCTGGGTGCCGAACAACAGGCTCTGCCCACCCTTGAGCACTTCGATACGTTCGATGGCGTTGGCCGGCAGGGTGTCCAGATAGAGGCCACCGTACAGGCGATTGTTCAGGCGCACGCCGTCGAGCAGGATCAGCGTGTCGTCGTTGCGCCCGCCGAGCAGCGAATAGGTGCCGTAGTCGAAAGGGCCGTTTTTCGGCGCCACATACAAGCCTGGAATGAACATCTGCATCACCCGGCTGACATCGGCGCTGGGGCCGGCGCGTTCGATCTGCTCGCGGCTGACGATTTCGACCTTGCTGCCGAATCTGGCCATCTCGGCGACGGTGGTGGATTCCACTGACGGTGCAGTAACGATTTGTTGATTGAGTTCCAGCGGCGCGTCGTCGGCCAGTAGCAGCGGGCTGAACAGGCAGCCAAGGAACAGGGTTGGAGCAGAAGTGTTGAAAGGTCGAATCATTGTCTTCTCGAAAAGGATCTTCGCAGAAGAGCATGCAAGAGAAGGCATCGCGCACAGCCAATACCGGCCCATGCCCGCCCACCGCAGGATTTTGCCAAACGAAATTCCAGGCCGGTCTCCGGGCTCGCGCGTATCGAGGTTTTCACCTTCCCATGGCCGTCTGGCCACAGTGGTGTATTGAAAACATCACGCGCATACCGTTGCGGGGGCAGCACCGGACTTGTTCGAAAAGAACGTACCGGTTTCCCGTTTCACCCCATGCACGGCGGCATGGGACACCTGAAACTGGCCGGCATCTGAACATTCGAGGAGCGTCTCGTCAATGTAGCAACCACCAGGGGAGCTATTGGATGCGTTCCAGAGCGACAAACTGGCCACTCAACCACGCATAAAGCTGAGACACCGCCGGGGTGATCTGCTTGCGATGCGGGCACACCAGACTCAACGGTGAGGCATTGCCGGGAAAATCCTTCAGTAGCACGACCAGTCGCCCTGCGATCACGTCTGCACTGACGTCCAGCCAGGATTTGTTGGCGATGCCTTCGCCGCTCAACGCCCAGCGGCGCACGATGTCGGCGTCGTCGCTGAACATCGGTCCCGAGACCTGGATCGTTTCACTGCCCAGACTCCACTTGTCGTAGATCCGGCCGCCTTGCTGGTAGAGCAGGCAAGCGTGGTTGTGCAGATCATCCGGCGTTCGCGGGTATCCGTGGCGCTCCACGTATTCCGGTGCGGCGACCAGCACCCGCCGGTTCCACGGTGCCAGCGGCAGCGCCACGTAGTTGGCATCTTCATTCGAGCCGTATCGAATCGCCACGTCTACCGGGTCACGAAACAAGTCGGCCATCTGGTCCGACAGGGAAAAGCGCAAGGTCAGTTCCGGGTGCTGGCGGCGAAACAGTGTGAGCCACGGCAGCAAAATGTTGCGCCCCAGATCGGACGGCGCCGTCACTTGCAACACGCCGCGCAACGTGGCGTTTTCACCGCGCAGGTTTTCCTTGCCTTGCTTGAGCGCCTCCAGCACCGAGTGGGCAGTGGGCAAGTATTGCTCGCCCTCGGCGGTTAATCGCAGGCTGCGGGTGGTGCGCGCAAACAGGCGCACGTCCAGCTCACGCTCCAGACGCTTGATCGCCGCGGCAACCTGACCGGGCAATAAATCCGCCTCATGGGCGGCAGCGGTGAAGCTGCCCAGCGCGGCGCTGCGGGTGAACAAACCAAGATCATCGATGCGGATCATTTTCACTCCTGCAGTGAAAGTGTTGGCGCATTCTGCTGGTTTTTCTTTGTGCTTGGGAAGTCGAAGATGGCGGCAAGCGAGCACATCAGCTCTTCAGACAGCGAGTTTCCATGAAAGCCATCACCTTCACCCAACACGCTTTGCCCATTGAAGATCCGCAATCGTTGCAGGACATCGACCTTCCGGTGCCGATTCCCGGCCCCCGGGATTTGCTCGTAGAAGTTCGTGCGGTGTCGGTCAACCCGGTCGATACCAAAGTGCGCGCCGGCACTTTCACCAAAGAACCGAAAATCCTCGGCTGGGATGCCGCCGGCATCGTCCGCGAGGTCGGGGCTGAAGTGACGCTGTTTCAGCCTGGCGACGAAGTGTTCTACGCAGGCTCCCTTGCCCGCACCGGCAGTTACAGCGAATTTCACCTGGTGGACGAGCGAATCGTCGGGCACAAACCACGTTCGTTAAGTGCTGCGGATGCGGCGGCATTGCCGTTGACCTCGATCACCGCCTGGGAGCTGTTGTTCGACCGTCTCGGTGTCACCGAAGGTTCAGGGCAGGGCAAGTGCCTGTTGATCACGGGGGCAGCGGGCGGCGTCGGTTCGATGCTGGTGCAATTGGCCCGACAGTTGACGCGGCTGACCGTCATCGGCACCGCCTCGCGGCAGGAAACGGCTGACTGGGTCCGGCAATTGGGCGCGCATCACGTCATCGATCACAGTCAGCCGTTGCTCGCACAGTTGCAGGCACTGGGCATCGACGAGGTCAGCCATGTCGCCAGCCTGACCCATACCGAGGAGCATTTTGCGCAGCTGATTGAAGTGCTCCAACCACAAGGGCGTCTGGGCGTGATCGACGATCCTGAAAGCCTCGACGTGATGCCGCTCAAGCGCAAGTCGCTGTCGCTGCACTGGGAGCTGATGTTCACCCGTTCGCTGTACGAAACCCCGGACATGATTGAGCAGCATCACCTGCTCAATCGCGTCAGCGATCTGATTGACCAGGGCATTTTGAAAACGACCGTCGGTGAACATTTTGGCGCGATCAACGCGGCAAACATGCGCCGTGCCCATGCCTTGGTCGAGAGCGGCAAGGCCCGAGGCAAACTGGTACTCGAAGGTTTCTGATTTCACTCATTCAGACGGGCCGGCACGCGGGCCGGTCAGGAGCAGCTCATGCGTATGAAAAAGCTTTCTGCTGCATTGGTCATGGTCATGGCAGCGCCGTTCGCCCATGCAATCAGCGCCGTGCCGTTGCCGGCCAATGCCCCCGCCGACCGATCCTTCGGCAAGCTCGAACAGGTCCATGCGTTCTACGACGCGATGCCCACCGGCGTGACCGTCACCGAGACCGGGCGCATCTTCGTCAACTTCCCGCGTTGGGGCGACAACGTGCCGTTCACCGTGGGCGAGATCCGCGACGGCAAAGTCGTGGCTTACCCGAACGCGGCGATCAATCAGGAAAACCTCAACGATCCCAGTGATGGTCTGATCAGCGTACAGAGCGTGGTGGCCGACGGGCGGGGTCGTGTCTGGTTGCTCGATACCGCCGCGCCGGGTTTCGCAGACCCAAAACCCAAAGGCGCGAAGCTGATCGCGGTGGATCTGGTCAGCAACAAGATCGTCAAGCGCCTGGTGTTCCCGGACAACGTCATGTTGCCGAGCACCTACGTCAACGACATGCGTTTCGACTTTCGCACAGGCCCGGAGGGAACGGTCTATCTCACTGACTCGTCCCTGCGCGGACCGGGCGCGATCATCGTCATGGACATCGCCAGCGGCGGTGCCATGCGCCGCTTGAGCGGTGTGCCGGCGACCTCGGTTGACCCGACCTTTGTCCCGGTGGTTGAAGGCCTGCCACTCACCGTTGAAGGTCCGGACGGCAAGCGCAAACCGCTGGGCGTGGCCTCGGACGGCATCGCGCTGTCGGCGGACGGCAAGACACTGTATTTCACACCGCTGTCGAGTCGGCACCTGTATTCGGTGTCCACCGCGTTGCTGCGTGACGCCAACTTCAGTGAACAGCAACTGACGGCCGCCGTGCAGGACCTGGGGGAGAAGGGCGCGTCCGATGGTCTGGAGGCTGACGCCGCCGGCGCCGTCTATGCCGGCGATTACGAGCACAACTCGATCCGCAAGCGTCTGCCGGACGGCCAATGGCAAACGCTGGTACACGACCCGCGCCTGCTCTGGCCAGACACATTGTCGATTGGCCCCGACGGCTATCTGTATTTCATCGCCAACCAGTTGCACCGCCAGGCGGCATTCCGTTCCGGGCAGGATCAGCGGCAAAAACCTTACAGCCTGATGCGTCTGAAGATCGACGCAGCGCCGGCGCCGACGCGCTGATTTCCAAGCGGCATTGAGTTCTACGTTTTCACTTTTCAGATCAGGAGTTCAATCATGGATCTCGTTTCTCTGGCCAAGCGCCGTTTCACCACAAAAGTTTTCGATGCCGACCGCAAGATCCCCAGGCACACACTGGAGTCGCTGCTGGAACAACTGCGCAACAGTCCGTCGTCGGTCAACTCCCAGCCTTGGCATTTCGTGGTTGCCGAGAGTGATCAGAGCCGGGCGCGAATCGCCCACAGTACTCAGGGGCCGTTCAGCTTCAACCAGCCGAAAATACTCAACGCGTCGCACGTCATCGTCTTTTGCACTCGCACGCATCTGCCGGAGGAATACCTGCAGGCGTTGCTGGCTCAGGAAGCCATGGACGGGCGCTTTCACAATGCCGAGGCGCGAGCAGGGCAGGAGCGTGGACGGCGCGGTTTTGTCGATCTGCATCGCTTCGATCAGAAAGACCTGCAGCACTGGATGGAAAAGCAGACCTACCTCGCGCTGGGCACATTGCTGCTGGGTGCCGCCTCGCTGGGTATCGACGCGACGCCGATGGAAGGTTTCGACAGCAAAGTCCTCGACAGTGAACTGGGCCTGCGCGAACAGGGCTTCACCAGTCTGGTCGTGGTGAGCCTGGGCTATCACAGCAGCGAAGACTTCAACGCAGGCCTGCCCAAGTCCCGCTTGCCGTCCCAGTCGCTGTTTACCTTTCTCTGAAGGCACCCGGTCCCAGGAGTATTGAAGATGAGCCAGTCCACAGAAACATTGATCTCGATTGCCGTGCTCAAGGCCAGGTCAGGCCAGGAACAGGCCTTGAAAGAAGGCTTGCTGGCGCTGGTTGAGCCGACACGCGCAGAGCCGGGCAATCTCGACTATGTGTTGTTTGAACTGCGCGACCAGCGCGGCACGTTCTACATGCGCGAGGCCTTCAAGGATCAGGCGGCACTGGATGCGCATTTCGCCATGCCTTACTTCAAGCGCTTTGCCGCCGCGGCGGATGACCTGCTGGAAGAGCCGTTGCAACTGATATTTCTTGAGCACGTGTCGAACTGATCCAGTCGTCCATTCAACCTGTCAGGGTGTGCAGCCATGAAAGATACCGCGCAACGGCCAACCCACGGTACGCCGGTTCACGAAGACATCGATGCCATTGAAACCAACGAGTGGCTGGAAGCCCTGGCAGGTGTCGCGAAAGTCGGCGGCAGACCGCGCGTGCGGTTCTTGCTGCTGCGACTGGCCGAGCAGGCCAGCCGTCTCGGCGTGCAAACGACGGCGAGTGCGTATTCGCTGTACCAGAACACCATCGCGCTCGAACAGCAGCCGGTTTATCCCGGGGATCTGGTGATGGAGGAGCGCATCACCTCGATCATTCGCTGGAACGCCCTGGCCATGGTGGCGAAGGCGAACAAGGCCTATGGCGAATTGGGTGGTCACATCGCCAGTTACGCCTCGGCGGCGGAAATTTTCGAGGTCGGCTTCAATCACTTTTTCCGTGCGGACAGCGAAGCCGGGCGCGGTGATCTGGTTTACTTCCAAGCGCACTCTGCCCCCGGCGTGTACGCGCGGGCCTTTCTTGAAGGGCGTTTGCAGGCGTCGCAACTGGAGCGTTACCGGCAAGAAGTGAAGGGCGGCGGATTGTGTTCCTATCCGCATCCTTGGCTGATGCCCGACTTCTGGCAGTTTCCCACGGGCTCAATGGGTATTGGCCCGATCAATGCGATTTACCAGGCGCGGTTCCTGCGGTATTTGCAGCACCGTGGGATTGCCTCGACGGAGGGGCGGCATGTCTGGGGCGTCTTTGGTGATGGCGAGATGGACGAGCCGGAGTCCATCGCCGCGCTTTCGCTGGCAGCGCGGGAGAATCTCGACAACGTCACCTTCGTGATCAACTGCAATCTGCAGCGTCTCGACGGCCCCGTACGCGGCAACGGGCAAATCGTTCAGGAACTGGAGTCACTGTTCAGCGGCGCTGGCTGGAATGTGATCAAGGTGCTGTGGGGTTCGGACTGGGACCCATTGTTTGCCCGCGATGACGGCCATGCACTGTTGCGCCACTTCGCCGGGATGGTGGATGGCGAGTACCAGAATCTGGGGGCCAATGACGGTGCGTATAACCGCAGCCATTTCTTCGACCAGGACCCGCAGTTGCAGGCGTTGGTTGCAGACATGAGCCCGGAGCAGATCGACGCGTTGCGCCGGGGCGGTCACGACTTTCGTAAGTTGCATGCCGCGTTCGAGGCCGCGCGCAAGCACAAGGGCAGGCCAACCGTGGTGCTCGCCAAAACCAAGAAAGGTTTCGGCATGGGCCAGATCGGCGAGTCGCGCAACACCTCGCACCAGCAGAAAAAACTCGATATCGAGGTGCTCAAGGCATTCCGTGATCGTTTCGCCTTGCCGCTGGATGATGAGGCCGTGGCAGAAATGCGCTTCTACAAACCGGCTGACGACAGCCCCGAGTTGCGATACCTGCATCAGCAGCGACGGGCACTCGGCGGTTACTTGCCCAAGCGCAACGGTGTGGCAGCACCAATAGCAGTGCCACCGCTCGACAGCTATGGCCGTTTTGCGCTGAAGGCCGATGAGCGTGAAAACTCGACGACCATGGCGGTGGTGCGACTGTTCACCCATCTGATCCGGGACAAACAATTGGGGCCGCGCATTGTGCCGATTGTCGCCGATGAAGCGCGCACATTCGGCATGGCGAATCTGTTCCGGCAGATCGGGATTTATTCATCCGTCGGCCAGTTGTACGAGCCAGAAGATGCCGGCGCGCTGCTCTATTACAAGGAATCGACCGACGGCCAACTGCTCGAAGAAGGCATCACCGAAGCCGGTGCGATTTCTTCCTGGATCGCTGCGGCGACGTCCTACAGCGTCAATGGCGAGCCGATGCTGCCGTTCTACATTTACTACTCGATGTTCGGCTTTCAGCGCATTGGCGACCTGATCTGGGCTGCCGCCGACCAGCGCGCCAGAGGCTTTTTGATCGGCGCCACATCGGGGCGCACAACGCTCGCGGGTGAAGGACTGCAGCATCAGGACGGCTCCAGTCAGTTGATGGCAGCCACTGTGCCCAACTGCCGCGCCTACGACCCGGCATTTGCCAGCGAGGCGGCGGTGATCATCGACCATGGCGCCCGGCGCATGCTGGAGCAGCAAGAGGATGAGTTCTATTACCTGACGGTAACCAACGAGAACTACGTTCAGGCCTCACTTGAACCAGACGAACACGCGGACGTGATTCGCGGCATGCGCCTCTATGCCCGCTATGGCGAGGGGGTGCCGGCGGTTCGTTTACTGGGTTCGGGAGCGATTCTGCGCGAGGTGATTGCCGCCGCACATATGCTGGATCAAGAGTGGCAAGTCAGCAGCGAAGTGTGGAGCGTGACCAGCTTCTCCGAACTCGCCCGGGATGCCCGCGAGGTGCAGCGTCAGCAAGTGTTCGGCGGCGATGTCGAGTGCCAGAGTCACCTGCTGCATTGTCTGCCCGGTAACGCTCCAGTCGTGGCGGCCAGTGATTACGTGCGTGCCTATGCACAATTGGTGGTGCCGTATTTACAGGCGCCGTGCATCTGCCTGGGCACCGACGGATTTGGACGCAGTGACACACGTTCGGCGTTGCGCAGCTTCTTTGAAGTGGATCGCTATCACATCGTTTTGGCGGCGCTGGCTTCGGTCGATCCGCAGGCACATGCCCAGGCTCGGGCGAAATACGGCATCGACGCCGACGCCGAAGCCCCCTGGAACCGCTGAGCTTTCACGTCGTGTGTTGCGTCTTTCATCAACTAACAATCGCGACGGCACACTTTGGCTGTCTGCTGCGCAAATGGATCGCGTCGGCTGGCGAACAACTGATCTGAATGGCCTGCTGACGTTCGGCCCTATATCCTTCCCGCCTGTTTGATGAAATGACTTAGGGAAGAATTGCATGCCGTTCAGGGTGATGGTGGTCGGGGGCTACGGAAATTTCGGCAGCATCGTGTGCAGACATCTGGCGCTGATGCCGGACATCGGGCTGGTGCTCTCGGGTCGTGATCCGCGCAAGTTGCAGCGCAAACTCGATGAGCTCAACAGCCATTCGGGAAACGTCTGCGAAGGCTGGTGCGGCGATGCCATGGGGACGGAGTTCGAAGCCGCTTTGCGTGCGCTGAACATTCAGTTGGTCGTCCATACCGGCGGGCCGTTTCAGGGGCAAGCCTATGCCGTTGCGCAGCGTTGCATCGATGCCGGCGTGAACTACTGCGACCTCGCGGACTGCCGCACCTTCGTCAACGGCATCGACGTGCTCGACGCGCGGGCGAAACAAGCGGGCGTGGCGATCCTCAGTGGTTGCAGTTCGGTGCCGACGCTGTCTTCCGCGATCATTGATGAGCAGCGCCAGCGCTTTTCGCGCATTGACTCGATCGAGCATGGCATTTCTTCCTCGGCAAAAATGCCCGGGCTGTCGACCATCGAAGGCGTACTCGCTTACGCCGGCAAACCGATCAAGCAACTCAAGAACGGCAAAGTCCATGAAGTGTCGGGCTGGCTGGACCTGACCCTGCGCAAGATGCCGCAGATGGGCACGCGATTGCTGGCCAACGTCGATGTCCCGGACATGGACATCTTCGCCGGTCGTTATGGTGCGCAAACCCTGAGCTTCAAGGCCGGCGCCGGTCTCAAGCTCGGCGGTATCGCCAACGGCTTGCTGGCGCAGGCGCTGAAAGTCGGGCTGGTGCGCGACCATGCCTTGTGGGCCGGCAGGCTGCATCGCCTGGGTATGCATTTCGAGCGATTCGGCGATGGCAAAAGTGCGATGTACATCGACGTGCAGGGCCTTGGTGTTGATGGCAAACCGCTGTCGATGACCGCGCAACTCACCGCTTTGAACGACAAAGGCCCGGAAATCCCCAGCTGCGCCGCCGTGGCCCTGGCCACGAAAATGGCCCAGGGTTACGTGCCAACCGCCGGCGCCAGACCGTGCGTGGGCGAAATCAGCGTCGCCGAGTACATGGCCGCGATCAACGACCCGGACAACCTGAGCCTGGCCGTGCATTTCTCGGACGGGCAGCGCTGACATGCTCTATCTGTGCCTCAAGTACCTGCACATCATCGCCGCGATCTTCCTGTTCGGTTTCGGCATGGGCTCCTACCTCTACCTGATCGCCGCCAGCCGCACCGGCAACCCGCACGTGATCGCGCACGTCGCGCGCATGGTGGTGCGCTTCGACACCTGGATCACCACGCCGGCCGGGTTTATGCAGATCATCACCGGTTATCTGCTGATGCGGCTTTCGGGGTTGTCGATGAGCACCGAGTGGGTGCTGACCTCGCTGATCGTCTTCTTCTGCGTCGGCTCGCTGTGGCTGCCGGTGTTGCTCCTGCAGAAGCGCCTGTATGTGATGGCGTCGAGTGCGAGCGAGGCGGGGGCGAGGCTTGATGAGCAGTATCAAGCCGTTTACCGGAAGTGGTTCTGGATGGGCGTGCTCGGGTTTGCCGGGATGTTTGTCATCGTGCTGATGATGGTGACGAAGATGACACTGGTGCAGTTGATTAGCTTTCTGGCGTAGTTATTTTCAGAAAGCGCTGTTGATGATCCGGGGTTGGCAGCAGGCAGGTGTCGTACTTGCCGAACAGTCGGTAGCGGTTCAGCGCGATGCGGTCGTAAGCCCAGTCGCGCAGGCCGCGCGGAAATACGCGTAGCAGCCGCAATGCCTGCCAGCGGGCGGGTAGTTGGCTGATGACTTCGAAGAACGCGTCTGAACGTTCCCAGTAGTGACGGTCACGGATTACCGCCATGGTGTCGAATTGGTCGACTGGCAGGCCGGCCCACGCGAGCAAGGCTTGTCCCTCCGGCGACTGCACCGCTGCCAGACGCACGCGACGTTGATGATCATGGCGAATCAAAAAACGCGCCCAGCCGTTGCAGAGCTTGCACACGCCATCGAACAGGACCACGGATTCGCCGGGGTTGAGGAACGGGGCGGGGGTAGGGCGGGTTTTTGGCGTGGGCATGGGTTTTGTGTTCAAGACGTCGGGTGTTGCGATCATAGCGCCGCCAGCAGTGGTTCGCGAATGACCGCGCTCGCTTAGGCACATGAATGTGAGAGACAGACCACGTTCAGCAGCGTGATCCCTCGCCTGTTGAATGTCGCCGTCAAGCCGTTGCCTCACTTGCCCGAACGGCCCCCACTCGATCCTTGGAGCCGGCCCGAAGTTTATGCCGATACTTCAACGCTGGCCGCTCGACGCAGTAATACGAAACACCACTGAGCAAGAACGACAGCACCAACACCGTTGCAACCTTGGACCAATCGAATGAGGTGATCGGCCAGAGGCCGTGCAGGAAGTAAATCACCAGGAAGTGATTGAGGAATACGCCATAGCTGATGTTCCCGAGAAACTCGTCAATCCGGTGAAATTTGAGTGTTGTCAGCCCGTACACGGCAGGGATGCCCAGGGCAATGCCGGCGGCCACTTCGGCGTTGGACGGCCGACGTTCGATCCAGCCCATCATGATCGCTGCAAAGATCAATGCCGCTGCCACAGCGGTGCCTGCGGCGATTATTAATCCCTTGGCCTGCGGTTTGTAGAGGTAACTGCCGCACAGGAATATAAACAGCACGCCGGGTAACAAGCGGTAGCCGTAGTAGTCGGTGTTGACGAAACCCAGGCACGCGGGGATGAAGACCGCAACGGACAAGGCGAAAGCCACGCCCCGTGCTCGGTAGATGAGCAGGAACGGGATCACCAGATAAAAGCACATCTCAAGCCCGAGCGACCAGGCCGGAGGCAAAATCCACGATCCGCTCGCGCCGAACATATAGAAACCCAACGGCACGATCGCCAGGCTGGCTGCGATGTTTCTGAAGGTCAATTCGGCCCATTGCGGCGTGCCAGGCAGGAGGAAATAGATCACCGCACAAGAGAGGATGAAGTAGAACAGGAATTGCGGGTAAAGGCGCAGGGCGCGGTCCAGGTAGAACCGGCCAACTTTCTCGGGCGCCTGGTAGTTGCGCTCGATCAGTGAGGTCATCACAAAACCACTGATGAGCAGGAAAGAAATCACCGCCACCACGCCCGGGTTGAACCCCATGAACATCTTGCCCATATGCGAAACAGCGACCAGGACGGCCAACAACAGACGATAGGCTCCCACGTGTATCCCCAAACGACCTTGTAGTTATGGCGGGTAAATTACGATGGTTTATGGGTGGATAACAGGTTTTTCTCTGCGTTCAGGGTTAAAGGATTTCAGCGGCCGATCACCTCGGGAGGCTAGGCCAGTCGCCATTGACCTTATCGTTGCGTGACGAATATCAGCTCAGGCCAAATCTCACGCCACGCTTTGGATCTAATGCGGTCCAGGAACAGGGGGTATTTTTCGGATTTGAATCGATCGGTCGGCCGCACCACTCCTGAGAACAGGTCTTCCAGCCCCAGCGGTGCTGAAACTTCCACTTCACCGTGATGATCAAGCCTGACAGCGACGGCCGTGGCAGTCTCGGGCCAGCAGATCATTGCATCGGTCGTCGATTGATAAGGGGTATCGGCGTTGCGCAGGTGCATTCGCGCCTGATTTTTTACAGACCAGTTCACTTCACTACACCGGCTCGACAGCTTTCTGACCAAAGCCGAATCCGTTTCTGTATTGGCACGTGCCGGGTCGAACCAGATGACATCGATATCATCTGGCAGCGCTGAAGGCTTGCGTTGATGCAGGTGATCCCATACCAGACTGCGCACGAAGCCGGCGGCAATCCAGCAGTCGGGCAAGTTCAGATCGCGAGCCATTCGCAGGATTTTCATCCTTGCAGGGTCGTGAGTAAGTAGGGCCTTTAGTTGTGCTACGTGCTTCATCGCGTGTTCCCTATTACATCCAGTCACTGCTTGGGAGCCAGCGTGGACATTGACTATTGTCTGCTTCCGGCCAGTAGCAGATATTCGACCTGGTGCCTCTACGATCCAGCCTACAGATTTCCGCCTAGCGATTGCAGCGTTTCTAGCTACGCTTGCCAGCAAGAGACTGGTGCAAGTGCGCCAACTCCTTAATTGTCTGGCAAGGGAGCCAACAACCATGGATAGCACTCAGGGCGTTTATCCATCAGCGACCGTTCTGGTGGTCGACGATACCCCCGACAACCTGATGTTGATCGCCGAGTTGCTGAAGGACAAATATCGGGTCAAGGCCGCCAACAGCGGCGAAAAGGCCCTACGCCTTCTTCAGGCCGACCCGCTTCCCGATCTGATTCTGCTGGATATCATGATGCCGGACCTGTCCGGTTATGACGTTGCCGGGCAGCTCAAGCTCGACGTTCGCATTCGCCATATACCGATCATTTTCCTCACCTCCATGACCGCCACGGAGGACGAGATTCGCGGCTTGAGCCTCGGGGCTGCGGATTACATCACCAAGCCGATCATCCCCCCGGTGCTCATGGCCAGGGTCGAGACCCAAATCAAGCTCAAGTCCGTTGCCGATTTCCTGCGCAATCAGAATGAGTTTCTGGAGCGGGAAGTGCAGCGCCGCACCCAGGAGGTGATCGCCATCCAGGATGTCACCATCCACGCCATGGCTTCGCTGGCCGAAACCCGTGACAACGAAACCGGCAACCACATTCGCCGTACCCAGCACTACATCAAACGCCTGGCTGAACTGTTGCGCAACCACCCGCGCTTCCGGCACTTTCTCGACGAGGACAGCATCAAGCTGCTCTTCAAATCGGCACCGCTGCACGATATCGGCAAGATTGGCATTCCCGATCGCATCCTGCTCAAACCGGGACGGCTCACCGCTGAAGAATTCGAGATCATGAAGACCCACACCACATTGGGGCGTGACGCCATCCAGCACGCGGAGGATCAATTAGGCATAAACGTCGATTTCCTCCATTTGGCCAAGGAAATCGCCTACGGCCATCAGGAAAAGTGGGATGGCAGTGGCTATCCGCAAGGCGTGGCCGCCGACGATATCCCGATCAGCGCTAGGTTAATGGCCGTGGCAGATGTCTACGATGCGCTGATCAGCCGCCGCGTGTACAAACCCGGCATGCCTCACGAGCAGGCGGTGAAAATCATCCACGAAGGCCGGGGCTCGCATTTTGATCCGGACATCTGTGACGCGTTTCTCGCCAATGCCGAGCAGTTCCGCGCAATTGCCGAGCGATTTGCCGACAGCGACCAGGACATGGCCAGGCAGTTAGCACTGCTTGAGCAGATTGCCGAACGTCCCTGAACCCCGCGCATTACTCTGCACATCCAGCTGAAAGAGGCCGTTTATGAACAGACTGTTCGAGATGCTCGAGCGCCTGTCTCTGCGCAGTAAATTGATCATCGGCTTCGCTGCGCTGCTGATATTGATCCTGATATTGGGCGTGCAAAGCCTGCGCACGCAGTATTCGCTAAGAACTGAAATGCAGCAGTTGTACCAACAGGATCTGGTAGGTATTCAGCATGTGCAGGAGGTCCGGGTGCAGTTGCCGCATCTGTTGCTCGCCATGCAACGTGCAATCGCGACCAACAACGCAGACATCCGTATCAGCGCCAGAGCCCAGCTGGATGTCGCCCAGGCGCGACTCCACGAAGCGCTGGAGCAGGTTCGTCCAACGCTGCGCAGGCAGAGCAGCATCAGCAGCCTGCTGGAATTCGAAATGGTATTAAAGCGTCTGCAAAAAGACGGCGATGAGGCACTGGAGCTGGCCGGCAAGGGTTCCTTGGGTCAGGCCTTGATGTTGCTCAACAGTAAGGATTTTCTTGCGCTGGCACAGGGCGGCGACGGGCTGCTCAACAAGATCGAGAAAAACAAGGAAGCCGACATCCACGATACAGCGAAGAACCTGGCGGAGTACGCAGAGCGAAGTACTGCGATTACGTCCATCTTGCTGCTGGGTGGGTCGACGCTGGCCTTGCTGTTGACCTGGCTGGTCAGTTATTCCATTCGCGTGCCGTTGAATCGCGTCCGCGTGGCGGTGGACGAATTGGCGTCCGGCAAGCTGGACGGTCACATCCCGCACACCGATCTTCGCAACGAAACCGGCGACCTGGCGCGTGCCATCGCCACGCTGCAGCTGGAAGCTTGTCAGCTTGAGCGCCAGCGCTGGATCAAAAACCACACGTCGCTCCTGCAAGTGGATCTGCAACAGGCGGAGACGCCGCAGCAGTTGGCCCAGGCTTTTTTCAGCCACATCGCGCCGCAGTTGGGCATGTGCCAGGGAGCGCTTTACGTTCTCTATGAAGGCGCGGCACGCCTGCGCCTGGTTGGCGGTTATGCGGTGGACAGTGTTCACCCGCTCCCCGCTGAACTTGATCTCGGTGAAGGGTTGCTTGGCCAGTGCGCACTGGATCGCCAGCCCCGCCAGCTTCAGGATCTACCGGAGCCGTTTTGGCATGTGCGCACGCCGTTGGGCGCAGCCCCCGCCAGCGTCCTGTTGGTTCAGCCCGTGATGCGTGGCGAACGCCTGCTCGGGGTGATGGAAATGGCCGGTTTTCGCCAACTGGAAGAGAATGAAGCGCTGCTGCTGCAAGAAGTCCTGCCCCGGCTGGCCGGCGCCATGGCCATTATGGAACGCAGTGAGGCAGCTCAGGCGCTGCTCTTGGAAACTCGCCGTCAGGCAGACGAAATGGGCGCGCAGGCTTTGCAACTGGAGCACCAGGCCAGCGAGCTGGAGGCCCAGCAGGCCGCATTGCGCGCCACCGAAGCCTGGTACCGCGGCATCATCGAGGCAGCACCGGACGGCATGCTGGTGCTGGGCGCCGACGGTCGCATCCTGATGACCAACCCGCAAATGGATACCCTGTTTGGCTACGCCCCCGGCGAGCTGATTGGCGCCAGCATCGAGCGTCTGGTACCGCAGGCTGCCCGCGAGCGCCATGTCAGGTTACGCGACGGCTTCATTGCCAGCGGCGGAACCCGGCAGATGGGCGGCGATCTTGACGATCTGAGCGGCGTACGCAAAGACGGCAGTTTGTTCTCCGTGGAAATCGGCCTTTCCCATCTACCGCGTCTGGAGGGGCGTGGCGTCTGTGTGTGCGCCTCGGTGCGCGATGTCAGTGAGCGCAGGGCGATGGAAGCCAGGCTGCGCACGGCCAGCGATCGTCTGAATCTGGCGCAGGAGTCCGGTGACATCGGGCTGTTCGACGTCGACCTGGTCAGTGGCACAAATTATTGGACCCCCCAACTCGAAGTCCTGTTTGGTCTGGAGCCAGGCGGCTTCGGCGGTACGCTGGCGCACTGGAAGGCACTGGTGCATCCCGACGATCTGGCGCGGGTCAGCAGCACGTTCGAGAGTGCCGTCCAGAGTGGCGATGATCGCGCCGAGTTCGACTTCCGGATTGTGCGTAAAAACGATGGGCAGGTGCGCACGTTCCGGTCGCTGAATCGCTTTTCACGCACGCCTGACGGCAAGCCATTGCGCGCAACCGGCATCAACATCGATGTCACCGCACTGGCAGAGGCAAGGGCTGCGGCCGAGGAGGCCACGCAGGCCAAGAGCGAGTTTCTCGCCAACATGAGCCATGAGATCCGAACACCGATGAACGCCATCATCGGCATGAGCCACCTGGCGCTGCGTACCGAACTGGATAAGCGCCAGCGCAACTACATTGAAAAAGTCCACCGATCAGCGGAGAACCTGCTGGGAATCATCAACGACATTCTTGATTTCTCAAAGATCGAAGCCGGCCGAATGAGTCTCGAACAGATCCCGTTCCGTCTGGAAGATGTACTCGACAGCTTCGCTGCCATGATCGGCTTGAAGACCGAGGACAAGGGGCTGGAGTTGTTGTTTCAGATCCCGCCCGACCTGCCCACGGCACTGCTGGGCGATCCCTTGCGTCTGGGGCAGGTGCTGATCAACCTCGGCAACAACGCGGCCAAGTTCACCGAGCACGGTGACATCGTGGTCGGCGTTGAAGAAGTTGCTTCTCACAACGAACACGTGCAACTGCATTTCTGGGTGCGCGATACGGGCATCGGCATGACCGTCGAGCAGTGTTCACGCCTGTTCCAGTCGTTCAGTCAGGCTGACAGTTCGATCACTCGCAAGTACGGGGGCACCGGGCTGGGATTGTCCATCTCGAAGAAGCTGGTGGAGCTGATGGCCGGTCGAATCTGGGTTGAAAGCCAACCGGGAGTCGGCTCCACGTTTCACTTCCAGGTACAACTCGGCGTACAGCAAAATGTTCCGCCGCGTCGCATGTTCAAGGCTGGCGAGCTGTTGGGCATGCGCGTGCTTGTCGTGGATGACAACGCCAGTGCCCGTGAAATCCTTTCGGGCATGGCGCGCAGCTTTGGTCTGGAAGTGGATGTCGCGCAGAGCGGTAGTCTGGCGCTGCGCATGTTGGCCGACGCCGAGCACAAGGTGCTGCCTTACGATCTGGTCTTGATGGACTGGCGGATGCCCGGCATGGATGGCATGGAGGCTGTGAGCAGAATGCATTCCGCCAGCCTGATGCGCACGCCATCGGTGATCATGGTGACCGCTTTTGGCCGCGAAGAAGCCCGCGAAGAAGCCGAGCGCCAGGGCATCCAGTTGCCGGTGGTACTGACCAAACCTGTCACGCCGTCCTCGTTACTTGAAGCCATCGGTGTCGTGATGGGCAGAGACACCCACAGCGATACTCGGGCTGGCGAACGCTCCCTGCACAATGCCAACACCGTCGCCAGCCTCAATGGAGCGCGACTGCTTCTGGTCGAAGACAACGATCTGAATCAGGAACTGGCCAGCGAGCTGCTGGAGAGTGTCGGAATACGCTTGCGACTCGCCACGCACGGCCAAGAGGCCCTGGATATTCTCGGCGAGGATGACGACTTCGATGGCGTGCTGATGGATTGCCAGATGCCGGTGATGGATGGCTACACGGCCACCCGGAAAATTCGTCAGCAACCGCGCTTCCGCACTCTGCCAGTGATCGCCATGACCGCCAACGCCATGGACGGTGACCGCGAGCGCGCCCTCGAATGCGGTATGAACGATCATATCTCCAAGCCACTCAATGTCGAAACCATGTTCGCCACAATGGCAAAATGGATCAAGCCACGAGCCGCTCAAGCTTCGCTGAACGCAGGTTTGGTCGATGGATTGCCAGATCGTCTTGAGGGCATTGACCTGGCGGCGGGACTCGCCACCTGCATGGGGCGGCGGGATCTCTACTTACGTCTGCTCTGCAAGTTTCGCGACACTCAGACAGATTTTTCCGAGCAATTCCAGGCCGCACGAATCGATCCGGATTCTGCTGCTGCCGCACGACTGGCGCACAGCTTGCGCGGCACCGCCGGCAACATCGGCGCCAAGGCCGTGGCGCAGGCCAGCACGTTGTTAGAACAGGCCTGTCAGGACGACGAGCCGGCTGAGGTCGTGCAAGCGCTAGCGATGCAGGTCGAGCATTACTTGCTCCCGACCCTGGCGAGTCTGGCGAACCTTGAGGCGGACACACTGGCTTCCACGGAGGGTGACCTGCTGGACGACGCGGCAATCAGCGAGCAACTGAACCGGCTTATTGTTCTTCTGGACGAAGGTGATACGGCGGCTGTGGACGTGCTGGCGGCCCTGCGCAACAGGCCACTCGATCGAGCGCTGGCAGAACGTCTGGCACTTGCCGCGGCGCAGGTAGAGCTGTTCGACTTTGATCGCGCCTTGAAGCTCCTTCAGTAAAATTGAGTTGGGTAAACACGTAGCCGTTTAGTTTTAATTGCAGCTGACGGCTTTTGGCCGAGAGCCGACGCCAAATGCAATCCTGATCCCTTTGTGACAGCAGCCAGAACGCCGCCACAAAGGGATTACTCATCAATCCACTGGCACAACTTTATCCAGCGCTTGATTTACCGCCAATTCGCCCAGCATTACCACTTGCGCAATGCCCAGCGCAGTTTTGCGGTGGCCTGGGTCGAGGAGGGCGGCGAAGTTGCAGAGCATTTCGGTGGCTGAACTGAGAGATTCGCTGGCGTTAACGAGCAGGGACTCGCTGTCGTAATCTGAGTTGGCCAGAAACATGGGAGCGTGTTTCTGGTCGCTGCCCATGATGCGTTGTGTTGGCGTGAGGTAGTAATCGAGGGCGCGTTCGGCGGCGTCGTTGAGTGTTCGCGAGTCTGGAAATTTGTAGGGTGAGACTGGATCGGTTTCTGGGGGATTCGGCGTTGGTTTGAACATAGATGAAGCTCCATATGGGACTTAAGGAGCCATCACCTTCGCTACCAAACGAAAGGTGGTGGCCATACGAAGGTTGGTAGACCGGCCCATATGGAAAATCCGGCGCGCCCGAGGGCGCCCTGCGCATGGCCACCATAAGACAAATGCTGAAAAGCATCTGCGCACGGTGACGTTATGCGTCATATGAGAGCGGGCTACCAAACCCCATCACTGTTTTTCAGTGACCCAGGAACGATAAAACCCGCGCCGCAGACGCACAAGCCGGCGGATTCTGGCGTAGTCGTAGGCAATGGCGCAAGACGTTGTAGCCTTAAGCAGGTAACGCGACGTGTCTTTTAAACAACCATAAAAAACGCCTAAACACGGCTCATCAACACGCTGTTCAAAATGACATTCGTCGGTCCACTCTCCAGCTCAGGCAGTGGCGGGGAACCCTCACGACAGGGCACGCACCAACACTAGGTTACAACCCCAAAAGACGAGGAAGGATACCCATGTCAGTTCACCCGATTTTGTTCCTGGGCGGTTCCGGCGCCATTGGCCACCGTTCTGCCGAAGCGTTGCGTGCTGCTTATCCCGGCGTCCCGTTGCTGATCGGCGGCCGAGACCTGGCCAAGGCTGAGCAAGCCGCCGAGGAAATGGGCGGGGCGCAGGGCGTGATTATTGACCCTGCGGCCGATGACCTGGGGCTGGGTGATCGCCCGGTCAGTGCCGTGGCGGTTTTCTATATGGATCATTCCCTTGCCGGGTTGCGTTTCGCGCAGAGGCGACGGGTGCCGCACCTGAGCATTTCTTCCGGCATTTTCGAGATAGCGCCGCAAATTGCCAATTTCATCCATCGACCTGATGCGTCGCCCATTGTGTTGGGTTACGAATGGATGGTGGGCGCGACGACCGTGGCGACGCTGCATCTTGCCAAGGCGTTTGCCCGGGTGCGCGACATCCGCATTGATGCGTTGGTCGACGAGCAGGACGGCGGCGGGCCGACGGTGGCCGAGGATTTCGAACACCTGAACAAGATGCTGCCCGCCGCCCTGACTCGGCGCGAGGGCGATTACCTCTGGCGCGAAGGGGTGGACAAGAACGTCAGCTTCCGAGCGCTGGACGGCACGGCGATGCAAGCCAGCGGCTTCTCGTCCATCGATGTCACCGGGCTGGCGGCGGCCACCGATGCGCCAAATGTTCAGTTCAATCTCGCCAGCGGAGTGAGTTCATCGCGGCGCTCGGGTCGGCCGATGTCGACCGAGATTCTCATCGAACTGCTGGGTGAGGATCATAAAGGGCGCCCGTTGCACACCCGGCACGCTCTCGTTCACCCGGCAGGCGCAGCAGCGTTGACGGGGCTGAGCGTCGCCATGCTGCTGGAGCGATTGCTTGGGCTGGATGGTCAGCCGCCGACTCCGGCAGGTCTTTACTTTCCTTATCAGTTGCTTGACGCCGGTGCATATCTGCAGCGTCTGAGTGAAGAGGGTGGTGAGTTGCTTCAACTGAATGTGCAGTAAGGCAGGCCTCTTTCGGAATGCTGATTTTGCTCAATGAGCCGCTGACGAGCCTTTAAGTGCTCGCCAGCGATGATTTGCTCACGGTGACTGCCAAACCCCACCGTCAGCCACCGGCACCTCACCCAGATGATCTTACCGATCTGTTTGAACATGACTAAGCCTCCGTCCAGTCCACCGTCGCCGTTTCGCGCCATTTCACCTCGGTGATACCGAACCGCTCGGCTTGGGGTTTGGAGATGACTTTCAACGGTGGCTTGCCGGGTTTTGGAATCGGCGCAATGCCGGCGTCGCAACTTGCCCAGTGCCATGCGTCAGCGTTGCGCATGGTTTTCGCGCGGATGACGAATGACTTTGGCTGGCCGTGAAGTTTGTATTCGATGACGAAGATGTCGACGTTACTCATGCGCTCCTCCTTACGCTCATACGCAAATGAGTTTTGCCGACGAAAAAAATTCAAAGGATTTTCGGGAGTTCGTTTCAGGCCGCTGGTAGGTGTTTTGCTTTGAACGGTTGGAACCGACGGCAGCCTAACGATCAAGTACTTACCAGGCAGGCAAAGGACGAAAAATCCCCACGATTTCAACTCCGGAGGTTAGCGGTGAACAAGACCATCAGCGCCAGGGATTTGAACATTCAGCTTAAGCACAACGATGACGGTGGCTTGTTCAAATGGCTGCTCGCGAGCTTCTTGATGGGCAAGCGGATACAGGCTGAAATCGCCGCCGAAGCGTATCGGGTGATTGCCGATAAACACGGGCGCGATACGCCGCGCAAACTGGCTGCGTGCAGCCATCGTGAACTGGTCGCGATGCTAGGGGAGGCGCATTACGTGCGTTACGACGAAACCACTGCCGTGCGGCTGCACGCCTTGGCACGCAAGCTTAACGACGAGTACGCGGGCAAGGTCAGCCATATGATCGAGGCAAGCCCTGATCGCCAGGCATTCGAGAAGCGACTGGCGGAGTTCGATGGCATCGGCCCGAAGACCGTGGAAATCTTCATGCGCGAAGCCAGCGCTGTAATCAGCCTTTGATCGCGGGCCGTAAAAAAACGGTCACCGCCCGCGTCGTGCAAAGCCTATTTGACTCGACGGCCAGAACGATTGATCGCCAACAAGCACAGCCCTACCAGCAATGCCGCGCCTGCAACCAACAGCGCAGAAGGTTGCATCGGCTGGCGGCCGGCTGTCGTGTGCCGCTGCGATATCGTCAGAGGTCGGGTTTTAACGGTCACTTCGTCAAACGTCCGCAATGGTGAAACGGCTTCTGCCTGAAACGGCATTTCCTCGATGCTCAGACGCAACCCATCCGTCAGTTCCAGTGTCCGCGCGGTAATCGTGCCAACGATTCTGCCCGGATAAACCGGCTCGCCATTGGGATCGAGTTGGTCATACAGGAAATTCTGTCCTTCAAGCCAGCCGACGGCCGTCTGCAACTCGGGGCCCAGGTAATACTTGCCATCGAGGAAAAATCCAGGAAATTGCGGCGCGCGCTCGACGCTTTCAATGCAGTAACGCTCACCCGGTTTCATACCGGTTTCAGGGGCAATCATGGTCAATCCCTCCACTGTAGGTTCAGTGGTAGAGAACAAGGATCGACCGTCGTTCCATGTAAAGGAGGAAAGGTAGCGGTTGTCCCGGAACGGATCTGTAACAGGCGAAAACAACTTCGCCCGACCAAGGCCGGGCGAAGCGGTGTGGCGCTAGCTCAATCAGTAATCCCAGATCGCCGGAATCCAGCGGAACGCCTCGCCATTGACGGCAACGCGGCCGACCGACGGGAAGGGCAGATGTGTGGCGACAAACAGTTCGCCACTGGCCGCTGCTTCCTGCAGCAGGCGCACGCGCACGCGCACCGCTTCATCAGGATCGTGCTCGAAGCCGTTGTGCCAGTCCGGATGGTCGAAGGCAACCGGGAACAGGGCGTCGCCGGCAAAGGTCAGGCGTTCGTCGCCGGAGTTCACGTAAACCACGCAGTGGCCCGGGGTGTGGCCGCCAGTGAGTTTTGCGACCACGCCGGGGGCGACTTCGAACGCGTCCTCGAAGATATGCAGTTTGCTTTGGTATTGCTGGATGAAGGCGTTGGCGGTGGACCGCAGCACGTCCGGCACAGGCGCGGGCATGTCGGTGCTGGTGAAGTCCGGCGAGGTCCAGAAGTCGACTTCGGTGGCGGTGACGTGGATGCGCACGTCGTCGTGCAGACGATTTTTCACCGTCTCGACGAGTAAGCCGCCGATGTGGTCCATGTGCATGTGCGTGATGACAATATCGGTGACGTCCGCGAGGTCGATCCCGGCCGCCGCGAGGCGTTTGGGAAACTGCCCGGCGCGAGGGAAACCGGGAAATTGTCCGCCGAGGCCGGCGTCGACGAGGATCACCTGCTCGCCGCTACGCACCACCAGGACATTGAGTGCCCAGTCGAACGCGTCGGGACCCAGATACATCTCTTTGAACCACGCAGCGCGCTCGGCGGGATCGGCGTTGGTCGACATGGTTTGGGTCGGCAGCGGCAGGACGCCGTCGCTGATTACCATCACGTCGATGTTGCCGAGGCGCAGCGCGTAACGCGATGGCACCAGCTCTTCGGTCGGGGTTTGCAGGGTGGCGTTGTGGGCGGTGAAGGAATCCAGATGTATGGTCATGGTGTTCTCCTTTTTATCAGGCAAGACATCGGTTCTTGGACAATGGGGGCGAGATCAGGCCACCGGAATCATCGGGTCGGCAGCGGCGAGGGCGGTGCGACGGTCAGCGGCCGGCGGGTAGATCCACACACTGTTGATTTGCGTCTTCAGTTCCTTGGCTTCGGCTTTCACCAGCTTCAGTTGGCGATCCCAGCCTTCGGTGTACACCGCGCCCCAAGCACCCAAATCGAGGCAGGTCACGTACTTCGGCTGACGGTAGGTGGTCGGCGTCACGCCAAGCAGATCAGCAATGGCGTTGTTGCCGGCATGACGACCAAGGCTGATCGCGTGCTGGCAGGACATCACCGAGGTATTGCCGACGTCGTCGGTGGCAGCACGGGCGACATCGCCGGCGGCGAACACGTGCTCAAGACCTTGCACTTTGAGATTGCCGTCGACGTGCAGACGCCCCTGGCCATCGCGTTCGGCATTGAGCTGTTCGGTCAGTGGACTGGCGCGGAAACCCACGGTCCAGATCACGGTATTGCTCTCGATGTGGCGACCGTCGGCGAGGGTGACGCCGTTGGCATCCACGGCGGCGACCGTGGCGTCGATGATCCACTCGATGCCCAGTTCTTTTGACGCTTCGATGATGGACGGACGGATGCCGTCGCCCATGGTCGCGGCGATGTCTTTGCTGCGATCAACGATGATCACTCGAATGTCTTGCAGCTCGCCGAGAATGGCGCGCAGACGGTTCGGCATTTCGGTCGCGGTTTCGATACCGGTGAAGCCACCACCGGCGATGACCACGGTGTTGCGCGCGGCGGTGGCCGGTTGGCTGGCCAGCGCGTGCAGGTGGCGCTCCAGGCGTGCCGCCGACTCGATCTGGTCGACGTCGAACGCATTCTCTTTCAGGCCCGGCACCGGCGGACGCGCCAGTTGACTGCCGCTGGCCAGCACCAGACGATCGTAAGTCAGCTCACCCGGGCGACCGGCCTCATCGCGATAACCGACACGGCGTGCCTGGCTGTCAATGCTCTCGGCGGTGCCTTTGACGAAACGCACACCCACGGCAGCGAGCAGCGCATCCAGCGGCGCGTACATGCTGTGGACATCGGGTTCGTAGAAGCGCGGACGGATGCGCAGTTCGGCTTGCGGGGCGAGCAGTGTGATCTCCACATCGTGGCGGTCATGCATATCCAGCAAACGCGCGGCGCTCAACGTGCTCCACAGCCCGCCGAACCCCGCACCGATCACCAATAATTGCTGTTTCATAATGTGCTCCCTGATGCTGATGGATGGATAACCCGAGTTTTTTCCGACACTGGCGTGATGATCACTGGCCGCCGCAAACTGCTTGCCGTACTGCATGGCGTTTAATCGTCCGCTGTCGAAATCAATGCTATGGCGTGGGCGCTGCGGGCGCAGTTGTCCATCGGTGTGTGCGGATTACGCATGGGTCGAAGGGCGGTATACGAAGGTATCGAACACGCTACAGAGGACGGTTCAGGGCAAAGTCGATGTGGTTGAGAAGGGTGTCGGGCGGGAAGGGTTTGGGCAGACAAGCGATGACGCCGGGCGCGCGGGTGTGGAATTCTTCGGGATGGGCGGTGACGAAAATCACCGGAATGCGCCAGCCTTGTGCGCGTAATGCTTCGTGCAGTTGCGGGCCGCTCATGCCAGGCATCTGGATATCGGAGATCAGGCAGTGTGTCTGCGCCGGGCTTTTTGACTCAAGGAATGCCTGCGCGCCCGGATAGGTGAACACCTGATAACCGAAGGCGCGAAGCAAACCTGCGAGTGCATCGCGAATGGCCTCGTCGTCGTCAACCACCGCAATGACAACCTTATGCTGCATAGGGCTCCCTGGCCGGACGGGCACATATCGCGACTCCTGTCGTTCTTGCACCATACGCCGTCGGCACCGGCGCAAAACTATACCTAGGTATAGTCCGTGGAGACTTTTTGAGCGTCAGCGGTTTTCGGCATCAACCTTCGCGGCTGAAGCGGCTGCGGTAGTCGCGCGGTGAAATCGACAGGTGACGCTGGAAGCAGGCGCGCAGCCGCTCTTCATCACCGAAGCCGCAAAGACGCGCAACCTTGTCGATGGTGTGCGCCGAGTTCTCCAGCATGCGCCTGGCCGCTTCGAGGCGGAACAGTTCGATGGCTTTGGACGGCGTGCGCCCGGTGCTCTGCTTGTAGACGCGGGTGAAATTGCGCAGGCTCATTTTCGCCTGTTCGGCGAGTCGCTCTACAGTCAACTTCGGATCGTCGAGGTGATCGATCAGCCACAAGTGCAACGGGTCGAACTGCGGGCTGTCCTGCACCTGCGCTTGCAGCAATGTGCTGTATTGCGCCTGACCACCGGGGCGCTTGAGGTACACCACTAGCTCGCGGGCAACCTGCAACGCCACTTCGCGGCCGTAATCGGCCTCGACCAGCGCTAAGGCCAGATCGATACCGGCCGTGACCCCCGCCGAGGTCCAGACCTTGCCCTGCTGGATGAAGATCGCATCGGCATCCACGTCGATCGCCGGGAAGCGCTCGCGCAGGTTGTCGCACATGGCCCAGTGCGTGGCGGTGCGGCAGCCGTCGAGCAAACCGGACTGGGCCAGCAGGAAAGCGCCGCTGCACACCGACACCACTCGCCTCGCGACAGGGGCATTACGCCGCAACCACGCGGTAAGTTCGGCGTGCTCGTCGAGGGTCTGGCAGATATCAGGTGCGCCGGGTACGACGAGGGTGTGCAGCGCGGCAATGTCCAATTCGCGCAGCGCTCGGGTGTCCACGGCCAAACCTTCAACTGTATTGACCAAACCACCCTCAAGGCTGGCGGTGTGCAACTGATAACCGGGTTGGTATCTTTCGGCCAAGGCTTTGCTCGCGGCCCAGAACACCGTTTGCGCGCCACTGAGGTCGAGCAGGCTCATTCGCGGGTAGGCAATAAACACCACGTCGCGCGGTTCGGGCGCAGCGGTGAAGGGAATGCTGGACATTGAAATCCTGCCTGTTCAAACGGCTAAAGAAGGAGGGGAAAGGGCATGGCCGATTTTCAGGGGTTTCTGGCCTGTCGGCAATGCGCGTCGACTGCTAGCCTGCTGCGCGACCGTTTGGCTGGCCTCTGGCTGCGTTCGCCATCATGGACTAGATTTATTCACCTGCACATCGCACACGTTGCGATCTCGCCGAGGACTTCCGATGACCCTGTGGTCGCATTCCAGCCCCAGCGCAGCCCCGTCCGTGCTGAGGGAACCGGTGGTTTATGTGGTCGACGACGACACCTCCATGCGTCAGGCCCTCGACGGTTTGCTGCGTTCGATCGGCCTGCAGGTGCAGACCTTTGAAACGTCCCGAGACTTCCTCGCTTCGGCCAAACGCGACGTGCCCGGTTGTCTGGTGCTCGATGTGCGTTTGCGCGGTGAAAGTGGCCTGACCTTTCAGGAGCAAATGGAAAAAAACGGCCTGCGCATTCCCGTCGTGTTCATGACCGGTCACGGCGATATCGCCATGAGCGTGAAGGCGATGAAGGCCGGCGCGGTGGATTTCCTGGCCAAGCCTTTTCGTGATCAGGACATGCTCGATGCGGTGGCCAGTGCTTTGGCCCGCGACAGTGCGCGACTGCTCGCCGAACAATCCGGCGCGGCGTTGCGTCAAGCCTACGAAACATTGACGGCACGTGAGCGCGAAGTGCTCGGTTTCGTCATTGGCGGGCTGATGAACAAGCAGATCGCCGCGCAACTCAACCTCAGCGAAGTGACGGTGAAAGTCCATCGCGGGCAGGTCATGAGGAAACTCGCTGCACGTTCGGTCGCCGATCTGGTGCGTATTGCCGAATCGCTGGGCATCGAGCCGGCGCGGCGGACAAGCTGAACCGAGCTTCAGCGCGTGACAGAAACCCCTTTGACGGTGTCGACTCCGATGGCCAGCAAACAACAGATTTTGTGGGACGACGGCGAGCGGGTGTTCTCCCGCAAACGAGGACAGGGGGAGAGCGCCAGCGTGCTGATAGTGCGTCCGGCAATCGCTCAGCCTTTGCCCGCAACCCTCGACCGGCTGGCGCATGAATACGGCCTCAAAGACGCTCTGCACAATGAATGGGCGCTGCAACCGCAAGCCCTTGAACGCGCGGGCGGAACCACGCACTTGTTATTCGACGACCCCGGCGGCGAGCCGCTGTCGCGTCTGCTGATCACGCCGCTGGACACTGAAACCTGCCTGTTGCACGCAATCAACATAGCCGTAGCGCTTGGCCGTTTGCACCTGTGTGGGCTGGTGCACAAGGATCTCAAACCGCAGCACATCCTTGTCAACTGCCATGACGGACAAGCCCGGTTGATGGGGTTCGGTCTAGCCTCGCGACTGCCGCGCGAACGTCAGGCCCCCGCGCCGCCAGAAACCATTGCCGGGACCCTGGCCTACATGGCGCCGGAACAAACCGGTCGAATGAATCGTTCGATCGATTCGCGCAGCGATTTGTATGCCTTTGGTGTGACGCTGTACCAGATGCTTACCGGCTCGCTGCCGTTCAACGCCAACGACCCGATGGAGTGGGTGCATTGCCACATTGCGCGGCAACCGATGCCTGCATGCGAACGCGTGGCCACGGTGCCGTTGATGCTCTCGCGGGTAGTCATGAAACTGCTCGCCAAGACCGCCGAAGCGCGCTACCAAACCGCCGCCGGCGTCGAACATGACTTGCGTCGTTGTCTGGACGACTGGCGTCGGGCGCGGCGGATCGATGTGTTCACGTTGAACGAGCAGGGCGCGATCGATCGCTTGCTGATCCCGGAAAAGCTCTACGGTCGTGAACGCGAAGTGCAAACCCTGATCGATGCTTTCGCCCAGGTGGTGCAGGCTCCTTCGCCGAAGCTGGTGCTGGTGTCCGGTTACTCCGGCATTGGTAAATCCTCGGTGGTCAGTGAACTGCACAAAGTGCTGGTGCCGTCGCGGGGATTGTTCGCCGCTGGCAAGTTCGATCAGTACAAGCGCGACATCCCCTATGCGACGCTGGTCCAGGCCTTTCAAGGATTGGTGCGAACGCTGCTGGGCAAGCGTCGCGAGGTGCTCGCTGACTGGCGTGCGGCGTTGTTGCAGGCACTGTCACCGAGTGCACGGTTGATGACCGAGCTGATCCCGGAACTCAAGTTGATTATCGGTGAACCGCCAGCGGTGCCGGAGCTTGAACCGCAGCAGGCGCAGCAGCGCTTCATGGCGGTGTTGCAGCGTTTCATCGGTGTGTTTGCTCGGCCGGAACATCCGTTGACGCTGTTTCTCGATGATCTGCAATGGCTCGACGCAGCGACCCTCGATCTGCTCGAAGATCTGCTGACCCGCTCGGAGCTTGGGCATTTGCTGCTGGTGGGCGCGTACCGCAATAACGAGGTCGATGCCGACCACCCGCTCAGCGGCAAACTCAAAGTGCTGCGTAATGGCGGCGTGCATATCGACGAGATCTGCCTGACCTCGCTGGCCAGCGTGCACATCGAGCAACTGATCGCAGAATCCCTGCGCTGCCCACCCGCGAGCATCGTTGCCCTGGCGCGCCTGGTGCTGGAAAAGACCGGCGGCAATCCGTTTTTCGTCATCCAGTTTCTTCACGCGTTGGCCGAAGAACAGCTGCTGATCTACGACCACCAATTCAACCGTTGGCGCTGGGATCTGGCACTCATCAACGCCAAGGGCTACACCGATAACGTGGTCGATCTGATGGTTGGCAAACTGGCGCGTCTGCCGTTGGACACGCGTCAGGCCCTGCAACAATTGGCCTGCCTGGGCAACGTAGCGCGCATTGATACGCTGGCCACCGTGCTTGACCTGCCGACGGCGCGGGTGCACGCGGCGCTGTGGCCGGCGGTGCGCCAGGAACTGGTGGAGTTTCACGACGGTACTTGTGCGTTTGTCCATGACCGTATCCACGAGGCGGCATACTCACTAACCGCGGAAACCGAACGTGCGCAAACTCATCTGCGTATCGGCCGTTTGCTCGCCCTGCAGACGCCAGCGGAGGGGCGTGAAGACGCGATCTTCGAAATCGTCGGGCAACTCAATCGCGGCGCCAGTCTGATCAGCGCGCGGGCCGAACGCGAACAGCTGGCCGAATTCAACCTGCTCGCAGGTCAGCGTGCCAAGGCTTCGACCGCTTACACCTCAGCATTGAGCTACTTGGGCACGGGTGCTGCGTTGCTCGGCGAGCACGGTGATGACCGTCGCCATGAACTGGGGTTTGCTCTGGAGCTGAACCGCGCCGAGTGCGAATTTCTCACTGGGCAACTGGCACTGGCCGATGCGCGCCTGACTGCCCTGGCCGAGCGCGTCGAGACCACGGTAGAGCGGGCGGCAGTCACCTGTTTGTTGATGGATGTCTGCCTGCTGCTCGACCGCAGTGACCGTGCGGTGAATGTGTGCCTGACGTATTTACGTCAGGTCGGCATCGACTGGACGGCGCATCCGGACGATCAGCAGGTGCGCGCCGAATACCAACAGATCTGGAGGCAACTGGGTGAGCGCAGCATCGAGCAGTTGATCGACCTGCCACTGATGGAGGATCCGGCCACGCTGGTGACACTGGAAGCGTTGAGCAAACTGCTGGCCCCGGCGTTGCAGTCCGATGCGAACCTCGCCTGCCTGACCATATGCAAAGCCGTTAACCTGAGCCTGGAGCACGGTAATTGCGACGCCTCCTGCATGCTCTACGCCAATGTTGTGCGGGTTGCCGGGCGGCGCTTCGGCGATTATGCCAGCGGTTACCGCTTTGGCCGCTTGGGCTGCGATCTGGTCGACCGCCGTGGCCTTGCGCAATACGAAGCGCGTACCTACCTGTGCTTTTCGATCTTCGTGGTGCGCTGGATGCGCCCGGTGCGCGAGTGCCGCGAATTGCTGCGGCGTGCGCTCAGCGCCGGCAACCGCACCGGCGATTTGCCCTATGCAGCCTACGCTGGCAATAGCCTGATTTCCGACTTGCTGTTCATTGGCGAGCCGCTGGCGGAAGTGCAGGTGCAGGCTGAAACGGGTCTGGCTTACTCGCAAAGAATCCGCTTCGGTCTGGTGATCAGTTTCATGAGTTGCCAACGGGCACTGATCCGCATGTTGCGAGGGCAGACCCCGGTGTTTGGCAGTTTCAATGATGAAGAATTCGATGAGACACGCTTTGAGGCGAACCTCGCTGCTCCGGACCTGGCCTTGGCTCGGGGCAAGTACTGGGTGCGCAAGTTGCAGGCGCGTTATCTGGCCGGGGATTACGCAGCGGCCGCCGATTGCGCGGCGCAGGCCCGGGAACTGTTGTGGGTGATCTCCTCGTTTTTTGAAGAGGCCGAATTTCACTTTTACGCAGCGTTAACGTTGGCTGCCCACGGCGAAGCCGATACCGACCGATTGCAACGCTTGGGCGAGCACCACGATCAACTGCAAACCTGGGCGCAACAGTGTGCGGAAACCTTCGCCAGTCAGACGGCGCTGGTCGCAGCCGAAATCGCTCGGGTCACCGGGCAGTTGATCGAAGCCGAGATGCTGTACGAGCAAGCGATTCAGTTGGCCAGGGACAACGGCTTTGTGCATGTCGAAGCCTTGGCCAACGAACTCGCAGCGCGGTTCTACAGTGCCCGTGGTCTGAGCAAAATCGCCCGCCTGTACCTGCAAGATGCGCGCTACGGTTACTTGCGCTGGGGAGCTGAGGGCAAGGTGCGGCAACTGGAGCTACAGCACCGCTATCTGCGCAATGAAGATACGGCGCCCGGTCCGACTGCGACCATCGCCACCCCGGTCGAGCATCTGGATCTGGCCACGGTTCTCAAGGTGTCCCAGGCCGTTTCAGGCGAGATCGTGCTGGATCGACTGATCGAAATGGTCATGCGCACCGCTATCGAACAGGCTGGCGCCGAGCATGGCCGGCTGATTCTGATCGAAGGCGAGGCGCCGTATATCGCCGCGAAAACCAGTGTCGGTGACGACAGCGCGCTGCTTTGCCATGAGCCGGTAAGTTCATCGATGCTGGCCGAATCGGTGCTCTACCAGACCCTGCGCACCGGTGAAAATCTGTGTCTGGACGATGCCGTCGCCGATCCGGCATTTGCCGCTGATCTGTACATTCATCAACGCGGCGCTCGCTCGATCCTGTGCATGCCGTTGATGAATCAGGGTCGGATTGCCGGGGCGCTGTACCTGGAGAACAATCTATCTGCGGGTGTGTTCAGTCCGGCGCGCATTGCCGTACTGCGACTGGTGGCTTCGCAGGCGGCGATCTCGCTGGACAACGCGCGGCTGTATCGAGACGTCGCCGAGCGCGAGGCGAGGATTCGCCGGTTGGTCGACGCCAATATCATCGGCATCATCGTCTGGAGTGTCGACGGTGAAATCATTGAGGCCAACGACGCGTTCCTGCGCATGGTCGGTTACGAGCGCGACGATCTGCTGTCAGGCAGGGTGCATTGGCGCGACATGACACCGCCGCCACTGCGCATGAAAAGTGAAGTCGCGCTGGCGACGGCAATCCGCACCGGGCGCGCCCAGCCGTTCGAGAAGGAATACATCCGCAAGGACGGCACTCGCCTGCCGGTGATCGTCGGTCTGGCCGCATTCGAAGCCAGTCAGCAGCAGGGCGTGGCCTTCGTGCTTGACCTGAGCGAACGCAAACAGGCCGAAGAGCAAGTGCGCGAAGGCGAGCGCCGATATCGCCAGGTACAAGCGGAACTGGCCCACGCTAATCGCGTGGCGACCATGGGTCAGTTGGCAGCGTCCATTGCCCATGAAGTCAACCAGCCAATCGCCGCCACCGTGATCAATGCCAACGCGGCGTTGCGCTGGCTCGGCGCGCAACCGCCGAACACCGATGAAGTTGAACAGGGCCTCAGACGCATCATCAACGACGGTAACCGCGCGGCCGACGTGCTCGGACGTATCCGCGCATTGATCCGCAAAACACCGCCGCAACGACATCCGGTGGACCTCAACGCGGTAGTGGGCGAGATGGTCGGGTTTACCCGGGGTGAAGCGGCCCGCTATGGCGCGGCGGTCACCACGCGCCTTGTCAACGATTTGCCTGCCGTGCTGGTTGACCGCGTCGAGCTGCAACAGGTGCTGCTCAATCTGATCATCAACGGTCTGGAGGCCATGGCGGTGATCGAGGAGGGCGAGCGTCGGTTAATCATTGTCAGCGAGTCTGTCGGGAAAGACGTGCGGATTGTCGTAAGCGACTCGGGACCGGGATTTGCCTGCGATCAGGTGGAGGAGGTTTTCACCGCGTTCTACACCACCAAAGTCACCGGGTTGGGGATGGGGTTGTCGATCTGCCGGTCGATCATCGAAGCCCATGGCGGTCACTTGTGGGCGGAGGCGAACGCGCCGTGTGGGGCGCGTGTGGTGTTTACGTTGCCGGGGTGTGCGGGGAGGTGAGGGCGAGATGAGGGTATCTGTCGTCAGATACTGGGTGACTTATCGGTATTCATTGCGACCGATTGGTTTCGATATGTCGATATCAGACACAACCATGACGCAATCAGGCTACTGAATCATCTGACAGGCCGGGTAAGGTGACGCGTCTTCACATCAAAATAATCCCATCCAGATCATGGGGTTGATAAGAACTGCGGCGGTTGAAGGGGGCTTCTTTCGGGGGGCTCGGCAGGCAACGACAGTGCTCGATTGCCTTGGTCAACTCGCTAGAATGTCGTTCAGCAGAGAATAAAAAAACCAATGATCAGCCCGAACTCAACGGATTCGAGTAGCCAATTGGCGCAGGGCTTCAAGCCTCGTCACGTCACTATGTTGTCCATTGCCGGGATTATCGGCGCCGGATTGTTCGTAGGTTCAGGACATGCCATTGCGGCGGCGGGGCCGGCGGTTCTGCTGGCTTATCTGTTCTCCGGTTTGCTCGTTGTGCTGGTCATGCGCATGCTCGGCGAGATGGCGGTGGCTAACCCCGACACTGGCTCTTTTTCGACCTATGCCGACCAGGCCATCGGACGCTGGGCCGGCTTCACTATCGGCTGGTTGTACTGGTGGTTCTGGGTTTTGGTGATTCCCATCGAAGCGCTCGCCGCCGGGCATGTGCTGAACCAATGGTTTCCGCAGGTCGATGCCTGGCTGTTCGCGTTGGGCTCGATCATTGCGCTGGTGGTGACCAACCTGTTCAGCGTGGCCAAGTACGGTGAATTCGAGTTCTGGTTTGCCATGGCCAAGGTCGTGGCAATCATCGGTTTTATCGGCGTTGGTTTTGCCGTGTTGATGGGCTGGATTCCCGACAGAGAAGTCAGCGGTTTGAGCGGGCTGATGGCCGAGCACGGTGGGTTTGCACCCAACGGCTTGTCAGCGGTGGTCGGTGCGTTCATCACCATCATGTTCAGCTTTATCGGTACGGAAGCGGTGACCATCGCCGCCGCCGAATCGAATGACCCGTCGCGAAACATTGCCAAGGCCACCCGTTCGGTGATCTGGCGTATCGGCGTGTTTTACCTGCTGTCGATCTTCGTGGTGATCTCCGTGGTGCCCTGGAATGATCCGTTGCTGGCCTCGGTCGGCTCTTATCAGCGCGCTCTGGAAATCATGAACATTCCCCACGCTAAGTTCATGGTCGACGTCGTCGTGCTGATTGCCGTGGCCAGTTGCATGAACTCCTCGATCTACATTGCTTCGCGGATGCTGTACTCGCTGGGCCGGCGTGGCGATGCGCCGAAAGCGCTGAAGGCGACCTCTTCCGAAGGTGTGCCGCGCGCAGCGGTTATCGCCAGCACCGTGCTCGGTGCGTCGATCACTGTGTGGAGCTACTTCATGCCTGCCGGGCTGTTTGAATTCCTACTGGCCAGCTCCGGAGCGATTGCCCTGTTGGTGTACCTCGCCATCGCGGTGTCGCAGTTGCGCATGCGGCGGATATTGCAACAGCGCAACGTCGAGCTGACCTTCCGCATGTGGCTGTTCCCCTGGTTGACGTGGCTGGTGATCGTATTCATCTGCGCCGCGCTGGCGGTGATGATGATCACCCCGCAACACCGCACTGAAGTCACGACAACCATTGGCCTGGCGCTGGCGATTTCCTTCATTGGCCTGTTGACGTCGCGTCATCCCGCGCCGACGGCGAGGGTCACGTCGGTGGGGTAGGCGGTTGCGCCGAACCTGATACTCCCTCCACGTATGTCGGAGGGAATGGCAGACGCCTGCGTCGCGACCGATTTTTATGAGGCCATGATGTCATCGACCCCCTCCGTAGCCGACGGTGCAACCCAATCTGTCGGGTTTCTGCTGTTGGACAAATTTACCCTGATGTCATTGGCGTCCGCCGTCGAGCCCTTGCGCATGGCCAATCAACTGACGGGGCGAACGCTGTATCGCTGGCATACCTTCAGCCCCAATGGCGGGGCGGTCTGGGCCAGTGATGGCGTGCCGATCACCCCGGATGGGTCGTGGAGCAATCCCTCCGTGGCGGACACGGTTATCGTCTGCGGTGGCGTCGGCATCCAGAGCGCAATTACCCGCGAGCACACGACGTGGCTGCGAGCCCTGGCGCGACAGTCCAAGCGCTTGGGCGGGGTGTGCACCGGTAGCTGGGCGCTCGCCAAAGCCGGGTTGCTCGACGGCTACGAGTGCAGCGTGCACTGGGAATTTCTGGCGGCGATGCAGGAAGCTTTTCCGCGCGTCAATGTCAGCACCAGTCTGTTTACCCTCGACCGCAACCGCTTCACCAGCTCCGGCGGCACCGCGCCGCTGGACATGATGCTGCACCTGATTGCGCGCGATCATGGTCGTGAACTGGCCACCGCCATCTCCGAGATGTTCGTCTACGAACGCATCCGCAATGAGCAGGATCACCAACGCGTACCGCTCAAGCATGTGGTCGGCACGCATCAGCCCAAGCTGCAAGAAGTGGTGGCGTTGATGGAGGCCAATCTTGAGGAGCCGATCGACCTGGATAACCTGGCCGAATACGTCGACCTGTCACGTCGACAGCTGGAGCGGCTGTTTCAGAAATACCTGCAATGCACACCGTCGCGCTACTACTTGCGGTTGCGGCTGATTCGCGCACGACAACTGCTCAAGCAGACGTCCTTGTCGATCGTTGAGCTGGCGTACGTGTGCGGGTTCGTCTCAACGCCGCATTTCTCCAAATGCTACCGCGAGCACTTTGGCGTGCCGCCGAGTGATGAGCGCTCCGGCTCTGAGATGAGTCGCAAACCGGTAGCGCAGCCGTCAACAATCAAGCCGCTGACGACGCTCGACCAAGCGCGCAACGAATCGACGTTTGCCAGTGTTCGAATGATGGAACGTGGCGATCTGGCGTCCACGGGATGATCGGTCGGTCCTGCTTCGACAGCTGATCACTGGAGATTCCACATCCGTATAGTTCTTGCTCCATCAGACGATTGCCAATAAACCCTCCCATTAAGGTCAATGAAGCCGGTGAGTCACCGGCACCAGGAGGGACCATGGACGCCATCGCAATTCCCGAAGGTTTCACTGCGTTTACCCGCAGCAGCCCGTTGCTTGATTTGCTGGGCCCGATCTACGCGAGGGGCAGCGGGTTGCAACTGGAACTGGGTTTGTTAACCGACTCACGCCATGCCAATGGCCGTGGCACCTTGCATGGCGGCGTATTGGCGACGTTGGCCGATGTCGGGATGGGTTACGCCATGGCGTTTTCCAGCGACCCTCCACAGCCATTGATCACGGCGAGCATGACCCTGGATTATCTCGGCGCCGTGCAGATGAACGAGTGGCTGGAAGTGCGTTTGGAGTATTCGAAAAAAGGCCGGCAACTGGCGTTTGCTGCTGTCAGTTTGCATGTTGGGGAGCGCACGGTGGCGCGGGCCAGTGCGGTGTTTGCGGTGCCAATGGGTTGAAAATGTGTGTTCATCAAAAGGTAGGCCATCGATGGAGTGCGTTTTGACGAATAGCGGGTAAATGTTTCCACGTCCTGGATAATTGCTTCTGGCCGATATCCGCTCACGAACGACTGCTATCGGCCAGAAGCTACCGTTCGAGAAACGCAGCTTCTGACCCATTACAGACATCAATTCACTGGCCACTGGTATAGATGAGCACAGCTATTAGCGCTGCGAATGGAGATAGCAGAATCAGTCCACCGACGACAACTGCCCAGCCCCAGGCAAAACCACTCTCACCCTTGAAACGGCCGCCACTCAGTAAGCCCAACACAAACACGCCAATTCGATGAGCTATCAAATCGATAATGAAGTCCATTGACCGTTTCTCCTTGCCGTTTTCCATGAAACGTCAGAACGTCCACTCCCGACCAATACTGACCACTCGATTCCGCTAGGTTCATCTGGAAGTAGACGGTGATACGAGTTGCTGAGTGCCAAAAAGATCAGCTCACTCGTAGGAAAAGTCCTACATTTCCGTCGGAAAAGCCTGAATTTTTGCCGCTAAATTTCCTGTTCAAATTTCTCCTCAGTGACTTTCGAGCGCCGGCTTGTTTAAGCCTGTCCTGAAAAAAATCAATGAATGAGAGATTTATGAACAGCATCTACCGAACTATATGGAATCGCACGTGCACCTATTTTACGGTGCCGTCGGAGTCGGCGTCTGGCGTATTAAAATCGCGAAACAGCGTTGCGCGCTTAACTTCAAGAGCCCCGGCTTTTCCCTTGAGCACGTTGTCTGCCAGCTTGTTGTTGGCCTTTTCCAGCATGGGGCACGCCACTGGTGTGCTCGTCGACGGTACGATCTATAACGGTACCGGGAAAATGGTGACATCAGGTGACAACAACCCTGCATTGCGGGTTATGAATGTCGGTGATGCGACTTGGAGCAACGGTATTCTCAGCACTTCAGGCACTGGCTTGGGCGCTGTGCTGGTAGAAACCAGCTCCACGCTGAACTTGATCGGCATGACCGTGAATTCCCTCATGGCCAATACGCCTGGGTTGGTGGCGTCTGGTGGCTCTAAGGTAAACCTTCAAAACACCGAGGTCGCTACGCTGGGCAACAGCGTCGCGTTGGATATCAAAGAAGCAAGCCAGCTAAGTGGTAACAATGTGCAGATCAATAGCACAGGTTCGGGCCTGCTCGCGACGAATGCGACGGCTGATGTCAGCAATCTCGATATCGTTACCCTCGGAGCCAACGGGTATGGAATTGCAACAACAGGGACCAGCAACGTCAACGTTCGCGGAGGCTCCATTAAAACCACCAATAGCAGGGGCTATGGAATATACGCCACCGCAGGCGGGACGGTGTCGGCGGACAATATTGCGATCAGTACTTGGGGGACAACAGTCGTGGAGCGCTGGCCTCAGGAGAGGGGGCTCACATAAGTCTGGACGGCGGCAGCATAACCACCACCGGATCAGGGTACGCCTATGGTGCTCAGGCATCCCAAGGGGCGACCGTTGATGTCAAGAACATGGACATCAACTCTAACGCCGAAGCCGTATTTGCTGATGTTGGAGGGACGGTGAATGTCGAGTCGTCAAACCTGCACTCCACGGCCACTGCCATCTCGGCCAAACAGGGAGGTGTGGTCAATGCGAACAATGTGAAGATCACCAGCGACGGATCAGGACCTATGCTCCGGGCATCTGCAGGCTCAACCCTCAACTTGACTAACAGTGAAGTGGATTTAGGGGAACACGGCCTCTGGAGCAGCAAAATCGATGGCGGGAAAGCAACGTTCGATAATGTCCGCATCCACGGTGAGCACGGCGGCATCGGTCTCTACTCTGCATCTGGGGGTACTGTCATCGGTAAGAATGTCGATATCGCTCTCAATGGTAATGGCAGCTACGGTGTCTATGTAGGCACGGACGTCGGTTCATCGTTGAGCCTCGAAGACTCACGTGTTGTGGTCAATGGCACGACCGCTGTCGGGATCACCGCTCTGACATCCGGCCAGCATAGCGTTCATCTCAAAAACAGCCTGGTCAGCTCTAATGACTATGCCATCAAGGGAGGGGTTCTCGCCGGTGTTGATGTGACCGCTGACGGTTCAACGATTGAAGGCAACATCTTGATGGGCACCCGTAGCGTGGAGACTAGCGGCAAGAAAATCGAACGTATGACACTGGCCGCCACCAATGGGTCGCGACTGAAGGGCGACGTGTCGATCGATCATGATCACACGCTAGACAGCAGCATCAACCTTGAAAATGGTTCGACCTGGCAAGGTGCAGCGCAATGGCTGGATAAACTGGGTGTAAACAGTGGAAGCGCCTGGACAATGACTGGCGACTCTTCGTTGGGTGCTCTTTCGTTGAACGACGGCCGTGTCAATTTCGACCACGCCAACGGCTTGTTCAAAACGCTGACGGTGGGCAATTTGAGCGGCAATGGCAGCTTCTTGCTCAACACTGACCTGGCAACGCTGCAAGGCGACTTGCTCAAGGTTGAAGGACAAGTTGACGGGGAGCACACGCTGGTCGTTGCCGATTCCGGCCACCAGGCCCAAGGTGGTGCACTGATGCTGGTGGATACCAACGGCGGCGCGGGCAAGTTCGATTTGTACGGCGGCAAAGTCGACGTGGGTGCCTTCCGTTATGGCCTCGAACAGCGTGGCGATGACTGGTACCTGGCTGGCACTGCACAGGATGCGGGCGGTGGCGAGGGGCCAGTGGGTGATACCGCTGGCGGTGCCGGAGACATCGTTGCGCCCATTGAACCAATTATCAGCAATCCTCAACCAGAGAACCTGAGTAAGGGCGCGAACGCTGCCATCGCTCAACAGGCGGCGGCCACGGGACTCATCGGTGCGCAGATGAATGCCTTGACCAAACGACTCGGCGAGTTGCGTATGGGCAATGATGAGGGCGGTCTGTGGACACGTGGCTTCGGCAAGGAGCAGCGCATCGATACAGGTTCCAGCCGTGCCTTTGAGCAGCAGGTCAACGGTTTCGAGATTGGCGCCGACAAGGCCATTCCTTTCTACAACGGCAAGCTGTACCTCGGCGGTATGGCCGGACAAGGTGAGGCTCGTCAGAACTTCGGCGAAGGCAGTAAAGGCCACATCGACAGCGCCATGCTCGGCACCTATGCTACCTACATCGACCAAAACGGCGTGTACGTTGACAGCGTGCTGAAATACACCCATTTGGACAACAAGGTCGACATCACCAGCAATATGGGCCAGAAGGTCGACGGTAAATACAAGAATCACGCAATTGCGGCGAGCGTAGAAGTTGGCAAGCAAATCGATCTTGGACAAGGCTGGTTCGTCGAACCACAACTGGAAGTGCAAGCATTCCGCGTGGGCAGTGGCGACTACACCGCAAGCAATGGCTTGAAAGTTGAGCAGGATGCCGTTACTTCTGTTCAGAGCCGAGTTGGCAGCCTGTTCGGTCGTAACATGAAGCTGGATAACGGTATGACTGTGCAGCCATACGCCAAAGCATCGTGGATTACCGAACATGCCGGTGACAGCCATGTGAGCGTCAACGACGTAAGTCTGGACAGCAAATTGCCAGGTTCGCGGGCCGAAATCGGTGGCGGGGCGATCCTGCAAACCGCCGAGAAGCACAAGTTCTTCATCGACGCGGAATACACCAAGGGCGATGGCATAGAACAGCCTTATTCGGTGAACCTCGGCTACCGCTACGCTTGGTAAAAGCCTCTCCTGAAGGCAGTTTCAGATAAAGCGAACAGGACCCGGATCTTTGAATTCGGGTCTTGTTCGTTTGTATTTTTGTTGATGACAATCGGCAGGTTCATTTCGTTATTTCAAACAAGAAACGATTCCTTCCCAGAAAAGTAAGTGCACCTGAGGCAATTGGGGCAAATGACTAATATGCAATTGACGTTTTTGTTGGCCATTGGACGTTTAGACCACTTTCCGATAATGGCCGATAGCAGTCGCTCACAAGCGACTGCTCCCCACTCAGCCCCACACCCTCAAGCCTGATCCATCGCCGTCGCCACGCCCTGATCCTCACCGAGAAACCCACCACTCTGATGCTGCCAGAGCCGCGCATAAATACCGTTTCTGCTCAGCAACTCAGTGTGCGTCCCTTGCTCGATAATCCGCCCCTCATCCATGACAATCAGTCGATCCATCGCCGCAATCGTCGACAGCCGATGGGCAATGGCGATCACGGTTTTGCCCTGCATCATTTCATCGAGGCTTTCCTGGATGGCCACCTCGACTTCCGAGTCCAGCGCACTGGTGGCCTCGTCGAGCAGCAGGATCGGCGCGTTCTTCAGCATCACTCTGGCGATGGCGATGCGTTGGCGCTGGCCGCCGGAGAGTTTGATGCCGCGCTCGCCAACCAGAGTGTCGTAGCCGCTGTGGCCTTGCTTGTCGCTCAGTTGGCTGATGAAGCCGTCGGCCTGCGCATTGGCGGCGGCGCGGCGGATATCTTCGTCGGTGGCGTCCGGGCGGCCGTAGGCGATGTTGTCGCGAATCGAGCGGTGCAGCAGCGACGTGTCTTGGGTGACCATGCCGATGGCGCTGCGCAGACTGTCTTGCGTCACGTGCGCGATGTTCTGGCCGTCGATGCGGATCTCACCGCTGTCGACATCATAGAACCGCAGCAGCAGATTGATCAGCGTCGATTTGCCCGCACCGGAGCGGCCGACCAGGCCGATTTTCTCGCCAGCGCGGATGCTCAGGCTCAGGTTGTCGAGGACCTGACGTTCGCCGTTGTAGTTGAAATTCACCTTGTCGAACGTCACCGCGCCGCCCGCCGGCACCAGCACGCCGGCGTTTGGCGCGTCCTGCACTTTGGGGCCACGGGTGAGGGTGGCCATGCCGTCCTGCACGGTGCCGATGTTTTCGAACAGCGACGTCATCTGCCACATGATCCAGTGCGACATGCCGTTGATGCGCAGCGCCATGGCGGTGATCGCCGCCACTGCACCGGTGCCGACCTGACCCAGATGCCACAGCCACAGGGCATAGCCGCCGGCACCGATAATCAGCCCGACCACCAGCGCCTGATTGACGATTTCGAACTGGCTGACCAGACGCATCTGGCGGAACCCTGTGAGCTTGAAATCCTCCATCGCCGCGCGTGCGAAGTGCGCTTCACGCTTGGAGTGCGAGAACAGTTTTACCGTGGTGATGTTGGTGTAGGCGTCGGCAATGCGCCCGGTCATCGACGATCGCGCATCAGCCTGCTCCTGACCAACCTGGCCCAGACGCGGCACAAAGTACACCATCGCCAGCCCGAACAACGCGACCCAGATAATGAACGGCAGCATCAGTTTCAGGGCAAAGCCGCCGGCCAGGGCGATGATCGCAATGAAGTAAACGCCGATGCCCGGTGCGATTTCGATGAGGGTGAACAACACTTCGCGCACGGCCAGTGCGGTCTGCATGACCTTGGTCGTGACCCGCCCGGAGAACTCATCGGAAAAGAACGAAAGGCTTTGCCGCAGCATCAGCCGATGGAAGTCCCAGCGCAGCCGCAACGGCAGATTGATCGCCAGGATCTGGTGCTGAACCATGGTGCGCAGCGCCACCAGACCGATGCTGATAAACAGCACAATACCGATGCCCCACAGCACGCGACTTTCCTGCGCGTTGACTCCACCGCCGGCCTGCCACGTCGAGAGCAGATCCACGACCTGGCCGAGAAAAGAAAACAGCCAGGCTTCGTAGATCGACACGCCGGCACTGAGCAGCGCCAGCGCGAGGATATAACCGCGTGCACCGCGCGTGCAGGCCCAAAGGAACCGCATCAGGCCGACGGGCGGAGGCGGTGCTTCGTCGGGAGGAAATGGGTCGAGCCGTTGTTCAAACACGCGCAGCATTGTGGTCTCCGAAATCATCAGGGTCAGGGGATTCTGCCATTGAATGGCGGACTTGAGGGTTTGCATGTCACCGACTTGTCCCCACCCAGTGTTATCGCCCCGGGACACTGCGGCGGAGAACCCCACGGATTCCGGGGGCATGCCGATCAGCTAAGCTGTTTGCTCAGACGACTTGAGCAGCGCGCGATGCAGCGAACAAATCCGGTTTCATGTTGGGAGTCGATGGACAAAGGAAATGTTTAATTTCTTTTTGACGTTTTTGTTCGTGTTGATCCCCACGGCGTCGTTGTCACTCGACAGTTACCTGCGTTACCGAGTCGCCAGAAACAAACCGGTGAGCAATGTCTGGAAGGGCTGTAATCATTTGCTTTCCATTCTGCTGCTCATGCAGTTGCTTGGCTTGGCGCTGTACTTCTTCTACATCGTCTGAGCACGGTGATTGTCGTCCTTCCAGGGAGAGGAACCGTACGTGATCCCGAATTATCGAATTCGCTTCTACTCGCTCATCGGCGCGCTGTTATGTCTGCTCGGGGCGTGGGCCAGTGCTGATGCGATACACAGCGCCGCGACCCTTTGGCAGTTCGACGTCACCACGGGGCGAGGCGTTTCCAAAGTCCGCGAGCACTTGGTCTTCGATCAACAGCCATGGCGCTTCGGTTTTTATCTGCTGATGACCATTGCCGTTTTTATTGCCTCGACGGGTGCTGGGCTGTGGTTGTGCTGGGGTGTTTTGTGCGGGCGGCGGGCGTTCAAGCGTTGGAGTGGGAAGTTTCGTTAGGCGCTGATCACGCATGACCGCGCTTGCCTGAAAACCGGCGCCTATCGTTGTGCAAGCACTTCCCGCCTGACCTGCAACGCAATCACAGCAAAGCCTTTGCCAGTGCCGCGCTCGGAAGCCGAATAGCTCTGATGCGCCGAGACATCCTCCCATTGGCTTACGAACTCTACGTGTTGATGATCACTGTCGGTGTCAATTTGAAACGCTATGAACCGTTCCGCTTGATCGAGGATCAAGCCATACAGGCGTGGCATTCCGGGAAAGTCGACTTCAAGATCGAGTACGACGGTTTCTGACCAATCAACACCTTGGCGCTCGCCGAAACGTGCCAAGGCCTCGGGAGTATTGGTATCACGCCAGAATCGAGCGGTTTCCGTCAGGCGATGGGCAGTCACCGCATTCTGTTCCTGCACATTGAGTTGCCGCTTCTTGAGCAGACGATCTATTTCCATATTGCGCCCCCAGTATTGCTCACGCCCAAAAGCTCCCTTTTTGGATTCGTCGCGGATGTCAGCGCCCGGTGTAGCGACTAACGCGCCCCTGCGAACGTGGTGTCCATGGCCGAGCGGTCATAGTCCAGCAGGTATTGATTGTGCCGCTCGTACAGTTGCGAAAGTAGCGGTGCATTAGGGCCGACGACATCCATGCCTCTGTCGTCGTAGGGAAAAATCATGACCTGTTTCGGCAGATTGAACAGATACACATCACAGTGGGGATTGGGCTCAATAGCGCCAAAATCTTTAGTCAACGCGCACCAGAGAAATGCTTGAAGGCTTGTGATTGGCGCTTCGAACGCGATGTTGATCCAGTACTCAGGCTCTTCTTCGCAATACCATTCTTCGACATCTATCTCCTCGCTCCAGATTGAGCGTTCAGGAGGAATATCAATGCCGGCAGATCGAAATGCCCGAATCGCGGCCCGATGAGTAAAGCCATGGTTGCCTGAGTGAGTGCGCAGACACGCCACAAACGTTGCCGCGTCAGAAAAGATATCGCTGCAGATCGTTGTCGATTTTCGTAGGGCGGTCAGGAACTGCTCAATGATCCCACCCGTTTCGGAGAGCTCGAAGCGCAGACCTCCGGGGCAGGAATAGAAAAGAGGTCGGGCAAAGGCTTTGCCTTGAAAAGTCCTCTCGATTTGATCTCGTAGGTTCACGTTATCCCTTCGTATTCATTCGCCTGTCTCCTTGGCCAAGGAGGTGCGCACAGATCTTACTGTAACGGTGACGCTTGGGCTAAGTAGACGGTGAAGCTGCTGGCGTTTGTGGCGAGCCAGCGTTCCCTATGCGCGTCGAAATCCATTGCCGACTGTACGCCAGCACACCCTCGGCGATGGCCGTGGGAAAGTGGATAAAACCGTGGGGCGAGGAGGGCAGCAGGTACATCTCGACCGGCGCCGATTGCGCCCAGCGCCTGGCGATGTCAAGGGTGTCGTCGCGCAGCGGATCGAGTTCGCCGGCAAACAGCAGCGCGGGCGGGAAACCGGCGAAGTCGCCGTACAGCGGTGACAACGGTGGCTGGCGGCGCTGCTCGTCAGTCAGCTCAGGCGTCAGCAAGCGTAACGCCTCGACCATGCCGGGGCCGTCCAGCACCAGCGTGTCGGCAGGCGCGCTGCGCACACTTGGCGTGCCGGTCAGGTCGTAGACGCCGTAGTACAGCAATGCGCCGCAGATTCTTTGCAGCAGATCGGGCCATTGTTTCAGCGCCAACAGGGTCGCCGCCGCCAGATGGCCGCCCGCCGATTCACCGACCACCACGACGGGCAGGCCGGCAAACTCCTCCTCGTGGAATAACCAGCGAGTGGCGTTGAGGCAATCTTCCAGCAGTCCTTCGATGGGCGTGGACACGGCCAGTCGATAATCCACCGAGACCACGGTCACCTGGCAGCTGTCGACGATGGCCGCGTTGAAGTTGTCGTCCATTTGCGCGTTGCCGATCACCCAGCCGCCACCGTGAAAATCCAGCACCACGCCTTTCGCCGGGCCCTTGGGGCGGATGATCCGCACGGGCACTTTATCGATCAGTCGGCGCTCAGCTGTCAGGCCAAATTTGCGCAACACGCCGGAGCCGCCGATCTGGCTGACGCGCAACAGCGCCTGAATCAAACGCGGCGTCAGGCGGTTGCGGATCTTGAACCGCGGCAGCCAGGCCAGCTTCCTGTTGAAGGCGCGCACCTGCGCCAACTCGCGCTCGCCTTGCGGCCACGGTGTTTCGGTACCCCAATTGGCACTGGTCATCAGCGGTTCTTGATCAGGATGGAAAAGTTCAACGCCGCCGCCACGCACAGCCACGCCAGATAAGGAAACAGGATCAAGCCAGTGATCAGGTCCAGTTGTATCGCCAGCACCACCATCGCCGCGACCACCAGCCACAGCACGGTGAGAATCACCATCGCCGCCAGCACCTGATGCGCGCCGAAGAACACCGGCGTCCACAGCGTGTTCAGCGCAATCTGCGCCGCCCACAACGCCAGCACGGTCTGGCTGCCGGGGATCAGGCTCAAGCGGTAACCGGCCCAGGCCAGCAGCAGATAGATAATCGTCCAGGCCACCGGGAACGCCCAATTGGGCGGGGTGAAACCGGGTTTGTTCAGCCCTTCGTACCACGGCCCTGGTTTGAACATCACGCCGGTGGTTGCCGCTGCTGCGCAGGCCAGAAGAAAAATGAAAAAGGTCATCGCCAGTCCTTGGCTGAAATCAGCCGGTTGGGGGTTTAAGAAAGGGACGCCTCGGCAAGGAAAAAGTTTGCCATGAATTCCAGATTGGTCAGAGAGGCGATTCAATTTGAACTAAAAACTGACCGTCACGTCAGGATGATCAGTGCCTTTTCCTACTGACGTGGATGACATCATGTACACCTATCACATCAAATATCTATTCAACGGCGAGCCTCGGACTTTTCTGCTTGAACTCAAGGAGCAGCAGTTGGCCGAGCATGAGGCTGCGATGCATCTACTGGAACTGCATCTGGGCGATGCGGAAAACGGCTTGATCATGCCTACAGCGGATTCAACGCCCGAGCAGATTCTTGAACATGCCGAGCGAGTAGGAATTACGGACATTGAGGTTGTCAGCCAGACCAACTGAAGCAGGCTGACGGCAAACCCATCGCGCCACCGAAGATGGGTTTGCCCGCGTGTTTATGCGCGCTTAAACCGGCATCGCTGCTTCCTGCGCATCGTGCTCCACTTGCGCGCACTCTCGATAGAACCGTAAAAACTCCTCCGCCGGCATCGCCTTGGCAAAAAGCCAACCCTGCCCAAACTGCACACCCTGACGGCGCAAGTAGTCGCGCTGCGCTTCGGTCTCGATACCTTCAGCAACGATCTGCAAACGTAAACTCTTGGCCATTTCGATGATGTGGCCGGTCACGGTGCCGGTCGCGGCATCCTGATCGATATTGTCGACAAACGACTTGTCGATCTTCAGCACGTCCAGCGGCAGTTGCTGCAAATGCTGCAGGCTGGAAAACCCGGTGCCGAAATCATCGATAGCCGCCAGATAACCCAGCTCACGGGCGCGATTGACGGTGGCGCGGGCAGCATCAATCTCAACGAAGCCGCGCTCGGTGGCCTCCAGCCAGATCTGCTTTTGTTGCACGTCGGCGCGGCGTAACGCAGCGTCGAGTATCGGCAGAAAGCGGCCGCTGCTGACGTCTTTCGCCGCCAGGTTGATTGCCACGTGCAAGCTGCGTTCCTTGACTAGCAGCGGACCGAGGTCGTCCATCACGTGGTCAATCACTTGATCGGTGATCGGCAGAATCAAACCGCTGTGCTCGGCCAGTGGGATAAACGCATCGGGGCAGACCCGCGTACCGTCCGGGTGCTGCCAACGCACCAGTGCCTCAGCGCCAACGCAGGCACCGTCGCTGAGGCGGATGATCGGTTGATAGTGAACAACGAACTCGCGATTGCGCACCGCCAGTTGCAGTTCCGCCAGCGGCGACAGACGTTGCCGGGTGCGGCGCACGATCAGCAACACCAGCACGCCGGCGAGCAAACCACCGATGGGCAACAGCAGTAACTCCCGGCGGATCAAGCCTTGCATCAGCTCATGGCGCGACAGCGCGGCGATGGCGACCCAGTCGCCGCTGTGCACGAGGGTGTAGAGGTAGCCGTCGGCAAGGCCCGAGTGCGGGCCGGAATGTACGCGAGCAAGAAAGTGTTCCGCGCCCGGGCGCGAGGCGCTGACCAGTTGCCCGGCAGCGGTGCCGACGGCCAGATGCAGATCCTCATCGAGCGTTACATGCAGGAACTGCTGGGGATCGACCAGCACGTTGAACGCCGCATACTGCAGCGCCATCATCGGTTTCGCCGCAACGATGCGCGACTGCACGCCGAGTGAAACGCGCACGCCGTCGGAGGTGATGAAGTCTTCCTGCCACGGCGCCGCATGCTGGCCGACCGTACCCCACGAACCGCAGGCGTAAATCTCTTCTTCGACGTAACCGATCGACTTCACTGACAGGGTGTTGATGGTCAGCAGCCGCATCTCGTCGATGCTCTCGGGCGTGCAGGGGGCGAGGTTCGAACCGGCGACGCTCTTCAGCGCACCGGCCGCTTCGCTGAAGGTGCCATTGGCGCGGCTGGAGGCCACCGCCGCGAGGGTTTCCAGGCGTTGCTGAGCCGCCGCCAGATTCAACATCCAGGCGACGTAACCCATCAAAAGTACCGGAAGCAAGACACACGGAAGGCCCAGGAGAATGCTCCCCCAGACAATGCGTTTTTTGTTCATTTAGCGCCACCTTGGCCACAAGGCCTGTGACGTGCGCACAGCACGGCTGTTTTCAGCCCATTCAGAATACCGCCGCCGGGATCGGCGGATATTGTTGTAGATCAACTATTCCAATGCCGGCCTTCAATCCCTGTGGCTTGCTCCCACAGGTTTGTGGCAAACCACAGATCTTTAGTAGCCCAAAGAACCCTGTAGGAGTGAGCCTGCTCGCGATCGCGGTCTATCTGCCACATCATTGCTAAATGACCCACCGCTATCGCGAGCAGGCTCACTCCTACAAAATTTGTGTCAAATCCAGGATATCCAGCAATCCCGAACTCCTACAGTTTTTGTGTGAAAACCGAGATATCCAGCATCCCGAAGAACCCTGTGGGAGCGAGCTTGCTCGCGAAGGGGCCCTGTCAGCCAACATCACCTTAGCTGACCCGCCGCATTCGCGAGCAAGCTCGCTCCCACAGGGTCGCCGCTCAAACTCCACCATCCGACCCGATGGACAATTCACGCACCCCACGGCCCATTCGCGCAGGCATTTACGCGCTACGCGAATTTGTCATATTTCGTGTCAGTTCAGTGCAGATAGTAGGCAGCCCAACGCTAACCGAAATGAGGCTGCACCGTGTTTCAACGTCTTTTGTGTTCGCTGTCCGTACTGAGCCTGTCCATCGCCGCCGCCCATGCTGCCGAGGCTGTACCGCTCGACACGCCGCGCCTGCAAGGCATCGACAACTTCCGCGACGTCGCCGGCATCACCACCGCGTACACCACGGCCCACGACGGCACGATGCGCGCCGGGGTGTTCTACCGTTCCAACGCGCTGACGCCGACCGCCGCCGATCTGGCGATTCTCAACGGCCTCGGCATCAAAGCCGTTTACGACTTGCGTACCCCCAGCGAAATCGCCGCCACCCCCGACACCATGATCAGCGGCGCAACCTGGCAGAACATCGACATCATCGGCAGCACCACCTCCGGTTCGAATATCACCAACATCTCCTTCAAAAGCGCCGCCGACGCCATCGCCATGATGGAACAGACCAACCGCGCCTTCGTCAGCGACGCCGGCATGCGCGGCCAGTTCGGCAAGCTGTTCAATGAACTCGCCAGCGTCGACGCCGCACAACTGTTCCACTGCACCGCCGGCAAGGACCGCACCGGCTGGACCGCCGCCGTGTTGCAGAGCATCGCCGGGGTCGACAACGCAACCATCATGGCCAACTACCTTGCGACCAACGACTACACCGCCGCCCGCGTCGCCGCTACGCTGAAAGCGCTGCCGCCGAGCATGGCCGCCATTTACGAACCGCTGCTCGGCGTGCAGGCCAGCTACCTGCAGGCCGGCCTCGACGAAGTCACCGCGCAATACGGCAGCATGGACAACTACCTCAAACAAGGCCTCGGCCTATCGCAGGAAACCATCTATGTGCTGCGCGGCAAACTGGTCGAATACAACAGCCTGCCGGGTCAGGCCGGGCTGATCGGCAACGCCGCCGCTGGCGCCGAACTGCTCAGGCAATTGCAGAACACGAACCTGTCCGGCACCTACAGCGCCTACAACTACTACCTGCAATCCGCCATCGACGCCGGCACCCTTGGCGGTGTCGAATCCCAGGTCGGCGGCCAGGTGCACGCCGACGCCGCCAGCTATCTGCTGCGGCAAAACGCGATGATCGAACAAGCCGCCGCGCCGTTTGCCAGCGGCACTGACCTCAAGGTCGGCCAATATCGCCTCTGGACCACCGCGCTCGCCGGCTACCTCGGCACCGACGGCTCGGCCCACGCCGAAAGCAGCAACGAACACAGCCAAGGCCTGATGGTCGGCATCACCCAGCGCTTCAGCGAACAATTCAGCGCACGCGGCGGCTTCGGCTACAGCAAAGGCACGGTTGGCGGCGCGGGTGGCGAAGCCGACACCGACTTCACCTTCCTCAACGTCGGCGCCCGCTACGGCTTCACCAGCCTCGAACAAGGCCTGTTTCTCGACGCTAACGCCAGCGCCGGCTACGTCGACTACGACAGCAAACGCGACCTCGGCGGTGGCCTCGGCACCGCGAAAGGCGACACTCATGGCAACCTCACCGGCGCCACCGTCGCCCTCGGCTACCGCGCCCCGGTCAACGGCATGACCTTCGAGCCGAGCCTGGGCTTCCGAGTCAGCCACCTCGACCTCAACGGCTTCAAAGAGAAGGGCAGCGAACTGTCCCTCGACGTCGACGACAACAGCGCCACCCGCCGCAGCGCCGTCGCCAACCTCAACGTAGGTTTCGCCCCGGTGACGATGGGCGCATGGCAACTGGTGCCGGGCGTACAAGTGGGTTACGAACGCACACTGGGCGACAACCAGGTCGACAGCCAAAGCCACCTGCTGGGCCTCGACATCGAACAACGCGCCGCGTTTGATAATCGCGACCAGTTCAGCGGCGGTGTGAATGTGATGGCCAGCCTCGGCGCCCTGAGCCTGGGTGCAGAAGTAGGCGCCAATGGCGGCGGCGACAGCCACGGCTTCAACGGCGGCCTCAAGGCCAGCTACGCGTTCTAAAACAAAACGGCGTCAAGGATGACTCCACTCCAACTACCCCCCCCAAAAAACCAATGTGGGAGCGAGCCTGCTCGCGAAAGCGCCAGATCAGCCAACACTAACATCGACTGACCCACCGCCTTCGCGAGCAAGCTCGCTCCCACAGTTAGCTTTCCAGCTTATGAACCGATCAACCCTGTCCACGCAATCCAACTGCCAGTTTAGTGACGACCCAAATCCAGAAAACAACCCAAAACCAATGTGGGAGCGAGCTTGCTCGCGAAAGCGCCAGACCAGTCAACATCAACATCGACTGACCCACCGCCTTCGCGAGCAAGCTCGCTCCCACAGTCAGCTTTCCAACTTATGAACCGATCAATTCCGCCCGCGCAAATCCGCCGGACTCACCCCAAAAGCCCTCTGAAAATACTGACAAAACCGCCCCACATTACTAAACCCGAACCGCAACGCCACCTCCGTCACCGACCCCGAACCCCGCTGCTTCAACACCGCATAAGCCCGCTCCAGCCGCACCTGCCGCTGATACGCCACAATCGACATCCCGACAAACCGCCGAAATCCCTCCTGCAACGCGCGCTGACTGACATGGCTCAAGCGCGCCAGATCCACGCCACTGACCAACTGCTCCGGATGCGCCTGAATAAACTCCACCGCCAGCTTCACATGCCTTGGCGCAACCACCGGCGCCGGCCGCTGCAACGCCTCGGAAAAATTGTGCGGCCACGCCTCCAGCACCGCATCAATCAACATCTCGCGCAACAGCGACGGCATCAACGTCCCGCTGTTGAGCAACAGATCAAACTCCGCCCCCGTCGCCAGATCAATCAACGCCCGAATCCCCTGAAACGCTGCAGTGTTCAGGTCCACGCTGGGTGCAAAAACGATCTTCTGCAGAATCGGTTTATCCAACAGCATCGACAACCGCTCGGTGAGTTGATGTCGATTGATCGACATGCCGTGATGCGCATGATCATCAACAAAGCGCATCGAACGAATATCGGCCTTATCAACCGCCAGGCCCGCATGCGTCACACCGATGGACTCGGTCGCGTGATTGAAAACAATCTTGCCCGCCGTGGGGATCACAAACGTGATCTCATCCTGCGGATCGGGAAACGAAACGCTGAAATCGCCGTGGTAATGCATGCGCCGGAAACTGACGCCATCGTGCCGCCCGTAAACGCCACCGATAATGATGTTCGACGGCAGCGGCGGGGAGTCGGAATAACGGTTGCCAAAGAATCGAGAGAACAACGCGCCGAAGTCATCGGAACGGAGATTGTCGGAGCGCAGGATGATTGGCTGGCGAACAGGAGTCGGAAACACCTTGGCGGCACCTTCGATTGGGGGCTCTAGGACTGGGGTGTAGGGCAGGGCGCCGAGGAGATTAGCAGAAGCAATATGACGCGTTTGTGACAGCCAGAAACATGCCGTTACAGCGCCGCCCCACGTTTACGCAACGGACACTCGGCAGGCCATGGCCAACATGGCAACCTGCTCGCAACTGTACTCAGCAAAAAAACCAAGGCACCGCGCCGAGCGCCCAGCCTTGTTTACCGAGACCTGAAAGCATTCAAGTCAATTGGAGCGGCAATGCAAGCCAACACGCAAACACTCCCCATCAGCCTGTCCCCCGAACTCGACTTCGACCAAACCGCCGCCAGCGCTTTCGGCGAATCGCTGACCCACGAATACACCCAGGCCACACCATTCCCGCACATCGTCATCGACAACTTCCTGCAAGCAGACGTCATCGCCAGCATCCGCGAACACTTCCCGGTCGAACCGACCAACAACGAACAAACCTACGAGCGCGGCTACAAAGGCCAACTCAAACGCCAGATCAGCCCCAACGCCTGCAGCCCGTACCTGAAGAACGTATTCAACACCTTCAACTCCGCACCCATGCTGGAATTCCTCGAAAAACTCACCGGCATTAAAGGGCTGATCCCCGATCCTTATTTCGCCGGCGGTGGATTACACGAAACCAAAACCGGCGGCTTCCTCGGTGTGCACTCGGATTTTCGGCTGAACAAAAAGCTCAATGTTGAGCGGCGGCTGAACGTGATCATTTACCTGACCGAGGATTGGCAGGAGGCGTACGGCGGCAACCTGGAGCTTTGGGATGTGGGCATGAAGAAATGCCTGAAGAAGGTGCTGCCGGTTTATAACCGCTGTGTGATTTTTAATACGGATAAGGACAGCAATCACGGGCATCCGGAGCCGTTGACTACGCCGGAAGGCATCACTCGGCGATCGATTGCGCTTTATTACTACACGGCGAGTGGGGTGGGTGGGGAGCCGGGTCAGAGGAATAAAACGCACTATAAGCCGCGGCCGAAGGATCGGTGGAGTTTGAGGTATTACTTGAATAAATTGTTTAGGAAGAAGGGGTGAGGAGTCTGTGTAATTAGGGGGGCAGCCGTTTTTTGGGACTGGGTTGTGAGAAGTCGGTGCTAGTTCAGATTTTGGCGAAAGGCGGACATTGGAGAAACCTGTAATTCTGAGGTGATTTATTTCGCTTGTGGCTAAAATCAGTCGACTTAAAGCGATCAGTTAGGACCGTAAAAATGACTATGTCTATCCATTGCGCAAGACATGGAAAAATGAGGGGGCCGGTTTGCCGAGGCTGTCAAACTCGAATTCAGAAAATCGATTTAAACCTTACATAAGCCCTTGGAAAAATCATTTAACCTAGGCAAGCTAGAGGTTCATCTTCGGTAGCAAATCATGAATTTCGACACCCTCCACATCACTCTATCCACGCAACTTCAAGCCCTCATCAGCGGCACCACACTCTTGACCCCCGACAGAATACGCTCCCGCCAGTTCTCGGTTTTACGATACCAAGACGACGCGTTGTACGTTGAAACCCAGGGTGGGACTGAAATGCAACTACCTCTGCATGCCTTTACGAGAACGCTGACTCACATGTACGAAGCGAATTCCAGTGCAGACCGACCCTCGTTGATACGCTCAAGCAATCTTGAGCCACCGCTAGGAGGTCTCTGCGACGTTTGCCGAGGAGCCAATGGTGAGACTCGCTGGATCACATACGTTCTTCCGGTTCTCCAGCATCTGGGCTGGGTCCATATCAACGGTGAGCAGTGGCCGAATACTTCATGGCTAGCATCGCCGGCCTAAAGAAGTAAAATAACGGGGGGCAGTTCATGATTTATCTAAATTGGTCTGTCCCAAGTATTTCCTTAACCTCAGTTTTTTTCGTCCTACCTCTTCGCACACGTTTCGATATCGGCTTGGGTCGTAACATCTGAGTCGATACCTAATCTGTATTTGCAATAATCTATGATGTCTTGTCTCTGCTCGCTCGTTAGTTTTTCTATGCGTCGATGATTGCCATCATTGGCGTGAATGTTAAAAAACTGCACTCGAAATGTTGGATGCTTTTTAATGAAAAATATTCTATTGACCTCGGCATCAGAGACTTCGTTGTAGAAGCCAATATTCAGAATGAGTAGCAGCGACGTTAAAATAGCGAGTATGAAATATTTCATTCCGCACCTGGCTTCGGTGGCGGTAAAAGTCCGGTCTTGGTACGGATGTTTCTGACAAGCTCCATACCAATATTGCCGGGGCAGATTTTCCCTTCGCTCACTTGGCCAGGGTATTCACGATGGCCACCAAAGTTTTTAATGACAAAAACCCCCTTCAAAACATCGATCAAACGCAGCAGCGAATCAATTTGTGTCGCAGGAATGACGTTTGTTGTGCTGACCCCGAAGTACTCCAGTGTTTCCCTACCTTTCGCTACTATGTCTCCGCCTTCCTCTGCTGTAGTCAAGTTCTCCAGGAGCACAATACCGATTACGCCTGTATTGAAGAGATGAACGTTTGATCCTAAAAATCTAATGTCACGTCCTTCAAGAACCGTTCCGTCACAAGCAATCGCATAGTGATAGCCAATGTCATCAAATCCGTTGCCCATGTGATGAGATTGAACACCCTTCATTTGCTTGGCGCCGCCGGGAGTGCATTCGTATGAGCGGCCTGCATGATGCAGAGCAATCATTGAGTAATCCCAATCCTTCTCCATGTCCGGCTTTGCCTTGGCTGCTCCCCAGCTAGAGCGCTCAGTAAAGGTGCCTCCCGATGAGCGAATGTTTTTAATAATGGCCTCCCGTGTCGCCGCTCGATCATCCACTTTCACGGGGATGGGGCACATGAACTCACCGGGCTTTATTTTTTGAGCAGTTGCTTTCGTCGAAAAATTTTCGGCCATTACTGCCCCTCCGACAGTTCGTCAAGCGTTCTTGCTGGCGCACTGAACTTGATATGCAGTGAGATTTTTGAGTCTTTCGATGGGGCTTTAATATGAGCTACGCCACTCGCGTCCGTCACGCCCGTAATCGTCACTCCGTCAACGGTGGCAACATAATCCCTAAGCGCCAATGGCTCGCCCGTTTCGCTGTTAAGAACGCTGAATGATTGACCGAAGGTATTTGGCAGGACTAATGGCAGTGGTGGTGTAAATGGAGCGGGCGTGTGGGAGTTGCCGATTATGATTGTGCCGGAACCGCCGATGACATTATTGCCGTGGGCGCCGGTGCTACCCACGGTTGCAGCAGGCAAGCCATTGATGAGAACCGTAGAGGCGACGTCTCCGACAATTGCGCTTCCGCATGCGCTTTTGTCTGTTTGTCGTGCGGCGGCTAATCCGTCGAAGAAAACATCTGGAGATCCAGAGGCTATTGGATTGACCCCATGCCCAGGCAGAGGGCAGGAAGTGGGATCAGTAATACGAGCTGCAGGTTTTCCCGACATCTCAAACATCCTTGTAGAAATTACGTCAGTCGAAGTTTGGCATAAAAGACCGGGCGCGGACCATACGGAGTGAAGGGGCGAGCAAACAGAACGAGGTACTGGAGGTATGAAGACTGGCCAGAAAGCGGGAGCGTCCCCCTTTGGTTTTTTCGGCTGATCCCTCCATGGCGACAGATCAACTGCCGCAATGGAGGGGACTTCGTTACTCCGTCGGCACCACGTTATCCAACGCCCGATTCACCGCCAACTCCCCAAGCATTACCACCTGCGCAATGCCTTGCAGTGTCTTGCGCGCCGGCCCCTGCACCAGCCCGATCACATCCCCAAGCATCACCGAGGCCGAGCCGAGTGATTCGCTGGCATTCACCAGCAATTCCTCAGTTTTGGTGTTCGGGTTGGCGATAAACATCTTGTTGGTTTGGTACGGGGTGAGCATGATTTCCGGGGCAGGGCCGAGGTAATGCGAGAGGGCGCGGTCGACGGCTTCGTTGAATTTCTTGGCGTCTGGGGATTCGTCGCCTGCGATTGGATCGGTTTCTGGTGGATTCGGTGTGATCTTGAACATGATGTAACTCCCTTGTGTCGCTTAAAAGGAGCCATCACCCACTCGCTACCAAACGATGGGTGGCGGCCATGCACAGGTTGGTAGACCGGGACACAAGGAAAACCGGCGCGCTCGAAAGCGCCCTGCGCATGACCACCATAAAAGCCAGGCGAAGACTTTCGCCAATAGTGAAATTGCGCACCTTGTATACACGGGCTACCAAACCCGATCACTGCTATTCAGTGACCGAACCACAATAGAACCCGCATCCAAGGCGCACAAGCCGGCGGATTCTGGCGTAGTCGTAGGCAACGGCGCAAGGCGTTGTAGGTTGGGATGGCGTAACTTTGGGTGTCTTTAAACAAAGTCCAGGAATCGCTTCAACATGGCAGTTAGAGCTGTTTTTGCGATGTCTTTGTGGACTGGATGAGCGGGAACCGTTTCGCGATCCATCGGGGGCAAGTCCTCTCGCTACAGATGGGAGTCAATTCGCCAGCGAAATCAGCATGTCGATCACATTAATCGGCACATAAATCAGCGTAATCACCGCAGACGCTTTACGCGACCGCGCCAAAAACGCGCCAATCGGCAACACAATCATGATCACATCCAGCAAACCCCAAAGCGCTAACGGTGATGCCTCAAACAACGTGACATTGACGATCAGCCCCAGGCCCAGATACGTGGACAGCGACAGCAATGCATAGCGCCCGTCCTGGTCGAAATACACGCGCAACCCGTTCTGCTCATCCTCACTACGGCTCGGCAGCAACAACGCCGCGGTGACAAATAGCGACAGTGTCAGCATCACCAACAGTAGAAATTCGAGAAACGAGAAGGTCTGTTTCACCGCCGACAGTGCGTTGACGGCCCACCAGAACTGCAGCTGCATGGTAAACAGCATCACCGCCCAGACCAGTGCCACCCAGTCTGGCTTGGCTACTCGGCGGATGCGGAACACCGTTAATACGCCGAGCAGCAGACGGGTGACGGAGAGCCCGAGGATCATCGAGAGAACGGTGGCGACGATTGGGAAGTTGCTCATCTTGTCTCTCGTGAACTCGGTTTTGGCTGTAAGGGTGCTCTGGGCAGACTAGGTGGGGCGGGTAGGACCGTCAAACGTGGCTGTGCGGTTGGGTTGGCAGAAAACGCCTGTAGAGCCTTGCTGCGCGGAGGTAATGGATTAGGATGCCCGCAGGCTGGAATGGATCTTCTCGACTAAGGATGTGTGGTTATGGAATCTGCTTTTTCGCAAGTCATCGAGCGTTTGCACAACCGTCGGTTTTCCGTGGCGAATAACGCTCAGGGCTTGTCCGATGCACGCACGGTGTTTGAATACTTCGTCGAAGGCGCGGCGGTTTGGGGGACTTATGCGGGTGGGCATATTCGCATGGGCAACCAGGTTGGGCGGGTGACAGGGCCAGACAGTATCGAGCTGCTTTATCAGTGCATCACCACGGATGGCGAGATCCGTGCGGGTTGGTCGCGGGGTGTGGTGGGAATTGATGAGACGGGGCGGACGACGTTGCGGGTTGTGTGGGGTTGGTTGTCGGGGGCCGAGGGGGGCGGGGAATCGAGTTATGTTGAGGTGGTCGCTTAGCGATGGGGCATCTTGTGATTATCGCGTGCTGCTCGGCACTAACCTTTCAACGCAAGGATGGCTATGTCTGTAGATCTTGATGAGTTGCTGGAACGTGTCACCGATGAGCAATCGTTCATCGATTTCGTCGCGGCGTTGGGCGCTGATTTCTCCCGTGAGCGGGCACTGGAGAAGACGACACCATCGTCTGCTTATCAGGCGGGTGCGTTAGGCTGGGAAAATGGATCGGTCGATACGTTTCTTGATGCTGCGGCTGCTTGGGCGATGGCTACTTCGAGGAATGCTCAGGCGGATGCTGCCGTTTCTAATGTCTGGCAACGGTGCGCGGAGATTTTGTTGGCTGGGAAGTTTTACGAGTGAGGCTCGCAGATCATCCGCTTTAGGCCTGCATTTTTTTGATAAAAAAACGCCCAAGGGTTTGGCGTGTCCTGGATGGTTAGGACCGCTTACTGCCTTGGGCGAGATGGGCGCAGATTAGGTGGGTGCAACGTAGACGTCAACTCTTCGCCATCAAATCCCACGTGCGCATCACCTGCGTAATCGCCGCATCAATACTCTCAATCGACGTGTCATCCCGAGCAAGGATGGAAATCCCCTGCAAGAAACTGTCGAACACCGTCGCCATGGCGGCTCCGTTCGTGTCCTCCGCTAACATTCCTTCACTCACACCACGCTCGACACACGCCACAATCCCCGCGCGGGTTCGGGCGCGGGAGTGGGTGAGGGCTTGAGCGACGTGGGCGTTTTCCGGGCTCGGCGCGCTCATGACGCCGAGGGTGACCATGCAGCCTTTGGGGTGGCCGTCGTCGCATTGCATGCGTGCCGACTGGCGCAGCGCGGTCTCGATGGCTTGGCGTGGCGGCAGGGTTGCGTCCCACAGGCATTCGGTGACCTGGGCGAAGGTCGTCAGGTAACGCTGCACGCATTCGTCGAACAGGGCTTCTTTGGAGCCGAACGCGGCGTAGAAGCTTGGCGCGGAGATGCCGCCGCCCAACTGCGCCTTCAACAGGGCGAGGGAGGTCGAGTCGTAGCCGTGTTGCCAGAACAATTGCATGGCCTGGTCAACGGCGTCGTCGCGATCGAAAGCGCGGGGGCGACCGGTTCTGGCCATAGCTGAAGCTCCTCGGAAAGTGATTTGGATACTAGTCGATACATAAGTCGTTGACAACGTGCCTTGGCTGCCGCCAGTATTTTATATCGATTGGTACTTAAGTCTGAAATTTTGCTCAAAAGGAGTTTCCCGTGACACCTTCATTGACTCTAACGGCGGCGCCCAAACGCCTGCCCATTGGCGCGCTGTTGGCGCTGGCCATGACCGGTTTCATCTGCATCGTCACCGAAACCTTGCCCGCCGGGCTGTTGCCGCTGATCAGCGATGGCCTGGCAATTTCGCCTTCCATGGCCGGGCAAATGGTCACCGCGTACGCGCTGGGCTCGGTGCTGGCGGTGATCCCGATGACCATCGCCACGCGCGGTTGGCGTCGGCGCAATGTGTTGTTGCTGACGATTGTTGGTTTTCTGTTGTTCAACTCGATTACGGCGTTGTCGTCGCACTATGGTGTGACGCTGGTGGCGCGCTTCTTCGCGGGAGTGGCGGCAGGCTTGGCGTGGAGTTTGTTGGCCGGTTATGCACGGCGAATGGTCGAGCCGGATCAGCAGGGCAAGGCGTTGGCGCTGGCCATGGTCGGTACGCCGATTGCCTTGTCACTGGGCGTGCCGCTCGGTACTTGGCTGGGTGGCCTCGTCGGGTGGCGCACGACGTTTGGGCTGATGTCGGCCCTGACCTTGATGCTGATCGTTTGGGTGTTGGTGAAGGTGCCGGATTATCCGCCGCAGCCTGCGCATCAGCGTCTGTCGTTGCGCCGCGTGTTGACCACGCCGGGTGTGCGGCCGGTGCTGGCGGTGGTGATCAGTTGGATGCTGGCGCACAACATTCTCTACACCTACATCGCGCCGTTTGTGGCTCCGGCGGGGCTGGCGGATCGCGTGGATCTGGTGTTGTTGGTGTTTGGTCTCGCGGCGTTGGCGGGGATCTGGCTGACGGCGAAACTGGTTGAGCCGCTGTTGCGCAAGACCGTTCTGGTGAGTCTGGCCACGTTTGCACTGGTGTGCGTAGGGTTCGGCTTTTACGGACGGGTGCCGGAGGTGATTTATCTGGGCGTGTTGGTGTGGGGATTGAGTTTTGGCGGTGCGGCGACCTTGTTGCAGACAGCGCTGGCAGATGCCGCCGGTGATGGCGCCGATGTCGCGCTGTCGTTGAATGTGGTGGCGTGGAACAGCGCGATTGCCGGTAGCGGAGTGGTCGGCGGGGTGTTGCTGGATCGATGGGGCGTTGCCTCGTTTCCCTGGGCGATGGTGGTGTTGGTGAATATGGGGTTTGCCATTGCGTTCGCCGCAAGGGGGCACGGATTCAGGTCGGGGCCGCGTGGGGCGGGAGCGGCGGCGGTTGTCGGGCACTGATGTCCGGACGTGTTGGGCGGTGGTGACGCGGAAAGGCTGGCAAGCCCTATCCGTTACTCGGCGCCCCCGGCTTTCATCAGCCTGTAAAAATCCTCCAGCGCGCCGCGAAACTGTGCCAGGGAAAAACTGGCCGGGCGGCTATCGGCGTCCCACCGCGTGCTGATGCCGACTTCCAGGCCGCTGGAAACGCTCAAACCAAACCGACGCCAGTGCAAAGTGTCGCCATCGATCACCTGTTCGGTCATCAGCACAAAGCAATCGAAGTTCATGTCATCGCTGCAGACCAGCAGCGGTACAAGCGTGGACGAACCGTGTTCTGCAGGCGCGAAACGGCGTTGGGCGAGGGCGTCTTCTTCCTCGTCCAGCAACCACATCAACGACAAACCATTCAAGTCGAGGTCGGGATATTCGAGATGCTCGTTGAGCCATTGCTCGATGGGGATGCCGTCGATAAACAGCCAGGCGCAGGCGCTACGGTTGCATTTCGCCTGGTGATAATCGGCGTGGATACGGTGGAGCATTGGAGAGTCCATGATCAATAGAGGATTGGCGGGTGAATCAGTGCGAAAATGCCCACGCCCGACTGAACCACCGAACAGGTTATCGCCAGCCTTGAGGGATACTGAAGGCCGACTTGCACCAGGCGTATTTAAACGCTGTTGAACCTAGGCCGCTGGATAGCTGAACGGCTCCAGAAAAATCTGTGGATCCACCCACAATCTCAGGCCAAAGGGAATGACTGAGTAACCGTCATATCGCCCGGTGAAGGTGTCCGACGCGGCGAATTCAACAAATTTCCCGCGTTTATCGTCAATCACACGGATACCGGGGCAGCCCAGCATTGTGTATTTGATAATGGGGTTGGGTAATGATCTTTCCCAGACCTGAATCTCTACATCCGAATCGTATTGCCAGATCGTCAGCTTCAGGCTGATAGAACCCTGTTCGATCAAGTATTGATGGGATGTTCCATGCCCGTCCTGATCGGGAATCACGCCTAGCGCAGTAATAAGGTCAAAAGGGTCCCATGTGAGCAGCGGCATAGCGTTTCCTTGGTCTGGAATCTGCGTTTATGGTACTCATCACTGACCTGTAAAAGTACACTCGCGTACTACTTCCGAGAGGAGCCACAACCCATGACCACTCAAACCGAAACCGCCATCCTCGCCGGCGGCTGCTTCTGGGGCATGCAGGTTCTGCTGCGGCGCTATCCCGGCGTGTTGCAGACTCGCGTCGGTTACAGCGGCGGCGACGTGCCGAACGCTACTTATCGCAACCATGGTGACCACGCCGAAGCTATCGAAATCGTTTTCGATCCTGCGGTGATCAGCTATCGGCAGATCCTCGAGTTCTTCTTCCAGATCCACGACCCGAGCACAGCCAACCGGCAGGGCAATGACCTCGGGCGCAGCTATCGTTCGGCGATTTACTACCTCAGTGAAGAACAGCGCGATGTCGCTGAAGACACCGCGGCCGACGTCGACGCCTCAAAACTGTGGCCGGGCCCGGTGGTGACCGAAATCGAATCGGCGGGGCCGTTCTGGGAAGCGGAGCCGGAGCATCAGGATTACCTTGAGCGTATTCCGAATGGCTACACCTGCCATTTCATTCGGCCGAACTGGAAGCTGCCGAAGCGCGCGTGAGAGGTGCACGCCGCTCATTCAGCGCCACTTCAGTGGTTGCGAGGCTGAATGAGTTTCCGACTTCGCGGGCAAGCCCGCGAAGAGGCGAGCGCTCATGGCGCCGTTTTGGCCCTGCGCTTGATTCTTCAACTTATCCAGCACAACCTGGCAGGTAAAAAGCGGTTGTTGCCACATCGCTGTGTGCCGGGTCCGGATGCAGCGTCATGTAGCGCGTGCCATCGCGGTGACTGCGCACGCAGCCATGTTCTTCCAACAACTCAAGTGCTTGGCGAAGGCGTGTGGGCAGCGGATTGCCCGCAGGAAAAGCGGCCGCCATTTCATCGGAGAAGTTCATTCATTTCCTGACTCGGCGGCCATTGGAGAGGGTTGGGTTCCGGTGACCTCGGCGGTCTCGTCCAGAACCCAAGGTCCCGGTGTATGTTCAATCATGCTTTACCAAACCCCAGAAAAGAACGCAGTTTATGGCTCCACTTGCGCTCATAGAAGGGCGTGGTTTCCCTGAGAAAGTAATCACTCAGGCCGGCCTCACCTTGGGACACCCGGCACAAATCAACCGGCTCGCCCTGCGGCGCGGTATCCCCGGCAACATTGCCTGCCTCACGCATAACTCGCTCAATATCGCCGTCCGCCTCAATGCCCACGATCAAGTGCGGTTTTTCGTCCACCGAGGTGTCATGCATCAATGCCAGAAACGCGCGCTTCACATTGGAATGTTTGACGAGCAACTGCGTGAGCGAGTGGATCATTTGAGATGGGTATTCGGCGGGCTGACCGAGCAACACGTTGGTTTCTTTCTCGACCGTGCGTTGCGTGGCGGTCTGGCCAACGGCATCGGCGAGCAAATTTTGCACCTCTTGCGGGAAAAACTCTTTGCCGTACGGCGACTTCGGATTCAGGCAGAGCAGGGCGCCCAGTGTGATTTCGAACAACGATCGGGCGGGTATTTCGAGGTAGGTCTGCTCGCTGTCGATGGACTGTTGCAGTGTTTGCAGTGACGAGAAAAACGGGATGACCGGGGTGCCGTCCGGTTTTTGCCAGTGGGCAATGCTGATGTTGCTGCCGGCTTGGAGATTGACGTGGCCGTCTGCCTCTCCGGCGGTGCCGAGGATGTAAACGTTCGAGTTCAACAGGGTATTGAAAAACTCGGGACGATGTGCCGGTTCGTCGGCGGCGCGTTTGAGGCTTTTTTCCAGCAGGTTTTCTGGTTGGGTATCCATGGTCTTCATCCGTGACTCGTTCTGAAACAGGGCATAGAACAATTACATCGACGCGTGTTCGGCTGACGCCTTTGCGGGCAAACCTGTTGCCACAGGTTTGTGTATAGATCACAAAATTCGGGTACAGCGCAAATCACTGTGGGAGCTTGCCTGCAAGCGATGGCGGTGGGTCAGCTAGCTTCTTCGCAACAGATACGCCGCCATCGCCAGCAGGCTGGCTCCCACAGGGTTAGGTGTCAGAGCAAACTCCACGACACCCCGACATAAACCCCCATCCCTTCACCCGGCGTAGACCGCGCGGCATCCAGTCCTTTGTCGTCATACCCCGGTGTGACCGTTGCCGCGTAGTGTTTGTTGGTCAGGTTGCGCATATCCACCCACGTCTGCCAGTCACCCTTCGGCGCGTTGTAGCCCAGCGTCGCGCCAAACAATGCGTAAGGATCGGCGTAGTAGCTGTTGGCGTAATCCACGGCAACTTTCGACACCAGTTGCGTGTTGACCGCGGCGAAGAAGCCCTGAGGCCAGTCGTAGCGCAACTCGCCCTGGTAGTAATGCATCGGCAAGCCGGGCAGGCGATTATCGCCAAAACGATCATCGTCGCGATAGTGGAAATCGCTGAAGGTATACGCCTGACGCAGGCGCAACTGGCGGCCATCGGCGGCAGACCAGAGTTGGCTGTTGAGACTCGCTTCGACACCTTGGTGCACGGTCGGGCTGGCGTTCAACTCATACGGCGTGACGGCATTGGCATCCGGCAACACCGACAGCAACTCATGCCGCACCTGCGCGTAATACCACGCCAGACTCCATTCGCCGACGGCGCTGTCGCCACGGCCACCCAGCTCCAGTGTGGTCGCGGTCTGGTTTTGCAGTTTGATCGGGTCTTTTTGCGTGCCCGTCGCCGGGCCGTTGCCGGGCGCAAAGCGAACGTTGGAGCTGTAGATCAGCGACCACGGATGCGGCGCCTCAACCGAGCGGCTGAGGTTGCCGAACACTTGCAGATCCGGGGTGATCTGGTAACGCAGGCCGAGGCGTGGCGCGTAATCCCAGTCGTTCATGCTGGTTTTGCCGCCGCTCTGCGGATAGGTCACGGCACTTTCGCGGCGGGTGTAGATAGCGGCGAGGCCAGTGGTCAGCCAGAGGTCGTCGGCGATTTCCAGGTCGTTGCCAAAATGCAGAACGGTGTCGGAACCCTGATAGGTGAAATTGCGCATGCGCGTGCCCGGCACGTAGCTTGCGGTGTTGCCGGTGGGGATGCGCACGAACTCGCTGGCGCCGTCGTTGGGCAGGTGTTTGGTTACGCGCAGGCCGACGTTGCTGCGGCTTTCCATGCCGAAAATCGTGTCGCGGCGTTTGTAGTCGAAGGTGCCGCTGACGTCGGTGTAGGCGACTTTCAAGCGATTCGGGCCTTCGCGCAGGTCCATCGGGTAGTCGTGGTAAACGAGACCGGTCTGGATGCTCGAATCGTCGTCGATGTAATAAGTGGTCTTGTTGCCGATGAACGTGCTGCCCGGCTGCTTGCGGCTGTCATCGCGTGCCACATAGGACGGATTGGCCGCGCGAGGCGAGTGCTCGATGGAGTGCTTGGTCACGCGGCCGGCGAGGTCGTTGTCGGTCTCGCGGTAACGGATATAGAAACGGGTTTCCAGGTTCGGGTTGAAGCGATAGCCGAAATTGGCGATCACGCCTTTGCTCTCGCTGGCGGTGTGATCCTGATAGCCGTCCGCGTTGGAGTCGGTGAGCGACACGTAGTAATCGAAATCGCCGAGCACTTGTCCGGAACTGACCTGGCGCTGCTGATAGCCGTGGCTGCCGGTGGCATAACGCACTTGCAGTTTCGGCGCGTTGTAGCCGGTGTGGCTGACGTAATCGATGGCGCCGCCCAGTGCCAGCGAACCGCGATCAAAGCCGTTGGCGCCGCGCAGTACTTCAACGTGATCGACCCACAGCGGTTCGAGCAATTCATACGGCGTGCCGCCCGGGCCAGTCAGAGGCAGGCCGTCAAGCATCGTGTACAGCCCCGACGCATGGGCGCCCGGCGCGCGGTTAATGCCCGAGCCACGCACCGAGATCTTCACGCCTTCGTTGCCCGCCGACTGCGCATAAACGCCCGGCTGATAGGCCAGCACATCCTGATTGCTCGCCACGCGGCCCTGCAACGGCTGACGCATGTCGACCACGTTGGTGCCGCCGGGGACCTGTTCAAGACGGGTTTTGGCCTCTTCAATGCTCGCGTCTGAGCCGCTTTGCTCGTCGGCCGAAATCAGCACTTGCCCCAGTTCCAGACCTTGAGTCTCGGCCATTGCCGGGCCGGCGAGAGCCAGACCGAGCAGGGCGGCGGGCAGGGATTTGGACGCGGGCATCGAGAAAACTCCAGGCAGACAAGGGCAGGGCAATGAACAGTGCGACGCAACAAAGAACGAAGGAAACACATGGCAATTTTGCTTTTTGCCCGGCAATGGCAAACAGCACGGCATGAACTAACCTCACGTGTCTGGTGTATCCCGTCAATCAACAGTCTGTTTCTGCATTTATTGGAGAGGGCCAAGGTCATGGCAAAAGGCAAAAAGAAGGCCGCCACAGCGCCTGAAAGTCTGAAGCTGAAAAACAAGGATTACCTCGACCATTTGCGCAAACTGCATGTCGAACTGGTCAAGTTGCAGGACTGGGTGATCGCCAAGGGCGTCAAGGTCTGCATCGTTTTTGAAGGGCGCGATGGCGCCGGCAAGGGCGGCACGATCAAGGCGTTGACCGAGCGCGTCAGCACGCGTGTCTTTCGCGTGGTGGCGTTGCCGGCACCGACGGATCGCGAGAAAAGCCAGATGCATGTGCAGCGTTATCTGCCTTATCTGCCGGCAGCGGGCGAAATAGTGATCTTCGATCGCAGCTGGTACAACCGCGCCGGTGTCGAGCGGGTGATGGGCTTCTGCACCGACGAGCAGGCTGACAAATTCCTCAAATCGATTCCCTTGGTTGAACACGCCATCGTCCAGTCCGGAGTAATCCTGCTCAAGTACTGGCTGGAAGTCAGCCCCGAAGAGCAGACCCGCCGGCTCGAAGCGCGAATCAACGATGGTCGCAAGACCTGGAAACTGACACCCATGGACTTGAAGTCCTATAGCCGCTGGTACGACTACTCTCGGGCACGGGATGAAATGTTTAAACACTCCGACACCGAACACGCGCCGTGGCTGGTGGCCGACTCCAACGACAAGCGCCGCGCACGGCTGAACATCATCACCGATGTGCTCAGCCGCATTCCGTATGAGGATGTGAAACGCGAGAAAATCGAGCTGCCCAAACGGCAGAAACCGGGCAAGTACCGGGATCCGGATTATCCATACCGGCGCGTGGCCGAGAAGTTCTGACAAACTGCCACAATCCCTGTAGGAGTGAGCCTGCTCGCGATAGCGGTGTGTCAGCCAACACATCCGCCACAGACGATCCGCCATCGCGAGCAGGCTCACTCCAGGGTTCGATGGTGTATCCAAAGCAAACAGTCCATCCGTCGACTGCGCTGAACCACTGCGCTGACCTTTCTTTCTACCGGGGAAGTCCCTCACGAGATCATCCCCGATGTTCGATCAGCGCAAACAAGAAAAACTGGCGGCATGGCGAAAGCTGGCGACGCAATCGCAGATGCGTCTGGACCCGGAAGAACAGTACGACGAACTGCTCAAGGCAGCCGACGAAATGGAGGAGCAGGGACTGATCACCAGCGCCGAGTGGCGGCAACTGGTGCGGGATGCGGGCAATGTGTTCATCGGGGATACGGGGCGATCAAACGGTTGAACCCGCCGCAAACGGCTACAGCGATGGATCCGCCCTGTAGCCGTTCAGGTCACTCGACCTGTCTTCGCTTTCAACTGTGCACCTCTGGAATCCTGCAGCAACCGCGCAAACGCTGCTTTGTCGATCGGCCGGCTCATGAAGTAACCCTGCACCTCATTGCATTGATCGACCCCGAGAATATCCAGCTGTTCTTCAGTTTCGACCCCTTCGGCAGTCACGGTCAGGCCCATGGCCTTGCCCAGGCCGATGATCGCCTGCACCACCGCGCGATCGTTAGTGCCGCTGCTGATCGAGGCGATAAAACGCTTGTCGATCTTGATCCCGTCAAACGGGTAGGCGCGCAGGTAACCGAGCGATGAGTAACCGGTGCCGAAGTCGTCCATGTTCAGGCGCACACCCAATTCCTTCAGGGCATTCATGGTGGTCAGCGCGCAGTCGGTGTCGTTGAGCATCACGTTCTCGGTGATCTCCAGTTCCAGGCGACTGGCCGGGAAACGGGTCTGTACCAGCACTTCGCGAACATCCTCGACCACATCGCTGAGGGCAAATTGCGCCGGTGACAGATTGACCGACAGCAGGATGTCTTCCGGCCAGCCGAGCGCGGTTTCGCAGGCTTCGCGCAATACCCAGCGACCCAGCGGAACGATCAGATCGGTTTGCTCCGCCAACGGAATGAACAGGTCAGGGCCGAGCAGGCCTTTGGTCGGATGTTGCCAGCGCACCAGCGCTTCGACCGAAACGATGTGCTTGCCATCGATCTTGTAGCGCGGCTGATAGTGCAGGATGAATTCGTTGTGCTTGAGCGCGTGGCGCAGGTCATCCTCAAGTTGTCGGCGGGTCTGGATCTGATCGCTCATGTGCGCTTCGAAATAGCACCAGGTGTTCTTGCCCTCGGATTTGGCCTGATACAGGGCAATGTCGGCGTAACGGATCAGGTCGCTGGGCACATAACTGTGGCGCCGGCTGAGCGCGATGCCGATGCTGGCGCCGATGTGCAGCGGATGCTGCTCGAAGACCACCGGTTGATGCAGGCTGGCGATCAGGCGGGTGCAGAACTTGTCGATTTCGTGATGACTGTCCATGCCATTAAGCACCACGATGAATTCGTCGCCGCCCAGACGCGCGACGATGTCCAGTTCGCGAGTGCATTCACGCAGGCGTACGGCGACTTCCTGCAGCACGGCATCACCGGCCGGGTGGCCGAGCGAATCGTTGATCGGCTTGAAGTTGTCGAGGTCGATCATCAGCAACGACAGCGGCGGCGCGTGCTCCTTGAGCAGCAGCGCTTCATCCAGATAACGCGCGAGTTTGTTGCGATTGGGCAGGCCGGTGAGGGCGTCGTGCATCGACAGATGCTGGATTTGCGCATGTGCTGCCACTTCGTCGGTGATGTCGCTGGCGGTGCCGCGATAGCCGATAACCGCGTGCTTGTCGAAGATCGGCCGGGCGGAGAGCCGGCAGTGGCGTTGCTGGCCGGCGTGGTCACGGTAGGTGCAACGCAAGTCACTGGCGCTGTCTTGCTCGGTGAGATTCCTCAGCCACAGTTCCAGAGGCGTGGTGTCGCACAACAGAAGTTGACCGATGTCTTGCCCCAGCCAGAGGGTTTGCGGGTAACCGGTCACTGCGCTGAAGCGTGCCGAAAGGTAGGTCAGTGCCAGGGTGCGGTCGACTTCCCAGATCCAGTCCGACGCGGCTTCGGCCACCGCGCGAAAGCGTTCTTCGCTGGCTTCCAGTTCGCGGTTGGCGTTCTCCAGTGCGTGATTGGAAGTCTGCATGACAGCAAAACTCTGATCGACGTACTGCGATGACCGCAACGCGTGGCGGAAGAAGTACGCGGTCAGCAGCATTAGCACCACTATCGTCGCGCCGAGTGGCGGCAACAATGACCACAATAAATGTTGCCCGGGCCGCTCCAGATCGGCGATCAGGCTGTAACCGGTGTTGTCCAGTGGCACCCGAGGGCGCTGCGGGTCGATGGTCTCGTCCGGCGCCAGGGTCAGGTTGTTCAAGCCGTAACCGCTGCCGATCAGACGCAATTTGGTCGGCGTGAGTTTGTCGACGAACACCAGCACCGAAGTTTTCTGCGGGTCGCCGAGTGGTCGCTCATCGTTGGGAATAATCGCTGCCGCCGAGACCAGCGCCGGCCAGCCTTCGAACAGTGAATAGCGGCTGACCGGCTTGGTCAGATCACCTTGGCCCAACGCTTGATCGAGTAACTCCGTGGCGCTCACCTGCACGAACGCGGACAACTCGGCAGCGACCATTTGCCCGCGCACCACCGCGTAACGGGTGCCTTCACGGTTGAGCACGAACACGCCGTCATAGCCGTCACTGGTGAACAGGGTCTTGCCGAGGTTCTGTTCGGTGTAGGCCCAGTCGGTGTCGACCTGACCGCTCAAATGCTCGTAGGCCGTGGTCCAGTAGGCGTAGCTGGTAATGTAGTTTTTCGAGGCGGTGATGCGGTTTTCCAGCGCGCGAGCGGAATAGAAGCGGGTTTTGTTGATCTCGTCGTTGTCGAGGCGTTCGGCAATGCCGAGCAAGGCCACGGCGGCAGCAATCACGCCACTGACAAACAGCGCACCGACCGCGAAGGCCAGGCGGCGGGTGACGGCGCTCTGGCGCGGTGGAAGCGGGGCTGCAAAGCTGGAAAGGTCCATGTGCTCGTCCTTGATCCGCTGTCTTCTGAATCTAGAACCACGGCGCGGGCGCAATGTTCAGATTCTTCTGGGGGACTGCATTGAAAGCGTAGTGAAACCCGCGTGATTTGCCTCCCCAAGTGCAGCGCGCCGATCAGCGGCCAATCCCGAAAGGGCAAGACTTCCCGCGCAAAAACCGGATAATGGCGGCCATTCGTTTAGCCGTATTCTGGTAATCCCGCATGGAAATCAAGGTCAATTTTCTCGACAACCTTCGACTTGAAGCCAAGTTCGACGACTTCACGGTGATCGCCGATCAGCCTATCCGCTACAAGGGCGATGGTTCGGCACCGGGGCCGTTCGACTACTTTCTGGCGTCTTCGGCGTTGTGTGCGGCGTACTTTGTGAAGTTGTACTGCGACACGCGCAACATCCCGACGGAAAACATTCGCCTGTCGCAGAACAACATCGTCGACCCGGAAAACCGCTACAACCAGATCTTCAAGATCCAGGTGGAATTACCGGCGGACATCTCCGAGAAGGATCGTTTGGGCATCCTGCGTTCCATCGACCGCTGCACGGTGAAGAAGGTTGTGCAGACTGGGCCGGAATTCATCATCGAAGAAGTAGACAACCTCGACGCCGATGCCCAGGCCTTGTTGATGCCGGTGGCCGGTTCGGACGCAGGCACCTTCATCGCCGGCAAGGACCTGCCGCTGGAGCAGACCATCGCCAACATGTCGGGCATCCTCGCCGACCTCGGCATGAAGATTGAAATCGCCTCATGGCGCAACATCGTGCCCAATGTCTGGTCGCTGCACATTCGCGATGCGCATTCGCCAATGTGCTTCACCAACGGCAAGGGCGCGACCAAAGAAGGCGCACTGGCGTCGGCGCTGGGCGAGTTCATCGAGCGCCTGAACTGCAATTTCTTCTACAACGACCAGTTCTGGGGCGAAGAAATCGCTAACGCCGAGTTCGTGCATTACCCGGACGAGAAGTGGTTCAAGCCAGGGCCAAAGGACGAGTTGCCGAGCGAAATTCTCGACGAATACACCCTGAAGATTTACAACCGTGACGGCGAATTGCGTGGCTCGAACCTGTTCGACACCAACTCCGGCAACACCCAGCGTGGCATCTGCTCGCTGCCGTTCGTGCGCCAGTCCGACAACGAAGTGGTGTACTTCCCGTCCAACCTGATCGAAAACCTTTACCTCAGCAACGGCATGAGCGCCGGCAATACCCTGGCCGAAGCGCAAGTGCAGTGCCTGTCGGAGATCTTCGAGCGCGCGGTCAAACGCGAAATCCTTGAAGGCGAAATGGCCCTGCCGGACGTGCCGCAAGAAGTGCTGGAGAAATACCCGAGCATCCTCGCAGGCATCAAAGGCCTGGAAGAGCAGGGCTTCCCGGTGCTGGTCAAGGATGCGTCGCTGGGCGGCGAATTCCCGGTGATGTGCGTGACCCTGATGAACCCGCGCACCGGCGGCGTGTTCGCCTCGTTCGGCGCGCACCCGAGCCTGGAAGTGGCGCTGGAGCGCAGCCTCACCGAACTGTTGCAGGGCCGCAGTTTCGAAGGCCTCAATGACTTGCCGCAACCGACCTTCTCCGGCCAGGCTGTCACTGAACCGAACAACTTTGTCGAGCACTTCATCGATTCCAGCGGTGTGGTGTCGTGGCGCTTCTTCAGTGCCAAACCGGACTTCGAATTCGTCGAGTGGGACTTCTCCGGCCAAGGCGAAAACTCCAACGCCGAAGAGGCTGCAACGCTGTTTGGCATCCTCGAAGACATGGGCAAAGAAGTCTATATGGCGGTCTACGAGCACATCGGCGCCAAGGCCTGTCGCATCCTGGTGCCAGACTACTCGGAGATCTACCCGGTCGAAGACCTGATCTGGGACAACACCAACAAAGCCCTGCAATTCCGTGCCGACATCCTCAACCTGCACACCCTGAGCAAGGTCGGCCTGCGCAACCTCGCCCAAGGCCTGGAAAACAGCGAGCAGGACGATTACACCGAGATCACCACACTGATCGGCGTCGAGTTCGACGACAACACGCCGTGGGGCAAGTTGACCATTCTGGAACTGCGCCTGCTGATCTGCCTCGCGCTGCAGAAGTACGAGCAGGCCAAGGATCTGGTTGAAGCTTTCCTGCAATACAACGACAACACCGTTGAGCGCGGCTTGTTCTATCAAGCGGTCAACGTGGTGCTGGAGATGGAACTCGATGAAGACCTCGAACTGGAAGACTACGAAGCCAACTTCCGCCGGATGTTCGGTGACGAGCGTATGGATGCGGCGATTGGTTCGGTCAACGGTAGCGTGCGCTTCTATGGCCTGACGCCGACGAGCATGAAGCTGGAAGGACTGGATCGGCATTTGCGCTTGATCGAGAGCTATAAAAAGCTGCACACGGCGCGGGCGAATGTGACGGCTTCTTCGCACTGACTACATTATTTCCGCTGACCAGAAAAGCCAGGCAGTTGCCTGGCTTTTCTTTACGCGCGATGTTTTGCCTATTCAGCAAAACTGCGTTGATGCAACGTCAACGAGAGTAAGGCTATCTGGAGATTTTTCGTCGATTGACGATGAAAACGCTTTTTAGCAACTGCGCAAGAAGTTGCGCAGTTGTTTCCAGAAAACATTCCTGAAAATCGCTACAGGCCACGCCGTTCAGGGCGTGCAGCCAAGTGCGCAACTTCTTGCGCAGTACTGCGCAAGAAGTTGCGCACTTACGACGACTCTTCCTGGCTGCAATAGCTACTTTTGTTGAAGTTGTTTACACAAGTTGTTGATGAACAATCGCAATGTAATGACTGGCATGAAAGTTGATATATCCAAATTCGCACGGACAGGCAATGGTGCCTGTCGCTTGTGTCTTTTGAGCAAGGAGAGCATTCCATGGCAACCCCCGCGTACATGTCCGTCACTGGCGAAAAACAAGGCCTGATCACTGCCGGCGCATTTACTGCCGATTCCGTTGGCAACACCTTTCAAGAAGGCCACGAAGACCAGGTGATGGTTCAGGCGTTCACCCACGACGTGATCATCCCGCGTGACCCGCAATCCGGTCAGCCAACCGGTCAGCGCGTGCACAAGCCTGTGGTGATCACCAAGGTCTACGACAAGGCTTCGCCGCTGCTGCAAGCCGCTCTGACCTCCGGC